>Ga0210383_10000019_pt1 | contig 204679 bp, 165 predicted proteins | sample IncBWC14OmetaG_FD_160072 | JGI IMG/M metagenome (GOLD analysis project Ga0210383, IMG submission 160072) | Forest soil microbial communities from Barre Woods Harvard Forest LTER site, Petersham, Massachusetts, United States - Inc-BW-C-14-O ...
GATCTTGTCCAGGGCTACTTTCTTTTCGTCCCCAATGACGGCCAGCAGGTCATTGACGGCGATCTTTTCGCCCTTTCCTGCGCCGACATATAATAATTTTCCTTCCTTGTAGCTTTCCAATTCCATCGTCGCTTTATCGGTCTCGATATCCGCAAGGATATCCCCTTTTTTGACCATATCTCCCACCTTGACGTGCCAGTCGGCGATGACCCCTTCGGTCATGGTATCGCTCAATCGGGGCATCAGGATCACCTCCTCCTGTTTGGACAGGTCCAGGGCAGATCCACTGGGTACAGCCGGGGCTGCGGCAGGAGCGGTCGAAGCGGCGGGCGCGGCGGTCGAAGCGGCGGGCGCGGCAGGAGCGCCGGATGCAGCGCGGGCGGCCGAAGCGGCCGGCGCCGCGGATGCAGCGGGGGCTTTCACCAGGCTTGAAATATCTTCCCCCGGGGCGCCGATGATCGCCAGCAGGTCATTGACCTGGATCTTGCCTCCCTTATCCGTCCCTGTATATAATAAGGTGCCGTCCTTGTAGCTTTCCAGGTCCATCGTCGCCTTGTCCGTTTCTACTTCTGCCAGGAGGTCACCTTTCTTGACGGAATCCCCTACCTTCTTGTGCCAGGCGGCGATCACCCCTTCTGTCATCGTATCACTTAACCGGGGCATTAAAATAACTTCAGCCATAACGCTTTTTCTTGTTTGGAGCCGTGAAATTAAGACATTTTGGGTGAAATGCGCCCTCACGTCAAACTAGCGCATTTCACCCAATTCACTAATGTTGGTCCTTTGGACGAGCTGTCTCCGACAGCTCCGGGGAGAAATCCGGCTATCTCAGGCAACCGTGACATTCCCGGTACGCTTCAGTACTCCCCAGTGCTGCAGCTCGCCCTTTAGTGCCCGCCGCACCGCCCGGAACAACACCAACCAGGTCAGCCACCGCCAGATCAGCCGCTGCGGGATCAGCCATAGCAGCCGGGATATCTTCTCCCGCTCGAAGCAGAACGCCAGCAGGGCCACCAAAAGGTCCACGAGCATAAAGACCAGGTAGTAGCCCGCGATCTTGGACGCATTACCGGTGAGTAACCCGACCGCCATGAAGAAGTCGGCCAGCGGGATAACGAATGGGATGATATATTGAAAGATGAGGATGTTGGGCAGCGCCGCATAGCCCAGCCACCGGTATCTCCAGTTGAGCAAGGCATCCCGGTTCTTCCAGAACGTCTGCATCACACCGTAGCTCCACCGGAACCGTTGCTTGAAGAATTGTTTCAGGGTCTCCGGCGCTTCCGTCATGGCGACAGCCGAGTTATCATTCTCAACAATATAACCGCAGCGCAGGATTCGGATGGTCAGATCGCAGTCTTCCGCGAGCGTATCGGTTGTAAAGCCGCCGGCTTCTTCGATCGCCTTTTTCCGGAATGCGCCGATCGCTCCGGGAACCACCGTGATCGCATTAAGGTAGGCGAACGCCTTACGATCGAAATTCTGACTGCTAATGTATTCGATCGCCTGCCACCGCGTCAGCAGGTTCACCTGGTTACCGACCTTTACATTGCCTGCTACCGCGCCGACAATCCCCTTCCCGACGGCCACTCCTTCCCCCCCCGTCCTTTTGATGCGGTATTGGTTATCGCCGAAATGCATCACCAGCCGCGACACCGCGTCGGGCAGCAGCTTGGTGTCCGCATCGATACAGATTACATATTCGGCGTCGGACCGGCTGATCCCGTAGTTCAATGCCGAAGCTTTTCCGCCGTTCGGTTTTGAATAGACCTTGACCTTCGGATCATCCGCGAAAGCCTGGCAGACCTTCTCGTAAGTGGCATCGGTGCTGCCATCATTGACAAAGATGATCTCGAAGTTGGGATAGTCGCCGTCGAGCAGGCTCTGGATCGAGCTGACCGCATTGACCTCTTCGTTATAAGCAGGAACGATAATGCTCACCAGCGGCGCACCAACCCCTTGTGGCGTCCACCAGGCGGTTAGCGCGTATTTCCGCTCGCGGAAGAATTCCCTCGTGGCAATAAAGGCGATAAAGAGTACCCGGCTCACCGACAGGATCATAAAGACCACGAATGTCGAGAAAAGGATATGGCTGCTCCAATAGCCCAGCTCCGCAAAATAATAGTTGATCTGCAGCAGATAGTAACCGCTGCCCTTCGGCACCGGCGGCATCATCTCATCCCGTGTCTTCCCGAGGATATCCGCCACCGTAGTGAAATGGAAGCCCCGCCGCTGGAAATATTCGATGATCCGTGGAAGCGCTTCCACTGTTGCCTCCCGCCCTTCGCCGCCGGCGTCGTGGAGCAGGATGATATTTCCGCTCAACCCATGTCTGGTCATTTCATCCTTCCGGTCGATGGTCCGCTGGTATATACTATCTGCTGAGACGCCCGGCTCCCAGTCCAGCGGATCGATCGACTCCCCGATATCCAGATAATTCTTCTTTCGCGCGATCGCCACCGGTATCAGCTCTTCCCATTTCTCCGGCTCGAAGTCCGCGTTGTAAGGCGCTCTGAACATGATCGTTGACCGCCCCGTGATACACTCGATCAGCAGCCGCGTCGATTCCATCTCGAGGATAGCCCTTCGCTGACTGACTTTTGCAATATTGGGATGGGTGAACGTATGGTTGCCGATCTCATGTCCTTCCCTGAACTCGCGTTTGACGATTGGGATATTGTTCTCCGCATTGATCCCGACAACAAAGAAAGTGGCCGGCACATGATATTTGCTCAAGATATCCAGTATCTTCGGCGTGTATTCCGGATCGGGGCCATCATCAAAGGTCAGCACCAGCTTCGTGGAGTCCTGGGTACCGTACTTGCGGGCCACAAAACGTGATGGGAGGCTATCGTAGGTTTCTTCACTGATCAGCATTTCTCCCGTATCGAGATCCGGTGTGATCCGCCCGTTGGTCGGCGTCGCAATGATATCCAGGACTTCCCCGGACCCTTCGTAATCGACGAAATCGGCGCTTGATCTGGCGTCGACCTTACTGAACGCGGTAAAGTCAAAGTTGGACACCGCGGATTTGCGCATATCCTCATCATAAAATTCCCAAACACGCGGGTCCTCGTCACCCAGGCGCCAGATGGCGGTACCCGGCAGCCCGTATTCCGTGGCGAACCTTAACGCATTAAAGATCGTCGCTGCATCCGTGAACTGCACCTGGTGCTGCACGTTATCATCATCGTCATACACGTAATGGAGGTTGTAGGAGTCGTTATCAAAGTCGATCGTCGCCTCCTGGTCTTTTGCGGTGGACAGTGCCTCCTGATAGCTGACGGTACGGCAGGTCATTTCTTTTCCGAGCCGCCAGTCGTATCCGTAGGCCGCGAGACAGAGAATCAGCTTCTGGACGGGAATATTCTTTACCGCTGCATCCACCGCGCCTTCGATCCACTTCTGGTGCGCGATCGGCCCGGGCCCGGAAGCATCGGAATACTGGTCGTAGGCCATCAAAAAAATGTAGTCGTTGTATTTTGACAGCTCTTTGAAATTATAATCCTCATTGAACGGGATGACGTCCTGTGTCACCAGGAAGTGCTGGGCATGGAGCTGTTCATAGAGATCTTTCTGGAACTCCACCAGCTTTTCGTTGTTCGGTTCCTGCAGCTCCTCAAAATCCACGTTCACGCCGGCGAAATCGTCCCTATTCAGTATCCGGATCACATCGGAGATCAACCGCTGCTTTTTCGCCGGATCATTGATGATCCTATGCACCGCATCGCCCCTGAATACTTCCTTATAGTTGTTGGAAAGGATCGGCAGGATCTTGACCCCCGACTTTTTCATGACCGCCCATGCCCGCGGATCGATATCCGTCGTGACTGTATCCGCCGTTGGGTCAATAAAGATCCATTCGGGGATCACCAGGTTCATCTTGTCGATGTATTCCTGCAGGGAGAGAAAGGACTGGGCGTCCCAATCGACATAAAAGGCCGCCCGAATGCCGGAAGGGAATTTGGTAAAAGACCGGAAATTGGTATCCACTTTGACCGGCGGGCCGGAAAGGGCGGAGTCGCGCTTCTGACCCGGGTAAGCCCCCCGGCTGTACGGCACCTTCTCGTTGATATACTTACGGAATCCCCCATATTGTTCGATCAGGCTGTTCTTGATCAGAAAGGTCCGCCCCGTATCCAGCACCTTTTTGTACAGCTGACTTTGTTCCTTGATTCGGGGAAGCGCGGGGGTATAGTTGCGGGAGATTGTGATATAGAGGATGACGACACCCAGGATCAGGAAAAGCAGAACGATCCTTCCACCCCATTTAAGCCTTTGCCATCGGCCCGTCGAATTCGTCTGGAAGATCTGTCGCTTTAAAGTTGGTGTCGTATTACCGTTCATAGATGTTCATAGATGTCAAACAGTTGGCAAAATTCCCGCCAATCGGTTATTTGTCCAAAGAAGAGCGGCGGTTTTAACTAAACTATATTATTCGTGGGCCGTGCTCAATGGCCGTGGGCGGTCCTCAATGGTCGTGGGCCGTGCTAAATGGTCACGGGCGGTCCTCAATAGTCCAGCTCCAGTCTCAGCCGGTCCTTCAGCTCTTTGACCAGCGGATATTGCTCCACGATCTGGATAAACTGCTCCCGCTTGTTCAGCGGCCTTTCCGCGGGCTCTCCCGGCTGCGTCTTTTCCTCTACGATGACGGTAAAGCTGATCGCCTTGTTGACAAAAACCTGTTGCAGGTGGTCCGATATCCCGCGTTTCTCCTGTTCGATGAACCGCTGCTCCAGGTTATTATTCGCCGACACCTCAAATGTCTGTGTATCGATAATCCGCAGCGATGCCAGTTCAAAGCTTTGTACGGCGGGATTCCTGTTCTCCCGCAGCGAATCGGCATATTGCTGCCAGGCCCGGATAAGCGGTTCGATCTCCAGCGCCCTGCTCGTGCCCGAATCCTTGTCACGGCCGCGGTCGGCGATCTGCTGGCGGATCCTCGATAAAGATGTCGTGGTCTCCGGTGTCGGGTCGGGCTTCGTTGCGACCGTTTCGGTCACGGGCATCGGATCCGGCTTTGCCGCAGCCGTCTCGATCAGGAGCTTTGCACCCGTCGTTTTTTCACCCGTCGTCTTTTCATCCGCCGTTTTTTCACCCGCCGTCTGCCCGGTCTTCTTTTCCCGGCGGATCACCGGCTCCATCGCCGGAATATTCCGGAAGGAAACCGGTCGCAACGATTCAGCCGTCTTTGTCCCCGTTGTTCCCGCTACTACCTGCATAGCTTGTGCCAAATAACACAGTTTGATCAGCGCCAGCTCCACATGCAGGCGTTTATTCCGGGCCGATTTGTAATTGATCTCCGCATCGTTCAGCACATTCAAGGCGCTAACCAGGTAAGCCGCGTCGACTTTTTTCCCCATGATGATATACCGGTCCCTGAAGCTTTCCACCGCATCCAGCAGCGAAGCCACTTTTTCATCCTTGCATACCAGGAGATTCCGGACGAATTCCGATAACCCGTTCAATACAAGGTCACCTTCGAAGCCCTTCCGGTTAATATCGTCATAGATCAGCAGCGCTTCCGACAGGTCCTGCCGTTGCATCGAATCGAGGATGCGGAAATAATAGTCGGCGTCGAGAATATTGAGATGTTCCAGCGTGTTCTTGTAGGTAAGTTCCCCGTTGGTGAAGCTGACGATCTTATCCAGGATGCTCAGGGCATCCCGCATGCACCCCTCACTCTTGAGGGCGATCAGCTGCAAGGCAGCCTTCTCTGCATGGATACCTTCCTTCTTGCCGATATCCTCAAGATGTTCCACGGTATCCGCGGCCGTAATCCGCTTAAAATCGAATATCTGACAACGCGACAGAATGGTAGGCAGGATCTTGTGCTTCTCCGTCGTTGCCAGGATGAAGATCGCATAGGGGGGCGGCTCCTCCAGCGTTTTCAGAAAGGCATTGAACGCAGAGGTGCTGAGCATATGCACCTCATCGATGATATATACCTTGTACTTGCCCGCCTGGGGGGCAAAACGCACTTGTTCCACCAATGTCCGGATATCGTCCACCGAATTGTTGCTGGCGGCATCCAGTTCATGGATATTCAACGAAGCCCCTTCATTAAACGACACACAGGATTGACAATGATTGCAGGCTTCCCCATCCGGGCGGATGTTTTCGCAATTGATGGTCTTTGCCAGGATCCGGGCGCAGGTCGTTTTGCCGACGCCCCGGGGGCCGCAGAAGAGGAAAGCGTGAGCCAGCTGACCATTTCGGATGGCGTTTTTCAGGGTAGTGGTGATATGGGACTGCCCCACAACGGTCGAAAAATCCTGGGGCCTGTATTTCCGGGCGCTGACGATGAATTTGTCCATTTTAGCAAACCTACCACAAATCCACAAATCCCGGCGCACATTATGCAAAAAAGCTGTCAATGAGCAGTCTATATCGTTCCGATGCGCTTGAAGAATGGAATACGGTAACTGTCGCCGATAGGGATACTGGTCTTTCCGATCTTTATCTGGCTTTTTTCCACCGTATTTATTTTATTGAGCGCGACGATATACGACTTGTGCACGCGGACAAATTCTGCCGGAGGCAATCTTTCTTCCATGCTTTTGAAGTTCTGAAGGCTCATGACGAGGCCTCCGGGCGTGACGATGGCGACATAGTTTTGTCGTGCTTCGAGATACAGGATGCTGTCGAGTGGGATTCGTTGGATCTTGTACGCCGTTTTGACGAAGAGCGAAGCGGGTTCGGTCACTTCGATGGCCTGGCGGGCTTTCTCGACCGCTTTGATAAAGCGGTCGAACGGGATGGGTTTCAGCAGATAATCGATCACGTCATGCTCATAACCTTCGAGCGCATATGCGGAATAAGCGGTCGTCAGGATCACCTTGATCCTCGGATTCATCAGTCGGATGAGCTGGATGCCGTTCAGTTCGGGCATTTGGATATCCAGGAATGCGAGGTCGACCGGATTGTTGTGAATAAAATCAAGGGCTTCCAGGGGGTTCTGGGTGGCGTAGGCCAGTTCAAGGAAGGGTATTTTGGCGATGTACGCCCTTAGAATATCAATCGCCAGCGGCTTATCGTCAATTACGATGCAACGGATCATCGGTCGGTCGATTTTTGAGTTCCAGCTGCAGCGAACAGGAGAAATGTCCCGCATTGTCGGACAGCGTGAATTTGTGTTTGCCGGGATACAGGAGCTCCAGTCGTCTCCTGACATTGGATAACCCGATCCCGCCGGTGGCGTCTTTTTGTTTTGCTTTCGACCTATTGCTGCTCTGTAAAAGTAATCGTTCTCCCGTGATCTCGAGGGACAACCGGGCGGGATGGGCCGGATCGTCGATTTCCGCATGTTTGAAGATATTCTCGACGAACGGGATCAGGAGCAAAGGGGCTATCAATTGGTGCTGCACCTCGCCGCGAATGGAATACTCGAAATACAGGTTGTTCTTCAGGCCGATGGCCTGCAGCTTGATATAGTCGTTCAGATAGGCCAATTCTTTTTCCAGTAACACCTGTTCGTTCACTCCTTCGGAGATCATATAGCGAAGGATGGCGGAAAGCCGCAGTAAGGCGTCCGGCGCCCGGGGGTCGCGGGTATAGGTAAGAGCATAGATATCATTGATGGTATTGAACAAAAAATGCGGGTTGATCTGTGACCTGAGGAAGGACAATTCCGCCTGGATCTTTTCTTTCTCTATCTCCTTTTTTTCTCTTTCGATCTTATAGGATGCGGTGAGGAAATAGACCAGCAGGCCGAAAAGCAGATATCGGTAGGTAAAGTTGATGCAATTTCGAATGTAATACCAGGGTTGAAATGGGTTACCAAAATAATTATCGAACCGAAGGAAAGGCAAGAGCAGTTTAAACTCAATGAGCCACCGCGTCAGCACCATGGCAGCCAGTACGAGGAGCAGGCATATGACGGCCCGGAAATATTTTTTGCGGATGAATAATAGCGGGCCAACAAAAAAATAGGCTCCATAGAAAGCGACGAGGAAAACCGTCATATGGGCCAGGTTAAAAAAAAATGCATACCAATCCTTTCTGATCCCGGAGGCCTGTATCGCTTTTTCGACATATTCACTATGGGCGTCCAGGAAGTCGCGGACATTGCTATACAGCAGAAATGACCAGGTGAGCAGATGGATTAACGGCGGCACCCATTTCTTCATTGGCCCAAAATAAGGAAACGGCGGGCAACAACCTATCTCTTTCCGGCCGATTCATCCCTGAAAATCGCCAGTACATCAATTCTGGTTTCCGGCGCAAAAAAATAATCCAAACTTGATGGGATGAAACGACTTCTATTCATGCTGATTTGCATCGGCTGCCTGGGAAGCGGCGCCGATTGCCAGACTTATAATGAATTGAGGGACAGTGCGGCCAAAGTCAGGGAGAAAAGGGATTTCGCGACGGCTTTTCGACTGTTGACAGATGGCATGAGGCGCACGGAACACCCCTACCACAATGATCTTTATGATGCAGCTGCATACGCCAGCCTGGCCGGAATGAGTGACAGCGCTTTTTTTTACCTCGATCGCCTGCTCCGGGAAGGAGAAATCGATATGGTCCAATACGGCGCTCCGAGCGATGAGGACTTTAAGCCGCTTTTCAAAGACGACCGCTGGCGGCAGCTGAATCGGCGCGCGGATAAAGCGAGAAGGGATCGACAGTTCAGGCTAATAGCGGCCGTTGCCGGTTGCGTTCGTTATGCCGACGCCATGAATGCCTTTTTTGACTCTGCCGTAGCGGCTTTGTCGGCGCCCGGCTTGACTGACATCCAATTTTTCCGCCGGCTTCAGCGCTTCAACCGGTTTCCCGGGATAGATAGTCAGCATCGGAACGGCTTGCTGGCATTGCCCGCCAAGATCAACGACAGTACCTTGTCATTCTGTGCGGTTCAATTGCCAGGAAATTATGATCCGGCCGTCCCGCATCCGTTGCTGCTGGTCCTGCACGGTGCCGTTTTTATGAATACCGGGTTTCCAGATCCGATCGGGATTGCGCAAGACGGCTTCTTCTATACGACGGGGATGAACCAATTTTTCTCCCAGGTGGGCTACCAGGACCAAGCCATTGTCATTTACCCGCATGCCAACCGGGAATTCAACTGGATGTACCCGGACGATGGGTTTGATATGGTCCCGGATCTTGTCAGGGACGTGAAAAAATATTTCAACATCGATGACAACCGAGTGTATGTGTCCGGCCACTCCAACGGAGCGACGGGCGTTGTCTCCTATCTATTAAAAGACCCTTCACTTTTTGCCGGCTTCTACGGTTTCAATTCCAATCCCCGAGTCAGGACGGGCGGCACATTCATCCGGAATGCGATCAACAGGAGCTATTTTAACGTCGCAACGGATAAGGATTATTATTTTCCGGTCAGTGGGCATGACAGCCTGATGCGGATCGCCACTGGCATGGGGATCGATTGGCAAAATCATGTTTACCGCGGGTTTCCGCATTGGTTTCCTCAATTCAAAGAATCCTATCCTGCTTTCCAACTGATGTTCCGTGACATGGCCGAGCGGGTTCGGAACCCCTTTCAGCACAACCTGTATTGGGAATGCGACGATGTCCGGCACGGCCGGTGTGACTGGATTAGCATCGATCTGCTGGATACGGGGGCTGAAAAGAAGGAATGGCAGACCAGAACAAATTTCACTGCGACCCATTGGATTGACAACCGGGATACGGCCAAGGTATCGGATACGGTCGTTTCGGCCTTTGAGTTTCCGCGCTTATCCGGTGCCGTCCGGGCGCACTACGCCGATAACCGGTTCGATATCGAAACTTCCCGGGTAAAAACAATAACCATTTATCTTTCGCCGGACATGGTGGACCTGACGCGTCCGGTTCGGGTATTTGTGAATGGGAAGGAGGTTTTTGACAAAAAAGTGGCGTACGACCGCCGGTTTATGCTGGACAATTTCAGAGCGGAGGCTGACCGTAAAGCCATATGGGTCAATTATATTCAGCTAACTCCATAAATGCCTTGAGGCCGCCATTCGGCGACCTCAAGGGTTTTTCAGATCTTACGGATCAGGATCTACTTTCCTGCCGCTTTCAACATTCTAAATTTTCAGATATTATCAATTATTCATTTATTGTGCCAATCTGATACGAATTGAAAATCAAATCATTGCGAAAATATTGTTCCACGGAATCGTTCCATTTGCCGGAATGGAATCCGGTTTTTGGAAAATTCCAAATTTCGCGGGTGCGGGGGATGGGTTACGCCAGCATGGGATGCCGCTTGAATTCTTTGGTCCGGTCAAACAAATACCGATAGGTCGTCAGCTTTCGGCTGACATAGGTCTCTCCCAGCGTCTTCGCCACATTGACCATCTTCGGGTTGAAATCCCCGATCCACTGCATCTCATAATGCGTATAAAAAGCATCCGGCTGAATGACCTTCGCCGATTCCGCCACCATAAAAGCCTCTACTCCTATTGACTGGTAATCAGGTACTACGGCAAAAACGATACCCGTAAAATGCCGGCAAGCCTTTCGCCACCGGAGCCAGACAAAGTACAGCTTCTGCAGAAGACCGAACTTCCCGTTGAAATGCTTAAAATACTGGTTGAGCTCCGGAAGATTGACAAACATGGCGATCGGCCTTTCATCATGATAGGTAAACCAGATTACCTTTTCATCGATCAGCCCTTTCATCCGGTTGAACATTCCCATCACCTGCTCTTTTTTCAGCTCCTTTCCGCCGCCGTGCCCCGCATAAGCCTCATTGTAGATCCGGAGAAAATCCATGGCATATTTCCCGAGGTTTTTTTTCTCGATCATCCTAGCGGTATAGGCCGGATCGGCGGCCAGGGTGGCGTGCCTTCTTAAAAGCTTCTCACTCAGCGGCTTCAGTGGATCGAGCCCAAAACATAACTGATGAAAAAAGGGCTGAAAGCCATAGTTTTCAAAAAGCGCCTGATAATAAGGCGGGTTGAAATTCATCGACCACAACGGCTCGTTGAAACCTTCCACCAACAATCCCCACCATTTGTCCCGTTCCCCGAAATTGATCGGGCCGTCCATCGCCTCCATCCCCCGCTGACCCAACCAGTGCCGGGCTACATCCAGCAACATGTCCGCGGCTTCCTGGCTATTGATACAATCAAAAAAACCGATACCGCCGACGGGTACATCGTCCCCCTTATTCCGGTACTTCTTGTTGACAAAGGCGGCGATGCGTCCGACCGAGCGACCATCGTGATCGGTTAGAATCCATCGCGTTACCTCTCCATGGCGGAACGCCTTATTCTTTTTCGGATCGAAGACTTCCTCAATCTCTTTATCTATGGGGCGGATATAAGCAGGATTGGATCGATTGAGCTCTATGTTTACCCGGACGAATTCTTTTGCCAGGGAAGGGGTCGTAACTTCTATCAATTGCATAGGGGAACAAAAATAGAGAATTCATTGGTTCTTTGGGCGTACCCCCTTACCTTTGCAGCCAATTTTAAACCCCAAATATCTAACAATAAGTATATGGCAAGTACCGGTAGAATCAAACAGATCATTGGCGCGGTTGTCGATGTGCAGTTTGATGGCAAGCTTCCTGAAATTTATAACGCGCTGGAACTGAAAAAGTCCAATGGCGAAACGTTGGTTTTGGAAGTTCAGCAGCATCTCGGGGAAGACAGTGTCCGCTGTATTGCGATGGATGGTACGGAGGGTCTGGTTCGGGGTACGCCGGTGAGGGATACAGATGCAGCCATCACTATGCCGGTCGGGGAAGGGATCAAAGGCCGGCTCTTCAATGTGACCGGCGATCCGATCGACGGTTTGCCTGCCGTCTCCAAGGTTGGCGGCCGCCCCATTCACAGCAAACCTCCGGCCTTCGAGGACCTTAGCACCAGCACCGAAATCCTGTTCACCGGTATTAAGGTAATCGACCTGATCGAGCCCTATGCAAAAGGGGGTAAGACTGGTCTGTTCGGTGGCGCCGGGGTCGGTAAAACGGTATTGATCCAGGAGCTGATCAACAATATCGCCAAGTCCTATTCGGGCGTTTCCGTTTTTGCCGGCGTTGGCGAACGTACCCGTGAAGGGAATGACCTGATGCGTGAAATGATCGAAGCCGGGATCATGAAATATGGCGATGACTTTAAGCACGATATGGAAAAAGGCGGCTGGGACCTGTCCAAGGTCAAGATGCCGGAACTCGCTGAATCCAAAGCAACTTTTGTCTTTGGTCAGATGAACGAGCCCCCCGGCGCCCGGGCCCGGGTTGCGCTTAGCGGTCTGACGGTCGCGGAATATTATCGCGACGGTGATGGCAAGAGCCAGGGACGCGATATCTTGTTCTTTATCGACAATATCTTCCGGTTCACGCAGGCCGGCTCCGAAGTCTCGGCGCTGCTGGGCCGGATGCCCTCTGCCGTGGGTTATCAGCCGACGCTGGCAACCGAAATGGGTTTGATGCAGGAACGCATCACTTCCACCCGCAACGGCTCCATCACCTCCGTACAGGCCGTCTACGTACCCGCGGATGACCTGACCGACCCCGCTCCTGCGACAACCTTTGCTCACCTCGACGCAACCACCGTATTGAGCCGGAAGATCGCCGATCTGGGTATCTACCCCGCCGTCGACCCGTTGGACTCCACCTCCCGCATCCTGACCCCGCTCATCGTCGGTGACGCTCACTACGATTGTGCAAACCGGGTCAAGCTTATTCTTCAGCGTTATAAGGAGCTGCAGGATATCATCGCCATCCTTGGTTTGGATGAATTGAGCGATGAAGACAAGATGACCGTTGCGCGCGCGCGCAAGGTACAGCGCTTCCTGTCCCAGCCCTTCCATGTGGCGGAGCAGTTCACCGGGCTGAAAGGGGTTCTGGTTCCCATTGAAGAGACGATCCGTGGGTTCAATATGATCATGGATGGCGAGGTCGATGAATATCCGGAAGCGGCGTTTAACCTCGTGGGTTCCATCGATGACGCGATCGAAAAAGGTAAGAAATTGATGGCTCAGGCCCGTCTATAAATCGTCAACACCCTTCAATAAACAGTCAACGTATGAACCTGGAAATATTGACACCGGAGAAGAAGTTGTTCAGTGCAGATGTGTACGGCATTCAATTGCCCGGCGTAATGGGACTTTTTGAAGTGCTTAATCGGCATGCCCCGATGGTGAGCGCGCTGAAGGAAGGGAAGATCAAGGTGCTGAAGGATAAGAATAACCACCTGGCCTTCTTTCAAATCCTGAGCGGATTTGTAGAAGTGCTGAATAATAAGGTCACTGTATTGGTTGAAGGCGCGATACCTGTTGAAGGCAAGCCTTAGTTCAATTGCGGGTCGATCGGGAAATTTACCATCATCTCATATTCGCCACCCAGGTCGCGGAGCGCATCCTTCCAGATCTCGGAAGGCTTTTTATGAAAGACCAACCGGCGGCTGGCCTCTGACATCAGCCAGGATTTCTCTTTTAGTTCGTCGGCCAGCTGGCCGCTGCCCCAACCGGAGTACCCGATATAGAACCGGATCTTACTCATGTCGATCTCTCCGGAGCGGATCAGTTCGATCGCTGTTTCGAAGCTCCCGCCCCAGAAGACCCCATCGATGATCTCGTAGCCTCCGCTGATCTTGTCGGGATACTGGTGGAGGAAATGAATCGTGTCCATTTGCACGGGCCCGCCCAGGTATACCGGGATCTCCTTCAGATCATCCAGACCGCTGACCAGTTCATCCAGCGTATATTCATAGTTCTTGTTCAGTACAAACCCGAAGCTTCCCTCATCCTGGTGCTCGCAAAGAAAAACTACAGTCCGCATGAAATTGGGATCTTTCAGGAAGGGATCAGCAATCAACAATATGCCTGGCGCAGGGCTCTCCATGGTATCTAAATTAAAAAATCCGTCTTATTAAATATAGGGTTTTTTCAGGGGAAAAGCCCCATCTTTGTGAAACCTTCGTTAAATACGTATCTGCCTGGGGTATAAGCTGGTATCCACGTTAACCTTTTTCTATTTTTGTAGGTGCGCGAAACGCCAAACTCATACGATTGAAAAAAATTTTCCCTATTATCTTTCTATTGATCACGCTCTCTTTAGTCGGGATCATCTACATCCAGATCAACTGGATCGTGACGATGAACCAGAACAAGCAGGAGCAGCTGAACCACCAGATGACCGATGCCGTCGACGCTGTGGCGCAGAGTCTGACGGCCCAGCGCATAACCACCCCCAGCTTCAAATCCTTCCCGCTGCGGCCGGGCAGCGCACTTCAGCAAAGTGCCCCCTTCCTCATGGAGATGATGCGGATCCCCCCGATCACCACGACCTTCACTGAGCCGGAGATCAACAACCGGCTGCGAAAAGCTTTCAGTAGCCGTGGTTTGAAGGATGCCCAATTCGAGTTCTCGATTTATTCCAATATCGGCTCGACCTCCGACGGCAGCTTCCATAACCCCCCGCTTCATTCCGCCAATTTTGCCATGGAATACGCCGATACGGTCAATAACTGGAGACTCATCGAACCACTCCAGGCGCCGGAGAATACCGACCTCAGCAGCATTCTTCCCGACGAGGGGATATGCGTAGTCGTCCATGATTTCAAAGGGCTTGTCCAGGGTCAAATGCGGATCATGATCGCCAGCGCCATCTTTTTCACGCTGATGATCATCGCTGCGTTCTATGTGACGGTTAGCGCGTTACTCCGGCAGAAAAAACTCAGTGAGATCAAGAACGATTTTATCAACAACATGACCCATGAATTCAAGACACCACTGGCCACCATTTCGCTGGCCGTGGATGCGCTCCGAAACGAGAAAGTGGTCTCGGATAGGGAGAAAACCGGGTATTTTACCAGCATCATCAAGGAAGAAAACAAACGGATGAACAAGCAGGTGGAGACCATCCTGCAGGCCTCGCTGCTCGACCGGCAGGAACAGCAGCTTAATCTCAAATCCCTGCACGCCCACCGCATCATTCGGGAAGCGCTGGAAAATGTTCGCCTGCAGCTTGAAGGCAAGGGAGGTAATTCGGAATTGCAGCTTAACGCGATGACCGACCTGATCGAAGCGGATGAAGTTCATTTCATGAATGTGATCACCAACCTGATCGATAATGCGATCAAGTATTCAAAAGAGAATCTTCTGATCCGAATCAGCACGCAGAACACGAACCGGAATCTCGTCATCCGGATCGAAGACAACGGGATCGGCATGACCAAGGAGACACAGCGCCGGATCTTCGAGAAATTCTATCGCGCCCACACCGGCAACCTGCATAACGTCAAAGGGTTCGGCCTCGGTCTTAGTTACGTGAAGACGATCGTCGAAGCGCATGAAGGAAAGATCAAAGTAGAAAGCACTATTGGTAAGGGAACAGCATTTACCCTCGAGTTTCCGCTTAGGCAAGGGTAAGCAGATTTCACCTCCTGCTAGGGTAACAGCAGACATCCATCCCCGTAGCTGAGGAACCGGAAGTCGTGCTCCAGCGCATAGTGGTAGACACGTTTCCAATCATCACCGATCAGTGAAGCAACGAGCAGCAGCAGTGTACTTTCCGGCTGATGAAAATTCGTGATCAGTCCGGCGGCGAGCCTCCATTGATAACCCGGCGTGATCAGCAGCTGTGTCGTGGTGAGCAATTCGGGTGTTCCCCGCCGGTCCATCCATTCCAGTAAGGCGTTCAGTGCCGCATCTGTTTTAACGGGGCTCCCTTTCTCATAGGCATCCCATTGGTTCACGACCAGATCGGTTGGCTTGATCTCCGGCTCCCGGAACGTTTTTAAGCCCAGCCAATACAGACTTTCGATGGTCCGTGCCGATGTTGTCCCGACCGGGATCACCGGCTTGCCTGCGGCTACCGTCCTACCCAGTTCGCGGATTGTGACCCGGCTTACCGAAATATATTCCGTGTGCATGACATGTTGCCCGAGAGTAGGTGACTTGACCGGCAAAAATGTACCTGCTCCGACGTGGAGCGTGACGAACAACTGCCCAATGCTTCTGGCCTGTAGCGAATGGAGGACTGCGTCGGTGAAATGCAGCCCTGCCGTTGGGGCGGCGACCGATCCGTCCAGCTGTGCATAGATGGTCTGGTAGCGCTCGCTGTCCGAGTTTTCCGGCGGCCGGTGGATATAGGGTGGGAGGGGAATCCCCCCCGCCCGATGGAGTAATTCGGCAAAGCTTAATTCCGCCGGGCGCCAGGACAAGTGGATGAGAAAGGAATCCTTCTCCTTTTCCAGGTAACGGGCTTCCAAGTGGACATCGCCGATCCGTTGCACCAGCACCTGGCCCGCTTTCCATTTGGATGCTCCGCCAATCAGGCATTTCCAGCGCACTTCGCCTTTCAGGGCCATTGCGGCCGCCATTCCGCCGTACTCCGGCGGCGGCTCGAGGCAGAAAATCTCCACCTTCCCGCCGGAGGGCTTTTGAAAGACCAGGCGCGCCTCCACGACGCGGGTGTTGTTAAAGACCAGTAGACACTCTTCCGGCAGCGCGGCGGCGATCTCGCGATAGGTGGCTTCGCTGATGTGCCCGCCGCGGTATACCAAAAGGCGGCTGGTATCCCGTTCAGCCAGGGGATAATAAGCAATGGCTGACTCCGGTAACGGATAGGTGTAATCGGAGATGGAGATATCCTTCGGATCCATGGTAAAGCGGCCAACTGCCGCCATTTTGCCGCGAAATTAGGAAACTGTACGTATATTCATACAAACGAATACAAATGACCTGGCAATTCTACCTCTGCGCGTTTTTCGCCGGTATTTTTCTTACCAATGCTGTCCCGCATTTTGTTCAGGGGGTATCCGGCAATAAATTTCCCACGCCTTTTGCAAAACCTCCCGGGAAGGGCTTGTCTTCCGCTTTGGTAAATGTTTTCTGGGGGTTGCTCAATGCGATTATCGGTACCTTTCTTTTTATTCACAGCGCCATTAAAGCGGAGACAATGTGGCTGTGGGTGACATTTTTCGTCGGGGCGGCGCTAATGGCGATCCCCCTCAGCATCCGGTTCTCAGATAAGCATAAAGAATAGTCCGTGAAAAAATTCATCACAGTGGGTGTTGCGGTCGGTTTGATGGGCTCCTGCGGCTGCGGCCATTCTGCGGGTGGTGGAAATCCGACTGGCGGCGACAGCTTACGACCTTACGAGGCAAGGGTCTACGAAGTCGCCGGGCTATAGTGCGATTCCGGTTTTTTTTAACTATGGCGAAATCGCCGCAGTTAAACCAACTACCCAAACGAACACCCGTGGGATCCCAACTTCCCAAACGAATACCCGCGACCCCAGGGACGCTCGCCCTGCCCTCACTGCATTTTAATGGTCGTATAGAACTCCGTGGTATCCACCCTGAAATCGGCCGGGGTCATTCCTTTCAAGGTGATCTTTTGCCAGTCGGCCGTTGGGTAGATAAAGGAAAGGCTGTCGCGCGAGGTCGTCACTTTGATCGGCATCCGGAAATCCGGCACGTCCGCTTCCCATTTATACCGGACTTCCAGGTCGGCCCCATGTGGTTCGAGGTGGAGGATCAGGGAGGGGATTGCCGCATGGCGGAGATATTGATCAAAGAAATACGAATAGTCCATACCGGTAGCATGGCTGATATATCTCTCGATCTGCAGCGACGTCACCGGCTGATACTTGAATTGCTGCTGGATGCCACGGAATATGCTGAACCAAAGGCTGTCGTTTCCGGTCAGATTCCGAAGCGTTTCCAGGATCAATTCGCCTTTGAGGTACATATCGCCCATATGAAAATGGTTGACGTTGTACACCCCGATGATTGGCTCCGTATTGTCCGGGTGGCCGGTTGTAAGCTCCCGCAGCGCCGAATCCCGGCCATACAAGGATTCCTCATTGAGAAACTCGGCGTAGGTTGCAAAACCTTCATGGAGCCACATATCCGCAAAGTCATTATTGCCTACGCTATTGCCCCACCATTCGTGCGAGCTCTCGTGCCACATTTCCCGCAGATCGCCCGCGCTGTCGTAGACTGTTCTCCGTCCAACCTGGTGACCCATCATCCCCATACTGATGGCGCCCTGGTGCTCCATCGGATAGATCGACTCCATAATATTGAACCCATCGCGCCGGAATGGGTAAGGACCAAAGTCTTTTTCGTAAAGTGCCAGCATTCGTTTGATATCTCCGAACAGCCAATGTGCATAGTCCGAATTGTACCGGAGGGAATAGAAGTTTAATGGAAGGCTATCTCCGCCGCCGGTGTAGACATCGGTGAAATGGGTATAATCGCCGATATTGATGGCCACATCATACGTTACAATGGGGTAGTCGACATACCAAACGAACCGGGTTTGTCCGCCCGGGAGGTCGGTCCGTTCCAGCAGCCGGCCATTGGAGATCTCTTCGAGACCGGTAGGGATGGTCACGCTGATGCGCATACTGTCCGGCCGGTCGGACAAATGCTCCTTGCATGGCCAAAAGATATTTGCCCCCACGCCCTGGGCCACGGACGCGATCCACATCTTCCTATTCTTATCCCCCAGCCAGAAGATGCCTCCCTGCAGGATCGTTAAATCGGGCTCCAGCGGCGTGCCGCTAAAGACGACCTGGAAAGAATCGATACTGCCTGTGTGCATGATGGCCGGAAACTGGACAAATATCGCGTTCAGGTCACGGCCATAGGAAAGCTCCAATCCATGATAAAGGATCTTTTCCACCGCAAGATTGGCGTGCAGATCGACCTGCAGGCGGTCGAAATCACTGACGGTCCGGAAGCGGATGCTGTTGGTGCCGCGGAGACTTCGCGTGTCCGGCAGGATCGTCAGGTCGAGATCATAGAACAATACGTCGTAGCAACTCCGGAGCGGCGTCAACATCCCCTGCAAGCTATCCGCGCGGGTAAACCCGTTTGTCCGGTTGGAAATACGCCCTGGTGTGGAGGATTTTTTGTCGAAAATAACCAGATCATCGCCCGTCGTGATCAACTTTTGGATTAATCCCTTTTTGTCGCGTTTGAATGTTAGGATATCTGCCGCATCTGCCACTTTCATCCGAAAGCGGTCTTTGCCTGCCGGCGATAGGGAACTGTCTTTTCCGTCCCCCACATGGCTCAGCAGTAGCCCATCCCGCTCGGTGACGTGCAGGATCCGGTAAAGGTTCTCCACTAGCCGGTAATCGCCGGAGTAGCTCCCCGGGTCACCCCCGACCCGATTCCAGGTATAGGTTCGCGACGTCTGTAACCAGCGTAACCGGGTGATCTGCCCGGTACTGTCCTTCAAAAACGTGATCGTCGCTTTTGGCTGAACGTGATCCGGTTGAAACACCAGCGATGAAACCCTGGTAAGCGTAGTTGATCCCTGTCCGACGATTCCCAGCATCAGCCGATTGTTGTCCCGATAGACCTTCAGCGTAACATTCAGCCCATTTCCCACATGGTATTCGCCGAGCAGAGGGCTGTCGGCCGGTGGAATTTGGGCCGCGGACCAGGTGGTGCACAATAATAGGACGGGCAATAATAATAGGTATACGATGGCTCGTTTCATAGAAGCGCTTTTTTTACAAAACACGTCCAAACGGGCCGGCCGGCCTATTCAGTTCCGGAATTGATCAGATTTCGGCAGATATATTCTCTCGGGCTCATCCCGGTTGTCGCCTTGAAAGCGCGCTGGAAGGTTGGAAGGGAATTGAATCCGCATTCGTATGCTAACCCCGCGATCGTCAGCTGTCTGCTTCCCGGCTGTACGATCCGCTCCTTGACCGCGTCGATCCGGTGGTGGTTAATATAGTCGGTAAAGCTCGTACCCATGTGCTGATTCAGTATGGCAGACAAATTTTTTGGTGAGATCCCGCAATATTGGGCCAGCTTTCCCAGGTTCAGATCCGCATCCAGCCAGATCCGGTCTTCTTCCATCGATTTGCGGAGAACCTCGATCACGTGATCCACCTTTTCTTTCGGGATGCAAAGCGGCGCGGGTTTCCGGTCCGGCTCAGCCGGCGACGGCTGTTTCCGATGACCCGTGCTGATAAAATAACCCTTGGCGCCAAGGAAATAGATGATGACGACCAACGGAATGTATAAGGGATACCAATCGAACCGGCCGATCAATTCATCTCCGATCTTCGGTAGTTCGTAGGGAATAAGATGGGCCAGCCACAGCACATCGAACGCCCAGAAAACCCGCAATAGAATCCTCAGCCACCTTAGCCGCCGCAGGTCCTCTTCGTCGGGTGAAGTCAGGTCCAGCTGCCGCCGTTTTAGATACCGGGTGGCCAGCCCCAGATAGATCGTCAGCGATAGCCACCGCGGGATATCGGCATATTGGTCATAGTAGTCTTCCCAGGTCCCTACCGGATATTTGTTGGGGGGGACCAATCGCACGATCAGCGCGATGAGATAAAGTAGAAGGAAACCATGTTGGAAGAGGTCGATCACCACGGGGATAAAATGTCTTCGGCGTCGGGGTGTCAGCCGGAAATTGGGCTCCTCACAACTGCGGGTATAGAAGTAGATCAGCGGCCCAAGCGGCATGACCACGATCAATGGGATCACGGCGGCCAGGATATTTCCCGGCAGGGTGTCCGCCCAAAATGGCTCGTGACTCAGATCAAGGTTCAGACAAGCCAATGCGATCCAAAAGATCAGCGCGGCCAGGAGCCGCCGGGAGACTCGCTCATCCGGCCGAAAACGACCCGATGCCCGCAACAGCCAGCTGACGATAAACCCCTGGAGCGCACCCAGCAGAACGATCGTTTTCAAAAGCAGCATATCTCTGAGACGATTAAGATCAGCGTTTGTTTAATGGCACGACCAATTTCAGTCCGCTCCACTCGTCGCTTACGGCGCATACCTTGATATCCACCAACCCGTTGTCAAGAGCATAGTTTCGGATCAGGTCTTCTGTCAGATCGGTAGCGATCCCGGAACTCTTTTTATACCAGGAAACCCAGATCACCAGCTGCGGGTTTTTCTTCCAGGCCGGAGCGAGTGAGCGCATCGACTTGACGAACGTGGACCGGTCGGCCGCGAAGAGATGAACGAGGTCAGGGACCTGTCCGGGCCCGCAGACCTGGGCGGTGATGTCGGCTTCCAGCCAATTGAAATAGTCATCGGGTGCGTGGAGAAGCCGTACCCGATGGTTGTCTTTTACGCCAAGTTTTTTCAAAAGGGGCGTGCCCGAATAGCCTGCCGTTGCCATAGAATCTATAGTTGATTTCACCTTATCCACACCTTATCCACCGTAATTCACAGCTTATGCACGGCCTTAAAGGGCCAGAAAACAATCTTATCCTCTTCTTTGTCGGTCGCCGCAAGCCGTTCACGTCAATACACTTATGTGGAAAAAATAAATTTTCCAATTTTGAGGTCCATGGTGGGAAAAAGTGTTATTTTGTGTTAGTTTAAGAATTAATTGATTCAACTCTTCATAAATGGTTGGTTTTCTGGGCGAATACGAAGCTACTCTCGACGCGAAAAGTCGCTTCCTGCTCCCCGTCGGCTTCAAAAAACAGCTGCCGGAGGATGGTCCCACCCAGTTTGTCATCAACCGTGGATTTGAGAAATGCCTGAGCCTCTACCCGATGAAAAGCTGGGAGCCGATTTTCGCCAGAATCAGCCAACTAAATGATTTTGATCCCGAAGTTCGGCAATTCCGAAGATATTTCCTGAATGGCGCAACCATGGTCGAGTTGGATTCCGCCGGACGCCTCCTGATCCCCCCAAACCTTAAAGAACATGCCGGCCTCGATAAGGATATCGTGCTCACGGCCGCTGTAGACAAGATTGAGATTTGGGATAAGTCTAAGTACCAACAGTTCTTTGAATCCTTTTCACCGGAAACATTCAGCAGCCTGGCGAAACAGGTTATGAACCCCGGAGGGCCCTTGCCTTGACACCCCCCCTACATAACGAGGAGGGTGCCTATCACCTCCCCGTCCTGCTGGAGGAAACGCTTGACTACCTCCGGATCCGACCGGGACGATGTTACGTTGACTGCACCTTTGGGGGTGGTGGTCATTCAAGGGGTATTCTCGAACGGCTCGGACCTGCCGGCAGACTCTTCGCATTCGATCAGGATAAAGATGCGCGTGCCAACCTGCCCGATGACCCTCGCATCCAATTCCTGCCGCACAACTTTCGCCACCTGGGACGATTCCTTCGGCTGCATGAAGTCACCGCCGTGGACGGTATCCTCGCCGATCTTGGTGTCAGCAGTCACCAGTTCGATATGGCTGCCCGCGGCTTCTCCTTCCGTCTGGAAGGCGACCTTGACATGCGGATGGACCAACGGCAAAGCCTGACCGCCTACGAAGTGGTTAACAACTGGTCCGAACAACAGCTGCACAAGCTATTCGAGCAATATGGCGAAGTCACCAACGCCAAAACGCTTGCCCGCACGATCGTCCAGGTACGCCGGTCCGTATCACTGAAAACGATCTCCAACTTTCGATCCGCGCTTGCCCCGATTGTAAAAGGGAACCCCAATAGGTATTTTTCCCAGGTGTTCCAGGCACTCCGGATCGAAGTGAACGACGAATTGGGTGCGCTGAAAGAAATGCTGCAGCAATCGCCAGGTCTCCTGTCGACGGGTGGCCGTATCGTCCTTATCACCTTTCATTCCCTGGAAGACAGGCTCGTAAAGAATTTCTTTAAAAAAGGAGTTTTCGAAGACGAAGAACCTCAGGATCCTTTCGGACGAAGTGCGACGCCCCCCTTGTTAAAAGTGATCACCAAAAAGCCGGTCACCCCCGGTGAAAAAGAATTGCAAACCAATCCGCGATCCCGCAGCGCCAAGCTCCGGGTAGCTGAACGAATATAATCAAGGCAAGCGCCTGACAGAACATGGATCAGAGTAATGAAAATAAAACGCGAAATCGCTGGCAACCCTCCCGGCTCGGTTACCGCTGGGTAGTCCGCAACGTCGGCTATCTCCTTTTCCTCTCTGCGCTGGCTGTCATCTATATCTATAACGGCCACTATGCAGACAAGATCTCCCGCGACCTTAGCCGGACCGACAAGGAATTGAAAGAATTGCAATACGAATACAAAACGCTCAAGAGTGAAGTCATGTTCCGAAGCAAGGAAAGCGAGCTGGCAAAGGCGGTCGCTCCGTTCGGGCTCGTGGAACTGACCCAACCGCCGTTTGTCCTGATTGATAGTGTAACATGGAAGTGAAACGCGACATATTATGGAGAGTTTACCTGTGCTTTATCGGCATCGTCATGCTGAGCGTCATCGTGCTGGGCAAGGTTTTCTATATCCAACGTGTGCAAGGCGCATACTGGAGAGGTTTGAGCGATAGCCTCCACCAAAAATGGGTCGAGCTCGATGCCGAAAGGGGCACCATCTTCAGCGAAGACAGCAGTATGCTGAGCACGTCCATTCCCTGGTTCAATATCTATGTCGATTTTGGCGCCGACGGTCTCCGGGAAAAAAATGGCCGCCGGTTTACCGCGAATGTCGATTCCCTTTCCCTCTGCCTGTCCCGCCTCTTCGGTGACCAGTCCCCGGCCGCTTACCGGAAAATGCTTTGGCATGGCTATCGCACGGGTGATCGCTATTTTGAGATCGCCGCTAACGTTCCCTGGGAAAAATACCAGCAGCTTCGCGGATTCCCACTCGTTCGCGAAGGCCGGAACAAAAGCGGTTTTATCGCGGAAGTGGTCAATAAAAGATTGAATCCGTTCGGCTTGCTGGCCAATCGTACCCTTGGCCTGGCAAGAGCGAATGCCCAGAACGTAGGTCTGGAGCGCACCTACGATACGCTCCTCAAGGGCGAGACGGGCCGTCGTCTTGTCCGCTATATTGCCGGCGGCGCCTATGTCCCGGTGGAAGGGTATGAGATCGAATCCCAGAACGGCAAGGACGTCATCACGACGATCGATGTCAATATCCAGGACATTGCCGAGAACGCGCTGCTTCGGGAGATGATCGCCAACCAGGCCGAGCACGGTACCTGCATGGTCATGGAAGTGGCGACCGGCAAGATCAAGGCGATCGCCAATCTCGGCGTTCAATCCGACGGCACGTATTGGGAGGACCTCAACTACGGCATCCGCGTTACGGAACCCGGTTCGACCTTCAAGCTCGCCACCCTGCTGTCGCTGCTTGAAGACCATAAGGTTTCGCTGAGCGACAAGCTCAACCTCGACGGCGGCTCCTGGAAAGTTGCCGGGCATACCGTCTTTGATTCGGAGCCCCACGACTTCAGGGAGTTCACCGTGAAAGAAGCTTTTGAGATCAGTTCCAACGTCGGGATGGCCAAGCTGGCGACGAGCCATTATTCCGGCAACCCCGCGGGCTTCGTCGCCCATCTGAAAAAGCTGCGGCTGGACCAGCCCACCGGCATTGACCTGCTGGGTGAAGGCACGCCGGTCGTCAAACATCCCGGTTCGCGGACCTGGAGCGCGACGACGCTTCCGTGGATGGCCTTTGGCTATGAAGTGCTCGTCTCCCCCCTGCAGACCCTTACCCTCTACAACGCGGTCGCCAACAGCGGCCGGATGATGAAACCCTATCTGGTCAGTGCCGTCCAGGAGTCGGGCGTCACGGTGAAAGAAAATCAACCGACTGTTCTGATGGGTAATATCTGCAGCGAGACAACGCTCCGTGAGCTTCAGGATTGTCTGAAAGGGGTCTGCAAAGACCCCGAGGGCACGGCCCACAGCCTCTTCCAGCATTCGTTCTTTCCGGTTGCCGGGAAGACGGGGACCGCCCTCGTTGCTAACGGGGCCCGCGGGTATGCCGATCATGTCTATCAAGCTTCTTTTGTCGGTTACTTCCCTGCCGACCATCCAAAATATTCCTGTATCGTCGTCATCAAGAACCATCCATTTGCGAAAGTATATCTCGGCGCCAAAGTTGCCGGGCCCGTTTTCAAGGAGCTGGCCGATAAGCTGATGAGCCTTGACCCGGATATTGCAGCGCCGATTCCCGCCGACTCCGCGGGCCCGAAAAATATAACCGTTTCCAGTCCGGCGCCTGCACAGACGCACGGCGTGCCCAATGTGAAAGGAATGGGGTTAAAAGATGCCCTATATGTCCTCGAGAGCGATAATTTGCGCGTAGCGGTAAGGGGTAGCGGAAAAGTAAGGGCGCAGAGCCTCGAGCCGGGATCGGAAATCAAAAAGAACGAAACCATAACGATTCAACTCGACTAACGATAGCCGAATGGCACAACTACAGGACATATTATATAAGGTGAGCATTCGCTCGGTCCACGGCGACCTGGACCGGTCCGTCGACAATCTGCAAACCGATTCGCGCCTGGCGGGCCCGGGATCCCTTTTCATTGCGCTCAAAGGCACCCATGTAGACGGTCATGCCTTTATCCAGCAGGTAATCGCCGCAGGCGCTTCCCTGATCGTCTGTGAAGAGCTTCCTGCCTCCTTACAGGATGGGATAACCTATCTGCAGGTCGAAAGTACGGCTGCCGCAGCAGGTATCATCGCCCACAACTTCTACGGCCAGCCCACCGAAAAGCTACAACTGGTCGGGGTCACCGGCACGAACGGCAAAACAACGATCGCTACCCTCCTGTACAAGCTTTTCAATGCCCTGGGCTACAAGAGCGGACTGCTCAGTACTGTCGAGAACCGCATCATCGAGCGTGTTCTGCCCGCTACCCACACCACGCCCGATCCGCTGCACCTGAACGCGCTGCTCAAAGAGATGGTCGACGCCGGATGTACCCATGCCTTTATGGAAACCAGTTCCCACGCGATCCACCAGCAGCGTGTCGCCGGACTTCACTATACCGGCGGTATCTTCAGCAATATCACGCATGATCACCTGGATTACCATAAGACATTCGATGAATACATCCGCGTAAAGAAATCCTTCTTCGATTCCCTCTCTTCCGATTCGTTCGCCATTTCCAACGCCGACGATAAGCGGGGTGGGGTTATGCTCCAGAATACCCATGCGAGGAAATATTTCTATAGCCTCAAGACACTCGCCGAATTCAAGGGGAAGATACTCGAGAACAACCTGACTGGTCTTGTCATGACGGTTAACGATCAGGAAGTACATTTTCGCCTGATCGGCGAATTCAATGCTTATAATCTACTGGCGGTTTATGGCGCAGCGATCTGTCTGGGCGAGGACAAGGCGGAAGTGCTTCGTCACCTCAGCACGCTCAGCGGCGCCGAAGGCCGATTCGATTATATCGTTTCACCAAAGGAAAGGATCATCGGGATCGTTGACTATGCCCATACCCCCGACGCCCTGATCAACGTCCTGGTGACCATTCAGAAATTGCGGAAGGGAAATGAACAGATCGTTACCGTCGTCGGCTGCGGCGGGGACCGCGACAAGACTAAACGGCCGCTGATGGGTGCTGCCGCCTGTGAGTATAGCGATAAGGTCATTTTCACTTCCGACAATCCGCGCAGTGAAGACCCTGACCAGATCATCCGGGACATTGAGGAGGGCCTGAATACCGCCGCAAAACGCAAATATATCTCGATCACCGATCGCAAAGAGGCGATCCGCACGGCGCTGAATCTCGCCAAGGCTGAAGATATCCTGCTGATCGCCGGCAAAGGCCATGAGAAATACCAGGAGATCAAAGGCGTCAAATACCCTTTCGATGACAAACAGATCCTAACCGAATTTTTTGAACTATTCGATAAATAGCATGCTTTATTCATTATTTGATTGGCTCAGACAAAACAGTATCAAGGTGCCCGGCCAGGCACTCTTCCAGTTCATCACGTTCCGCGTGCTGCTGGCTGTCGTATTCTCGCTGATCATTAGTATGATATTTGGCAAGCGGCTGATCCGCTATCTCGTCAGGCGCCAGATCGGCGAAACCGTCCGGGACCTCGGGCTGGCCGGTGAACAACAAAAGAAGGGTACACCCACCATGGGCGGCTTTATCATCATCCTCGCCATCCTGATCCCTACCCTCCTGCTCGCTAACCTCCACAAAGCATATATCCGGCTCATGCTGTTCAGTACCATCTGGCTCGGCATCATCGGTTTTATCGACGATTTCCTGAAGCTCCGTGCCAAACGGATTGCCAAGGAACAGGGGGTGCCGTACAAGAAAGGCGATAAGGACGGGCTCGCCGGCTGGTTTAAAGTTTTGGGCCAGGTGGTCCTTGGCCTCGTAGTCGGTTATACGCTTTACTTCAACAGCAATACCCGCGTCTGGCGGGAATACGTCGGCCAAAGCTTGCCCTCAGATACCGTGGGCCTGAAGGTCGTGACGCTGGATAAAGAAAAGAAGTTCTTTGTGGAAGCCAGGGAACCGATCACTACGATCCCGTTCGTTAAAAATCATGAGTTCAATTACTCCAAGCTGCTCCCCGTCGCGCTTCGGGGTCTGACCTGGATACTCTATATCATCGTGGTGATCTTCATCGTCACTGCGGTGTCCAACGGCGCCAATCTGACGGACGGCCTGGACGGACTGGCGACCGGAACGAGCGCCATCATCGGCGCATGCCTCGGCATTTTCGCTTATGCCAGCGGCAATATCCGTTTCGCCGAATACCTAAACGTCATGTATATCCCCAATCTCGGCGAATTGTCCATTTTCATCGGCGCCCTGGTCGGAGCTTGCGTAGGATTCCTTTGGTACAACGCTTATCCGGCACAGGTTTTTATGGGCGATACGGGAAGCCTGACGCTCGGCGGTATCATCGCTGCGCTGGCCATCATTGTCCGTAAAGAGTGGCTGATCCCGATTTTTTGCGGCGTGTTCCTGGTCGAGAGCCTTAGTGTGGTGATACAAGTGACCTTTTTTAGATACACGAAGAAGAAGTATGGCGAGGGAAGACGGGTTTTCCTCATGAGCCCCCTTCATCATCATTATCAGAAGCTGGGTTATCATGAAAGCAAAATTGTGACGCGATTTTGGATTGTTACGATCCTCTGTGTGGCATTTGCTATAGCTACACTGAAGATCCGATAGTTCGCCCGCCCGTGCGGGCCGGCAAATAGGTAATATGAAAAACCAAATCCGTCGGCAACGGAGGCTCGTCGATCAAGAAATTGTGGTGCAGTAAGATCTATGCTTTTGAAGAACCCCCTTAATCCGGACCGAAAACGGATCAACATGAAAGAGCGAATGGTCATACTCGGTGGCGGCGAAAGCGGTGTCGGTGCAGCCTTACTGGCGGCGCAGCGCGGATATGACGTGTTTGTATCCGACGGCGGACGTATGAAGGACGAGTACCGGCAAACACTCACGGCCAATCAGATCTCGTTCGAAGAGGGAGGTCACACGGATACCCGCATCCTGAACGCGAATGAGATCATGAAAAGTCCGGGCATTCCGGAAAAGAACGAACTGGTCAAAAAGATCAGGTCCAAAGGCATCCCCGTGATCAGCGAGATCGAACTGGCGTATCGGTATAAAGGGGATAGCCGGATCATCGGGATAACCGGCAGCAACGGCAAAACGACGACCACGGCGATGACCTACCATATCTGCCGTCAAGGCGGCCTGGACTGCGCCCTTGTGGGCAACATCGGGTATAGCTTCGCGCGCCAGGTGGCAGAAGACCCGCGGCCCTGGTATGTGGCGGAGATCAGCAGTTTCCAGCTGGACGATATCGTCAGCTTCCGCCCGGATGTCGCTATTCTCACCAATATCACTGAAGACCATTTGGACCGGTACGAATATAAATTCGAAAATTATATCCGCAGCAAGTTCCGGATCGTCATGAACCAAACTGCCGATGACTATTTCATCTACAACCAGGATGATCCCGTGATCACTACATATATAAGCCAATCTAACTTCAATTCTAACCCATTACCATTCACCATGCAACAGGAACCCAACAAAGGAGGATTTATCAAGAACGGCCAGTTAACAGTCAGCGCAGGAACGGAACGACTGCAGATGAGCATTTACGATTTTGCCCTTAAGGGTATACACAATCAATACAATACTATGGCAGCAGGTATCGCCGCCGCTACTGTCGGCATCCGGAAGGAGAAGATCCGCGAAGCGATCCGGAGCTTCGAAGCGCTGGAGCATCGGATGGAATATGTCAGTACGGTCAGAGGCGTTCAATTCATCAACGATTCCAAGGCGACAAATGTCAATAGCACCTGGTATGCGCTGGAAAGTATGGATAAGCCCACGATCCTTATCCTTGGCGGCGTCGACAAGGGGAATGATTATGGCCTCATCCGGGATCTCGTAAAAGAAAAAGTAAAGGCCATCGTCTGTCTCGGTATCGACAACCGAAAGATACACGAAGCTTTTCAAAACGATGTTCCCCTTATGGTGAATACGGGTAGCGCCGAAGAGGCTGTCCGGGCAGCCTTTCACTTTGCGGTCAAAGGCGACGTGGTTTTGCTGAGCCCCGCCTGCGCCAGCTTCGATCTGTTCAAGAATTATGAAGACCGCGGCCGGCAGTTCAAGGAGGCTGTCAGGGATCTATGAGTGATCTATGAGCGCCACGACAACGATAGAGCGTACACCCTTCCAAAGTCTCCGGTCCAGGACCAGGGGCGACAAGGTTATCTGGACAGCCGTGTTCCTGCTGGCCATCGTATCCCTTTTGGTTGTATACAGCTCCACCGGGCTGCTGGCCTACAAAATGTATAAGGGGAACACCGAAATCTATCTGTTCAAGCAGTTCGCCTTTATCGTAGTCGGGATGGCAATCATTTACTTTGCGCACCAGGTCAACTATACGCTGTATTCCCGCGTAGCGAAGATCCTCTTCCTGGTATCGATGCCGCTGCTGCTGTATACGCTCTTTTTTGGTGTGCGACTCAATGAAGGCAGTCGGTGGATCCGCCTGCCCATCATCAACATGACCTTCCAGACCTCCGATCTTGCCAAGCTGGCCCTATTCATGTATCTCAGCCGGCTGCTGAGCAAGAAACAGGATGTCATCAAGGATTTCCGGAAGGGCTTCCTGCCGGTGATCATCCCCGTCGCGGTCGTCTGTCTGCTGATCGCCCCGGCCAATCTGTCCACCGCGCTGCTGATCGGCGCCACCAGTCTCATACTCCTTTTTATCGGCCGGGTAAGCGCAAAGCATTTGCTCCTGACTCTCGGTGTGGCCCTTGCGCCGGTACTGGTCCTTGTCGGCGCGGCTATGTTCCGGCATTCCTCCAATGCAGGCGCAACTGAAAAACCCCGGGCCGAAGGTCATTCGGGATTATTCATCCGTGTGGATACGTGGATCAGCCGGGTCGAGACCTTTATCTATGGCGGCGTCGATAATGGTGATAACAATTACCAAACCAATCAGGCTAAGATCGCCATCGCCAAGGGAGGTATCCTGGGTCTTGGACCAGGCAACAGTCAGCAACGCAACTTCCTTCCGCATCCTTATAGCGACTTCATCTATGCGATCATTATCGAAGAATATGGACTGGTCGGCGGCATCTTCATCATGCTGATCTATCTTGTCTTTTTGCTGCGCAGCATCCGCATCTTCCGGCGCTGTCCCTTTGCCTTTGGCGCGTTCCTGGCATTGGGGCTCAGCTTTACCCTGGTCATTCAGGCGCTCGCCAATATGGCGGTCAATGTCAATCTGTTCCCCGTCACCGGCGTGACGCTGCCGCTGGTCAGCATGGGCGGGAGCTCCTTCTTATTCACCTGTCTGGCCATCGGCATCATTCTGAGTGTGGCCCGTAACGTCGAGCAGCTGGAGGGCTCCGTGCATGAATAAGCGCATCATCATAGCGGGCGGCGGTACAGGCGGCCATATTTTCCCGGCGGTTGCTATTGCAGGCGCGCTCCAGCGACAGGATCCCGGTATCGAATTGCTATTCGTCGGAGCGAAAGGCAAAATGGAAATGGAGAAGATCCCGCAGGCGGGTTATCGGATCGAAGGCATCGATATTGCGGGATTCAACCGGAGCTCGCTGTTAAAGAATGCGGGGCTGCCCTTCAAACTCATCCGCAGCCTCTTCCAGGTCAACCGTATCCTGCGCAGCTTCCGGCCCGACGCGGTTATCGGGGTAGGAGGATACTCCAGTTTTCCCGTGCTGCGGGCGGCGCAGGCCCGGAGGATACCCACGTTTATCCATGAAAGCAACTCGTTTGCAGGGAAAAGCAATATCCTGCTGGGTAAAAAGGCGGATCGCATTTTCGTCGCGAGCGACGGGATGGAAAAGTTCTTCCCCGCGAACCGGATCATCGTCACGGGCAACCCGGTCCGCAGTTCGATCGTCAACAGCCGGATCACCAGGGACGAAGCCGTTCGCAGCTTTAGCCTGGATCCCGCATTGCCGACTGTTCTCTCTACCGGCGGAAGCCTCGGCGCCAAAGGCATCAATGAAGCGATCGCCGCCCACCTCGATGATTGGCGGAACGCCGAGATCCAATTGATCTGGCAGACCGGCAAGCCCTTCGCCGCGCAGGCGGAAGCGCTTAGCCAGGGCCGCCGCGGTATTTGGACGGGTGACTTCATTCCGAAGATGGAGAACGCTTTTGCGGCGGCGGATGTGGTCATATCGAGATCGGGTGCGATGTCGATCGCCGAGCTGTGCGTGGTGGCGAGACCGGTTATTTTTGTGCCCTTTCCTTTTGCGGCGGAGGACCATCAGACGGCCAATGCCCGGAACCTGGTCGATAAAGGGGCTGCGCTGATGGTAAAGGACAGTGAGGCGAAGGACAAGCTGGTCAGTACGGCTATCACGCTGGTAAAAGATGCGACGCTAAGACAACAGTTAAAAATGAATATCGGCCGGCTTGCTGTTACGGACGCGGCCGACAGAATAGCAAAGGAGATATTAACGACCCTTGAGAATGGTTGATTTGAACGATATAAAAAAGATTTATTTCATCGGCATAGGCGGAATAGGCATGAGTGCACTCGCAAGATATTTCAGATTCCATGGCAAGGAGGTCAGCGGCTATGACCGGACTTCCACCACGCTGACCCAACAGCTGGAAGCGGAAGGTATTGCCGTCCACTATGAAGACGATCCGGCGCTCGCGCCGAAGGATGCCGGCCTGGTTGTCTATACGCCCGCGGTGCCTAAGGATCATCGGGAGCTGACCTGGTTTCAACAGCATGGATATCCGCTGTATAAACGGAGTGATGTTCTCGGGATGATCACCGCAAGCTCTTTTAACATCTGTGTGGCGGGGACACATGGCAAGACGACTGTCACGACGATGATCGCGCATATCCTAAGGCACTCGGGCTATGGCTGCAATGCTTTCCTGGGCGGGATCGCGGTAAATTATAACAGCAATTTCTGGGCGGACCGCCGGAATGTCTGCGTCATTGAGGCGGATGAATATGACCGCAGCTTCCTGAAGTTGAGTCCCGATATCGCGGTCATCACGGCGATGGATGCGGACCACCTCGACATTTATGGGACGGCGGAGGCTGTGCAGCAGGCTTTCATCGACTTCTCGGCCCGGATCAAGCCCGGCGGGCTTTTGCTTAGCAGGATCGGACTGACGCATGCGGCAGCCCTCAAAGGCGACCATCATTGGACCTATGGTCTGACCGCTGACGCCGATGTCTTCGCCTCCGGGATCCGTATCGAAGACGGCGACTACTGGTTCACGGTACAGACCTCCGACTGGAAGCTGGAACGCGTCATTTTGAGTATGGGTGGTCGCCACAATGTGGAGAACGTCACTGCTGCGATCGCGGTAGCCCATCACCTGGGTATCCCGGGCGATAAGATCATCGACGCAGTAGCCGCCTTCAGGGGTGTCCGGCGACGATTCGAGTATGTCGTCAAAAAGCCGGGCCGGGTCTATATCGATGATTACGCCCATCATCCGGAGGAGCTACGGGCGCTGATCATGGGGGCTCGGGAGCTGTTCCCCGGCCTGAAGTGCACGATCATTTTCCAGCCCCACCTGTTTACCCGGACCCGCGACTTTGCGGAGGGATTTTCGGCAAGCCTCGACCTGGCGGATGAGGTGTTCTTATTGCCCATCTATCCGGCCCGCGAGCTGCCCATTGAGGGGGTGACGAGCGAGATGATTGCCGGGAATATCCCGGATCAAAAGGCGACAGTGGTCGACAAAAAAGGGATCTTAATAATTATAGACGATATGGTGACGGAAGGCGACGATCTGGAATTGTTGATCACGGCGGGAGCGGGAGACATTGACACGTTAGTTGAACCAATACGGCAGTTGTTGAACCGATAGGATAGGTGTTGAGCAGAGAGAGAGCCGATGTTGAGCCGAGACGGCGGTTGTTGAACCCTATAGCACTGTGAACGGGATTTTTACTAACCCGGGCACCTTTGTACCCGTCTGACGATCCAAGTGGTCGTCGGGCGGGCAACACGGATAAGAATGGCGACTAAGATAAATATCAGGAGAATTCTCTCTACCATGATCTGGGGCTGCATTTGCGCCGGAGTGCTGGTATTGCTTGTCGCGGCCATCCGATACCGGAACAGTAATACCTGTAAAGGGTATGTGATCAGCCTGACCGGCACCAGTATCCCCAAGAAAGACATCCTTGCGCTGTTGACCCCGGCCGGCGCGCCGAAGATCCAGGACCGCCCCATCCAATCCTGGGACCTGAGGCAGCTCGAGACGACTCTGGAGCGAAACATCTGGGTCCAAAAGTCGCGCCTGTTCTTTGATAACAACAATGTCCTGCATGTTGAAGTGATCGAACGGACCCCTGTAACCCGCATTTTCGCGGAGGATGGGAATAGTTTTTATTTCGATAGTGCAGGGGTACGGCTGCCGCTGCTCACGCAGGTCCCCGTGAGGGTACCGGTTTTCACCGGGTATCCGGCCCACCGCCAGGCGGACAGTTTGCTGGTAGCCGGCATTCGGCGGATCAGCGCTTTCCTTCGGGAAGACACCTGCTGGATGGCGCAGGTCGAACAGATCAACATCACCCCGGACCGGACATTCGAGCTTGAGCCGGAGAACGGAAACTACCGCGTCAACCTGGGAGATGGCAGCGATATCGCGGCAAAATTCCACCGGCTCTTCCTATTTGATCAGCAAGTGTTAAGCAAAGTAGGACTGGAAAGATATGACCGGATCGATGTCTCGTATTCCGGGGAAGTGGTGGCGGTGAGGAAAGGCGGCGACCAGCGGCGCTATGACTCCCTGCAGGGTCTCAATAATATTCGCCAGCTGATCCGATCGGCGCAGCAGTTGCAGCCCGATACGCTTCGCCAGCAATCCGTCCGGCCACTTGAAAGCAACACGATGACAGAACAGAACCTGTTGACCCATGATCTGCTGCCCACTGACAGTCCTTCGATTCGTAAACCAAAACCATAGATAAAACAAACTTTCCAACAACTAAAACAACAATAAACTATGAGCTTCGAACAACCCATTATCGTCGGCCTCGACATCGGAACGACAAAGATCGCTGCTATTGCCGGCCGGAAGAACGAATACGGCAAACTGGAAATTTTGGGATTCGGCCGCGCCAACTCCAATGGAGTGAAGCATGGTCAGGTGCTTAATATAGATGAGACGATCAAGGCCATTCGAATGGCCCTGGACAACTGCTATGCCTCCAACCCCAACCTCGAGATCGGCGAAGTGTACGTCGGCATTGCGGGTCATCATATCAAAAGTCTCCAGACCCGTGGGGACATCGTTCGTCAGAATACCGAAGAGGAGATCACGCGTCGCGAGATCGATCAGCTCGTCGCGGATCAATATAAGACGTATATCCCTGCCGGCGACCAGATCATCGATGTGATCCCGCAGGAATTCACGGTGGATAATTTTCAGAATATCCCCAACCCCATCGGTTACGGTGGTGTCAAGGTTGGGGCTAATTTCCATATCATCACCGGTGATAAGAACGCCATCCGGAACATCAACCGGGCCGTGGAAAAAAGCAGTCTGCATACCAAGGACCTGGTCCTTCAGCCGCTGGCCTCTGCTGCCGCCGTCATGGGGCAGGAGGACCTGGAGGCCGGGGTCGCCATCGTGGATATCGGCGGCGGGACTACAGACCTGGCTGTATTTTATGAAGGCATCCTCAAACATACGGCCGTGATCCCCTTCGGCGGGGAGAACATCACCAATGACATCAAGACCGGTCTTGGCGTGCTGAAAACCCAGGCAGAACAAATGAAGGTGCAGTTTGGCTCAGCCCTATCCAACGAAGCCAAAGCCAACGCCTATATCACCATCCCCGGGCTTCGAGGGATGCCTGCCAAGGAGATCAGCGTCAAGAATCTGGCCGGGATCATCCAGGCCCGCATGAGCGAGATCATGGATTTTGTTACCTATCACCTGAAGCAGGTCGGCCTCGACAACCGGATGCTCAACGGCGGCGTCGTCATGACCGGCGGCGGGTCGCAGCTGCGGCACCTCATCCAATTGACGGAATACATCACCGGCCTGAACGCCCGTATCGGCTATCCGACGGAGCATCTGGCTGCGGGTCATATCGAAGAGTTGGCCAAACCGACCTATTCGACCTGTATCGGGCTTATCCTTAAAGGCTATAGCGACTACGAGCATAACCGCAAGGAGTTCGAAAAGGGATATCGGAAAGTCGAAGTACCCGACAATCTCAAGAAGGCTGATGTCCGGGAGGAAGATCCCGTATTCAGCGAAGAGCAGCGCCAGCAGGAAAGGGTCCGGGGCCGAAAGGGGGTGAAGGATTTCTGGGGCAAGTTCAAAGATGGAATTATTGATCTGTTCAAAGAAGAAGAAGACCACGCGTTATAATGTGCGGCGCGGGCGAAGCCCGCGCCGCCCCTACCCAATCTGTCTTTGTGAAGACTACCCGCTTACCCTTGAATCAGGAGAATTTGTGTGTTAATTTTTAAAAACTTGTTTATGATCCATTTTGATCTTCCGAAAGAGAAATCATCCATTATCAAGGTCATTGGTGTGGGTGGCGGCGGCAGCAATGCAGTGAACCACATGTTCAGCCAGAACATTGAAGGGGTGAATTTCATCATCTGTAATACCGATGCGCAGGCTATTGCTCAAAGCCGGGTGCCCAACAAGGTACAGCTCGGGCCCCACCTCACCCAGGGACTGGGAGCCGGAGCAAATCCGGACATTGGCAGACAGGCGACGGAAGAAAGCCTGGAGGAGATCAAGTCGATCCTCGAAGTCAATACCAAAATGGCGTTTATCACCGCCGGTATGGGTGGTGGTACCGGCACGGGCGGCGCGCCCATCATCTCCAAGATCTGTAAAGATCTGGGTATCCTTACAGTTGGGATCATCACAACCCCGTTCTCGTACGAAGGAAAGAAGCGGATGACGCAGGCGGAAGAAGGGATCAGGGTGATGAAGCAATATGTCGACACCCTGCTGGTGATCAGCAACGACAAGCTGAGACATCAGTTCGGCAACCTCAAGATGAAAGAGGCCTTTGCAAAGGCCGACAATGTCCTGGCCACCGCCGCGAAATGTATCACCGACGTGATCAACAGTACGGGTCAGATCAACGTCGACTTCGCCGATGTGTGCACAGTTATGCGAAGTGGCGGTGTCGCCATCCTGGGCAGCGCCAGCGCAAAGGGCGACAGCCGTGCCCAGAAGGCGATCGAAGAAGCCCTCAATTCGCCGCTGCTGAATGACAATGATATCCGCGGAGCGAAATGGATCCTGATCAATATCAACTCGAGCGAAGGCGAACATGAATTCACCATGGATGAAGTTGAGATCATCCAGAACTATCTCCTCAGCCAGGCTGGCGAGCACACCGATGTGATCCTCGGTCTCGGCTATGATAATTCGCTCGGCTCCAGTCTCGGCATCACGCTTATCGCTACCGGCTTTGAACACAAAGATCCCTTCGTCAAAGTCGCCGAAACCAGTCCCAGGAAGGAAGAGAAGATCCTCATGACGCTCGATGTTTTGGAGGATCAGCGACACCCTGGCGCCCGGCCTGTCCGCCCCTCTGAGTCCGAACCCACGTCTGCGCTTGTATTGCCCTCGCCGAAGAAAGATGAACTCGAGCCTACGCTCATCGAAGAAACCCCGGCGCCTACCGCGCTCACGCTCTTTTCCGAGCCCCCCATTATTCCGGCGAAATCCGCCGCAGACGACGATTCCCGGTCTCCCAGGATCGAATGGGTGCTCGCTTCGGACCCTGAACCCAACCTGCCACTTAAAAATCAGGCGCCTGTCGCCTCACGAAGTTCTCCTGCGTCTGCAGCGTCAGGAGGATACCTTGCAAGGCCGTCCAATATCTACGCTGAAGACCCCAGGAACGATCAACAATCCTCTCCCTCAGCCGCCGAAGGTTCTCCCAAGGTGGCGGGCGAACACTCTACTCCCGTGAAGGATCCGATCAGGAACACCGTTGCCGGTGATCCGTCGTTGGAAGACGATTCTTCACCTGAAATGCAATTGGTGTTCAAGGAAACGGACCCAGCGGCGGATGAGCCTGGGGCCCACCAAACTCACTTACTTTCGGTGCCGAACTCACCCGTAGAGGAGCCTGCAGCGCAGGACGATGCGGATGATCCCAAACGCCGGGCGGCGGAACGGATAAACAAGTTGCGAAACTTGTCGTTCAATATCAACGCTGCCGACCCGAATAACGAGTTTGAAACTGTGCCGGCTTACATCCGCCGTAATTTGGAATTGTACAATACGATCTCCAATGTCGAGAATTTCTACAGCAACTATGAGGTCAAGACTGATGAGAACAACAATACGGAGATCAGCACGATCAATACATTTCTCGATGGCAAACGACCGGATTAAAAGGTCGCCGCCAGACCGCGTTAGCGGGTTTACAATAGTTTGTTTTTAGTTGTTTGATTCCCCCTGGTTCTCCGGGGGGATTTTTTAACTTTACCGCATGCCGTTATTGCTTTCTTTCCTGGGCATCCTTTGCCTGATATTACTCATTCTTTGGGTCAAGCTCGACACCTTCATTTCGTTCATCGTGGTTAGTGTAGCGTTGGGCCTGGCTTCCGGCCTTGACATCCACCGGATCAGCGATGCGATTCAAAAGGGCATCGGCAATATCATGGGGTCCCTGGTCGTCATCCTTGGGTTTGGCGCGATGCTGGGCCGCCTCATCGCCGACAGCGGCGCAGCCCAGCAGATCACCCAGTCTCTCGTCCGCCTATCCGGTATCGGCCGCATTCAATGGGCGATGGCGTTGTCCGGCTTTCTCGTAGGACTGCCTATGTTCTACGGTGCCGGTTTCATGGTGCTGATGCCGCTCGTCTTTGCTGTTGGCGCGTCCACCGGCCTCCCCCTGCTCTATCTGGGTATTCCGGTCCTGGCGGCGCTGTCCGTCGCTCACGGTTTCCTGCCACCGCACCCATCTGCCACCGCCATCGCGGTACAGCTCCACGCCCAGATCGGCAAGACCCTGCTCTACGGCATCATCGTCGCGATCCCGACCATTATCCTCGCCGGCATTATCTGGGGAAGGACGATGCGCAAATACCGGCCGGTGCCGAACCCTGATGTCCTGACGGTTACCCTTATGGACCCGCACGAGCTCCCGGGTCTGGGACTTAGCCTGACCGCCGCGCTGATGCCGCTGATCCTGCTCTCTGCCACGGCCTTGCTGGGTCTCCTTCCGGGCAACGGCGTGCTGCAAAAAGTGATATCCTTTATCGGCGATCCCAATATGGCCATGCTCATCGCGGTCCTTGCCGGTATCTATCTGCTTGGGATCCGCCGGGGCAAGTCGATGCGTACCCTGATGCGATCGCTCGAAGACGCCTTCAAAGGGGTTGCGCCAGTCCTGTTGATCATCGCGGGCGCCGGCGTATTCATGCAAGTCATGAGTGAAGGGGGTGTCAACATCTACATTGCCGGATTGCTCGAGCATACGACCGTTAACCCGTTGATCCTTGGCTGGTGTGTCGCCGCACTGATCCGCATCTGCACCGGCTCGTCAACCGTCGCGGCCCTGACTACCGTCGGCATCCTGCTACCGCTGCTGCAGCAATCTTCCGTCCAGCCGGAGCTGCTTGTCCTGGCGATCGGCGCCGGCAGCATGACCTTTTCCCATGTGAACGATGGCGGCTTCTGGTTGTTTAAGGAATATTTCAATCTCACGATCCGTCAGACTTTCGCCACCTGGACGATCATGGAGACCCTGGTGTCGGTGGCGGGATTGTTGATGGTATTGTTATTGAATCTAATCGTACATTAACGTATATATGTCTTCTATCACCATCACCGGCGGAACCGGGCTGATCGGAACCGCCCTGACCCATCTGTTGATCGATCATGGTCACCGGGTCATCATCCTGTCCCGCAATACCCCGCCCGGCAGCCGCGCTAATTCGCCGGATCAACGGGGGGGGATGGGTGAGCCCGGGGTTGTTGCTCCCGGCGAGCCCGGCTCCGCCGCCGCCTTCTACAGCCGCCCATCCGGACCCGGCCTTCAACGCCTCCACTGGGATCCTGCTGCCGGCTATATCGACCCTGAAGCCATCCGGCAGGCCGATCTTATCGTTCACCTCGCCGGCGCCGGCGTTGCCGATCACCGTTGGACCGCCAAACGAAAGAAACTCATCGAAGAAAGCCGGACCAAGTCCGCGGATCTGCTTGTCAGCAGCCTCCGGGAGATCTCCAACAACGTGAAAGCCGTGATCAGCGCCTCCGGCATCGGCTGGTACGGACCTGACCCCGCTATCCCCAACCCCCGCCCATTTGAAGAAACCGATCCAGCCGACAAAGACTTTCTGGGCGAAACCTGCCGCCGCTGGGAGGCTGCTATCTCTCCGGTCACGGCGTTGGGTAAGCGCCTGGTTATCTTTCGCACCGGCATGGTCCTAAGCCGGCAAGGCGGGGCGCTGGCCGAATTTCGTAAACCGATCCGCTTTGGCATCGCCCCGATCCTCGGCAGCGGACGCCAGATCATGAGCTGGATCCATATGGATGACCTTTGCCGGTTGTATCTCCAGGCGATCGACCAGGAAGGATGGTCCGGTGTCTACAATGCCGTAGCCCCGAATCCCGTCTCCAACCGTATGCTCACCACCGAGCTGGCGCGACGCCTCAAAGGCCGATATTTCGTGCCCGTCTTTGTCCCTTCGTTTTTGTTGAAAGTGATTGTGGGCGGGATGAGCGTCGAAGTGTTGAAAAGTACGACGGTCAGCGCCGGGAAGACCCGCGCAGCCGGGTTTCAATTCATCTATCCTGGCGTCGAGGCCGCATTGGATAATCTGCTTAAAAGCCGCTCCTGATATGTCATCCATCTCACTTTGTTTATCGGGAGGAGGCGCCAGGGGGATGGCCCATCTGGGCGTCCTGCAATACCTATATGAAAAAGAGTATCACATACAAGCCGTAAGCGGAACGAGCGCGGGCGCCATAATCGGGGTCCTAATTGCCGATGGATTTCATCCGGCCGAGATCGGGGAGCTTATCCTTACGAATATCAAGCGGTTGCCTGTCAACACACGTCACTTAAAGCAAGGGCTGCTTAATGTCAACTTCCTACGCGACCTCCTCCGAAACAACCTCCGTGCCAAGCGGATCGAAGACTTGCCCATCCCTTTTTTCGCCAATGCCACCAATTACGCGACTGGTCAGGGTGCTACTTTCCATGACGGCCTTATTTTGGACATCGTGATCGCTTCTGCCTCGATACCGATTGTCTTTCCCCCGGTGATGATAGACGGGGTCCCCTATGTAGATGGCGGCCTCTCGTGCAATTTCAATGTCAACCCGCTTAAGAAATTTGGGTTTCCAATGTTGGGAGTTTTCGTCAATCCATTGGTCCCTTATGATCCTGCTGCTTCCATCGTCGCTCAAATTGACAGGGCCGTGCACCTCACGCTAAGGGAAATGGTCCTGGAATGTATCCCGCTATGCGACGTTTACCTCGAGCCGCCGACGCTCAAAGACTTCACCGTCCTGAATGTAAGATCCCTGTCAATCATAAGGGATATTGGCTACCAATACGCCCGGGAAATTCTCGAAGCAAGGGAAAGCCAACTCAAAGGTCGCTCTTGAGGAAATAGCGGGTCGTCGCTATGCAGTAGATGATGAGGTAGATGGCGGCGACGATCAGATGGCCGGGGATGCGATGCTCCCACTCCGCCTCACTGATCAAATGAATACCTGGAAAAGGGATCAACCGGTCGGTTGTCTCCTCCGGAAAATACTCAGCAGGCGTGAAGTGAAGGAAATGCGTAAGGATGCCCATGGCGACCTGCTCGACGATCATATAGATCAGGAATATGCCGATCGCCAGACCCGATCGCTTGATCAGCACGGCGATCACAAACGCGATCATCGAATAGGAAATGACCTGTACGAAATAAAAGAATAGAAACCGGCTACCTTGCCAGGCCGAAACATGCGCCCCGGTCTTGCTGGTGAAATAGCCAAAACCCAGCACGGTCAGCAGCACGATCAGCGTACTGAGTATAGACAACATCAATACCCCAATCAATTTGACACCGATAAAGGCGCCGCGGCTCCAGCCGTCAATGATATTCTGGCGGTGCGTCTTGAAGCTGAATTCATTTGTCGTCAGCGTAATGATCAGGATGGCCTGCATGATAAACAGCATCGCCGAGGTATAGCAGATGGTATGCCAGCCGTCCGGAAAACCGAAGGGGTTGATGATGGGTGCGCCGCCCTTCCCTCCCGAGGTGGCTGAGCCCACGATACCGTATACGGCATAATTTACCCCCGGAATGGCCAAAACCACTATACCCAGCAGGATCCAGAAGGTACGGTAGGTCTTGATCTTCAGCCATTCGATCCGTAATAACGACAACATAGAATGCGTTTAAAGGTTTTTGAACTAATCTTTGGTGATCTCCATGAATTTAGATTCGAGGCTGCGTTTCCGCAGCTGCAGGTGGTTCAGGATGATCCCTTTGTCAAAGCAGAATCGGTTCAGTTCACCGGTATCCGGTGTTCTGCCTTGCTCGAAGAAGAGCTGTATCAGCCCGTCATTTGCCTTGATCTGACGGACGCCCGGCCATGCAGCCAGGAGTTCTGGTAACCGTTGCAGCGAACCATCTGCCGCTCCCAACTCGACAATGTCTTCATTTATCAGCACTTCACGGACGTCACCGGCCATGAGCAACTGACCGCGCTGCAGGATCGCTACGTGCGTACAGACCTTTTCTACCTCATCCAGCAGATGGCTGGCCAGCACGATCGTTTTACCTTCCTTTGCAAGTTGCCGGATCGTCTCCCGGGTCTCCGCAATACCTACCGGATCGAGGCCGTTGGTCGGCTCGTCGAAGACCAGTACGTCCGGATTTCCCAGCATACAGGATGCTATTGCCAGCCGTTGTTTCATGCCAAGCGAATAGGTACTGAATTTGGAATCTTTCCGCTCGGTCAGCTTGACCATTTCCAATACCCGCGGGATATCCTCCATTCCCCTGCCCTTGATGGCTGCGGCGATCCGGAGGTTCCGTTCCCCCGACAGATAATGATAGAAATTGGGGGTCTCCAGCAGCGTCCCGATCTTGCGACGTTGTTTTTCCGATGGCGGCTCGCCAAACCACGCATAGGTGCCGCCGGTAGGCTTGAGGACATCCATGACGATCCCCAGCAGGGTTGTTTTGCCGCTGCCATTCGGACCAAGCACGCCATAGACCGATCCCGGTGGTACCTCCAGCGAGACCTGGTTGAGGGCTCTGATCCTGCCATAAAACTTTGTGACGGACTGAACGGAGAGTATGCTGTTCACGGTAGAGGTTTTTTGTCGAACCGGCAACCTTCGCTTTGCGCGCTTGCACCGGCTTTCCCAGACAAGATAAGAAGAATCAGGGAATTCCTCCGGCCGCATCCTCATGCCGCTGATGATACAGCGACGAAAACTCGCCCAACACGGAAAAGGACCGCTCATCAAAAACCAACCTGGACAACCGCAGGCCGGCGATGTCGGCCTCCAGTACCCGGCGTTTGAACGGATTCAGCGTGCCGCCCGGGCCGCCCGCCGTCGCGGCCGGATCGTATTGGTATTCCGGATCGCACAACGTTCCCCGCGGGTACATGATACCGGGCTGGCCTTTTCCCCGGATATCCAGGTCTTTGGGATGATCTAACCCCAGGGTATGACCGTATTCGTGCGCAGCGGTCGTGGAATGATTCAGGATATTCCCCAGTTTAAAATAGCCGGTATTGCATCCCAGGCCGTCCACAGATGAAATGTCGTGGAGGGAGTATTCTTCGATCCGGAAGAAATTCAGCCGCGGATCGGTGTTGTGCCAAACGTCGGCCGGCGGAAGATCGGGTTTGTATATCCCTTCGATCTCAAACCGTACTTCATAGAATTCCCCGCGGATCTTCACCGACCCCTTCGGTGCATTCCACGCTGTGCCAATGTCGTCGGCGATCTGGACGGCCAGGTGACTGTTCGCAGCCCCGCCATAGAAGTAGAGGACCGAGCGGATGGTAAGCTTGCGGGAAAATATATTCAGTTCTGCTTCGCCCATGTCTGATCAGTGTAGGGATTCCTCCAGTTGTTTTTCCAGATCCTGACCTCTGAGCCCCTTGGCAACGATCTTTCCGTCCTTGTCCAGCAGAAAGTTCATCGGGATGCCTTCGACGCCATACTGCACCGCTACCTCGTTCTTCCAGCCCTTCAGATCCGATAGTTGTGTCCAGGGCAGGTCGTCCTGCCGGATGGCCGCCAGCCACTTATCCTTATGGTCGTCCAGCGAAACACCCAGGACGGTGAACCCTTTCGAGCGGAACTTTCGGTAAGTTTTCAGCACATTCGGATTCTCCAGCCGGCACGGACCGCACCAACTGGCCCAAAAGTCGATCAGCACATACTGGCCCTTGAAGGAGGTTAGCGCCACCGGTTTCCCTTTTATATCGGCCTGGGTGAAGGCAGGGGCGGGGCGGCCGATGCCGGTGAGCAAGGTCGCGTCCAGGATTTTCTTTAATTCCACTCCGAGATAAGAGGACTGGATACCTGACGCGAGGCCGGCGTAAATCTTTTGGAGCGTGTCGGCGTCCGGATTGTAGCTGAATTCATTGAGCAATTCTTCAACAGCCACATAAGATGTGGGGTGATCGGCCGCATATTTTTTAGCGAATGCTTTCTGGCGATCTTGCATCTTTCCGGCTACGACCATCAGACTATCGATCTTCGGCTTGTTCTTTTTCTCTTGTGCCGCGCTATATTGGGTATTCCACGCATTCCAGTCAAGGTTTTCCATTTCGTCATGGATGAATTTGCCGTATTCATCCTGAACCGGGGCTCCCGTAAACGATTCTGCTCCGAGCGAGTCTTTATTTCCGGTTACTTCGATCAGTCCGGGTTGAAGGAAGAAACCTCTGCTATGGAGGTTGTTGCCCGCGGCGGTCTTGAAGACCAGGTGGCAGAATTCAACGTCGGTCACCTGGCCCGTGAGCTCGAAATGACCATGGGTGATCGCCGCCGAATCCGTGGGCCCGTCGGCATGGTGATACATAAATACCCATCCGGTTTCCAATCCGGATATATTCCCGCGCAGGATATAGGTCGAGGGATTGGGCCTGGTCCAAAACCCCAGGGCGATTGCTGCGCCGCCGATAAAGGGTAAATACTTCATGGGCCTAAATTAGGAATTTTTGAGGGATCAATTCCGGATGGGCTTGCCGCCTTTCAGTACGCTTTGAATGCGCTCCAATGTTTTCTTTTCGCCGCAGAGGCTGAGGAACGCCTCCCTTTCCAGGTCGAGCAGATATTGTTCACTGACCAGCGCCGGCTCGCTCAGATCGCCGCCGCACATGACAAAGGCCAGTTTTTTCGCGACCAGGACGTCGTGATCGGTAGCATAATGTCCGCGCCACATGCCATTGATACCGGCATACAAGGCGCCGAGCATGGCGCGGCCCTGTACCTTGACGTCTTTGCGGAGTACCGGCATCGTATAACCGTCGTTGTAAAGCTCGAGAACGGAGGTCTTGGCTTCCGCGATCCGGCGTCCCTGATTGATACTGACGATATCGTGACCTTTTCGGAGAATACCCAGCCCAAAAGCCTCATAGGCGGAGGTAGAGACCTTTGCGGTAGCGATCGTAAAGAACCGCTCTTTCATGGTGACGTTCTCGGGTTCGTCAGGATGCATCTCATCGGCGGCCCTCAGGGCAAACTCCTTGGTGCCGCCCCCGCCGGGGATCAGGCCCACGCCAAGCTCCACGAGGCCGATATATGTTTCCGCCGCCGGCACTACCCGGTCCGCATGAAGGCTCAGCTCACAGGAGCCTCCCAATGTCAGACCATGCGGCGCGACAACCACCGGCACCGCTGAATACCGGGCCCGCATCATCGTATTCTGGAATTGCCGAACCGCCATGTCCAGCTCATCGAAATCCTGTTCGATCGCCAGCATAAAGATCAGGCCTACGTTGGCCCCCGCGCTGAAGTTAGCGCCATCACCCGCGATCACCAGGCCCTTGTATGTCTCCTCAGCGATCCCGATCCCGCGCTGGATCCCCTCCAGCACTTCCCCGCCAATCGTGCCCATCTTTGTATTCCACTCGAGCCCCAGTACCTCATCGCCCAGATGATACAAATGGCAGGCGCTGTTCTTCCATACCGTCTGCCCCTCGAAATTCTTCATCACCAGGAAGGCTTCACCGCCAGGCAGCGGCTTATAGCTCCTGGTGCCGATATCATAATAGAGGCGCTTGCCATTCTCGATCTTATAGAAGGTCTTGATGCCTGCAGCCAGCATCTCGTCCACCCATGGCGCTATGGTAAAACCGGCTGCCTTGATTTGCGGTATCGTCTTCTCCACTCCAAACACATCCCAGCTTTCGAAAGCGCCGATCTCCCAGCCGAAACCTGCCATCATCGCATCATCTACCCGGTACAGCTCGTCGGAGATCTCCGGAATACGATGCGAAATATAGGAGAACAATCCACAATGAAAGAGCCGGACGAATTCTCCCGCTTTATCCGGCGCCGCAAAGAGCATCTTCAGTCTTGTCTTAAGGTCATCTACCGACCTGGCGGCCTCCACCGATGCGAACCGGGGTTTCTGTCGCGGCCCGTATTGCATGGTTTTCAGGTCGAGGGTGAGGATCTCTTTTTCCCCGCCTGCCCCTTTCGTCTTCTTAAAAAAACCCTGACCGGTCTTGTCGCCCAGCCAATTGTTCGCGACCATTTTATCCAGCCAGGCCGGGATTTGAAAGACGGCCCGCTGTTCATCGTTAGGGCAGTTTTCCGCTACACCGCGTGCCACTTTGACCAGGGTGTCGATCCCGACCACATCTGCGGTCCGGAAGGTCGCCGATTTGGGGCGGCCGATCAGCGGACCTGTCAATGCTTCAACCTCATCGATCGTCAACCCCAATTTGTCCAGCAAGCCAAAGATCCCCATGATACCATATACTCCGACCCGGTTAGCAATAAAGGCCGGGGTGTCCTTGCATAGCACCGTCGTCTTTCCGAGGTACAGGTCGCCATAATGCAACAGGAATTCGGTGACTGCCGGATCGGTGGCGGGCGTGGGGATGATCTCCAGCAGGCGCAGGTAACGCGGCGGGTTGAAGAAGTGCGTGCCGCAGAAATGACGTCTGAAGTCTTCGCTCCGGCCTTCCGCCATGAGATGAATGGGGATGCCCGATGTGTTGGAGGTGATGAGCGTGCCCGGGCGGCGATACTTCTCTACTTCCGTAAATAGTTGTTGTTTGATATCCAGGCGCTCTACCACCACTTCGATGACCCAGTCACAATCGGCGATATCTTTCATGTTGTCGATAAAATTGCCGGTCCTGATCCGCGAAACGACATCCTTTGTATAGATCGGTGAGGGATTGCTTTTGATGGCGGCGGCCAACGCGTCGTTTACGATGCGGTTCCGTACGGCGGGATGTTCCAGGCTAAGTTTCTTCGCTGCTTCGTCCGGGGTCAGCTGCCCGGGCGCGATATCGAGCAATAGGGTCTGAATACCGATGCCTGCAAAATGGCAGGCGATCCTGGAACCCATCACCCCACTTCCTAATACAGCTACTTTCTTGATAATGCGGTTCATGGCCTTCAATTAGTTAGTTAAACAACTATATAGGGCTAAGGTAGGGAAAAAATCGGTATCGGCCGAAAAATGCGACGCTGACGCCAAGCGGTTAATGATAAAATAAAACGAATGGGGAACCTCCCGGATTCGGAAAACCTACCTTGTGCGGGGAACCTTCGGTGGTGTGTGAATCCTCCGTTCTAATTAAAGGATCTTGCTCAGGCGGTCGATCTCATAATTGTCCGCCTTGTTGATGAGCTCGTTCTGCTGCTTGATCTGTTCTTCCATGAGGAGGCGCGGATAGCCATCAGCGGTGATATAGCTGACCGTGAGATAGACACCTTTTTCGATGATGATCTTGTTACCGCAGATATCGGTCATATGGATCTTGTCCCGTCCGCGGTACGAAGCAGGGCATTCATATTTGCCGCGGATCGAATTGAAGAGGATGTTATTGGTCTTTTCCGTGAAGGAGAGGAAGCTCAATTGCGAATAGTAAAAGAAACTGTTGATAAAATGGAACTGGATCAGCGCCTTCTGACGAAGAAGCTTTGTGCGGTAAAATAATATCTTATGGTCTTTGATATCATTAATGTCTTTTACCTGGAAAGACGGCATTCCGATCTTCCAGATAACCCGGCGGGGAGTTGCTCCGAATTGGATATCGTGCGGCGCGATCAGGGTCTTGGTCAGATATGGATCAAGCTGTTCCTGCAGCAGCACCTGGTGGGCAAAATCGAGGTAGTATTGATTTATAAAGCTCCGGTAGAAACTTTCTCTTTCCTGGTAGAACGAACTGTAGCGGTTGTATGGTAGGATCCGGTATGGATGACTTTGTATCATGGTGCATTTGATATTAGATTCTGACTCAGTCCTTTTTGCTCTTTCAGAAACGCTTATAGCCCCAAATAAGTATACCGGGGAGGAATTATTTATAAGCGCAATATAAAATGTTGATTTATAGAATATTATAATGCGACTCACCCCGCGCTGGCGGCTTAGCTCACCCCCGAGCCGGGGGCGATCTTCTCGCCGGGCTGCACGAAATGAAGTTGACCTTCCAGATCTTCTGCCATCAGGATCATCCCGTTGCTTTCGATTCCCCGCATTTTCCGGGGGGCCAGATTGGCCACGACCACCACCTGGCGGCCGACGATCTCTTCCGGCTTGAAATATTGAGCGATCCCCGAGACGATGACTCGGTGCTCGCTACCCAGATCGATACTCAGTTTCAATAGCTTATCAGCTTTCTCGACTTTCTCCGCGGTCAGGATGGTACCCACCCGCAGGTCCAATTTTGCAAAGTCATCATAAACAATCTCTGGTTTGATCGGTGCTATTTCGATTTTCTCCGGTGTGGCCGCCGCAACCTCAGCCCTCGCCGTCGCAGCTGCCTGCAGCTTCTCCACCTGAGCTTTCACCTCTGTGTCCTCAATCGGCCGGAACAACAGTTCCGGCGCCCGGAGGCTATACCCGACGCTCAACAGCTTCATCTTTCCAGCATTCTCCCATTCCAGCATTTTCTCCACCACCTTCATGAGGTGCAACATACGTTTCGCCGTGAACGGCAGAAAGGGATGGATGAGAATAGCGAGGTTAGCCGTCACCTGGAGGCAGATATGCAGACAATTGTCGATCAGCTGCTGATTATCCGGATGTTCCGCCAGCGTCCGGACTACGATCCACGGCTCCTTCTTTTGCATATATTTATTCGCCAGGTCCGACAACATGATCACTTCGAATAAGGCTTCCCGGAAGCGGTATTCCTCCAGTAGTTTCGTGACCCTGACCGGCGTCGCTTCCACCGCTGTGATCATTTCCCTGTCCACCTCATCCAGCCGCCCGGTATGCAAGGGCGGCACTTTACCGTTACACAGCTTATGCATCAGGACAAATGTCCGGTTGACGAAGTTCCCGAACTTGCTGACCAGCTCGCTATTGTTGGCATTCTGGAACCCCTTCCACGTGAACTCGCTGTCCTTTGTCTCCGGTGCGATCGTCGTGAGATAATAGCGCAAGCTGTCCGCGAGATGCGGACCTCCGTTTTCGGCCTTAATAAAATCGTCGATATAATCCTGCATGTCCAGCTTCCAGTTCCGGCTGGTGCTCATTTTATCGCCTTCCAGGTTTACGAACTCATTGGCCGGGACGTTATCCGGCAGAATATTCCCGTGCAGCTTCAGCATGACGGGGAAGATGATACAATGGAAAACGATATTATCCTTTCCGATAAAGTGCACCAGTTTGGTATCGGTATCATACCAATAGGGTTTCCAGTCTTTACCGGTATCGATCCCCCACTGCCGGGTTGCGGAGATATATCCAACCGGCGCATCGAACCATACGTATAGTACTTTCCCTTCCGCTTCCGGCAGCGGCACCTTCACTCCCCAGTCCAGGTCACGGGTCACCGCCCGGGGCTGCAGCCCGCCGTCGATCCAGCTCCGGCACTGTCCTACTACGCTGGGCCGCCAGTCGCCCTCATGGTCACGCAGGATCCACTGCCGCAGAAAATCCTCATGCCGGTTCAACGGCAAATACCAGTGGCGGGTCCTGCGCTTTACCGGCGCCTTGCCGCTCAATGTGCTGTGGGGTTCGATCAGCATCTCTGGACTTAAGGAAGTACCGCAATTCTCGCACTGATCGCCATATGCCCGCGGGTTTCCGCAAACCGGACAGGTCCCGACAATATACCGGTCCGCAAGAAATGTCCTGGCTTCCTCATCATAATATTGCTCGCTTTCTTTTACCTCCAGCTCTCCCCGGTCATTCAACGCCGTGAAAAATTCCTGCGCCGTCTCATGGTGGATCGGTTCGCTGGTGCGATGGTAGATATCGAAAGAGATCCCGAGGTCCGCGAAATTCTGTTTGATGAGGACGTGATATTTATCGATGATCGCCCTGGGCGTGGTCCCCTCTTTCATCGCCTGGATCGGGATGGCCGTGCCGTGTTCGTCGCTTCCGCAAATAAAGACCACGTCGCGCTTACGTGCCCGCAAATACCGGACATAGATATCCGCCGGCAGGTACGCTCCCGCGAGATGACCGATGTGTTTCAAACCATTGGCATACGGCAGCGCCGCTGTGATCAGGTATCTTTTCGGTTGATTCATTGAGGGGCAAAATTACGCCCTTTGCGTCACTCCTGCAATTCGAACTCGATGCAGGCATTTCGTTTGTAGTCGGTTGAGAGGAACAGCTCATACGTCTTTCCATGTACTGTCACCTCCATCAGCGCTGTGTTGGGCGGGATGCTGCCCAGGTTCTCGGCGAACAGCACCAGCCGGTTAACCGGCAGGCTCTTGTCGATAGGAACCAGCAACACTTTGGCTTGCGCCGTCAATTTATAATGCTGCAACAGCAGGTCATTGTTCAAATAAAGACTGACGGAATCGCCGTCGATCTCGCCGTTGTCATACAATGCGACCCTGACCGTGTCCGACCCCCGCATAGGGATAGTCGCTACGACCGGTGTCTCGCGGTCAAGCAGAGTCTTTAGCTGTGCGGAATCCTTTTTCTTCTTTGGCAAAGCGAATGGAATGAACGGCGGCGCTTTCTTCTCCAGCCGGATGGTGAGGTTACCCGTTCGCGGCGCCTCCGGGCCGGATGAAGCAGCCCAATGACCTTCGAGCAGATCACGCCGCCCCGGTGTCCGCCGGTAATACAAGACGTGGAAGCCGGCTGCTGCATCGTCGGCGCTATCCTCACGGATCGTCAGTACCGAATCCTTGCCGTAGAAGCGTCCGCTGATGATCAGATGCCGGATATATTGCGTCTCGGGAGAATACCAATGCAGCACGCCGGCAATAGCTGAATCGCTTTCCGTGATCGTTAAGACAATCCTATGCTTCGTGTCCGACCCATCGTCGGATGCCGTACCCGTCCATTGCCCGGTGAGATCCTGCGCTTGCAATCCATGTCCGACACTCAATAACAACCATAATAAGATTGTCCGTTCACCACGCATGTATTAAAAGTAGTAAATTTAAACCCGGCAATATTAACTCAATTGTTAAGATGAATCGAAAAAACTTTCTCAGTTCCGTGCTCGGTCTTAGTGCAATGAGTGTTGTTCGATGGAGAGAAGATCGGGGACCCCTGCTCATCCCTCCCTATCTCAAACCCGGCGATACGATCGGTATTACCTGCCCCGCCGGCGATATCACGGAAAAGGAGATCCAGCCTGCCGTCCAGCTGATCGAAAGCTGGGGGTTTCGGACACTCACCGGCAACACTGTTGGGAAAAAGGATTTTATCTATGGCGGCACCGACGCCGAACGCCTCGCCGATTTCCAGCAAATGCTCGACAACCCCGAACTCAAAGCTATCCTCTGCGCCCGGGGCGGATACGGTTCGGTTCATATCGTCGACCAGCTGAATTTTTCACCTTTATTGAAATACCCCAAATGGGTCATCGGCTTTAGCGATATCACCGTCTTGTTGTGCCATATCCACGCCAATTTGCACATCGCGTCAATCCACTCCAAAATGTGCAACAGTTTTCCGGACGATTGGACAAAAGCCGAACCGGTCCAGATAGCTTCGATCCTTTCTCTCCGCCAGGCGCTTAGCGGGAACGAGACGATGAAATATACGGCGGTACCGAATCCGCAGAACCGCCCCGGTGCGGCCGAAGGTCAGCTGGTAGGCGGCAATCTTAAGACGCTCGAGACCCTGTCAGGAACCCGCAGCGATATTGATACGGCCGGCAAGATCCTTTTCGTCGAGGACACCGGCGAATATCTCTATAGCATCGATCGGATGTTCTGGCACTTGCAGCGGACCGGGAAATTAGAACACCTCACCGGTCTGATCGTCGGCGGGTTCAAGGTCAAACCGGACGACCCGGGTGAAGAATTCGGCCGTACCGTATACGATATCGTCGCTGAAAGGGTCCGGCCGTATGGCTACCCTGTCTGTTTCGACTTTCCCGTTGGCCATCAAAAGGAAAATTATGCTTTTAAATATGGGGTTCCGCATAGGCTTGTGGTTGGGACCGACCAGGTAAATTTGACGGAAAGCACTCAAACTGTTACATCGTGATCCCTCCATATCTGCGTCCTGGTGATACGATCGCCATCATTTGCCCTGCCGGCTATATGGCACTCGAACGAGCACAAACCTGCATCGACACGTTACGCCAATGGGGGTACCAAATCCGGATCGGGCAGACCCTTGGAGGTGATTCCGGGAATTATTTCTCGGGCTCCGATGAAGAGCGCCTGGCCGACCTCCAGCAAATGCTCGATGATCCCGATGTCAAAGCTATCCTCTGCGGCCGTGGCGGCTATGGGCTTACGCGGATCATCGACCGCATCGACTTCGAGCATTTCCGCGCCAACCCCAAATGGATCATCGGCTACAGCGATATCACGCTGCTGCATGCGCATATCGAAGCCAACTTCGGGATCGCGACCCTCCATGCGCCAATGGCTGCAGCCTTTAACGACGGCGGGGCGGAAGGGCCCGATGTGCAATCGCTCCGAATGGCAATGGAAGGGAAAGACCTTTGGTATTCCTGTGACCCGCACTCCTTCAACCGGACCGGTCAGGTCAGTGCAGCAGTCACGGGCGGCAACCTGGCCCTGCTGGCCCATATTGCCGGAACGGCTTCGGCGGCGCCGACGGACGGAAAGATCCTCTTTATTGAAGACGTAGGAGAATATCTCTATAACATAGACAGGATGTTCCGCCAGCTTGAACGGAGCGGCCGCCTTGACCGGCTCGCCGGGCTGTTGGTGGGTAGTTTTACCGATGGCAAAGACACGGTCCGGCCTTTTGGCGCGACTGCGGAAGCCATCATCCGCGATGTGATCAGGGATTATGACTATCCTGTTTGCTTCGGCTTTCCTGTCGGTCATAGCGGCCGGAACGTGGCGTTACAGACGGGCGTCCCTCATCGGCTTTCTATCGCGGATGAAAGCGTCAGCCTTTATTGTCCCGGCGGCGGCACCACCTCATAACCATCCTGCCCGTCCTGCGAGATCGGCTCATACCACGTATTGTTATACACCAGGAAATCCTGACCGTCGACCTGCTGGTCCACCGCGCCATCGGGCAATTGGTAGATGACCGCGCCGGGCGGCGCAACTACGACCACGTATCCCTGGCCCGTATAGGTATAGAATACGCCCGCGAAATAATAATAGGTGACGCCGTCTACTACCGGCGTTTCATAACCCGGCGGCAAAGAGGCGACCATCGCGCCAATCGGGGCGGGCACGACGGCATAACCCCCGTTTTGGGGCAGGTAGAAGCAACCGTCATCATACCAGTACCGGGTATTGTTGAAGTTGAACCAGATCGCATCGGCGGCCAGGGCGCTCAGGAAGAAGCCGACAGGGTGCCAGTGCGGCCCCCAGTAATAAGGACGGTAGGGATGATAATAATAAGGATGGATGCCGCGATAGTTCCCGGTATGATAGACGTTGACATTGTTGCGAACCGTTACATTATTCCGGACATTGACGGTATTGTGCACATCAACCGGACGGCTAAAGTCATGATTGCCGACATTCCGGCTGCCGCCATTGATCGTCGGATGCTCATCAACGGGCCGGGTCTCCACCGGTCTGTTCTCTACGGGTCTTGCCGGTGCTGCAGGTGGACGGACAGTAGGCGCCGGCCGCGAAACAGGCGCCGGATGATAGACCGGAGCAGCGGGACGGCCCCCGCCGCCACCTCCATGATTAAATCGTTGGGCTATCCCTTGTTGCGGACCGGCCATAACCAGCGCAAGGGTGGCAACAAGAGCAATCAGACTATATTTAAAAGGAGTTTGCATAACGTAGATTGAAGGTGATTTACTTTTTGACGGTCAGGGGCATCAGCTTTACCTTCCGGGCCCGATGCGGAACATTAAAAGTGAACAAGGCATCCGGCAGACTGGGGTTGATCTGCCAGTCGCCAAGCGTTGCTTCATATTGGGGATGCATTTCTTTATCGGTATAGACGATCACCATCTTGATCGGCAGCGTGAAAGCATCGTCGGCGATCCAGAACTGAAAGGTCTTGTCGGGCGTGGTACCGGCGATATGGTAGCATTCTTTATTATCTATTTTGGTCAATCCGAGGTAGACCAGCGTCTTTGAATCGGCCAGGATATCATCGACGAAGGTCGGATAGAAGAAATCGGCGGCCGGGAATTCGATCCCGTAGAGCTTGTTGACCGTATCGATCATTTCCACAACGTTCAGCGGTGCTTCTATCTGCCCGTATTGATTCTTATCCATCGAATAATAAGTCAGCGTCTTGCCGTCGAAATAGAAATCGTGGCTCCCCTGGTCGCCTTCCGACTTTAACAGCAATTGATTGGGCCCGTGGATAAAGAGCTGCTGATCGTCTGAATGTTTGATCAGCCCCAATTCCTTGCTGCTGATGTCATAGTTGGATCGGATATTGACGCTGCACGATGACAGCTCCCCGATCATTGCGCTCATCTTGTCTAGTATCCCGACGGCCACCGTGTCGATCCTGCGCGTCTGCGCTTGCAGCTGCCCGGTGGCGATAACGCCTGAGAATAAGATGATCAGAAATTTTTTTGTCATGGTTCCTCATTTTTGAATTCTGGTCGAAATTACTACTTTTGACCTAAACCGGGCGGAGCCGGATTTGTTAACGCTATATTACCATGAAAACACTACCCATATACCTGGCCCTTGGCCTTTTGTTTCTGAACGCTTGTAAAAAGAGCAATTCCGGTAACAGCACGCCCCCTTCACCCTACTATCTTTCCTCTGTCGTGGCGGTTTCGCCCCAACTACACATCGTCGATTCTTTTTACTATGATACCCTCCATCGGATCGATACGTTCACGCAGGCCATTTATGATACCACCAGCGGCACCCCGTTGTTCAACACCTGGACTGTTCAATTTCTATACCAGAACGCCAATAGCTACCCGTCCTGGTACAACTTCTATGATGTGCCGCTCGGCGGCTATGGCGACTACCACCTGCTATCCTACGACGGGAGTAACCGCATAACCAAAGACACGTCTCTTAGCGGGTCCGGCTTTGTTACCTATTTCTCCTATCCCTCTGACAATATCGCCGCGACCACACTTTTCGAAGGCACGGCCGACAACAACCTGATGGACACGCTTTATGTGCACAACGGCAATGTCAGCCAGGAGGTCATCTACAATTCGAATATCCCCGGGCAGCCGGACGAGCTTGAGGGTGATGTCCTTTATACTGATGCTTCGACCGCAAATCCGGCCTATCACGCCGCCACCTCGGGGAGCATCGGCCCGCTGCTGTTTAATTTGACCTTTAACAACGGCGCCGATTGTGTCGATTTCATTTCCAAAAACGCCTTGGAGCAGATCACCGGCGCCGAAACATCCTCACCGGCATACGTTTTGATCAAGTATACGTTAAGCACCGACGGCAAAGGCCGGCTCGCCAAAATGACGACCGGGACCGGCGCCTCCGCCGGCACGATCCTGTTTAGCTATTATTGATTAAGTCTATATTTGCATAGATTTAATCTATAGGATGACCTTCGTACAACTCGAATATATTGTTGCAGTTGACACGTACCGTCACTTCGCCGCGGCTGCTGGTCATTGTTACGTGACCCAGCCCACGCTCAGTATGCAGGTGCACAAACTCGAGAAAGAGCTGGGCATAACGATCTTCGACCGCAGCAAGCAACCGGTCATTCCCACAGAAGCCGGACGGCCAATCATCGATCAGGCCCGCAAGATCCTTAGCGAACGCCAGCTCATCGGCGAGATCGTTCAAACCAAGAAAGGCATTCTGACGGGCGAGCTACGCATTGGGATCATCCCTACCCTCGCTCCCTACCTCTTGCCGCTTTTCATTCCGGGTTTCACGGCTAAATACCCACAAATCAAGCTGGTCATCAACGAAATGACAACCGAAATGGTGATTGCCCGTCTGCGGGAGGGCCGGATAGATGTCGGCGTTCTCGTCACTCCCCTCAACGAGAACGGTATCCGTGAGCAGGTGCTTTTCTACGAAGAGCTGCTGGTCTATGTTTCCCGAAAGAATGCTGCCTATAAAAAGACGTATATGCTTGCCCAGGATATCGATCCTGCCAAATTATGGCTGCTTGAAGAAGGTCATTGCTTCCGCTCGCAGATCGTTCGCCTTTGCGAGCTGCGAAAGGCCAGCAGGGAGGGCAGCCATTTCGACTATGAAGCCGGGAGTCTCGAGACGCTGCGCCGGATGGTCGACCTCAACGACGGGATCACGATCCTCCCCGAACTGGCGGCTATGGACCTTAGCGGCCGGCAACAGCAGCTGATCCGTCACTTCAAACGACCCGCGCCCATGCGTGAGGTCAGCCTTGTCGTCCATCGGGACCTGGTCAAGCAGCGGCTCGTTAACGCATTTAAAGAGGAGATCATCCGCTCCGTTCCCGAGAAGGTCCGCCAGAACCGGAACCTGAATGTTGTTCCGATCTAGCCGGCCGGAGGCCGGACTTAAGCGCAAAATTCTTAGCTTGCAGCCCTTATGGCGGTCAAAAAAGTATTGCTCAACGTTTTAGGTGAGAAGAAATATCTGTCCTTCCTTTCCCGCACCTATCAGGCGCTGTACCGTACAGGGCTGTTGGGTAATGATTATGAAGATGTGTATTTCCTGAAAAAGATTATCCGCCCCGGCGACTATTGCGCCGATATCGGGGCGCACCTGGGCTATTATACCATCGAACTAAGCCGATTGGTCGGGGAGAACGGCAAAGTGTTCGCTGTCGAGCCCATTACCCCGTTCCACCGCGTCCTGCAACGCCTCCTCGACCGGAAAAAAGCCCGCAATGTTACCCTTTACCAGCTTGCCCTCGGCGGTGATGGCGACTACGTAGAAATGGGGATCCCGCAGGTTGGTGCGGATCGCCGGTTTGCGCATGCCCGGATCAAACAGGACAACGACCATCTGCAATATGTCCGATCGGAAAAAGTAAAGAACGAAAGCGGCGACCATCTCTTTTTGCAGCTGCCCCGGCTCGATTATATTAAATGTGATGTCGAAGGGTTCGAATACCCCGTATTCGCGTCCATGCTCCGGACACTCCAGGTTCATCACCCGATGCTGCTCTGCGAGTTTTGGGACCGCGACCTGCTGATCCGCTTCTCGGAGCTCGTGCAGTCCCTGGACTATCGGCCGTATATTCTTGAAAGGGGCCGGCTCCATCCCCTCAATGTCCGTGGGGAAGGCCAAATCCCGTCCCGGAACTATTATTTCCTCCCGCCGCAGCGCGAAGACCGCGTTGGGTCGTTTATTCGATCCTGATTCCTGATATCCGATCTTAATTCCTGATGGCCTGGCCGCCGGCCGCCGACCTAACGCCCCAGTACCGAATCCAATTTTTCCCTGAACAAAGGGAACTCATGCAGATCGTTGTGTCCGGCGCCGTCGATGGAGATGAACTCGTCCCCCGGTTTTAATATCGGCTTTAGTCTCAAAGCGTTGCTGTATGGGAAAGTCCGGTCCTCCGTGCCGTGGAAGATCGTGACCGGCGCCGTCACCTGCGGGAGATGCGAGTAAATGGGGAAGTGGTAATGCAGCATTCGTCCCCAGGGATAGACCGGCAAAAAATGATACCCAAGCGATTCCAGGCTATAGAAGGGGGATTCGAGGATCAGCCGCCGGCAGTCGCGGACATCCGCCAGTTCCGCCGCAATGCCTGTCCCCATGCTCCGGCCATAGAGGACGATCCTGGACGGGGGCCACCGGCTGCGGGCCAGTTTGTAAAGGACCAGTGCATAGTCGTAGAGTTTCTGCTCGCTGAACTCCCCCGTGCTCTTTCCGAAACCGGGATAATCCATCATCCAGCATTCATAACCTTTTCGGGTAAAGTCGCCGGCTAGCAGGCCGTACCATTCGACGTCATGACGATTGCCGTGAAAATATAGAACCACGCCTTTGGGCGCACTGTCCGGTGCCCGGTCAGTAGCGCGGAACTCAACCAGGTTCAGGTTTGTCGATTGGTCATACCGGATGTTCAATTCGGTATGCGGCTGTCCGCCGAGTCTAAAGACCGCTGACGCGGGAAGAGCCTTACCATGCCAGAGATAGTAGTCCTGCGTATGATAAAGGACGATCCCGAGAACGCCGTATAGCAGCAGGATTATCTTCGTCCACCGCCAGATGAGCCGCTTATTCACTCTTGATCCGTTATTCACTTTTGATCCGTTATTCACTCTCGATCCGTTTGAGGTTAAAATTGGGTACCGGTGATACGATCAGCGGGAATTTCTCGATCGTGACATTGGAGGGGTCCAGCCCAAAACCCCTTTCCTCCGACAAGCTCAGCTCTTTCAGCCAGAAATACAGCTTCATGATCACCCGCTCATGAAACGGCAGCTCGTTGTCCTGGCTCAGGAATTTTTCCATCACGATGAACTGGAAATCCCCGACCACATTGTTCCGCTCCAGCGATTCATACCGGCTTGTGACATTTACTTCCCGGTTATTGACCAGGTCTTCTACGACCTTCCGGAACATGAGACTGATCTTCGGTTCTACCCGGAAACCCAGCCGGAACTCCACGCGGATGATATCGTTGGGAATGATATGATCGACGCTATAGTCCGCGGTATATGGGTCATCTACGGTGTCCACGTGCACAAACCAATAGATGTCGGCGCGCTTCGGCTTCTTGTTCAGAATGGAATAAATGATCTTGTGTTCGATCTCCTTGGGGTTGTCGGCACTGGTCATGTATACGAGGTGCGTGGCGTATTTGCCTACGGACCGGTCATTGCTCAGCTCCTGGATCTGCGGGATATAATGCTCCATCCGGACAAACTCGACATAACGGTTCTTAATCTTCCTGGCGCGGAACCAGATATACATCACGGCGAACAACGCGCCACCGACGATGACCGTCACGTAGCCGCCGTGAACGAATTTTTCCAGGTTGGCGGTCAGGAAGCTTAGCTCGATAGTCAGATAAACTGCCAGATACAGGTAGATCAATACCGATGGAACCCGGCGACTGATCATGTAGTTAGAGAAAAGGATCGACGTCGCCAGCATGCACAGGGTGATCGCCAGGCCGTAGGCAGCTTCCATGTGGGCGGAGCTTTGGAAATACAAGACGATGCCCGAGCAGCCAAGGAACAACATGAAATTAATGGCCGGAATATAGGACTGCCCCCGCTCTTCGGTAGGATAGCTGATCCGCAGCTTAGGCCAGAGGTTTAGCCGCATGCTCTCGCTGATCAGCGTATAGGAGCCGGTGATAAGCGCCTGGCTGGCAATGATGGCTGCTGAGGTTGCAATGATTATCCCCGGAATCACAAACCAGCTGGGCATCATGGCATAGAACGGATTGTTATGATTGGTGTCGAATACCCTGCCCTTGTATTGCGCCAGCAGCCAGGCCCCCTGACCCAGATAGTTCAGGATCAGACAGGTTTTCACATAGATCCAGGAGACCCGGATATTCCGCCGCCCGCAATGGCCCAGGTCGGAATAAAGGGCTTCCGCGCCGGTTGTACACAGGAAGACCGCTCCCAGGAGCCAGAACCCTTTTGGATAGGTGGTCAGCAGCTGGATCGCGTAATGCGGGCTCAGCGCCCGGAAGATGCCCAGATGATCCAGTAAATGGCTGCTCCCCAGAGCCGCCATCATGGTGAACCAGATGAACATGATCGGCCCGAAAAGCTTGCCGATCGAGGGGGTGCCGAACTGCTGCAGGAAGAAAAGGATAACCAGGATCCCCAGGACAACATAGACGATCGTCGATTGATCGATGTACCGCAGGGCGGGCATCTGCCTCAGGCCCTCAATAGCCGACGTCACCGAGATCGGCGGCGTGATCATCCCATCCGCCAGCAGGGCCGCACCGCCGATCATTGCCGGGATCACCAGCCATTTCTTTTGGCGCCGTACCAGCGCGTACAGGGAGAAAATGCCCCCCTCGCCTTTGTTGTCCGCCTTCAGGGTCAGCCAAACGTACTTTATGGTTGTTTGAAGTGTCAGGGTCCAGATGATACAGGAGAGGCTGCCAAGGATTAGCTTTTCTTCGATCACCCTCGAGTGGATGATCGCGTTCAATACATAAAGCGGGGAGGTGCCAATATCGCCATAGATGATTCCTAACGCAATGACCAGGTTTGCAAAACTTATTCTGTTGATGGGTTTGCTCATTTTCCGACGCACCTCCGGTTCTGTGGTAAAAACGGCAAAGTTACGAATCTAACGCGTAAAGTCCGGTCTGACGCCTAAAGTCCTGCCGAACCGGGGGGCAACCTAACTTTCAGAAACCCCGTACTTTTAGCTAACTTAGACTATAAAATAAGTCGCGCCCGACCATGAATAGAATCCTGTCCTTTCTTCTGGTGACGATTGCCCTGCTGAATTCACCCTTCGCACAAGCGCAGGTCTCCCAGATCGTTTATTCCGAACCTGACCGGGAGGACGGTCGTCGGACCAACTTCGAGATCATCGGCAAAATGAACGGCAACTTCCTGGTGTTCAAGAATAACAGCAGCAATAACGCCATCAGCATCTACGATAGTACCATGCGGTCGGAAAAGCGTATTCCGCTGACCTTTATGCCGGAGCGGTATATCAACATCGACTTTGTCGCCTATCCGGATTACTTCCTGGTGTTCTATGAATACCAGAAAAAAAGCATCATCCACATCGCCGCCGCCCGGCTTGACGCGCAGGCCCAGCTGATCGGACAGCCGGTAGAGCTTGATACCACCCAGGTCGGATTCGCCTCCAACAATAAGATCTATACCACCATCTTCAGCGAGGACAAGCAGCGAATTATGATCTTCAAGATCAACAGCCATGACCCCAAGAATTTCCTGTTCACGACCTACCTTTATGACGATGACCTGAAGCTGGTCGACCGTCACCGGCTGTACCTCTCCATGGAGGACCGCAATGACCTTTTCACCGATTTCCTGGTCGACAATCAGGGGACCTTTGTTTTCGCCAAATACCTCCGCAGCGGCAGCAATGACTACGTCTCCAGGGTGTCGGTCGTGACCAAGGGCCCGACCGCAGATACTTTTTCAGTGAAGGACATGGGCGCAGGGAGCCGTATCCTCGACGAGATCAAGATCAAAGTGGACAATAACAATAACCGGTACATCATCTCTGGATTCTATTACCAGGAACGCCGCGGGAATATCGAAGGGCTCTATACCGTCCTGTGGGATAAAGCCACCAACGAGCGGGTGGAGGAGAAGGTCACCGCTTTTTCTGACGAGCTCCGCGCCCTGGCAAAGAGCACCGATGCCACCGTTAAGACCGCATTTAATGATTTCTTTATAAAGCATATTATTACCAAGCGGGACGGCGGGTACCTGCTCGTCAGCGAGTCCCAGTATACTACCTCCCGGGGGAACATGTTCAACCGCTGGGACTATATGAACCCCGCCTACGGGTACGCTCCCGGTTATTATAGTCCGTATTACGGCCCTTACTATAACCCCTGGGCCAGGAATTACGGCGCCTATGCCACACGCTTTCATGCCGAGAACATCATGGTGCTGTCTTATGACAAGGAGAGCAACCTGCAATGGAGCAACGTGATCCCCAAAAGCCAGTTTGACGACGAATCCGATAACCTGATCTCCAACGAGCTTGTCAACACCGGCGGCGAGCTCCATTTCCTGTTCAACAATTACGAACGCCGGAATTTGCTCCTCAACGACCAGAGCATTTCTCCCGAAGGAAGGATTAACCGTTACCCCACCCTCCATAACCTGGACCGGGGATATGACTTCATGCCCCGGTATGGCAAACAGGTAAGTAGTTGGGAATCTATCATTCCGTGTCTGTATAGGAATTATCTTTGCTTCGCCAAAGTTGATTTCTAACTGGATCGCTCGTGTAAAACGGACCCCTCGTGATCGGAATTTTCAGACAAAAGAACCCCGTCAACATTTTAGTACTTCTCGTATACGCCCTGGTGCTCAAATTCCCGCTGTTCCTGCACCCCGTGGCGCCGGCCTTACATCCGGAGGACAATTATCTTTACCGGCTCATCCTGAACGGGCTTAACCGGCTGTTCGACCACCTTCCGATCTTTTTCGCGATCCTTACGTTCCTGCTCCTGTTTGCGCAGGCAGCGCTATTCAACAACATTTTCAACCATTATAAGGTCCTTCCCAAACCGACCTACCTACCCGGCATGTCCTATATCCTGATCACGTCTCTGCTCCCGGACTGGGGGCATTTTTCTGCACCCCTGCTGATCAACCTGGTGATGGTCCTGGTCTGGTATCGAATGCTGGACCTGTACAACAGCCCCCGACCCGGGTCCGCCATCTTCAATATCGGGGTCTGGACGGGGATCGTTTCCCTGTTGTATATTCCAGCGGTTGCCTTTCTCCTCCTCGTGCTCTTCGGACTGCTAACCATGCGTCCCTTCCGCATCCGCGAGTGGCTGGTTGGTCTGCTCGGCTTCACCTTTCCCTATTACTTCCTGTTCCTGATCCTCTACCTTTCCGGCCATTGGTCATGGGCCGATATTGTCCCAAGGATCGTATTCAACGTTCCTGCCTTTCCGGAATCCATCTGGATTACGCTTGGTATGGCCTGGCTTGTCATCCCGTTTATTATCGGCGGTTTCTATGTCCAGAAGAACCTCAGCAAGTTCCTGATCCAGATCCGCAAAAGCTGGAGCCTCCTGCTGCTCTATCTGATCGTCGCCGTGGTCATCATTCTCATAAACCGCGTCAATTCTTATGAAAACTGGATCATCATGGCCGTGCCCTTCGCTGCCTTCCACGCCGCGGCATATTATTACCCCGTCAAAACGATTGGCCCCAACATACTTCATTGGTTGATCGTATTTTATATTTTGTTCATGAACTATTTTACATAGGGGTAGCCGTCCATCCCGCCCCTTCCAACCTTTTCGTACCTTTGTGGTCTAAACAAGAGAGCTCCATGAAATTCGGTGTTGTCGTTTTCCCCGGATCGAACTGTGACCGGGATATGCAAGATGCCTTGCAAGTCGATCTGAATCAGGAAGTTATCATGCTCTGGCACAAGGATACAGATCTGGGCGGCCTCGGCACAAACGACTGCATCGTTCTACCCGGCGGTTTTTCATACGGCGATTACCTGCGCTGCGGCGCCATCGCCCGGTTCAGCCCCATCATGCAAAGCGTATCCCGTTTCGCCGCGGAAGGCGGCAAGGTCTTCGGGGTCTGCAACGGCTTCCAGATTTTGTGCGAATCACATCTGCTGCCCGGCGCATTGCTCCGGAACGCCAACCGCCAATTCATCTCCAGGAATGTCTATCTGCGTGGCGCCGGTGACAAAGGGAAAGCTCTCAAGATCCCCATTGCCCATGGGGAAGGCCGTTATTATGTCGATGACCGGACCCTTGACGAGTTGGAGGCTGGTGACCAGGTGATCTATCGCTATTCCGATAAGAACGGGAATATTGTTCCCGCCGCCAACCCCAACGGATCGCTCCGGAATATTGCCGGCATCTGCAACAAGGACCGCAATGTGTTTGGGATGATGCCTCATCCCGAACGGGCCTGTTCCGACGCGCTGGGGAATATCGACGGCCAGTCCATCCTGCGCGCACTCTTCATTCACGCTGCCGCTCAACCGTCAAAAGCCGCCGTAGCCAACTTTTAACTGTATTGGGACGTTTAGTAACCTGAACTTTGATCGATATGAAGGCAATAATACTCATTGGATTATCTTTTTTGACCGGCAGCCTCGCCGTTGCGCAGTCCAACAAACAGGTCAGCTGGGTCTGGTCGGCCAAGAAGATCGGTGACCGGACCTACGAAGTACATATGACCGCCACGATCGGCGGGGACTTCCATCTATACGCGCAGGACGCCGGCGGAGAAGGCCCGATCGCGACCTCCTTCAACTTCACCAAAAGCCCGCTCCTGACATTGGACGGCGTGGTGAAAGAGAATGGCAAGCTCGTACAGAAATATGAGGATGCCTGGAAGCATAACGTCCGGTACTATGAAAGGACCGTCGATTTTATCCAGATCGTGAAGCTGAAGAGCAACGTGAAGACCAGCCTCGCAGGGAAGGTCGAATTTATGGTTTGCAATGACCATGAATGTCTTCCTCCCGCTGATGTGGATATCAAGATCCCGATAGGAGGCTGAAAGACATGAATATCCGGATACATAGAGATTTTTTTAGGTTGCTTACACCTCCCAATCTTCTGCTGGCGGTCGTTTCCATCTTTATTCTTTCCGAACAGCGTGCATTTGCCCAGCAAAGCGATACCACCCAACCCGCGGTCAGCTGGGAGTTCAGCGCGCGGCAGGGAACGGATGGCAATCCGGTCCTCGTCCTCCACGCCCGTATCCGGGAAGGCTGGAAGCTTTATTCAACGACCAATCCGGATACGCTTGGTTATTCCCGGGTGGCGCTTGATAGCAGTAGCCACGGGAAAATATTAGCTATAGAGGAACCGGGCAGCGTCCAGCGAAAAAAGGATGCTATTTTCAACGGGGCGGAAACCAGTTTTTTTACCGGGGATGCGGAATGGCTGGTTCGGGTACAGCCCGGAGTGGGTGACCTCAGGGGAACGGTTACATACATCGCCGTCCGGAATGATTCCGTCGTGGGGCCGACCGATATTCCTTTCCGTTTTGGGCACGGTCCGGGTGGCGGCTGGATCGCCAAATCGACGGCGTTGCAGCAATCGGCCGACGAAGCCAGGAACCTGCGGAAGACCAGCATCGACCTCACCAATCCGGTGAATACCTGCGGCGGCACGGGTGCAGACGGCTCCAAAGGTCTGCTTGGTGTCTTCTTGCTTGGGATGCTCGGCGGCCTTATCGGCCTCGTTATGCCCTGCACCTTCCCCATGATCCCGCTGACCGTTTCGTTCTTTACCAAGCAGTCGGGATCGCGCCGCAAAGCAATCGGTAATGCTTCCCTCTATGGTTTTTTCATTTTGCTGATCTATGTCCTTATCAGCGTACCGTTCTATTTCCTGAAAAGCAGCAGCGCCAATATCCTGAACGATATTTCGACCAACGTCTGGCTCAATTTGTCCTTCGCCGCGATCTTCGTCGTGTTTGCCCTGTCCTTTTTCGGGCTCTTCGAGATCACCCTCCCCAGCGGCTTCCAGAATACAACGGATGCCAGGTCCAGCATCGGCACCGTCGGCGGGATCTTTTTCATGGCGCTTACGCTGGCGATCGTATCTTTCTCCTGTACCGGAGCTATCCTGGGAACGCTGCTTGTAGGTGCGCTGGAGCAGAGCGGAGGGGCGGTTCAGCTTACTGTGGCGATGTCCGGCTTCGGCCTGATGATGGGCCTGCCCTTTGCTCTTTTTGCGCTTTTCCCCAACTGGCTGCAGTCCCTTCCTAAATCGGGCAGCTGGATGAATACGGTCAAGATCACGTTTGGGTTTGTCGAACTGGCCTTTGCATTGAAATACTTCTCCAACGCAGACCTGGCGTATCACTGGGGTCTTTTGAAGCGGGAGACCTTTCTGGCGTTTTGGATCCTGATCGATTTCGCGCTGGCCCTTTACCTTCTGGGCGCGATCCGATTCCGGCATGATTCGCCTCCCGCCCGGCTTGGCTGGGGACGAATCGGGACGGGCGTGCTCTTCGCACTATTCGGATTGTATATGCTGCCGGGCCTCACCAATACTTCGTTTGCCAGACTGTCGCTGCTCAGCGGTATCATCCCGCCCGAAGATTACAGCCTCTATCATCATCCCGGCCGGGATGAACACGTCATCAACGACTATGAGGCAGCGCTGAAGCTGGCTCGGCAGGAGCACAAACCGGTTCTCATCGATTTCACGGGCTGGGCATGCTCCAATTGCCGCCGGATGGAAGAGAATGTCTGGACTGCGCCGGCGGTGAAGGCGTTGCTCAGCAATGACTATATATTGGTTTCGTTATACGTAGATGACCGCAAGCCATTGCCGGTCGACCAACAGTTTGCCTTTACGGCCAGCGACGGGAGCATAAAAGAGATCCATACCGTCGGGGATAAATTTGCAACGCTGCAATCCGTTAACTTCAAAAGCGCGGCTCAGCCTCTGTATGCAGTGATCAGCCCTGATGAGAAATTGCTGACCAACCCCGTCCCCTATACTCCCGATCCCGGCGAATACGCCCAATGGCTGCAGTGTGGTTTGGACGCTTTCCATCGTCGGAATTCCACGGCTGCACGTTAAGATTGGATGAACATGCAACGCCGGCACCCCTTTTGTTGTCACATTGACTGAAAGAACGAATTAACGGGAATACCACGACCTTCCCGTCTATGAAAAGAAAGGGGACTGCGATTGCGGTCCTTTTTTCATCGGATGGCTTTTCATCGGATCACGATCCGCCGGTCCGTATACCGCACCCACTGCTTCCGGCTTACGGTGTCGTCAATGACGATCCCCACCTGATAGTTGCCCACCGGCAGCCGCACCCGGCTGACCCTGGCGACCAGACCGCCGCCGGCGACATTTTGCCCCAGCGCTTTTACATCTGCACGGCTGTATTTTTCGGTTGGCAGCTCATAGACAGTATCCCCCTTTCGCAATACAGCTTTAAGGATGGTATGGTCGTCTCCGGGCATTTCCCGGCCTGCCCAGCCCTGAATCCGGATCAATGGGGAGTAGGTCCTCAATGTCTCGATCGAGCACCGGAAAGGGTCGGGCTGATACCCGGACGGATCGACCGGAGATGGCGGGTATGAGTCGAATTCCCGGAGAACAACGGCTACCCCCAGGCTGTCCTCCCGGCGCGTTGGCTCCGGTTGGAGGGGGAAACTGTACCCCGTATTCATCATCGTTATATTCTGCTCAAAGCCCCTGTTGTCCGGGTCTTCGTCGATACGGATCTGTCTGATCACGGCGCCGGCGCGGCCGTGCGACTGCATCAGCAGCTGGAAATCCTGCAGAATGTCGACATATTTGTTCAGGATGATCCCGTCCTCCAGCAGGGTAGGGATGGCCCGATAGCTCACGCTGTCGCCGTTATCCAGCAGAAGGGTTATCGTAAGGGCCGGCGGCTGGTACAAAAAGCGTTTTATTTTTCCCCAGAGGTTATAGCGGACAAATATCCGTGAAAATTGGAGGTCATACCGGTCGTCAACCGGGATATTCACCCCCAGCTGCCCCTTTGCGAATGCTACGTCTTCCTTTCGTAAAGGTGTAAGCGCTTTCTTTTGCAGCAGCAGATCGCCGGCCGCTTCGCCGGTTATCCGGTAGTGGCTGAAGATGGCCATCTTTGTCCTGGATTCGTCGCAGAAAGCATAACGGTTGTCGATACTTGAGAGGTAGAACATGACATAGTCAGGTGCGCCGGATGAAAGGTATTTGTCGGAGTTAAGACTATCCAGATATGTATTATAGGCGGAATAGGATTGAATGACGGGGCGGGGATCATAATGAACGCCGGCGAAATAGAGTTTCGAGATTTCCGTGGGGATGATATCTGCCGTGTGGCTTCCGATGGCTTTCTTTAATTCATTTGCCGGCCCATGCGCGGCTGCGGCTGTTCCGTCGAAGTCCTTTAGCCCCCGGTAATAATTGCCGAATTTCCGGATCGACAAGTGACGGAGCAGGTCCCCGCTCAGATAGGGATGTTCCAGCCCGGGGATTGTATTCGACGTCAGAATGCAAATCCCAAGTGTGACCCAGCAATAGATTGCGGCTAGTTTTCGCGATGGACCCGGTTGGGAGAATACGTAGAGCGCTGCCACGATAAAACCGGCGATATGAAAAAAATGGGACATGTGATAATTGTCCATTCGAACGAAACCGCTCTTGTACAGGATGAACAGCCCGAAAGCGGTGATGCCGTATATGATCGGGTCATTGGCATCCCTGCGCTCGACTCCCTTGAGGCGGGGTTGGATCAGAAGATAGACCCATCGGGAAAAGACCAGCAGGAAGATCACCAGGGCCGCGATAAGAAAAAGCGTGTAATGGCCTGCCTGCAAAAACATGGCGTCGTTATACGCATCGATCAGCTCCAGGCTGCCGGCTATATAGCCTTTGATATCCACATGCATCACCCGGGCAAGCAGCAGGAAAGCTCCCGCGTACGAGCAAATAAGGACGGCATAGCGCAGCAGGCTTATCCGGCGACGGAAGACCATATAGTGGAGCACGGCAAGGCAAACGACAGCAGCGCTTATCCCCACGTTGACCTTGTAAAAAAGGCAAAGCAGGGATAGCAGCCCGGCTTGCGCGAAAGGGAAGGTTCCGGACGGATCTTTGAGGAACCAGAACAGATAGAAGGTAAATAGCACGAAGTACCATTGGAACAAGGGTTCGTTCAGGGCAAGCCCGACGCTCAGGAGCAGAAACAGGATGGGGCCAAGGCCCGGACGTTGATGGCTGACGCGGGGAGGCTTCTCGCTGACGCCCGGACGATTCCCGGGGACGCCCGGGCCATCCCGGATAATGAATTTTAGCAGGAAGAATAGGGATACCCCGAAATACCCGTCGAACAGGAGATAAACCCACCGGTTGATCCCAATGGGAAACCGGTCGTTGAGGATCGCCAGCGGCCCAAATGGGAAAACGATATCTTTTCCGAAAATCAGGTTATACTTAAACGCCAGGTGGGTAGCGATGAGATAGGAAGGGTCCAGCCCTCCCTGGGGCTCGTAATAATAGGCCGGCGGGAAAAGCAGGAAAAGGAAGAACGCGATAAGGAGATAACGGAAATCCGGTTTGGGAGGATGCATCATGGGTTTTGTTATCTTCCAAATAAAGAACGTCCGCCGGTCGGCGGACGTTGCTTCGGTTGACGGCCGGGGCCGTCACGCGTTACGGGCGAACCCGTCACGCAGAATTAGGCGTCATTCCGGTCCAACCTTCCGGCAAGACTAAGGGCAAGTGCATAGCACCGGATGGAGGGCCGGAATGACAGGCTCATAAAAAAAAGTCCCCGCTCTATTCGAGCAGGAACCTTTTCTAAAATTTTTTTAATGGATCTTTTCACACAATGAAGTTAGCGGTTCTTTTCCGTTCCCTGGGATTAAATCACTGTTAAAGACTCTTAAAAAAACCCCATTTGATCTCTTCGTACCATCAAATGAGCTTCCATCTTTTCAAAATCTCTCTGGTGAAGTAAAATTCTTTACAAGGCAATCTTTTTTTCTGTCATCATTTTGCGCAGGTTGATCAGGCCATAACGCATCCGGCCCAGCGCAGTGTTGATGCTGCAATTGGTCAGGGCTGCGATCTCCTTGAAGCTCAAATCCGCATAATGACGAAGAATGATGACTTCCCGCTGATCTTCCGGCAACAGATCAAGCATCTGCCGAACCCGGTCATGGCTCTGGCGTTTCATCATCTTGGTGTCCGCGCCTTCTTCGGTGAAGTGCAGCACTTCGAAGATGTCCCGGTCATCGCTGGTCTTGATCGCCGGGGTCCGCTTGACTTTCCGGAAATGGTCGACGCAGAGATTGTGGGCGATCCGCATGGCCCAGGGAAGGAATTTCCCCTCTTCCGTGTAACGGCCGCCGCGGATGGTGTCGATAATCTTAATGAGAACATCCTGGAAAATATCTTCTGCGAGATATTTGTCTTTAACCAGGAAAAGAATGGAAGTGTACAACTTATCCTTGTGGCGGACGATCAATGCTTCAAGAGCATGCAGGTCGCCGTCCCTGAATTGATGGATAAGTTCGTGGTCAGTCTTTTTGCGTAGCAATGTCATAAACTTCTACGGGTTTTTGAAGGTGATAGGATATATTTTGGATTTTAAAAGATGGCTTGGCTTTTCGATGTAGAAGTAATCAGTCTATAGGCGAATGCTTTTTGGTACGTTAAAAATAACAAATGATATTCACAATTCAGACAACATTGTGCAAAAATAATTCTTGCACTAACTAGGGTTTAAAGATATACAATTTTTGGAAAAAACAACATTTTGGGAAATTTTTTGTTGCTTAATTTCCCCAACTCCCCATCAATCAATAGTGCATTGCACTTAATTTGTCTTAGTTCGCCGCCTAATCCGAACAAAAAGATAGGCGATCTCTTTGATAATTTTTTTAGTATTTTTGCGCAAACATTATGACTATTTCGACGCGTCCGGCAGGCAAATCTACATCGACTACTTCGACCCATCCGGCCGACGCTATATTTATAAAAGGAGCCCGGGTTCACAATCTCAAGAATATAGATGTCAGTATACCCCGCAACAAACTGGTCGTAGTCACCGGTGTCTCGGGTTCGGGAAAATCATCGCTGACCATTGATACGCTGTTCGCAGAAGGGCAGCGCCGCTATGCCGAGAGTCTAAGTGCCTATGCACGTCAGTTCATGGCCAGGATGGACAAACCGGATGTCGATTATATAAAAGGCCTGTGTCCCGCTATTGCCATTGAACAGAAGGTGATCACGCGGACCCCCCGCTCCACCGTTGGCTCGATGACCGAGATCTATGATTATTTGCGTCTGCTGTTTGCCCGCGTCGGACGAACATTCTCACCCATTTCGGGCCGTCCCGTCAAAAAGGACGATGTGACGGATGTTGTCAATACCATTGCAGCCGGAAACGTAGGTGATAAGGTGTTGCTCCTTACCGCTTTCAAGCAGCACAAGAACCGGCTGGCAAAGGAAGAGTTAAACATCCTGCTCCAAAAGGGGTTCTCCCGCCTCTATGTCGGCGGCGAAACCCTCCGGATCGAAGATCTGCTGGAAATGGACGACGCTGCCGTTAAAAAGAAGGTTCCATGGGGGCCCAAGGCTCCTCCTGCCTTTATCCTGATCGATCGTCTCGTCGTGAAGTCCTTTGACGAAGACGACCGGCACCGCATCGCCGATTCGGTCACCACGGCCTTTTATGAAGGAGAAGGCGAACTGCTGCTGGAGATCAACGGCGATCGAAAGCTTCCGTTCTCAAATCGTTTTGAGCTGGATGGGCTGACTTTCGAAGAGCCGGTGCCCAATCTTTTTTCTTTTAACAATCCTTTCGGCGCCTGTCCTACTTGCGAAGGGTTTAGCCAGGTGTTGGGCATTGATCCCGATCTGGTCGTCCCGGACAAACGGCTCAGCGTCTATGAAGGCGCGGTTGCTCCCTGGAAAGGGGAGAAGCTGGTCTGGTGGCGCGACCAGTTCGTCAAGGCGGCCAAGAAGTTCGATTTCCCCATTCATAAGCCGGTCATCGATCTGAACAAACAACAAGTTCAGGCGCTTTGGGAGGGTAATGCGCATGCCCAGGGCATCAATGATTTCTTCAAAGAGGTGGAGCGCAACCTTTACAAGGTTCAATACCGGGTACTCCTTTCCCGATATCGCGGCAGGACCGAATGTCCCGACTGTCACGGCTACCGCTTGCGGAAAGAGGCCCTGTATGTCAAGATCAATGACCGCCATATCGGGCAGCTTTGCGAAATGCCCGTACGCGATCTCTCCGGGTGGTTTGACAACCTGATCCTCGAACCTCATGAGCAGCAGATCGCCCGTCGCATCCTCATCGAGATCCGCCACCGGCTAAACACGCTCACCGATGTCGGCCTGGGTTACCTTACCCTCAACCGTCTCGCCAATTCGCTTAGCGGTGGCGAAAGCCAGCGTATCCAGCTGACGCGCTCCCTCGGCAGTAATCTCACCAACTCCCTTTATATCCTGGATGAACCTTCCATCGGCCTGCACTCCCGGGATACCGAACGGTTGATCCGGGTGCTGAAAGAACTGCGCGACCTGGGGAATACGGTTGTCGTCGTTGAACACGACGAAATGATGATGCGCGAAGCCGATTATATCATCGATATGGGGCCGCTGGCCAGTCATCTCGGCGGTGAGGTAGTGGCAACGGGCAACTACGATGCGCTGATCGCCAACGAAGAAAGCCTTACGGGCAAATACCTCAAAGGAGAGCTGGCCATCACCCCGCCACCGCAAGTACGATCCTGGAACCGCTCCCTGATCGTGGAAGGCGCCCGCCAGAACAATCTCAAGGATCTGACCGTCGAATTCCCGCTTAACGTCCTCTGTGTGGTCAGCGGCGTTAGCGGCAGCGGCAAGACCACGCTTGTCAAACAGATCCTCTACCCGGCTCTGCTTAAGATAAAAGGTGAACCGGGCGAAAAGGTCGGACTTCATAAGGCTGTCAAGGGCGATATCGACTATCTTTCCCAGATCGAAATGGTCGACCAAAACCCGATTGGAAAATCGTCCCGGAGTAATCCGGTCACCTATATTAAGGCGTATGATGAGATCAGGGACCTTTTCTCTCAGCAACCGCTCAGCAAACTGCGCGGATTCCAGCCAAAACATTTTTCGTTCAATGTTGACGGTGGCCGCTGTGATACCTGTAAAGGAGAAGGCGAGCAGATCGTCGAGATGCAGTTTCTCGCAGATGTCCACCTGACTTGTGAGGTTTGCCACGGCCGGCGCTTCAAGGAGGAGACCCTGGAAGTGACCTATCGCGAAAAGAATATTTACCAGGTCCTCGAGATGAGTGTCGACGAATCGCTCGAATTCTTCAAGGATGAACCGGCGATCCTCCAAAAGATCCAACCGCTCAGCGATGTGGGTCTTGGGTATGTCAAGCTGGGCCAATCCTCAGACACCCTTTCCGGCGGCGAAGCCCAGCGGGTGAAGCTCGCCTCCTTCCTTGGCAAAGGCCGGGCGCAGGGACATATTCTGTTCATCTTCGACGAGCCGACGACGGGACTTCATTTCCACGATATCCGCAAACTACTGGCATCCTTCAATGCGCTGATCGAACAAGGCCATTCCATTCTCGTGATCGAGCACAATACCGATGTGATCAAGTCCGCCGACTGGGTGATCGACCTGGGCCCGGAAGCCGGCGACGGCGGTGGAAATCTTGTTTATGCCGGAACGCCAAAGGGATTGAAGAAGATCAAAGAAAGTTATACCGGTAAGTTTCTCTAACCTATTCAGACCTTAGGCTCCGCACCGGGTTCATCATCGCAGCCTTTATCGCTTGGAAGCTAACGGTCAGCAACGTTATGATCAGGATCCCCGCGCCCGCCGATATAAAGATCCACCAGGAAAGGGCAGTATGATAAGGGTAATTCCGCAGCCATTCCGCCATCCCCAAATACGCCAGTGGCATGGCGATCAGCATCGAAAGGGCGACAAGTCGGACAAAATCCCTGGAAAGCAAACTCCATAGGTTGAAAACGCCTGCCCCCAGGACCTTGCGAACGCCGATCTCCCTGGTGCGTTGCTCTGCCAGGTAGGAGGCCAGACCGAACAGCCCCAGACAAGAGATAAAAATAGCCAGGCCCGCAAAAACGGCGGCCAGTTGGCCAACGCGGGTCTCTGCCGCGAATTTTTGCGCATAATCGTCGTCGATGAATTTGTATATAAAGGGACTGCTGGGATTGCGTCTTTTAAAAATGGGCTGTAGCGCTGCGATCGCCGTGCGCACGGGGATGCTGGGTTTAATGCGGATCGTAATCGTGCCAAGCCAACCCCTTCCCAGGAAGATGGCCGGCTCGATCGTGTCATAGGGATCGTTGGTCAGCATATTCTTTGTGATGCCGATTATCGTATAGGGCTTGCCGAAATAGTTGAGGACACGACCGATGGGATCTTTGAAACCGGTAACCTTCAGGCCTGCTTCATTCAAGATACAGGCATCGCTGTCGGTTTTGAAAGCATGCGAAAAATCCCGTCCCCCCACGATGGTCCAACCGATGGTCTTGCCGAAATCCGGAGTCACATACACATCCCGGAAATTGACGGCTTTCTGGGCGGGGGTCTCGCCTGGCCAATCCAGGCTGTTGTTCTGCCAGAATCCTGTAAGGGGATAGGAAGATTCGGCCATATTATCCGCCACGCCGGTCGACAGGATCTCGTTACGCAGCTCATCATAGTGGCCGCCCAGATCATCTGTGTTGATGGGGATCGTCACCAGCCCCGAGCGGTCATAGCCCGTCGGCCGGTTCTTTGCGCATTGGATCTGCCGGAAGACGATGATCGTACCAATGATCAGCGCCAGCGACACGGTGAACTGGGTCACCACCAGGACCTGGCGGGGAAGCCTGGCGCTCCTGCCGGCCCTGAAAGTGCCCTTGAGCACTTTGACTGCATCGAAACCAGAAAGATAGAAGGCCGGATAGCTACCGGCCAGGAGGCCCGTGAATAAGGAGAACCCAATTGCCGCCAGCCAGAACAGAGGATTGTGCCAGGGCGCAGCGATCTCCTTACCAGCAACCTCATTGAACCAGGGCAGGGCGAGCTGGACCAGCAGGCAGGCGAGGACCAAAGCAAGGAAGGCCATCAGGATCGATTCGCCAAGAAATTGTGCGATCAGTTGACTTCGGCCCGAACCGACTGTCTTCCGGATGCCGACCTCCCTGGCGCGTCGTTCGCTCCGCGCAGTGGAAAGATTCATGAAATTGATGCAGGCCAGCAGCAGGACGAAGCTGCCGATGGTGCCAAAGAGCCAGACAAATACGATCTGGCCTCCGCTTGGCTGTCCATTCTTAAATTCCCCGTACAGGTGTTTCCTGCTTACCGGGTACGCCATCAGCTCTTCGTGATCCTCTTTTATATTGGGGGTGGGGAGGTTCTTGATCATGGCGGTGGCCTGTTCCGCGGTCACCCCGTCGGCCAGTTCGGCGTATAGTTGTGAATTGTGGTTGTCCCAATCGGTATTGTTGCGCAGCCAGGCGGCAGCAGCATTATTGCTCGGCAACAGCACCTTTATGTTGCGGAATGTCAAATTGGCGGGTAGGTCTTCAAAGACGCCGCCTAATTTTAGTTGGAGCTTGTTGTTCAGTTTGAACACCTTGCCTATTGGATCGGTCTTGCCAAAAAGCGCTTCCGCCGTACTGCGGGCCATCAACGCAGTAGAAGGTTCCTTGAGCGAGGAGGCAGATCCTTCGATCATCCGAAAGCTGAACATATCCGGCAGGGAAGCCTGCGTCCAGGAGGCCAGTGTCGACAAATGCTTATCGCCATAGGCGAGGAGGGCTTCACTGGGGTAGGCTATCAGTGCGGTCTGCTTGAAGACATTCTTAAATCCGGTGTTGAGGACAGGAGAGATCACGGAGGAAATCGACGTACCCACATCAGTACCCTGACCCGGCGCCGTCTGGACGTCCATCACTTGCACCAGCCTTCGGCGGTCGGTATAGTAGCGGTTGAAACTGAGCTCGTCCATGATCCATAATCCAATCAACAGGGCGATAGCCATACCGAGTGATAAGCCGGCGATATTGATAAAGGAGTGGACTTTGTTGCGCCGCAGGCTGCGCCAGGCGACGAGCAGGTAATTCCTGAGCATGATGGAGGTTTTGCGTTCCAAGGCAGCCAAAAAAATGCCAGCCTTGTAAACAATTGATAGTTAATCAGCTGCTTAACTAAAGGCCGGCACCCACTGTCCGCTATCGATACGCCCAGTGTCCTAATTCCATCCTCCACCGAGGCTACGATACAACTCCACTTCTGCGCTTAACTGTCCTTTCTTTATCGACGCCAATTCCAATTCGCTTTGTAGTACGTTGCTCTGCGCGGTGATCACCTCCAGGTAGTTGGCCATGCCGTTCCTGAAGAGGCTGTTGGCGTTGCTGATCGCTCGCTGCAACGTAGTCACCCGGTTCAATGCTACCACCTGCTGCTCCTTCAGTTTGGCGATCGCCCCCAACGCATCCGAAACCTCACCGACCGCCGTCAGCACCGTTTGCTTGAATTGCGTCACCGCCTTTTCACGGTCGACCAATGCCAGCTCATACTGGGTCTTGAGCTTTTTCCGCTGGAAGACCGGCTGCGTGAGCCCGCCGACCACGACCCCGAACAGCGATCCCGGGATATTGAACCAGTTGTGGAGGAGGTAGGTATCCCAGCCGCCTTCCGGCGTGATCACGATCGACGGGTACATGGCTGCTTTATCGATCCCGACGTTCGCGTTTGCGACGGATAACGCCAGCTCCGAGCTGCGCACATCGGGACGCCGCGCCAGCATCGTCGCCGGAATGCCCGTGGACAAACCTGCCCGGACCGCGATCTCATCCAGCTTCCGGCCCCGGGCGATCGCATCCGGTAATCGGCCCGTGAGGATGCTCAGGGCGTCTTCCTGTAACAGAATACTCTGCTGCAATTGCGGAATGAGCTCCGCTGCCGTCATTTCCTGCGCCTCCGCCTGTTGCACACCCAATGCGGTAACGTCTCCCGAATTGAATTGCAGTCTGATTATGCGCAGCGTGCTGTCATTCAGGGCGAGGTTCGCCCGCGCGATCTCCAGCTGCGCATCCAGCATCAACAGATTATAGTAGCCTTCTGCTACCCCCGCCACGATATTGGTCTGGAGGGCCTTTCGGGCTTCCGCTGTTTGTAGGTACTGGGCCAGCGCCTTTGCTTTCTGATTCCGGATCTTCCCCCAGATATCCGCTTCCCACGACAAAGCCAGCGTGGTATTATAGTCATTGAGCCACTTGGAATTCAGAAACGTCTGGGCGCTGATCCCATTCAGACTGTTATCCGAAGGCCGCGTCAGATTGGCCGTGACTGTCCCTGTTACATCCGGCCAATAACCCAGCTTCGATTGCCCCAGTACGAGCTGGGCCGATTTGATATTTTGGAGCGCCACTTCCATGTCATAGTTATGGATGATCGCGCTGTCGATCAGCTGCTGCAGGTCGGGATCTGTAAAGAAAGTTTTCCATGGGAGATCTGCGACGCTCGACGTGTCGTTGATCGCTTCTGCCGACCGGAACTGCGTCGGCATCTGCGTCGCGGGCGTCGCGACGTCTTTGGAAATCCGGCAGGACCCCAGGCCGAGTGTCAACGCCAGCAGGGCGACCACCGTCAGTGCGGGCTGCAAGCGCACGCGGCTGACCTGTCGGCTCGCGAACCGCTCCTGCAAATGCTGGAAGATCACAAACAACACCGGTACGACGAAGACCCCGAGGATAACGCCGGTCAGCATCCCGCCAACCGCACCCGTCCCGATCGATCGGTTCCCCAATGCCGAAGCGCCTTCGGCCCGCATCAACGGTAACAACCCCGCGATAAAGGCAAAAGAGGTCATCAGGATTGGCCGCAGCCGCAGCTGCGCCGCTTCGAGTGCGGCTGCCATCAGCTCCATCCCCGCCCTGCGCCGCTGTACTGCATACTCCACGATCAGGATCGCGTTTTTGGCCAGCAGCCCGACCAGCATGATGAGACTGACCTGAACATAGATATTGTTATCGACCCCGAACAGTTTCAGGAAACCAAACACGCCGAATACGCCTACCGGTATCGACAGGACGATCGCAAACGGCAGGATATAGCTTTCATATTGCGCTGACAACAGAAAGTACACAAAGACCAGGCTCAGGATAAAGATGAAGATCATCTGCGACCCGGCAGCCTTTTCTTCCCTTGTCATCCCTGTCCACTCGATCGCGTAGCCGCGCGGCAGCACCTGCGCCGACGTTTCTTCAATCGCCTTGATGGCATCGCCTGTACTATAACCCGGCTTGGGTACCCCGTTAATGGTGACGGAATTGTAAAGGTTGTTGCGGGTTACTGTTTCGGGCCCATAGACACGCTTCAGCGTGATCAGCTGATTGACCGGGACCATCATCCCCGTTTGACTTTTGACATAGATGCCGTCGAGTGATTTCTCGTTGGCCCGGTAGGCAACATCGGCCTGGGCCATGACCCGGTAATACTTCCCGAACCGGTTGAAATCGCTGACGAAGCTGCTGCCGTAATAGATCTGCATCGTTTTCATCAGATCGCCGATCGAGACATTTAATTGTTTGGCTTTATCATTGTCGACCTCCATCTGATATTGCGGGTTACCGGAGGCAAAAGTCGTAAAGGCATATGCGATCTCTTTCCGCTGCATCAGCGCGCCGATCAGCTGATAGGCAGTGCCCCCCAGCTTATCCAGCGAACCGTTCGACTGATCCTGTAGCATGAACTCGAACCCCGCCACGTTCCCGAAGCCCTGAATCGTCGGGAAGGTGAAGAAGAAGGCATGGGCATCCTTCACGCCGCTGGCTACCTTCATGGTCATCGATGCGGTGATGGCGTTGATATCCTTGACCGGGCCCCGCTGGTCCACTGGTTTCATCCGCACGAAGCCGGCGCCATAGGGAGAAGCATTGGCATTCGAGATGAAGTTCAACCCTTCTATATTGTAGCGCCGGTCCGTGATCGGGTCCTCCTTGATGATGCTGTCGATCTCCTGCATTGCCTTGTGCGTCTGCGCCAGCGAGCTTCCCGGCGGCGTCTGGACGGCATATAACAGGAAACCCTGATCCTCCGTGGGAATAAACCCGCTGGGCGTCCGCTCCATCATGAGATAGGAGGTTGCCGCCAGCACGACCAGGGCGGCGATCGGTATCCAGCGCCGACGGAAAAGGAACCGAAGGCTTTGCAGGTAGCGCTGGGTCATTGTTCGGAAGCCGGTATTGAATGCTGTAAAGAACCGGCCCGCGATGCCTTTACGCTCGCGATGGCCGCCGCGAAGGAATAGGGCACAGAGTGCAGGGCTCAGCGTTAGCGCATTCACGGCCGAGATCAAAATGGCGGTAGCGAGCGTAAACGCGAACTGCCGGTAGAAGACCCCTGCCGGGCCCTGCATGAAACCCACCGGTATGAACACCGCCGCCATCACCAGCGTGATCGAAATGATCGCCCCCGAGATCTCGCTCATCGACCGGACCGTAGCCTCCCTGGGCTCAAGTCCCGTGCTTTCCAGCTTGGCATGCACCGCCTCCACGACCACGATGGCGTCATCGACGACAATTCCGATCGCCAGCACCAGCGCAAACAGGGTGAGCAGGTTGATCGTAAACCCAAACAGCTGAAGGAAGAAGAAAGTCCCCACGATGGCCACCGGTACCGCGATTGCCGGAATCAGCGTTGAGCGGAAATCCTGCAGAAAGAGGAAGACAACGATAAACACGAGGATAAACGCTTCTACCAGCGTGCGGAGCACCTGGTCGATCGAAGCATCCAGGAATTCTTTGGAATTGTACATGATGCTTGTCCCGAGGCCTTTCGGCAGATCGGCCGTGAATTTCTTTACAAGCTTCTGCGCCTCCGTCAGGATATCGTTTGCGTTGGACCCGGCTACCTGGAAAACCGCGACGCCCGACGTTGGATAGCCATTCAGGGTGCCGTTCGAAGAATAGGTATAGGAACCAAATTCAACCCGGGCCACGTCTTTCAGGCGAACCACCGACCCATCGGAATTCGACTTGACGATGATGTTCTCATAGTCCTCATTCCTGTTGAGCTTGCCTTTGTATTTCAGCACGTACTCGAAGACTTCACTGCTACTTTGTCCAAGCCGGCCCGGCGCCGCTTCCAGGCTTTGATCCCTGATCGCATCCGTTACCTCTATTGGGGAGAGGTTGTAGGCCACCAACCGGTCCGGCTTCAGCCAGATCCGCATCGAATAGTCCTTGGTGCCGAAGGCCTGCGCATCGCCAACACCGGGGATACGTTGCAGCTTCGGGATGAGGTTGATCTTGATATAGTTTTGAAGGAAGGTCTCGTCATAGGTACTGCTGTCTGTGCTGTACAGCGCAATGAACATGATAATGCTGTTCTGTTGCTTCTGCGTCGAGATACCCGCCTGGATCACTTCCTGCGGGATCTGGCTCGTTGCTTTGGCCACGCGGTTCTGCACGTTGACCGAAGCGATATCCGGATTTGTGCCCTGTTTGAAGTAAACCGTCAGCGTCATGCTGCCATCGTTACTGGAATTGGAGGTCATATAGGTCATATTCTCGACCCCATTGATGGCCTCCTCCAGCGGGACAGCTACCGATCTCGCCACGACTTCGGCATTGGCGCCGGGATAGTTGGCCGTTACGACCACGCTTGGCGGTGCAATATCCGGGAAGAGCGTGATCGGCAAATTAAACAGCGCTAAACCGCCAAGCAAAAGCAAAATGATACTTACGACCGTTGATAATACCGGTCTTTCAATAAATCTCTTAAGCATAAAATCTACAATGGAGTTACTTTAATAATACTGTCTGTTGAAAGAAGCTGCGGGGTGATCTTCATCCCGTCCTGCAGCCGGTCCATCCCAGCATAAACGATCCGGTCACCCGCTTTCACCCCCTTATCCACGAGGTACCAGCCGGTCGTTTTTGCCACGACGTGCAGCGGCTTGCTGCTTACTTTGTTGGAATCTCCTACCGTATAGACGAAGATCTTGTCCTGCAGTTCATAGGTTGCCGTCTGTGGAACAGGTATCGTCGCCGAATTGGTCTGCGGGATGCGGATCCGGCCGGTGCTGCCCGTCCGCAGCAGCCCGTCGGCATTGGGGAAGACAACGCGGAAACTAATGGTACCCATCGTTTTGTCGAATTGGCCTTCCATGAGCTCGATCCGGCCTTTGGCGGAATAGATGCTTTTATCCGCGAGCTGCAGCTCAACCTGTGGAAGCGTCTTAATCTTATCTGTGATCGTCTTGCCTGCTGATTCGTCCGTAAAATGCAGGAAGTCACTTTCGCTCATCGAGAAATAAGCATAGACTTCGCGCACGTCCGACAGGATCGTCAGCGGCGATGCCTCACCCTTGCCGACAAGACTTCCGACTTTATAGGGTATCCGACCGATATAGCCGCTCACCGGCGCTTTGATAAGCGTATATCCGAGATTGATATCCGCATTGTGGGAGGCCGCTTCCGTCTGGCTGACCTCCGCTTTGGCGGCGGCATACGCGGCTTCGGCGGCCTTCAGCTGCACATCGGAAATGACCTTGTTCTCCACCAGTGGCTTTAGCCGGTTCACTTCGATAGCGGCCTTGTCCATATTGGCTTTTGCCGCGCTGATATTGGCCTGCGCGTTATTCAGCTGCTCGTCATAGGGCCGGTCATTTATCTTGAAAAGCGGCTGCCCCTGGGTCACATAGGCGCCTTCTTCTGCGAAGATCTTCTCCAGGTAGCCGCTGACCTGCGGGCGGATCTCTACATTCGTCTTACCCTCTACTGTCGCCGAATATTCGGCATAGGTAGTGGCGGGTGAGGCATTGACGGCCAGGACGGGCAGCGCCTGCGGCGGCGGCGGGGCCTGAGTACCCTGGACTTGGGAACAGCTGCTGGCATAAGTAGCAACGATGATCGATAAGGCGGAAAGGAATAATAACTGTTTCATAACATTATTAAATTTTTTAATGGTGTTAAATTGGCAAGCCGCGAAACCCATCCGGAGAACCTAATTACAGGAATGACACCGGACCGGGCAAAAACCGGACAGAAAGAGCTGAATTTTTTTCAAATGGCGTGGGTCGGAGGGCCGCGTGGAACGGGGCGGGTCGGATCGCCGGGCGGGGTCAACCGAAGGCGGAGGGGGTTTCCTCCGGGCGGTTCGAGGCCGGGTAGGGCCTACCGCGTTAAGGATCGGGTGATACCGGTTATGGCATCCTTGAGTATTTGCCGGTTGATCTCATCCGTCGTCCCCTTCCGGGTAATATTGATGGAGACCAGGCCGTGGATAATGGACCAGTAGGTATAGTACTTCGTGCAAACCCGTTCGTCTTCCGGGTCTTCGATGCCCATTATTTTCAGAATGGGCTCAATCGCGATATCATAGGGAGTGGACCCCGCCGGCAACAGCTCGTCCATGAGACAGCAGTTGACCTCCACACCAAACATCAGTTGGTAGTATTCTTTGTGGGCAAAAGCAAAATTCCAGTAAGCCAGCCACATGGCCTCGATCTGCTCCGCCGGCTCGGGATGTTTGGCCGCCGCCGCCTTCATTTGGTTGGCCAGCATCTCAAAACCTTTTTTGGACAATTCCAACAGGATGGCTTCCTTGTTCGCGTAATATTCGTAAATAATAGGCGCTGTGTACTCGATCCGGTCGGCAATCTTCCGCATGCTCAACGCCTGCCACCCTTCATCCTTCACAATGTCATAAGCTGCATCCAGGATATTGATCCGGGTGTTCTCTTTTAACCGATGGATTCGTTCTTTACTCCCCATATTTCGTCCTGCTGGTATTAAACCTTACTGGCTTAAATAATTTAACAGCGTTAGACAAAATTAGGAAGTTTTCTGAATCCACCAAGAATTTTTTTTAAATCCGGCTGCTCCCGCCCTTGTTTTTTTGAACTACTCAAATTTAACCTCACCCTTTAATGTCGCCCATGGATGAATCTCATAAGAAAATATCTTTAATGAAACCGCCGGATCTGCCTGGGTGATCTTTTCAACTTCTTCAGTCGTTTTACAACTATAAATTTCGAAACCAAGCCAGGTGGCTTTGTCAGGAAAAGCCCCTCCCGCAATAATTTTACCAGTTTCCCTTTGACTGACAATGTAGTGGATGTGCTCCTGAAACAATTTTGCCGTAGTTGCTGAATCCTGTCCCCAATTTGAGCCTTTGGTAAACATGACAAACCAATAGTGACCCATTGATTGCACCTGGTTTCCTTCTTTCACCAATGCCTCCTGGGTTAAAACGCATTTCCATGCGCCATGCTTCCACTGCCAAACGTCGGTTTGGCGCATCTTTAAATCATCGTAGGATCTGCCTCCGAGCTGACCTGACAGCCGTACCTTGGTCGTCACCAGGGCGACATTTCCGTATAAGTAAACTCTGGGTTCCGAAAGTTCCATTACCCTTAGCGTTCGGTATCCGGTCCTTATTCCGGAGGGAAAGACTTCGGGTCCCTCGTGTACTGATCCGTCACTTGGAATGACGGCCCAGTCTTTGTCCAGCATGCGATAAATTCCGACCGAGTCATTATTTTGCAACGCCTTTGCCAATTCCTTGTCCGCCGCCAGGGCATTTTCCGCCGTCGGACCAGTTGGAAGTTTGAAAGCTGCGATGATTGCGATGACCGTGCAACCTATAAATACGTTCATCATTTAATTTTTCATAAATGTAACGGCGGAAGGAAGTAGCCCGCAAACGGATTACTTAACAGGTTGAATATTGTTGGTCAGATGCAGGGCGGTGAGGAATTGTTGTTTGAAGCGCCGGCTAAGCGGGATTTGCGTTTCGCCGACGGTGATGGAATCACGATCGATCTGGCGGATATGCGCCCTGGCGACAATAAACGACTTGTGGGTCTGCAGAAACCCCTTCGAAGGCAGTTGCTTTTCCATCCCTTTCAGCGTTTGATAGACAAGATATTTTTTCTGACTGGTATGCACGATGACATAGTTGTTGGCAGCTTCCAGATAAAGGATTTCGTCATACCCGATCTGTTCAAACCTTCCGTTGCATTTTATATAGAGATAGCCTGCGGGTCCAGTCTGGGCCATGTTGCGAAGGACCCACCATTCCATCGCTTTTTCACAGGCGAGTTTCAACCTTTCCGGCGATACGGGTTTCAATACGTAATCGATGACACCGTGCTCGTAGCCATGCAGGGCATATTGCGGGTAGGCAGTGACGAGTATGACCATCGGCTTGACATCAAGCGCCGACAGAAACTCCAATCCATTTATCCAGGGCATTTCAACATCCAGGAAAATAAGATCAGCCGCGGTGGTGTTCAAAAGCTCCCGGGCTTGTACCGCGTCACCCGCCATACCCGCAACGGTAAAGACCCCGAGCGCCAGCAGGTCTTCCTTTAGGCCATTTCTTGCCGGGGGCTCATCATCGATGATTATACAACTCGGTTTCGATCTCATACGGCGAGGGTAAGCGTTGTTTCGAAATGGTTCCCGTTCTCGGCAGTCGACAAGGTAAAGCGATCGCGGCACAAGAGCTCCAGTCTTTTGCGGGTGTTGGCCAACCCGATGCCCCGCTGTTCGCGTCTATTTGCCGGGTCATAGCTATTCAGTGCCCGGAACTGAAAGCGACCCGCTTCCAGGCTGCAGGCCAGTGTGATGAAATTATCCCGGTCGTTCCAACGGGAAACGTGCTTGAAACAGTTCTCCACCAGCGGCGCCAGCACATGCGGCGGAATGATAAATCCGGTCATCGCCCCAAAACCCGAGCAGCTTACTTTGACCACCTCCCCTGACCTTTCCGTTTGAAGACATACGTAGTTCTGAATAAAACCAATCTCTTTTTCAATGTCCACTCCGGCCTCATTGCATTCATACAACTGGTACCGGAGCAGGGCGGAGAACTGTTCGGTGAGCGTTCTGGCGGCTCCGTTTGACCGGTCGATCTTATAATAGATCGCGTTAAGGGCATTAAAGATAAAATGCGGATTGATCTGGTTCTTTAGGATTTCCAGCTCCGAACGCAAATGCGCTGCTTCCATATCGGCCAGCCGTCTGGCCGTGCTTATCCGGTCAAAGGCCAGCCGGAACGCGCAGCCGCCCAGCGTGACGAGCAAGATCATCAGGTAGGAGCCGGTAGCCAGGTTGGACCAGAACCAATAATAAAAAACCTCTTTATATCGGGCTATATTGGCTTGATATTCCAATGGATTGCTGTCCATAAGCCGCAGCTGGAGGAGCATATTGGCTGTCCCTCCAAGGAGGACAATCAGCCCGAGTCCGAGACTAAAGCGCCCGTAGGCTCCCCGGTAGAAAAAGCGGGGCAGCAGCCACTCTACTGTACAAAGCAGTGCTGCGATATTCAATACAATTTCGATCGCCGACGAACGCAAGGCTCTGTCCCAATCGTGTAACCATCCCAGCTTGAAGAGGAACCAGCATAGCGAGAAGCCGATCGTGAACAGGATATAATAACGAAAACGGCGTGGCATCCGGTTAATATACCCCAAAATCCAGGAGTATCGCGCCAACTTTCCGTGTGCGGCCGTCTTTTGAGGGTAAGAGGTATTGGTCCTTTGTAGCTACTCGCTCCTGAGACTGTTGACCGGGTTCGCGATCGCCGCCTTAACCGCCTGGAAACTAATAGTAAACAAAGCGATTGCCAGAGCGCCCAATCCCGCCAGAACAAAGATCCACCACTCCGACCAAATGTGGATGCGGTAGTAGAATCCATCCAGCCAGCGCTTCATCAGCCAGAACGAAACCGGCGTCGCCACCAGGAATGCGATCCCCACCAACCACAGAAAGTCTTTCGAAAGCAGCCCCACGATACCCCCTACACTCGCCCCGAGCACCTTGCGTACGCCGATCTCCTTGGTCCGCTGTGTCGTACTGTACCAAGCCAGCCCCAACAGCCCGAGACAGGAAATAAAGATAGCCAGCACGGAGAAATACAGGAACAGCCGCCCAAAACGGTCTTCTGTCCGGTATTGCTGGTCGAACATCTCATCGACAAAGGAATAGCTGAAAGGCCGGGTTGGGATGATGGTGTGCCAGGACTTTTCGATCCCGGCGATCGTTCTTTTGAGGTTCGTCGTGCTGACCTTCACCGACATCTCGCCGCAGTCCTCCGGTTCGATCCGCATGCTCAACGGCCGAATCACCGTCTGCAGGCTCTCGTAGTGAAAATCCTTCACCACACCGATGATCTTGCCCTTTCGACCCCATTGAGAGAAATCCCTGCCAAGCGCATCCTGTGGTTTATGATAGCCCAGCATCCGAACGGCCGCCTCGTTGAGGATCAATGTCTGCGTGGTGTCCGCGCCAAACGCGCGCGAGAAAGCCCTGCCCGCGATCACCTTCATCTGATATTGCGGGATAAATTCGTAATCGACAAAGAATAGATCAGGACTGCAAACCTGCATCTCCCCTTTCTGGTTCTGAATGATCGTATACGCGTTCATTGCCCCGCTGCCGGGTGTATTCGAGGACATGGCCACCGAGACCACTCCGGGCAAGCCTTTGATCTCTTGTTTCAGTGCATCCCAGTGTGGGTCGCCATGAGTATCCAGCACCAATTCCTGGTCCTTACTGAAACCAAGCTCCTGGTTTCGCATATAATTGAGTTGAGATCCGACCAGCAGCGTGGCGACGATCAGTCCGATCGAGATCGTGAACTGCGAGATCACCAGCCCCTTTCGCAACAACAGCCCCCGGGTACCGCTTGCAAAACGTCCCCTCAGCACCACGATCGGGTGGAACGCCGACAACACCAACGCCGGATAGATCCCTGCCAGCAACCCGATCCCAACCCCGATCCCCAGCAACGTCAGAATATAGCTCGGGTGATAGAAGATCCCCGTACTGACCGTCTTTCCTGCCAGGAAATTGAAACTGGACAACAACGCGGCACATACCCCAACCGACAGCACAAAGGCGATCAGGCAAAGGATCACCGATTCGCCGAGGAACTGGCCAGTCAGCTGACGCCTTTCCGCCCCGACCACCTTCCGGATGCCGACCTCCCGCGCCCGCTCCGTCGACCGCGCGGTCGTCAGATTGACGAAATTGATCCCGGCGATCAGGAGAATAAATACCCCGATGATGCTGAAAACATAAACGTTGGTCATGCTTCCGCTTACGGTCCCGCCGCGCTTCGATTTGAGATAGACATCTTTCAACGGCTCCAGGAGATAGGTGTAGGTCTGATTATTTTCCTTCATCATCTTTGCGATGTGGTTCTGAAGGAAGGCCGGAAACTTCTTCTCCAGCGCCTGTGCATTGGTGTTGGGCTTTAGCAGGAAGTAGGAGTAGTCACCAAATCCACCCCAATTCTGATCCCGGTTGGAGTCTGCCTGCTGGCCCCGGTACATCGAAACCAGCATGTCCGCCTTCAGTTCCGTGTTTTCCGGCATATCCTTCATGATACCCGTGACCGTTCCCAAATTATTGGCGCCCGTAAGGATCAGCTGCTTCCCCATGGGGTCTTCGGTCCCAAAATATTTTTTTGCCGCCGTCTCCGACAAGACCACGCTGTACGGTTCGCGCAACGCCCTAACCGGATCGCCTTTAAGCATCGGAAAATCGAAGACCTCAAAAAAGGTTGAATCCGCGAACGCCATACTTCCTTCCTGGATCTTCAGCTCCCCTCGCCGCACAAGGATATTACCCGGATCGAATCGCACCAGTTTCTCGATCTCGGGGAAGTCCCGTTTTGCAGCCACCGGCATTGCCGGCGCGGCTACGCTCAAGGGTAGAGTCTCCGATGGGTTGACGATATCCGTTACGATCCGATAGATGCGGTCGCCTTTCGAATGGAAATCATCATAGCTCAGCTCGAACTTCACATACAGGAAAACAAGGAAGCAGGCCGACATCCCGATCGTCAGCCCCAGGATGTTGAGAAGCGAGAAACCCTTGTGCCGCCACAGATTTCGAAATGCTACGCGGAGATAGTTTTGGAACATAAAGACTTGTTTATTCGGAACGTAAAGAATTGACAGGATTCGCCACGGCTGCCTTCATGGCCTGGAAGCTGACCGTCAGGATAGCGATAACAACGGCCAACAGGCCCGCGATCCCGAAGATCCACCAATAGATAGGAATCCGGTAGGCGAAGCCTTTCAGCCAGCCCCCGATCAGCCAACCCGCGATGGGCGCCGATATAACGAATGCGATCAGCACCAGCAACAGGAAATCCCGCGACAGCAGATAGACGATCTGGCCAACCGAAGCGCCAACGACCTTTCGGATGCCGATCTCCTTCGTGCGCTGTACGGTGCTGTAGGATGCCAGGCCCATCAGCCCGAGACAACTGATAAAGATCGCCAGCGCCGCGAAATACAGGAACAGCGTCCCGAAGCGGTCCTCTGCCCGGTATTGCTTGTCGAAGAATTCGTCGAGGAAGTAATAGGTGAAGGGTTTGTCCGGGACCAGTTGCTTCCACTTGCTTTCGATAGCGGCAATCGTGTTGGGGATATGATGACCATCGACATTGACCGTTAGCAGGTAGCATCCATCGGGTTCAATACGGATCGAGAGCGGTTTGATCACTTCCTGCAGTGACCGGAAATGAAAGTCTTTTACCACGCCGATGATCAGACCTTCACGACCCCACTGTGAAAATTTCTTCCCAATTGCCTGCTCGGGGGAGGAATAGCCAAACATTTTTACCGCCGCTTCATTGAGGATCATCGCATGGGTCGTATCGGTCATAAAGTCCCGTGAGAAGGCCCTGCCGGCGAGCACTTTGATCTTCAGCTGCGGGATATAGTCGAAATCCACGAAGTACAAGTCCAGGTTGGCGATCTGCATCTCGCCTTTCACGTTTTCGATCTGTGAATAGGCTCCGTGGTCTCCACCGCCGGGTACGCTGGCGGCCATTGATGTCGACAAAACCCCGGGCATGCGGCTAACGGCTTCTTTCAGGACCAGTTTTGTGGAATCGCCCTGGGTATCGACTACCAGCTTCTGGTTCTTATCGAATCCCAGGTCCTGGCTTCGCATATAGTTCAGCTGATTGTATACGACCAGGGTTCCGATGATCAGGCCGGTCGCGATGGTAAACTGGACGATGACGAGCGCCTTGCGGAGGAAACTGCCTTGACCGCCGGTTGCGAATCGGCCTTTCAGCACCGCCACTGGCTGGAATGAGCTCAGCACCAGCGCCGGGTAGATCCCGGCCGCAATCCCGATAAAGACGGCTACCCCCAGCAGGATCAGGAGATCGGCCGCGGGTGGAAACACACCCGGACTAATGACCTTCCCCGAGAGGTTGTTGAATGGCGGCAGCAGCAAGACCGTGCAGCCCACGGCCAACAGCCAGGCGATAAGACAAAGGATCACGCTTTCGCCGATAAATTGCCCGGCCAGTTGCCCTCTGCCGGCGCCCGCGACCTTCCGGATACCTACCTCTTTGGCGCGCTCAGTGGACCGGGCGGTCGTCAGGTTGACAAAATTGATCCCCGCGATCAGGAGAACAAAGGCGCCCACGATGGAGAAGATGTATACATTGGTGATCTTGCCGGTCTTACTGTCGTCCCGGGTTGAGTGCAAATAGACGCTCCGCAGCGGTTCCAGGTGGAGCGTGGGGATCATCCTTTCCTTATGCATCTCGGACCCGTTCATTTTCTCGAGAAAGGCCGGCAGCTTGCCCTCCAGCGCTTTTGGATTGACACCGGGCCTGAGCAGCACAAAAGCATATGGCCCATAGTTTCCCCACTGATCGTCCAGGCTGTTTGGTCCCGGCTGGATGAACGTGTTTATGGAAACGACCATATTGCATTTGATCATCGTATTGTCGGGGATGTCCTTCATTACGCCGGTCACCACGGCATGGAGCTTATTTCTTCCCAATAAAAGAGGCTGGCCCATCGGGTCAGCGTCGCCGAAATATTTTTTTGCAGCCGTTTCGGAGAGGACAATGCTATTCGGGTCCCGGAGCGCGGTGCGGGGGTTGCCTTTTAGGAGCCTGAAGTCGAAAATAGAAAAGAAGGTGCTGTCGGCGTCGACGGCTTCGGTTTCATGAAAATGCTGATCTCCCCGGGTCACCATCCAATCGTCTTTCATGACGCGCACAGCGGTCTCGACCTCCGGAAATTCAGTGCGCATATGCATCGGGACCGCGAAGGCCGGAACGTTGGCATTGATCGTTTCGGTGGGGGTCTTGATATCCGCCACCACCCGGTAGATCCGGTCTGCCTTACTGAACATCGACTCGTAGCTAAGCTCGAACCGGACATACAGGAAGATCAGGAAAAAAGCCACCATGCCGATGGTTAATCCGATGATATTCAGCAGGGAAAATCCCCGGTGCTTCCAGAGATTCCGGAAGGCGGTGCGCAGATAATTTTTGAGCATGTGTTAAAAGACGAATGGGTGGGGAAAATGTTGCATCATTCTGTTCTTAAACTTTTGACCGGGTTGACCAGCGCGGCTTTGATCGCCTGAAAGCTGACCGCCCCGAGGGCAATGAGGATCGCCGCCACCCCCGCCAGCGCGAAGATCCACCAGTAGGAAGTGATGCGATAAGCGAAGCCATCCAGCCAGCCATGAACAAAGAACCAAGCCAACGGCGCCGCCACCAGGAAGGCCCAGCCCACCAGCAACAGGAAGTCCCGCGACAACAGGTAAACGATATTCCCTACTGACGCGCCGACTACTTTCCGGACCCCGATCTCCTTTGTTCGTTGGATGGTACTATAGGCTGCAAGCCCCATCAGTCCCAGACAGCTGATAAAGATCGCCAGGATCGCGAAATTCAGGAAGAGCTTGCCGAAATGCTCCTCACTGCGGTATTGGCGGTCGAAGAACTCGTCCAGGAAGAAATAGGTGAATGGCCGGTCTTTCAGCAGCTCTTTCCATTTGGCCTGGACTGCGTTGAGGGTTGCCGGTACCCGCTGGCCGTCGATCGTCGCACAGACCAGATCGCAGTTGCGGGGCTCTACGCGCATGGACAACGGCTTGATCGGATCCTGGAGTGACCGGAGATGAAAATCTTTGACAACCCCGATGATGGTGCCGGTCCCTTGGAACTGCTCGAAACGTTTTCCGATGGCCTGCTGCGGGGAGGTGTAACCCATCTGGGTAACGGCAGTTTCATTCAGGATCATGGCCTGGGCGCTGTCTGCCCCGAACGACCTGGAAAAGCCGCGGCCCGCGACGATCGTCATGTGCATTTGCTCAGGAAAGTCATAGTCGACAAAATAGACGACTGTGCTGGTCGGCTGCATCTCGCCGCGCCCGTTCTCGATCTTGCAATCGTTCAAAAAAGTGAACATACCCGGTACGTTGCTGGCCATCGTGTTTGACAACACGCCGGGAATGGAAGCCAGCGCCTGCTTGAAAACCATCTTCGCCGAATCGTTTCGCGTATCCATGATCAGCTTCTGGTCCTTACTGAACCCCAGGTCCTGGCTACGCATATAGTTCAGCTGAAAATACACCACCAGCGTGGCGATCATCAGCCCGATGGCGATTGTAAATTGCACGATGACCAGTCCTTTTCGAAGCACGATTCCCCGCGTCCCCGTACTGAATTTCCCTTTCAGCACGGCTACCGGCCGGAAGGAAGACAACACCAGCGCCGGATAAAGCCCGGCAAAGAGGCCGATCAACACGGCAATGCCAAGCAGGACGACGAGGTAGCGCGGCTGATTTAGGATACCCGTGGCGACCTCCTTCCCGGCCAGTTGATTAAATACCGGCAGTAGAATGGCGGAAAGCCCGATGGCCAATACGTAGGCGATCAGACAGAGGATAATGCTTTCCCCGATGAACTGCCCCGCCAGCATCCATTTACCCGCACCAACAACCTTTCGGATGCCCACTTCCTTTGCCCGTTCTACGGACCGGGCGGTGGTGAGATTGACAAAATTGATCCCGGCGATCAACACGATAAAGGCGCCAATAATAGAAAAGATATAGACATTGCCGATATGGCCGTTCTTTGCGTCATCGCGAGTGGAATACAGATAGACGTCGCGCAGCGGTTCCAACAGCAGGGTGGCGCTTTGCTTATTCCGGCGCAAAGCCGAACCGCCCATCTTCTCCAAATAATCCGGCAGCTTGGTCCGGAGGCTTGCGGCGCTGGCGCCCGGCTTGAGGAGGACAAAAGATTCCCAGGCATAAGCACCCCATGCACTGTCAAAACCGGTATTCCCCTGTGCGAAAGTGGAAAGGGAAATGAGCATCGATATCTTGAGATGCGAATTCTCCGGGATGTCTTTCATAACCCCCGTTACTGTTCCCGGGAACTTGTCGCGCGTCAGCGTCAAAACTTTTCCGACAGGATCGGTATTACCAAAGAACTTTTTCGCCGTCGATTCCGATAGGACGATACTGGAGGGACGGGCCAGCGCGGTCCGTGGATCGCCTTTGACAAACGGGATATCAAAAACCTGGAAGAAGGTCGAATCCGCTGAACCCACATCGTCAGTCTCAAAGACCTCCTTATCATCCCGGATGATCATCCAGTTATCCCCCATACTAACCCGGGTGGTCAGCTGCACTTCCGGCAGATATTGGACCATGTGGATCGCGGTAGGCAACGGCGGAGCATTGGGATGATCTATCCCCGAAGGCGTCTTTACGTCGGCGACGATCCGGTAGATCCGGTCGGCCTTGCTGTACGCCGAGTCATAGCTCAGCTCAAAACAGACATACAGAAAAACCAGGAAAAAGGCGGTCATGCCGACCGTTAGCCCGATGATGTTGAGGAGAGAGAACCCCTTATGGCGCCATAGGTTGCGGAAGGCGACGCGGAGATAGTTTCTGATCATAGATCTGCCCAGCCACAAAGAAAATGCCCCATTATTGTATTTTGGAAATCAACCCGATAAGCCGGGCAAGGATGCGCGCTGTCCGGTTTCGATACAGTCGTTGTCCGGTATCGGCTAGCGCAGCCGGTCTGTGCTTTTAATGAGCTTCTCATCCTTCCGGATCCCTCTTGCCGCCATGAACAGCAATACCGGGATCGCGAGCGCGACAACAGCGGTAAGACTAAGGCCGCCCTCCTGAAATTCGCTGATGTCATACCAGTAAAGTACAATATTCAGCAAGGACAGGACGATCAGCCCGATGGTGATCCAGAGTTGCTTGCTCCTGGTTTTGTAGTTGAAAATATTCCAGCCTATCCCGATAATCAGGGCAATCGTAACGATCAGGATCAGCATACTTCCGCTCCGGCCATTGATAAAATGGGGCCACGCCGTCAGATAACGAAGCTCATGTCCATATTGCCCAACTGCAACCTGTCCATGATAAAAAGACAACTTAAACGTCAGCACCGCACAGATGACGGCAAGTAGCATCCAAAGTGTTTGTTTACGCTGTAGCATAACGATGAATTTTAGAGCTCCGGGTACAGCGGGAAACCTTTCATAAAATCATATACCTCACCCTTCAGCTTCGCCAAAACATCCTCATTTTCTGCATTCACGAGCGCCTTGTCGATCAGCTCGACCACCGTAGCCATATGCGTCTCCTTCATTCCCCGCGTCGTTACGGCTGGTACGCCCACGCGGATTCCCGATGTAATAAAGGCACTCTTATCATCGAAAGGTACCATATTCTTGTTGACGGTGATCTCGGCCTTGCCAAGGGCGAGCTCGGCCTTCTTGCCACTGATATTTTTGTTGCGGAGATCGATCAGCAGCAGGTGATTGTCCGTGCCGCCCGATACGATATGATAACCTTTGTCAACAAAGACGTTGGACATGGCCTGCGCGTTGGAAATAATTTGTTTGGCGTAGGTGGTGAACTCGTCAGAGAGGATCTCCCCGAACGACACCGCCTTTGCCGCGATCACGTGTTCCAGCGGGCCCCCTTGCGTACCTGGGAAGACCGCCATATCGACGAGGTTGCTCATCGGACGGATATTCCCTTTAATATCTTTTGCCCCGAATGGGTTGTCAAAATCCTTTTTCATGAGAATGATGCCGCCGCGTGGCCCGCGCAGGGTCTTATGCGTGGTGGAGGTCACAAAGTGGCAGTCCTCGAAAGGCGAGTTCAGGAGCCCCTTTGCGATCAGGCCCGCCGGATGCGCCATATCGCACATGACAAACGCACCGACGTTGTCGGCAATCGCCCGGATCCGTTTGTAGTCCCAGTCCCGGCTATACGCAGAAGCCCCGCAGATGATCAGCTTCGGCTTTTCCTTTTTAGCGACCGCCTCCATACTATCATAGTCCACCCGGCCATCTTCCTTCTTCACGCCGTAGAAGACGGGGTGATACAGCTTTCCCGAAAAGTTGACCGGCGAGCCATGTGTCAGATGGCCGCCCATGCTCAGGTCCAGCCCGAGGATCTTATCGCCGGGCTGCAGGATCGCCAGCATCAACGCCGCATTGGCCTGCGCGCCGCTATGCGGCTGCACGTTCGTGTAGGCGCACCCGAAAATCTCCTTCAGCCGGTCGATCGCGAGCTGCTCGACCTGGTCCACGATCTCACACCCGCCATAATAACGCCTGCCGGGATATCCCTCCGCATATTTATTGGTCAGTACGGTACCCATCGCCTGCATCACCTGGAGAGAGGTAAAGTTCTCCGAAGCGATCAATTCTATTCCATGACGCTGACGTTCCAACTCCTTTCTGATCAGTTCAAAAACAACCGTATCTTTTTGCATGGCGCAAATTTAGAGTAAAATTCACTATTTTACACGCGATTAGACAATCTACATGAAAGCGATCATTCCGGTAGCTGGCGCTGGAACCAAACTACGTCCGCATACGTATACACAACCCAAGGCTTTAATCCCTCTTGCGGGAAAAACAATACTCTCGATTATCGTCGACCAGCTGATGGAGGCCGGAATCAACGAATTTATCTTTATTGTAGGCTACCTGGGGGAAAAGATCCAGGACTTTGTCCGCCAGAAATATCCGCAGCTGACCGCGCATTTTGTTTATCAGAACGAACGACAGGGCATCGGCCATGCTGTCCTCCTTACGCGCAGCATTGTGGGTGAGGACGAAGTGTTTATCGTTCTTGGCGATACGATCTGCGAATACGATGTAAAGGATGTGCTCAACCAGCCCCAATCTATGTTGGGTGTGAAGCGGGTGGATGACCCCAGGAATTTTGGCGTGGCCGAGCTCGAAGACGACGGCGACATCGACCGGGTTGTCGAGAAACCCCAGATCCCCAAGTCGAATATGGCGCTGGTGGGCATCTACCGGATCCGGGAGACAGGCATACTCTTCAATTGCCTGGAAAACAACATCCGTGACCATGTAACCAGCTATGGCGAATATAGTCTCACCGATGCAATCGAATGTATGATCCGCAGCGGTGTTCGATTCCATGCCTTCAAGGTCCAGAACTGGTTCGATTGCGGTAAAAAGGAAACCCTGCTGGAGTCGAACGCCAAGCTTCTGAAGAAATTTGGCGGCAACATTGCGCCTGATCACCAATTTGAGAATACCATTATTATTCAGCCCGTCAGTATCGCCCCCGGGTGCGATATCCGGAATTCGATTGTTGGACCCAATGTGGCGATCGGCGAAAAGACCCGCGTTAACTATTCAATTATAAAGGATTCCATTATCGGCTCCTTTGCCGACCTCTATGATATCGTTCTGACACATTCACTGATTGGCAGCGATACAGAGGTAAAAGGCGAATCCCGGTCTCTCAATATCGGTGACAACACCGAGATCGACCTGGGGGAATCGTGAAAAAAATACCCATTTACCCTTAGAATTCCTTCGCTGCCCACGCGAATTCAACGCCTGCCGATGGGAATTCAACGCTTACCGATGCCTGATCTCTCGCCCACCGACGCCTGATCCCCACCCACCGACATCGATTTGGGGTTCTGTAGAATTTGACCTACATTCGATGTGTAGAATTTTTCTATGAGCATCCGGAAAAATATATCGCTTCTTTTACTGGTCTTACCCTTTGCCTTATGCGCAAAGGCGGGAACAGGCAAGCGGGAGGGCGTCCTGAATGGTTATGTAACGGATGCTGTCACCAAGAAGCCACTTTCAGGTGTAGTTGTTTCGGCTACGGTTCCGGGTTCAAGCAGCATGTGTGAAGTGCACACGGATGCGGATGGCTATTTTCGTTTTGTGCAGCTGCCGGCGGGCTCTCCGATCACCGTATCATTCGATAAGAAAGGTTATCAGTCGACCAAACGTCCTAACGTAAGCGTCGGTGAAAAAAGCTCGATCAAACTCAACATCGAGTTCCAGCGTGAAGAAATGGATCCCGAATCGGACAACTCCGAATTTCCAATCCTCCGTTTATTGCAAGCCAGCTAGCGAGCCGGCTTAACATTCAATTGAGTTGCGAAAAAAAATTTCAGGAAAAAATATTTTTTTTTCGCATCACCATATATGTCTGCAATTTTCTCCCGGAAGTCGAAAATTGCGAACCGTCCTCCGTCCGGTTCAAAGAGAAAACGGGGCTGAGAACAGTCCCGTTTTTTTCTACTACACATGAGGCTTAAAATCTATCTTGATTGTTATGCCTGCCGAAATTTATGAAGCATCATCTTGACCCTTCACGCCGCAATTTCCAGGCCTCCGCAGCTTACGATATGCTTCGTATAAAAATACGCTTGATCCGGCGCAATGTTGCACCGACGTTCAAGCATTTTTTGCCATTCATCCAAATTGATCTGCGAAGGAATCCTTAATTGGAGCGGAATGCCCACTTCCACATGATCTTCCAGCTGGGCTTCTTGCCATACATTAGTATGCCAATCCGATAGATTTTTCCGGCTAACCACGTAGTACCCAGAAACCCCAGAACAAGCAAGACCATCGAAAGGCCCAGCTGCCAGTACGGCACGGTACCGGGAACTCCGGAAGGGATCCTGGCCATCATGACGATGGGGGAAGAGAAGGGAATAATGCTTGCCCAGGTTGCAAGCGGTCCGCTAGGGTCCTGAACGACCACCGTCATAATAACAAAAGAAAAGACAACGGGTAAGGTGATCGGCAGCATCAGGGATTGCGCCTCCTGCGGGTCTTCATTAACGGCGCTTCCTACGGCGGCGAAGAGGGCGCTGTAGAAGAGATAACCGCCGATGAAATAGAATAGGAAGCAGAAGATGATCAATCCCATATTGGTGTTAATAATAAAGGTACTTAAATTGAAGCCCGAAGATTGGACTTTTGCCGCCGCGGCTGCTGCGGCAGCTGTTCCGCCGCTCATTGGCGTATTCTTGGGAAGGTTTTGCAGCGTGTCATGCGGGAGGATTCCCTGCGCGATGAACCCGATCGCCCCCAACAACACGATCCACAGCAGGAACTGGGTTAGCCCCACCGCTCCGATCCCGGTGATCTTGCCCCACATCAGCTCGAAGGGCCGGACCGAGCTGACCATCACTTCTGCAATCCGGTTTGTCTTCTCCTCCATCACTCCGCGCATTACCGCGGCGCCATAAATAAAGGTGAGCAGATAGATAAGGATGCCGCTGACATAGCCGATGACATAGGCGGATGTCTGACTGGAAGCTCTTGCCGTCTGGCCGTTATCTTCAAAACTGCTGATATGCACAATATCCGACTCGGTCCGGATGGAATCCAATTTTGCCCGGCTGACCGTTGTCTTTTCAAAAATCGTATGATCGGTGACGGCATCACGGATACGATCGTCCAGCGCCGATGATTGCTCCAGTCCCAGGGCCTTTTTATATTTCAGGCGGCATTCCGTCTTACCGCTATCTGCCAACCGGGGAATGATCAGGACTGCCGTACAGCCCCGCTTTTCATAGTTCAGCGTATCGATACCGGGAGAAAAGTCGAAGCTAAGCGTCGAATCCCCTTTCAGGTAGTCTGAAAAGAACCCGTTGGCATCGATGACGCCGATGCGATTATGCGACTTCGTCTTTAGTTGCAGCAGCACCGTGCCGGAAATGAATAAAATAAAAACAACCGGCAGGAGAAAGGTCGAAAGCAGAAACGTCTTGTTTCGTACCCGGGTGAGATATTCCCGCCGGGTGATCAGCCACATTTTTTTCATACGGACAGTTTTACAGGTTGAAATTGCCGCGCCAGCGGAGTTCCTTCCACCAGCCGGATGAAAATATCGCTTAACGAAGGAAGGATCTCCGTGAATGCGGTAATCCCCTTTCCGTTGTCAATTAAATAGCGCAGCACATCATTTGGCCGATACCCGTCACGGATCTTGACAACCCATTGCCCGTCCCGTTGCCCCACGACCTCGAAAGCCGCGGATTCGGGCTTCCACCCGTTGTCACCCGGACTTGCCGTCTCTTCAATGCCCACAGCGAACAGGTTTTCCTTGAATTGTTGCTTCACTCCCGACACCGATCCGTCAAGGATCTTCTCACCCTTATTCATCAGGATGATATGATCGCAGATCTCCTCCACCTGTTCCATCCGATGGGTGCTGAAGATGATCGAAGCCCCGTTGTGCGCCAGCCGATAGATCTCATCCTTGATCAGGTTGGAATTGACCGGATCGAGACCGCTGAAGGGCTCGTCCAGGATGATCAGTTTGGGTTCGTGAAGAACGGTGATGACAAATTGGAGTTTTTGCTGCATCCCCTTGCTCAGGTCTTCCACTTTCTTGTTCCACCAGCTTTGCATCTCGAACTTGACAAACCACTCCTTTACTTTACGTAGGGCGTCCTGGCTGCTCAATCCTTTTAGCCGGGCCAGGTACAAGGCTTGCTCGCCAATTTTCATTTTTTTGTAGAGACCCCTTTCCTCCGGCATATACCCGATATTAATGATATCGTTAGCGGGATCGAACGGGTGGCCCTGGAACCGGATTGAACCCTCATCGGGATAAAAGATGCCGGTGAGCATCCGGATCAGGGTGGTCTTGCCCGCCCCATTGGGACCGAGAAGGCCGAAGATGGAGCCCTGATCGAGTTGGAAGGAGAGTTTGTTGACGGCGATCTGCGTGGCGAAGTTCTTTTGCAGGTCAGCGACCTCCAGGATAGGCATAGTTAGCTTGTTTAAGGACTAAAGTACAGTATTCGTCGCACCCAATAGCCCAAAATTACATTCTTGCGATAGAATCCGCCACTTTTTCTCCATCCATGGCCGCGCTGATGATCCCGCCTGCGTAACCGGCCCCTTCTCCACACGGAAAAAGGTTCCTGATCTGGGGGTGATGGAGCTTTTCCGCGTCACGCGGAATTCGTACCGGCGAAGATGTCCGCGATTCGGTTGCTACTACGACTGCGTCCCGGGTAAAATAACCGGGCTTCTTTTCCCCAAAGGTGCGGAACCCCTTTCGAAGGGCTTCATAGACAAAACCGGGCAGAACCTCTTTCAGCGGAGCGCTTAGCAGACCGGGCAGGTAGGAGCAGGGGGGCAGATCGGCGGACAACTTTCCATGGACAAAATCTGTCATTCGCTGTGCCGGCGCGACGAATTGACCGCCGCCCGTCTCGAAAGCCTTTTGCTCGACTTGTTGTTGAAAGAAGAGCCCGGCCAGCGGACCTTGCTTCCGGAAAGCCTGCATGTCTTTCTCTTCGATCGTTACCACCATGCCGGAATTGGCAAAGGGATTGTTTCGTTTGGAGGGCGACCAACCGTTGACGACCAGTTCGCCGGGATTGGTTGAGGAGGGGGCGATGATTCCACCCGGACACATGCAAAAGGAGAAAACACCTTTTTGGTCCACTTGTTCCACGAGACTATAGGCAGCGGGCGGCAGAAAGGGTGAAGGTATCTTGTATTGAATATGATCTATCAATTCTTGCGGATGTTCAATTCGGACCCCGAGCGCAAAAGGCTTGACTTCGATCAGGATTTTCTCCCGGTGTAGCAGATGAAAGATGTCCCTTGCCGAATGACCCGTTGCCAGGATGACAGCGCTTCCGTCAAATTGGTCGCCGTCTGCCGTACAGACAGCCCGGATGTTGTCGTTCCCGAGAATGAAGCTGACGACTTTCTTTTCAAAGAGCAAGACGCCGCCGCGGTCGACGATGAGTTGCCGCATCGCCTGGATGATCTGCGGAAGTTTATTCGTACCTATATGTGGATGGGCATCGACAAGGATCGAAGGATCGGCGCCGAATTGGACAAGCAGGTTCAGGATACGGCGAATGTCACCCCGCTTCGTACTGCGGGTATATAATTTGCCGTCACTGTAGGTGCCCGCGCCGCCTTCACCAAAACAATAGTTGCTCTCCGGATTTACGATGCCATCTTTATTAAGCGCAGCCAGGTCCCTGCGCCGCGAACGAATGTCTTTACCTCTTTCCAGCAGGACAGGGCGAATCCCATTTTCGATCAGCTTCAGTGCCGCAAAAAGTCCCGCCGGCCCCCCACCCACAATCACGACCTGCCGGTTGGCCGCCGACACATCGGGAAACGCAATGCGCGCCGGGAGCTGTTCAATGAAAGGCTCGCCAATAAAGGCTTCCAGCGAAAGGAGGATATGCGGCTGGCGGCTCCTGGCGTCGATCGATCTGCGCTCGGGTTGGAAGCCCGTGATCTCGCTGACCGGGTGACCTGTTGCCCGGGCGATATACTCCCGGATGAGAACCGGATCGAACGCTTCGGTGGGTAACAACTTCAATTGGAGCTTTTGTCTCATTGTGTGCCTTCGGGCGTGAAACAATGATTGGTGATGTTTCACTGCCGACGTTTGATAAATGTCGTAGTCATTAGACGAATGATTGCTTCGGCGACCAGACCGTTGGTCCGTTTGGCGGTAAAAATACTATAAATAGTTATGGTTGTTTGAGATATAATCCGGCACCCGAGATTTTTCTAAAGGGTAGATGCCTGATGCAAAATATACTCACTAAGGGTACTGATTTTTTTTTGAAAAAAAAATTCGGGTTTGGAAAAATGCAATCAAATTATTTTGCTATCTTCAATGACTTCACTCAAAACTCTACATATATGAAGAAAGGTTCGTTCACATCGAAGCTCAATTCTCCCTTCTTCATAAAAAGTAAGTTTACCTTGTTCCGGCCGGGCCAACTGCCGGGTATCTGGATCCACTACTGTCGCTTTCTACCGCGCGGAGGTGGTTGTTATGCAGCTGGCGTCGCGTTGTGAATCATCGAATTTCTTATCCTTAAATTGAATTGTATTCCGGGCAAAAAAAACAGGCGAATAAAAAATTTTTTATTCCATAAAATGTTGTGATATTCGCCGCCCCACGCATTTTTTTTGAATCCAAAGTCCTTGTAAGTTTCGAAAGCAACAATTCTTAAATCGGCATAAAAATTGGTTACCGTTACAATGGCAAAATCGTTCGATAAAGTTTGGGGCAATTGCTTGGATATAATCAAGGACATTGTAGAGTGGCAACATTACAAAACATGGTTCGAGCCGATCAAGCCGGTTGAATTAAAGAACAATATTCTGGTCATACAGGTCCCCAGTCAATTTTTTTACGAATATCTGGAAGAGCATTATGTAAATTTGTTGGCGAAGACCTTGCGGCGGATTATGGGGAAGGAGGCGATGCTCGAGTACCGGATCATGGTCGACAGCGGAAACCACCAGAATAAGCCCCTGACGATGGATGTTCCGGCCCATGGCTATAAAACGTTTTCCAATAATGAAATGGACTTCCCTCTTATCATAAATAACCCCGTCAAGAACCCCTTCGTCATTCCCGGGTTGAAGAAAATGCAGATTGACGCGCAGCTCAATCCGGTATACACCTTCGACGCCTTTATTGAAGGCGATTGCAACCGCGTTGCACGCCGGGCCGGGAAGACGGTTGCGGAGAAACCGGGCGCCAATTCGTTCAATCCCCTGGTAATCTATGGCGGGGTAGGTTTGGGGAAGACCCATCTTGCGCAAGCCATCGGCAATGAGGTTAAGCGACTTCACCAGAACAAAGTGGTCTTATACGTCAGCTCCGAGAAGTTCATCAATCAGTTTGTCGATCATTCCCGCAACAATGCGATCAATGATTTCATCCATTTCTATCAGCTGGTCGACGTGCTGATCCTGGATGACGTCCAGTTCTTCAACCGGGCCGAGAAGTCCCAGGACGCCTTTTTCGCGATCTTTAATCACCTTCATCAGTCGGGCAAGCAGCTCATCCTCTCGTCCGATAAGCCGCCCAAGGACCTCGATGGCCTGCAGGAGCGTCTCCTCAGTCGTTTCCGCTGGGGGTTGAGCGCAGACCTACAGGTCCCCGATTATGAGACGCGGATCGACATTCTCGAGCGCAAAATGAAGAATGACGGCCTCGAGATGCCAAAGGAAGTGATCAAGTATCTGGCCTATAACATCAACAGCAATGTCCGCGAGCTGGAAGGCGCGCTGATCTCTCTTTTGGCACAATCTTCGCTGAATAAGAGGGAAATAGATCTCGAATTGGCCAAAAAGGTGCTCCGTAATTTCGTGAAAACTAGCAGTAAGGAGATCACTATCGAAACTATACAGCGAATGGTATGTGAATATTTCGATGTTTCATACGACAAATTACTGCAGAAAACCCGCAAACGTGAAATCGTTCAGGCGAGACAGATCACTATGTACCTTGCCAAAGCCTTTACCAAAAATTCCCTCAAGACGATCGGCGAGCATTTCGGCGGCCGCGATCATACCACCGTCATTCACTCCTGCCAGACCGTCAAAGATCTTATGGACACGGATAGTCTGTTCCGCGAGAACGTGATGGAGCTGCAGCAGAAGGTGCAGTTGGCGGCGATGTAAGGCGCAGCGCCACCGCGTGTAGATTGTCTTTTACCCTCCTTATTATATGCCCATCCCCGGCGGGTGCTGAACCTCCAAAATAAGGGTTGGACACTACCAAATTATTCTTTATTTTTGCCTCCCCCTCGAAAATCAAGACGAAGGGTCAAACGGAGAGGTGCCTGAGTGGCCGAAAGGGCCGGTTTGCTAAACCGTTATACGAGCTTAAACTTGTATCGAGGGTTCGAATCCCTCCCTCTCCGCAGATTGTTTATCAAATTTTTCGAAAAGGCCTGTTAAACGTAGTGTTGACGGGCTTTTTGCTTTTTCGGGGGTAGTGAGCTTACTGTTATTTTGCTTCATTTTACCCCGTTTTTCATCGCCGAATTCGTGACCCGGACCAACGCCGGATGAAGTGGGTCACGAATGGAGCCCAAAGCCTTGACCACTCGTGACTTGCGCGTTTTTAGCCTAAGTCAAAGACGTATGCATTTGCTAATTTACTCACCGTTAAAAAGCATTTGTGTATGATCTCGAAGAGTTTTGGTTTGCTTTTTTACCTTAAAAAGCCCCGGAGCGCATCCCAAAAGGAACGTTCCATTTTCTTGCGCATCACCGTTGATGGTGTATCAAGAGTAATGTCTATTCACCGCACCTGCCCAAAGGACCGGTGGAATCAGAACACCGGCAGAGCCATCGTAAGCAAGATCGCCGGTCGCCGAGCGGCCAACATTCCTTCCACTCCTGCGGAAGACGAAGCCCACGCTTTAAACGCCTATCTCGAGACCGTAACGGCAAAGGTCCATGAGGCCCGGCACCAGCTGATCATGGGCGGCAAGCCGGTCACCGCCGAGGCTGTGCGCGACCTTGTTCAAGGGCGGGAAATCAATTCCGAACGGCCACATCTGCTACTCGAAATTTTCCGGTATCACAACGACCAGGTTAAGGCGCTGGTCGGAAAGGAGTTCTCCAAAGGAACGATGACCAAGTTTAATACGGTCCTTAAACACACCCGCGCATTCCTGCAATGGAAGTACAAAGTTGAGGATATCGATATCCGAAAATTGGATTATGAGTTCGTTACCGAGTTGGAGTTTTGGTACAAGAGTGTCCGGCATGTAGAGCACAACACAACCATGAAGTATATCGCCTGCGTCAAGAAAATGGCGATCCGGGCGCTACGGAATGGGTGGTTACAGCGGGACCCGTTTATCGGCTTTAATATGGCCTTGCGGGAGGTCGAGAGGGAGGCATTGACAGCCGAGGAACTGGACCGCATGGCGGCCAAAAGGTTCATCGCGGAGCGTTTAAGTCAGGTCCGGGATATCTTTCTTTTCAGTTGTTATACGGGTCTGGCCTATGCTGATCTGCAAAAGCTGACTCGGTTAGAAATCAGCACCGGTATCGATGGCGGAAAGTGGATATTCACCCGCCGGCAGAAGACGGATACCCCATCGCGGATCCCACTTTTGCCGGTTGCCCAGCAGATACTGGAACGGTATTTAGATCATCCTCTTTGCCGGGAGAAGGGCAAGGTTTTGCCGATCCTGAGCAACCAGAAGATGAATCAATACCTGAAGGAAATCGCGGACGCCTGCCAGATCAACAAGCACCTGACCTTTCATATTGCCCGGCACACGTTTGCCACGACGATCACGTTGAGTAACGGGGTACCCATCGAAACGGTATCTAAAATGCTTGGACATCGGAATCTAAAGACGACTCAACACTACGCAAAGATCCTCGACCGGAAGGTCAGCCAGGATATGCAGGCGTTGAAAGATAAGCTTGCGGCGGTCCCGTTGCCGACTAAGCGACCCGGCGACGCACGCAACCAACCGGGATAGAAGGCTTTTTTCAGCTCCCCGCCCAGATGTACAATTGTCTGACAAGCCAATTGATCTGGCCCCCGATGCCTTCAGTGTCGGCGGGGGGAAAGACAAAAGCCCAATAATGACATCCCATAAAAAAAATTTCATGGCTACCAAAAATAAAAACTTATCGCGCCGAATTACCTTCCGGCTCAGCCCCGACGAATATTTAAAGTTGCAGGAGTTTTTCCGAGCCACGACCTCAAAAAACCTGAGCACCTACATTCATGATCTTGTTTTACAAAAGCCGGTCTATATTAAAACGAGAAACCTTTCACTCGACAATTTCGTGGTAGAGATAGGGGCCCTTCGGCGCGACTTTAAGGCCGTCGGCTTCAACTTTAATCAGGTCGTTCATAAACTGCACACCCTTCAGGAAATCCCCGAATTCAGAGCCTGGTTGCTTATAAATGAGAAACACAAGGAGCAACTTTTTTCCAAAATAAAAGCGATCCAGGACCGGATCAATAAAATCTATAATTTATGGTTGACAGATTCCCGACGCCCCGGCGCAGCGTCCGAAAAGTAGTATTCTACAACGAGAACAAGGTAAAAAAAGGGGAGGCTTTCTATCTCGGAGCCGTCAATTTTCCCAGGGAAATCGACGCCATGACCACGGAAGAAAAGATCGAACATTTCACCCGACGTAACCAGTTAAACCCGATTTGCAAGGCGAATACCCCACATATAATTCTCAGTTTCGACCCGTCGGAAAAGCTGTCCAATGATACGATGATGGCGATCGCTATGGCGTATATGGAGGGCATTGGCTTCAACGATCAACCCTACCTGGTTTATGCTCATGGCGATACTCACCACCCGCACCTTCACATCGTGACAACTCTGATCCGGGCGGACGGCAGCAGGATACCCACCCATAATATAGGAAAAGAAATCTGTGAACCTGTCCGGAGAAAAATAGAAGAGCAGTTTGGACTTGTAAGGGCCCAAGGCCGCAGAAATAAGACGGCGATAAAATCCAACCACGTCAACCCGAAAAAAATTAAATATGGTCAGGTTGAAAGCTATCGGTCTTTAGCCGAGGTGGTGCAGGCAGTCACGGCTCAGTACATTTTTACCACCGTTGGAGAATTGAATGCGATCCTGAAGCAATATAATGTCTTCGCGGAAACAGGCAAAAAAGGCTCCAGGACAGCCGAGAATCGCGGCCTTTATTATCGGATATTGGACGCGAATGGGAAGCCAAAAGGAGTGCCCATTAAGGCATCCGATTTACCGGGAAAGCCGACGCTCAAATTTCTGGAATCCAGGTTTGAGCAGAACCGCGAGCGGAAGGAAAGCAATCTAAAAAGCATCCGGACCCGGGTGGCGTGGGCACTCCGGCAAGGACCCAGGAATGTCAGAGAGTTCACGGAAGTGCTCGATAAGGAGGATATAAAGGCTGTCCTGTGGCAAAACGAATCGGGCTGGGCCTATGGAATTACGTTTCTGGATCTCAGGACAAAGACAGCCGTCAACGGGCGCGATTTAGGCCGGGATATGGGTCTTGGTGCCGTGCAGGCGCAATGGTCCGGCACCCCCTTATCAAAGGCTGCTGTCCACCAAAACCGAACCCCTGGTGATTATGCTGCTGACCGCTATTCCGGGTCTGCGGCTAACTACGCCGACAACTATTCTCCCGATACCGGTCTGGCCCGACTACTCGAACTATTGCTCCAGCCCATCCCCCAGGATGACAGGGTTCCTTATGAACTATCTGCCCAAAAGAATAAGAAAAAGCGAAAGCCACCCACACCTTGACTCATTAAAAAACCGGCGCAGCTGCGCCGGTCTACCATCAGAGCTGACCACTAGCCAACCCTATCAGAAGGTGCGGATCGAGTTTTCTTTTGGGCGGATATGACAATTATTCACCCACCTTTCGATTTATGAATTGAGTATTCAATTCGGAGACCAAAATATCGACGGCGACCCCAGCCAGCTTTGCGAGCTTGTTCTGCAGCGTAAGCGCCATGGAATGAAGTTTGTCCAAATCCAGCGGCGGCAATGGGGGCGATGAGGCTGCTTTCTTACTGGCGGGAGCCAGCGCCGCCATTTCAGCGCATACTTTAGCAGTCCAAGCTTTCACGATTATCACGCATAGATGTGCTACATCAACCCCCACGTCATTGATCCCTCTTACAAGATCCGATACGCGCACGTCGAACTTACCATCCGGGGCGACCTTCTTGGGCAAAACCTCAGTCTTGACCTCCTTGGCCAGAGGCACGAACGAATCCTTCAAATATGCAGCCGCCTCCAAAAGGCGGATCAATTTGTCGTTATAGCATAATAAGTTTGACCGCGATTCAGCCAGCGAAAATGCACCTTCATCTGAGGTTAGGCAGACTTTCTGGATTTGGTCCTGGATATCCCGGAGCTCGCTGAGCCGATAATCGTCAAAGAAATCCTTGATGACCTTGATGGGGTCTTTTTCCTCTTCCTTCGAAAGCCTGACTGGCTTGTCGTAGAATTCCCGGTGTTGTTGAAAGTGTGACATAGGACAATTCTTTTGAGGTCAGTAGTTATTTCAAGAAAAGTCCGTCGTAAGAGGAGGGGGACCTAAAAAATATAGGGCGGGCCCCGTCTTACCTTTCAGAGGCACCGCGAAGAGCCCGAGGTCGATAAGCTGATAGGAGCCCACCCTACATGAAGATATAGAATGGGCCTTTCACTATCATCTCGACCTCTCGAAAATTCGCGGTTTTCTGAACGAGACTTATAGCGATTGCCTTCAAATCAAATGAAGAATCGCAAAACGTATATTCTGACTCTAAGATAGAAAATTTCTACTTATTAGTAGAATCTTTTTACGCGGAAATTATAAGGTTCTATTTTACTAATTTTCTTAGATGAAAAGCAAAAATGACGAGCAAGGCACTTTAGACCAGGACGAGGAACTCAGAAAGCTAGCGAACCGCCTGAAAACCCTGAGAAAAAAGAAGGGTTATACTAATATGGATATTTTCGCCTACGAGCATGGATTTGGTCGAGCGCAATATGGACGCTATGAAAATGGCCAAGACTTGAGGTACACAACTATAGTCAGGCTAGCCAATTGTTTTGAAATGAGTATCAAGGAGTTTTTCTCAGAAGGATTTGAATGACGCCATAGTGGCTTTAATATCTCCCAACCTATAAAACACAAAAAAGAAATTAGGGATACGAGGCTATATTAATATTGAAATTTTTAATTCTATCTATATGTTCAAAGAATTTAATCAAAGATTCGGAATAAAATCTTCGCTTGAAGAGGAAAAATTGAAGTTCGTGGAAAGAGTGATTACATTCTTAGGCCAATTCACCAAAAAATTCTTGGATTTCGAAAGTTACAAAGGGCTCTTCGATACAGTATGTATTCAATTTGGTAAAAATCCGAAAGATTTGACTATCAGCTTGGGTACTTACACTAGTCTTTCTGATCTTGAAGACATTTCGGGTAAGGACTTCTATTCCATTCTTAAATTGTATACAGCAGTAAGAGCATACTACCGTGAAGATCCGAGAATGATTTCGTTGTTCGATGACGCAATAATACCTATCATAGAAAAATCAGATGTCGATTTGCTCATCCGATACTCCAATGGTCAATTTTACCCTGCAAAGGAAAAATTACTTGATAAGGACCTTATTGATTTTTCGCTATCTGCCCTCAGTTTGTACCCTAATGAAGAAAAAGATTTTGGCATAGCTCTTAAATACTATACATCTAACGACAAATATGGTGTTGTTGAATATTGCTATAGATGCATGGAAGGTCTATCACGAAAAATTCTAAAGAATAATAGGACATTAATCGATAACAAAGGCGATTTATTGAGGAAAATTTCCGCCGGCGATAATTGGAAAAAAATTCTAGCTAATTATATTGAATATGGCAATGAGTACGGACGACATGCATCGGCCAAAAGGCATGAAATAACAGAAAAAGAATCTGAAGCCTATTTGTATCTAACAGGCCTGTTAATCCGGCTCGTTATAAAGTAACACTTCTGTTTTCATAGTAAGCTGCTATTTCTACACAAACCCTAAATCGTATGAAGCGTATCGGTGACATAGCTGTCATTGCTATCACAGTTTTCGGCCTCCCGGGTATCATACAGTTGGCCTCTAAGGATTTTTATAATAAGAACGCAACGCCGATATGGCTGATATCAGGTTGCTTGGCCGCAATACCTTCTTTTTTTGCTTTGAATCTTCGTATCACACCGGTCTGGAACAGGACATTCAGAACAATAGGGTACCAGATTTTAAAAACAAAGGTTATTTCAATATTCCTTATTGCTGAGTTGGCCATAATATTGACTTTGCTTATTGTTGAGGCAAACTCTATCCTTGAATCGAAATATGCGCTTTTGTCTGTTGTTACAAATCTCATAGCGTTGAATCTGCTAATTTTAACAGGTAAAATTTCCAATACAGACAAAAAGCAATTGGTGCTTCACAATGTTATTAATGGCAAAATCTTCTTGCAATTGAATCACCGTTTGAGATATGTCCCTGATCCACCAACGTTTGATTTGTTAGGTTTAAGTTGGTCTGACTTAATTGACATAAACGATGGCGATTTAGCGTCCTACATACTTGATCCTCCTATAACAAGTGTTAAGGATATGCAGCTTATTTCCTATCGAGGTCGAGTTTATGGTATTGTCAATGACAAACTAAGGCACGTACCGAACGAAAAGACGCTTCAATTTATCTTGCAGTTCCGGGACAACAAAGCAATTGAAGGGCGAACGTCGATTGATGGTTATGAAATTGATATTCCTTTTGCAAGCACATGCTAGTGGACGATTAATTTGGGCAACACTAACCATCAAAATTCTTAGGCACATAAATGAATCAAGTTTGAGGATGTACATTTTGTTATATGAGTTTCTAATAATCTGGCTATGGATAAAGTGATATTTGATACAAATGCATACCGTTACTTAGTTCATGGCAAAAGGCATGATAAAATAGAAAAACTTGTTGGCAAACTAAAAGCCAAAGAGAAAAAGAACAATATTGAAACGTTGATTAGCCCGATCGTTGCAAAAGAATTGCTTGCACATATCGGCGATAAAAATGATCCAAGCTTTGACAAATGTCTTAAGGCGGTGAAAGCTCTTTATCTTCATAGCGGAGATGATATCAAGTATAACATGATCGCCAGCCCTGAGCTGTTAATCAGCAAGGCGTTTTTTAATAAAGAACTTCCGGCCAAGAGCGAAACCAATAAGGCTATTGGACAAATGATTTATCACTTAGCCAAGAACCCAGATGCAAAAACACTCAAGAGGCTAAATCGCAATTTGCAAGCAAATAGAAGCCATGTAATCGATACCGAATATAACTTTGCGTTGCAAATGAAGCAATTTGTTAGCACCATTGACAATACAGCGACGGGGTGGCAAATATTTCCTAACGATTCTTTAAAGAGGAAAGAAGTACTGGATTATATAAGATCAGAGCATGTATCCTTTCAGATAGCGCTTGGATTTATTTTTCTAGTGTACCAAATTCTTTGTTTATCAGGTGTAATTGCACCCATGCCCAATGCAGATCTTTATGACAGAGCTAAAAAATTCATTACCATTTTCCCTGAGCCAATCGCTTTATTCAAGCAGGTTATGGAAAATATGGTGCATAGCGAATTTAATCTGTTCGAAGACAGCCGGGCCAATTTTGTATGGGATATTCATTTAATGTTTAACGTCGGCAACCACTCACTCGGAGGCTCGAAATTGTATTTTGTGACTTCTGACAAGGCAATTATAAGAAGCGCGATTGCCGAGAATGCCAAATATACTATTTTGACTTATAATGAATATATTGACTATTTGAAATGATTTTTGAGGGAAGATACTTCTCAATATCAATTTATTTGGGAAGGCCTTTGCTTACTTTAAAACGCCTAAGCTAGTTTGCTTGATCACTCAACTCTGGAGTGAAGTCGGCTTCATAGGCTGCCCTCCCCCTGAGTTACCAGGGTATCGAAAAATTATGCTTCCTTAATTTGGATTCAAATTCAATCAATTCCCGTGTAGGTCTTGAGTAATCGCCTTTACTATAAAAGCCGGCATCAGCCAGCTTTGCTTTTACTAAAGTGGAATCATTGGTAGCCTGTATATACTGTACAATAGAAAGCTCCTGCGCCGAAAAGCTTTCCCCATTGAATTTGTAGTCTGCAAAGGCCTCCCAAGTCAGAGGGCACCATTTCCTTACGATATCATTGCCAATTACGTTTGCATATGACCTGATTTCAGTTTGTGCGTGCGAATCCATCCTAAGCTTCAAAAAATGCAACAAGTTATGTAAATCGATTTTCCAATATGCTTCTGTATAAGTTGATAACGGCAAGTCTTTTCTTGCCTGCTCCCTTGCTATTCCGGTAGAAATTCTCTGATCATACACATTCTTAATATTTTTATGAAGATCGGATTCTTGTTTAGAAAGTTCCTGGCCTAAATCTGCGCCAACAAAATTTCCACTTCCTTGTTTATTAATCTCTGATTGCAACCGCCATTGCGAAGGCGAAGTTTTTTGAAACGAATCAATCGCAATAGAGTACCTAGTGGAATACTCGTTGACATTTGCGGTCCTATGTCTAATCCATTGCCGCCAGCAGTCCATCGGAACTCTTACGTGAAACTTAATCTCGCACATCTCAAAAGGAGTAGTGTGATCATGTCGCATTAAATATCGGATAAGCCCCCTGTCTTCACTAACCTTCTTGGTTCCAGTACCATAAGAAACCCTAGCTGCTTGAACAATAGACTCATCTGAACCCATATAGTCTACAACTCGAATAAATCCGTCATCTAAAACTTTGTAAGGCTTTCCTAGAACTTCCTCAAGCTCGGGGACATTGACTCTTGTTAAACGCTGATTATCCATATAATTCTTTTTAATTCATTAGTGGCAGACCATATACCCACGAATTCCAGCACATATCCGAGTATTTATTTTCGTAATTCTCCGGTAGCGGATAAATAATTCTAACGTCCGGATTATGGAGTGCAAACAGGCAGGCACCCAAAGCCATAGGCTTCGTCCCGAGCGGTGCTATGTTCATAAAAAACCCAGGGTTGCCCTTATTTTTTATGCGATTAAGAACATTGTAGATGTCAAAGGGGTTATTCGCCCTCGCATATTTGATCGTAATGTTATGGTCGCTCACAAGTTTTTCGTTGGCAATTAAGCTGATATCTTTGAATTTTGGAGTATAGGAAGGGAAACCGTTGATAACAATCGTTTCGTTTGGCGAGACGTCTTCATTAATTTCCTTTGACAAGTCACCATCAAATCCTAATAAAATTATTAATCTTCGTTTAGACCCTCGTGCTTCGTAACCACTGTACCCTGGAATTTCCCAGGGAACTAGCGGGCCACTATTTGTGTGAAAAGTACTAAATAGGCCATTTGTAAATAGGTAAGACTTGGGCTCCGTATAAAATGCGAGGATGTTGGCGATCTTGAAGCGTTCGCATAGAAGCTTTAATAAAAAGTAGAAGTATGGCTTTGTAAAGCAAGATATGTCAATTGCAATTTTGCTGGTTGGACTAAAGTTATTAAGTTGTATTTCTTCAAGACAGGAACTAGGATCTTTGATTTCAGACGTTATTTCTTGAAGATTTGGAAGCGTGAGTTTCTTAAAGTTAAATAAGGGATCGGACAGTGCAAGATTTTGAAGTCTTTCCTTAAAGTGAATTACTATTATTTTATTTCGAAGGTGAGACGCAATCTTTCCTAATACCTCGTAGGCTCGAGTATCCGAACCGCTCGCAAGAATAAGGTAATCTAGTTCGGCAATATTAATTTTGGAATCCTCTAACAATTCCATCTGATAAATGTCTTTTTTCATTCTTGACTGAACAAATCTGGAGGTTTAGAATTTTTCCCCTTTTTCCCAATGGGTTCATCTTTAGGAAATAGGGAGATATTTATTTTGTCGGAAGAAATCAAGTCATTTACTATCGTTTCATTTAGTATGACGGATTTCCCTCCCCTGGTCCTATAGGAAATTTGGAATACCGGCGCCAATACTCTATTAATAGTATATAAGTCTTGCAAACTTTCGTTGGGACCCGTTGTCTGCATAGTTGGCTTTTTCTGAATTACTGTCCATTTTATGGCCGCTTTCAAAGCTTTTTGTGTTTTCTCATTTTGAATCGCGTCGACGTTAATGGCAAATTGATTTACTTCGGGATATCTCATTTTAAAATCTAAGTGATATTCCCTGAAGATATTCCCAATGTTGTCAATAAACCTTGAAATAATTCCGCCGTAAGTTTCAATTCGATTTATTTGTCGTTTCTCAGTATTTGAGAGTTTTACGGCTGCATTATTTTGAAACTGTTTATTAATTTCGCCCCTATTCATAAGAGATTCATTATCGGCCCAACCGGCTTCATCGAACGCTATTCTACACAACTCTATAAAGTGCCCAATTATCCCTGACGATAAAAATGCAAACGTATTGAAGCTGTAATAGAGTTTATTGGTCCTGTAAATTGAACATAAAAGAAATGACAGTGAGAGTTTGTATTTATGTACATAATCTAAACGATACTTTTTTTCCGCGTCTGTTTTTCTCCTTGCCAAATAATCTTCCATCGCCGCTTTAATGTCTTCAGCCCGATTTCCGCGAGTTAGCAAAATGCAATTCATTAGCTCAAGAAGTGGTTTATTTGGGCTCCTCACTTTTTCAAGATCGGCCAAAGGAACCTTTTTACTGTTGGCGAAAAAATTAATTATTGCGTTTTCATTGGCCTGATATAACTCGAGTGCATCCTGCTCTACATTTTCTTTTTCTGACAATATTGACTTAATATTTGTAAACTTTCTTTCATTGATGGCGGGTACCGCTTCCAGTCGTTTTTTTGAAACATCTACCAGAAAATTAAAATAACTCGATCCTTTTTTTATGTTGACTATTTCCTCCAGCCTTACTTCCCGATACTCACGACCAACTTTGATAAAATCATCTTCTGAAATCATGGCAAACGTTCTGAAGCCTTCCAACCTCATTCCGATTCTAAATTTAATCTGAGATTGAGTAAATCTCAATAAAGTATTTATACTTTTTTGTTGATATTCCAAAAAGTTCTCATACTCATCAAGCAATAGAACAAAGTTAATTTCGCGGAAATAGTCCATTTTATTGGTGAGAAATTTAGCGATTCCAAAGCTGAGTGATTGCGAGAGATATCCCCGGTGGCTTGGAAGAAAGGGTTCCTTATAAAAAGGTACATTTCCAAGGTATACTTCTACTTCTCTAATTCGATTATCAATTTCTTGTAGAATTTCGTCAAGGGAGCCTTTATCTTGAAATTGAAATATCTCATTTAAGCCAGGTACCAAATCAGAACTAAGTATTTGTTGGTTGAAGACTTTTTCAAAAGCAAGCTGTATGAGAATTTCAATGTATTGCCTGCCAACTAGAAGTTCGAAATAATTGGTAAATAGTGCACTCCAATAGTCGTCGCTGAGACCATTTCCGAAGAATGATTTCAATTTAGGACCGTCAATGCGGAAATAGAGGCCGATTCCTTTATCAGCTCTTAACTTATCACTGACAGGAATGTTTCCGCGCCTCGCTATCTCCAATTGAACAGGGAAAGACCAATATCTTAGAAACATAGATTTACCCGTACTTCGGCCACCCATAAAAACTATGTTCATTTCGTCACCGTAAACGTCCTCTTCTTTGATTTCGGTAAACAGATCGTATATAAAGGGGTTGCACCAGTATTCTAATATCTTTGCTTCAGTTAGCTGGACTGCATTTACACCGCTGAAGGGATTTCTATACAAACCGCTCATCATGTAAGTACTTTTGAGTTTTGTAATTTTTGTGGTATCGCCTTAAAATCGGCAGCCAGCCATTTAGTTGCGCCCAAAATATTGGAAGTGTGTTATCTGGAATGTTATAAAAGAAGCCAAATGAATATTGGCCATCTGCATACCCTAGCGGATCTATATGGGGAATACTAATTTTTGTACCATAGTGGCTTGCGAAGGCTTTTCCAGTTTCAATAATCTCTTTATGGTTTGACATTTCGCGAAACGAGGAGAAGGTATCCGATTCGTCTGAAAAGCATTTATCCCTGTTATCCAATTTAATAGCTGCAATTGCCTCTATTCCAAATTTTGAAGTGAGGAAATTAATTGAGGTTTGACTGGCAACGAGCGTAAGAAGGTAGAAGTTTGTGCCTTTGAATGTAGAAGTAGCGTCCTCCCAAAACTTGTACATTTGACCGGCGGTACCTTCCGTAAGTGTAACATCGTCAATTACAATTATATGTTGAACGCCTGAGCCAATATTTTTTAGCGAGAAATTAAAGATATTCATCGGCAATTCATTTTCATGTCTGAAAAAATATGCAATAAATCCGCCGCTTCCGCTCGTACTTTCAGGAGAGATAATATTGGCAACAGAAAAAAAGTCATCCACCGCATTCTCGAGGGGGATTTTTGTCGTATCTGTATTAAGAACGATTCGGTGAATCAAGTCATTATAGACGACTTTGCATAGGTGAGCAACCTCCGCGTGATTATAAAATGTGAAATGTGTTAGTAGCCATAAGGCTAATCTTTTTTCCTGATCAACGCTATACACTTCTCCTGTAAAGTTTGACAACCAAGCCTCAATATCCTTTTCGACCAAATCCCTGTCCCACACCGTTTTCGAGGTGTCCATTATAATGTCCATAAGCTCTTTTTCGGACGGGAAAAGTGAGATAATATTGGCTATACCCATTCCAATCAAGTTTTGTTATCAACAATTGGCGGTGAGAATCAAAGCGGCCATTTCCTTTGGTGGTTGAGGTAGATAAATGTTATCAGAGCTTTTTTGAGAATCTACCTTTTGATCCCTTAATATAGTCATTTTCTGGTTCAATCGCAATCCACCGACGCCCAAGGGATTCTGCTGCTTCTCCGGTCGTATTACTGCCTCCGAAAGGATCCCAAATGAGGTCGTTTTTGTGTGTCAAGAAATTGATAAAAAATGTAGGTATATCAATTGGCATTCTTGCAGGGTGAGGCGTCAATCCTTGTTTTTTGCAAAATAATTGATATTGGGTATTGCTAAGTGTATTAGAAGAAATCAATACATTAGATGGTATTGCTCCCTTATTCCTTTTTAAAAAGGATGTTGCGCCTATACTATGTTGTGAAGGTCTTTTCCCTGAACTATATTTTTTTGTTCTCAAAAGAGTTTTCATTGAATCGCTATATTCTTTCAGGACTTTGCGATTGTTTGCCTTGGGGTTTGGGGTTTTGCTCATCCACCAAATATGAGTAAATGAATCTTTGACTCTGGTTCGATCTATATTAACCCATTGAGCTGGAGTTGGAAGTTTTGCAGAGTTGTACCAGATAAATTGCTGGCACAAATAGTAGCCCCCTTTTTCCAAAAATGCCAAAAGGGATTTCAGAGCCAGCGTTGACATGACAGGGAGGCCAGGTTCCCAGCTATTACCTACTTCAATAACAATTGACCCATTTTCTCTAAGGTACTCATTGAAGGCGATAGCAAGTCCCGAAAGCCATTCAACATATTCAGCACCTTTAAGATTCCCATATTTTTTCTTATGATTTAGCGGAAATGGAGGTGAGGTAAAAAGTAGATTTACCTTGTTTTTATATTTTTCGAATTTTTTGGATTTTACGGCATCCTCGATTTTACCTTGATAAAAAATTCCAAACTTTGTCTTATAAGCGATTCTCATATTATATTCAAGCAGTTGGTAATTGGTATCAATTTATTTGGTTGTCAAAAACTATTAACTTAGGACATTATTCATTCAAGAAGAAGCCTTACGGCTAAAGATACTATGATTTTTGACTAAGACTGCAGTTATTTGATTGACAATCAATAAAGAGGCTGGGAGACCCTGTAAAATGCATCCGATTTGATGAACCCCTGGCGGACTGGAAGGATTTTATATGGTGCAGCTGTTAGTGGATACCCCAATACTCCCAATCCCGGAGACCTACTAATTAGACGGAAAAACTTCAATTATTTTTTACTTAGCCCGCTGTACTTTTTCTTGGGATCTCGTTTCTTATGATAAAATTTCCAAACAGCAATGGTATTGATCTCGGCTTCTATGGAATAGATTATCACATAAGGATATTTTTTGAGCCCAAATTCGTAATAATGCTTGTAGGTATTTCTCCATCTTGTAGGGTGTGAACAGGCTTGTCTTAGGGCGAAGTCAACGGCGTCAACAAAACCTTCAGCGGCACTTAGGCTTCTCTTGAGATACCATTTAATGGCCGTTTCATACTCTTGTTGCGCCCTGTCATGTAGGAAATATATAAAGCTCATCTGGCCTTCCGTGTCTTAAGTATTTTGCCAACTCGCTTTTTACTCTCCGCGGAAGAAATCATCTTGGTTTTACCGTCCTTATAGTCGGAATATCTGCTATCCAGTTCGGCTTTCAATTCAGAGGTATACTCGATACCCGATTCGTCAATGTCTTGTTTCATCAATGTATAAAAAGCCTTTACTTTTTGGTCATCGGCAACCTCCAGATAGCTATGTAATTGTTGTCTAATAGTGGCAGTAGTCATATTTATAATGTAGTATTTTATTGATGTATATTGTTAGAGGTCAGGTCTTCGAGGGCTTTGTACTTTATCATGTCCCCAAGGTTGTAGTTGCTCCGGATGCTGCTCCACATCTTGGAGCGTTTTACGGACAGCTTCCTTTTGCCACTCCGGTATGTCTGTGATATCCTCAGCAACGAACTCAATGGCCTGTTCCTTTTGCAGGTGTTCCATCAGGGAAGCTGCGTAATCCTTCTTTATGATGACGTGCAATACTTCTGGCATGATCTTACCCATTGTACAAATTTACCTTTAAATTTTTGCCAATCCAAACGAAGACGGACCCGGATTCATCGAGGAAAATATCTATCCCTGATTGGCCAGTTAATCAGAAAAAAACCTCCATTTTAGTCCGTATTCCTTAAATTTACTCTGAAAAATCGCCTGCGTTCTTTGCCAATCGCCAATTCGTGACCTCGTCACCAACAGGCCAACAAGACTTTGATAACCAACGCATAAGCGGCCGGGCACATTTCCCTCCCTCTCCGCTTACAATTTGAATCGACTTAAACTCAAATGGGCTGGAAAGAACACAATATCTTCAGCCCTTTTGCAATTTTGGAACTAATCGCATCCAGGACGACCCAATCCTTTAATCCGGCCGCTCTTTAGATACCTGACTTTTGAAAACTCTAATCATTGGTAGGCCGAAAAGAAGGGTAGCTTACACTTTCTTTTCATAGGTTAACATCCAGCTTAGAAAGATTCGGCGAAAAAGCCGCTTTCTTTCCGTCGATGTACACCGCCAGTCCTTTGCCATGATGGTAATGCTGACCGGTCCGGTCATAGAGGATCGTCAGCAGGTGGCCGTGATACAAAACATTGTCTAGGCAAAAATATTCCCAGCGCCCGGCGGGCAAGAGGGGGTCGACGACGAAATGATCGCCTGCTTCTGGCCGTAGACCCGCCAGCCCGGTGATGATGAGGTCGCAGAACGTAGAATGATTGTAATCCTTTCCCCTTTCCTCCCCTCCTTTTTCCGCTGACCAATGTCCATTCTCCCAGGTGGAAAGACGGCTGCGGGCAATCCAGTCTCCTGTAAATGGATTCAGGTTTTCGTCGATCCAGGGCACTACCTTGCCATCCTTCAATTTTCTTTGTTGCGACCTTGCATAAATCTTCAGCAGCTTGAAATAGTCTTCCCGGGTGACATAAGGTTGCGCCTCACTATGCAACTGGTTGGCAAGAGCCGTCAGCGTTACGGAGGTCGCAAAAGGCCATGAAGGTCCGTTCCATTGACACTCGTGCCCTTTATAAGAGATCTGGAAACCAGGAGCCCCCTGTTCTGCCGTTGTAGGTCCGTAGGGTGCATAAAAGAAATGAGGGTCCATGAGGAATCTCCATGCCGATGCGTAGTCTTCCGGCGGAATGGAGAAAAGCCACGGTGTATAGCCATGCAGTTCCCTTGTCCCGCAAAAAGGAAGGCGACGGGGAGTTTGGCCGGGTCCGGCGGCGTTTCCCCTGGGAATCACCTTGAAGAAACCAGCAGACGGGTCCCAAAGGTCCTTTAGCAAATGCTCTTTTATTAGGGCTGCCTTTGACTGAAAAAGATCCCTGACTTCGTTTTGGCCTTTCAGCCCTGCGATTTTTGAGATGGCCTCGGCATCTGCATACATATAGGAATTAATTGTCGCCCGGTAACCCTCATGGTTTTGGCCCTCTTTCCCGCAAATGGATTCTTCCATCCCATCTCCGTCGTCAACTTGCCAGTAGAGACCGGTACTGTCTTGCCGATCCTTTTCCCATTGCTGATAGGCCTCAACCAGATATTCTTCCAGGCTTTCCGGCAGATCAAAATTGCCGGTGACCAAGGCCCGATTCCATATTGCATCCGACATCCACCAGCTATAACCCGACCTATCACCCCCGCCCTTGTACCAGAATGTAGAATAATCATCGAGAAATTGCTGCTCATGGAGCCATCGCCCTTCGTATACATGCAAAGCCGCCGCACAATTGATGGTATTGTATTTTTTCGCCCAATCCACATCCGGAAGGAACTCCAAGATCACGAATCCTTCAGGTGTCTTTCGGATATGTTTGCGGTAGGTCCACCACCGGAAATAATAGGTTTGTTCAAGTTGCTTATCCGGGCAATTGAAAAGCGGAATATTTCTAGATAGGAAGGCCCAACTGCTGTCATTCGGAATATATTGGCGATACAATTCGCGGTCCTCGGCATTGAAGGAATCGATATAGTGGCGGAAAGCCTCCTGGTGTAATATGAGGGAATTAGAAAAGTGCGCGACCGGCGTGTCCAGGCTCATTATCTGGCACCGGTCTTCCCTTTCCTTGATGGCCTGGCAACCAGTGACCTTCGCCTTACTCGGGGCAGATTGGTGGAAGAACAACGGGAGACCGGGTACACTGGACACAAGGGTCATCAGGGTGATCACGAATATGCGCAAAGTAATCATTGACAACATGGTTTTTATCGTCCATCCCCATTTTCGTTTTCACTGTGCTCCTCGTAGATTTTCGGTAAATCGGGACAGCACCTAATACCAAGTTTACCGTCAAAATAAGAATTGTCGCTACATTTATAGTTTACTGATCCCAAACTCCTGGCAAAGTTCCATCGGGTCCCGCCCACCCTCGCACTTTTTTAAATGGAGACAATCTGAGCCTCCGTTAATCGCTGTTTTTTCATATTGGCTGTTTAAAATTAGCTCTTTCGAGTCTAATCCAAACCTGTCCTAATATCAGCGAAGGCTACTCTGTCTTCAAGCTCTTCACCGGGTTTGCCACCGCTGCTTTTATGGCCTGAAAGCTTGTGGTCAGCAAAGCAATTGAGATTACAAAAGTTCCCGCTACTGCAAACATCCACCAGCCAATATCAATTCTGTATGCAAAAGTTTGAAGCCATTTGTTTGAAAAATAGTACCCGATAGGTACAGCGATCATGAAAGCAATTGATATAAGGATGATAAAGTCCTTCGATATGAGTACAAAAATCCTTGAGGCAGCGGCCCCCAACACTTTCCTTATGCCGATTTCTTTTGTGCGCTGCTCAACTGATAAAATACCAAGCCCGAATAAACCAATGCACGAAATGAAAACAAAAAGACCGGACGCAATATTTATGATCAGCTCCCATTTTGCCTCAGCCTCATAATTCATTTTATTTATATCGTCAATGAACTGGTAATTATAAGGCGACAAGGGGAACAATTTTTTAAATTCCTGCGCAAGAATGGATGCGGTGTGGGGCATATCGCTTGGTTTTATTTTAACCAAGACCTGCCCATATCCCACACTCGCATCCATGTTGAATAATTGCGGAGTTATTTTTTCTTTCAATGACGCAAAATGATAGTCGCTTGCGACACCAACTATCGTAATCTTTTTTTTGTCCTCAACAAAACTTACCACTTTCCCGATTGCATCATTATTGCTCCATCCTGCTGCTTTTACGAAACTCTCATTTGCAATTCCGGATTGTGAAACATCCGAAGGGAAGTTTGCTGAAAAATTTCGGCCGGCAATAATTGAGATTTTTAAAGTAGGAAAATACTGGTCATCTATTGTGTTATTGTCAACCTCAATATTCTTATTGCCAGTACTTACTTCCGTTGTCATGCTACCTCCGTTTTTTGCTGTTATGGCTTCAATAGACCGGTTGCCAGCCAGCTCATTTTTAAAAACCTTTACAAGTTTGTTGTTATCGCCGGTGGGTGGCAAGTCAATCCTGACAAGGTTTTCGCTCTTGTATCCAAGCTTTGCATGAAAAAGGAAATTGAGTTGCGAGTTAACCGCAATAGCCCCTATAATCAGGAAAATTGCTAATGCAAACTGAAATACTATAAAACTTTTCGTCAAATAATTTTTGCCCATTAGTTTCTGATTAGAATATAAAGCCTTCACAGGCTGAAAGCTTGATAAATAAAAAGCAGGATAAGAACCGGCAACAAATGAAGTGCAAATCAGCAATAGGGAATACCCTATGTATAATTTGAAATCCAAGAGATAGGAAAAGCTCAATTTTTTGTTTGAGAGCTCATTAAAAAAAGGGAGCAGGGTTGAAGATAAAAAGATGGCAATAATAAATGCAAGCAAAGAGACAAAAAATGATTCTGTGAGAAACTGGCCAATCAATTGTTTGCGGCTGCTCCCGATAACCTTTCTTATTCCGATCTCTTTGCTTCTTTTTAATGATTGGGCTAATGAAAGGTTTATAAAATTAATACACGCTATGATCAATATGAAAATGGCGATACATGTGAGGATGTACGAATAAGTAAGGCTGCTCCCATCTTCCAATCCGTTACCCGGCCCGAATTTGGCACTGAGGTGAATATCAGCCAAAGGTTGAAGGGCTTCTTTGATTGTTACTGTAATGCCTTCTTCCTGCTTTACCTGTGCAATTTGTTCTTTTGTATTCTCATCAAAAAGGGACTGCATTTTATTTACAACGGACTGAAGTTTCGCTTGCGGAGAAAGAAGCAAAAATGTATTTAAGCTCCCGCCAACCCATTTAATATGCTCATTTGGGTTTTGATGATATTCAAATGGCAGTAAGATGGCAAATTTTATGGTGGAATTCTGGGGAGGGTTTTCTGCAACGGCAGTTACTGAATAAGGCTCAAAAGCAGTATCAGTTTTTATATCAAGCACCCTGCCTATCACATCGATCGTGCCAAAGTATTTTTTAGCTGCATCTTCGGTAAGTACAAGAGAATGTACATCACGGAGTACATTGTAAGCGTTACCTTTTATTAATGGGAAAGTAAAAACTGAAAAAAAATCGCTATCGACAAACAAGGAAGTTTCGTTAAACACGTCAATACCATTGCTTATTGTTACAGCCCCGCCATTTATTCTAACGAACTGTTGTATTTCGGGAATATTCCTTTTATAGGCATCTCCTAATACAGGCTGCGTGATGCCCAAATTCTGAGGTGCATCTTGCCCCATTTGCATAGTCTGTACCAGGCGATAAATGTTATCGCTATTCTTATGGAAACGGTCATAGCTTATCTCATCTTTTGAGTAAAGGAGAATAAGCATACATACTGTTAGGCCAATACCCAACCCGGAAATTTTAATAATCGCGAAAGTACGATTGCGCCACATATTTCTCCATGCTGTTTTGAAATAGCTTTTAATCATAAACTTTATTTACTAATTACGAATTTGGGTTTACTATGCATCGCCATATTTGAGATTGTGATCTTCCGGGTAGGTGAATGCTATAGCTCATTCCGATCGTAAGACCCAACAGGTTCCTACCTGCAAAAGCCTTATGGTGGAGGAGATTTCGCCAGGCTATCTTTAAATGGTTCTTCAGCATGCTCGGAGGTGATGTTCGATGCAATTCGCATCCAAGACTATGCCCAATTATTATTAGTTGATAAATAGGCCCGTATGAAGGTTTGCCTGTCTTCGGTGTGCGTTTATGATACATCCGCTGTACGGAGCTCCCATCTGTTTGACTCGACCGGCAATCCAAAGACCTCACAAGAGCTGTTGAATAAGCAAGACAAATTAATTTCGTGATATCTTAAGAAACAAGCTTCAGAGGTGCCGTTGACGAAAAAGCAATGCCCAATAAAACAACGCTACAAAGCGGTCTGATAAAACTCATTAGGCTAATATACACCATTAGCATCACACCGATCACTACCGCTTTTCCGCGGGTCCGCGCCTGCGGCAATCAGCAGCCGGAAAAGATCCACGGTGCCCGGCATCAGCGCCAGTTTGACCAGGGGGCTATACCCTTCTTTGGAGAGAGCCTGCGCCTTCGCACCATGGTCCAGCAAAATCCCCGTCCGGACCAGATCAGGCAGGGCCAGCCAGAGCGCCGTGATGCCGTCGCTGTTAGCGTAGTTGACCTGGGCGCCGTGATCGATCAGCAATTTCATTTCCGCCGGAGTGCCACACAGGGTCGTTACCATCAGAACCGAAAACCCATCCAGGCTGTCGTTCACGTCGGCACCCGAAGCCAGCAACCGCTCCACGTGGAGGGAATCGCCCGAGCGGATCGCCGGGAACAGGTCGGCGGATCGGCCGGCGACGGGCGACCCTGTCAGCTGGGCATGAGCGGCAAAAGCAAAGGATTGCAACAAGGCGATACTCGCCGCGACGAGATGTTTAGGGGGTTGCATAACTGAAAATACCGATTTTTCCAGGCTCAAATCATTTTCTGGAAATGAAACCCCAAAATTGAAACTTCTTCAATCATCCGGCTCAAGCACAAATATCTCCTCAACAGTCACCGAATTGCACTCAAATGGGCTCGAAAGAACACAAATCTTCCGGGCCTTTTGCATTATAAATGCTTTTTGAAAATAAGGGTGTTTAATTGGGCTAATCGGGGTTAATTACTCGTCAAATCCGTTTGGCTCTTCAACACGGCCTCATTGTTCAGCCGCTGTTCCAGGATATTGACATATTCCAGCGCATACGGTGTCCTGTACACTTCATAAGCCTTTTTTGCCCACTGGAGCGCGCCATTCACATCACCGTTTATTTCGCTGATAATCGCCATATTATAACACGCCCTGCCGGCTATTTTCCTGGATGGATTGGTGGTCTCATTCTGCCAGAGCTTGCCGGCCTGGTCCCAGTCACCCGCCTGCGCCATGCGTTTGGCGACAATAAAGCTTCCGTCGCCCCGCACAAAATAATACCGGGACACCCGCAGGGAATAAGGAATGATGCGTGAGGCATAAGCCTCACCCGCGTGGTTACCGGCCTTTATGACCGCTTCCTTCTGGCCCAGCAGGGCGGAGCCGGTTGCGAGAATATTACCGCCCTGAAAGGTCAGATCTCTGTAAATGACATATTGATCCAGGACGCTTCGTGTTGACGGGTCATAGATCCTCCAACCGGTCTTTACCTGTGTTTTGACGTTTGACCCCATGGCGAGGGTGGCCACGCTGGCGACGTTGGCGGCGCTTGCCACGCTGGCGATGCCTGCTACATTCAAACCGACCTTCGAGTCGGCATCAAAAAGTTCCAGGGCAAACAGGACATCCACGTGGTTTTCCCGGCATATTTTTTCCACGGTGTCCCAAGACATCGTAACGGGAAATACCCCCGCGCCATAAGACCGGAGATCGAGATTGTCGAGGGCTCTAACGGATGTAAACCGGTTGCTCCTGATCAACGCGTCAGTGAGACCGGTCGTACTGGCCCCGGATCCTTCCGCCTGCAGCTCCTTGGTTTCGAGACCAAGCGTCCGGTGAATCGCGTCGACGGTTCTGCTGTCATCGGCTGCACGGCTTCTGTTCACCACAGCTGCAGTTTTTGCGTTGGGCGGGAGGCTTACAGGCGCCGGTTCATTTACGCTAAGTGACATGAGGTTGGTGGAACTACAGGAAGAGCAAACCACCAGGAGCATGGAGGCGAACCCAAGAAGGGTAGTAGTAATTCCCCGGAGGCCGGAGGTAATTCCCGGGAGGAAAGAGGTAATTTTCATAAGTCTTTCATTTAAAAGAGATATTGGCGTAGTCTTAATAACGGCTCGGGAACGATTTTAGTACCTCTCCCCCGGTTTCGCTTTTTCGATCGTGGAAAGTAAACAGGGATCTGATCTGCCTATTCATGTCCGCAAAGTCCCTTGGAGCTGTTGTAGGGCAGAACAAGCCATCCTTTTCCCAATCATTCACAGAAAGGCTGACGGCTAAAGTGTTAATCCAAAGGGGGTCCTTAAATCGAGCTATTTCTTCCGGCATACAGTCTTCGAGAATGATGAAAAACAAGACATGTACAAACTCTTCAATTTTTCCGATGCAAATCGTATAGTCTTCTACCAATTGCTCGATCGTTTTATCCTTTTGAAGGCATCGACTATAGTATTCCTTTATGAACGGGACTTTTAAGTAGTCAATGAATTGAAATGAAAAAGTTCCACGTGATACCCTGGACCAATCTGTAAACAGCTTTCTGACCTTAAAAGCCATGTTGCCGAATAAGAAAATGAAATCCTGGATCCTTTCTGTCTTTTCCTCGTCGAGGTAAATTGAGCTGAACATTTGCGGAGCGTGTATCGTCCAGCCCGTAAAAATGTCCCAGAGATAACGCAGCGACTCCACCTGCGAATTTCCGAAATAGGGATAGGCCGACTGGATCTCGGCGACAAGCCAGTCATTTTGGAAGATAACGAATTGATTGAAGACATTCAACCTGTCCTTATTGATTTCACCGGTTGACAAATAATGGGTGATCAGCTGAGTAATGATGGAGTTTGCATAGCCGATCAGATTCGACCCCGGCGAATAAAAGGGATCCGGGAACACTCCCGCTTCGCCGGTACAGGCCCATCGTTTCTCCGAAAACACCTGTTTGGATGAATAGCTGTAATTTCTAAGTCCGAGAAAATCCATTACCTCATAGCCCTCTATCTTCGCAGCCACAAACGGATCTTGCCGCCTTATCCAATCAAGCGCTTTTGGAAGGGTATTGAACTCCGTATAGTCGTGGAGGTTTTCATCGACTACTATCCCGACGCTCGTATTGCCATTGATGAGCGGTATCAGCCAGATCCAATACCCATTTCCCATCAAATGGGTCGTCGAATAATATCGGATTTTGTGGGGGACCCGTTGATGCCACGCTATATTATCCTCCGAAACAAAGTCACTGACGTCCAATCGCCCCCTGACACGCCACCATGCTGAGCTGCAAGCGCTCTTGACCTTCCGTCTAAATCCTAGCTTTTTTTGAAGGATTGACCGTCGACCTGAGGCGTCAACGACCCATTTACAGAATACCGACTGCCGCCCCTCACCACTCACCGCATCGTGGTAAACGACTTCATGGTTGCCGTCTCCCTCATTCAAAATGATTTCCTCTACAGAGACATTGTCGCGGATAGTTACCCCATTGAGCCGGTTTAGCACCCAAAGGTCATTTTCGAGTTTCCCCCTGTCAAGCTGATAGGAGTCAACGGACGCATATTCAGAGAGACCAATTTCAGGATAACTCGCAAAATCGCCCGGCCCTTCTATAAAGAAATAACGCAATCCGCATTTGGTGTACTGTTCATTTTTGAAGTAAGACCTGAGCTGCAGTGTTTCCCGGTAATAAAAGCCGGCAATTTCAACCGTAGATTCCCCCACTTTGTGCGCCGCTTCCCTTACCGGGAACTGATTTTTTTCGAGCACCAGGACGTTGATGTCATTTTTCGCCAATTTCAGCTGCCTGGCAAGAGACAGGCCCGCCAGGCCGCCGCCGCAAATAACGACATCAAACGTTGTTGATTTCACAACAAACTATTTAAGTTGGGTGATGAAGGGGAAATAAATCTATGACAATTTTTCATTCCGACCTCAGATTTTTGACCGGGCTGGTCATCGCCGCCTTCCATGCCTGTCTGCCGACGGTGAAAAATGCCACCAGCAACGCCAAAAAACCGGCGATACCAAATATCCACCAGCTGATGGCTATCCGATAAGCAAAGCTTTGTAACCATTTGTCCATCACGATCCAGGCAACAGGCACGGCAATGACCAAACCCGCTGCGACCAATAAGAGGAAATCCACGGAAAGTATATATACCAACGTGAGTTCGGTCGCGCCGAGGATCTTGCGAATACTGATCTCTTTGGATCGCTGCAATACATTGTATGCAGAAAGCCCGAGCAGGCCGAAACAAGCTATCGCGACGGCAAACAAGGCGAACAAGCCAAACACCGCCCCGAATCGCTGATCCTCCACATACTGCCGGCCGAAAAAATCATCCAGAAAGAAATAGGAGAAAAGGTCATCCGGAAAGTTACGATCCCACACCGCCTTTATTTTCGGTATTAACGCCGCAACATCGGCAGCTTCGATCTTTATCGAATACCGGGCCCGGCCATCCGCATGAGGAACAAATACCAACGGCTCGATTACCTTTTGAAGCCCCTCGTAATGATAATCGGCGACAACTCCCACTACCTTGAGTGAATCCCATCCAAATTCCTTTCCCGTGGAGACCAGTTGTCCGACAGCCGCTTCAGGCGAAGGGAAGTCCAGACTTTTCACCGCGGATTCATTCAATAGAACAGATCTCCGATCCGAAGGAATACTGCGAGTGATATTCCTGCCGGCGATCACCCGGATGCCGTATGCCGGAATGAAGTCTTCATCTATCCCCAGCATGCGCGTCTCGACAATATGCCTTCCCTGCGGATTTCCGATCCATTCCCAATCTGTCGACCAAAGGTTTTCCTCACCCATTACAAGAGATGATGTGGTGAGACTCTTTACCCCGCTTGTTCCCAAAATTTCCTCCCTGAAAGCTGCGTTAGCAGGTCCGTTATAGGCGCCGCCGGTTGGGCCCTTCAGAACAAGGGTCTGATCGATATCGGCCCCCAGCCGCTGACTTCGCATGAAACTGACCTGCCTGTAAACAACGATCGTACCGGCAATGAGAATGATGGAAATGGCAAATTGGCCAACAATAAGAGCCTTGCGTACCCATTGTCCCCGGGTTGAATTCTTAAATGCCCCCTTCAGAACTTTCACCGGCTGGTAGCCGGACAGGATCAAAGCAGGATAGAGACCCGATAGAAAAGTGCCGGCCAGAAAGACCGCCATGAATTCCGCCCAATAGGCCAACGGCAGGGTGAAGACCGTGCCCAGCGGCCTTCCGGCCAGTAGCCCAAAAGGTCGGTTCAAGCTAAATGCCCCGATCAACGCAACGAACAGTGCCAGACCATTCAACACCAGGCTTTCCAACATAAATTGGCGGATCAGCTCCAGCCGCCGCGCTCCCAGGACCTTTCGGACGCCTACTTCCCTCGCCCGTTCCAAAGAGCGGGCGGTAGCCAGATTGGCATAATTGACCCAGGCGATACCAACGATAAAAAGCGCGATCAGAAACAGAAAGGATACGGATTTGCTGTCTCCGTTCGGCTCGGCTTCCTGGATAAAGTGGGAGTAAAGGTGGATGTCCGGCATGGGCATCATGATCAACCGATACCGGTCCCGATTGGCGAGATTTTCCGGTTGGCTATTAAAATACTTATCGATAAAGCCAGGTAACTTATTCGCAAACCCGGCCTCATTCTCCTTGTCGTTCAATAAAACATAGGTATAAAAATCGGTCCATCTCCAGCGGGTTTCCATCGGATCAATTGGATTGCCATAGGAACCGATGATACGACCGAATGTTTTATAAGAAACCAGCAGATCGAACCGGAGGTGTGAATTCATGGGCAAGTCTGGAAAAACACCCGTCACCTCCAGCGGCAGTTTCCTTCCCTGGCTGCGAATAGTCAGTACCTTTCCCAGCGGATCCTCATTTCCGAAATACTTTCTTGCCTGAGTGGCGGACAACAGTATTTTGTCCGCGCCGCTCAGTGCTGAACGGCGATCCCCCTCCGTTAATTGCACATTGAAAACATTCAGGACCGAAGAGTCGGCATAATAGACGTTTGATTCGCTGAACCGGACGTCGCGGGCGTCATTCGACAATAAAAAAGTGGATTTATACAGCCTGCAAGCGCCTTCAACTTCCGGGAAATCCTTGATCATTAACGGTGCTAAATTCGGCATCGCGGAAGCACACGGAACGATCAGCTTCCCATTTTGATACTCTTCATCCTGGATTCTTACAATTCGGTCACTTTTGGGGTTCCACCGGTCATAGCTGCGTTCGAAGGCGACATATTCGAAGATCAATAGACAACAAGCAATCCCTGTCGCCAATCCGGCGATATTTAATAAAACATATCCCCGCCCTTTACCCGATTGACGAAGGGCGGTTCTGAATATATCTTTGACATCCATTGCGAAGGAGAAAAAGGGAAAATCAGTGATCGATCACTAATTCGTTGCCAACCGTCCATACACCAACCGTCTTCCAGGCTATTCGCTCTGCTTCGCTTTTCTGCTCTGCGGAATATACCTTCCCGGTAAGCGTTACGGTTGACTTGGATACCTTGACCTTGATAGTACAGCCGTTTAACGATATAGTCTCCTTCAGCACACCTTCAAGGTCTGATTTTTCGATCATGATGACTACAAGGTAGCACTAATAACCCGGTATTGTAGTTTAATTCTACCAACGTTCTCCAATCACGAACGATACCATAAAATAGACGTCTTCCGGCGAGACCGGCTTGCTCGCAAAATGTGCCGCGCCCAATTGCTTTAGTCTTACTGATTCCCGCACGTCCCGGGAAGTGGTATACACGATGACCGGGACATTCGCCATGCGCGGCTCCCGTTTGATCTCCATAAGGCATTCTTCGCCTGAAAAGCCCGGCATACGCAGGTCGAGAAAGATGAAATCCGGCACGTCATTGTGGTCGTCCCTCAGATAAGCCATCGCTTCCATGCCATCGGAAGCGGAGAAGCAGGTGATCTCGCTGTCCACCTCTCTGGTGGCTTCGATAAATAGCTTCCGGTCGTCTTCATCATCGTCAACCAGTAATATGGTCATAAAGATAGATTTGGTTCTCCTTAAGTTGCAGTGGCTCTGCGTGTAAGGTAGACCAAAAGATCGGTATTTAGCCCCGCATTCCCATGAGCCAAAAATTATGTAAATTACATTAGAAGGAGCAGTCGAAAGGCATCGTGTATCTTGATACTCTTCATAAAAAATACCACCACCTTTGAGTCCCTCATGTTCGTTCGCAACGAGTTGAACAGACTTAGCCTTCCCGGCGTTTCCGTTGAGATCAACGAAATAAGGACGGATGAGAAGCTTACCGCGGCTCAATACGGCATGCTGCGCGGGGTGTTAAAGCAGGCCGGCGTCGAATTTTTCGAAGATAAAAAAGATATCCTGGTCCAAAGGATAAAGAACGTCATCATGGATGTCGTCTACCATAGTGAAGAGCAATTGGTGCACAATCTGTCGACCCACCTGACGGATGAGCTCAACCATGATTATACCTATATGTCCAACCTTTTCTCTGAAACGCAGCACGTTACGATCGAAAGATTCTATATCTTCCACAAGATCGAGCGGGTAAAAGAATTACTTCTCTATGAAAAAATAAAGCTGACTGAAATTGCGCATATAATGCATTACAGCAGCCTCGCGCATCTTTCCAATCAATTCAAGAAAGTCACAGGGCTGACGACTTCCCAATTCAAACAGCAATCCTGCAAAAACCTGTGAATCTTACAACATTTTCCGTTAACATTGCAACGTTTCCGGGCAGGAGCAGTATTACCTTTATTTAGTGTTTTTCTATGTGTTTGTGGTTTTGGCCTAGTTGGCTGTTTTAAAGAATAATTCAGGTAATCATTTCTTATCCCGGGCGGTCAACGATGGCCGCCCACTTTTTTAATTGATATCTAACCTATTGTATGGGCACTTTGATTACGGGAACGGGAAGCTTTATACCGGATGAGATCCGGTCGAATGAGGATTTTGCCCGGGCGGAATTTTATGACGGGGACCACCAGCGGCTGATGAACGGCGCCATAGAGATCATTCGCAAGTTCGAGAAGATAACCGGTATTGCGCAGCGTCGATATGCGAACGACGATCTGAATGCGTCCGACATGGCCGCCATCGCGGCTGCAGCCGCGATCGAAGATGCCGGCGCCGATCCCGAGACGATCGACCAGCTGATCGTGGCGCACAATTTTGGCGACGTTCAAAAAAACAGCTTCCAAAGCGACTCGGTACCCAGCCTGGCAAGCCGGGTAAAACGCTCGCTTCAAATTGTCAATCCCGCCTGTATTGCCTATGACCTGATCTTTGGCTGCGCCGGCTGGCTCCAGGGGCTGATTCAGGCTGACTCTTTTATCCGGGCCGGAATGGCCAGGAAATGTCTTGTAATTGGCGCGGAGACCCTTAGCCGCGTGATCGACCCGCATGACCGCGACAGCATGATCTACAGCGACGGCGCAGGAGCAGTCCTCCTGGAAGCGTCCGATGCCGGTTCCGGCGATGCGGGTATGCTTGGTTCGATAAGCCAGTCACATGCGCTGCCGGAGAGTACGTTTATCACCCTGGGCAAGTCCTATTGCCCGCCTGCAAATTGCCACACCCGCTATTTGAAAATGCAGGGCCGCAAAGTGTACGAATTCGCCCTTCGGACCGTTCCCGTGGCGATGAAATCCTGCCTTGATGCCTGCAAGATCCAACCGGGCGAGGTCAAAAAAATTTTCCTTCACCAGGCGAATGAAAAAATGGACGCCGCCATCGTAAAGGCTTTTTATAGCCTTTTTGAAGGACAGGAGGTTCCGGATTGCATTATGCCAATGAATATCCGTGAGCTGGGCAACAGCTCCGTGGCAACGATCCCCACACTTTTCGATATGGTAAGGAAGGACGCGATCCCGGGGCACCGCTTGGAATCCGGCGATATCATCCTCTTTGCCTCTGTAGGCGCCGGCATGAACCTCAATGCCGTTTGCTACCGGATCTGACCATAAAGCGCTAACTTCATCCTTTCTTTAGTCGTATGGCCAGATTGAAGAATAAGGATAAAACGGAACATCTTTCATCCAACCACTTTCCCGTCGTTGGCGTCGGCGCTTCAGCCGGCGGGCTGGAGGCATTCAAACGGCTGCTCAAGGCTATTCCCGAATCCTCCGGAATGGCGTATATTTTGGTACAGCACCTGGAACCGAACCATGAAAGCATGTTGCCGGAGATCCTGCAAAAAAACACCCCGATCCCGGTGGAAGAGATCACCGACAAGGTTCACGTTGAGCCCAATCACATCTACATCATCCCCTCCAACAAGCTGCTGACGGCCGATGACGGCCGGTTACGCCTAAAACCGCGTCCAAAAAATAAGAAAAGCCTGCCGGTCGACCTGTTCTTCACTTCGCTGGCCGTAGTCCACGGTTCACATGCCATTGGCGTGGTGTTGTCCGGAACCGCCTCTGACGGAACGCAGGGATTGAAAGCCATTAAGGAGCGCGGGGGGCTCACCTTCGCGCAGGAGCAGGGGTCGGCGGCCTTTCGCGGGATGCCGCAAAACGCCATCGATGCCGGCGTAGTGGATTTCATCCTTACTCCGGAAGAGATACCGGTGCAGATCGCCAGGTCAACAGGGGGATTCAAAGAAGGGCCGGCGGAACCAGAGGAAGAGCAGCCGGACGAGGAGGGCGCTTTCAGACAGCTGCTCACGCTGCTGCGGTTGAGAAAAGGCACCGATTTCACCTATTATAAACAAACGACTATCCGAAGGCGAACCGAACGCCGGATGGGGTTGAACAAGATAAGGACGATAAGGGCTTACGTGGATTTTTTTAGAGAGGATCCTGCCGAACAGGACTTGCTCTACCAGGATCTACTGATACCCGTCACTGGATTTTTCCGTGATCCCGCGACCTTTGATACCGTTCGCGAATCGCTTCTGCCGTTGCTGTTTGACGATAGAGAAAACGGAACCCCCCTTCGCATCTGGATCGCAGGATGTTCCACCGGCGAGGAGACTTATTCCATGGCGATCTCTTTGAACGAGTACCTGGGCGCGACGCCCGACGCCTTCCCAATTCAGATCTTCTCAACGGATGTCTCCGAAAAAGCCATCGCTATCGCCAGGAAAGGGATCTATTCAGGGGCGGAGGTGGGCGGCGTCTCGCCCGAACGGTTAGAGAAATATTTTGAGAAGATCGCCGGGAGCTATCACGTCAGTAAATCCATTCGTGAAATATGCGTATTCGCTCATCACGATTTCCTGAAAAGCCCTCCCTTTGCGCGGATGGACCTCATCAGCTGCCGGAATGTGCTCATCTATATGGAACCCTACCTGCAAAAAAAAGCGCTGGCAACATTTCATTATGCCTTGAAGCAGAATGGCTACCTGTTGCTGGGCCATTCGGAGACGACCGCTCCGGCCATAGACCTGTTCCTGCCTTTCGACAGAAAGGAAAAGATATACTCCCGCAAGCCCGGCTCACCAAAATTCCCACTTGTATCCGCCGGGCGGATCGAGAACACGACGGTCAAGACGGAAAAGCCGATCGGAAAGGAGCCTGGCCGGGACGATTTTCAAAAAAGCGCCGATAACCTTCTGCTGTCGAGGTTTTCGCCGGCCGGCGTCATCGTAAATGACCAGCTCGATATCGTGGAATTCCGGGGATCGACCAGCGATTGGCTGCAGCCAGGGCCGGGTAAACCGAGCCTGAATATCCTGAAGCTGACAAAGGACAGCCTGGCATTTGAGCTCAGGAACGCCCTGCACAAGTCCAGAACGTCCAGACAGCCGCAGGTCAGCGAACATATCCCACTAGCAGGATCCGGCAAGCAACGCTGGATAACGCTCGAAGTGCATCCGTTGCCGAATACCGCGGAGCCCCATTTCCTGATCCTCTTCAGGGACGCGGGTTCAAACGGCTCCGAAGCCGGGCCCGCAACGGAAGCAGGGGCCCGACCAAAAGACGGCGACGACGGCGTCCATCAGCGCAATCAACAGCTTGAAAAGGAGCTCGCTTCCCTGCGGGAGGACATGCGCAATTTGGTGGAAGACCAGGAGGCCGTTATTGAGGAACTGCAAAGCGCCAACGAAGAGCTGCTGTCCGGAAGCGAAGAACTGCAAAGCCTGAATGAAGAGCTGGAAACCTCCAAAGAAGAGATCCAAAGCACAAACGAAGAGCTGACCACGCTGAATCAGGAGCTTTTCGACCGTAATGAACAACTAAACCTTTCCCGGCTCTATTCCGAATCGATCATTGCCACTATCCGGGAACCCCTGCTGGTGCTCGATCACCATATGCAGGTGAAAACGGCCAACCGGGCCTTCTACGAGAAATTCGGCGCTTCGGAGGAAGAAACGGAAGGCAAATCGTTGTACAGCCTCGGAAGAGGCGAATGGGATACACCGGCACTCCGCGCCGCGCTCGGGTCGGTCTTGTCCCATGAGGCCAAGATCAAGGATATCGAGATCAACTATTTGATCAAAACCGGTGGAGAAAGAATACTATTGCTGAATGCCGCCCGCATCTTCCGGAAGGACAACCCCGAACAACTGATACTACTGGCATTGGAAGATATCACGGAGTCCAGACAACGCGAGAACGAGCAGCGCCGGTTTTCTGACGAACTGGCTAAGCAGGTGGACGAGCGGACAGCAAGTCTGAAAGAGGCAAACGCCGCGCTTAAATATTCCAATGAAAACCTGGAGCAGTTCGCAACCGTCGCCTCGCATGACCTGCAGGAGCCGTTGCGCAAGATCAGGACTTTTGCCGCTATCCTCAATAAGGAGCACCCCGGGGATATCGACGAAGAGACCCGGGTCCTGCTTGAAAAGATCAGTCTGTCCGCGGAACGGATGGCCGCCCTGATCCACGATGTGCTGAATTTGTCAAAGGTTTTGGATGCCAGCGTTTTTGAATCCACCGATCTGACGGTCATCCTGCAAAATGTCATTCGGGATTTCGATCTGCAGATCGAAGAGAAACGAGCGGTAATACGCTATGATCCGCTCCCCTCCATAAACGCAGTCCCCCTCCAGATGAACCAGCTATTTTACAACCTTTTCGGCAATGCCCTGAAATTCTCAAAGCCCGGCGTGCCGCCGGTGATCGATATCTCGTGGCGAACCGTGCCGCCGGCCGAATTGAAAGTCCATCCGCAGCTCGACAGCCAGTTCCCTTATTGCGAGATCATCTTTTCCGATCAGGGCATTGGTATCGATCCCAGATTTGCGGAGCGGATATTCCTGATCTTCCAGCGGCTGAATACCAGGGAGCGCTTTGAAGGTACAGGTATCGGGCTGGCCCTGTGCAAAAGGATTGTCACCAATCACCATGGAGAGATCTATGTCCGGCCAAACGAGGGCGGCGGCTCCCATTTCCATATCCTTTTTCCGTTGTGAATTTCGAAGATTACCCGGGCTTTAACTCGGCCCGGGCAGCCTTTTTCTGCTTGAGGAACGGTTCGCGGTATTGCAATAGAAAAGCCTTTTTGGAGTCATGATAACTGCATACCGCCCCAATGGTCTTCAGGAGCTTGATATAACACCAGGCCAGGTCCAATTGATAATTTAAGAAGCCGCTGCGTGCGCTGGACGGAAAAAGATGATGATTGTTATGCCACTCCCCGGCAACGTATCCCGGCCATAGCTGATTGACAGAAAGATCTTTCCGGTTAAAGTCGATTCCTTCCCGGTGTTTGTTCTTTCCCTTTCCGTGCCCTTCATAGTTGAACGTACGAACCCCGATGGCCCAGAAGCCGGCAGCCCCGAATAAAGCGAATACCAGCGCCACGCCTCCGGCAAGGTAAAAGACAGTGCCCCAGAAGATCCAGTTGAGGAGCCAAACGCTCAGATGCCAGACCGGCCGGACCACCGACCCCCATTGCCGATATTGCCGGTACGTGTTTGGCGTTATACCGCTGGTCGCAAGCATTTTGACGACACGACTATATTCATCCTCTGTCAAATCCTCCGAAATCGCCTGGTGGTTGACATCTGCCAGGAAACAATATAAAAAACCCGCTTCTGCATTATAAGGATCGCCTGGCTGGTCCGACTTTGCATGATGAACGTGATGCGAAATGACATACGTTTCTTCGGGGATGACATTGATCGTCAGATTTCGGGTCACCAATCGCCAAAAGGGACTACTGAATGTATATGCGCTGTGCGTGCAGTACCGGTGATACCAGATTGTGCCGTGCGTGCCCATGACGACCATGCCGTAAACTGAAGCAATCCCCAGTAATGGGAGCGAGAGATAACGAAACAAAAAAATAAGGAGACAGGAGATCAGCAACAGCACCAGCACCCAGTTGAAAAAGGCCAGCCAATTCTTTTTTGTTTTGAAAATATTCAGTCGGGACCAGAACTCAATCATCACTTGTCGGGTTGTTGGGACGATCAAAGATCCCTGTTCATCCATCCATCCATAGGAAGGAACCCGCAATACGTAGTCCATTAGGTTTCTCGGATTTTGACGCATGATTGTCGGAGGGAAATTGCCCCTTCTCAAATTTAATAAATCCCGAACGGCCGAATATTACATTTTTATTAATGAATGTTGTATAATTTACGGATTTTTCGCAGGTCGTCGTTGATAGCCGTACCTTTGCATGGTGCCTAAAATAACATTCAACAACAGCAATAATACATTCTTTCAATCCGTCAAAATTTCGGTAGACGCCTATTTCAAAACGCAAAAACTGAAGAGGACCGGAAACTGGAAACTTTATTTAAAGGCCTGGATCCTCATCCCCGCCGCCATTTGCATTTATTTATTCCTGCTGCTAGGCCATTATGCCTTATTGACGGGTATTCTTGCGTCTTTCTTCTTCGGGTTGACGCTGGTATGCATCGCTTTTAATGTCATGCACGACGCCTGCCACAACAGCTTTTCGGAAAAGAAATGGGTAAACAATATGATGGGATTGACCATGAATGCGCTGGGAAGTAACGCCTTTATTTGGAAGGTCAAACACAACATCATCCATCACACCTATACCAACATTGACCAGATCGACGATGATATCGCTAACGGCCCCTTATTGAGGCAATGCAGCACTCAAAAATGGATGCCCATCCACCGCTTCCAATTCGTCTATATGTTTGCGCTTTATGGGGTGAGTACCCTGTCCTGGGCCCTGGGAACGGATTTTGCGCGGTACTTTAGAAAAAGGATCCATAATACTCCGATCAAACGGATAGACGTTAAACAGCACGTGATATTTTGGGCCAGTAAGTTGCTATATGTATTCTTCTATGCCCTGCTGCCGATCGATGTCCTGGGCTGGCAGCCCTGGCTGATCGGTTTTTTGATCATCCACATAACCATGGGCCTTACCTTATCGGTAGTATTTCAACTGGCACACATCGTTGAAAAAACCAAATTCGATGTGGCCGATGGAACACACAAGGTCATCGGTTCTGAATGGGCCATACATGAGATCAGGACTACCGCCGACTTTGCTCCGGGGAACAAGATCATTTCCTGGCTGGTAGGCGGTCTGAATTTCCAGATAGAACATCACCTCTTCCCGCAGGTCAGTCATATCCACTATGCGGCCCTGAGCAAAATAGTACGACAGCAATGCGAGCTTTTCGGTCTTCCGTATAACTATTACCCCACCGTAGGACAAGCCCTATTCTCCCACGTCCGGTTGATGAGAAGATTGGGAGACACACATCGGTGAAGTGTGAATCATATAACCCAATTCTGGAGGTGTGTAATGCCTATGAACAAATGATTGCTCATATTTGCGGGTTAGATTAACTTTCCTCAATCACACTTACTTCCTGAACATGAATAACAAAGACAATACTGACAAAACCGTCAAGACCGCAATCATTGACAAAGTCGTCAAAGCGGGAAACAAAGGAAAACCGGATACTACCCAATTGGAGAAGTCCATATCGCATATTATCGTGGAGATCATCGAATATGTATCTAATTCCGTAGTAAGCAAAACCATTATCAAAAAATCAACCGGGAACATCAGCGTAATGTCTTTTGATAGCGGGGAGGGGCTGACGGAGAAGACATCTCCTTTTGATACTTTCGCCCAAATCATCGAAGGCAAGGCTGATATCGTCATTAACAACGTTTCTCACCTGTTAGAGACAGGGATGGGAATTGTTATTCCCGCGCATGAGACCAATTTCATAAGGCCGAATGGCCGGTTCAAAATGATTTTAACGATCATTAAAAGCGGGTATGAATAAACTAACTGGTATGAATAAACTAAGTGACGATGATCTTGCCCGCAAAAGCGGGCGTATCGGATAACAAAGTGACCCTCGCCGGTACGGCGGATTCCTGTTGAGTATGAGTTCGAATTGGCAGGTTGATCAACATAAAAAAGTAGGTACTATGCATCGCGCTATTAACAGTTTGATCGGCTACAAAATGGCAGCCATGGATGGCAAGATTGGGAAAGTGGAGGATTTTTATTTTGATGACCAGGTCTGGATAATCGTCTATCTCATCGTCAAAACAGGTAATTGGCTGTCAGGCCGTAAAGTCCTGATCTCACCGACGGCATTGATCAAAGGAGCGGACCGGGACGGAATATTTCCTGTAACGCTTACCCGGGAACAAATCGTTAACGGCCCGGATATCGATACGGACAAATCTTTGCGCAGCACTCATGCAATCACTGGCTATTATATTGAAACGCCGGATGGAGAGCTGGGGTATTTGCGGGATCTTATCATCGACGACGAGACCTGGCATATTAAGTCCCTGGTCATTGAAATGCGCGACTGCTTGGAGGGGAAAACGGCGGTCCTTCCCCTTAAGCATGTGAAAGAAGTAAGATGGAGTATGTCTAAGATGCTCGTGGACATAACTTCTGATCGGTTGAAAGACAGCCCGGAGTTCCGGGAATCAGACTATTCCTATTCAGAAGCATAGGATACGGCAGGTGATCATGGGATGGGGCCCGGGTTGCTTTAACGAGCCGAAAAATAATCCCTGACGAAGGCTTGCTGCTCGTTTTGGGACATTTTATCCGACTCCCTTGTCTCGAGCCTGACATGAGCAAATTGATGGTCGGCCCGCAGAATGTTCAACAGCTCTACTTTCGCGTTAGTCGGCCCGAAAAGGACCACATCCTGAAAGTTGCGGATAAAAGCTCCCAATTTCCCGTAATACTTAGCTTGCTCCTGTTGCTCTTTTTGGTGCATTCCCTCCTCGCTTTCGCCCGGACTGTGCGCCTTATCCCGATGGGTGAAGGGATTGGAGACGATGTTGGTGGTGATAGGATCGGTAGCGAATTCCGTCAAATGCGCGTGCGCGTGATCCATCCAGATGCCGAGGTTTTTCGCTTTAGACGTATCCGGAAGAAGATCAGCAGATATAATTTTTTTCATTACAATATGATGTTGTAAGGCAAAAGATCCAGCCCGATTCCCGGACCTGGACCTTCTCGCCGATCACGACTTATATTACCTTTGTGTCTTTCAGCATTTTTCCGTCCTGCTGGAAGTAAAGCGTATGCTTTTCGCTGCCATTCATTACATTTACCTTATACACTTTCAGCAGGTCGGAACCTGCATCCTTGTATATTTCCTCTTTGTCTTTGCCCAACGTCCACGACTTATAGTCGCCACTGCTTATTGCATCCGTGACGGCTCCCGGCATAACGGTGACCATTCCTTTATGGGAGGCAATTTTTGTCCCGTTCCTGGCGTAGATTGCTTTATAAGGCGTACCATCGCTGATGAATTCAATGTCATAGCTGTAGGTATCTCCCACTCCAAGATAATTTGGGTCGTAGCTGTACCAATCGACGGCGCTGGCAGAGGACGGATAGCAATACCAATCCCCGTTGGTGGCAAGCGGGTACTGATCAGAAAATGCGTCCGTCACTTCTTTGGGGATCTGACCCTTGTCGATCTTCGTGCGCAGCTGACTGGTGTCCATATTTATCTTCGAATATGACTGGCTGTAAGAACTGAGTGAAATAAGCGCAAGCAAAATAGATCCGGTAATAGACTTCGTGTTGATCCTCTTCATGTTTTTTAATTTAGATGGTGTATTAATTTTCATCTGCACAAAATTCGGCATTCGCAGCATCTTCTATACTATATCATGCTTTAGAAACATTACATCATTCTCATTCGCTGATACTGCGGGGGTATTAAATGGAAAGCACCATACTTGCGTATGATGCTTCTAAGGGGCAAAAAGGGTAGATCAACTACTTGCCTGGTATCAAATGACCTTGTCGAAGAAAAGAATGAAGCATGTACCGCGGCCTTCCACTGAACTGACATCTACGACTACATGATTGGACTGAAGGATTTCCAGGGTTGTCGACAGCCCCAGACCCATCCCGCCAGGTTTATTGGTGAAATACGGTTTAAAAATATCTTGTAACTGTTCTTTTTTAATCCCGGTACCGTTATCTGCGATCTCTATCACATATTTGTCGGCGATGGATCTGGTAATCAGAGTTAGTTCACCGTTCTGCTCGGACATGGCTTCAATGGCGTTGGTGATGATATTGGTGAGGGCGATTCCTATTTTTTCTTTATCCACGCATATTTTACCATCTTCGGTTCCATATTCTTTCCTGACCCTGATCTTCTTGAGCATGACTCGATCCGCGGTCAAGGTCAACACCTCATCCAGCAGCTGATGAAGAGAATGCTTGCTCGTCTCTGATCCCTCAATTTCCTGGTAATGGAGGAGCTCGTTGACCAGATGGTTAATTCGCTTTGAGCTTCGAATGATGATATCAAGGTAGATCTTAAGCTCATTGTCCAGTATGGCAGAGTTCAGCATGTCGATTGACAAGTTGATATTAGTCAATGGGTTCCTGACTTCGTGTGCCAACGCAGTGGCGAATCGGGAGGACTCGGCCCGCCAGGTTTTGCGCGCGGGCTGAGAGTCAAATGGGATGACGTTGGACGCCGCAGTTGGAGAATTCATGTTGAAAGATTACATGGTTCACACCCTAGTCAGTGATGGATAGTTGTATCAATTCTGGCAGGCATCGGCGCCCCGGATTGAGCCCCCGCGGATAATGCCGGAGAATATAAACTCAATTTGTATTGTTCGCCGTTTATCCTGGTTTTTAGATCCATGATCTTTTGGTTCAGGTCATCTAATTTTCCGGATTGCTTCCTCGAGTTCTTTGCGTCGCTTTTTGCATCGCCCGCCTTATTGCTGGCATCATTGGCCAGTTTCTTATTGTCGGGATCGTTGCTCAACTTTTCCGCGGCGTCTGCGTTGTCGTTGGCTGAACTCTGTGACTTGAGCGCGGCCCCCTCCTTATTAAGTGTTTTCTGATAGATCATATTTTGTAATTTGCCAAGCTCGAGTTGATCCTGAGCGATCTGAGCGATCAACGTAAGCGAGTCGATGTTCACCTGCTGTGCTGTCACCGAAGCGCAGAAAAGCAACAAGCCGACCGGGAATAAGTAAAGTGCTTTTTTCATAATACCTTTTTGAAATAGATGATAAAGCTGCGGATTTTTACCTTCTCAATTGCTATATGATTTGGACGATTAACTACATGATTCACACCCGCTATTTCCAGTCCCCGATGTGTGAAAGATGTAACGTATTCAAAAAGTTATGTAATTGCCGGACGCAAAGGAATATTCACCTTTACCCCAAGCTTAAATCATAGGACTATCATGAAAAGCAAAAATGTATTCGCAGGGTTCATATTTGTCGTGATCTTTGGAATTGGTTTATTTTGTGCCTACTCCGCCTACGACCCTGTCGCAATGACGGCCAGTGTAGTTATCGGGGCAGGCGCGTTCTTATTGGCCTTGCTTGTTTCCTCTGCCATCAAAATTGCGGATCCCTGGGACAAGGCCATTGTTTTACGCCTGGGCCATTTTCAATCGCTCCGGGGACCGGGACTCTTCCTGATCGTTCCCATATTGGACACTATACCGTACTGGATCGATACCCGCGTGATCGCCACATCTTTCAAGGCGGAAAAAACCCTTACAAAGGACACGGTACCGGTCGACGTGGATGCTGTTTTATTTTGGAAGGTCATGGACCCGAAAAAGACGGCTCTCGAAGTGGCGGACTACCTCAGCGCGATCAGCTGGGCTTCCCAAACGGCCTTGCGCGACGTGATCGGCAAAACGATGTTGTCGGACATGCTGGAGGGTCGGGACAAGATCAGCAACACGCTGCAAACGATCATCGATGAGCGCACAGAACCATGGGGTATTCATGTCAATTCCGTGGAAGTGAAGGACGTATTGATCCCTTCCGCATTGGAAAATGCAATGTCCATGCAGGCTCAGGCGGAACGGGAGCGGCAAGCCCGCGTTATTCTCGGCGATTCTGAGCGTCAGGTGGCCGAAAAGTTTGGCGAGGCAGCGCTGACCTATGCCAATAACCCTGTGGCATTGCATTTGAGGGCCATGAACATGCTTTATGAAGGGTTAAAGCAGAACGCAACGATCGTCATTGTACCGAGTTCCGCCGTCGAAACGATGGGATTAGGCAGCATGGCGGGGTTAACAGCATTGACTATGGGTATTGGCCAGGATAAGATAAAGAAGGAGTAATTTACAAGTCTTCCAACATCGATCGTCTCTTATCCTTTAGTGATTTAAAATGGGAAGGCGTCAGACCGGTCACTTTCTTGAATTGCGTGCAAAGATGCGCCACGCTGCTGTAGTGCAGTTTGTACGCAATTTCTGTCAGCGTAAGCTCGTCGTAGACAAGCAGTTCTTTTACGCGTTCAATTTTATGAGAAATAAAGAATTTCTCGATTGTCGTGCCCTGTACTTCAGAAAAGAGATTGGCGAGATAGGTGTAATCGTGCTGTAGTTTTTCTGCCAAATAGACCGATAGATTGATGGCTAAAGGCTCCTCCGAATAATGCACCAATTCAATGATGACGGTTTTTATTTTCTGGATGAGGATGCTTTTTCTGTCATCCATCAATTCAAGTCCGGACCTTAACAGGGCCGCTCTGAATTGCTCCAGCTGATGCGGAGAAATATCCTCCATGATCTCCACCTCGCCTAATTCAACAGAAATATACTTAAGGCCCAGTCTTGTCAACTCGTCCTTAACCACCATTTTACAGCGGATACACACCATATTCCTGATATAGAGTTTCAAAGGTATGCTTGTCGAATAGCTACTGGATTTTCGGAAATGCGAAGAGATCTATTCATCGGTAGCAAGATATGGAAATTTCGCCGGGGGCTTTGTCCTACTTGTTCAATGTGTGAATTATGTAACCTTTCCGGGCGATTGTGTAATATGTCGCCTTTACTTCTTTTTACCTTTCCTTAAAGTTCACTTTCATGAAACAAACCAATACCATCTTTCCAAAAACACCGACCGGGATAGAAGGGCTCAATGAAATAACAGGAGGCGGATTCCCTAAAGGCCGCCCTACGCTGATCTGCGGAAGCGCCGGGTCCGGTAAAACGGTTTTGGCGATTCAATTCCTTATAAAAGGAATTACCGAAAACAATGAGCCGGGTGTATTTATGAGCTTTGAAGAATCCGCAAGTGACTTAATTCAAAATGTAAGATCACTTGGTTTTGATTTGGAAAAGTCGATCGCACAGAAAAAGCTGAAGATCGACTATGTGCGGGTTGAAAGAACGGAGATCCAGGAGACGGGTGAATATGACCTCGAAGGGCTATTTATTCGATTGAATCACGCCATTGATTCAATTGGCGCCAAGAGGGTAGTGCTCGACACGATTGAATCTTTGTTTTCCGGGTTGAATAATACGGCAATTCTTCGTTCAGAGATCAGAAGGCTTTTTCAATGGCTGAGGGAAAAGGGAGTGACTACGATCATTACCGGCGAGCGCGGAGAGACCACCCTTACACGACAAGGCCTCGAAGAATATGTTTCCGATTGTGTCATCTTATTGGATTTTCGCGTAATTGAACAGATCGCCACGAGACGGTTAAGGATCGTCAAGTATAGAGGCTCCACCCATGGCACAAATGAATATCCGTTCTTAATCGATGAGAACGGGGTTTCCGTTCTTCCCATCACCTCTTTAAAACTCGCGCATACCACATCCACCGAAATAATTTCCACGGGTCTTCCGGGTCTTGATAAGCTGTTCCATGGAGGTGGCTACTATAAGGGTAACTCCACGCTTATAACCGGCTCGGCCGGCACGGCAAAAACAATATTGGCGGCATATTTCGCACTAGGCAGCTGCAGGCGGAAAGAGAAGGTGCTTTATTTTTCATTCGAAGAATCTCCCGATCAGTTTGTCAGGAATATGGCATCGGTCGGTGTAAATCTCAGACCCTTTATACGATCAAAGCTTCTATTGATACACTCCTCACGTCCTTCCCTGCATGGTCTTGAAATGCATCTTTTGTCCTTACACAAATACATCCGCGAATTCAATCCGGATACGGTGATTATCGATCCGATCAGCAGTCTCGTTACAATCGGAAGCAAGGGGGAAGTCAGGGCAATGCTGGCCAGGCTGATGGATATGCTTAAAATGCATCAAATCAGCTCTTTATTTACTTCCTTATCGCAGGAGCGGGCAATCAACGGTGACGAATTCGCCGAAGAGGCCATATACTCATTGGTAGATACATGGGTGAAAGTGAGGAATGAAGAAAGCAATAACAATCGGATCCGCAGTCTTTATATTGAAAAGTCCCGTGGTATGGGACATACCAGTGAAATAAGGGATTTTATCGTCACGGATAAAGGGATCCAAATCATGAGCGCCAATGTATTGACGAAACAAGGGCATAACGGAATCGGAAAGGCTGGCGCTCTTTCGGGGAATGGCTCAAACTATAAATCTTAAAGATGGCTATTACAGGAATGGAAGAAAGTTGGGAACTCAGGTTATATATAGCGGGGCAAACGCCAAAATCCATCCTTGCCCTGGAAAATATCAGGAAGATCAGCAGGGACCATCTCAAAGTGAAATATACCATCGAGGTCATTGACTTGTTAAAGAGCCCTCATTTGGCGGAAACCGATGAGATCTTCGCCATTCCCACATTAGTAAGAAAAATTCCAAAACCGCTGAGAAAAATCATAGGGGACCTGTCAAATAAGGAAAAAGTATTGATTGGATTAAACATTCGTGTAATTACAGCAGCCGATGAAAAATAAATCGAAACCTGAATGTATTTCTAAGGGAAAGATATTTCTTAAATTGTATATCACGGGAATGTCGGAAAATTCAGTGCGTGCCATTCAAAATATTACACTGCTCTGCGATCAGTATCTCAACGGCCGCGTCGACCTTGAAATAATAGATATCTATAAAAACCCATCGATAGCCGAAGAGCAAATGATCGTTTTCAGTCCTTCGCTCATCAGGCAGCTCCCTTTGCCCAAAAAGACATTCATTGGTGATTTATCGGATGCGAAAAAAGTCATTCTTGGCCTGGGCATCACTCTCAAAGAATAACAAATGTACACAGTCACCGCAGAAGATTTGTTATCGGAAATTGGAGACCTTAAATTACGGCTCTCGGAAGCACAGGAAGCGATCGACGCCATAAAAAACGGGTCTGTAGATGCTTTTGCGATCAGGAAGAACGGTAAGCCGGAGGTATTTACCTTGCAGAGCCTGGATTATGCCTACCGCGTTCTCATAGAGAAATTCAGCGAAGGGGCGCTAAACCTGACGCTGGATGGTCTGATAATTTATAGCAACAGCTATTTTTCCAGATTGATCGATATACCCAATGAAAAAGTAATCGGGTCATACATTTTTGAGTTTATAGCCGAAGCGTCCCGGAAAAAATTCCGGGAACATTTTGTCTTAGCGCTTCAAGGCTGCAGCAAAACAGAAATTACCTTATCCTCCAATAATAGAGATATTCCTGTTTACGTTTCACTCACCAACCTTCAGCCTCAGCTGGCTACAGTTGGAATGATCGTTACCGACCTTTCGGAGAAAAAGCTATATGAGCAACTGTTCGAATTACACACAGAAACGTTGCGGAAAAAAAATGTCGAGCTGGAACATTTAAATAAGAGCCTGGATCAATTTGCTTCCATCGCTTCTCATGACTTGCAGGAGCCATTGAGAAAAATTAAAACATTTACAGCGCTTCTTAAAATACAATCTAATCAAACGTTATCAGCGGAATCCAATGAACTGATCGATAAAATTAAAAAATCGTCGGAACGCATGTCTTTACTTATCAACGATGTCCTCAATTTTTCAAGGATAGTGCATATGGAAGACATGTTTGTTAAAACCGATCTCAACCAGATCTTAAACGATACGTTAAAAGATTTTGATTTGCTTATCCTCGAAAAAGATGCCGCGGTAAGCATAGCGAATTTACCCGTTGTCGATGCAATCCCATTGCAGATAAATCAGCTTTTTTATAACCTGGTTGGCAACGCCCTTAAATTTTCTAAAATCGGGACACCCGCCGCGCTCTCTATTTCTTCGAGGATACTTTCAGCCGAAGAAACCGGGAATGAATCCTATTCAAGATTCAATTTAGACAAGCAGCTTTCCTATGCTGAGCTTTGTTTTAAAGACAATGGCATAGGATTTGAACAGCAATTTGCTGAACAGATCTTCTCGATCTTTGAACGCTTGAATAATCAGGAGCAATATTCAGGAACAGGGGTAGGCCTGGCACTGTGCCAGAAAATTGTGCAACATCATCATGGAGGAATATGGGCCGAAGGCAAAGAGAATGACGGAGCCATTTTCTACGTACTGCTTCCTTTAACACAAACATCAAATGCGGATTTTTTTTAAGATGTAATATTATGAATGAGGATATTGTGATTTTAATTGTAGATGATGATGAGGATGACAGGAAGCTTTTTATTGAATCGGCAAATGAGATAAATGCGGGCATTACCTTTATTACAGCGGGCGATGGGCAGGAAGCCTTGAGACTTTTGAAGGATGAACACAATCAGCTTCCTGATTATATTTTTTTGGATTTGAGGATGCCCCGGGTAGGCGGGAAAAAATGTTTGGAAGAGATTAGAAGAGATCAAAGGCTGCACGACGTTCCCGTCTTCATATATACTACTTCTACAGCCATCAAAGATTCAATCGAATTGAAGGAAATGGGAGCGGTGCATTTTATAAGCAAGCCTTCTGATCCAAGCGACATATATTACATTTTGTCTGTTGTACTTAGTGAGAAATGGGACCAACTGAATAAAAAAGGGGTCTGAATAAAAATTCAACCCTTGCCGTTAAGACATTTCGGACGGCTCAATCTGCTGGTATTTGAGAAGCTCGTCGACCAGATGGTTAATTCGAATCGAGCTTCGCCCGATGATATCGACATAGATCTTAAGCTCACTATCCATGACGGAGGATCTCAGCATGTCGATTGACAAATTGATGCTGGTCAATGGATTCCGGACTTCGCGCGCCAACGCAGCGGCGAATCGGGTGGGCTGGGTGTCAAATGGAAAAACGTTGTGAGAGCCTGCAGTTGGAAAGTTCATGTTAAGAGATTTTAGCTTAGGTAAAGGTGGGGTTATTTTCGCCCATAATCGTTACATGACGCTCTGAATAGATTACATAATTCATACATCCTGCAGTTAACGGTTATTGAGAGGTAATTCAACTTTCAATTCAAATCCTTTTCCAGGGTTGGATGCGATCGTAACTTTTCCATTATGAGATTCAGCCCTGCTTTTGATATTCATCATTCCTATTCCCTTATCTTCTTGCTGCATTTCGCAACCATCCCCATCATCTGCGATTTGTAATACGATTTGAGATGTCTGCTGCGTTAAGTTAATGGTCGCAAAAGAGGCTTTGGCGTGTTTTAAAATATTATTTAGCTGCTCCTGCACAATCCTGAGAATATCAAGTCGAAGCTTATCACTCAAACTTTTTTCGTCTATACCGTTTTCGCTAAATTCAATTTTTATGGGCTGTATTAGTATCAGGTCATCCAATAAGATATTTATACTTTCTGAAAGCCCCATAAGACGCTTTTCCGGGATAGTTAGGGCTTTGGAAATCTTTCTGATCGCCTCAATCACAATCACCAGGTAATCGGAGGACTTATTGAGACACATTTCTCTATTCTCGTCGTCTGTCTTTGCCAATTCAATATACATTTTGGCGGCGCCAAGTATCTGGTTCAGATTATCATGCAGCTCTTTTCCAATATCGGCTCTTTCCCGCTCCTGTGCATTCAGGACGGCCTCCGTCAATTCTTTTTGCATGATAAGCCTTTCCCGGCCTAAATTTCTCTCGCTTTCCAGCAATTGAATTTCAGCCATTTTTCTTGCGGTGATATCGAGGGTGGCGCCGATCATGCGGGATGCCCGGCCGTTCTTACCATAAACGATATGGGCCCGATCCTGAACATAGGCATATTCACCATCCGCTTTTCTAAATCTATATTCGTCTTCCCAGACGGTTGCGGTTCCGGTCGCAATAATTTCATCTAATCTTGTCAAAATCCGGAGTTTATCATCCGGGTGCAGCCGATTTTCCCAAAAATGTTGCGGGACGATCGCATTTACGATAGGATAGCCAAAGACCCTTTTATGACCTCCATCTATCCAAAACAATTCCTTTGTGGAAAGGTCCCATTCCCAAAGACAATCGTTGGTAACTTCTGTAACATACCGATATAGCTCGTTCAACCTCTTCAACCGTTTTTCAGGAGGTTCCTGATGGGCCGGCTGATTGGTGCTCTTAAATGAAACGGACAAGTTGTCTTCGTAATAGTAGGTGACTACGTCAAACCAGGATCCCATCTCCTCCCAATATTCTACAAAATGAACCGGGATATCCTGAAGGAATGCCTTGTGGTAAACCGTATAGAATTGTAAAGGAATGATTCCGGCAAATGCTTCCCAGAGGTTGCGTCCGACTATATCTACTGCCTTGACATCCAGCAAACCTTCCGCCGCCTTATTCCAATGCTTTACTATCCACTTATTATTTACTACAAAGAAACCATTAGGTATTATTTCGGTCATCGGTATATCCGGATAGCCGTTATGCCGACCTGCCCGTGTTAAGTTTTTTGATTGAAGTGAAGTTGTCATGATTGATCAAGGAAATATCGCTCATTTTCCGGAAGAAAATGTTACATGATTCTGAGAAGGTGGGAATTATATAATCGCCGTCCGAAAAGATATAACGCACCATTTCTATAGAATCCTAACTTGAAATGGTTATGCCTAAAATAACCTTTTCAAACAGCAATAACGTCTTCTTCCAATCTGTCAAGCGGTCGGTAGATAACTATTTCCGATCAAAAAATCTGAAGAGGACCGGAAACTGGAAACTGTATCTAAAGACGTGGATATTGATACCCGGCGCCCTTTGCCTCTATATCTACCTTCTGTCGGGTCACTATACCGGCGCGGGGGGCATCCTGGCATCTGTCTTCCTGGGGTTGACGCTCGTATGCATAGCTTTTAATGTTATGCACGACGCCTGCCATGGCAGCTATTCGGGAAAAAAGTGGCTAAACAGTGTCATGGGATTAACCATGAATGCCCTGGGCAGCAACGCTTTTATCTGGAAGATCAAACACAATATCATCCACCATACGTTTACAAATATTGACGGGCTGGACGATGATATTGCCAACGGCCCGCTATTGAGACAATGTACCACTCAGAAATGGATGCCGATGCACCGGTTCCAGTTCCTCTATATGTTCATTCTCTATTCCGTAAGCACCTTATCGTGGATGCTACGCACTGATTTTAGGTGGTACTTTACCAGGAAGATCAATAATACGCGGTTCAAAAAGCTCGATCCCGGGCAACACGTGCTATTCTGGGCCAGCAAACTTTTATATGGGTTTTTCTATATTGCAGTGCCCATTTATTTCGTGGGTTGGCAGCCCTGGCTGATTGGTTTTTTGATCATTCATTTTACGATGGGCCTTACCTTAACGGTCGTGTTTCAATTGGCGCACATGGTTGAAAAGACCACATTCGCCTTAGCCGAAGAGACCCCAAAAGTCATTGACTCCGAATGGGCGATTCATGAAATACAGACCACAGCCAATTTTGCAACAGAGAACAGGTTAATCTCCTGGCTGGTGGGCGGCCTGAATTTCCAGATTGAGCATCACCTCTTCCCGCAGATTAGTCACGTGCACTATTTCGCCTTAAGCAAAATAGTCCGGCGCCAATGCGAGCTTTTCGGTCTTCCTTATAATGATTACTCCACCGTAGGGCAAGCCATTTATTCGCATATCCGGCTGATGCGAAAATTGGGGAACAGAAATTGACTGAATAAAAAAAGCCACAGGAATTCACCTGTGGCTTCGTAATGATGCTGGTCTAGAACTAATTCTTTATCATTACCGTATCCAGGGAATGTATCACTCCGTTGGATGAGGACAGATCATGAGTTAGAATCTCGGCACCTTCAATTCTTACATGACCGTCTTTAACGTGTACATGCAGTTCCTTGCCGTTCAGCGTTTTCAGTTTTTCGCCGTCTTTAAGATCCTTAAATTGGACTTTGCCTGAAATGACATGATAATTCAACACATCGGCAAGCTTTGCCTTATTTTCCGGCTTCAATAAGTTATCCAAAACTCCTTTCTCCAGTTTTTCAAACGCAAGATCATTAGGAGCGAAAACGGTAAAAGGGCCCGCGCCGCTTAGTACGTTGTCCAACCCTGAGGCACTGACACTTTTCTTTAAAATTGTCATGTTTTTTTCCGCGTTGACAACCTGTGTAATATTTGACATTTGTTTGATTTATTTGCCAGTAGAATAACCAGCAACGAGTGTAAGGTAGACCTATATAAAATTGTCCCACTGTTAATCTTTCGCTTTTACTGTTTATTTTTCTAACTCGCGTTATTCGAATAGGAGAATGAGGTATCGGATATGAGAATGATGTAAATGAAAGAGAGTTATATGTAACAAAACCTTCGGTTATATTACGCACCTTTACCTGATCGTGAAAATACATTCGCGATATAAACGGAAAGTAAATGATAAATACAGAATCTGGCGCTAAGACCACTACCCCGGCGAAAACAGACAAGACCGATATCTCCCATCTTGAAACTCAGAAGGGAGTTGAATATCATAAGAAGGCGGCGGAACATTATCAGCTCGCTGCCAAACACCATCTTGAGGCTGCCCACCACCATGAGTCCGGCGCCCATGAAAAAGCGGCCGAAAGTACCGTCGCCGCCCATGGCCATTCTTTACTGGCCCGCGAACACCAAAGGAAGGATGCAAGGCACCATGCATCCAAAAGCGAATAGGAGCAATTGTACCCATCCGTCCTCTACCCGGGAGGCATCATGCGAAGATCTGATGCCTCCCTTCTTGCATAAAAAAAGTCTCTCTGGCAAGCCCGAATAAGCCTACCTTTACAGACCATTCCTGACCTCCACCCTATCTGGTCCTACATCCGTCTGACCGTAACTTCGATAGGTATCGCGGCGTTCAAACAGTTCGATTATGATGAAAGGTACAGCCAGTACGGTCTTTGACCTCTTATCCCGCTTGCGCCTTTATTTCCAGGGATCCACGGGTCCCCGGGAGAACGAAAATGAGGAACCCTTTCGCTCGGGGTTGTATAGTTCCGATCAGTTGAACAGCCACGGTAAAACGATCGCGGCACTGCATCGATTGCAGACGGACCATACTTCCGATCATTTGCTGAAAAGGCTGGCTGACAACGAGGACACCCTCCTGGAAGTGCGGAACCTGCTGGTCGGGAATATCAAAGCAGGTAAAGCTATCAGCCCCGGAGCGGAATGGCTGGTCGATAACTTCTACCTCATTGAGGAACAGGTCGTGCTGGCCAGGAAGCACTTACCAAAGGGATACAGCGAAGACCTGCCCGCCCTGGCCAACGGTCATTTCGCCGGGATGCCCCGGGTTTATGAAATCGTGCTGGAGATCATTTCCCATAGCGACGGCCGGGTCGATGCGAATAACCTCGGCAGTTTCGTGGCGGCGTATCAGACTACCACCGAACTTACACTGGGCGAACTCTGGGCAATTCCCATCATGCTTCGGTTAGCCGTCATCGAAAACCTCCGGCGGGTTTGCGGAAGGATCGCGCTGGATATGATCGATCACAATCTTGCCGATTATTGGGCAGACAAAATGATCGATACGGTAAAGGGAGACGCGGCCCAGCTCATCCTGACCATCGCCGACATGGTAAGGTCAAAACCGCCGTTGAGCAGTCCGTTTGTCGCAGGCCTTACCCGAAGCCTGCAAGGCAAAGGCCCCGCGCTGGCGCTGGCACTCAATTGGCTGGAGCAGCAACTTTCGGGAATGGGCACCAGCAGCAATGACCTCGTCCGCCAGGAAAACCAAAAACAAGCAGCAGACCAGGTATCGGTTCGCAATAGCGTCGGGACCCTCCGTTTTATCGAAACGACGGATTGGCGCGATTTTGTTGAAATGCTCAGCTGCGTGGAACATGTCCTTGTGCAAGACCCCGCCGGCACCTACCCCCGGATGGATTTTACAACAAGGGACCGGTATCGGCATGTCGTGGAATCCATTGCTAAGAAATCCGGACTGCCGGAGAAGCAGGTCGCACAAACAGTGCTTGACCTTGCTGGTAGATCCGAAAAAAAGATGCGCCATGTCGGCTTCTATCTTATCGACAAAGGATTGCGACAGACCCTGGATGGAGCCGGGATCCGTCATGGCCCGGCCCGCAGGTTGGTCTATAAGGCGGAAAAGGTCCCCTTCTTTCTTTACTTCATGGCCATCGTGCTGCTCACCGGGCTGATAGCGACCGGGATGTTCTATTTGCCATACAGCCAGGGAATCCACCGCCGGCTGCTCCTGGCGGTCGTCGCGTTGCTGGCCGTCTCGGCTTCCGCGCAGTTGGCGGTCTCGCTCGTCAACTGGGTGTCGACACTGCTGGTCAAGCCAAGAGTATTGCCCCGGATGGACTTTTCGAAGGGAATTCCCGCGGAGTATCGTACCCTTGTAGTCGTGCCTACATTGCTTTCCGGCAATGAGTATATCGAATCGCTGATGGAAGGACTGGAGATCCGATTCCTCGCCAACAAAGGTGACAACCTCCATTTCGCGCTGCTCACCGACTTTATGGATGCCAACGTGGAGACCGAAACGGGGGATCAGGAACTGACCGATCTGGCCATCGAAAGGATAGCCGCATTAAATCAGAAATACAAACGCGACGATAACGACATCTTCTTTTTGTTCCATCGGGCCCGGGTTTGGAACGCGGGGGAACGAAAATGGATGGGGTATGAGCGCAAAAGAGGGAAATTGGCGGCGCTGAATGCCTTATTGCGGGGACGCGGAGAAAAAGAATTTTCGATCATCAAGGGAGACTATCGGATCCTTTATGCCGTAAAATATGTCATCACACTGGATTCGGATACCTTGCTTCCGCGCGATTCCGCCTGGAAGTTGATCGCCGCGATGGCGCACCCCCTGAACCACCCGGAATATAATACCCGGAAAAGACGCGTCACCGAAGGTTATGGCGTATTGCAACCAAGGGTGGACACCAGCATCCCTCTTCGTACGACTTCGCTTTATTTACACATGCAAGGGAGCGTCTCGGGCATCGACCCCTATACCCGCGTCACTTCGGACGTCTACCAGGATCTTTTTGAAGAGGGGTCTTTTATCGGCAAGGGCATTTACGATGTAGATATCTTCGATGTGGCGTTCCGGGATGTTTTCCAGGAAAACCGCATCCTGAGCCACGACCTGCTGGAAGGCTGTTATGTCCGGTCGGGACTACTGAGCGATGTGTTCTTGTATGAGGAAAACCCCGCCCAATACGAAACGGACCTCCGGCGTCATCATCGGTGGATCAGGGGCGACTGGCAAATCGCGGCCTGGCTGCTGCCCTATATCACGACCGGTAAAGGGCATTTGACCCGAAACAGACTTTCTGCATTATCCCGCTGGAAAATATTCGACAACCTGCGACGTAGTCTCTTACCCGTATCGCTCTTGTCCCTCCTGTTGCTGGGTTGGTTCATCCTGCGCTTCCCCTGGTTCTGGACTCTGGCCGTATCCACCATCATCCTGCTGCCGCCAATCATCGCTTCCGCCTGGCAGTTACTCAACAAATCCCCGGACCTGACCCTGGAAGCGCATATTTCGGAGGTGGTGGGCAACCTGAAAATCACGCTCATCCGGTTCTTGTTTGGACTTTCCATCCTCCCGTATGAGGCTTTTCAATATGTGGACGCCATCCTGCGCGCGCTCTGGCGGATGATCGTCAGCCGGCGAAAATTATTGGAATGGACGCCTTTCGCCGCAACCGCTTCAAAGAGCCGGCCCGCCTTGCTGAACGCCTACGGATCACTCGCAATCGTGCCGCTCCTGGCACTCGTCTGCACCGTCTTTTTGCTGAGGAACCCGGCCGTCTTTGTCGTGACCAGCCCGATCCTGCTTTTGTGGTTCCTGGCCCCCGCTCTCGTCTGGCGTTTGAGCAAGCCTGTGACAGAGGACCGGCCTGACCTCGCCGAACAGGAACTGGCCTTTCTTCATAAAACCGCGAGGAAGACCTGGGCATTCTTCGAACAGTTTGTGACCGCCGCAGACAATGGACTGCCGCCCGACAACTTCCAGGAGACCGAAGGCGGCGTCATTGCGCACCGGACCTCACCAACCAATATGGGATTAGCCTTGCTGGCCAACCTGGCGGCCTATGATTTCGGCTACCTATCCGGAAGCGGGCTCCTGGACCGGTGCAGTCGGGCCTTCCGGTCGATGAATATCCTCGAGCGGTTCCACGGCCATTTTTACAATTGGTACGATACCCGATCCCTATCGCCGCTGTATCCCAGGTATGTATCGACGGTAGACAGCGGAAACCTGGCCGGCCATCTGCTCACCTTACGCCAGGGACTACTGGCCCTCCCCGGACAACCCATCATCGCCGCCAGCCTGCTGAAAGGATGTAGCACAACCGCGGCAATCATCCTGGACAAGTCAAAAGAACGGTTTGCGGAGCCGCTCAACCGCTTACAGGCGCTGTTAAAGGAATCTGCGCGGGACCAACAATCATTGACTGCGACAATGAAGACGCTCGAAGAAATGGTTCGGCTTGCCGGTGAACTCCGCCTTCCACGGGCGGAGAACGGCACCGAGCTATCGGTATGGGTCGAAAGACTGTCCCTTCAGTTGAAGGATCAGCAGGACCATCTGTTGCACCTCGTCCCATGGACAACTCTTTTACCGCTCCCCGCAAGCCTCGCTCATCTGGCCGTGCTGGATCAAATCCCGACACTCCGATCCCTGCAGACGATGAAGGAAACTTGTAAAGCAGCTTTCGATGAATATGAACAGCAGGAACATCCCGCCGGGAACAAAGACTGGCTCCTCCGGATGCAAACCGCCGTCGACCAGGCTGCACTCCTGGCAACCGGAGAGATCAGCCGCATCGAAGCGCTTGCCGAACAGTGCGAAGTCTTCAGCGAAATAGAATATGATTTTCTGCTCGAGCGGTCCACCGGGCTCTTACACATTGGATATAACGTAGAAGATCAGCGAAAAGATAACAGTTTCTATGATCTGCTCGCCTCCGAAGTCAGACTGGGAATATTTGTCGGCATCGCCCTGGATAAACTTCCGCAAGAGAGCTGGTTCGCGCTTGGGCGCCTCCTCACGGACTCCGGCGACGATCCCATCCTGCTCTCCTGGAGCGGATCGATGTTCGAGTACCTGATGCCTCAATTGGTCATGCCATCCTATGAGAACACCTTACTGACCCAAACCAACAAGGCGATGGTGAAGCGGCAGATCGATTATGGCAACCAACATGGCGTTCCATGGGGCATTTCGGAATCGGCCTACAACCTGGTGGACGCGAATCTCACCTATCAGTATCGCGCCTTCGGCATCCCCGGTCTGGGATTGAATCGTGGCCTGGAGGACAATCTGGTCGTTGCACCCTATGCTTCCATGCTGGCCCTGATGATCTTGCCGGAGAAGGCCGTTAGTAACCTGCAGGCCCTGTCGAAGAAGGGACTGGAGGGGGAATATGGTTTTTATGAGGCGATCGACTATACAGCATCCCGGCTGCCGAGGGGCAAAACTTCTGCCATCATTCAATCGTTTATGGTGCATCACCAGGGGATGGGATTGCTTTCGATGGCTTATGTCCTTTTGGATAAGCCCATGCAGCAGCGCTTTGCAGCGGAACTTCGGTTTCAGGCGACCTTGTTGTTGTTGCAGGAACGGATCCCCCGCGCCACCCTTTTTTACGCCCACACCGCGGATATTATCGAGCCACATTCGTCAACCGCCGGCGTACCCATGCGGGTCGTCAATACTCCGAATTCGAGGATACCGGAGATCCAGCTGCTTGGCAATGGCCGGTATCAGGTGATGATCTCCAATTCCGGCGCGGGCTACAGCCGCTGGAAAGATCTCGCGGTTACCCGATGGCGGGAAGATCCTACCAAGGACGACCGGGGCATTTTCTGTTATATAAAGGATGTCGGCAGCGGCAATTTCTGGTCAAACACTTACCAACCCACCTTACGCCCTGCCAGAAAGTACGAGGTATTGTTCTCGTCGGGACATGTTGAGTTCCGGCGTCGAGACAATGGGATCAATACCAACACGGAGATTGTCATCAGCCCGGAGGATGACGTGGAGATGCGCCGGGTTAAGATCACCAATACCACGTTGTTCACAAAGGTCCTGGAGGTAACCAGCTATACCGAAGTGGTCATGGCGGCACAGGCAGCTGACGAAGCGCACCCGGCTTTCAGTAATCTGTTCGTCCAGACGGAGATCCTTCCGGAACACAAGGCCGTGCTCTGTACGCGCCGGCCGCGGTCGGAAGAAGAAACCCCCCCATGGATGTTCCATTTAATGGATGTTCATGGAGGCACGGTCGAGGCCCCGTCCTATGAGACTGCGCGGTCGACCTTTATCGGTCGCGGCAGATCATTGAGTAACCCGCAGGTGATGGACGCGGAATCGCTTTCCGACAGCCAGGGAGCAGTCCTGGACCCCATCGCGGCGATCCGTTATCGCATTACGCTCAAGCCAGGCCAAACCACTACGGTCGACCTGATCTATGGGATCACCGAAACAAGGGAAGCCTGTGAAAGCCTGATGCGTAAGTACCGGGACGAACACCTGAAAGACCGCGCCTTCGAGCTCTCGTGGACCCACAACCAGGTGTTGCTGCGCCAGATCAATGCGACAGAGGCCGACGCCCAGCTTTATGATCAGCTGGCTTCTTCCGTCGTATATCCAAATCCCGATCTGCGTGGAGAGCCTGCCGTGATCCTGAACAACTTCAGGGGACAGTCGGGCCTTTGGAGTCACTCGGTCTCCGGAGACCTGCCGATCGTATTGCTTCGGATGACCGATCCGGACAACCTGGACCTCGCACGCCAGATGATCCAGGCGCATGCATACTGGCGGCTGAAGGGGCTTTCGGTCGATCTGGTGATCTGGAATGAAGACCATGGTTCATACCGGCAGCAGTTACTGGACCAGATCCAGGGCCTTGTCAATACCGATGCGGTCAACCAGTCCTATCAAAAGCCCGGCAAAATATTCGTACGGTCCGCGGATCAGATCTCACCCGAAGACCGGATTCTCTTTGAAAGCGTCGCCAGGGTCATCATTTATGACAATAAAGGGACTTTGTCGGAACAGGTGAACCGCATTCACACGGACAAAGCGACTATGCCTTTTGTGCCAACCGGTTCCCCCGTGGGGGAAGAATCGCCTGGCAAAGGCGCCCTTCCCGGCAACCTTCTCTTCGACAATGGCATTGGTGGTTTCACCCCGGATGGAAAGGAGTTCAAGATCCTGACGGACAGACGAAGGACGACCCCGGCGCCATGGGTCAATGTGATCGCCAACGCGGATATGGGCACGGTCATTTCCGAAAGCGGCTCCGCCTATACCTGGGCAATCAACGCCCACGAATATCGGATCACACCCTGGAACAACGATCCGGTAAACGATTCCGGCGGAGAAGCTTTTTATCTGCGGGATGAGGAATCCGGGTATTTCTGGTCTCCCGTGCCTTTCCCCGTTCGCGGGCCCACGCCCTATACAGCAACGCATGGTTTCGGCTATAGCGATTTCCAACATACCGAGCAGGGGATTTCCACGGAACTCTGCGTGTTCATAGACCAGGCGCTGCCCGTAAAATGGACGGTACTGCGGATGAAAAATCAGTCGGGCCGAAGACGCAGGCTTTCCGCTACCGGCTACCTCGAGATCGTGCTGGGAGATGTCCCCGCCAAAACAAGCATGCATATCCTTTCTGAACAGGATGCAGACAGCGGCGCCCTGCTGTTCAGGAACCGGTACAATTCCGTATTTTCCGACCGGGTGACCTTCTTCAGGTTGGATGACCCCAGCCAACTGACCTTTACCGCCGACCGGCTCGAATTCATCGGGAGGAACAGGAACTTGCAGGATCCGCAAGCGATGTACCGAAAAAGACTCTCCGGCAAAAGTGGCGCCGGCATGGACCCCTGCGCTGCCCTGCAGACCGTCTTCGATCTGCCTGATGGTGCAGAAAAGGAAATTGTATTCCTGTTGGGAAGCGCCCCGAACACGCAGGACGCGAAACGACTCATCCAACAACTGTCCGGCCCGCCGACGGCTTCGCTCGCACTCGATCGCGTAGAGAAACACTGGGGATCGATCTTGGGCGCGGTACAGTTAACCACCCCCGACGATGCTGTCAATATCTTCGCCAATGGCTGGCTGCTTTATCAGACCTTGTCCTGCAGGATCTTTGGCCGGAGTGGGTTTTACCAATCCGGCGGGGCCTACGGGTTCAGGGATCAACTTCAGGACGTGCTGGCGATCCTTCATACCCGGCCCGACCTGGCCCGCGAACAGATCCTGCTCCATGCGTCCCGGCAATTTGCAGAGGGGGATGTCCAACACTGGTGGCATCCGCCTGAAGGCAGGGGGGTCAGAACGCGCTGTTCCGATGATTATCTTTGGTTGCCCTATGTAGTCGCCAGGTATGTCGCGGTCACCGGGGACGGCGATGTGTTGCGGAACACGGTAGGATATCTCGAAGGTCGTGCCCTCTATCCGGGGGAAGAGTCTTTCTATGATCTCCCGGTCAGCGGCAATCTGCACGGAACGTTATATGAGCACTGCGTCCGGGCTATCCGGCACGGCTTGCGTGTGGGGCGGCATGGTCTGCCGCTGATGGGTACGGGCGACTGGAATGACGGCATGGACAAAGTAGGTTACAAGGGCGAAGGAGAAAGTGTCTGGCTGGCCTTTTTCCTTTACAATGTTTTGATGCGATTTTCCGATACCGCCGATACGTTCAAAGATCCTTTTTTCGCCGAGATCTGCCGGACAGAGGCAGCCGGGATGCAATCCCGGATCGAAACCGCCGGCTGGGATGGCGGATGGTACCGGCGGGCCTATTTCGACGACGGCACTCCATTGGGGTCGAGGGAAAACAAAGAATGCCGGATCGATGCGGTCTCCCAGAGCTGGGCCGTACTGTCCCGGGCAGCTGATGCCGGTCGCGCCGAAATGGCCATGACCGCACTCGAAACGCAGCTTGTGAGAAAAGAGCTGAAGCTGATCCAACTCCTCGATCCCCCTTTCGATTCAAAGGGGCTAAACCCCGGTTATATCAAGGGCTATTTGCCGGGGGTGCGGGAGAATGGCGGCCAGTATACCCATGCCGCAATCTGGACCCTCATGGCCTTTGCGGCGTTGGGCCAACGGGAAAAACTGTGGGAACTGCTGGAGATGATCCACCCGATAAACCATACTACCGACGCCGCGTCCGTCAACCTATATAAGACAGAGCCCTATGTAATGGCGGCGGATGTCTACGCAAACGAGGCCCATAAGGGCATGGGCGGCTGGACCTGGTATACCGGGTCAGCAGGATGGATGTACCAGTTTATTTTGGATTCCTTTGTCGGGTTGGAAAGACGGGATCAGCTTTTACAGTTCAAACCTTGTTTTCCGCTTGAGTGGCCTTCTATTTCACTGGTATACCGATATGGGAAATCCGAGTACCGCATCACCGTCTTCCAGTTTGCGCGCAATTCCACCTCCAGATGGAAAATGGATGACCAGCAGGGTGACGGGAATACCATAAGGCTGGAAGACGACGGCATGATTCACAGCGTCGAAATATATTGTGCGGTAGTCGCCGCCATCCCCGGCGCACGTATGGCTATTTCTTAAAACACGCTGAACGGAATCGTTTTCGTCTCTGTATTCCCGATCAGCTCCAGGAAATACGTGCCCGCCCGATAGCCAGCCACGTTGAAATTAAGCGTGTTCACGCCGATCTGCGCCACATTGTTGTAGGTGGCGACTACCCGGCCTCCGGCATCGATGATCCGTGTCGCGTACGATCCGCCGGACGTGGCCGTAAAGGTCAGCTGAAGGTTGTTTCGGGCCGGATTGGGGTAAAGCCGGAGCGCGACGTTTGCCGCGACATTGATGACCACAACCCGGGAATAGGTGGAATTACCATTATCATCGGTTTGCTGAAGCCGGTAATAGGACGTGCCGGTATAGGGATGCTCGTCGACCGCGCTGTAATTCAGCACGACATTGCTATTGCCCGCACCCGGCACTTCATTGACCGTAGTATAGGTGACCCCGTCCTGGCTTCTTTCGACGGTGAAAAGTTTATTATTTATCTCCATCGCCGTTGACCAGGTCAAATCCACAGTACCTTCAGGAGTAAGGACGGCATCAAAAGATAACAATTGGATCGGCAGGGGAGAGGTGGTCACATTGGATGTTCCGATATACCAGGTATTGTTGATATTGGACAGGCTCAATCCGGTCCGGTTTACTTCGAGGGCAACATTGGCGTTGGTTGCTGCGACGAATGTTCCGACCGCGCTCGACGCCAAAGAGGCATTCAGATTCGAAAGCTGAAATACGCCGAACCCGTTCCCGCCAAATCGCAATTGACCGGTGCTGCCGTTCGGCGTAAGGCTATTGCCGGCGCTCACCTGCCAGGCGGCATTGGAGACCCCGACTACGGTAGTACCCCAGCTGGCGTCCAGATAGGCGACCGGCGTGAAGCCCTGAGTAGTCGGAGTATGGTTCACACTTAAGGTCCCGCCTGTGGTCAGATTGGACGAATATCCAAACCAGAGCGGCTCGTAAGCGTCTGCGGTCGGATCGGTACCTACGGGGAACAGTCCGGTTGTGCTCGGAATGGCAATGCTGGCCTTGGCAAACCAACGGGTAAAGGTCCCGCCGTATGCCCAGCCTGATGTATAGCTCAGCGTGCCCGGCGCCGCAGCGCTGGTGCCGAGAGTCAGGGTATTCCCATTCAGATTGATGAGCCCCTGGGTCATCGTGAGCGTCCCGGTTATAGTAGGAGAATAGTTGAACTGGAGGATGTTGGTGGCGGCTGCGGTTGACATCGTCAGGTTGACGATCTGCGGCGTCGGAGCACTGCCGATCACAAAGAACTGGGTGCCCGAGCCATTTATTTCCATATTACCCGCGGCGCCGCTGGCGAAGATGATCGCCGTGCCCGTAGACGCGGCAACGGAAATATTCCCCGCAAAAGTGGACGTTGAGTTATAGGCAGGACTGAGGGTCGCACCGGCTCCACTTTGAATAAAGTCGACGCTTCCGTTAAAGGTATCGCCAAGCCCCGCGTTTCCGCCCTGTCGAAGGATGCCGGAGCCCGCGTTGGTGATCGTTGTCGAACCGTTAAAGGTGTTACCGCCGTTATTCGCGCTGGTCACATTGGACGTATGTTCGAGGGCCGTCGTGTTGTTGAAAACATTGTTTTGAAACCGGATGTTTCCTACAATGGCGTTGAAAACTCCATTTGCGGTGTCCCCAATGATATACCCATTGGCGTTGGGGTGGTTGACGACAAAAGTAACACTTCCGTTAAACCGGCTTCCGACCAAATAGGCCGCAGTGTCGGCTTCAAAAAGACACGAGCCATTGAATACACATTCAAATCCGGGCAGCGCAGTCGTCCCGCCGATATAAAGGGCGCCCGTACTTCCGGAGGTATTGAGGATCTGAGCTTTTGGGCCCAGCTGCGTAACATTGCAAAGATAAATATTGGTTTGCCCGTTGATGGAGCCCGAAAGGAACTGTCCGCCGCTATTGAGCGTTACCGTTCCGTATTGGTTATTATCCGCAAAGTGGTAGAATCCGGAGGAGGTCGCAGCGGAATTCAGCGTGATCGTGCTGTCGAAAGCGACGCTGTTTACGTTACCCGATGCGGCGTCGGCGAAAGTCATGTTCCCGGTAAAGCCGATCGTGGCGACAACGGGTCCGTAGAAGGTGGCTGAGGCATTTCCGCTGCCGTTCTGCCGACATACATAGAAACCACCCGGCGTGACGGATGTCATCGTCGTAGTCCCGTAAAAGGCGTTGCCGAGCGAATTGGCGCAGACGATAAAATTATTGTTCGAGCCGGAGTCCGCCAGCGCGTTAAAGGTAGCATTCCAGAACGTGTCAGGCTGGGCGTTGGTGTCCCCCATCCTCCAGCGGCTTGCCGTCACTGCGGCGGTAAACGTAACCGGACCATGATAATAATTGCCGCCACCGAAAACATCATCCGTATTCAGCGTCTTGACAAAATTGGCGGTACCATACTGTGTAAAATTTTCGAACTGGATCCGGCCGGAAGTATCGCTGATGGTGATCCCGTTTGCCGCCGTTCCGATCTGCGTGCCAAAAAAATAGCCGATCTTATTGGTGTTGGGATCCGTCACTTTGAAGGTAGACCCGGCCACGCTCGTCAGGATCATTCCGCCATCCAGATTATCGGTGGTATTGGTAACATCCCCGGTAATGGTATAGTTGTTTCCGGCCAGGTCAAGATTGCCCTGTGTAAAGTTAGTATTATGTGTGACGTTGATATTCACAGAGGTCGTGATACTGGGACTGGAAGCAGAGGTGTTGTTGAAGGTCACATTATAAAAGGTTTGCCCCCCCGTGACGACCGTGCTGATCGCCTGGACGCCGCTGCTGCCATTGAACGTCACCGTACCGCTCTCCTGTAAGAACGGAGTGGCGCTGCTGCTCGTGATGGTCCAGTTGCCGCCGACGCTTAGACTGTAGTTTTTTGTAGGACTTACATCCAGTGTAGCGGTGCCCTGCACGGTCAGATTATTGAGCGCGGTCAGATTATTCCCTAGTGTCTTGGTGCCCGAAGTTGAAATATTCAGGTTGTAATAGTTCATCGCGTTGTTCGAAACAACCGTCTGGTTGCCCGCGTAGTCGTAGTCGACCGTGTTACCCGATGCACTGGGATTAAAGGTGCTGACCGTGATGGACTTCCCGGAATTGTATAACAGCGTGGCGCCCGTACCCTGAACAAATTGCCCCGATCCATACAAGGAATCGGTGATCATCAGGGTATTTGTGTTTGTTAAGACAGCCCCGGCCCCAACATTCAGATTGGGGATCGTCAGGGTGCCGGCGAGCATTGCGGTAGCGGAAGTGAATTTGTATTCGTTCGGACCGGCTGTGGTGGCGCTGGCGTTGAACGTACCGTTGTTGGTCAGATTTCCACTAAGCGCAAAGTGCATGTCAAACCCCGAGCAGTCCCAGGTGGCGCCCGACGCGATGGTGATGGTATTGAATGTTTTGGTGCCGATTGCATTGGTAAATACGATATCGCCGTTATCGGTCGTGGCGCCCGAGACCACCATGGTCGTATTGCCGATATCGAACACCGAACCGGACGCGACGTTCAAGGTCGTGCCAATGACAAGGCCGCCCGTCGCGGTACCGGAAAAAGTTACCGTTCCGTTTGTCGAAAGGGAGGTGAGAAAATTCACTGTTTTTCCTGAGGCATAGGTGATCCCGGAGCCGTTGTTCATGGTGACGGCACCGGTGAAATTTTGGGCCCCACCCGCGCTGGTGTAGGTCACCACACCGTTAAATGTAGAGGTCGATGCGACCGACATTTGATTCTGCCCGATCGTTTCGGTACCAGCTGCGGCGGTGAACGTTCCCGTCACACTCAGGACACCGGTGGAGGTGCCGGTAATCGCGCCGCCGGAATTCAGAAGGAGGCTTCCGCTTACATTAAGGGTCCTTCCTGTCGTCCAGGTGAGCGTTCCGGAAATAGTAAGGTTATTGCAGGCGCCGGGATTGGCGTCCATCGTGATGATTTGCCCGGCCTGGATAGTTACATTGTCGGCAGCAGTCGGGGTGCCAACCGGAAGCCAGCTTGCCGGTGTACTCCAGGTTCCTGCTGCGATATTGCTAACATAGTTAATAGCGTTTGCACGAAAGGAAATACCCAACACCGCCAGGATGACCAGGAGGTTTTTGCATAAAAAGTGCAGACGGGTATGATCTTTTTTCATAGTTATTGATAATTAACAAACTAATGGCTGCCATGTATGTGCCAAATGATTAGTCACTCATTGTCAATAACTTGGAAGGGTCTGAATGTAAGCCGGTTTCCCAATTTTGGAACTCGTTCCCAATCCGTGCAAAAAATAATCAAAAAAAATTTGCGTAGTTAAATAGCTACGCATATATTTGTAGTCAAATAGCTACGCAATGAACCTCAGACGTGACGTTTTTCAAGCCATCGCAGATCCGACAAGGAGGACCATTCTCTTGTTGGTCGCCACCCAGTCGCTGACGGCAGGGGCAATCGCCTCGAATTTTGACACCGCGAGACCTACCGTCTCCAAACACCTGCAAATACTCACCGAGTGCGAATTGCTCGAACAGGAACAGAACGGCAGGGAGATTTATTATCACATCAATGCAACCAGAATGAAAGAAGTAGCCGACTTTCTCGAACCCTTCCGCCAGCTATGGGATGACCGGTTTAACAAACTGGAAGCCATCATGAAAAATTACAAACCGAAAAAATAAACTACCATGGAACAGAAAACAAAACTCCGAGCCGAAGACGGCAAACAGGAGTACACCATCACGCGGGAATTCGATCTGCCATTGGATCTTCTTTTCAGGGCGTTCACCGAGTCCGATCTTCTCGAGCAATGGATGGGCACCAGGGTATTGAAGCTTGAAAGCAAAAAGCACGGCAGCTACGAGCTTGAGACAAAAGATCCCCAGGGGAATGTGATGTTCAGGGCAAACGGGACGATCCATGAGCTGATCCCGAACAAGAAGATCATCCGCACATTTGAAATGGAGAACGCGCCTGTCGGCGTTCAGCTGGAAGTCTACGAGTTTGAGCCGGCCACCGACGACACGAGCAAGCTCAGGATGCACGTCATCTATGAGTCTGTTGAGAAAAGAGACCAGGTGATGAAATTCGGCCTGGTGCAGGGCATAAACTGGGCGCACAACCGGTTGGAGGAAGTCTTAAAAAATTTAAAATAAAAAGCCATGTCAAAGACAAACAAGATCATCTATTGGATCGCCACCATTTTCCTTGCTTTTGGTATGCTTGCCGGCGGTCTTCAGCAGCTTTTTCAGTGGGGAGGATATGTTGCGATCATCACCCATCTTGGCTATCCGAAATATTTCATGTCCATCATCGGAGCCTGGAAAGTACTCGGGGTGATAACGATATTGATCCCGGGAGTCAGGATCCTGAAAGAATGGGCATACGCGGGTTTCTTTTTTGTGATGTCGGGAGCGGTTATTTCTCATTTGGCCATCGGGGACACGTTCAAGGATTATTACCCGTCATTGACACTTTTGATCTTCACGGTGATATCGTGGTATTTGAGACCCGCCGGCCGAAAAGTCGTTCTGGTTCACCAATAAATAAAAAGTTATGAATCCAAAGGTTGATTTCTTTTTTAGTAAAGAAAGTAAGTGGCAGAAAGAATACGCGAAATTGAGAATGCTCATCTTGGATTGCGGGCTCGACGAAAAGTTGAAATGGGGCTGCCCCTGTTATACGCATCAGGAGAAAAACATCGTTCTGATCCATGGGTTCAAAGAGTACTGTGCGCTCCTGTTCTTTAAAGGCGCCCTGTTGCAGGACCCTGAAGGAATACTGATCCAGCAGACAAAGAACGTCCAGTCGGCGCGTCAGATCCGGTTCACGAATGCCCGCGAAATTGTCAAGCTCGAGTCCGTCCTGAAGGCTTATATCTACGAAGCTATTGAAGTAGAAAAAGCCGGGTTGCGAGTCAAGAAAAAAGCGACCGCGGAGTACGAAGTCCCGGTGGAATTTCAGAATAAGCTGAACAAGAATCGTGCGCTGAAAAAGGCTTTTGAAGCGTTGACGCCCGGTCGGCAGCGGGGGTATATCTTTTACTTTTCCCAGCCTAAACTCCCGAAAACGCGGGAGGCCAGGGTGGAGAAATATATAAAGCAAATTCTCAATGGAAAAGGATTGGAAGATTGATCAATATCTAAGCACGCTCGATAAATGGCAGGAAGAATTATCGAAATTGAGGGCGATCATCCTCGATTGCGGGTTGACCGAAGAATTGAAATGGGGTTCGCCTTGCTATACCTATCAGGGCAAGAATATCGTCATCATCGGCGGCTTAAAGGAATACTGTGTCCTCAGTTTTTTCAAGGGCGTGTTGTTGAGTGATACGGAAGGCATTCTGGCGAAGCCCGGGGAGAATACGCAGTATGGGCGCCTGATCCGGTTTGCCAATGTCCGGGAAATCGTCAAGCTTGCGCCGGTCCTGAAAGCCTATATTTACGAAGCCATTGAAGTGGAGCAAGCCGGGATAAAACCGATCGGCAAGGCCCCTTCAACACCCCCGATCCCACCGGAATTCCAGGATCGATTGGATAAGGACCGCGCGCTGAAGAAGGCTTGGGAGGCATTGACGCCTGGCCGGCAGCGAGCCTATATCCTCTATTTTACTCAGCCTAAGCAATCCAAGACCACGGCGGCCAGGGTGAAGAAATGCAGAGAAAAAATTCTACGCGGAAAGGGATTGAACGATGAGTACATGCGGTGAGAATGCAATTCATTATTTCCTGATCAGTTTCCCATCGATGATCTTCATCAGGCCATCTTTGTAATTCCTGCTGACAGGGATCCGCGTCTGGCCTATCGCTACTTCATTGCCGATCAGCGAACGGATCTTGCCGATAGCCACGATATAGGATTTATGGATGCGCAGGAATTTCCCGGCAGGCAACTGCTCCTCAAGGGAGCGCATGGCGGTGAGCGTCATATATTTTTCACCGACCGTATGGATGCTTATATAATTCTGACGGGCTTCCACATAGAGGATGGATTCGTAAAGGATCTTTTCGTAGCCATTGTTGCACTTGATAAAGAAATAGTCATCCGCCGCCGGAACGCCGGTTCGTTCGATTACATCGCGGGCGCGGTTCACAGACTTCAGGAATCGCTCCGGCGCGATCGGTTTTACCAGGTAATCCAAAACATTCAGCTCAAACCCTTCAAGCGCAAAATGAGGATAGGCCGTGGTAATGATAACCAGCGGCGGATCCTGCAACCCCCGGAGAAAATCGATCCCCCGGATTCGCGGCATCTGAATATCAAGGAAGATCAGGTCGATCGCTTCGCTGGCCAGTACCTGGTTGGCTTCCACGGCACTGGCGCAGGAACCACGCAGATCCAGGAAGCCCGCCTCCCTTACCAGCAGCTCCATCCCTTCGCGGGCCAGCGGCTCGTCATCTACAATGATGCAGCGTATATTCATTGTACCGGTATTTTAAGCACGACGGAATACTTTTTACCTTCCTTTCGGATATCCAATTGATGCCGGCCGCTATAAATCAGCTCGAGCCTGCGCCGTACATTCCCCAGCCCAATGCCGCCGCGGGGAATACCCGCATCTTCCTCGAACGTATTTTCCACCGACAACTCCAAAAGACCGTTTTGGCAGCGGAGGTCCACCCCAACCTGGTTCTGCTGGTGGGAATAAGAAGATACGTACTTAAAGGCATTTTCCACAAATGGGATGATCAGTAGGGGGGCGATGGAGAAATCACCTACTTCTTCGCCGACATGGTATTCGATGCACACGGTACTTCCCTTGCGTAACCTCTCCAGCCCGATATAATTATCAAGGTAAACGATCTCTTTTTCAATTGGGATCCAGTCCGCATTGCATTCATAGAGTTGATAGCGAAGCATATCGGCAAATTTCAATAAGGTATGTGAGGCGACCTCCGGGTCCTTCCTGATCAGGACATAGATGCTGTTGAGGGCATTGAACAGGAAATGAGGGTTCATCTGGGATTTGAGGAAATGAAGCTCGTTCTCGGTCTTCTCCTTTTCCAACAATTGGGTTCGCCGGTCGTTGCGTACTTTGTCGCGGATGGATTTGATCGCTATAACCAGGAAAATGCTGTAAAGGTTGCCTGAAAGGATATACCCCAATTCCGCGCCGATCGAATAGGGCATCAACACATGAGACAGCGCGAATACCAGGATATGCATACCCAGGATACAAAAGGTCGATACCACCAGGGCCGCTGTAAGAATAAGACTAAAGACAGCATATCGCCGGGTGTTGAAATAAAGCGGAAAAAGCCGGTAGATGCAGTAATAACCAAGCGCCCCCTGGCCAATGGCCCAGCTCAGGGTAACGAGTAACGACAGGAACAAAGGAGTATCAGCGGCCTTGATGGATACCGTGGTCCAAAAGGCAAAGTAGACCGCCCAAAATAGGAAATGCCATTTATATCGGGACAAGAAGGACATATTTCAACTCCAATTCATAGCAAGGTATTTTTTTAGCCCCGGATTAGACAACAGTTATCCACGAAATACGCTGATTTATTGCCAAAATGCCGGTAATCGCCGCTGTCCGGGATATCCCGGTGCCTCAGCCTTGCAAATTCCTGATGGCCCGGAACAATAACAACTGATCCCCGGATACCTGCCTGATATCAATCTGATTTCCGGATGCCGCTTTGAAGTGGTCATTTTGTGGATCGATCATCAAAAAAACATGTTATGAAACTAACCATTCTTTTTGCGGTAGCGCTGCTCGGTGCTTCACAACTTAGATCCCAGTCGCACTATTCTTTTGCCGTTGTTAAGAGCGGGCAGGGCAGCCCACTGATCTTTATTCCCGGGCTGGAATGCAGCGGTGAAGTCTGGAATGACGCGGTGGCCCATTTTTCAAGCGGACATACCTGTTACGTCCTAACCCTTCCCGGATTCGCGGGACAGCCGCCGATCGCGGATCGCGATGTTCTGGGCACCGTAGTCAATCAACTGGCGTCGTATATCGTAGAAAACCATATTCAAAAACCGGTGATCATCGGTCATAGCCTTGGAGGCTGGGTTGCCCTGGCCCTTGGGGCTGCTCATCCGAATCTAACCGGAGGCCTCGTCATCGTCAGCTCAGCGCCTTTCCTGCCTGCGCTTTCCATGGGTTCAACTATCTCGCTGGATAGCGCCGCCAGGATCGGCCTGCTCATCTCAAAAGGGATGTCTGGACAAAGCCCCGCACAGGTAGCCTCCTCCCAGAAAATGTATCTTCCCACAATGATTCGGGATTCAGCACGGATCAATGAGGTGGCCGCGATGGCCGCCCGCTCCGATCAACCCACTCAGGGTGAGGTAATGGCGGAATTGTTTAGCCGGGACCTCCGGCCCTCGATGGGACAAATCCGCTGTCCGATCCTGGCGCTTGCCGACTGGTCCGCCTACAAAACGTATGGCGCTACCGCGGAATCAGTAAGGGCGAATTTGGAAGAACAATACAGAATGTTGTCAAAAACGAACGGCGCCGTCCTCACTATCGCCATCAATGACAGCTCGAAGCATTTTATCATGTTTGACGAGCCAAAATGGTTCTATGAGCAGGTCGACCAATGGCTTTTTCAAGTTCCGCCAAAGCGTTAAATTTGGGTCTAATGGGATCAGACAACAATACTTATGACGCCATTGTCATCGGATCGGGCATCAGCGGCGGCTGGGCCGCAAAAGAGCTGTGCGAGAAAGGACTGAAGACACTCGTCCTGGAGCGTGGCAGGAATGTAACGCATATCAAGGATTATCCGACGGCCAACATGCCGCCATGGGAATTCCGGCACCGCCTTCGGATGACTGCCGAATATTTGAAGGACAACCCGTACATCAGCCAGTGTTACGGCATTGCCGAAGATACCGCCCATTTTTTCATCCGCGACAAAGACCATCCTTATATCCAGGAAAAGCCTTTCGAATGGATAAGGGGATACCAGGTAGGAGGGAAGTCCCTCACCTGGGGACGCGCCTGTCAACGATGGAGTAAATATGAATTCATCAATCCGGAACGTTTTGGGTATGGCATTGCGTGGCCGATCGGATATGAAGACGTCGCGCCGTGGTATTCCCATGTGGAGGAATTCATCGGCGTTTGCGGGAACAAGGATGGGGTCGAATCGATGCCGGATGGTGAATTCCTGCCGCCGTTCGAGATGAATTGTGTAGAGGAGGTGATGAGCAAGAAGATCCATGCCGCCTATCCGGACCGTCATCTGGTGCATGCCCGATGGGCTCACCTGACGGAGCCCAAAAAAATTCATTACGACCAGGGCAGGGTAAAATGCCAGGCGCGCAATCTGTGTATGCGCGGCTGTCCATTCGGCGGCTATTTCAGTTCGAACAGCTCGACGTTGCCCTGGGCGGAGAAGACCGGGAATCTGACCATCCGGCCATTTTCGGTCGTGCATTCGATCCTGTATGACGAGCAAAAAGGCCGCGCATCCGGCGTGCGGGTGATCGATACCAATACGAAGGAAGTGATCGACTACAAGGCAAGGATCATTTTCTCGAATGCATCGGCGCTGAACACGAACCTGATCCTCCTGCACTCTACGTCCAATCGCTTTCCAAATGGCCTTGGCAACGACAACGGACTATTGGGGAAATATGTGGCCTTTCAGAATTATCGGGCTTCCTTAACGGCAGACATGGAAGGCTTCCTGGATAAATATTATTTTGGCCGCAATCCTACCGATCTGATCATTGCCAACTACAAGAATCTGCACCGGCAGGAGACGAATTATTTTGGCGGTTATACTACTTTTATAAGCGCGCGTCGTGGCCGCGGCGAAGGCGACGCCGACCAAGGCATTGGAGCGGACTTTAAGCAATCGATGTGCGAACCCGGCGGTTGGAATATATATATGTACTTGCAAGGCGAGACCGTGCCCAAAATATCCAACCACATCCGCCTAAGCCCTGACCAGAAAGATCAATGGGGGATACCCCTGCTGATAACGTCCGTTGAGTATGACGACAATGACCAGCGGATGATCGATGATTTCCATAAGGAGAGCAAAGCGATCCTGGAAGCCGCCGGCTGCACCAACATTCAGACCTGGCAAAACAAGCAGGCACCCGGATTGGACATCCACGAAATGGGCGGCTGCCGGATGGGCAAAGACCCTAAGACATCACTGCTCAACGAATGGAACCAGCTGCACTTGTGCAAAAATGTCTTTGTAACCGATGGGGCCTGCATGACCAGCACCGGGAATCAGAGCCCCTCGATTTTGTATATGGCGTTGACTGCAAGGGCGGCAAATTATGCTGTCGGACAAGTTAAGAACGGAGAATTATAGTTCGGTTAACCTTTTACATATGCCAGTTTCTCGGCGACCTTTCCATCTTTAACCCTGAACACATCGACTCCCCGCAAGTGCCAGGGCTTGCCTTCCTTTGTCTTACGGTAGATCCACCGGACAACACAACGATCGCCGGCAGCGAAAATATCCTCCGCCTCGAAATAGGCATCGGGGTTGTTGGCGAAGAATTTCTCCCAATAGGCTTTCACCGCAACGGCGCCTTCTACCCGGGCGCCATCAGGCGCCGGGCTTGTGTTTTCAAATATACAGTCTTCTGTCATGGCGTCCATGACGGCATCCACATCATGCCGGTTGAAGGCAGAATTGAAGCGTTCAACTGCGGCTATAGTATTTTGGGTATTATGCATTGCGTTTCCTGAACTCCCTTGGCCTCACTCCCTTTTTGCGGAGAAAGACCCGGTTAAAATACGTTAAACTTTCGAAACCGGAACGATACGCGATCTCCGATATCGTATCATCCGTCTCGCTTAACAGATGACAGGCATGGCCGACCCGGATCTCCGAAAGATAATCCGAAAACGTCTTGCCGGTTGTCCGTTTGAAGAATTTGCAAAAAGCGCTCTCGGACAAGTTAATCAGCGCCGCCATTTCGCCCAGCGATACCGTCTCGGCGCTATGCCGGTGAATATATTGGAAAACCTTTCCGATCCGCCCTTCCGTCTTCTTCCCTGCCGCCGGTTGGAAATAAGGTGAGGCCAGCACCCGGGCAGCCATCCGTGGTCCCGCGAGGCCCTGCAGCACTTCCAGCAGTGCGGTGATCCGGCTTACGGATTTGGCCTGCGGCAACCGTTCAACTGCGGCCAATAGACCGCTCTTGCCCAAGCCGCTCACCGGAAACGCCAGCCCCTGTGACGCCCGCGCCAGCAACTGCCGGATCCGGTCACATTCCGGATACTGTAACATCGGCGCCAGGAAGCGCTCCGAGAATTGTATCACGACCGCTGCGGACTTCACCTCGCTCACCCAGGTATGCGGCAACCCCGGCCCAAGCAGTACCAGGTCACCCGGAAAAAAATACTCGTGATGGTCCCCTACCATCCGCTCACCCGACCCTTCGAGGATCAATGTCAGCTCATACTCCGGATGATAGTGCCAGAGGAAGGGGAAGGCGGTGGTCGCATACCGGTAGGCGACATATGAATTCGCCCCCCGCTTGCTGTCGATATCTTCAAAAAGTGGTTTCATCGCACCATATTTGTGTTTTGCGCCAAAATCTACCAAATTTATGTCAATATAGTGCCAGAAATTGGTTATTAAGTGCGGAAATCTCCACGGGCCCTTCGGTACGTTTGTGGTGTGAGAAAAACGATTGTCCTAAACCTCCTCCTCCTTCTTTTTCCGGCCGCCTGCCTCCCGCAGGAGGTCATTTATTACATCTTCGAACGCAGCTTCTTTGACGCTAACGGCGACCGACAGGGCGACCTCCGGGGAATCAGCCAGAAACTCGATTATCTTCAGCAGCTGGGCGTGACCTCCGTTCTGCTGACACCTCTTTACAAATCGGCATTCTACCACAACTATTTCGCAGATGACTGGATGAACATCGATCCCGACTACGGTACGATCCGGGACTTTACCAACCTCGCCAGGAGCCTCCATTCCCGCGGGATGAAGCTATACATCGACATGGAGACCCAGTATGTCACGGACCGCCACGCCTGGTGGCGTTCGGCTGTCGGCAACCTCCGGTCGGGCTATCGCGATTTTTTACTATTTGACGATTCGTCGCATCTAAAGCCGAGCCCGATCATCTGGGGTATCACCGAACTGAAAGGATACAACGACAGCTCCCGGAAAGTCACAACCGTCAACTTGCGCGACCCGGGCGTACTGGCTTATAATGAGCGCCTTTTTACTTATTTCGCCGACCCGAATGGAGACGGACGATTTGACGATGGTGTCGATGGCTTTCGCCTCGATCACGCGATGGACGACCTCGACGCCAATCCCCGGCTGACGGAGCTGTTTACGACGTTCTGGGCGCCGCTGGTCGCGAAACTCAAATCGGTCAACCCGCGCCTGACCTTCGTAGCGGAACAGGCAAACTGGGGCTCCTTCGGATTCGACTATTTCAGCAAGGCCACGATCGACCGCGTATTCGCCTTCCGCATGGCTTTTGCCATCGCCTCCTTCGACAAAACCCAGCTGGAGAAAGCCGCAGACACGACCCTGCTTATGCTTCCCGCCGGTAAGGACCAAGTGGTCTTTATCGAAAATCATGACGTAGACCGATTTGCCAGCCGCGTCGGCAAAGACCCCGGCAAAGAGCGTATCGCCGCTGTATTGAACCTGCTGCTGGGCGGCATACCTTCGATCTACTACGGCCAGGAGCTCGGCATGTTTGGCGCCGGCGGCTTTAACAAGTTCGGAAATACCGACGCCAACGACATTCCGCGCAGGGAAGCCTTTGAATGGTACGCGGCCGACACGGGAAAAGGCATGGCCTTGTGGTACAAGGACACCGGCCCCTGGTGGGACAGCACGAACCTCAAACCATTCGATGGGGTTTCGCTGGAGGAAGAAAGAGATGACCCGCGATCGCTGTGGAACTGGTATCGGCAGCTGCTGACTCTCCGGCACCGATATTCCGTCCTGCAAACCGGAAACTACGTCGTGCTGCGCAACGACAACCCGAACGTCTTCTCCTGGGCTCGCCTCGCAACCAATGGGGACCTGGCCCGGATTGTAGTGAATCTTTCGGGGTTGGCTCAGCATGCGGGCCTCAACGGGGCAAGCCCTCCGGATACCCTGCCGGTCTTCGGGAATGCCACCCTGCAACGCGGCGGACATCAATTCATCGTTGACCTCCCTCCCTACGGGACAGGAGTATGGATAACAAAGCATCGTTAATATATCAATCATATGACAGCCGAAATAAAAAATGATTTGACCCGGCCTTACCCGATCACGGAGGCGCAGGTCGCTTTTTTCCGCGAGAACGGATATATCAAGCTGAGCCATGTCCTCTCTCCCGACAGTATCCGGTATCTGGACGACACCATCACGCAGGAAGTCCACCGGCTCAACACCCAGCACCTGCCGCTTGATCAACGCGATACGTATGGGAAGGCCTTTTTGCAGATCATGAATATCTGGATCCAGTCAGGCCCGGTTAGAGAGATCGTGTTCAGCGAACGACTGGCCAAAATAGCCGCGGACCTCCTGGAAGTAGACGGGGTCCGGCTTTATCATGACCAGGCGCTTTATAAGGAAGCGGGTGGCGGCCAGACCCCCTGGCATGCTGATCAATATTATTGGCCTCTGGCGACGGACCGAACGGTAACCGTTTGGATACCCTTACAGGAAACACCGCTGCCAATGGGCCCGCTCGAATTCAGTGCGGGCAGCAACCACCTTTCCACCGGCAGAGATCTGAAGATCGGCGACGAAAGCCAGCAAGTTCTGGAAAATGCACTCCACGATCACGGCTATGCGCATGTCATCGAGCCGTTCAGCCTCGGTGAGGTGAGCTATCACATGGGCTGGCTCTATCATCGGGCAGGGGCCAACCAAACCGATCGCATGCGGAAAGTGATGACGATGATCTACATGGACAAGGATATGGTGCTGAAGGAACCGGAGAACCCCAACCAGGTCAACGATTGGAACACCTGGTGCCCGGGCGCCAGGGTCGGTGAGATCATCCATACCGCGAGGAACCCCATTTTGTTCGAAAACTAATTCTATGAAGTGGCTAACCATATTGATTATCCTGACAGCGATCCCGCCTTCGAGACCCCGGGCCGTCTCCATTGACGAACATTCTCCATTTACCCGCATCGCCCGCCGGGCGGAGGCCTTTGAACCGCTTCCCTTTGGCGCCGTGCGCCCCGAAGGCTGGCTGGAAGACCAGGTCCGCTCGAACCTGCGCGGATTCACTGGGCACCTGGACAGCCTGGCCCCTGATCTGATCATCAAAGATGACATCTATGGTAAGGACAGGCTCACCAAAGACGTGAAGAAAAAGGACGTCGGCGCCCTTGCCGGCGGCGACCCTTCCGCCGAGGTCCAATATCTCTGGTGGAACAGTGAGACCCAGGGCAACTGGCGCGATGGTTTCATCCGCTCGGCTATCCTGGCCGGTGATCCGCAAATGCTGGCCCGCGCCCGGGCCTATGTCCGTCGTATCCTTGCCACGCAGGACCCCGACGGCTATCTCGGTATTTATGACCGGGACCTGCGTTACCGCTTCGACGGTGAGAACGGAGAGCTGTGGGCGAAGACTACACTGCTTCGCGGCCTCCTGGCCTGGTATGAATATAGTCAGGATCAGAAGGTCTTTGTCGCCGTCGAAAAGGCCGTTGCCGATGTCATGCATCATTATCCCGTGGACGCCTCGCATCCATTCTCCTCCAAGTCACCCGACGTAGGTGGCCTGTCGCACGGGCTCATGTTCACGGACGTGCTGGAATCCCTCTACCGGCTCACCGGAAGACAGGTCTATCTGGATTATGCGCTGTTCCTCTATAAGGACTTTTCTGCGGCCACTCTTCATGAAGATGCCCAGTACGACAAGATCACCGACCCGGCGTACCGCCTGCGCGGTCATGGCGTGCACACCTATGAGCATCTCCGTGCGGTTGCCGCCGCCGCCTATGCGTCGGGCAACCCCGCTCTGCTGAAAGCCCTGGATGATTACTTACAAAAGATAGAACAGGAGATCACCCCATCCGGCGCCCCCGCGGGTGATGAATGGATTAGCGGGCGGCCAGGCGACGCAACGACTACCGGTTATGAGTATTGCTCCCTGCAGGAACTGATGGATGGCTATATCGACTTGCTGGCCAAGACGGGTACAGGGTCATGGGGCGATCAGGCCGAACAGCTGTTCTTCAATGCGGCGCAGGGCGCCCGCAACCCCGATGCTTCCTGTATCGCCTATCTGAAAACAGATAACTCCTACTATATGACGGGCGGTTTGAACGGCGATAGCAGCAACCCGCGCCAAACCCGCTACAAATATTCTCCCGTCCACCAGGATGTAGCGGTATGCTGCGTTCCCAATGCCGGCCGGATCGCGCCTTATTTTATTGACCGCATGTGGATGCGCAATAGCGCCGGACTGGTCGCCACGTTGTTTGGCCCCTGTAAAGTGACGACAACCTGGGAGGGTGCGCCCCTGACCATCCGGGAAAAAACCGTTTATCCCGATGAGTTTTCCTTCGACTTCCAGATCATCGCGAAGCGCCCCGTCAACTTTACGCTCGCCATCCGCAAGCCCGCCTGGGCGACCAATCAATTGATCAGTTACCCTTATTCGGAACAGAACGGGTATTACCTCATCAAGCGGACCTGGCAGCCGGGTGAATCGGTGCACCTGCGCCTCTATGCCGACGTTGCCGTTCGCAAGGACCGGAAAAACGACGACTATTTTACCCACGGGCCCCTGGTCCTCGCCCTGCCGATCAGCCCAACGCCCGAAATAACGAAGCGATACCCGCTGCCCGGTTTTTACGATTACCACTACCGGCCCGACAACCTGGTCATCTATACGTACAAGGGCGATCCGATCGAACATTCGGGGAACGATCGCTTCGAAGCGGTGCTTTACGATACCGCTCAACAAAGGAGAGTCAGGGTCTGGCTGAAACCCATGGGTAGTACGATACTTCGGCAGGTAACGTTTCCCGGTCGCTGATATTCTGTATCTTCACGCCCGGAACAACCAAAACCTTCCTAGTTATGTACAACCATTCTACCTTTGGGGCAATTCTGCTCTTTTGTTTGTTTTTCATTGTGAACGCCTCTCCCGTTCGGGCGCAATCCTGCGTGACAGGCGGCGGGGTCTCCGCTCCGGTTTCCTATTCGGGCCTAAACGGCCTGGTGATCGACGGTCTTCACATCAATACCACCAGCGGCAATTGCGTCACGGTAAGCAACTGTACAAACGTTGTTATAACGAATTGCATCTTCGGCCCTTCGCTCAATGGATGGGGGGTTTACCTTTCTGGGTGTAACCATGTCAGGATTTACAACTGTCGCTTTATGGATAACCAAGGCGGGATATATGCGCTTCATTGTACGGGAAATATCCAGGTGGACAGCAATCAATTCAGCAATGTGGTTGTCGGCAGTTCCCATGCAGGCCATTTTATCCAATACGACAACTGTTCAGGTACGGGCAACCAGATTAACGCCAATATCGGTGAAAATATCTTCGGCCCCAACAGCAACCCCTCCGACCTGATCAATCTTTATCAATGCACGGGTACGGCAACGGATCCGATCTATGTCCTGGGGAATGAATTTCGCGGCGGCGGTCCCAACAAGAGCGGCGGCGGCATCATTCTCGGGGATGCTGGAGGCTATTATGAGGTGGCGCAGCAGAACATCCTCGTCAATCCCGGGCAGTATGGGATGGCCTTCCCTGCCGGCTCAAACATGACCATCCTGGATAACGAAATTTACTCGAAGTCATTTTGGTTCAACAACGTCGGGATCTATGTCGATCACCTTGACGGATCGAGCTGCGGTCCGAATCTTACGGTGAACTACAACCAGGTGAATTACTTCGATTCTGCCGGCAACCAGAATTACTTCTATAATGCCGGTAATTGCGGAACGGTTACCACCGTAGGCAATAACTGGCCCGCGAATATCGACTCGTCGATCCTGCCCGCCCGGTTATTATGCCCCGTCCTGATGGCGTACTACCGGTTCGATAATAGCTGGGCTGACAGCGCAATGAACAGCGCCCCCGCCACGTCCGGCAACGCGGCGTTCGCTGGTCAGGGGATGAATAGGATGTGCGCGAACTTTAACGGTACGTCCAGCTATGTCGACCTCGCCCAATCCCCCTGGCTCCAACCTACGCTGCAAAAGCTGACCGTCTCCTGCTGGATCAAACCCGGCGCATTGAACGGCATTCAGGGAATTGCGCAGTCCCAGAACGCGAACGGCTATACCGGCGGATGGCGGATGATCCTGGAGGACAGTACGTTCAATGCCCATATGGTCACCGACTCCGCAACAGTCGATATCTATGTCGGCGGGCTACTGCCCGGTGTCTGGACACAGCTGGTCATGACCTATGACGGCGATTCGCTGCGGGGATATGTAAATGGAACGCAACGGGCATCCGTCTGGCTGAGGGGCCACGTGCAATATAATGCAACGTCGCCCATGCAGCTGGGATATTGCAGCGGAACGGGGTATTACCTCGGGTATATGGATGAACTGAAGTTCTATGACGGTGCTCGCAACGACAACGAGATCCTGGCGGACTACCAGACTGCTTACCCGCTGGTGACCAATCCGCCTCCTGCCCTCCGGGCTTATTACTCCTTCCAGAACAACTGGGGGGACAATTCCGGGGACAACTTTACGGCTACTCCCGTATCAGGCGCAACCTTCGTCTGCGCCGGCGATAACAGCGCCGCCGCTTATTTCAACGGAGGCGGCGACTACGCCTATTTGCAGCAAAACGCAGCCAATTCGCCCTGGCTGGACCCTCAATCCAGCACGCTGACGGTCTCCTGCTGGATTTATCCGCTCACGCTGACCGGTATCCAGGGCATCAGCCATTCCATGAATGGCGACGGGAATACAAGTGGCTGGCGAATGCTGCTGAACAACGGTACCTTCGACGCCAGGGTGGTTACGAATGAAGGGGGTGTGGATGTTTATTGCTCGGGTATCCAGGCCAATACATGGAACTTTGTCGCTATGACCTATGATGGGACCGCCGTGAACGGCTATGTGAACGGAGCACTGATAAGCAGTACTCCTTCCGGGGGGTACATCCCCTATAATTCCAACCTGCCCATGCGTCTTGGCATTTGTAATGGTTCGGATTATTTTATGAACGGATATATGGATGAATTCAAATTCTATGACGGGCCGCGGACGGCAACCGAGATCCAGCAGGACTACAACGCGACCTATCCGCTGATCTTTGCGGACCCGAATTGTCCCACCTCCAGTCCACGCACCCTTGCCTATTCCAACCGCGCAGGGTTCGACAGCACTACCGTCAACGAGTACCTCGTTTCACCCAACCCTGCCAGCACGGAAATTACGATAAGACCTCAAGGCGTCTCGGGGGCTACCGGCGACATCCTGCAGATCCAGCTTTATAATGCGGTTGGCCAAGTGGTCAGATCGGTTGCGGGCGATCCTAACGGGCAAGTAATAAATGTAGCGGACCTGCGCACCGGCATCTACTATGTACGCATTATTGCCCGTAATAAAGTGACAACTACAAAAGTGTTAATTTCCCCACATCTATGAAAGGACAATTGATTTTCGCGCTAACCTTAACCATATCCGTTGCCGGCTTTGCCCAAATCATCGACCGATCCAGGCTCGATAGTCTGTTTGACGTCCTCTCTGCCCGCAATCTCGCCAAGGGGAAAATCTGTATCACCCGCGACGGGAAGGTCATCTACGAGCGCGTGGTCGACACGGGACAGGCTCCTGCTGTCTACCGTATTGGCTCCATAACCAAAGTCTTTACGGGTATATTGATCTATGAACTGATCGATGCCAAACGACTATCGCTGCGAGACAGCCTGAGCGAGTTTTTCCCCGATCTGCCCAACGCGGGCAAAATTACCATCGCCGAAATGCTCGGTCATCGCAGCGGCCTCGCGAATTTTACCGCGACAGCCACCAACTTCGACAGTTGGAAAGAACAGCCGCAAACCCACGAACAACTATTGGCCTTTATCCGCAACCAACTGCCGGACTTCGCGCCGGGCGCCAAAGCGGATTACAATAATTCCAACTTCTTGTTGCTGGGGTATATCGTCGAAAAGATATACCATCAGGCATACAAAGACATCGTAAAGGAAAGGATCATCCGGAAACTGGGCCTTCATGACACTTACTACGGTGACCACGCCGGATTTCAGGGATCGGAAGCGGCTTCCTATAAATATTTCGATAACCAATGGCGGCCCGAGAAGGCGGTATTTCTCGACAATTTCGCCGGCGCCGGAGCAATGATCTCTACTCCGGAAGACCTTTGCGCCTTCATTACCGCCATTTTTAACGGTAAATTTATCAGCAAGGCAAGCCTCGCCCGGATGACCCGGATCGAAAAAGACGGCTATGGATGGGGAATGTTTTCCTTTGGCGATAGCCTGCATACCGGATACGGCCATAACGGCAAGACGGAAGGATTCGCCTCCTCCATACAATATTATCCCGAAAATAAACTGGCGATCAGTTACTGCACGAATGGAGAGGTCTACCCCAAAGATGACATCCTTGACGACGTTTTCAGGATCTGCTTCGCCGAACCTTGCACGATACCCACATTCACGCCTGTTTCGCTTACACAGCAGCAACTGCAGCCCCTCATCGGAACCTATTCCGGGGATAACGGTTTGCAAGTCACGTCTTCAATCGCCAATGGCAGCCTCATCCTGGAGACCAAGGGCCAGCAATTCACGCTGGATGCCTTGTCGGGTCATGAGTTCCGCAACGTTCGATTCGGATTCTTCTTTGATTTCGATAAAGATGGCAAGGAACTTGTCGTTCACGATGCCGCTATCACTTACTGGCTTCACAAACAATGATCCCCCTCGTTTGCCGGCTGTTATGTCTATTTCTTTCTGAAAAAACTTGGGGTTTAGGCAAATCGACCTAATTTTGCGGCAAAATCCTGTTGATGTTGTTTCGGCGCACGGCTGCCTTTCTACTACTACTGGTGTTCTTTGCCCAGGCATTCAGCAGGTACCTCCTTGTCGCCGACTACTTCGTTGACAGGGCTGCTTACACCGAAAACTGCGTCAACAAAGACCGGCCCTGGATGCACTGCAATGGCCGATGCCAGTTGTGTAAGAGGCTGCATCAGCAGGAAGGTGCCCAAGATAAGCAGACCCCGGAACGGAAACCCGGGAACGCTGGCTACGAAACACTCTATTCTGCTTCCTCCCTCGCTAATTTCAACGCGTTACACCTTGTAGCGCTGATCGACCTTCAATACCACGAATTCTCCGCGGGTAAACCTATCGGGATGCCTCGCGACCTTTTTCATCCCCCCGGTGATCGTTTGGCCTAACCTGCGCACACATTTTTTAACCTGCGTATTTATTGTTGAACATTCCAAACGATCTGAATGAAAAGATTCCCCGTATTGGGTATACTCATATTGGCGGGCGTGTGTCTGCTCGCTCAGTCACTGCACGCTCAGCCACTGCGCATTCAGCCATCCAGCAGTGGGATCGCCGATTCGACCCCGCGTCATCCCATTTACGACTCCCTCCAGCAAGTGGTCATCACCAGTCTCGGGGTCGTCACCAATTCGCGGCGATCCCCGGTCCCCGTGTCCGTAGTCACGCACAATATGATCCTTCAGGCTTCGGCCAATACCGCCGTCGATCTGGTCGCCGGCCAGCCGGGTGTCAGCGAAACCACTGAAGGGGTAGGGACAACCAAACCGCAGATCAACGGCCTGGGCTTCAATCGCGTCCTGGTGCTCACTGACGGACTCCCCCAGGAAGACTTCCAGTGGGGCGACGATCATGGTATCCTGATCGATCCCTACGCCGTATACGACGCGGAAGTCATCCGCGGACCGGCCTCTCTGCAATATGGCTCGAGCGCGGAGGCCGGCGTCATCAATTTCAAGACGGCTTCGTTCGCGACTGACGGAACGCTTAAAGGCAGTTGGCTGTCGGAATATCATGCCAACAATGGATATATCGGGAATTCCCTTCACCTCAGTGGTAACAATAACGGATTCGTCTGTGATCTAAAGGCCAGCGGCGAACTGGTCCATAGCTACTGGAACCCAAAGGACGGTTATGTGTGGGGTTCGGCCTGGAACCAGGGAAACGCCCGGTTGACCCTCGGCCTCTCGAAGTCCTGGGGCTACTCCCGGCTGAGCTTCAGCGCCCTCTATCGGCGTATCCAGGTGCCGGACGGTAACCGCGATAGCACGGGGAAATTCCTATTCGACAATCCGGTGGGCGAAAAGATCGCGCCTACCCTAAGTAATTTCCTTTCTTACCATGCTACGATTGCAAGCGACAAGATCCTGGAAGAATACCAGGCCTGGTGGCAGAACAGTTTCAATGTCCGAAAAGGCAGCATCGGCGCAGATATCGGCATTACGAGCAGCATACATCATGATATCGACTCCGGAACGGTCGGGGAGAACAACATGGTCGTCTATGATATCCCTTATTCGCTGAAATACCAGCTCGCCGATGGGAAAAACGGGCTGAAGCTCACGACTGGCGTCAATGGTATCTATGAATTCGAGCACAACCTTCCTCCTCCCCCGGCGCCCTACGTGCCCGATTACGAGATCCCGAACTACCGCAACTTCGAGATCGGCGGGTTCGCCATCGTAGAGAAGGAAATCAAAGCACTCACCTTAAGCGGCGGATTGCGTTACGATATCACCAACTTCATTGGCGATGACGCCTACGGGTTCACCAGCTTCAACAACACGTACTCCGGATGGTCGGGTAGCGTCGGGGCCTCTTATCAGTTGCCGCATGATCAATATGTGAAGCTCAATGTCGCCAAAAGCTTTCGCGCCCCGGCCATCAATGAGCTTACCAGTAACGGCCTGAACATCGGTTCCAATGCCTTCCAGCTGGGCAATATTAACCTGAAGGCGGAACAAGGCTACCAGATCGACCTGGCCTACGGCTATAGCGGCAGGGACATCAGCTTTGAACTGGAAGGGTTTTATAACCATATCGGTAACTTTATCTTTGCCGACCGCACGGATTCGATTTCACAAGGCTATCCGGTTTATGATTTTGTGTCATCCAACACCGCGATCCTGACCGGCATCAATGCCTATTTCAACGTACACCCCGCGGCGGCAAAAGGACTGGAATGGAGTAATCGGTTCTCTTATATCTATAGCTGGCTTCCGCATGCCACGGATTCCACCAATCACCTCCCTTGGATACCGGCGCCGCATTTGCACAGTGAGGTAAAGTTCCGGCTGAACGACAAGCCGGGGTCCGCCTTGTCCGCTACGTATTTCAAGGTTGGCCTTGCGCACTATTGGCGACAGAACGACATCTATCGCGCTCTCTATACCGAAGTGCCCTCGGCAGCCTATACCCTTGTTGATGCCGGATTCGGAACGCAATTCGTCGATCGCCGGTCCGGCCGGGTGATCTGCGCCTTTTACCTGAACTGTACCAATCTGACCAATATCGCTTATGCCGATCACCTCAACCTCGCGCAGTATTTCTATGCCGTCAATGGAAGCCTGGTCACCGTCACCAACCAGCGCCAGGGCGTGTTCAACATGGGCAGGGATTTTACCTTCAAGGTCATTTTCCCATTTGGGTCACACTAAGATTGCACATTTGACAGAGAAGGTAGGAGGCCCCCTGGGCACATCGCGTGTTGTCGGAATCGACCCTTAGCTTGTCGGAATTGCCGCCCTCAATTGTGGGAAAAAATCCGCAGCTTTACAGGGCAATAAAAAACTAATCTATGTCAAAAGTATCGATCTATCTGAACTTTCAGGGAAACACCGAAGAGGCGTTTAACTTCTACAAATCCGTCTTCAGGACCGAATTCGCCGGCCCGGTCTCGCGCATGTCCGACATTCCCCCTATGCCCGGAATGCCGCCGCCGCCGGACAACGAAAAGAACGCTATCATGCATATGGCTCTTCCCATCCTTGGCGGCACCCTGCTTCAGGGGACGGATATGCTGGAATCGATGGGTCATAAATTAAAGATCGGCAATAACACGACTATCTGCCTCGAACCGGATAGCAAGGAAGAGACGGATAGGCTGTTCAACAGCTTGTCTGCCGGCGGATCGGAGATGCAGAAGCCTGAACAGATGTTTTGGGGCGCATACTGGGGAGTTTGTCTGGACAAATACGGGATACGCTGGATGTTTAATTTTTGGAATCAATAAACCGGACGTGCAACAATTGCGCGGCGCTCACCAATCCCGTGACGACACTGCGGGCTGAAAAAGCAATCGCGACATCATGCTTGCGTCGACATTGCGCTTACCGCGACTTTCCCCGCAGGTAAGGGATCTCCGTCGTCGCAAAAGGTAATTTAGCTGTTGTCCGGTCCAGGAACCTCGCCACGACCGGCAATAGTTTTTCCGGTTCCGCATCGAGCAGAAAATGCCCCGCATCCGGGATGATCGCCAATTCCGCGTCGGGAATACTTTCGAAATAACCGACCGCCTGATCGAGGCGAACCCAATCCTGGTCTCCAAGCGCGATGAGTACCGGTACCTTGACCGATGCCAAATCCTCCCGCGATAATCCATTCCACGGCGTGCCGCCGAATTTTGCCCAGATTACCGGCCAGTGTGCCGGGTCAGGCGCAACCTCCCGATAACGCGACCGTTGAAAATCAAATACCGGCGAGTCGGGTGTCAGCTGCATCGTACCCGCCAGGATCTCTGGCTTATATGTCTCACCGAACCGGCCAAGCGCTGATCCATAGGTTGCTACCCGGCGGACACGCTCCGGATGCCGGATCGCGATCAGCATCGCGATCGTTCCGCCCGTACATTCCCCAAGCAGGTCGACGGTGTCGATCCCGAGATGATCCAGCAACCCGATCAGGTCCTCCGCCTGTTGCTCAAAACATAGCGGCCGGTCAATATCTGCCGTCCTCCCGCGACCCTGCATATCCACGCAAACCACCTGGTGACGGTCCATCAGCGCCGTGAGACGAGTGACACCGGCTACCGCGAACCCTGCCCCCAGATAGACCAGTGGATCACCCGTGCCTTCGATCTCATAATAAAGCTGCAGGCCGTTCACCGGTGCATATCCGGATTGTTTGTCAGTATTCATTCATAAATTTACTCCGCCGGTTGATGTTCAGGGTTATCGAAAATGGAGAATTTCCTTTGGATTAATCTCGCTTTGTCCAATTCCTGTGCTTCCGAACCATATACCATTAAAACGATCATTATGGAACAGATTAAACTCGCCCGTCCGGCCACGACACTCCTCAGGCCGATCGCTTATTGGGTGGCCACGGGCTTAATTGTACTGGAAACTGCCGCAGGTGCGGAATGGGATTTGGCCCGAATCGACCTCGTCAAACAAGTTTTTGCGCATCTCGGATATCCGCTATATCTGCTGACGATCCTTGGCATCTGGAAGATCCCCGCCGCCATTGTACTGGTTATCCCCCGCTTTGGGCGTGCGAAGGAATGGGCCTATGCAGGATTGTTCCTTGTGTATACCGGCGCTGCGGCCTCTCATTTTATGCGTGGTGAAATCAGCCAACCCTGGGACCCGCTTATCCTGGCGCTTCTGACCATAGCCTCCTGGGCGCTTCGGCCTGACAGCCGGAAATGGATACCTGTTGTCGACCCGGCCGCACGCGCTTCCCGTGCCCGAAAGATCATTTATTGGACGACGACGATTATGGTTGCATTCCCCATCGTCTCCGGCGGGGTCGCCCAACTTATCGGCGGCCGCGAGAATGTGGAAGGGATCGTTCGCCTGGGATACCCGACATTCTTTCTGACCATCCTCGGCTTTTGGAAGGTGTTGGGCGGGATCGCCATCCTTATCCCCCGTTTCAGGCTTATAAAAGAATGGGCTTATGCCGGGATAATTTTTGACCTGAGCGGTGCGGCGGTGTCCAATGCGGCAAGCGGCATGCCGGTCTTTCATGTGGTTGCGCCTCTCGTACTTATGACAATTGCAATTGTCTCCTGGGCCTTGCTGCCTGCCGCCCGCCGGCAGACCGCCCGTTAAGAACCCGCCTTCAACTTCTTAATTTGATTGGCGCCGTTTGTATTATCCGGATTGAGCTGGAGCGACTTTTCAAAATATTTGATCGCCAGATCCTTGTTGCCCTTATCCGCATACGCCTCGGCAAGGCTGTCCCAGACGTTCCAGCTCTCCGGATGATCTTCGGTATTTTGGGTGAAGACCCCGATCGCATCGTCAAGTTTCTTCAACCGGAGAAACAGATAGCCAATCTCGTTCATATTGCCTTCGCTGATGCTGTCCCCGGTGCTGGCACGGTGGTTCCGGTAGTCCATCAATGCTTGTGTAGCACCCTTCGCCAGGGTAGCCTTGGTCAGTTGCCGCCCGGGGGAATTGTATCGGTCATAGTTCAGATGAGCCAGGGCCGGGTGATCGCCCCCGATCGCATCGTCCAGGATCTCTTTGGTAAAAGACAGCCCGTTGGCGCCATCCGCAAAATAAACGACGGCGCTTTTATTCGGCAAAAAGGCGGTCACGTACGCTTTGGCATCACCGTTGTCACCCCAATGCCAAAAATACCTTCCTTCCGGCATGGTCTCCAGCCCTATGCCAAGACCCCACGCGATCGGGGGATATTTCGGGTTCACATGCGATTGTGGCGTCAACATCTGCTGCCACGTCGCCTTTTTCAGCCCTGTTCCATTCAATACCACAATGATGAATTTGGCATAGTCCTCCGGCGTTGTTTGCAGGCTCGCCGCGGCATTGCCATCATCGTGCAACGTGTCCTCTTTCCCATCCTTCGGCTGATTCCTGCCGTTCAGGGCCCCAAGCACATCATGCCGGTATGCTTTCAGCGAATCGAACCGGTTTCGCCAGACGTAGCTGCTGGCCGTCATCCCCAAGGGCTGAAGCGCATATTTCTGCATGAACGCTTCGAACCGCATTCCGGTGATCTTCTCCACGACCCTGGATAGATAGACCATTCCTTCCCCGGAATAACTCCATTTTTCACCGGGATTGAAGTGGATCAGCAGCGTTGTGGTGCCATCGGCATCTCTCCAGTTGGGAAAGCCCGATGTATGGCTCAACACATGCCGGGCTGTGATCAGGTTGATCCGGTCATCATTGACCACGTCGTAATTATTGCCGAGGTATTTGTTGAGCGGGGTATCCAGGTTCAGCTTCCCTTCATCTACCAGGCGGAGGACCGCATAGGCAAAGACAGGCTTGCTGAGCGACGCCGCTTCGAAGACCGTGTTGGTCGTAACCGGTTTTTTAGTGACCGCATTGCTGACCCCGAAACCCTTCGACCAAACCATGCGGCCATCCCGGATCAACGCGATCGACATCCCCGGGACATCGGATTTTTGGAGAAGGACCGGAATATCGGTCTCGAGCCGACGAATAGCTTCTTTGGCGGGGGCCATAGGCGGCTGCTGGGCATGGGATAAGGGGTTGGCTAATATTAGGAGCGCGAAAAGGACAATCCTCATAAGTAGTGAAGTTTCAAGATAGACGCTTCTATTAAGTCATTTGTTGCACTCTACGGTGGTTTCACTTAATTCCCCTACCTTTGCGCACCATTTAGCGCCAATATTTTTGGCGTTGTTCGGGAAGTAGCGCAGGCCGGTAGCGCACCTGGTTTGGGACCAGGGGGTCGCAGGTTCGAATCCTGTCTTCCCGACCATAAGTCATTCAAAGGAGACTAGAAGCCCGTTAATCGCTTGATTTTCGGGCTTTTTCATTTTTTTCCAGCCCAATTCAATATAGTTAATATCATCTGGTTCGTGAGTAATGAGGTGAGTAGGAAACCGCCTCCGGGGTGAGTTACCTTTGTACTCACCTCACAGTGGATAATGCACCGATACACGCGGCCCGTATTATTCACTTTAAATCATACCAAGATGAGAAGCAGCAACACCTTCGGCCTGCATTTCGTACTCCGCCCGACCCCCAAAACCGCCCACGCGATCTACGTCCGGATCGTCGTCAACGGGACCCGTTGCGAACTGGCCCTAAAACAAGCCATTGGCAAAAAGGACTGGAACACCGACAAGGGGGCGGCTCGACCTACGACCCCGGCCCTGAAGAAGCTCAATAGCCATTTGGAGGAAGTCCGGGCAAAAATCGTTTCCCATTATCAACAGCTTAATTTGGCGGATGAGTACCTGACCGCCGAAATGGTCAAAAACTCCTATTTGGGCAAAACGGCATCCGGTGAAGAAAAAATGACCCTTAACCGGTTGGTGGCCCGGCACAATGAAATGCAAGGAAAGACCCTGGAGCGGGGGACAATGAAGAATTATAAAAGCACGGCAATCTATCTCCGGAACTATATGATGTCGAAATATGACGCCGGGGATATTTACTTGAAAGATTTGAGCCACCAGTTCATTACCGGGTTTGAATTTTACATTCGGAACAATCCCCTTAGAACGGGCGACCCATGCACCAACAATGGAACGATGAAGCATCTGGAACGGCTGAAGAAGATGGTCAACTGGGCCCATGCCAATGAATGGATTGACAAGAATCCCTTCGCCGCCTTTAAACTGCGGCTTAAGCGCCATGAGATGGAATTTCTTGATAAGGATGAGCTGGCCCGGGTTGAGGCGCGGGATTTGGAAAACCCTATGTTGCGGCGGGTGCGGGATTTATTCATTTTTAGCTGCTATACCGGGCTAGCCTATATCGACCTGGTCTCGCTTAAACCATCGAATATCTTGGCCGGGGCAGACGGAATGCAGTGGATCAAGACTTCCCGGAAGAAAACGGAGATACCGATAAATGTGCCCCTACTGCGGCCAGCTGTCGCCATCCTCGAAAAGTTCCGGGCCGACGAAAATGCAGAAAAATGGGGTTCCCTTTTTCCCAGGGTCAGCAATCAGGAAATGAACCGGTCCCTTAAATTGATTGGGGAAATTTGTAAAATTAAAAAGCGGTTGACTTTTCATTTGGCACGCCATACGTTCGCTACTACCGTTACTTTGTTGAATGGAGTGCCAATTGAGACAATCAGCAAATTGCTAGGGCATACAAAACTGGCGACTACTATGATTTACGCCCATGTTGCGCAATCTAAGATAGGACTTGATATGACTTTGCTACAAACTAAATTGGATAAAGTCTAGAGCTATAGGGCGCGTAAGGGTACGCTTTATCTTTAATACCTGAATAATTTTGAATAATAGTTAATTTTATGCAACCGCGCAATGGTTTATAATTTCATTTAAAATTGGCAAAATCCTTATAAATTTCTATAAACAGAGGCGAACCAGTAAATGAAAGAGGCGATATAGGGCCAAAAAACATAAAAGGGAATTTACCATTACTACTTGGATCAATAAATGATTTATACAATTGGATCGCTGCCGGATTATTGACTACCTCACTTACTTTCCTTAGTTCTTGACCAGAAGTTAGGCCATATCCAAATCCAAATATTCTCATTTGCCGGAGAATTTCTTCATCTAAGGATTCTATCGTTTGTGTTATGAACATGTAACCTATCCCATATTTTCGAGTCGTCCTAACGGAGCCAATTATTTCCTTGGTAAGTTCCTTTATTTTTTCATCGTTCGAGTCGGATGATATAAACCTGTGCGCTTCGTCCATAACTATTAAGCAATTCGCTTTTTTCCCTTGTGCATAATATTTGGCGCCAGCTTCCACAATTGCGCTTTCAATTAATGTAACGAACCTTGCTTGAAGGTTTTCATTCTCGATATCTCCCGCCTTCTGGTTAATATCCAAAATTATAAAGTTTCCATTTTCTTCCACTATCTTATCGACAATCTTATTGATTGGTAATTTGTTAGATCCGTCTGATTTTTTGGAGGAAAATAGTTCTAAGGTAGAGATCCATTTATTCTTGAGATTGGTATCGTTATCGATCGTATCGATAACATTTTGAATTTTTCGGACTATTTTATTTCGAGTGTCCTTTGTACCATATATATCCATAACATATCGAGAGAATTTCTCCTTCTTTTCTTCTGGATCTGTATCTTTCGGAGTAACAAATCGGGTTAGCATTTCTTTTAAGAGTTCGATCTTATTAGCAACAGTCCCAAGAGAAAATCCCGGATTATTAAGTCTACCATCTAAATACCCGGCAATCGCTTCTGCGGTTCTTTCCATTTTATCCAATGCGTAATGCCTAAAAGCTTGTTTTATAAATCCATTATTTAAGAGTAGATCGGCAAATAAATCTGTGTCTTTTTCTGGTAAACAGATATCTTCTAGAATTTTATACTTGAAATATTTCATGTTTCTCTCCAGCTCGTGTCTCAAGCTTTTCTCAGATGGCAATAAATCTTTGTCAAGGAAAAATTGCGACTGAGGGTCGAGTACAAGGATGCTAATATTATTTTTATTTTTTGCATATCCAAGAAGTGTCATTGAGGCTGTGACCGTCTTTCCAGAACCGGTCTTTCCAAATATTCCAATATGATAAGCATCTTTTGCTCCCATTTCTTTATTGCTCGTATCGTCCTTATCAAAATGTTTAAACCAAAAAGGCAAGTCTACCCCAGTTCCATAAACTTTGCCTATAAAAGTTATCGTGTCATCGTACTTTGCCATTAAAGAATTCATGACACTATTATTCATCTTATACACCTTTACGCCGGTGGAGGGGGACGCCCCAAGTATATAGCCCTCTGGATCATCTTTACCCAAATCGTAACATGCCTGGACGCTTATTGTAGCAATTCTGTTGTCTGCGTGCCCACTGAGGTGAGGAAGGCTTCCATGTCTTTTAATGACCCCTTTAAATGCGGGGTCTTCATGCCATCGATTTTTAGTCTGAATTTCTATAATTTGCCCTATTACAAGGATATTGCGCCCATCCTCTTCTACGCATACATATACCATTTGGCCTAATGTCCGATCAGTTTTTGTTTGCTCGGTAATATCGATTACAACTTCAAGTGTGGAACTTGGTGAGCCAGTAATGCCCATGGCGATATTTGCCTGATCTTCAATTTTAGCGAGTACTTTTTTGGAAAGTGTGTTCTGTGTTTCGGCCATAACTATGTTCGGTAATTAAATAGTAAATTAAATTTTCCTTTGTCGAGTTTCAAATTTGGCGAAAGTCGAATTGCTTCCTGTATAGCAAATAAACCACCAGCAATATTTTTAGCCATTAAGTCTACCAAAAATTGTGGAAAGGGCTCCCGAATTTCCGGAAAGACTATCTGTCTTTTAATGCTCAATAAGTATTTCTTTAACCTTTCGCCATTTAAGGCCAATTCTTTTTTAACTTCTATTCTGTACGCCGGCCCATCCTGATAGGGTTTGTAATAGGTGAAATAAAGTTCTGATTCTTTACTTCCTGAATGCTCATTTTTTGTCCGAAGCGTGTTAACAGCTTTTTCGAATGCCATATTTAGCCCCGCCTGCTCTGGAATTCTCAGATTACATAGTATATGCAAGTCATTCCATACCTTTTCTCTTTCCTCTATACTTTGCCCAACCGACAAGGGGGTCAAATATTCATTTTCATTTAGACCCAATGAAAAGAAGGTTTTATCATCAATATTAATCCCTTTGTCTTTTAAATACGCATCAATAATATCCCGAGAAGAACTGTACTTTGCTATTGCAATAATTTTATCATCGCGCATTGCTGAGCTTACAATATCTGGAATATCTGGAATCAGTTTCTCATATGTTTCTTTTAAGAAGTCCTTTAGTGCTTGTGTATATTGAGGCCCTGCTCGGTCTTCTTGAGCGGAAAGCAAGCTATTTATTTTAAGTATTGGGGTAAAATGTGTTCCGTCCATAATACGCACGTCGTGGTCGGCATTGGCGAGCACACTCAATTCCATCAAAAACATTACGCCTTGACATAAACGTGGATTTGCTTCATCGTGCGCAAGAACTGTTTGCCATTGATAATATTGATTTTTTGCCGTGCTCCAACCGGCGTTGTTATCTTCTGTTAAACCTTCGACACCAACTGCAACAGCAAGTAGGATATCCGTTCCGGTCATTTTTTCCAATACAACACCACCATCGACTGCTATTAGAGAAGTAGAAAATTCCTGCGCATTATTTTCTAATATTAATTGTTTATCTCTTAATTCAGTCATCCCATTTTTGATAGGCTCTTCTTGTAAATCAAATAGCCTATTCATTTTGTCTACAGTGGCAGGAATATTTTCAAGAATCTTCCCTAGAAGTTCCTCCGGTAAATGTGCATAATTGCGCTGATTGTTTAATTCATCTGTCATATTCAGTTCGCTTGGTGAAAAGCGGGTAATCGGGACTATTTTCGAATTTGATTACTCCATCTGGTGATATTTCTTTTGGTTGATGTTAAAAAGCTTTTGGCATCATATGCTTTCCAACTAGCATCTCTAATTGAACGAGGAATTGCCCAACGCTCTCTCCAGAATTTAGTAAGATCACAAAGTTGCCGTTGAAAATAAATGGGACGGACACCTTTTTTAATTACATTTTCCAGGTTTTTTGCAATCGGGAACAAGAAATATTCTCTCATAATATTATGATAATGATATTCGTCCAGATTAAGCAACGAAAAAGCTTTATCAAGCAACCTGATTTTTCTGGAGGGGCCATATCCAAACGTTGTATTGACGTCAACATTTCTTCGTTTTAGAAAGGTTTGCATTTCAGAATACAGCTCTTGTGATACATGAAATGTTCCTGAGCCCTTTGTATAGCCTAGACTTTGAGCAACTAATTCTTCTTTATATTTTAAGCGATTATAAATACTGCTTTTGCCGAAAGCGCTGGTAGTGGTAATAAAAAGTAGGTGTGGCTCAATAGTTCTTCCTTCAAGAATGGTTGTCACTCCATCATATTTTGCTCTATAAGCCTTTCTTAGTTCGTTTGATGTCAAAGAAAGCGCAACCATTTTGCCGCCTAAAAGCTGGTTATAGGGTGGCAAAGCACCTAGCCGTTGAGCTTGCATTGATTTATTGATAACATAATCTAGGTTTTCCTTTGGGATATTCAGATGGTTGTCGCGAACTGACATTCGCAGGATTGGGCTTTGTAGGCCGATAAGGCCGAATGGAGCATTATGTGTCTTATCCCAAAGTAGAAAACGCATTTGCCTCCCGTAAGCCCTTTGATATGGAACACTCCACCAAACTAAATTCCACCAGCGGAAAAGTGTATTCTCAACTGAACCCTCTTCGACCACTTTAAGTTCCAATTCAATTTTGTCTGGGTCAATATCCTTTCCATTGATTAAGTAGTTTTCGATGATATCATAATTACTTGTAAGAAAATCTTTCTGAAGAATAATTTGTTCTTTTTTTGAGTGTGCTTGAATTCTGCGAAAGAAGTTCTTATTTGAACTATTGGGCATTACGTGCCCATTAACATCAAACCCTTGTGCAGTTAAACTTTCAATTAGTGCAAAACGTAGTTCTTCTTTTGTCATTAAATGGGATATTTACAAATTTATACATTCTTCCTCTCTTTTAAAAGCTTATATAAAAGGGCAAATATTTTTCAATTATTTGATAATCAAATATATATATTGTAAATGGTTTAATTTTGGGAAAACGAGAGGTTGACAATGGGTGAATAAATAGCTTATTTTGTCAACCCTTGTGATTTTTTGCCTATCTTTGTCTTCGTCAATTTATACCATCCCTTATGCCAATTTTTAATAGTGAGCGATTACGGAGTGCCAGACTATTGGCAGGTTTTTCACTTAGACAGTTGGAGGAGCAACTTTCTTTTAGAGTGACTTATAATTCTATTAGCAAGTATGAAAAAGGGCAGATGCAGCCGGATCCTGGTACGATTATTAAGTTTTCTCAAATATTAAAAGTTACTCCAGGATATTTTTTTGAGCCGAGCACGATTCAGTTAGGTGCTATTAACTTCAGAAAAAGAAATGGCCTTTCCGAGGGGGAGATTGAATTAATTAAGGAAAAAACAAAGGATAAATTGGAAAGGTATATTGAGATAGAAAGGCTATTGAATATTTCTAGTTCCTTTAGTAATCCGGTTGGAAGAAAGCAGGTTAAGGAAATTGAAAAGGCAGAAGAAATGGCCGAAATAGTGCGTTTTGAATGGGGGTTGGGTACAAACCCGATTCAAAATGTTATAGAGATGCTTGAAGAGAACGAGGTCAAGGTTATTGAAGTGGATGGTTCGGAAAAATTTGACGGGCTCAGCACCTATGTGGATCGAAAAATACCTGTAGCTGTCGTTAATGAGTCGTTCTCTATTGAAAGAAAAAGATTTACTGTTCTGCATGAACTAGGACATTTAATTATGAATTTACAGCTTGAATCTGAAAAAAAGAAAGAGGATGCATGCCATCGCTTTGCCGGAGCAATGCTCTTCCCAAAGGAAGAGGTGATAAAAGCAATTGGGGAGAAGAGGAGTAATATTGCTATGGGTGAATTGGTGACTATCAAAGAGGAATATGGTGTATCTATCCAAGCCACAATGAGAAGGGCATTGGATTTAGGGATTATAGCTCCGCTTACATACCGACAGTTCTGTATCCGTATTGCAGGTAATAAGAGAGAAGAAGGCCTGGGAAGTTATAAAGGGGATGAAAAAAGCCGGCGGTTAATGCAATTAGTATTCCGATTAGTGTCTGAAAATGTTCTAAGCCTTGACAAAGCTGCAGCACTTACAGGACTTTCATTTGCAGAGTTTAATTCCGTTTTTCATGGAAGTACAGGTGACGATGACTCCGACATCTATAGTCCGAATGGTACAGCTTTTTCTACTGCATGGGGAGATAATGAACCGGAGTATTCAGTAGATGATCTAAAGACTATCAACCCTCACTATGAAAGCAGGTGATATTGCCCTTTTTTCTATTCAGCAGGCTGATGGCCGATTTAAGTCGAGGCCTGTTTTGCTATTAAAGGAAATGCCACCATATAATGACTGGCTGGTTTGTGGCATCTCTTCGCAATTGCATCAAGAGTGTAAAGGTTTTGATTGCATCATCCTTGATAATAACCCTATATATATCAAAACTGGTCTTAAAAGTTCCTCTGTAATCCGCCTGGGTTTTCTTGATGTAATTCCTAAAAATTCAGTGCCTGGTTCCATTGGAAGTATAGACGCCACGACGCTTAAAATGCTACTAGAGAGATTGGCGAAGCATATATTAAGTTAAATCTTTCTCTTAAGCCATTTATATTTGATCATTAGAATTCCGTAATGTGTATCTACACACCAGTCAGCGATGACCAAGATTCAGTTCTTTCATTTCAAAATAACACTTCTCACATACAAGTTTAATTTCGGCGAACGCCATAGAAGTATCATTCCATTCTCCTTCCCTTTGCCTTATTACCTCACATTTGTTGCACCATGCCTGGAAATCGTCGTCATCGGCAAGCTCCATATCCTCAAAAGTCTCAAAGGCTTCATTAAATCCAACTTTGGTTGCACCAATAAGATGCTTGCAAACGAATGCCACTCGTTGTTTTTGATGGGCGCTGCATTCGATATATAGGTTTTTGATCTCTTGGGCGGCATCGTTGTTAACATATTCAGTAATGACCAGGAAGATTTTTAGTCCTGCGTCGTTGACGGGCCTATATACGCCAATACCGTGCAGAAGTTTGGCAGCAATTGCTGAAAATTCCCATGCTTCGATTTCATCGCTTGGAAAAAAGCCTTCTAATAGTTTCGGGAAATTCAACCTTTCCCCAAAGTCTTTAATCAGTCTAGTTGCTTCTTTGACCTTGCCGAGAGTAGTGTCGTTATCCCAAGACCATTTCCAAGTGTTTGATTTTTCTGAATAAGAACCTACGTTGACGAATTTGAAATTTAGCTGTTTGTCGGCCGTTGAAAATGTCAATAGCCCGGTCGTTTGATCATAAAACCAATTCTCATACCAGGTCAGGTCGAAATCATGTTGAAACTTGTCTTGCAGAACTTTCAATTCTTCAACGCACTTTGCGGCGAAATCCGGATAGACCATTTCGTTAAGATTTCACTTTCTTTTTTAAATCTCCGCACACATATTCTAAGACAACTCCGGGATCAGCGCCAATCGATAGCGCTATCATGTAAAGTTCGCTGGCTCGCAACCTGGCAGTCGGCTTTATAGTCAATTCGCTCAACCTTGCCTTGCTGATCCCCGTTTTACGAGAAACATCAGACTTATTTACTGACTTTGAAGCTAAATACTCTCCCAATTTGGTCATTGAATTTCAAGATTTTCTGTACACTTTTATGGAAGAAAAGTAAAGAAGTTTCGAAAGTCTAAAAACTTTTTATGAAAATGTCCAGAATATCTGTACATTCGTACTGAATTTCTATACACTTTTGTGAAAATACTTCTCCAACTTGCAGAACCATTGGGCTTTAATAGCTCGTAGCATATCTTGCGAATACACATAAAGGTACTCAGCGTGTTTGCTTTATTCTCGTTCGCCGAAACTCCGACCTTCGAAACGAACCGGGAAGTAAGGTAAATCGCTCATGTTACGGCGTGGGCGTTCTTATTCCGGTTCAGGGGTGTCGCAGCCCTCGGTGACGGTAAGAACTTCCCCACGTCTTTTTATTTTACCGATATCTGTTCTTATGTCCCGCTTTACGGATCATCCTGAAATTTACGATCAGCTCATTTGTCTGTCCAAAGTGCAGATAAGCGATCCTATGCTGACAATTAAAGATTTCTTTGCCAATTATCGCCTTAGCGAGTTACGAAAAATTCAGGATGACATACAGAGGGTTTGCCTCACTTCTGAAGATGCTGTTTTCAGCGATCCCCATGGGCGTTCTAACTTGCTCCGCTATAATGACAAGTTGATATGTCTTCTGGAGACAGCTTCGCAGTTGCAAGAAAAACTTAATTCTCCGAATAAGGCGTCTAAACCTGAGCATGCAACGACCATATCGACCCCCGTAAGAAGCAATTACAAGCAAATATCGGAAGTAGTAAGCGCTATTAATGACGTAGCGGTCGATGTAGCAAAACTGTGCATCGTTATTATAAATGCTTGGCACACAAAGGTCATCTCTGAAATGAAAATGACCACAAAACCGAAGAAAGGAGCGCCGGAAACTTCGGCACCAGCCATGGATTTGGAGAAACTTCATTTCATGGCACTTACCATTCAGAACAAGCTTGCAACATTGGCAAATATCGCCATTGACATATTAATCAAAGAAACGAATATTTATCTCACAATACCAAATGATACTAGCCCTATGAAATCCGATTTGGCTTAGTTGGTAAGGTTGGTTAATGGCTCAGGTCTGGTGACAAGCCGGCGCGTTTGCGTCGGTTTTTGCTTTAAAGTCAATAAAGGTAGACTTTGAGCGGTTATGATTCAACTTCGCAGGTGGGATATTTTTGGCAAACCAATGGACCAGTAAGGGACCGGGGATCATTTTCTAATTTAAGTCGACCAGGGTTCGGAAGCCTGGCCAAAAATATGCCGACTGCGAAGCGCCAAGGCCGGACAGGAGCCGAGATCTATTCTACCGCTGATCGGCCGCGGCAGTCTGATTTATTGAAACCATAAAAAGATTCGGGACGCAGCGGGCCCCGAATGTTCCGAAAGCATTATGAGGTAGGGTCATCATACAATCTTTTGGGTTTGGAGAGGAAAGATAGGCAGGCCGGGTCAGGAGAGTCCTCTTCTTTTCTTTTTCTTTTTGATCGGGTAGTCGCCGGCCAGGCCGGGAGCGTCAGCCTTGCCAAGGAGGATCGGTAGAATTTGCCTTGGGAGCGCAGTTTCGGATGAGGTCCTTGATCGGCGGCCTGGACTATACTTGACCCGGCTTGTGGCCTTTTTCGCGGCGTGGGGCAATATCCGGGTATCGGGCGTAGCCACGCTGAGGCGGCTTGCCAGAATCTCCGTGGAAAAACCAAGTTCTTCCGGAGTAAAGACGGATTTATTGGCGTGATCGACAACGTAGAGGGTGCTGAGGTTCCCGTTGTGGTCGGTCTGGATGCTAAGGTGGCGGTTTTTAAGTCGTTGGGAAAGAAATGCTGGATGGCCAGTTAGGGCTTTGGTAAGCTTTTCGGCGGAGCGGTTACGGACGGCAAGTTTACGCACTTTGTTCATCTCGAAGCGTTTTTCCAGCCATTTAAGCGTGGGCCGGGTGGCGAGGTCGCTGGCCTTGATGGGGACACCGGTCTTGTTGCCAGATTCGTCGATCCGGCTGTAGACCAGGCCGCGATTGGTCCGGGAGGCGCTACGAGGAGCGCCGGCCCCGGCGGTCATTCCAAAGTCGGCGAGGATGGCGTTGAGTTCCTCGAGGCTGGTGAATTGGTAGGAACTGGTCACTTCCTGGACTTTGGCGGCAAGGTCGTGGGTGCCTTCAAGTTGATCGAGGTAGCGCTGGCGACCGCGGGCGGGGATGAGCCCGTATTCCCGCTCAATGGCCTCCCGGGCAGGTTCGGAGATTTCTTTCCCGATGTTATGAAGACTGATTGCCGTCCCATCCGCCCGAATGGTATTGGTGACAATGTGAATGTGCGGATGGTCGGCGTCAAAGTGTCGATAAACCAGGTATGGCTGCCGCCCAAATCCAATTCGATCCATATAGTCAATGGCGATCTGTTGTAACATGTCGGAGGACAGGTCCTCTTCAGGCGGGAAGTTAAGGGAAATGTGGAGGGCCAGAGTTTTGACGTGATTGTTCCGGTCATTGAGTTGTTCAAAGCGGTAAAGCTTTTGCGCGAATCGGAGATTGGTGACATCTGCTCCAAAACCAGAGGCGAGAAGCAATTCCCCTATCCCGTTGGCGACCTTTGCTTCATTGTAGTTAAGCGCTTTTTGGATTGACTTGCCGGTATTTATCCTGGCAACCATTTTTCAACTTTTTGGGACATAATGATAATGAGGTCGTCAATCTTGGATTCGAGTGTGAGGTATTTTTCAAGAGCCAGCTTGGCAAAGTAAACCTTGCGCTGGTGTTCTGGGTAGCTATTGAATTGTTTAGTGATCTGATTGATGTTGATCCCTATATGGCGAATCTCGGTTCGAAGCTGGGCAAGCTCTTCCACTATATCAGCGGCGGTGAGGTCTCGCATGAAAATCCTAACGGGGCGGTTTTCCAAAATGGTGCGGACAAGACTACTCATGTCGTTTAGCGGGTCTTGTTTTAGAAGTGCTTCGAGTTTGCGGTAAGTTTGTTCGTTTACTTTCGTGGTGAGCTTGTATTTGAGTGCGAGGTTTTCGGGTGTTTTCGTACGACCCATATGGGTAGATTTTATGTTGGGTTCGGGAATATGCCGAGTGCATGAGAGGTAGGAAAAAAATTGTTGTCGACATCTATACATCTTGCCGGGCGCAATAAGACGCGCCCTCCTACCCCCGCGCCAATCGAGAGCGAAAGAAAAGGCAGCAGGTACCAACCGGGGCACCCCTTTGCGCGACCTTTCTGGAGGCTTTTACGCTGTTCGTTTCTGAGACTGCAAAACGCGGTCTATTTCGACAGCATCATAGTAAATCAGACCGCCGATCCGGGTAAAAGGAATTTTGCCATTACTTCGGAGAGAGTGTAGCGTTCCAGAAGAGATTTTGAGCATTTCCCGGACTTCATAGGATTTGAGCCAGCGCTTTGGTGGTTTTCCAAGGCGACCTTCCAGCATCATTTTAATGTCCATCATTAATTTCACGCGGAATTTCTCTAGGTCGTCCGAGGTGACCAGTTGGCCTCCCGGCTGGTTTTGGCGGTCTTCGGGGATGTATAGTAGCTTTGCCATACTTTTTATTGCAAGGTAAAACAGAGGGAAGGGCAGATTTCAGTATGGAGAGACAAGTGGGACAGAAATTTGGTAATCTCCCTTTATCCGATTTTGAGTCAATAGGCCTTTTCTGAATAAAAAGCTAATATTTTTAGTATTCAAAACTATTTTGTAACTTGAAGGAATTTCAGCAGCATCGAATTGGCGGTTAGGTAAAATGCCTTCATATAATCAACTCGCTATGACGCAAATAGGGCTATTCCAGGATCAAAATGAAAAGAAGACGTCGGCTGTAAAACCGAATGTCGTTACGTCAATCAATGGGGGAGAGCTGATTTATTATCCTACTTTCTTCTCAAAATCGGAAAGTGACTTTTTTTTTTCATTCTTACGCACAAAAATAGAATGGACGCAAGAATCGATGATCCTTTACGGGAAGAAGTTGAACTTTCCCCGGCTGACCGCCTGGTATGGTGACAACGACCGACCCTATTCCTTCTCCGGAATAACGTTACAGCCTAAAGGTTGGCTTCCAGAACTCATCACCATTAAGAGCAAAATTGAAATAGTGGCGGGTACGGAATTTAACAGTGTACTACTCAATCTCTATCGGAACGGAAATGATTCAATTTCCTGGCACACGGACGCTGAACCGGAATTGGGCATCAACCCCATTATCGGATCGGTCAATTTTGGTCAGGCCAGGCTTTTTCAACTCAGGCATAGGGATACGAAAGAAAAAATTGAAATAGAGTTGGTGCATGGCAGCGCCTTGCTTATGAAAGGCGAGTTACAACACCATTGGCAGCATCAGGTACCGAAGACAAGCAAACCGATGAAAGAAAGGATAAACCTAACTTTTCGGTTTATCAAAAATGTTTAAATGCCATATTTTTTTCGATTACCAATATTACCTGACCTCACCATCGCTCAACAATCTGTCCTGAATGAAACAAAGCCGGTTTCAATAAGCGGGGGACCAGGTACTGGGAAAAGCGTTGTATCCTTGTGGAGACACATGCAGAATCATGGCATTGGGCGTAAAAGGAGTATTTTGTTGACATATACAAATACGCTTTCGACATATCTGGCGTCAGCAGCCAGATCTACCAGCTCGCCGGCAGCCGATGCCGTTTTCAAGACACGGTATTGGCTTAGACATCTTGCCTCGCGGTGCGATGAGATTATCGTAGATGAAGCCCAGGATCTTCCTATAGGTACTTATGGACAGCTATTGCTGTATGCCGGCCAGATATCTTATGGAGCGGATGATCAGCAAAGTATTTATTCTGACCAGCAGTCTACGGAACAACAATTGCGCGCATTGTTTCCAGATAATGAGCCCTATGATCTCGACGAAAATTTTCGCAACACTTACGAAATAATGCTTTTTATAAGAGGAGCTTTGCCTAATAAGTTGATTTATCCGGCTACGATGGAAATGTTGCGGGAAAAAAGGTCTGGCCCCAAACCTAGAGTGGTGGTAACGGGCCCTGAAAATGAAAGGAAAAATGAGGCGCTTTTGGGCATAATCAATCGATATAGGGGAGATAGTCATAATATTGCAGTTCTGGTACCTTTTGCGGATAATGTCACTTATTTTCATAGAATAATAGCAGATGCAAAGGTACCTTGCTCCAGCTATCAAAACGATGATGGATTTTTGGCGCAAATTGAAAATGTTCATATTACGACTTTTGCCTCGGCTAAAGGAACGGAATTTGATACAGTGATTATTCCGAATTTTCACGATTTTCGCTATAACTTGGCAAACAGGTTCGCTGGTTCTGAGAATCGTTATTATGTGGCTCTCACAAGAAGCAGAACTAATTTATTTTTGATCAGTGATACTGTGCCAACAGACATTGATCCTACAACTTTTGAAATTGACAGATTATAATGGAAAGCCAAACCTTTTTTATTCCGGTAAGATCAGAATCACTGCCTCATTATTTTGCTAGGGGGATTATATTGCCCACCAGGTTTTATACCAACAGGCCGGGAGATATTCAGGACCAGTTTAAGAGCTCGATATTGCTTTCCAATAACAAATGGATAGGAGGGGCGGACTGTGCAATTGAGGTATCTCTTGCTGAGGGTGAAATCTGTAATGTTACCAGTGATGAATCAAATGCTCACTTATTGCTTTATACAGGAGCTATTCCGATCTCAAGGGTAGCAAGAGTTCATTTTATGGACAAAAAACAAAGTGAGACAACCCAATGGAATATCAATAATGGGACTGCTTATCTGCCGTCGAGATTACTGTCTATTGACGAGACGAAATCTCAGGATAATTTACCAGCAAATATTACTGAGAAGGCTGTTCTTAAAGACAGCTTTCCTGATAGCGTAAGGCGCTTTGACATGCTGCTAGGAAGTGTCTCCTTTTTGAATGTGGCGAAGGCCGCTAATTCACCTTTTGCAAGGGACTATTTAGCTGTAGTCGGGTATTTTAACAGCTTTATAAAAGCAGAATTACAGGCGAGAGTAAATGCCGGCGTGGCGACCAATGACGACCGATTGACAGGTCTGTACAAAAGGGAGAACGGCTGGAGTGATGTTATACGCGTCGTAACCGAGGACGTAGATTATGAGGTAGTGAGGGAAGCGGCGGAAAGGGCCGGAATTCAATTGGAGGAAAGATTTGGTCTAATCGATATTGAAAAAATACCAAAGAGTTCCCATGTATATATTTTAGCCCTGCTCGCTACCTATGGCCTGAATAAGCCGAAGGGCGTAGACGAATTGGTTAGTAAAGTAATTGCTGCTGAGAAGGACGAGCAAAAGGCGGAGGAAATTGCAGCCATTTTCGGACTGCACTTAAGGTACAGTCGGTTAAGAAACAGCTATAAAGGGAAATCCCAAGCCGAAACTAAGTTTCTCCTTGATACAAGGTTCGACTATTACGTCATAGAAAGCATTTTTCAATTTGTGTTTAACAGTAAAGTATCGGCAAAATTAGAATACATTGATAGGATTATGCCTGAAAAGGAATTGGCAAAGGTGCCTCTAGTGAACAGCTTTCGCATATTGGATATGACCGTGCCAATTGTCCCGATCAAGCCGCGAGTAAGCCCTTCTGTGGAACCGGTATTGTTAAATTTTACTGAAGATGACAAACTGATCAGCGCGGCTTTAAAGGTGGCATCTCCGAAGATGCAAGAGAGTTTAATGCACATGCTTAGGGAATTCCTGAAAAGCTTTGCGAAAGATATACATGAGTCCTACCAATTAAAGGTTAAGGATTATGAGCATAAGATCAGTGAACTAAATGCGCGGGTATCGGAGAATAGCACGAAATCAAGTATAGTAGATTCGGCATATATTGGATCGGCAAAAAGTAATACAGACAGCAAATCTGAGGAGTTGCGGACCATGGAATTTAATGATTTGAAAAAATTAGCAAGGAAATTGAAAATACCTAAGGGCACTCTTGATGCCATTAAACCGACAATGCAAGGCATACGGCAATTGATAGACCTCATTGAGTCAAACGATCTTTTTTACCGTCGATGAACCCATTAGATAGGATTAATGTTGCCGCCTTTGACAAGGATTCCTTGGATAAGTTTCTTTCCAAAAATGCTTCCGAATTAACCGATTGGCTCAATAAATTGCCGCACAATGAACTTTTAACGCTTCGTCCCCAGTTTCGGGACTTTATCCTTCTTAAAGGGAAAATCTGGCAGAATCTTCCGAAAACCGATATTAACCTTGCTTTTCTGGCTCTTCTGTTGGAAAAGATGGAACAGTTGGGAGACACCGGATCCTTCCGAAGACTTTTCCACGAAATCCGAAAGACCCCTTACCAATTAGGTAGCCGTCTGGAGGCTGCTTCTCTATACCTGTATCGGGAAGTAGCGAATGCCGACGAATTAATTGCTGAATACGAACCTATTTATCATTTGTTAAAAGAGGCCGTCGAAAGCGAAGAGGATAATTCAGATAAAGCATTAGCCTCCCTAATTCAGTATTATTTGCTTGCCATTGACGGATTCGGCCAGTTTAACAAAGGTGTGCCGATAGGAATAAAGGGATTGATAGAAGCGACGTTGACAGGTGATCCTGATTCTTTTTTGCACTGCCCTTTAATATCCAATGTACTGAGGGTTTCGCTTACAGATTATAAAGGCGCATCGGAAGCGATACGATTGTAAATTCCGGTGATGGTAACCCCTCTTACCGTTTATGATACCCCCCTGAGAAGAAGGCCTGTAAGAGAAAGAGCATTTGAAGATAATAAAGGTAGGATATGACTGTTAATGGTGGCTACTTTTTCTTTCTCCGGGAGTCTCCCTTTAATTCTATCCGGTGGCATTTGGCTGTCACTCTGTCCATAATGGCATCGGCCAGGGTTGGTTCGTCGATATAGTCGTGCCAGGCGGATACTGGCATCTGGGCTGTAATAATCAGGGATTTTTTCGCGTATCTGTCTTCCATGATCTGCAGCAGGGCCAGTTTCAGGGTTTTATTGATCGGGTGGATACCAAAGTCGTCCAGGATGATGACCGGTATTTTTTCTAGTTGATTCAGGAGCTTCATATAGCTACCTTCCGTTTTGGCCATAATGATCGTCTCGATAAGCCTGTTCATATTGAAGTAGCGGGTTTTGATGCCCATCAGACAGGCGTGATGCCCCAGAGCACAGGCGGCGAAGCTTTTACCGCAGCCGGTCGGACCTGTGATCAGTATGTTTTCACCTGCCCGGATATAATTGCCTTCCAGCAGGCTGCTCCAGGAAGCTTTACTTAGATTCCGTTCCGGGCCGCATTCTATTTCCTGAGAAGTGACATTAAAGCGGAACCTCGCAGTTTTCAGGAGAGATTCCATGCGGTCATTGCCTCGGTGTAATTTCTCTGCTTGCAGCAGGTGGGCTAACAGTTCGTGGCCTTCCAGCTGTTGATTGACCGGTAGCTCCAGTTGAGAACGATAGCTGGCAGCCATACCTGGCAATTTCAATTCCTGCATCTGTTCCAGGGATTGTGTCCTGTTCATGATTGTTGATTTTATGATGAATAAAAAGTAAATGCTTCTATTGGTAGTTTTGTGCTCCCCGGATATTTTGATGGCCAGGTAAACGGGCAGGCTCCTCATCAAAGAGCAGCGGTTGGCTGTCCAGCCCTGTTTCCAGGATATTTCGGATCATTTTTAGTGTGGGGCGGGGCACATTGGCTGCTCTTCGGCAAGCTGCTTCCAGTCGCTCCTTGTTGTATTTGGTGTGCAGCATAATCATCGCGTGACAAGCCTTAAAATTCTGTTCCGGATAAATACTGCTGTGAATGATCCGATCAGCGGCCTGCCGTGTATACCGGCCAATCCATCCGGCCCTTTTGAGCAGATCCTCGACCGTCCATCCCCGCATCTCCACCATGTGCTGGTGATTGGCGGGCATGTGCTCAGCGATGCGGTTAAATAAGGGCTCATAGCTGCTGCGAACATGGAAGGCAATGCGTTCATGCCGGTAGTAGACCTCGACCGTTTTGTTGTCAAATTGAACCCACACCTTACAGCCCACGTACTGATATGGAACGGTGTAATAATGCTTGTTATCGGGAAGCTGTATAGCGTAGTTCTGCTGTACCGTTACCTGTTTGCCCTTTCTTAGTCGGTACATTTCCTCGGGAAGCGCTTTCAATACCCCTTGCTCCGCTCGGATAAAGATATCCCGGCGGCTCTCCGGGTTGTTCTTATAGGCTTTTTCATTGAGCTGGTCCAGGAGGATACGGATCTGCCGGTTCAACTCTTCCAGGCTATGGAAGGTTAATTTGCGCAGGCGTGCATAGATCTGGGTATAGACGATATTCACTGCATTTTCTACCATCGCCTTATCCTTGGGTTCAGCCGGGCGGGTCGCGCTGAAGGTAGTGTGGTAATGATCCGACAACTGGTAACACAGCTCTGTAAACACCGGCTCGTATTTGTCGGACCGGGTGACGGCCGTGCGAAAGTTGTCGCACAAAATGGTCTTCGTTACTCCGCCGACATAGGCAACCATTTCATTGACGCAGTGGGCAAAATCCGCTGTTTTTTGTGAAGCGACTGCCTCACAAAAGAGCAAGCCACTAAACGGCAGTACGCTAATAAAGACTTCGCAGGGGACGACATCGTTGGTCTGTCTATCAACATAGGACAGCTTCTTGCCGGCAAAATCCGCTTCCGTTAACTCGCCGGGTATATATTCCCAGTGGAAGGCGGGATCGGTATCTTTCAGATATTTACCGAACCAATAGCAGTACTGACTGTACTGGTAGCCGTCCGGATGGTCCTGGTAGTATTCCACCCACAGCAGTTGTTTGGTAACGCCTGTTTTATGCAGCTCATCTTTCGCCTGCTCAAAATGCCGCAGCAAGGCTTCCTGGCGTTTACCCCGCCGCGCGGTATTGTCGTTATTGTAGACCAGCGGCGCCAATTTCTTGTCGGTAATAGCTTCGCTATCCCCAGCGCCTGGCAACTCTTCCAACTTACGCAGGTATTTTTTGACGGTTTTCCGGCTGATGCCGGTGCGACGGGCGATCTCCTTGATGGGCACTCCGTCATCTCTTAATTGCTGGACTTGCCTGATTCGGTTCATGTCTATTGCTTTTTGAGCCATCTTCCCCGTTTTAGTCGACGTAAATGGGGTAAAATGAATGCAAATAGCACTGACTCTTACAAAACCTTCTGGGGGGTTACCATGGCCCGGAATGGACAAATGGCAAAACTCGGGGAGGGGGGTAACCATGTGCCGGAATGACAGACGGGGGTAACCGGAATTGTGGACAGAAATTCAATCCTCTGGGAAGAAGTTACTTAAAACCAATTCAACTTGAGGGTGGGGTTACCATGCCCGGAATGAGGGGTTACCACAAAACGGTTTGGGGGGTTACCATGGTCCGGTATCTACA
>Ga0210383_10000020_pt1 | contig 204601 bp, 174 predicted proteins | sample IncBWC14OmetaG_FD_160072 | JGI IMG/M metagenome (GOLD analysis project Ga0210383, IMG submission 160072) | Forest soil microbial communities from Barre Woods Harvard Forest LTER site, Petersham, Massachusetts, United States - Inc-BW-C-14-O ...
CTCAACGGCTGGGTGACCTTCTCGTCAAAGAGAAGATCATTACCCCAGAGCAGTTGGAACAAGCGAATAAGGTTCAGAAGGAGCAGAGCTGCCGCCTGGGGTCCGCCCTGGTGAAGCTCGGGTTCCTCACGGACGAAGATGTCACAAATTTCCTCTCCCGCCAGTACGGCGTGCCCGCCATCAATCTTTCTTATTTTGAAATCGATCCTGCCGTCGTCAAGCTGATTCCGTTTGAGACCGCCAAGCGCTATCAGATTCTTCCGCTCAGCCGAGTGGGCGCATCCCTGACCATCGCGATGGTCGATCCCACCAACGTGTTCGCGATGGACGACATCAAGTTTATGACCGGCTTCAACATCGAGCCGGTCGTCGCTTCGGAAAGCTCCATCCTCTCAGGCATCGAGAAAGCTTACGGAACGAGCCAGCAAGAAGATCTCGAAACCGTAATGCAGTCGATGTCTGAAATGGGTGATGAAGACGTCGAGCTGAACGAACAAAAGGAACAGGAACTTGGGCTCTCGGAACTGGAGAAAGCGGCCGACGAAGCTCCTGTCGTCAAGCTTGTCAACGTCGTGCTCGGCGACGCGGTCAAGCGGGGCGCCAGCGACATTCACATTGAGCCTTACGAAAAAGAATTCCGCGTCCGCTTCCGTATTGACGGCGTGCTGCAGTCGATCATGTCGCCGCCGTTGAAGTTGAAGGACGCCATCACCTCCCGTTTGAAGATCATGTCGAAACTCGACATCAGCGAAAAGCGCCTGCCGCAAGACGGCCGCATCATGCTGAAGATGAACGTCGGCGGGCGCAAGAAGCAGCTCGATTTCCGCGTCAGCACGCTGCCCACGTTGTGGGGCGAAAAAATCGTGCTCCGGTTGCTCGACAAAGAGAACCTGCGCCTCGATATGACCAAGCTTGGCTTCGAGGCTGAGTCGCTGATGAAATTCGAGAAGGCGATTCTGAAGCCCTACGGCATGGTGCTGGTCACCGGACCTACGGGATCGGGCAAGACGAATACTCTCTACTCCGCGATTTCACGCCTCAACCAGCCCGACACCAACATCATGACCGCCGAAGATCCGGTCGAGTTTCAGTTGGGCGGCGTCAACCAGGTGCAGATGAAAGAGCAGATCGGCCTGAACTTCGCCGCCGCTCTGCGATCGTTCCTGCGGCAAGACCCCAACATCATTCTGGTCGGCGAAATCCGCGACTTTGAAACCGCCGAAATTGCCATCAAGGCCTCCCTTACCGGCCACCTTGTGCTCTCGACCCTGCACACCAACGGCGCTCCGGAAACCATCACGCGCCTGATGAACATGGGCATTGAACCATTTCTGGTGGCGACCTCGGTGCACCTCATCTGCGCCCAGCGCTTGGTCCGGCGCATTTGCAAGGATTGCATCGAGCCCATCGAGGTGCCGCCACAAACCCTGGTCGACGCCGGGTTTACACCCGATGAATCGAAGACCGTCAAGATCCAGAAAGGTAAAGGCTGCGGCGTCTGCAACAACACCGGTTACAAGGGCCGCTGTGGCCTGTATGAAGTCATGGAGGTCGACGACGAGATACGGGAACTGGTTCTAGTCGGAGCCTCGGCCGTGGAATTGAAAAAGAAAGCAATCGAGCGCGGCATGATCACGCTGCGGCGCAGCGGGCTCATCAAGGTTGCCGCGGGCATGACCACGCTTGAGGAAGTGTCCCGCGAAACGGCTCATTGATTCGAATCGAGTAAGGTTTCGAACGACGTAAGGATTCGGCAGTAGCGTCTGAAAGGGAAGGAATCTTCTATGGGTTTGTCGTTAAGCGATCTGCTCAAGAGAATGCTGGAGATGAACGGCAGCGATCTGCACATCACCACCAACTCGCCGCCCCAGATTCGTGTGCACGGCCATCTGGTGCCGCTCGATCTGCCGCAGATGACTCCCGCCGAGACCAAGCAACTGGCCTACTCGGTCATGACCGATTCCCAGAAGCATCGTTTCGAAGAAAGTCTCGAGCTCGACTTTTCGTTCGGCTTGAAAGGACTGGCACGCTTCCGCGCGAACGTTTTCAACCAGCGCGGAGCCAGCGCCGCCGTCTTCCGCTTGATTCCTTTCGAAATTAAATCGTTCAATCAGCTCGGCCTCGCGCCCGTGGTCAGCAAAATGTGTGACAAGCCTCGCGGCCTGGTGCTGGTAACCGGCCCGACCGGATCAGGTAAATCCACCACGCTCGCCGCCATGATCGACAAGATCAACAGCGAGCGCCACGACCACATTCTTACGATCGAGGATCCGATCGAGTTCGTGCACATGAACAAGAACTGCCTGGTCAACCAGCGCGAGTTGCACGCCGATACCAAAAGCTTTACCGACGCGTTGCGCGCCGCGCTTCGTGAAGATCCCGACGTCGTGCTGATCGGCGAAATGCGCGATCTGGAAACCATTGAGTCGGCGCTGCGCATCGCCGAGACCGGCCACTTGACCTTTGGCACGCTGCACACCAACTCGGCCACGTCCACCATCAACCGTATCATCGACGTCTTCCCAGCTCACCAGCAGCCCCAGATTCGCGCTCAGCTGTCGCTGGTGCTCGAAGGCATCATGTGCCAAAGCCTGCTGCCCCGCATCGACGGCAAAGGCCGCGCCATGATCATGGAGATCCTGGTGCCCAATCCCGCCGTCCGCAACCTGATTCGCGAGGACAAGATTCACCAGATCTACTCTTCCATGCAGTCCGGCCAGGAAAAGTTCGGCATGCAGACTTTCAATCAGTCGCTGGCCACGGCCTATTTTCAGAAAGAGATCACGCTGGAAACCGCCATGGCACGCTCCAGCAACACCGATGAATTGCAGGAAATGATTAACCGCGGCGCCAGTTTGACCAACCGTCCGACTACGGCCGGTACCACTCTGGCTCGCGGCGCTGCTCCCTCCAAGCGTTAGTGAGTGCGCAGCGGCAGAAAGTTTTCAGCATAAGACATTTTGCAGCAACACAGGTTTCACGAAACAGCAGGTCAGTGAGGAGAAGCTAAACCATGCCAGTCTTTACATTTTCCGGCAAGGACGCATCCGGACAGAAGATTACCGGCGAGCGCGTGGCACCCAACAAGCAGTCGCTGGCGCAGGCGTTGCGCCGTGAGCGCATCACGCCCGGCGCGATTCGCGAAAAAGGCAAAGAATTCTCCATGCCCACGTTTGGCTCCGGCAAGGTCGGAACCAAGGACATTGCGATCTTCTTTCGCCAGTTTTCCGTCATGATCGATGCCGGCCTGCCTCTGGTGCAGTGTCTGGAAATCCTGGCGGCCAACCAGGAAAATCAGGCCTTCCAGAAGATCCTGACCGGCGTCCGGACTACGGTGGAAGGCGGCGCGACCCTGGCCAACGCCATGCGCCAGTATCCCATCGTGTTCGACGATCTCACCACCAACATGATCGAGGCCGGTGAAACCGGCGGTATTCTCGACATCATTCTGCAGCGCATGGCCACCTACGTGGAAAAGGCCGTGCGTCTGAAATCGGCGGTCAAGTCGGCCCTGATTTACCCCGTGGCCGTCGTCGGGATGGCCGGCGTAATCGTCGGCGCGCTGCTCAAGTGGGTGGTGCCAATTTTCGCCAACCTGTTTGCTGGACTCGGCGTCGCCCTGCCTCTGCCCACGCGCATCGTCATGGGCTTGAGCGCGTTCATCAACACTTTCTGGTGGATGTTCATTGTCGCCGGTGTTGGCATTTTCTTCGGCGTCAAGCAGATCCGCAAGCATCCTCGCGGCCGCTACTACTTCGACAAGATGCTGCTCTTCATCCCTGTAATCGGTGGACTGCTGCGCAAAATCGCGGTCGGCCGCTTCACGCGAACTCTGGGCACGCTGATTACCTCGGGCGTTCCGATTCTCGAAGGCCTGAGCATCACCGCAAAAACGTCAGGCAACGCCGTGCTGGAAGAGGCGCTGATGAAGGTCCGAAAGGCCATCGAGGAAGGCCGCACCATCGTCGATCCACTGCGCGAATGCGGCGTGTTTCCCAACATGGTGACCCAGATGATCGGTGTCGGCGAAGCTACCGGCGCCATGGACTCCATGCTGCAGAAAATCGCCGACTTCTACGAAGAAGAAGTCGACGCAGCCACCAAAGACATGCTGGCCATGCTCGAGCCGCTCATCATCGCGGTCCTGGGCGTCAGCGTCGGCGGCATCGTCATCTCGCTCTACATGCCGCTGTTCGCCATGATCGCCAAACTGGCTGGCTAGCCAGGCAGGGAACCGGGTTGGGGTCTTAAGTGGTGCGTCTTACGCTTAAGACCCCGAGCCCTGAGACCTGGGACCAAGAGCTAAGACGTAAAACCATGCAATCCACTTTTGACGAGCGCAATTGGCTGGTCTGGCTGGTCCGGGTCCGCATTTTCATCCTGACCCTCCTGCTGGCCGTTGAGCTGGCGGTGGCCCACTTCAGTCCGACGCCGCTGCCCGTGCGCCTGTTCGTCAGCACCATTCTCTTCTGGTACAGCCTTTCTCTGTTCTACGTGTTGCTGCTCTCGTTCTGGCAGGAGCACCGCCTGCAAGCCACGCTGCAGGTGCTGACCGACCTGTTTCTGGTCAGCCTCGTCATCCACGAAACCGGAGGATGGGACAGCTCGCTCAACTTTCTTTACCCCCTGGTCATCATCGTGGCCAGCGTGCTGCTGCCGCGAGTGTGGGCACAGCTGGTGGCTGCCCTGGCTTTCATCCTCTACGGCACGGTCCTTGAACTGAACTACTACGCCGTCATCCCGTCCTACTGCACCACGCATCCCGGCCTGAAAGCGCTGCAGGCCATCATCTTCGTCAATCTCTTCGCCTTCCTGACGGTGGCGTACCTGGCCGGACTGCTCACCGCAAAATTGCGTCAGGCGCGCGTACAGCTGAAAGACACCAGCGGCGCGCTCGAAAGCCTGCAGGCGCTGCACGAAAATATTATCCACTCCATCAGCAGCGGCCTGATCACCACCGGCCTTGATGGCCGCATTACGCTGATCAACTCCGCCGCCCAGCGCCTCTTGGAGCTTGCTCCCACCGAATTGCTAGGCTCCCCAGTTCAAAAGTTATTTCTCGATCCGCTGCCGACCGTCGAATCGCAACACACCCACGCCGAAGTCCGCTTTGACGTCCCCACAAAATTCCGCCGCACCGTCCGCGTGCGTGTAACGGCCTTGACCGTGCCCGAGCGCGGCGACCTGGGGTACGTCTACGTACTCGACGATCTCACCGAGATTCGCCGTCTCGAACGCGAAGTCCGCATGCAGGACAAGCTGGCCGCCGTCGGACGCCTGGCCGCCGCCATCGCCCACGAAATCCGTAACCCGCTTACTTCGATTGCCGGTTCGGTCAGCATGCTTTCCGCCGTGCCGGAAATGAACGAGGATCACCGCCGCCTGCTCGACATCGTCACCCGCGAGTCGCAGCGCCTGAACAGCATCATCACCGACTTTCTGGCCTACTCCCGCACCAAGCAATATCATTTCGACCGCGTCGACCTGGTCGAGTCCGTCGAAGACACGCTCACCCTTATGGATCACCGCATGACGGCCGAGAAAACCGGAATCAAGATCGAGCGCCGCTTCGCAGTGCGGCCGGCCTTCGCCATCGCCGACGGTGACAAGCTCAAGCAGGTTTTCTGGAACCTTTGCGAGAACGCCGTCCGCGCCATGAAAGAAGGCGGAACGCTCACCGCTGCAGTCGAATCCCTTGGCGATGACTGGCAAGTCTCTTTCATCGACACCGGAACCGGCATGACTCCGCAGCAGATTGAAAAAATCTTCGAGCCCTTCCAGTCCAATTTCGAAGGCGGCACCGGCCTCGGCCTGGCCATCGTCTACCAGATTGTGCAGGCGCATGAAGGCAAGGTGTGGGCCCGGTCGAAGCCAGGGCAGGGAACCACGTTCGTCCTGCGCTTGCGCCGTCTCGATGCCGAGCGCGGAGCTTCCGGCGATGACAGTAAGGCGGATAAGACCGTAGCAGACAAATCGCGAGTGCTCGCAGCGGTCGGTCCCGCCGCCGCAGCAGTCGGAGCAGGAGGACGCATCCATGGCTAACATCCTGGTCTGCGACGACGAACGCTCCATCTGCGAAATGCTCGACATCTCCCTGCGCCGCGAGGGGCACCGCGTCGAAACCGTGCAGTCCGGGCAAAACGCGAAAAATAAAATTGACGGCGCCCTCTACGACGTCATCATCACCGACATCAAGATGCCCAACATCGACGGCATCGAAGTCCTTCGCCACGCGCACCGCGTCTCGCCTGACTCCGCCGTCATTCTCATCACAGCCGTCGATGACTACGAGGCCGCCGTCGAAGCCGTAAAAGCCGGAGGCGCCACCGACTACATTCGCAAGAGTCCCGGCCTGGTCGACGAAATCAAGCTGGCCCTGAATCGTGCCGTCGAAAAACTCAACCTCAGCAAACAGAACTTTGCCCTGCGCCGCGACGCCGCGACCCGCAACTCGCTCGACAACATCATCGGTTCCAGCGGCGCCATGGAAAAGCTGAAGGCAACGGTGCGCACCGTAGCCTCCACCGCCTCGACCGTTCTCATCCACGGCGAAAGCGGCACCGGCAAAGAGCTCGTCGCCCGCGCCGTCCACGTCTGTTCGCCCCGCGCCACCGACGCCTTCGTTTCCGTCAACTGCGGAGCCTTCCCTGAGACTCTGCTCGAAAGCGAACTCTTCGGCTACCTGAAAGGCGCCTTCACCGGAGCCAACCAGAACAAGCGCGGCCTCTTTGAAGTGGCCGACGGCGGCACCATCTTCCTCGACGAAATCAGCGAAATGACCTTGGCTATGCAGGTCAAACTGCTGCGCGTCTTGCAGGAGCGCACAGTGCGTCCGGTCGGCAGCACCAGTGAAATCTCCATCGACGTGCGGGTCATCGCCGCCACCAACCGCAATCTCGACCGCGCCGTCGCCGAGAACTTGTTTCGCGAAGATCTTTACTACCGGCTCAACGTGATTCCCATCCGCGTCCCCCCGCTGCGCGAGCGCCGCGAAGACATTCCGCTGCTGGTGAATCACTTCTTGAAAAAATACGCCACCGCCGCCGGCCGCAGCATCCTGCGCGTTAACGCCCCGTCGCTCGATTCCCTGTGCGGCTACGAGTGGCCCGGAAACGTCCGCCAGCTCGAGAACACGGTCGAGCGCGCCGTAGCGTTAGAAACCAGCGCCGAACTCCACGTCGAGCTCCCCGCCGAACGCCCCAAAGCCCACGCCGCCGCCGCCTCGGCCGGCGGAACAACTCTCCCCGAAATCGGCTCCGACGTGGCTCTCCCCGCCGGAATGGGCATGGAAAGCTACGTAGCCGGTATCGAACGCTCGCTGCTGCAAAACGCCCTCACCCAAAGCGGCGGCGTCCAGACTAAAGCCGCCGACGTCCTCGGCGTCTCCTACCGCTCCTTCCGCCATCTAATGAAAAAGTACGGATTGTAGGAAGCTCAGAGCCTCGAGTTACGAGTCGCGAGTTCAAGCTCCGACCTCACGACTCGCAACTCATAGCTCGAAACTAGCTCTTTTTCAACTGCTGCTTCCACCCCAGCACCCGCGCCTTCGCCCCTTCGGCCTCGGCCTCGGGAATCATCCCTTTCTTCATATACAGCACCGACAAACTGGTGTGCGCCAGCACGTCGTCCGGGTCAAGCTCCGCCAGCCGCTGCGCGACGGCGATCGCGTCGTCGTAACGCTGCAAATCCTGGAGGGCCCGCGTCAATCCGTGCATGGCGTCAGTAAACGTCGGATCCGCTGCCAGCGACTCCCGGTATGCCGCGACAGCTTTCTCCAGGTGCCCCTCGGCCATCAGATCGAGCGCAGCGTAGTAGTGGTCCTCAGCTTGAAGGCGGGCTTGTTCGCGGGCGTCAGCGTCAGGCATGCGGGAAAATTCCAGGCAGAAAACGGAGACAGGATTCTAACACGCGCCGCGACGGCACGATTCGCGCGTGAAGATGTAAGGGTGGCCCATTCAAGCCGTCCTTTGGCTTGAGTGGGGCATTCGCAGGTCGCCGGCCCAGCTTTCAGGAGTTGGGTGTTAGTTCTTTGTTTTCTTAACATCAGAACTAAATCGCTGCAGGCCCGAGGCTCCGTTTTCCTTCGTGCCCTTAGTGGTTCAAGACCTTTCTTCCGGAATGCACGCCCTCACCTTGCAGGTATGATGTACAGCATGCGCTACCGCCTCCGTTTCCTGTGGAACGCCACCAAAGGCCATCGCCTGGCCCCCTGGCGCAGCCCCTACCTGCTGTGGCGGATCGAAACCTACACCGGCGTGAAGATGACGCAGATTGGCTTCCTGGAATTCTGGGAATTCATGTGGCGTGAGCGCCACGACCTCTGGCGCTTCCTGAAGTGGACAAGTTCGATGGACCGCTGGGTCCATCCCAAACCGAAAAGTTCTTAAAAACAGGGGCCAGGGATCAGGGGCTAGGATTCAGAAGGAACGTAGCAGGTGTGTCGATCATCTCCGAGATCGAAATACTATTCTCTAAATCCTAGCCCCTGACCCCTAATCCCTGACCCCTGCCTACGCCCCCTTACCCGCAGCCGCAGCCTCACCCAAAAGGATGCTAACCTCGCTGCCCTTACCCGCCCCAGTAATCTGTGCCGCCGCCCCGCGGTTGGCCGCAATTTCCAAATATCCCATGCTACCCACAATGCCAAACACTTCCCCCGGCGAGCCGTCCGCGTAAGCGTGGCGAATCTCGGTAATCTCGCGCCCTCCGACCACAATCTTGAACGCGCCCGGCTTGGCCGTAAACAGCGCCGGCACGTCGGTAGGCGTCACGTTGGTGATGAGGTTGCCGAAGCGGTCGACCTTCAGCACCACGGCGCGTATGCGCCCGTCGCTGGTGGCTTTCGGACGGGGCGCGGCAAAGCGCACGAAATCTTCAATCTCGTCTCCAAACTTGTGCGAGTCAACCTGCTTCGCCAGATACGCCGCCACCGGCGCAAATATGTCGCGCGCATGAAACGTCTGGCTCACCGGCATCCGAAAATAATGGTCGGAAGTGATGTGCCGCACATGGATGCGTTCTTCCTTGGCATACACCATCGAAAGCACGCCGTTGTCCGGCGCCACGAAGTGATAGCCGTCGCTCGAAGCCAAAATCGGCCGTCGCACCGTGCCCACCCCTGGGTCCACGACAACCACGTGCACCGTGCCATTAGGAAAATACGAATACGCCTGCGAAATCGCCAGCGCGCCATCGAGCACGTCGAAGGCCTGCACGGCATGCGAAATATCCACGATCTGCGCGTCGGGAGTGATGTCGAGAATCACTCCCTTCATCGCGCCCACATAGTGATCGTTGGTTCCAAAATCAGTGGTAAGAGTAACCGTCGGACGATGTGGCAACTTTCCCTCGCTGGAAGACAAAATTCCTGAAGACAAAATTATAGGTACAGCGAAGCTAATGTGCGCCGAAGGTGCGAGTCAAGGCACGGAAGTAATGAGGGCAAGCGCACTTATCATTGCTTAGGCAGCCCGATACTTCTAGCATTTTCTTATGCTTGGGAGCAATTCCCCTGTTCCGTTAGCGAATCGTTCGAGGACCCGGAAAGTGAACTCAATGCGCTGCCTTCGTCTGCTCGCGCCTATTTTCTTCGTGCTGATTCCATCTTTGCTCGCGCAATCGATTCGCGCAGCGAAAACTGATCCATCGCCAAGCTCAAACAGCAGCGTGCCGGCGGCGTCCGTGGTCAGCTCCAACTCTCAAGGTCCCATCTTGGCGGCGCTGGGCAAACACAACTCTGGCTATTGGATTCATCCGAGCGCCCAGGGCTTTCGTGGAGAAAATTCGGGGCTAGCGCACGCCGCGGGCATGCAGGACCCCTCAGTGATCGACCCGTGGATCCAGCAGGCGATGCTGACGGCGTCCGACGCCGAGGAAGCAGACAACTTCGGCATCTCCGTCGCGGTCGACGGCAATACGGCCGTGGTGGGAGCCTATGAGCGGAATGGCTTTCAGGGAGCAGCGTACGTGTTTGTTGCGAACGGCGACGGAACCTGGAGTCAGCAGGCAGAGCTCACCGCATCCGACGGCGGAATGGGCGACTTCTTCGGCTGGTCCGTCGCGGTCAGTGGCAACACCGTCGTGGTGGGTGCCTTTTGCCACCCCTCCGGGACATTCACTTGTTTCAATCCGGGCCCGGGGGCGGCATATGTGTTCGTGCGCAATGGCACCACGTGGAGCCAGCAAGCGGAACTGACCGCCTCCGACGGCGTCGCGAACGATTGCTTTGGTTTCTCCGTCGCAGTCAGCGGCGGCACAGCCGTTGTGGGTGCCTTTGATCACAACGCGGATCGGGGAGCAGCCTACGTGTTTGCGCAAGATGGCACGACGTGGAGCCAGCAAGCGGAGCTGACCGCGTCCGATGGCGCCGTGGACAACTCGTTTGGCTGGTCCGTCGCGGTCAGCGGCAACATCGCCGTAGTGGGGGCCGATTATCACGCGGTCGGCTCGAATCCGTATCAGGGAGCGGCTTACGTGTTCGTGCAAAATGGTTCCACCTGGAGCCAACAGGCGGAACTGACCGCGTCCGACGGAGTGGCATGGGACCGCTTTGGTTTCTCCGTCGGGGTGAGTGGTAGCACGGCCGTAGTGGGTGCCTTTTGTCACCCCGCGAAGCTCGATTGCGACACTCCCGGGCCGGGGGCGGCGTACGTGTTTGTTGCAAACGGCGACGGAACCTGGAGCCAGCAGGCGGAGCTAACCGCGTCCGACGGCATGCCGGGCGATATGTTGGGCTATTCCATCGGTATCAGCGGCAGCACGATCGTGGCCGGTGCCCAAACTTACCCGGTCGGTTCGAATCAGGGTCAGGGGACGGTATACATATTCGGGCAAGACGGTTCCACGTGGAGCCAGCAGGCGGAGCTAACCGGCGCGGTCCCCACGGCTTCCCAGTTGGGCCTCTCCGTCGCGGTCAGCGGCAGCACGGTTTTGGCGGGAGCCAATGGGTACTCGGTCGGATCGAATCTGACAGGAGCGGCGTTTGTCTTCGGCTCATCCGGCCCGCTCTACACGCTGTCACCCTCTCCCAGCAGCGTGAGCTTTTTGCTGGGTAGCCAAAGCACAGCCACGATCACAATTACTCCCTACAACGGGTTCAGCGGAAACGTGTTGTTTTCAACAGCCGGTCTGCCGGGCGAGATGACGGCAGAGTTCAGCCCGAATCCCTCAAGCACCAGCACAACCATGACCCTGACGGCAAGCCCGTTTGCCTCGCCGCGCGCGGCAACGGTGACCGTGATCGGCACTTCCGGCAACCTGACTCAGACCACAACTCTGACGTTGAGACCGACACGCAAAAAACGCCAGCCCGGCTGCGCCAATCATCGGCAGCATTGCCCTGTTTGGTAAGACAAGGGCTGTTAGGCAAGAGTCGCGAGGTAAACGTTACGTACACGCCAAGGCAACTCGGCGCGCCCACGGAAACGCTCAGCTTCACCGACAACGCGCCGCCGAATTTCCGGCCGCGCTTATTCGTACCTTAGCGCCTCAATCGGATTCAGCCGCGAAGCTTTCAGCGCAGGAAAAAATCCCGACACAATCCCCACCATCGACAGAATGATGAACGAAATAATCATCACGCTCATCGAGGCATGCAGAAAGATCGCGCCCTCATGATCGGCGGTCTTGTAGAACTCATCGTAGAGCGGCATAGGAGGAATCGCCCAGGTCAGCACTTCGGCGACCGCCATCCCGATCACGCCGCCCACAAAGGTGAGCACCAGCGCCTCCAGGAGAAACTGAATCAGAATGTGCCGCGGCCGCGCCCCAATCGCTTTCCGCAGGCCGATTTCCCGCGTCCGCTCCGTCACTGAAACCAGCATGATGTTCATCACGCCAATGCCGCCGACGGCCAGCGTCACCACGCCGATTAATCCCAGCACCGCCTGCAGTCCATAGGAAAAGCCGTTGATCATGGCGCGATCTTCAATCGTGTCCCACTCCGGCGTCGCCTTGTCGTCCTTCGGATCGAAGTGGTGCCGCCGCGCAATCACTTCCCGCGCGGCCATGAGAGCTTTCTTGTTCAGCTCCGGCGCAGTCGGCTGAATGATAATCTCGTCCGGATCGCGAACATTCTTGAGATCACGCATCAGCGCAAAGGGAATAAATCCGTTTTCGTTATCCGGCCCCTGATACATCGAATCCTGAATCTTGTTGCGCATGGTGCCGACAACTTCGAAATCGAGCCCGCCAATTTCAACGTGCTGCCCCACCCCCGGCGCGCCCTGAAACACTTTCTTCGCCGCCGCGTAGCCCAGAATTACCACGCGCCGGTGGTCAGCGAAATCGCTCTCGTTGAAGTAGCGTCCATCGTCCAGAGTCAATTTGCGCATCTGACCGTACGGCATATCCACGCCGCGTACTTGCAGCGAAACCACGCGCGTACCAATCTTGAATCCCAAATCGCGATCGATCTCCCCGCTCACCGCGCGGATGATCGGCACTTCATCGCGAAGCGCCTCCACGTCTTCCAGTTCGTATTTGACCGCCTTGCCCGCCCGCTGCCCGCCGGCTTGCATGCTGGTCTGCCCCGGCCACAGCACGATCACGTTGTTCCCCATGTTCAGGAACGCGTTCAGCACGCACCCGCCCAGCCCCTGCCCATAAGCCAGCAGCAGCACCACCGACGCCAGGCCCCACACAATACCCAACATGGTGAGCGCCGACCGCATGCGATCGCGCATCAGCGACTGCCACCCCTGCGAGATGAGTTCTTTCAGATACATAAAAGTAGAAAGAGCTAGGGACTAGGGATTAGGGGCCAGGGAGCGTGGATCAGTCTGTCGCGTTCCTGACTCCTGGTCCCTGACCCCTGGTCTCTGCCTTGTTACGCAATATGTATGTCGCCCGACCCGGTGTGCACCCGCAGCAGCGGCCCTCCGCCGCGGACTTTGCCTCGAATCTGTTTGTGCGTATCTCCCACGCGCCCCTGCACCGTCATCTCGATGGGCGACTCAACATCGACGGTTCCGGAACTGGTGGAAATGTCCGCGTCGAACGCCGCATTCGACGGCAGTTGCACATGCACGTTGCCCGAGCCTGTATGAATTTCCCACGAACCGCTCTGCGTGCCCTCGGCCGTGACATCGCCGCTGCCCGTCTCGCCGCGGAAGCCGCCCTGCACGCCCCGCGCGATTATGTTTCCCGAGCCGGTGTGCAGGTAGATGTCGCCCGCGCCCGTCTCTTCGATCTCGACGTCGCCGCTGCCCGTACCGCCCTTCACCGGGCCAGAAATTTCACGCGCCCGCACGTCACCCGATCCGGTCTGCAGCGTCACCTCGCCCGTAAGGTGGGTGAGCTTCACGTCGCCCGATCCAGTCGTCACGTCCACGTTGCCGTGCGTGCCCTCAACCAACTGATCTCCCGAGCCGCTGTGGCTGCGGATGGTCGTATCCGCGGGCACGGTAATCTCGTAGTCCACCGAAATGTTTTTCACTTCCACATAGTCAATGTGAACGCTGTTGCCCTCCTGCCGGATCGGCGGATTCTGCTCCACCGCGTGCACGCTATCCCGGTTTCCGCCCACACCCACGCCTGGCAGAATGTTCCAGCGATCACTCATATAAATTTTTCCGTGAATGGTTACCGATCCCGAAGCCCCCGCCCGCACCGTAACGTCGCCCGAATGCGTGAGCACTTCAAGATCGACGGGCCCGCTCACCGTCAGCGTTCTGTCGAAAGTGGCGGCCGGAGTAGAAGAAGCAAAGACCGTAGTGGTTGCGAAAAGCACGACCAGCGCGGCCACGACGAACAACCGGCTGGACCCGAGGTTTGAGCGGAGATTGCAAGTGTTATTCATAGCGTAGTGACTCCACAGGTGTCATATCCGCGGCGCGCTGGGCGGGATACATGCCCGCGGTCACGGTGATCAACGAAAGCGTCAGAATCGAAGCGACAATCGAAATCCACGAAACAATCGGATGCGGAACAAAATCAGGCAGCGGCAAGGCTTCCAAAGCAGCGCACAAGCCCATTCCGAACGAAAGGCCAAGAACTCCACTCACAATCGTCAACATTGCCGACTCAGCAAAAAATTGCCGCAGAATGTCGCGCTTGGTCGCGCCCATCGCCTTGCGCGTGCCAATTTCCCGCGTGCGCTCGGTCACCGAAACCAGCATGATGTTCATCACGCCGATCCCGCCCAGGCACAGCGTCACAATTGCCACACATCCGAAAAATAAGGTTACGACGCCGAAAATCTTGTCCAGAAGCTTCGCTCCCTCCATAGTGTCCCAAATGAAAAGCGCGTCCTTATCCAGTGGCTCGAAGTGGTGCACTCGCCCCAGCGTGCTCCGCACCTGCTGCACCGCGGCCTCATGCTCTTCCGGATCGCCCACTTCGAAAACGATGTCGTCCAAATACCCGCGCGTAATCCCCGCTCCAGGCTTCTCGGGCGGCGGAAAATCGCGCGACACCGCCGAATACGGCGCGAACAAATAGTCGTTGTCGGGGCCGCTGTAGCTGCTGTTCTGTTTCTTTTCCTGCAGAATGCCCACCACCAGGTAAGGGATACTCTGCACCAGCACGGTAGCGCCGATGCCTGGCTGCCCCGGAAATAATTGCCGGTTCGCCTTCGACCCCAGCACCAGCACGCGCCGCCCCTCGCGCTCATCGTCGTCGGTAATCAGTCGCCCTTCCGAAATCTGCAACGACCGGAAATTCTGATACGCCGGCCACATCCCGACCACTCCCCGGTTCGCCAGGTTGTATTGGCTGACTTCAGGAATCGTGCGCCGCGACTCCGGGCTGACGTAGTGCACCAGATAACACTCGTCGCGAATCAAGTCGGCGTCGTCAACGTTGAGATGAATCTCCCGCCCCGCCGCTCGCCCGCCCGCCTGCGCACTGGTTCGTCCACCCCACACGATCACCAGGTCCTTGCCCAGCGTCTGCATGTGTCTTTTTTGGTCGACGCTGAACCCGCGTCCCAACCCCACCAGGATGATCACCGATGCGATCCCCCACACGATGCCAAACATGGTCAGGAACGTCCGCATCTTGTGAGCCCGAAATGTGGCGAACGCCTGGCGCAGGATTTCGGAAAGAGTCATGGAGTTGCGAGTCCCGAGTCGCGAGTCCCTAGTTAATACCGACGACTAGCCGCGCTATTCCTCGAGTTTCTTCATCGAGTTAATCAAGCCGCTTAGCATGCGCCCCAGTTCATCGGCCTGAGTGATCAATGCATCTACCTGCTCTTCTCGAAGATAACCTCGATCTTTCGAGATCAGTACTTGCGTTTCAATTTCTGCCAGCGAACCTCGCGCATGACGGAGGAATCGAATGAACTCGCGATTCGTATAATGGGCCTGTCCTTCGGCAATATTGCTCGGGATTGAAACAGCAGCGCGTCGAAGCTGACTCGTTAAACCATAAATCTCGTGCTGCGGAAACGAATCGGTTGCGTCATAAATTGCCCCGACGAGTTGCATACCTTTCTTCCAAGCGATCAAGTCTTTGTAGCTCATCCCCACAGCATACAACTCGGCACTCGGGACTCGCGACTCGGGACTATTGCAGCACCACCTGATCGCCTTCCTTCAACCCGCTCAGCACTTCAGTTTTGGCGCCGTTCGAGATCCCGATGTTGACCGCAATTTTGTCTTTGCCGTCCTTGCCTTTCGGGTCAGGCACTTCCACCGAAGCCTTCTTGTCCTTGTCGTAAAGAATCGCGCCTTCGGGAATCTGCAGCACGTTCTTGTGTTCTTCCAGAATGATTTCCGCGTTGGCGGTCATCTCAGCCTTTAATTCGCCGCCCGGATTCTGGATCGACACCCGCACTTCAAACGTGGTGACGTTATCTTTCTCCACGCCCATCGGAGAAATCTTGGTCACCTTACCGTCGAACGTCTTGTCCTTGAACGACTCAACTTTGATTCGCGCGCGCTGTCCGAGATAAACCTTGCCAATGTCGCTTTCGTCGACTTTGCCCTTCACATACACTTCGCTCGTGTCGCCCAGGGTCATGACCAGCGTGGCCGACGAACCGAGCACCAGGATCGAACTCACCGCATCGCCCATTTCCACGTCGCGCGACAGCACGATGCCATCAATCGGCGAGATGATATCGGTATAGCTGAGCTGTTCGTCCAGTTGCTTCAGGTTCGCATCGTCCTGCGCGACTTGCGCCTGTGCCTGTGCAATCTTGGCTTTCAGAACGGTGACCTGCGCCTTCGAGACATTCTGCTTGTTCAGCGCCATTTCATAATTCTTCTCAGCGTCATCCAGCGCCGATGCCGAAACCACGCCATCCTTCGCCATGCCGATAGCGCGATCGTAGGCGCGCTTCAACACCGGAACGTCCGGACCTTCCGCATCAACCTTGGCGCGCTCGAAATCTGCCTGCGAACTCTTCAAGTTCGCTTCGGCCGCTTCCAGCGCCGCGCGCGACTGGGCTACCTGCGCCTCAATCTCGACTTTGTCGAGCTGCGCCAGCAGTTGCCCCTTCTTAACGCGATCGCCGTAATCGACCAACAGCTTCTTCACAATGCCGCTGGCCTTCGACTTTACTTCGACCTTGGTGATGGGCGTGACTTTTCCAGTCGCGACCACGCTCTTGGCGAGGTCGCCTTTTTCCACCTTGGCGAGCTTCGAGGCATCAATCTTGGTGCCGCCGCGCGTAGCCGCGAACACTCCGCCCGCAATCACCAGCACGACCACCGTCACGATCGCACCCCAGATAATCAGCTTCCGGCGCTTCTTCTTATGATTCCCGTTACCGTTCACACCGCCTCCTGTAGATGCCGCCAAATGGAGATTGGGAGCCATTCCGCCACCCTCACTCTGTTGTACGGAGCCCGCCCAGCTTTTGTTCCTGGAACTTGCTCACAAAACCGAAAAACCTGCCCTCGGGAAAAAAGTTTTGGGAAGGGCACGGCTTCAGCCGTGCCGCGAAAGCCCACAAACGACGACGAAGCAACAACCCATTTACCGCCTGCCATTTAGACAGACGATCTCTTAAAAGGATAGCGCATCCCCGCAGCGAATTTTGTGATCCCGACCGCTGCCCAGTTCCGACTAGCCCCTAATCCCTGATCCCTGACCACTGCCAACTGCCAACTGTTAGAATTACCTTTCCATGATCGCCTTTGTGCTGCTCCGGGTCTTTCTGATCCTTCTCCTGGTGGCGGCCAATGCCTTCTTCGCGGCGGCCGAATTCTCTCTGGTAAGCGTGCGCGATACCCGCATCCAGCAACTCATTCAATCAGGCCGCATCGGCGCGCGTATCGTCCAGCGCCTCCACCAGCGCCTTGATGAAGTGGTCAACGGCGTCCAACTCGGCATCACCATGGTCAGCCTCACCCTCGGCTGGATCGGCGAGCCCATGGTCGCCCGCCTGGTCGAAGGCATGGAATTTGTTCACCGCGTGCCGCACGCGGCCGTCTACGCCCACACCATCGCCATCGTCATCGCCTTCAGCCTGATCACCTACATGCACGTGATTCTGGGCGAACTCGTCCCCAAGACCCTGGCCCTGCAGCGCTCCGAGCAAGTCGCCCTCGCCGTCGCCGCGCCCATGGAAGCTTTCCTCACCCTCACCCGCCCAGTCCTCTTCTTTATGCGCCGCTCCGGAGGCATAGTGCTGCGACTTTTCGGTGCCCAGGACACGCGACGTCGTGGCGCCATCCACTCCCCCGACGAACTCAAGCTCATCGTCACCGCCAGCCGCCAGTTCGGCCAGATTCCCGAGTTCCAGGAAGAAATGATTCACAGCGCCATCGAACTCGACAACATCACCGTGCGCGAAGTCATGGTCGCCCGCCCCGACATTTTTTCTCTACCGAGCGACCTCCAGCTCGACGAATCCCTCGCCCGCGTCGTCGAAGGCCAACACTCGCGCATCCCGGTCTACGATCCCCAACGCGGCCCCGAACACATCGTCGGCGTTCTCTACTACAAAGACCTCATGCGCTGGATGCGCCTCCGCCTCAGCAATCTAGGCCAGTCCACCTCGACGCGCATCTCCCGCATGCAGATCAGCCAGATCATGCACGACGTCCTGGTCGTCCCCGAAACGAAAGTTTTGGCGGAACTCCTCGCAGAATTTAAAGACCGCCGCCGCCATCTCGCCGTCGTAGTCGACGAATTCGGCTCGACCGCCGGAGTCATCACGGTAGAAGACATCCTCGAACAACTGGTCGGCAACATCGAAGACGAATTCGACGTTTCCCCCAGCGAGCCGGCCCTCGAAGATGAATCGATGATTGTGCTCGAAGGCTCCGTCAACATCCGCGACTTAGAAACCGAATACGCCCTGACCCTCCCCCGCGACGCCGGTTTCGAAACCCTCGCCGGATTCATCCTCGCGAGACTGCAGCGCATCCCAAACCTGCGCGACAGCTTCGAATACGAAGGCCGCCGCTACACAGTAGAAGAGCTAGAAGGCCACCGCATCGCGAGAGTGAGAATCGAAAAAACCGCAAAAGTAGATGGCGAAGCCGAAGCCGCGAAAGGGGTAGGGAACTGATGCGGAAAGGTCCAGAGAACTGATGCAGGCCCCGAATTCCGCTCCGCTCTCCAAAGCTTGTCATCCTGAGCGAAGCACGACGGCGAGCAAAGCGAGCCGTCGCGCGCAGCCGAAGGACCCCTACCCACTTGCCACCTTACACGGCGGAATCAAGGCGTTCTCCCGATGCTCGCTGGCTAGGGGCGCGACAGAATGAATCACGAAGAGCAACTGATCAAGGCATTCTTCGTGCCGACAAAGCGCGAACGCTACCTGGAATTTGTCTCCAAACCAAAAACGCGGAAGAAATTCCTTCGCGAACTAGGTCACTTCAACGGATTGGACCCACGCTATGCCAAGCCCGTCCACCTCAGCCCGTTAGGGCTTGCGGCCCTTCTGAAAGAGAAGAAAGTTGCAAGTGTTTGTTGGGTGCTCTCAGAAAATTCTGCAATCGACGGAAAGTCCATGCCTGTTGCCGAGGCGCTTACGGAGCTTGGGAGGGACATGGGTACATTTCTTTCCTTCGTGCCCGGCAAACTTGCGTACTTCGAAAATGAAGACGGGCACTGGATTCTGGAACATCCATGAGAACCAAGAACCAAGAACAGAGAACCACCAACTGAGAACTGTCTCCTGAAACCCGTCCTCCAACGCGTCCTCTACACCCTGCCAGTAATCTGGCTGGTGGTAAGCCTCGTCTTCCTGCTAATCCACCTCGTCCCCGGAGACCCCATCACGCAGATGCTCGGCGAAGGCGCGCCCCCCGCCGACATCGCCGCCACCCGCCACCTCTACGGCCTCGACGCCCCGCTAGGCGAGCAATACCTCAACTACTGGAAAGGCGTCCTGCACGGCGACCTCGGACGCTCCATCCGCCTCAACAAATCCGTCACGCTCAGCCTCGCCCAAGCCTATCCCTACACGCTGCGGCTAACGCTGGCGTCTCTGCTAATAGCTCTCGTCCTCTCAATCCCCGCCGGCGTCCGCTCCGCCAACCGCCGCAATCGCTGGGACGACCGCCTGCTTTCCGTCGTCAGCCTCTTCGGCCTGTCATTCCCCAACTTCGCCCTCGGCCCCATCCTCATCCTGCTGTTCTCGATCAAACTCGGCTGGCTCCCCGTTTCCGGCGCCGGATCATTCGCCAACATAGTGCTGCCCGCCCTAACCATGGGCAGCGCCCTCGCTGCCATCCTTACCCGCATGGTCCGCACCTCCATGCTCGAAGAGCTCAGCCAGGACTACATCCGCACCGCCCGCGCCAAAGGCCTGCCCGAACGCACCGTCGTCTACCGCCACGCCCTGCGCAACGCCATGATCCCCGTGCTCACGGTCGTAGGCCTGCAATTCGGCGCCTTGCTGGCTGGCGCCATCGTCACCGAAAAAATCTTCTCCTGGCCCGGCATCGGCCGCCTCACCGTCGACGCCATCTCCAGCCGCGACTATTTCCTGGTCCAGGGCTGCATCCTCGCCATCGGCTTGACCTACGTCGCCGTGAACTTCCTGACCGACGTGCTGTACTCGGTGGCGAACCCGAGGATTCGGCAATGAACGGAAACTTTCAGAGGGTCCTCGACGCCATCGACGCGGTCCCGTGGGCGAAGATCGAGCATGCCTACGGCCCGGCCGCCGATGTTCCCGACTTAATCCGTGCCCTGACTTCGCCGGACGTGAAAGTTCGAAACGACGCCTGGTATGAACTCCACGGCAACCTTTGGCATCAAGGGACCATTTACGAGGCCAGTGCCCACGCGGTACCCGTCTTCTTGGAATTGCTCAAGGCGCCGACGACGCCGGAAAAGAACCGAGTCCTCGTATTCATCGCTCTCTTGTTTGCGGGACGGTCTTATTGGGACGTTCATCAACACCTGAAGATCACTCAGCGCTTGACCGCGAAGCCAGGCTTCCAGCAGAAACTGGAAACGGAACTCGCTTGGGTCGCCGCGACCAAAGACGCGGTGGTGAAAGGGCGCGAGATCTACTTCGCGCTCTTGCGAAGTAAAGAGGTCGGCACGCAAATAGCGGCAGCATACTTACTCGGCCTGATCGGCGCCAGCGACATCGATACTTTCGAAGAAATCATCAGGACAGATAAGGATTCGTCCCTAGAAAAATAGTTATTACCGCTTTGCCAGTCACCCCATTTCTCGCGTTCTATTCGAGAATGGGGTTTTGATATTCTCGCAGGCCACCCCGGCAGGACTTGACTTCTTTCGTCCCAGACGTACAATATACGTACAGATGTGTACAGAGGATAACATCATCATGCCCGCCGCAGCCGCCAAAAAAAAACGCAGCGAGCGCTTCAATGTTCGCCTCAGCGAGAAAGAAGCTCGCCTCATTCGCCTCGGCGCCGAACAGCGCGGCGTGAACATCACCAATTTCATTTTGGAAAGCGCCTGCGCCCGGGCCGCACAAGAGATCGCCGAGGCCCGGAATTTCGAGCTTAGCCCCAAAGACTGGCAGAGGTTCAGCGCGGCTCTCGACCGGCCCGTCAAGCTGAAGCCCCGGCTGAAGAGACTCTTCGCCGAACGCACCGTGCTGGACTGATGGCGCACTCGAAGCAGTCCCTCTCAATCGTTGAGCCCATTTCCGAGTCTCATGACTTGAGCGGTTTTGACTGCGGAGCTCATGAATCACTCAACGATTGGCTGAAACGTTTCGCCCTTGCCAACCAGAAAAACGAATCTGCCCGTACTTACGTGGTCCACCGCAGCGGTTCCGTCGTTGGCTACTATTCCATTTCCGCGGGCAGCGTCGCCGCCGAGGAATCGCCCACTCGCATTGCCAAAGGGCTGGCACGGCATCCGATCCCGGTCATTTTGCTGGCAAGGCTCGCCGTCGATAAAAATGAAAAAGGTACGGGGCTAGGGAAGGCTCTACTGAAGGACGCACTTGCGCGCATTGCCCAAGCCGCCGACATCGTCGGCGCGCGTGCAGTTCTGGTTCACGCGATCGACGAACCCGCAAGAAAGTTCTACGAGCACTTTGATTTCGAGCCTTCACCGGTGCACGAATTGCAACTGATGCTGCTGATGAAGGATCTTCGCCGGGCCTTGGAACACAAATAAGGCGGGGCATCGCCGCCCCGCCTGCGTGTTCCTTAAACTACGCTGCTTGCCTCACTTTTTTCGCCCGTTCCTCCAGTTCTTTGGGCGCCACATCTTCCACGTGCGTGGCAACTCCCCAAAGGTGTCCGAACGGATCCTCAAGGAAGCCGGAGCGATCGCCGTAGAACTGGTCCTCCACTGGCTTCAGGATTTTCCCACCCTCCTTCGCCGCGCGCTCGACCACTTGATCCACGTCGGGAAGGTAGATATACAGACTTACTGGGCTTGCGCCGATCGTAGCAGCACTGGTGTGCCCTTGACCCATGGCGGGATTCTCATCGGCGAGCATGACGTGCGAATTGCCAATCTTCAACTCGGCGTGCCCGACTTTGCCATCCGGGCCATCCATGCGAAACAATTCTGTCGCACCGAAAACTTTCTTGTAATAGTCGATGGCCTTCGCAGCGCCACGGATGATCAGGTAGGGGGTAATGGTGTTGTAATCTTTGGGAATATACGAGACTTTACTCATGATTTTTCTCCTTAGAAATAGGGGCTAAGGGTGGAGGTTGCGGCGTGCACGCGGAGCGGGCGTGTCGTCCTTGCGGTTGCCTTTATGAGAACATAATCCGTACCGAGCCGCAAGACCGCATAGTTAGAAGATTTGCACAACTGAAATTTAAGACCTGAATGTCCACTGCCCCTATCTCATTCCGCCAGCGCGTTGCCGGTTGGACGGCGGGAAACGCCCGTCACAACCCACTTGCAGCGATCGGCGTTGTGTTAGTGATCGTCTTCGTAACCTTCGCCCTCTTCGCGCCCTGGATCGCGCCACAAGGCCCCGCATCGATCAACTTGCCCGCGCGTCTCGACCCGCCGTCATCCGCGCACTGGTTTGGTACCGACGAACTCGGTCGCGACATTCTCTCTCGCGTCATCTACGGCGCCCGCATCTCTATGCTGGTCGGCAGTTGCGTCGTCGGGATGTCGCTCGGTCTCGGCCTCATCATCGGCTCTATCGCCGGATATTACGGAGGTGCCATCGACCGCTTCGTCAACGTCGTGCTGATGAATGCATTTCTTTCCTTCCCCGGAATTCTGCTGGCCATCGCCTTCATCGCCTTCCGTGGTCCCGGCATCTTCAACCTCGTGCTCGCGCTCTCGCTCGGCGGATGGGTCGGCTACGCGCGCCTAGTTCGCGGACAAGTTCTCGCCGCCCGCGAACGTGAATTCGTCGAAGCCGCCCGCGCCCTCGGCGCCTCCGATTTGCGAATTATCGCCCGCCACATTCTGCCCAACATTATTCAGCCCGTGGTCGTCCAGGCCGCCATCGGCATGGCCGGAGCTATCCTCGCCGAGGCCACCATGAGTTTTCTCGGACTCGGCGTCCCTCCGCCCACCGCCAGCTGGGGAGCCATGCTCAACGACGGCCGCGCTCACCTGTTCGACGCCCCGCATCTCGTCCTGTTTCCCGCGCTCGCCGTCATGCTCGCCGTGCTCAGCTTCAACTTCATCGGTGACGCGCTCCGCGATTATCTCGACCCCCGCTCCCGCATCGAAGCCGGCCTCTAGGGTCCGAGATCCGACCAGCGATTCTTAATCGAACACGCCTAGGTATTGTCATCCTGAGCGGAGCGAGCTCGGATGAGCTCGCGGAGTCGAAGGATCCCTCGCATTTCCACAGAATCGCGCGGCGCAGCAGGGAGTTCTCTGCAGGTTCCCGGGAGCGCTGACAGCGCGGTTGAGAACTCCCCAACCCGGCACGCTTTCGCTACAGCCGGTCGGGGATCCTTCGACTTCGGGCGCCGACTCCTTCGCTCGCCTTCCCGCTCCGCTTAGGATGCCATTCCTTTGTTCGCCTCGCCCGGTCTCGCCGGGAGTGGCCGTAACCCTCTGCAACTGCTCCACATACAATTCTTGACAATAATCGCAAATTGCAATATAAGTATTGCTGTCTGGGATACATCTCGGCGGAGGGCCGGTGAAGCTGGGCGAGAAAATTCGGTACCTGCGCGAGGTCGAAGGCTCGCTGCGCGGTCTCGGCCGTCCCATGACGCAACTCGAACTGGTTCGCGCCCTCCGCGAAGAACTGGGCAAAGGCCGGGGAAGCATCAAGGGCGCGTCCATCAGCCAGTCCTATCTTTCGCAGATCGAAAATGGCGTGCGCCCGCACATGACGCAGTCTTCGCGCGCCCTGCTGGCCAAGTTTTTCAAGGTGCATCCCGGGTTCTTGGTAGATGATCCCGACGGCTATCACGCCGAACTGACCTCAGACCTGCGTACCACGGAAGGCCAGCTCGACGTCTGGCTGCTGCAAGGTTCTGAGAAATTCGCGAACGATCCGGAAGTCAGCAATGTGCTGATCAAGGCTGCCCGCGAAAAAGATACGCGCCGTTGCTTCCTGTTGTTGGGAGCCATTCTCGATACGCCGGGGCTGGCCGACAGGTTGCTCGAGGCGCTACGACCCGAACTCGCGGCCAGCAGCGGCAACGGTTCTCGCGCTAGCCTGGGCCGGACATCACGCGCGGCGACGACTGAGGAAGGGAGGCGAATCCGATGACAGCAGCCAAACTGGACTGGTCCGATTCTTATTTGATCTGTTTCGCGGTCGGCTTTTGCTTCAGTTTTTTTTCGTTCATCTTTGGCGGATCGCGTTTCGGACGCCTGCACCTGCCGCATTTTCACGGACACGTCGGGCACATGCCGACGTTGCACGCTCCCGTCGGACAGGCTCCGGTCGCCGGCGGTCACGCGCCAGCGGCGGCACACGGGCCGGCAACATCGCATGCGCCGGGAGCGAATCAGGCGGCTCACAGCAGCATTTCGCCGTTTAACTTCGTCACGTTCACGGCGTTCCTCGCGTGGTTTGGTGGCACCGGATATTTGCTCACACGCTTTTCCACGGTATGGGTCGGCATGGGATTACTCTTCTCCGTGCTCAGCGGCCTGGCCGGCGGGGGAATTATTTTTCTGTTCCTCAGCCGGGTGCTGATGTCGGACGAGGAAAACATGGATCCCGCCGACTACGAAATGGTCGGCGTGCTGGGCCGAGTTTCCAGTTCCATCCGCGAAGGCGGGACGGGGGAGATCGTTTATTCGCAAGTCGGCACGCGCCGCGTCTGTGGCGCCCGCAGCGACGACGGCACCGCCATCGCCAAAGGCGCCGAAGTCGTAGTCACGCGCCACGAAAAGGGAATTGCCTACGTCCGCCTGTGGAGCGAAATGTCAGGCGAAGACGAAAGGGCAGCCGACAGTTCGATGAAAAGTTGATTCACCGAAAAATCGTGCGCTCAGGAGATCTATGGCTCGGAATTTCTACAAACCGCTGGTCTGGCTGATGTGGCTAGCGCTGCCCATCACGGCTCTCAAGTACTGGCGCAACTGGGATCAGTTGCCCCTGCGGATGGCGGTGCACTTCGACGCAAACTGGCAGCCCAGCGGCTACACTTCGCGCCAAGGCGCGCTGATGTTGGGCCTCGGCATCATGGCCGCCATGCTTCTGTTTTTCACGATCGGAGCGCTGGCCGCGCACACCTTGAAGCCGCCGGCGGCCTGGCCGCTGCTCGTAACTTTTTATGTAGCTCTCTGTTTGTTGTGGTTCGTAAACCACCGGATCGTCGAGTGGAACCTGAACCCGCCGCCTGCCCATTCCGAGTTAGTGGGCCCGGATTCCCCGGCGGCCAGTGACTCAAGTCGCACCAACCTTTTCACACTGCATTCGCACGCACTGCATTCGTAAGGAGGCGTTATGGGATTGGGATTGTCGTCAATGGTCACAATCTGGATTTTTGTCGGGCTGGGAGTGATGGTCATCCTGTTCCTCATGAGCGGAATGGCCAGGCTCTATCGCAAAGCCGGGCCGCACGAAGCCCTCATCGTGTACGGCCTGGGCGGCACGCGCGTCGTACAAGGCCACGGCACGCTCGTATTCCCCATGGTGCAGGTCTGCAAGGATCTGTCTCTCGAACTGATGTCGTTCGACGTGGCGCCGCAACAGGATCTCTACACCAAGCAAGGCGTCGCAGTAACAGTCGAAGCCGTAGCGCAGATCAAGGTGAAGTCCGACCGCGAATCCGTACTGACGGCGGCCGAACAGTTCCTCACTAAGTCCGATCAGGAACGCGAAGGCCTGATCCGCCTGGTCATGGAAGGTCACCTGCGCGGCATCATCGGCCAACTCACGGTCGAAGAAATCGTCAAGCAGCCGGAAATGGTTTCCGACCGCATGCGCGGCACCTGCGCCGAAGACATGAACAAGATGGGCCTGGAAGTGATCTCGTTCACGATTAAAGAGGTCCGCGACAAAAACGAATACATCACCAACATGGGCAAGCCCGACGTGGCCCGCATCAAGCGCGACGCCGACGTGGCTACAGCCGAAGCCGATCGCGATACAGCCATCAAGCGCGCCGCGCTGCAGCGGGAGTCCGCTGTCGCAAAAGCACAGGCCGATCAGGAACGCGTGCTGGCCGAAACCTTGTCGCTGGCCAAGCAGGCCGAATCGCAACGCGACCTGGAAATCAAAAAGGCGCAATACCTGGAAGTCACCAAGCGCCAGCAGGCGCAGGCCGACAAGGCCTACGACATCCAGACCAACATCATGCAGCAGCAAGTCATCGCCGAGCAGGTAAAGGTGCAGCAGATCGAGAAAGAGCAGCAGGTCAAAGTGCAGGAAGCGGAAATCAACCGCCGCGAAAAGGAACTGATCGCGACCGTGCTGAAGCCGGCGGAAATCGACCGTCAGCGGATCGAAACTCTCGCTGCGGCCGAGAAGCAACGCCTGATCGCCGAAGCCGAAGGTCAGGCGTCATCGATTCGCGCCCAAGGCGAAGCCGAAGCCGAAATTATTTTCAAAAAAGGCGAGGCCGAAGCCAAGGCGATGAACGTGAAAGCCGAAGCGTTCCAGGAATACAACCAGGCGGCGGTGCTCGACCGGCTGTTCGCCAGCATGCCGGAGATCGTAAAAGCATTGGCGGCTCCGCTGGCCAACGTCGACAAGATCACCATCGTCTCCACCGGAAACGGCGACGGCGCCGGCATGAGCAAAGTCACCGGCGACATCACCAAGATGGCGGCTCAAGTGCCCGCGCTGTTCGAAACGCTGTCAGGGATGCCGCTGGCCGAGTTGATGAGCAAGATAAGGCTGATCGGCGACAAAGCCCCCAAACCGGCCGCGCCGCCGAAGCCGTAGTCGAGGGGTCTGCCTACGTGGAAATGCTTGTGTGGGGACGGGCGACTCGCCCGTCCCGCCAAGCGCAGCGAGGCGTTTGCAGGAGCACAGTTATGACCAACAAATCGAAGCACACCGGAGTCGGACTCGCGTTAGGAGCCGCGCTGGGCGCGACGTTCGGAGTAATGGCAGGCCACATCGGCGCCTGGCTGGCAATCGGCGTCGCCATCGGCATGCTGCTAGGCGCGTCATTCCGCCGCAAGGAAGGAAATTGTCCCGAATGCGCGCAGGTTCACAGAATGCATCAAGAAAAAGCTGACAGCTGACAGCTAGAAAAAAAGGAGTCCACCATGGCACTACTAGAGCGCGTTTCCACACTGGTCCGGGCCAATCTCAACGACCTGATCGACAAGGCCGAAGAGCCGGAAAAAATGATCAAGCAGGTCATCCTCGACATGCAGAACCAGCTTCTACAAGTCAAGACGCAGGTCGCGATCGCCATCGCCGACCAGCACCTGCTCGAAAAAAAGCAGAAAGAAAACGAAGACAAAGTGGCCGAGTGGATGCGCAAGGCCGAACTCGCCGTCGACAAAAAAGAAGACGACCTGGCCCGCGCCTCGCTGCAGCGCGTAGAAAGTTTCCGCGAGCTCAGCCAGAACTTCACGCAACAGGTCGCCGACCAGAAAGCCCAGGTCGAAAACCTGAAGTCCGCGCTGCGCCAGCTCGAGCAGAAGCTGACCGAAGCTCAAGCCAAGGCCGACGTGCTCATCGCGCAGCATCGCCGCGCCCGCGCCGTGGGCAAGGCCAGCGACGCCCGCATGGCCTCCGGCGACGGATCGAAAGCCGCAGCCTTCGACCGCATGAAACGCAAGGTCGCGCACTCCGAGGCTGTGAGCCAGGCGAAATCAGAAATCGCTGGAGACAACCTCGACGACCGCATAGCCGCGCTCGAGAAAGAAGACCGCATCGAGCAACTGCTGGCGGAACTGAAAACCAAGCGCCGCGCGTAGCGCGGCAAGTGTGGCGCGGGCACTCTTGCCCGCGTCTGCCGCCGCAGGCACTCAGTTCGCAGGCTCATGCAAAGTTCTGCGCCGGCACCAGCCCGCGCTGACGCAGTCGAGAAACATCAGGAGGGCACCATGCTTCGCCGTAGTCTGTTCACCGGGACCGGTTCGTTGGCCTTGGCCGCCGGCATCGGCCTGCGCCTCTCGTTCGATACCAGCTTTACCCATTTTGCCAGCGGTTTTCTGTTGGGAGTGTCGATTGCTCTGCTAATCCTGGGACTGTCGCAGCCCTCGCGCCGGGTGTCGCGGTAAACGTGCTGGCTGAACGCGCACGCCTCATCTAACGGGGGAGATACGGGGAGAGCTATGGATGGAATATTGAATTTTTGTTTGAAGAGCCTTCAAGAGCCCGGAAATTTCTGGGCAATGCTGACAGCGGTCACCACGGTCGTGCTCGCTCTCATCGCCTACTGGCAACTGGGCGACTTGGCGCGGACGGGGAAATCAGACTTTCTTTATAAGCTGAAGAAGGATTTTTTCACGGATGACGCCCGGCGCCTGATGTTCTTGATCGACAACGACCTCCTGGAATTCTGCTCCGAGGAAATCTCCTATTTCCAGATTCTTAAACCGAAGTCACCGGAGGCTGAAATCCGACTGTCGGAACTGGGGATCACGGGCTCAGGAGTAAGCACATACCTGATCGACGATGTACTGCTCGGGCCTCTCGAAGACGTAGGCTTCCTGCTGAAGCGCGACTTGCTGTCAAGGGATGAAGTTTACGAGCAGTTTGATTCGTACGTTCAGGCCTGTGGAGACAACGATGCCATCCGGGCATATCTAAAGTTTTCAAGAACGGGGGAGGGCAACGAAGATGTCTACGACGGATTTCAATATCTCTACGATCAGTTGGAGAAATGGGGACCTAAGATCAGAGCGACAAAAAAGAACGGATGACGCAGCCGTACCCTTTCGTCCAGTCTTCGACCTTCAGATGCTTCACCCGGTGAAAAGCGCGGTCATGCGTAACCAGCACCGCCGATGCGGCCAGCCCTTGCGCGGCGATCATGATGTCGAGGTTTCCCATGGTCGTGCCCGCGCGCTCCAGAGCCGAGCGCAGGATCGCGTAGGATTTCGCCGCTGCTGAGGTCCACGCCAGAATCTCCACCCGCAGCAGGAATTCTTCCGCCGCGATCTTCAGTCGCGAAGCGCCTGGCCTCCGCTCCACGCCAAACCTCAACTCCGCCTCGGTGACTACGGAGATTCCCACTTCCGCCATCGGCACGTTGACCAGCCTCTCCCGCACTCGCGGCAGATTTCCTTTGATCACGTAGCTGGCGATATTCGTGTCGAGCAGATAGCGCACCGCCATCAGAACAACTTCCGTTTTTGTGCGGGAGCATCCTTGCGATCCGCCATAAAATCCTCGGGAATATCGAGAGTGTCGGTCAGGTCGAAGAAGTCCTCCCAGGATTCCGGCCGCCGCGAAAGGATCACGTCGCCCGTCGCCGGATCCCGCCGCACATAGACCTCTGATCCTTCAAAGCGGAAGTTGACCGGCAACCGCACCGCCTGACTGCGGCCGTTGCGGAAGAGTTTGGCAGTGGGCATCGCGTCCTCCGTGGGATATATACCATGATACATCCCATGACGGTATCGATCAAGATATAGATCCACAAGACGTTTCGGCCATCCGCCCTTCGCTGCCCTGTTCGCCGCATGCGGGAACGAAGGTGGCCAGTCGCGTTTGCCGCGGCGTCACGACTGGCGACTACCGATCCAACTCCCGATAACTCTTCAACTTACAGCGCCTAGGGCAACCTTTCTCCGCGCCTCGGGTTCTTGCCTTCAGGACCAGGACTCGGCCGCACACTGGCATCCTTTCTAAAGGATGCCGGTATCTTAATCTGTTGCCGCTTCCGAGTCCTCCAAAAATACGTCCCTGCACAGGAGCCCTCACTCATGAAGAAACTTACCGCAGTGCTGTTGATGGCAATAACCCTGATCTTCACCAGTTGTGGAGCCAATTCGCACGCCACCGGCAATATCAACGGCATCTGGAACGCCACCCTTTCGAACTCGACGGCCAGCACCTTCAGCTTCCAGACCACGTTGACCGTGAACGCCGATGGCTCCCTGGGGACCACTAGCTTCAGCCTCACCTTGAATAACACGCCCTGCACCTTCCCCACACCGACCGAGAGCGGTTCATTCACCATCAGCGGAAATTTCAACGGCCAGGTATCGGGAACGTTCCACTACGTCGTCACCGGTGCAGAATCCAGTGTCCTAACATTGAACGGCACCGTCAGCGGCGGCGAGATCACCGGTACGTGGTCGGTCACCGGCGGCACTCAATCCTGCACCGGCAACGGAACCTTCACCATGAACCCGGTCCTGGCGCCGGCCATGCGCTCGGCACCAGCAAGTCTGGTTACGCAGTAACTCCGTCGCGGCCGCCGGCCCTGGACTTCTTTCCCAGGGTCGGTGACGGCCCCTTACATCCATTGACGGGCATGCCCGCATCTCTCTATTCTCATAGGGACCCTAATTCAAGGACGGTACATGAAGAAGCTTGCATTTCTGGCCCTGCTCGGTCTGAGCCTGGCAGTTTACGGCTGCGGCAGCCGGACCCTCAACACCACGCTGACCAACACGACGACCAGCGGAAATTGGGAAGCTCATGTCGACGGCGGTCTCGGCCAGGCCAGCCAACTGAACTTCGTAACCGGGTTCACCGTCACCGACAACGGATCGGGCAACAACCTCTCACTCCATATCACCAGCTTCAGTTTCATCAATGCCGGTTCGTGCTTCGCCAACGGCATAGACGCCTCTTCCGAACAAGGCTTTACCACCTTCTCCACCGCAACTGGCACCGATCAGGTCACGGGCACGATGACGTATACGGTTAATTCCAATGTGCCGCCCGCCAGCCTGCTTACGCTCACCAGTTACGCGAACGGGTTTACCGGTATCTCAACGGCCACCCAGAACCAGACCGGGACCCTGAGCGATGGCGTCGTCGTGGGGACGTGGACCCTGACGAACAACGACAGCAGCAACACCGACTGCACGGGCGGCGGTACTTTCATCATGTGCCAGGCCGCCGCTACCTGCACCGCCCCGTAGACACCCCACGAGACGGCCCACTCTTCCTTCCTCTCGGCCCGCTGCTATACATTGAAAGACATGAAGCGCTCTCTGCAGCAGATCGCCGATGCGGTCGGGGCCCGGCTGATTGGCGAGGGCGGCCCTGAAGTGAGGAGACTCGAAGTTAGTGGCGTGTCCAGCCCGGAGTCGGCAACACCCGACGACCTGGTCTTCGTCGACGATGACAAGCATCTCGCCGCAGCTCTCAAGTCCCGCGCCGGAGCGATCATCGCCGGAGAATTCGCCATCAAGTCTGCAGCGACGGTCTCATACGACCGCCTGCTGATGATCAGCAATCATCCCAAACTGGCTTTCGCTCGCGCCGCGCGCTTCCTCCGCGAATCGAGTCCGCTGAATAACGCCGACGCCGGCGCCGCAGAGCCCGGCAGTCCTCAGCAGGGAAGTGTGCACTCCACAGCGGTCATTCACCCGTCAGCAACTCTAGGTCAGGGCGTCGTAGTCGAAGCCAGGGCGGTAGTCGGCCAGCAAGTTCAGATCGGCGAGAATACGCGCATCGCCGCGGGCTGCGTGATCGGGGCCGGTGTGAAAATCGGCCGCCACTGCGAGATTTATCCCAACGTCACCATCTATCCCGGTACCACAATCGGCGACCGCGTCATCGTCCACGCCGGAGCAGTGCTCGGCAGCGACGGCTTCGGCTATGTCCGTGACCGCCAGACCGGACGCTACGAAAAATTCCCTCAGGTCGGAAGCCTCGTTATCGAAGACGATGTCGAGATCGGGGCCAATGCCACCATCGACCGCGGCGCACTCGATGAAACCTGCATCGGCCGCGGAACGAAAATCGACAACCTCGTCCACATCGGCCACAACTGCCATCTCGGCGAAGACGTCATAATCGCCGCTCAGACTGGCCTCTCCGGAAGCATCGTCATCGAAAAGGGCGTCATCCTCGGCGGCCAGGTCGGCATCGGCGAGCACGCCCGCATCGAAGAAGGAGTCATGCTCGGAGGCCAGGGAGGCGTTCTCCCCAACAAAGTTCTGCGCGGCAAAGGCGTAGCCTTCTGGGGGACTCCCGCCCAGCCCCTGCGCGAATATCTCAAGCAGTTGGCAACGCTGGCGCGCCTGGCAAAAAAGAAATGAAACGGACCTCATACTACAGACCTCGTTCGCGGCGAGAGTTGGCCTTCGTTAACCAGACCTCGCTACCCAGCACGTGCTGACGTCTGAAGTCGGGAGTCTGAGGTCAGGTTCGTACATGGCAATCATCGTCATCGGCGGACATTCCCGCAGCGTAGGCAAGACCAGCGTAGTCGCCGGCCTGATCTCCGCGCTTACCGAATTCGAATGGACCGCCGTCAAGATTACGCAGTATGGCCACGGCGTCTGCTCGGCGAACGGCGAGCCCTGCGACTGCGCAACCGCCGACCACTCCTGGGCAATCTCGGAAGAGCGCGACCGCTCCGCCGAGTCCGACACGTCAAGGTTTCTCGTGGCCGGAGCGAAGCGCGCCCTGTGGGTACGCACCGAGCAAGGCCGCCTCGCCGAAGCGATGCCAGCCTTGCGAACAAAAATAGAACCCGGAAACAACGTGATCATCGAATCGAACAGCATCCTGAAGTTCCTGCGTCCGGATCTATACCTGACAGTCCTCGATCCCGTGACCAAAGATTTCAAAACCTCCGCCCGCGAATTTCTAGACCGCGCCCACGCCATAATCCTCCACGAATCCCAAGAAGGCGCAGCCTGGCAGTCGGTCTCCCTGAAGCCCGTGGCCAATCGCCCCGTCTTCCACATCACCCCGCCGCACTACGTCACCGAAGAGATGGCTAACTTCGTCCGTGCAAACTTGACCCAACGAATCCCCCGAACAGAGACGGAGAGCTAGAAACTAGAAACTGAGAGCTGACATCTGATAGCTGACACCTGCTTTTGCTATCCTTACCCGTGCGGCAAATTCATTTCAGCGCCTGGTTTTTGATCGCGGCATCGGCCGTGCTGCAGGCCCTAATCTTTCCGCTGCCGGGCATTTATGTCCTCTCGTGGATCGCTCTCGCTCCGCTGATCGTGGCGCTATTGCGCGCACGTCCCGCAGGCGAACTCGAAGTTGCGGGTGTCGTTCGCCTGCGCCCCGCCACTCCCCTCCAGGGCTTTCTACTCGGCTATGTGTGCGGAATCCTCTGGTACGCCGCCACCTGCTACTGGATCTACGACACCATGCGCCACTTCGGCGGCCTCAGCATGCCCGCGGCCCTGTTGGCACTTTTTCTCTTCTGCTGTTACCTCGGCCTCTATCACGGTTTGTTCGGCCTGCTGGTCAGCCTTCTGGCCGGCTCCGCCACCGACCTCCGCCGTCCGCTGGCGCTGGCTCCGTTTCTGTGGGTCGCGGTGGAACTGGCCCGCACCCGGATCACCGGATTTCCCTGGAACCTGCTAGGCATCGCGCAAGTCGACAACGGCCCCCTCAGCCGCATCGCGGCCACCACTGGCGTCTACGGCATTTCGTTTGAAATTGCTCTCGTCAACGTCGCGCTGGCCGCGGCATTTCTAGTTCCGCGCGAAAAGCGCACCGCCATGCTGGCTGCAGCTTTGGCCGCAGCCGCCGTCCTGCAGGCTGGGAGACTGATCGACGCTCCTCCCGCCCGATCCGATCGCACCGCCCTGCTCGTCCAGCAGAATATCCCCGTGTCCGCCGATTGGACACCGGCATATTTTCGCCAAACGCTGAATGAGCTGACCGACCTCAGCGTGAAGTCCGCGAGCCCCCCGACCGTAAACACCAGCGCATCGCCGAGGATTCATCTGCTCATCTGGCCGGAATCGCCCGCGCCCTTCTTCACGAATGATGCGCCCTTTCGCGACACGATCAGCGCCATGGCTCGCAGCGCCAACGCTTGGGTCGTCGTTGGCGCGATCGGAACCGACGCTGCGCGCCCCAACTCAGACGCTCCACTCTTCAATTCCGCATCCCTGATCAGCCCCGATGGCGGCTGGAGGGCACGCTACGACAAAGCCCATCTCGTTCCCTTCGGCGAGTATCTGCCGTTTCCCAGCATCTTCTCGTTTGCGGGCGGCCTGACCAAAGAAGTCGGCCAGTTTCAGCACGGCACCTCACGCCGCCCTCTCGACGCCGGCGACGAAAAGCTCGGCGTCTTCATCTGCTACGAATCCATCTTCCCCGACGAAGTTCGCCAGTTCGCCAGCAATGGCGCTCAGGTCTTCGTCAACATTTCCAACGACGGATGGTACGGCGACAGCGGCGCCTACGCCCAACATCTCAACCAGACCCGCATGCGCGCCGTCGAAAATAATCGCTGGATCCTGAGCGACACCGACACCGGAGTCACCGCCTCGATCGATCCCTGGGGACGAGTCGTAGCGCAGCTCCCCCGCAAAGACCGCCTGGCCCTGGTCGCGCCCTACGCCCTCATTTTCGACACCACGTTCTACGCCCGCCACGGCGACTGGTTCGCCTACGCGTGTGCGATAATTTCTGTAGGAGCGCTGCTGTCGCGCTTCATCTTCCGGACGAAACCGGGAAAACCGCAAAAAGGTTGATACCTCTTCATGAATCAAGAGCTCGTCCTCGAATACGAAAAACTCAGCAAGAAGGTCCACGAACTTCGGGAGTATCTTTGACGCGGAGAAAGTCCGTCCGCAACTAGCGGAAATCGAAAACCAGTCTGCCGACCCGAACCTGTGGTCGAATCCGCAGCGCTCGCAGCAGGTGATGCGCGAGAAAAAGCGCCTCGAGCACATCCTCGCCAACGATGCCGACCTGGCCCGCCGCAGCGAAGACATCGCCGCCTACTTCGACCTCGCCAAAGAAGGCGAAAACGTCGACGCCGACCTGCAGCGCGAAATCGCAGCCCTGCGCGAACTCCTCGACAAACTCGAAACCGAGACGCTGCTCTCGGGCGAAAACGACGCCCGCAATGCGATCGTCACCATCCATCCCGGAGCCGGCGGCACGGAGTCGCAGGACTGGGCCGACATGCTGCTGCGCATGTATTTGCGCTGGGCCGAGCGCCAGGGATTCGAAACCGTTCTCTACGACTACCAGCCCGGCGAAGAAGCCGGCCTGAAGTCCGCAACCTTCGCAGTCAACGGCGAATACGCCTTCGGACTCCTCCAGGGCGAAATCGGCGTCCACCGCCTGGTCCGCATCTCGCCCTTCGATCAAGCCAAGCGCCGCCATACTTCCTTCGCCAGCGTTTTCGTCTCGCCGGAAATCGACGACAGCATCGAAATCGTCATCAAGCCCGAAGACATCCGCATCGACACCTACCGCTCGAGCGGTAAAGGCGGACAGCATGTGAACACCACCGACTCAGCCGTCCGTATCACCCACATCGCGACCAACCTCGTCGCCAACTGCCAGAACGAACGTTCGCAACACAAAAACAAAGAACGCGCCATGAGCATGCTGCGCTCAAAACTCTACGAACACGAAATGGAGAAAAAGCGCGCCGCCACCAAAAAAATCGAAGACTCGAAACTCGACATCGAATTCGGCTCGCAAATTCGCTCCTACGTCCTGCAGCCCTACCGCATGATCAAAGACCACCGCACCAAAACCGAAGTCGGCGACGTCGACCGTGTCATCGACGGCGATCTGCAACCCTTCATCCGTGCCTACCTGCTGGCGCGGAGAGGAGAGAAGCAGTGACAACGTCCGCCAAAAAACGCCCAACGCAAAGGACGCCGAGTGCGCAGAAGAAGATAAAGCTCGGCCTCCGTTTCCTGCGGGCATTCGATTTCGCGGCTGAAAATCACAAAAACCAGACCCGCAAGGCGTCCACGATCCCCTACATCGCCCACCTGATGGGCGTAGCGTCTCTAGTCCTCGAAGCCGGAGGCGACGAAGACCTCGCCATCGCCGCCCTGCTGCATGACGTGGTCGAAGATTGCGGCGGCGCGCCCATGCTGCAAGAAGTTCGCCGCAAGTTCGGTGACCGCGTCGCAAGAGTAGTTGACGGCTGCTCCGATGCTGACACTTACCCCAAGCCCCCGTGGCGCGAACGCAAAGAAAAATACATCGCGCGCCTCAAGAAAGAAAACGCCGACACGCGCCTGGTTTCCGCCGCCGACAAGCTCAACAACGTGCGCTCCATCCTCAGCGATTACCGCGCCATCGGCGAATCTGTCTGGTCACGGTTCAACGGTGGACGCGAAGGCACACTTTGGTACTATCGGACTTTGCGGGATGAATTTCTCCGGCACAAACCCAATCGCATCACCCGCGAATTGGAACTGGCAGTGACCGAACTAGAAGCGCTGGCCGAGGGCAAGTCGATTTCCCGCGACCGCACCTCGCAACTCGCACTCGAGGCCTGACGTCATGGCTCGCACCATCGATCAAATCCGCGCGTCGAAGCTGCCTTCCAACATGATGCAGTTCGCCGCCCGCGGCGCGCTCCAGGTCCCAGCGGCCGAGAACATCGAAATCCTCGTCCACCTCGCCCGCCATAACCCGATCTTCGGCCCCGTGGCTCGCATGACCCTGGCCGGGTGGGACGAGAAATCGTCGGTCGCCGCGGCCGCCGACCCTCAAACCACGGTTGAAGTGCTGGAGTACTTCATCTCTCCCGATAATTTGCGTCCGCCCCTGCTGCCTGCGTTGCTGGAAAATCCCTCCCTTCCAGTCCATCAGCTGGTCAGATTCGCGATCGGCGCTTCCCGCGAATCGATTGCCGTGATGCTGAAGAGTCAGCGAGTCCGGGCGCAGCACAACGTGCTCGACAATCTCAAATCGAATCCATTTCTGAAGAAGGAAGAAGCCGAAGAAGTAAAGAAGTTGTTAGCGGAACTCAAGGCCCCGACTCCGGCGAAGACCCCCGCCGCCGTGGCCGACCCTCCAACAGCTGCGTCGCAAGTGATGCCGAAGGAAGACGCTGCGGCCATCGATCCCGCAAAGACTTCGGCACCAGCGCCAGAATCTGCGGCGGTCTCCGAGAAGGCCGACGAATGGGGCGACGACGAAGCTCTCGACGCCTACCTCAAAGAGCACGCGCAGGACATTGCCGAGGAGGGTGAAAAACCGTTTAAAGCCATCGGCGGAATTCTCGAACTTCTCGGCGAGGACTATTACCCGGTAACGGATGAAGCGGACGCGCCCGCCCCGGCTGAGCCTGAGGCGCCCAAGCCCGTCGCCAAGCCCAAGCCAGTCCCTGCCATTCGCGAGAACGCGCTCCAGAAAATTAACCGCCTCGACGTGAAAGGCCGCATCCAGTTGGCCTTGAAAGGCAACAAAGAAGAGCGCTCACTGCTGATTCGCGACGGCACCAAGGTCGTCGCGCTCGCCGTACTCGAAGCTCCCAAGCTTTCCGACGGCGAAGTGGAAAAATTCGCCAGCCAGAAAAATGTCCTCGAGTCCGTGCTGCGCCAGATCCCGCTCAAACGCCGCTTCATGAAGAATTACAAAGTCGTGCGCAATCTTGTAGCGAACCCGCGCACCCCTCTCGACCTCGGACTGGGCCTGATGAAGCACCTGCTGTCAGCCGATCTGAAAAATATCTCCGGCAACAAAGATGTTTCCGAAACCGTCCGCAAACTAGCACTGAAAATGTACAAACAGAAAGAAGAGCAAGCCAACAAGAAGTAAGTCGAGTCGGCCCACGCTTCCATGGCATCATTCGATCCCATCGCCGACCTGTTACAGCGCGCTAAGACCATCGCCGTGGTCGGCCTGTCCTGCAATCCCATGCGCGCCAGCCACGGCGTTTCCGCCTACATGCAAAGCCACGGATATCGCATCATCCCAGTAAATCCGCAGATCGACGAGTGTCTGGGTGAGAAGGCTTACGCGTCGATTCTGGACGTGTCCGAGAAGATCGACGTCGTCAATATTTTCCGCCGCCCGGAGTTTGTCGAGGAAATTGTCGACCAGGCCATCCAACTCAAAATCCCCGCCATCTGGATGCAGGAAGACGTAATCCACGAGAAAGCCGCCGAAAAGGCGCGCCAGGCCGGCATCTTCGTGGTCATGGACCTCTGCATCCTCAAGGAACATCGCGCCAGATTCAGGTAAAGCCGCGATTGCGGGCAATGCTGTCGGGAACAAAAGCGGCTCAGGCTGCGCACAACTCACAGAACCAGATAGACTCCTGTCACACGAGGAAATCCATTGAATCCCGACGACGCAGTCACACTCACCGAAACCGTCCCACCCGCGCAGCCCCCGACTCTCCGCTGGATATTCATCGGCAAAGATGGCCTCCGCGCCGGCTGGAGCCTGCTCATCTTCGTCGCACTCCTCGCCGCCTTTGCATTCAGCGGCAACCGCATCGCCCACATGCTTCATGCACCCGGCGGCCCGAAGCCAGGATCGGACATTCCTCCATCCTTCTTACTCGTCGCTGAGTTGATTCCTTTCCTCGTCGTTTTGCTCATTACCTGGATCATGTCGAAGATCGAACGACGGCCAAACTCGAGCTACGGCTTCGGCGGCAGCCGAAAGCTTCCTCACTTCTTCGCCGGCCTGGCCTGGGGGGTGACCTGCCTGTCGCTTCTCGTCCTGACACTCTGGAAGACCGGACTTCTCGTCATCGATAGCCGCTTGCTCTCGGGCAGCGATATTCTTCGCTACGGAGCCATCTGGTTGTTCGGCTTTCTGCTAGTCGGCCTGTTTGAGGAGTACTTCGTCCGCGGCTATCTTCAATTCACCCTGTCCCGCGGGCTCGCCGGCCTCTACCAGTCGGCCTTCAAGACTCGCCACAGCACAGCGCTCGGCTTCTGGACCTCGGCCGTCCTTTTTTCCATTCTGTTCGGCCTCGGGCACGGCAACAACGTTGGCGAATCTCCGATCGGACTCCTCTCAGCTGGTCTGGCCGGGATGGTTTTCTGTTTCAGTCTGTGGCGCACCGGTTCGCTCTGGTGGGCTATCGGCTTTCACACCTCGTGGGATTGGGCGCAATCGTACCTCTACGGCGTCGCCGACAGTGGGATGATGGCGGAGCACCATCTTCTCGCCACGCACCCCGTGGGTCGGCCCCTCCTGAGCGGCGGTGCCACCGGCCCCGAAGGCAGCATCTTCGCTATTGCCATTCTGTCGCTCATCTGCGTGATCATCGTGTTCACGCTGCCCAGCGTCCGCAACGCGAGCACGCCGCAGAGCCCTTAGTCCGTATGAAGCATAGTCTGTGTGGGGCGGACACTCCTCTCCGCCGCTTTTGATCTTGAATCTGTTGCGTTTGACTTTGAATCCGCAACTGAAAGCCGAGCGCCATCTCACTCCCCGATCAGCCGCCCGAGCGCCGCCGCTTAATTTCCTCCAGCCGCTCGCGAATGCGCTTCTCAATCCCCTCATTCGTAGGCCGGTAATAAACGCGATCCCGCAGATTGTCAGGCAAGCACTGCATGTCGGCGACCTTGTCGTCGACATCATGAGCGTACTGGTAGCCCTGCCCGTATCCGAGTCCCTTCATCAGCGACGTAGGAGCATTGTGCAGATGCAGCGGCACAGAATCGGCTGTAGTCTGCTCCACGTCTTTCAACACATTGCCGTAAGCCGTGTAAAGCGCGTTCGACTTCGGCGCCGCCGACAAATACACAACAGCCTGCGCGAGCGCCAGATTACCCTCCGGCATCCCAATGAAATCAACCGCGTCGCGAGCCGCCATGCACAGCGCTAGCGCGTTCGGGTCGGCCAGCCCAATATCTTCCACCGCCATCCGCACCACCCGCCGCGCCACATACAGCGGATCTTCTCCAGCCTCAAGCATGCGCCCCAGCCAATACAGCGCCGCATCCGGATCGCTGTTGCGCACCGACTTATGCAGCGCAGAAATCAGGTTGTAATGTTCTTCACCGGACTTGTCGTAAAGCAGAATGCGTTTCTGCAGCGCATCCCGCACAATCTCGTCCGTAATCTCCCGTGGATTCTCCTCGACTCCGGGTGCCCCATTCTTGCCCTGAGCGGAGTCGAAGGGTCTCGCGTCCTTTGCGAGAAGCGGGGATTTTGCCAGCCCCGCCGCAACTTCCAGGACGTTGTAAGCACTCCGCGCATCCCCGCTGGTATAGCTGGCAATTTTCTTCAACACATCGTCCGACGCAATCAGATTCCGTTCGCCCAGTCCGTGCTCGTGATCAGCGAGCGCACGCCGCAACAACATCACAATCTGCTCTTCCGTCAGCGGCTTCAGCACATAAACCCGGCAGCGCGACAGCAAAGCAGAATTGATCTCGAACGAAGGATTCTCGGTCGTCGCCCCAATCAGACGAATATTCCCTTTCTCCACATGCGGCAAAAACGCATCCTGTTGCGCCTTGTTGAAGCGATGAATCTCGTCAATGAAAACAATCGTCCGTGTTCCGTACTGCCGCGCCCGCTCAGCATCCGCCATCACCTGCTTGATTTCTTTAATCCCCGCCAGCACCGCAGAAAATTCAATAAACTCCGCCTTGGTCAGGCTCGCGATAATCTTCGCCAGCGTAGTCTTGCCCGTCCCCGGAGGCCCCCAGAAAATCAGTGAGCCGGTATCGTCACGGTCCACCTGCGTACGCAACGGCTTGCCCGGACCAATCAAATGCTCCTGCCCCACATACTCGTCCAGCGTCCGCGGACGCATGCGATCCGCCAGCGGCCGCGTCGCATCGGCCGCGCTCCCGGCATTCGGAATAGGCTGGAATAAACTCATGGATCTCTCGTATCTCGTTGTGACTCTCCCTTTCAGCTTAACTCATGGCGCAGAATGCGAGGAACAACAGCTCCGTCGATCGGGAGAACCCGCGGGGCGATGCCGGGTAGTAGGTCAGTTTGAGCAAACATCACGTTTGTCATTCCGAGTCGGGCTGAAAGCCCGGCGAGGAACCTGCTGTTCGTCGGGCAAACAGCAGGTTCCTCGCGCAATAAGACCACGGAATGACAATTTCAAACTGACCCACCACTCGAAGCCGCACCTGGCTTGACGCAGCGTCAACCATATTTGACGCCATCCCCCTCAGCCCCTACCATTCTTTCAACCCATGATCGGCGAAACCGTATCCCATTACCGCATTCTCGAACAACTGGGCGGCGGTGGAATGGGAGTTGTCTACAAGGCCGAAGACACCGAACTCGGCCGCTTCGTAGCCCTGAAGTTTCTACCCGATGAGCTCGCCAAAGACCCGCAAGCGCTCGAGCGCTTCCGGCGCGAGGCCCGCGCAGCGTCTTCGCTGAACCACCCCAACATCTGCACCATCTACGAGATCGGCAAGACCGGCGAGCGCCTGTTCATCGTTATGGAATTTCTTGACGGCGCCACGCTCAAGCACCGCATTAACGCTCAACCGCTCGATAAGGAAGTGCTGCTCACGCTGGCGGTCGAGACCGCCGATGCCCTCGAAGCCGCACACTCCAAAGGCATCATTCATCGCGACATCAAGCCCGCCAACATTTTCGTGACCGCACGCGGTCACGCCAAAGTTCTTGACTTCGGCCTGGCCAAGGTTGACGCTGGAAACACAAGTTCCACTTCCGGCAACACCCAAACCCGCACCTTCGATGGCCCGCAGCTCACCAGTCCCGGCTCGACCCTGGGCACGGTCGCCTACATGTCTCCAGAACAGGCACGAGCCCGAGAACTCGATGCTCGTAGCGATCTGTTCTCTTTCGGCGTCGTGCTCTATGAAATGGCCACCGGAATCCTGCCCTTTCGCGGGGAGAGTTCTGCCGTCATCTTCAAAGCCATACTTGACGCCCAGCCCGCCTCAGCCCTGCGTCTGAACCCGGATCTGCCCTCGGAGTTAGACCGCATCATCAACAAGGCGCTAGAAAAAGACCGCAACCTGCGCTACCAGAACGCCGCAGACCTGCGGGCGGATTTGTCGCGCCTGAAGCGCGATTTGGACTCCGGACGGTCTTCGGCAGCAGAAATCGAAGCACCGGAAAAGACGTCCTCGTCCAAAATCGCAGCCACAGGAGCTTCGCGCTGGCCTCTTTGGATTGGCCTCGCCGCACTGCTGGCCTTGATTGCCGTCGGCGCGTACTGGCTGCGGACAAAGAACGACGCGAACAAAGTCTCCTCCATCGCAGTTCTCCCTTTCGTAAACGCCACCGCCGATCCCAACAACGAATACCTCAGCGACGGCTTGACCGAGAGCCTGATCAGCACGCTCTCGCGCCTGCCCGGGATGAAGGTCATGGCGCGCAGCACGGTCTTCCGCTTCAAGAATAGTCAGGACGATCCCCAGAAAGTCGGCCAAACCCTGCAAGTCGCCGCCGTCCTGACCGGGCGCATCACGCAGCACGGCGCCGAACTCGGCATTCACGCCGAACTCGTCAACTCCGCCGACGGCAGCGAGATCTGGGGGTCGCAGTACACCCGCAAGCAAGCCGACATCACCCAGGTGCAGAGCGACATCACGCGCGATATATCGCGAACCCTGCACGTACAGCTCAGCGGCGAGGAGCAGGAGAAACTGGGCAAGGCCGGAACCAGCAACCCGGAAGCCTACCGCCTTTACCTGGAAGGCCGCCAACAATGGGCCAGCCGGACGCAGCAGAGCCTGAAAAAGAGCATCGAACTATTCCAACAGGCCATTGCTGCCGATCCGAATTACGCGCTGGCCTATGCCGGGCTGGCCGATACCTACAGCGTCGCTCCCAGCTATGACATCGGCATCGATTCCAAACAGGCCATGTCTCTCTGCGACGAGGCATCGCTAAAGGCCGTGCAGCTCGACGATTCCCTCGCCGAAACCCATACCGCGCGCGCGATCGCCTTGGCCTTTGCCTGGCGCTGGAGTGAGGCCGAACCCGAGTTCCGCAGGGCCATCGAAATCAATCCCAACAATGCCCATGCCCACTATTTCTACGCCTTCACCATGCTCCTGCCGCAGAATCGCGTCGACGAGTCACTCGCGGAGTTTCGCACCGCGCTTTCGCTCGATCCTTTATCGCCGATCATAAATACGAACTACGGTTGGACCCTGATGGCGGCGCACCGCTACGACGAATCTCTCGGGCAATTTCAGAAAACGCTGCAGCGTGATCCCAATTTCGGCCCCGTACATTTCAAATTTTCGCATCTGTATTCCTCAATGGGGCGATACGCCGATGCCGTGGGCGAAACACAAAAAAGCACGCTCATCAAGAACGAACCCCGACCGCCCGATGCGAAAGGATATTGCGCAGCCAACGAGTCAATCAAGGGTGCCGACCGCGACATTTCCTCAGCCGTCGCCTGCGCGGCCAGCGACCACGAACTGGCACTTCGGTTGATGGAAGTGGCCTACGAAAACCATGACATGGTCGGCGAATTCATCAAGAGCCCGGAATTCGATCCGCTGCGCTCCGACCCGCGCTACATCGAAACCATGCAGAAAATGGGCCTGAATCCGTAGAAATCGAGTCGCCGATGGAAGCCGCGAAGCGGCGAAAGAATGCAGCCCATGGCGTAAGCCATGGGGATAAGTGTTGGCTGGTTCAAGCCCCGGAGGGGCGAAAGAAAAGCTACGACGCAGACGCCGGCACACCGTGTGACACAAACTGCAACTCCAGTTCAGACGGCAGCGCTCCGATCTCGGCCGCGTACCGATAAAACAACTGCAACCCCTCCAGGCACCCAGCGTCGAGTTTGTAGTGAATATTCTGGGTCAGGTAGCTGTGAACATCGCCCTCGCCAATCTCCAGCCGCGGAGCCCACTCGCGAGCAATCTGGTTCAAACTGGAAGGCTCCAGCCCATGGTCGCGCGACGTCTGAAACACGGCCGGCAAATCCAGTGACGGACTCGCCTCCGCCAATGCGTCGTTGCGCACCGCCCAAAACGCAAACACAAAAGGCTTGCCCGTGTGGCGAATCCATTCCTCCGCCAAGTCCAGCGTGTGATAGCGCCTGCGATCAATCTTCAGCGCCGGATCACCAATCACCAGCCCCGCATCGTGCCCGCCCAGCATTTTGTCGATCTCCGGCGCCATCGAAGTGAACGTCCGCCCGCCGCCCAGCCACTTAGCGAATAGCACTTTCGTCAACGCCACCGAAGTCAGCGACGAAGTATCCAGCGCCACTGTCCGAACATCTTCCATGGGAACTTTACTGACCAGCAGAATCGACCGCACCTCCCGCCGCGAAGCAATCGCAACGTCAGGCAGTATCTGCAGCCCAGGAATCTCGGAATAAGCCGCCGCCGGAATAATCCCAATGTCAGCCGTCCCCTCGGCTAAAGACCGGGCGCAACCCGAAGGCAGGGTATAGGAAATATCAAACTCGCGGCTGGCGCTATGCTCCAACCCGCCGCGTTCAAAATCCCACATCAGCGGGGCAGTATTCAGGTAGGAAATGGCAGAAATGCGTAAACGTCTCATTCTGAAGTTCAACCACTTTCTTATTTCGGGACTTTCCACAATTTTAACAAACCCATTGTGACGCATGACCTTGACTCTGCTCTTCGCACCTGATTACAGTCCGCTCGGAGACCATCGTGTCCAATGCCGTCGTATCCCTTGCCGCAACTCATCTTCTAGAATGGCTGTCGATTTCGCTCACCCCAGGCCTCGGCCCCACCAAAGCCCGCAAACTGATCGAGCATTTCGGTTCTGCCGAAGCCGTCTTCCGCGCCACCTTGACCGAACTCGAAAGCACCGGCATTCAAGCCGTGTCCGCACAATCGCTAGCCACCGGCAAGTCGGCCGAACTGGCCCGTGAAGAAATCGCCCGCGCCGCCGCCGCCGACATCACCATGGTCTCCCTCGACGACCCCTCATTCCCACCCCGCCTGAAAGAAATCTACGATCCGCCTCTGATCCTTCGCGTCCGCGGCAATCCGGAGGTCCTCACCAAGCCCGGCATCGCTATGGTCGGAACCCGCCATCCCACCCCCTATGGCTCCGGCATGGCCGAGCGCCTCGCCTGCGACCTCGCCGCGCAAGGCCTGGTCATTATTAGTGGCATGGCTCGCGGCGTCGACACCTCGAGCCATCGCGGTGCAATCACCGCCAAAGGCAAGACCATCGCGGTCTTCGGCACAGGCGTCGACGTGATCTATCCCAAAGAAAATTCGCGCCTAGCTGAACAGATTCTCGCTCTCGGCGGCGCGCTGATCTCAGAATTCCCTCTGGGCACTTTCGCCGCACCGCAAAATTTCCCCATCCGCAACCGCATCATCAGCGGCATGTCAATCGGCGTCCTGGTCGTCGAGGCCGCAGAATATTCAGGCACGCGTATCACCGCCCGCTGCGCCCTCGAACAGAATCGCGACGTTTTCGCTGTGCCCGGCAATGTCACCAACAAAAATTCCTGGGGACCGAACACGCTCATCAAACAGGGCGCCAAGTTGGTCGCAACCTGGGAGGACGTGTGGGAAGATCTCCCAACAGAAGTACGACTTACCTTGACTCCGCCCGCCTCGCCTGAATCCCAGGGCGCATCTTCCGCATCTCTATTTCCGGATGAAGGGCTCCCTCCTCACGAAAAGCGAATCCTGAGCCTGCTGAAAGCCGACGAAACCACGCACATCGACGAAATAGTCGAAAAGCTGGAAAACGAATTATCGTCGTCCGAAATCTTCGCCGCCCTGTTCGAACTCGAACTAACCGGCAAAGTCAGGCAGATGCCAGGAAAGAATTTTGTTAAGAGCTTTTAGCTGTTAGCTCTTGGCTTTTAGCTCAACGCCTTTGGAGGGCAAGATGAGGAATTACAGGGATCTAATGGTGTGGGAGAAGGCCCACAAACTCACTCTTGCCGTTTACAAAGAGACAAATGCGCTCCCTAAAGAGGAGCGCTTTGGGTTAACAAGCCAGGTGCGTCGCGCATCGTCGTCGATTCCAGCAAACTTGGCGGAGGGCTGCGGCCGGCGATCGGATGGTGAGATGGGAAGGTTTGTCCAAATCGCGATGGGATCAGGTGCTGAACTTTCGTATCATCTCCTACTCTGCCGCGATCTGGGTATTCTCGGCACGACAGAATTCTCCCGCCTATCAGCAGATTTGGAAGAAGTGATGAGGATGCTGTCTGCCCTATCTGGGCGGGTGAGAAGGACCGCGTAAGCGAGTGCTTTTTGAAGCTAAAAGCTAAAGGCTAAGAGCTAAAAGCTTTCCCCGTAACTTGTCCCTTTCCGCCCATTCGTGCTAGCGTCGAAACGGAATCCATAGAAACAGAGGAAAAATTGTCCAAAGGTTTAGTCATTGTCGAATCGCCGGCCAAGGCGAAGACCATCCAGAAATATCTGGGCAAAGGCTTCACAGTCGAAGCTTCGCTCGGCCACGTCAAAGATCTGCCCAAGAGCACTCTCGGGGTGGATACCTCGAACGACTTCGAGACCGATTACGTCGTCATCCCCGGCAAAGAAAAAGTTGTCGCCAAGCTGAAGAAGCTCGCCGCCGCAGCCGATTTCATCTTCCTGGCCCCTGACCCGGACCGCGAAGGCGAAGCCATCGCCGCCCATCTCGCGTTCGAACTCGACGACAACGGCAAAGAAAAAAAGGCAAAAGCGAAGAAGGTCAAATTAAAGAAGGGCGAGGAAGCGCCGCCTCCGCGCATTCAACGTGTCACCTTCAACGAAATCACCAAGCGCGCCGTGCAAGCCGCGTTTGAACATCCGCGCGCCATCGATCAGAACCTGGTCGACGCTCAGCAGGCCCGCCGCGTGCTCGATCGCCTCGTGGGATATCAAGTTTCCCCGCTGCTCTGGGACAAAGTTCGCCGCGGTCTGTCCGCCGGCCGTGTGCAAACCGTCGCGTTGCGCCTGATCGTCGAACGCGAGCGCGAGATCAAGGCGTTCCAAAAAGTCGAATACTGGACCATCGACGCAACTCTCGCCGCCGCCAAGCCACCGGCCTTCGACGCCCGCTTCGTCGGCAAAGGCGAAGAGAAAGTTGAAGTCACTAACGGCGAAGACGCCGAAACAATTCGCGCTGCCCTCGAAAAATCCGACTGGCTCGTTCGCTCCGTCGACAAAAAAGAACGCCGCCGCAACGCCGCGCCCCCCTTCACCACGAGCAAGCTGCAACAGGACTCTTCCCGCAAGCTGCGCTTCAGCGTGAAGCGCACCATGATGATCGCCCAGCGCCTCTATGAAGGCGTGGAGATGGGCGAGGAAGGCTCGGTCGGCCTCATTACTTATATGCGTACCGACTCCACCCGCGTCGCGCCCGAGGCGATTCAGGAAGTGCGCGAATACGTCGGCAAAGAATACGGCCCTACATACCTGCCCGAGACGCCCAACACATTCAAAGAAAAGAAGGATTCGCAAGGCGCGCACGAAGCCATCCGTCCGACTTCGGCCATGCGCCATCCCGACCAGATCAAACAATATTTAAAAGAAGACGAATTCAAAGTCTACAAACTCATCTGGCAGCGTTTCGTGGCTTCGCAGATCAATCCCGCAGTCTTCGACCAAACCACGGTCGACATTGATGCGAAGAATGGTGACGCAAAAAACGGCAACGAAGTTTTCTGGTTCCGCGTTACCGGATCGGTGCTCAAGTTCGACGGCTTCCTCCGCGTCTACGAAGAATCGAAAGACGGCAAAGACGAAGAAGACGAAGAACTCAAGCACAAACTCCCCGCGCTCGAAGCCGGACAAAAACTAACGCTCAAGGAACTGAAGCCCGAGCAGCATTTCACCGAGCCGCCGCCGCGCTTCAACGAAGCCTCGCTGGTAAAAGAACTCGAAGAACGCGGCATCGGCCGCCCGTCGACTTACGCCGCGATTCTCACCACGATTCAAGAGCGGCAGTACGTGCAGAAAGTCGGCGGAAAATTTTCGCCCACCGAGATCGGCCTGGTAGTCACCGACCTTCTCGTCGAAAACTTCCGCGACATTTTCGATCTGCAATACACCGCGCGCCTCGAAGAAGAACTCGACGAAATCGAAGAAGGCAAAGAGAAGTGGCAGGACGCCCTCGCCGACTTCTACAAAAAGTTCACCAAAGATCTCAAATATGCCGAAAAGCATATGGAGAACATCAAGCGGATGGAGAAGCCCACAGACGAAAAGTGCGAACTCTGTGGCGCGCCGCTGGTCATCAAGTGGGGCAAGCACGGCTCCTTCTACGCCTGCAGCACCTACGAAAAAGAGAATCCCGACACCTGCAAGTTCACCAAAGAAAATCCCATCAACCTGCCCGACCTCGATTCCGCCGACGTGCAGGAAACGACGCAGGAGGAATACTGCGAAAACTGCGGCCGCGTAATGGTGCTGAAGCGCGGACGCTTCGGCCAGTTCATGGCCTGCACCGGATATCCCGACTGCAAGACCACGCGCCGTCTCGATCAGGGCAAAAAAGTTCCCGACATTCCGCTCGACGAACTGTGCCCGAAGTGCGGCCGCAACATGATGATCCGCCACGGCCGTTTCGGCGAGTTCACCACCTGCAGCGGATATCCCGAATGCAAATACGTCAAACAGAACTTCATCGGCGTAAAATGCCCCGAGTGCAAAGACGGCGACCTCGTCGAAAAGCGCGCGCGCAAAGGCAACACATTCTACGGCTGCGGAAATTATCCGAATTGCAAATTCACGTCAGCCCATAAGCCGCTTCCCGAAAAGTGCCCAAGTTGCGGCAGCGAATATCTGGTCGAGAAAAATCTAAAGGCTGGCCCGGTAATCGCCTGCCCCAACAAAGAGTGCGATTTCGAACGCCCCGCACCAGCGCCCGATGCGGCGGCAACCACGGCGTGAACTCAAATTGAGAAATTGGGAAATTTTGTAATTGAGTGATTGGAACGAGGTGCTGTCCAGCTGACGAAGCTAAATCTTGCTAAATTACTCAACTACCAAATTTCCCAATTACTAAATTGATTCCGAGGGTGCTCTCATGTCCAAGAAGCCGACAATTGCCGATGCTGAACTAATTCTGAAACTCTACGATCTCCGCCGTGAAGCCGAAATGCGCAAAGCCCGCCACTGGTGGATCGCCGACTTCTGGCCGCAGACTGCCGACGACTTCGCAAAAGTAGCCGGCGCCGGCGGCACGCAGGAAAACAATTGGCTACGCCAGGTCGGCGGCTACTGGAGCATGGCCTCCGCCTTCGTCCTGCAAGGGGTTCTCAACGAAGAACTGTTCATCCAACCCGCCATCAGCGGAGAAATGTTTTTCCTCTACGCCAAGGTCCAACCCTTCCTCAAAGAGCTACGCGAAAAGATGGGCGACCCGCACATGTTCGCGAACATTGAAAAGGTAATCACGAACTCCAAGTTCGGCCGCGAACGCCTAAAGCTCACGCAGAAGCGCGTCGAAGCAATGCGCGAAAAGCGCAAATCCAGTTCCTAAGTGACTAGCAGTTCGAAGCTGGCAGTTCGAATTTCGCGTCGTGGGTCAGTTTCAGCAAAATTGATCTCTGTCATTCCGAACCGGTCTGAAAGGCCGGTGAGGAACCTGCTGTTCCCTGGCAAACCGCGAATTCCTCGCTCCATCAAACCGCGCCTCCGGAATACAGATTTCAAAATGACCCACTACCCGAGCCTCGAAGCGAGCAGCCAGAAGCTTCTGTTATCCTAATCGGCTGTGCGGATGATCTGGTGGTTCCTGATCTTGGGCGTAAGCACACTGGTCGTGGTGTGCGTGGCCATCGCCCTTTATGTGCGCCTGCGGCACCACTTGCAGAAGGCGCACGCTTCGTCCGACGGACCCGTCAGCGAAGCGGAACGCGAGCATCAGATAGACGGAAAGAAACGCTGAAATTTGTTTTTTGGAGATCGACTCATGGCAAGATCGGCAATTCAAACTTTAAATCCTCCGCAAGACCGAACCCAAGGCCGAGCCGTTGAAGCCACGCGTCAGATCGCAATCGTGGTGGGCGCCAGCTTGCTGGTGGCGTTGTGCGCCCACATCACCATTCCCTTGATGCCACTCACGCCGGTTCCGCTCACGGTCCAAAACCTGGGCGTCCTCCTGGTTGGCATGATGCTCGGCAGTCGTCGCGGTTTCGCTGCGCTGGTTCTCTACCTCGTCGAAGGCATGGCCGGCCTGCCGGTCTTCAATCCCACCGGCCCCGGCGGAGTCGCGCAGCTGTTCGGTTTCACCGGAGGATTTCTGCTGGTGTATCCGTTCGTCGCTTTCCTCGCCGGCTATATCTTTGAGCGTGGAACCAAAAGCTTTCTGCGCGCGGCCGTCGCGGGATCTCTCGCTGAGATTCTACTTTTCGTCGGTGGCTTGACCTGGCTTTACATTTTCACGCATTCGTTGGCCAAGGCTTACGTTTTCATCCCAGCCGACATCGTCAAAGTGATGTTGGCCGCGGCCATCGCCATGCGCTGGCGCAGTCTGATAGCAAAAAAATCAGAGCAGCACTGAATTTCCCGGAGTTCCTAAGATGACAGCCGTATCCGAAACCGCCAAAGCGCCGGGCAGCACCGCCTCCGGTCAGGTGCGCGAAATCACTGTCGCGCACAGCCCGGATTCCGACGACGCCTTCATGTTCTACGGCCTGGCCACCAACAAGGTTCGCACTCCCGGCCTGCGTTTCAGCCACACGCTCTGCGACATCGAGACGCTCAACCAGAAGGCCCGCGACGGCGTCTACGACGTCAGCGCAATTTCTTTTCACGCCTATCCCTACGTGCAGGATAAATACGCGCTGATGGCCTGCGGAGGCAGCGTGGGCGAGGGCTACGGTCCCATGATCGTTTCCCCGCGCCCGTTCACCGCGAGCGAAGTCAAGACGAAGCGCATCGCCGTCCCCGGCAGACTCACCACGGCTTTCCTGGCGCTGCAACTTTTTGCTCCGGGAGTAGAAACGGAAGTTGTTCCCTTCGACCAGATTATTCCGCAAGTGCTAGAAGGCAAGTTCGAGGCCGGCCTGATCATTCACGAGGGCCAGCTCACCTACGACAAGTCAGGACTGCATCGCATCGTCGACCTCGGCCGCTGGTGGCAAAAAGTGACCGGCCTGCCGCTACCGCTAGGCGGCAACGCGATCCGCCGCGCCCTCGGTCCAGAACTGATGCCGCTGGTTTCCGCCGCCCTGCGCGAGAGCATCCAGTACGGCCTCGACCACCGCGAAGAAGCGTTGTCCTATGCCATGCAGTTCGCCCGCGACCTCGACACGCAGTCCGCCGACAAATTCATCGGCATGTACGTAAACGAGCGCACCCTCGACTACGGTGAAGACGGCCGCGAAGCCGTCCGCCGCCTCCTCGACATGGGCCACAAAGCCGGCATCATCGGCCCCGAAGCGAAAGTGGATTGGGTGTAGGCACCGCTAGAGCCCGATTCCTCGCCGTGATTGCAAATGACCTTGACCTTTGACGAATCATGCCTTCGATTTCGAAAATTCCTCGGTGACAACGGCTATCCCGCTGACTTAATTTGGATCACCCCGCAAGAACTTCTCGCGGGTGACAGGCTTCTCTATGTGCGACTGCCGGTTCCGGACGTGAATGTGCAGCGCGTTCGCGAGGTCTTCGAAAACGCGATGGAACAACACTCGGGGATTGTTTTCACGACAGTGTGTGAACTGGACAGCGCGACATGCTGCAGAGCATGGGTCCCTGCGGACGACGATGAACGTGGGCGTGCGATGTGCCCCCGAGACTTGAAGATCTCCGCGCTGAAGGGAAACAGTCGGATCCGCGGCCAAGGAGTGCGGAGCCGCCTCAAATGGGAATACCTGCGCTTTCGACATCGAGAACGACAAGCGACGACGAGCGACTTCTTTGCGGATTATTGAGCCAATCACTGATGAGGGTCACGATTGACGGACAACCAGCCCACCACCACCCAAACCCTCCTCATCGATGCCGACGACACGCTCTGGGAGAACAACATCTACTTCGAGCGCGCCATCGCCCGCTTCATCTCATTCCTGAATCACCACGAATTTTCTCCCGAGCAAGTGCGCGCGGTCCTCAACGACGTCGAGCGTGAATGCATCGTGACCCACGGCTACGGCCTGCATAGCTTCGCGCACGCTTTAGGGCGAACTTTTGAACGCCTCAGTCCAGTCCCAGTTACTCCCGAGCTGCACGCGCAAGTCCGAAGCTTCGCTGCCTCGATTGAGAATCACGCCATCGAGTTTCTGCCCGAGGTGCGCGAGGCGCTCGGTTACCTGCGCGACCGTCATCGCCTGATCCTGGTGACGAAAGGTGCTCACGCCGAGCAGTCAGGAAAAGTTGAGCGCTCAGGGGTCAGAGAATATTTCCGCGATGTCGAAATCGTGGCCGAGAAAGATCGCGCATCGTACGCCCGCGTGGTCGACAAATATGAGCTCACGCCCAACACCACATGGATGGTCGGCAACAGCCCGAAATCCGACGTCAATCCGGCGATGGCCGCAGGCCTGCACGCGGTCTTCGTCCCTCACGGTGACACCTGGATCCTCGAGCACGAAGAAATCAACCCAGCCCCCGCCGGTCAAAAGCTCCTCATCGTCGGCCGCTTCGCCGAACTGCGCGAGCATTTCTAAAATCAGTTACACGGCTCGTCATCCTGAGCGTAGCCGTTTTTCAGGCGTAGCGAAGGATCTCCCGCTCAGCCGGCCTAACGCGTAAGCCAAACTGCACTGCTGCCTAATTCACGCAGATGCTAGGTCCCCTCATTGGTTAATGACTTCGCGAAAGCCTTTACGCTGTAAAAGTATCCCCGCAATGGCCCGCCCGTGGCGGGAATCATCTTCGTAACCATGTTTTCATTTTCGTCACCGCATCAAACTAACCAACACACTCTCTCGCGCGGAAGATTTCCAACGTGCTACCCTCATCTTGCTCTGCGATCTGGCTCCCACTTCGTCGGTGGCGATTCAGACAAACAATTTACGGCGGCTGTTGCAAACGGTTGAGGCGCTTTCCGAGCTCGGGCCCGCGCTTACAGCGGAGCGCGACTTCTCGGAAACTTCGCGGCTGATGCTGTCGGCCATCATGGAAGCGGCGGGCGCGCGCGAGGGTGCGCTCCTGCTGTTCAATGACAAGCCCGCCATGCTGACCTCCGCCGCGTCTCAGGGCTTTGCCCTGATGCCCGATCCTGCCTTCATTCCTCTCCTGCCCAAACATGTCCATGCGCTCACTGCGGCGCGTGGTCCAGTCGTTCTCAATTCGTCAACCTACTCGATATTCCTGAGTTCCAACGGCAACGTCGCGCCCGAACTTTTCAAATGCCTGGCCCCGCTGAAAGCTGGAGGCCGTCTCGCCGGAGTAGTCGCACTCGGCCGCCGCCCTGGCGACGCGCTCTATGAAGACAGCGAACTCGACGCGCTCGAACTGCTCTGCAGCTACATCGCGCTCGCCGTCCAGAATCACGCGCTAGCCCAAACCATCGCGCAGCGCGTCTCGGAAAATCTCCGCCTCATGGCGTCGCTTCACGGTTTCTACGACAACGCGCTCGAAGCCTTCGCCACCGCCATCGACGTGAAGCACGTCAACATTCACGGGCACTCCCTGCGCGTCGGCCGCTACGCCGCCGCCATTGGCGAAGCCATGGGCATGGAGCCCGGCGAAATCGCCGCCTTGCGCAGTGCCGGCTACCTGCACGACATTGGAAAAGTCGCAGTCGATCGCCGCCTCTTCGGCAAAGTCGGAGCGCTCAATCCCGAAGAGTTCCGCGAAATGGCCGACCACACGACAGTCGGCCACCAGATCGTCAGCAGCGTAGAATTCCCCTGGCCGAAAATTCCAGAGACGGTCCGCTGGCATCACGAACGCAGCGACGGCTCCGGCTATCCCGACAAACTCACTCAAGACGACTTGCCCATGCAGGTGCGCATTGTCGGCCTCGCCGATTCCTTCGACGCCATGACCAGCGCGCGTCCCTATCGCGCTCCGCTCTCGGTCGGCAGCGCGCTCAGCGACCTGGTGCGCCTGGCGCCTGACAAATACGATCCGAACGTAGTGCAGGGCCTGCTCATCCAGGTACGCCGCGATGCCGTCGGCAGCAACCGAGCTCCCTTGCTCGACGCCATGCAGGTAAACATCGCCGCCGCCGACATCGACCACTTGGCCGCTACTTTGCAGCACAAAGTCTCGCGCGGCAAGACCTATCTCACCAAAGAGCTAGCCCCCTAAGCCGCTTCACTTCGGTTTAAAACTGGCTGCCGCTCCCAAAGCCTTATCCTGCAATCACTTTCAAGCCGCTCACGAACCACTCCCGACAGCAACTTTTCCCCCCGCAAGGGTTCATAATGAGAGCACCTGCTCCGGCCGGGGAGTCGTTCATGAGGTCCCGCTTGTTTCGATCCAGTCTGTCTCGGTCCAGCTTGCTCCGAATCAGCTTCGGTAAGGTCGCGCTGTTTCCGCTGTGCATAACTCTGACTCTACTCATCTCAATCGATACGCCGGAGTTACTCGCCCGGAAAAAAGACAAAGCAGCCGACCCGAGCGCGAATGAACAGAAGCGAGCCGTGCAGGCGCTCAATCGCCTAACCTTCGGCCCGCGTCCCGGCGACGTTGAGCAGGTCATGGCCCTAGGCGTTGATCACTGGATTGATCTGCAACTGCACCCCGAAAAAATTCCCGACCAAGCCGTCGAATCCCGTCTCGCCCCGTTCCTCACCCTGCGCATGAGCTCGAAAGAAATCGTCGAAGAATTCCCCGACAATCCGATGGTTAAGCAGGTGATGGACGGCAAAAAGTCCATGCCCTCCGACCCCGCCCGCCGCGCCGTGTATCAGGTGCAGATCGCGCGGATGCAGGACAAACAGGAAAAGAAAGAGGAGAAGAAAGAACAGAAACAGCAAAAGCAGGAAGTCGCGGCAGCTCTCGCTCCACCCCTAGCCGCATCCAACGCCAGCGACTCCGCAAAAATGGAAGGAGAACTCGCCGCCGCCGCAGCCGCCACTCCAGACACAACACCAGCAGCCGCAGACAAGAACGAAATGGCCACGCCGAACATGACCGCGAACGGGGGATCGAACCTCGCGTCCGCCAGCGAAATGTCGATGCCAGCTCAGCCAGCACCCAAGCCCACGCCCGCCGACGATGCCGAAGCCCGCCGCCGCGAAGATCGTCTCTACGCCGATTTAAAAGTTCAAGGTCTCATTGATCTCGCTCCCACCGACCGCTACAAAAAAGTCATGGCCATGTCCATCGACGAGAAAGTCGCGTTCGCCGACTCAGTCCGCGGCGGCAAAAGTCAGGATCTTCTCGCCGGCCTCGATCCCAAGCAGAAAGAAACTCTGCTCGCCATGAACAATCCGCAGGCCGTAGTGCAGGACGAACTGATTCAAGCCAAACTCCTGCGTGCCATCTACAGCGACCGCCAGCTCGAAGAAGTCATGACCGACTTCTGGTTCAACCACTTCAACGTCTTCGTCGGCAAAGGTCCCGAGAAAATTTTCCTCACCAACTACGAACTGGACGTGATCCGCCCGCACGCTCTCGGAAAATTCGAAGACCTCCTGCTAGCGACCGCCAAAAGTCCAGCCATGTTGTTTTATCTCGACAATTGGATGAGCGAAGGCCCGAACTCCCTGAAGGGCCTCGGAATTCCCGAGCATCCGTCACACTACACGCCGCACTATCCGCCGGGCAGCCCCTACGCGAAGCGCAAACAAAATAACGGACTGAACGAAAACTACGGCCGCGAGTTGCTCGAACTGCACACCCTCAGCGTGAATGGAGGCTATTCGCAACGCGACGTCACCGAAGTCGCCAAAGTCTTCACCGGATGGACCATCGAAAAACCCTACGAAGGCCTGGGCTTCAAATACGATCCCCGCATGCACGAGCCCGGGCCGAAATTTGTTCTCGGCCATCGCATCAAACCCAAAGGCGAAGCCGAGGGTAGGGAAGTGCTGCACATGCTCGCCACGAGCCCCCAGACTGCGCATTTCATTTCCTTGAAACTGGCCGAGCGTTTCATCTCCGACGATCCGCCGCCCGCGCTGGTCGATCGCATGGCGAAAACTTTCCAGAAGAAGAAAGGCGACATCCGCGAAGTTCTCATCACGCTCTTCCATTCGCCAGAATTCTGGGCCGACAGCTCCTACCGCGCCAAAGTGAAAACCCCGCTCGAGTTCGTAGCCTCAACCGTACGCGCCACCGGCGCCACCGTCGACGACGCGATGCCCCTCGCCCGCCAGATCGGCAACATGGGCATGCCGCTCTACGCCGCCCAGCCCCCCACCGGATATTCCATGAAGGCCGACACCTGGGTCAGTTCGTCCGCCCTGCTGAACCGCATGAACTTCGCGCTAGGCCTGACCGCCGGAAAATTCCACGGTGTGAAAGTCGATTCCGTACAACTGGCCGGAGGCCCACCCGCCCCCGCCGACGCGACCGCAACACTCTCCGCGCTCGAAGGCAAGCTGCTGGCCGGAGACGTCTCAAAACAAACGCACGATTCAATCATGGCGCAAATTAATGTGGTGCAACCTAATGTAGGGCAAACTACTACGGCGCAAATGAGTGCGGCTAAGACCAATGTGACGCAGACGAATACTGCGCAAGTTGAAGCGTCAGCCAAAGCAGCGCCAGCTCCACCAACGCCCGTTCAGCCGGTGAAAGATTCGCAACCGAAAAAACGCAAGCCCGCCGACGTGCCGCGTCCCCCGGACGCAAGCACCATCGCCGGCCTGCTGCTAGGTTCGCCGGAGTTTCAGAAGAGATAGCTTTTGGCTTTTAGCCTTTGGCTCAAGCCCTCGACCGCAGTCCACAGGGCAACCATAGGGATCGAAGCCAAGAGCCAAGAGCTGAGAGCCAGGAGCCGCCTTATGTCCATCACGCGTCGCATTTTCCTCCGCAACAGCACGCTCGCCGTTGTCGGCACCGCCGCAGTCCCAAGTTTCCTCACCCGCGCAGCTTTTGGCGCCGTCGACGTCGGCGCACCCACCAAGCGTCTAGTCGTAATTTTTCAGCGCGGCGCGGCCGACGGCCTAAACATCGTGGTCCCGCACTCCGAGGCGCAGTATTACGCCATGCGCCCCACCATCAACATCCCGCGCAAAGCTGTCCTCGACCTCGACGGCCACTTCGGCCTGCATCCCTCGCTAGCATCGTTTCAACCGCTCTGGCAGCAGGGCCATCTCGCCATTGTTCACGCCGCCGGATCACCCGACACCACGCGCTCGCACTTCGACGCGCAGGATTTTATGGAGACCGGCACGCCCGGCGTGAAAGCCACCGAAGACGGATGGCTCAACCGCTCTCTCCACAATCTGCCCGGCTCCAAATCAGCAACGCCGCCGCAGACTTCTGCCTTTCGCGCCATCGCACTCGGGTCATCCGTGCCGCGCATCTTGAGCGGCGTTGAACCGACCGTCGCCATGAACAACATCAACGATTTTTCAGTAGGCGGAAAAAGCTCCAAGCCCTCGCCCGCCGCAACAGCCTTCGAGGCCATGTACGACCACTCCTCCGACACCTTGCTGCACGGCACCGGCGAAGAAACTTTCGATGCGGTGAAGATGCTGAAAACCGCCGACCCAGGAAAATACACGCCAGCCGCCGGCGTAAATTATCCCAAGGGACGCTTCGGCGACAGCCTCCGCCAACTCGCGCAACTGATTAAAGCGAATCTTGGAGTGCAAGTCGCGTTTGCCGACATCGGCGGCTGGGACCACCACGTCAACGAAGGCGCAACCGAAGGCCAACTGGCCAACGTGCTCGGCGATTTCTCGCAATCCCTCGCCGCCTTCTGGACCGATCTCGGCGATCTCGGCGAAGACACCGTCGTCGTCACCATGTCAGAATTCGGCCGCACCGCCCGCGAAAACGGAAACCGCGGCACTGACCACGGCCACGCCAACGCAATGTTCATTCTTGGCGGCCCGGTCAAGGGAGGAAAAGTCTATGGCCGCTGGCCCGGCCTCGACCAGTCGCAACTCTACGAAGGCCGCGACCTGGCCCTGACCACGGATTTTCGTCAAGTGATCGGCGAAGCCGTCGCCCGCCACATGGGAAATAAAGATCTAGCCAACGTTTTCCCGGGCTACGACAATCAGCCCGGAAAATTCCTGAAGGTTCTCGGCTAGGTATCTTCATTGCCTCGCGGGAACCGCCTTCGCAGCGCTCCTACAAAGGCGGCATCAGCCTTTGCCGAGACCATTTCGAGAGGCGAAAATCCTCTCCGCCACGACAACCAGAAGGTCATCAGCAACAAAATAAGGGTAAGCACCACGTTGGGCCATGCATTCAGGCCCCACTGCCCGCTCCAAGTCAGCTGCGGCGCTTGCGAGAACGGAGCTAAATATGGGATCGGCCACTGATCCCCGTCCGGCCCGCGCGAACCGAGCAAGTCTTCGAACAAGTGCAAGTGGAAGCTCAACAGCGCCAGCAGTCCCGTTGCCGGTTTCCGATCTGCAATCGCAAATGCCACGGCCGCGACCACCAGAGCAAAGGCCAAATTGTGTAGCGAGTGATGGTAGAGCGAGAACCACAAAAGTGGATGCGCCGAGTTACTGGTGAGAATCTCAGGGACAATGCCCAGCCCGTCGATGTCGGGGACCACGCATGCCAGCGTCACGATCGCGCGATCCCTTCGATCCAACTTAAAGCAGTTGGCAAGCACCCATCCGCTCAGGAAGTGCGTGACCGGGCTCATGATGTTGGGTCGCGCCAGGATTTATATCAGCACTTCGGCTGCGTTCCCGCTATTCCAGATCGATAAACACTTCGCCGTTCTCCACCTTGATCGGATAAGTTTTCAACTTCTGATCCGGATGCCCCTCGGCCGCACCCGTCTTCGGATCCCACTGCCAGCCATGCCAAGGGCAGACCACTTTGCCATTTTCCACCGTGCCCTGTCCCAGCGACCCGCCCTGATGCAGGCACTCGTTGTCCATGGCGCTAACTTTTCCCCATACGTTCGCAATGCAAATCATTTTTCCGTTGCAGGGAAAGTTTCGTGCTTCGTTGGTAGTGGGCAGATGAGCTTGGGAAATGATTTTGACGAAGGCCATAGTCGGTTCTGGGGATACCAAACAAGCTTAGAACCGACACGTAGAGAGCGGAAGTTACTAAGGTGGATTCTCGCTGAACGTCGAGCTGCGTCCCTGCTGAAAGCTGAGAGCTGACAGCTCATTTCGGCTGCATCGTCTGCGCGATCATCACCTGCCGCTTGAAATTCTCCACCATATTCTGATCCAGCCGCACTTCCGTCGGCTTCTTGGCCAGCGTCATGGTGTCGATCTTGTCCTGCAGCTTGAGCAGCGCATAGAAAAGATTCTCCGGCCGCGGCGGGCACCCTGTTACGTACACATCCACCGGAACGATTTTGTCGACGCCCTGCAAAACGGCGTAGGTATTGAACGGCCCGCCCACCGACGAGCACGCTCCCATCGAGATCACCCACTTCGGATCCGGCATCTGGTCATAAATCCGCTTCACCACCGGCGCCATCTTCAGCGTCACGGTCCCGGCCACAATCATCAGATCGCTCTGCCGCGGGCTCGGCCGAAACACCTCCGACCCAAACCGCGCAATATCAAACCGCGACGTCGACGACGCGATCATCTCAATCGCGCAGCACGCCAGCCCAAACGTCATCGGCCACACCGCCGACTTGCGCGCCCAGTTGAAAACATAATCAACCGTGCTGATCATGAAATTCTTTTCGAATTTATTCTGCAGCCAGCCCATTCCGTGTCCTCGCAGATCGCTACATTCGCAAGTCTAGGTAAGGCGCCAAGCCCTGTCAATCGCCGGCGCCAAGGTCAATCGTTCGTGCGCCTTCGTGCCCTTCGTGGTTAAAGCTCTTTCACCGGCCGAGACCAATCAGAAAAACTCGATCACAAACGTGTTCGTCCCATCCAGGATATCCGCATACAGATAAGTATCGGCGTTGCTGCCGTTGGCGCCGAAGTAGTCCGAACTGCCCTCAAATCCGATTCCGGTAAAAGTCCCGGTGATGGGGCAAGTCGGCATCAGCGTGATTGAGACGTCAAATACGTTACCGGTGCCGACCTGGGTAAAGGTTCCGTTCGCCAGGCAGCCGGCCTCATTGGTAGTAGCAAAATTCATGGTAATGCCGTTCGCGCTTCCACTGCCTGTGAAGGTGGTTGACAACAGGATGGCAGTGCCAGCCGTGCTAGACGTGGCACCGAACGAGCCCTGCACCGCTCCCGTCTTAGTGCCAGACACGGCTGCGACTGAGCCGGTCAAGGGCGTAAAGGGAGCGGCGGAGATCACGCCGGACGGACTCCCAGCGCCAGTGTAATTGCCGGTAATCGATGTCGCCGAATTTACGTTGCCCGTGATCGTATCCGTGATCTCGACGCCGCCATTCGGGGGTGGGCCCGGCTCCGCATAGAAGTTGGTGCCCCCGGAAAAGGCGCAGGTCCCGGTGAGCGCGGGCAGTTGCAACGTGTCCCCTAAACCGTCGAAAAACAGCGCCAGACCCCCCGAGTCAATCGCCCCATATCCGGTCACCGGGCTGCCGCCGGATACGGTGACCGTGATCTGCCAGTCCCCCACCACGTTGTAAGGCCCGCCAGTGCAGGGCTTCGCCACGGAACTGGAATTGCCACAACTCATAGCCAACACGCCCACGAGCACAAGACAAACAAAGCATAACCACAAGGCAAGTCTAGGCAGCATCTGCATTTCTCCTGCGCGAAGCGGAATCTCGCGCTTCCGTTGGCGAGCCCCGGCGTGTCTGATCAATGGTTGAGTGATAAACAGCGGACACAAGCAGTATATGAACAGCGAATCCGCGCGGCAAGTTCGTCTTCCGCGCCCACCGGCGACTTAGCCTATTCCGCCAGTGTCTTATTCCGCCAGCTCCAGCACCGTCTTGCGCAAAGGCTTCATCAGCGGCAACGCCGAGATTCGCAGCAGGTTCACCAGCAGCCCCAGACTTTTCTCCATCAAATGTCGCGTTCGTTCCTGGTTGGGCGACCGGTCGTAGAGCCAGAACATGATCAGCGCCATCTGGTACAGCCACAGCAGGTAGGGCAAGCGCGGTTTCAAGTCCGCAGGCACTTTCGCGTCGCTACCTTCCACTGCGATCCTCATATGCCCAATCGCTCCCTCGCGGATGGCCCGCGTCTCATCGCTGAACGGCGAAAGCGGATCGGCGCTGTCCGGAGCGTGCCGGAACAGCGCCGCGCAAAATTTGCGGTTCGGCTCCAGCAGTTCCAGCCGCTTCTCGAGAATGCACTGAATCCGCTCCTTCAGCTTCTTGTGCCCCGCGAGCGCCTCCAGCACCGGCCCGTTGCTGTTCTCCTGCATCTCGCTGTAAAACGCGAGCACGATAGCATCTTTGGCCGAGAAGTAATAATAAGCGCCGCCCAGCGCCACGCCCGCCTTAGCCGCAATGTCGCGCATGGTTGTCGGCTCAAAACCCTTCTCGCGGAACAATTCCATCGCCGCCTCATAGATCTTGCGCCGCGTATCTTCCGCCCGCGCCGTCACTCGAGGTTTCAAACTGATCGTGTTCGTTGCCATTGTGTTCATCCTTGTGTTCTCACTGCCGCTCTCGCCGCATTTCTCATTCTAAGAACTCCCGCACATTCGAAGCCGGCACATTACCCGCCGGCAGGGCGCAAGGCTCGATTTCCACCCTGCGCAGTTCGGCGGCTATCGTCTCCGTACTCAGAAAACTGGAAAGAAAGTGCCGGTTCTTCGACAGGGCCGCAAACGCCTGCCGCGCCAGCGGCATCAGCAACGGATGCGTCAGCCGCGACGCCCACTCCCGGTACTCCACCATCGCGTACAGCACCATGATCCACGCATGATCGTTCAAATACACCGCACCCTCGTCACTAATCACCACCAGATCGTCCTGCGTAGCAATCCGCTCCAGCTCTGGAAAGAGCCGCTTCGCCTTCTCCGACCCCGCCTCCAGCACCGCGATCCCAATCCAAGACCGCTGCACCAAAATCCAGTCCTTCAACCGCCGGCATATCTCGCACTTCGGATCGTAAAGCACATAAAGCTTTTCCATATGCGTCCCTCTTTCCTCCCACCCGACAAGGTTGAGGTTGAGAAAGATTCGTATCAGGGCATGCCTTCAGGCATGCTGTAATCCGCAAAAATCGAGCCGGGCTTCAGCCCCTGCCACGTTCACTGCGGAATCGCAACCTTCAGCACTGCATCCGGCGCCACCGGAGGATTCGGCGTCACCGGCGGCCGCGTCCCCCGCGCACTTCTCCGGATCCGCGAGAAAACATACAGATTAAAGAAATGCATCCCGCCCAGAATCATCAGCACCATCCCCATCTTGTCGCTCAGCAACTCAATCGCCGCCCGCGACGTACTGATCACATCCCCCGTCTTCAGCGCCAGAGACACGAACCCGATGTTGATCAGATAAAACCCCACCACCAGCAGATGATTTACCGAGTCGGCCAGCTCCGCGTTGCCATGAAACGCATCCACCAGAAAAATGCCGCCCCGTTTATACAGCGTCCGCGCCACCCAGATCGTCAAAGAAACGCTAATCAGCACATACACCAGGTAAGTGGTCACGATGATGTTGTTGGCGGTAGTCATGTTGTTTTCTCCCTTTCCGAAGTGTTGAACGTGTTCAAATTCACTATAGCCCCGGCCCGCCAACGCGTCAAGAGAAAAGTTGAACGCGTTCAAATACTCCTGATTTCAACCATTTACAGCCTTCATGAGAGGGAACGACGGAAACGTGGGGACCGGGGGTCGATTGACGAGGCAATACTTCAGGCAGCTGATCCCATCCGCGCGCTGCAAACCGAACATATTCGCGGTCGCCCTTCATAATCCGCAGCGATCCGTCTGGCCCAGGCCCCTGCCCTCAACGGACGATCCCCCAGGCGCACGGCGATCTCATCGTTGCAGGGCGTGCAGGTTGTATCGAACTCTGAGAGTGCAACCCGAAGCAGCCGCGGTTTCACCAATTCCACGAGACGAAGCAATCCCCGCCGGAAAAAGCCCAGTGTGCCCGGTTCCGGAAGCACGGCGCCGGCCTCGCCCAACACCGCCTCCGCAGCAGAAGTCTTGCAGTCCATAGATGGAGCCCTCCGAGACCCTACTTTGCCGAAAAAAGCTATCCGCGGAATCCCCCGAACAGGGTATTCGCGTACGGACGACAGAAAGCCCCAGCCGCTTTTGGTTTAGCCGGCATCACCAAAAAAAAAGCCATCGACAAGATTCAAGCTGTCGATGGCCTTTCGTATTCAGTGCCGGACACTGGTCCTACTTACATGCGTTCGGAATGCCCGGGATGTTATTGCCGTAGGCCGCGCAGATGGCCTGCGACTGCCGCTGATCCCTTGCCGCCTTGACCGTATCGGGAGCGACGTGGGTCTTGGGTTGAGCGATCTTGACGCTTTTTTGCAGATGCGCTGTGAGCGTGGCGCGCGTCGCCTGCACGTGGATCTTGTTTTTGGCAGGGGTGGGTTTTTGCATTTGTTGCAGCAGCGTGGCCTTCTTATCCGCGGCCAGGGCGGGCAACGTGATCGAATCGTTCTCCGGCGTCACCTTGGCTGCCGCAGCCAGACGTGCGGAAACCGAATCGGTCTGCCCCCCGATGGCGGCCGACAGCACGAATGGGTGGAGGATGCCGTGCAGTGGCGTCACCGGCTTGCCCGTCGTGGGAGGAGTCGGAACCCACTTGATGGTCACCGAACCATCCACCAAAGCGCGGCTTTCCGGCGTACCCAGCCCGAAAGTGAGCACTAATCCGCCCTGCACTTTGCCAGCCTGCACCGGCACCGTTTGACTCTCGTAGAGATCCTGCGCCACAAACGAAAAATCCGAAGAAGGCACCGGTTCGGGGATGAAAATGGAAAGCGACGAGACATCCCAGTAATGCTGTTCCTGGCTGCAGTAGCCTTCATCGCCCCAATTGCGGGCAAAGAACGACCATTGATCGTTGTTCACGTCGCTGTTCAAGTGGATCGCCATGGCATAGATCGGATGCAATTCACTGTAGGCGCCATGCTCTGAGTCAAGGCCAACCAGCCCGGTAATAATGGCCGGCTTCCCGTTCACCATCACGGACGCGGGGGCGGTGGATGACGAGTTGTCGCCGGCGTAACCTCCACCGTTATCGACCGCGCTGTGGAAGCTGGTCCACCATTGCGAACCGAAGTGGTCGATGGTTTCGTCGGAATCGAATTCGCTCTCGATATAGATGTTGTCGCCCGGGTCTTGCGGGTCGATGGTTAACAGAGTTGAGTTCGACGGAAATAATTCGAAATTGTAGTCATCGTCTCCGAAGTGCAGCGATCCCCCGGACTCTGAAATCGTGGAATCGTGCCCCGCCCAAATCACATTGCCCGTTACTGTGGCCGGCCACCAATCTACGTGGCCGTGCAGTTTGCCGCTGGTCCCGGCGTGCGAGCACAGAGCGTTATTCAGGCTGATGGTGCCGGGCATGTCAAACTGCACCCCCTGCGAAGTGCACGGAGGATTGCCCAGGCCAACGTGGTTATCGGCGCCGGTCGGAAAGCCATCGCACAGCTTGGTGGCATCCGGATGCCCGCTGGTGGTAAGCAGCGCGGCCGGAGTTTGCCCCTGCTCGAATCCCCACTCGGGATTGAAGGGCAGTCCGTTGGTGTCGATGGTGCCGGCCATCAAGTCGAAGGGTGCGTTGGAAGGCGTAAGGTTCTTCCCCAGGCCGTGCTCGATAACGATCACCAGCCACGCCGGTCCACCGTCCAGGCCAGTACCTTCTTTGCATTGATCGTTATTGCCGTTGTCGTGGCCCCAGTAGCCATTGTCGCTGTAGTTATCGTCGGTATAGCCGAGCACCAGAACGTTATTGGGAGCGGCCACGCCGGCCGGAATGTTGTACTGCTGAACTTTCTGAATGTGCTCGGTAGCCCCCGGAGGCGTCACGCCGGGAATGCCGATGGTGCCGAAGTAGAGCCGGTTCGAGTTGTCGCCGCTGGGGTTGACGTAGCGCTTCCAGGTCGCCCCGGTGCCGCCAGTCTGCACACATCCCCCGGCGGTGATCGTGACCAGATCGCCCGGCGTGAACACAACGTTGTTGTAGTGGTACCCGTTTTGCGCCCGCTGATCCACCACCGGCTGTGCGATGGTGCAGGTGATGACGCTGCTATTGCCACCCTGTTTACAGACGGCCACTCCGTTTTGAGCCCTGGCGGTAGCGGTGAAAAGCACAAACAAACACACTGCTGCGAGCGAGAAATACCTGACGACTGCATTCATGTCATCCCCCCAAGCGAAATTGAGACCCGAATTACGACCCGAGATTAGCCGCAGTTTGTTCCCCGCAGCGGAAGTGCGCCCATTCTACTCCTCTTGGCAAGTGGCAAAGTGTCGCGCTACACAGCGTGACCGCCAGCGCCCGAAAAGAAAGGCTGTCGGGACGCAATTCCCCATGCACGCCGGCGGTCTTGCCCACGTCACATCGTCACGACCTTTGAGTACTACCAACAGTAGTGAACGAGCGAGTCGATTCGTTTCAACTTCGACCCGAAGGGACGGCAGAAAGTAAAGCCCGCGCAGCGTTTGATTTCGCCGCGGCCAAAAACACAGGGGCTGCCCCATCCTTCGCGCCCTTTGCGAAGGGTGGGAACCACGGACGTCCACCCCTCTGCTTTTCCCTTTGCATCGCCTCACCCACCCTTGCAAAGAACGCTAAGGATGGCGCACCCTCAGATGAAACAGTGCAAATGAAAAATCGCCCGAGGCGAGGGCCACCTGCCCCAGGTGTATTCTCATGAACATCATGCGGATCCCATCATCGATCTTCGTCTCCGGAGCAACTCTAGTTCTGGTTCCAATTCTGATACCCACTCTCCTTCCCGCCCAACAATCCCCCGCGCCTCCAACCGCCCTTCACGAATCGACCACCGCTCCGGCGCCGAAACCCGAAGACACCGAAGTCTGGCAGCCCGTCCCCGCAGTCGTGACCCCAGGCGCAACCACCGCCGCCCCACCCTCCGACGCCATCATCCTCTTCGACGGCAAAGACCTCAACGAATGGGTCTCCGCCCAGGACCACTCCCCCGCCAAGTGGATCGTCTCCAACGGCATCCTGACGGTCAACAAAGACGCCGGCAACATCGAAACCCGCCGCACCTTCAAGAACTATCAACTTCACCTGGAATGGAGAGTTCCCCCCAACGTCACCGGCTCCGGCCAGCTCCGCGGCAACAGCGGACTCTTCCTCGCCTCCACCGGCCCCGCAGACGCCGGCTACGAACTCCAAATCCTCGACTCCTACCAAAACGCCACCTACGTCAACGGCATGGCCGGCAGCATCTACAAGCAGTCCATCCCCCTGGCCAATCCCATGCGCAAGCCCGGCGAATGGCAAACCTACGACGTCCTCTGGACCGCCCCCACCTTCAACCCAGACGCTTCCCTGAAAACGCCCGCCTACGTAACGGTCATCTTCAACGGCGTCCTGGTCCAGAATCATTTCGAACTAAAAGGCGAAACCCTCTACATCGGCCACCCCTTCTACAAAAAGTACGAGTCCGCCCCCATCAAACTCCAAGCCCACGGCGACCCCAGCCCGCCATTAAGCTTCCGCAACATCTGGGTCAGAGACCTGAAGTAGCGAAGTTCAACGATCCGCTGGATGCCCCACCCGTGGCGGTTTCACGGGTGGGCCGCGATGCCGATGGGATCAGGAGATTTTGCGGATTTGAAGCTCCGCTTTTTGGGTCTCATCGACTAGAACCGGGCCGCGTTCGCCATACGCGTAATGCCGGAAGCTGCTCCATAACCACTCCTCCGGCTTCAGAACTAAACCCCGCTGAACGGGATTGCGATGCATGTAGCGCAGCTTTTCCACCCGCTTCCTCTCGGTGAACACGACAAAATCGTAGAAGCGACGTTGCCACACGTGTCCCACGGCGAGGGGTGTACTCCAAAGCGAGTCGGTCTGGGCACCGGATTTGGCCCGAAGTTCGCGCAGCAGCCGATGGGAAAAGGTCTGTTTCAAAGCGGCCAACACCAGCGAAAGATATCCGCGCTCCGGCTCGGTGAAAAGAAGATGGACATGCTCAGGCATGACTACATAACCCACGACTACAAATTGATGACGCTGGCGAATCTGCTCCATAACTTCGAAGAAGAGATCGCGAGAGCGGGGTGTCCCGAGAAGGGGACGGCGCTGATAACAACTTGTAGTAATAAAGTGGGAGTATCCAGCGCCGTAGTAGCGGTGCAGGTTTGCCGGCATGGACACGGTGTAACACGAACGCTGCAATTTCGCTGTGACGAATGAACATGCCAGGAGAGTTCGCAGCAGCCCACCCGTGAAACTGCCACGGGTGGGGCATCCCGTGCCGTGTTAGCGTATGGCTGGGCCAGCCCCCACTCTCAGATGAGAATGATGAAGACAGAAGACCCCTCGGAAGTGGGCCAGTTCCCCGGCTATTTTTGCCTTAAGCTCGCTCGGTGAATTCCGGTAGAATTTCCCCATGGCCGAAGTCGAGGCGCAAAACGGCACGCAGGAGGCAAAGTGGAAGAGGTTCGAGAAGCTCGTTTACGAGATTCAGAGGAGCTTTTCCGGCACAACTGCGATCGTCACTCATAAAGACTACATTACGGGTGTGGACTCAAAAGTCCGACGTGAAATTGACATCAGCATCAAGCAACAAGTCGCCCAGTTCCCGATTCTCGTCGTCATCGACTGCAAGGACTATGCCGAACCGGTTGATGTGAAAAGCGTTGAAGAGTTCTCAGGTTTAGCCGAGGACGTGAGAGCAAACAAGGGAGTAATGGTTTCGAGCAACGGGTTCACTCCAGCGGCAGTTAACGTCGCAAAAAACAAAGGCATAGACACTCTGCGTTTGATTGACTCGAAAAGCGTTGACTGGAAAAATTTTATTGCCGTCCCGCTATTGATCGAGAACACATTTATGGAGCGATATTGCCTGAATGTCTCTGGAGTAGGCCGTGTCATGCTGCCGTATGCAACTGAGGACTTGGTCGGGCTCCCAATGCAAGCCGACGATGGCACGGCTCTTGGCACACCCTTGAAGGTCATGCACCGAAAATGGAACAAGCAGCAGATACCTCACGAGCCCGGCGTCTATGAAATCGAGTTGGGAAAGCAGGTCAATGTCGAGTACAACGGAGTTAAATCGAAAATAGATATCGGCGCAGAGGTCGTAGTAAAACGAAGCTTCCACCTCGGACCATTGCGGATCTTCACCCAGGGCTTCCACGATGCTCAGAATGATGCGCTCATCATGAAAGAACTTAGAACCGATACGATTGACTCGGTCGCAATCGTGAGAGGCGAAGTGCCAGGCTGGAAGACGCTCGATATTTCGGACGGCTCCACGGTACGTGCCATGATGCGATTGTCCGTTTCGGCCGGGTACGGAGATGAGAACGACTTTGAGGAAGACGATGCTACCGCTGAACCCAACGGCGCTGAAACAGAACGATAAATCCGACTTAGGCGGGGAAATCTGAAGGAAACCCGCCGCAGACGGGATGCACCAGATTCTTCCGAGGACAGGCACCGGTCTCGGGCCGGAGAAACGAATGATGCCCCTCGCTTTTCCACAGCCCGCCGCCCAAATATTCCGCCAACTTGTGACGAACAACCTTGACCGAGCGTACAGAAAGTCCAAAATGGAACTGTGCGCACAGAATCTCAGCCACAACCGAGCGGAAAGTCGGCGACGCAACCCGACCGCGCTGAATCTTCGTCTAACTCCCTATCCTGGAATATTTTGCCCCCAACTTCTTCCGTTTCAATATTTTGCCGTCCGATCACGCGATCTCCACGACTCAACCGCAATCGAATCAGTATTTTCCGCGCCGCAGCAAAAAAAAATTGCAGATCGATCCGACACCTTCACCCAGCGACGCTCCATCACCCTCCCCATCGCTCCCTGATAAAATGAACAGTTCTGTGGAGCCCGTATGTCCCTGACCAAGTCACAAGCCCTCGAGATGTTCAACTCCGATGACCTGATCGGCATTGGCATGGAAGCCGACGCGGTCCGCCGCAAGCTGCATCCCGAAGGCGTGGTCACCTACATCATCGACCGCAACATCAACTACACCAACTTCTGCACCGAGTACTGCACTTTCTGCGCCTTCTACCGCCCGCTGAAAGGCCCCGCCGCGAAAGAAGGCTACATCCTAGACTTCGACACGATTTACGAGAAGATTCGCGAGACCGTCGAACTCGGCGGAACCGGCGTGCTGATGCAAGGCGGCCTGCATCCCGACTTAAAGATTGACTGGCACGAGAAGATGCTGCGCGGCATCAAAGAGCGCTTCCCGAAGATTCATCTGCACTGCTACTCCGCCTCCGAGATCATCGCGATCGCCGAGTACAGCGCGCTCTCGATTCGCGACACCATCCTGCACCTGCGCGACGCCGGCCTCGACTCCATCCCCGGAGGCGGCGCCGAAGTGCTTGACGACGAAGTCCGCTACAAAATCGCACGCCTGAAGTGCTTAACCGACGACTGGCTCAACGTGCACCGCACCGCCCATCAGATCGGCATGCGCACCACCGCGACCATGATGTTCGGCGTAGGCGAGAACTACGAAAACCTGGTCAACCACTTCCAGCGCCTCTACGAATTGCAGGAAGAGACCGGCGGATTCACGGCGTTCATCCCCTGGAGCTTCCAGCCCCAGAACACCGCCCTCGGCGGTCGCCACTGGGACGAAGCCACCGCGGTCGACTACCTGAAAGTGCTGGCCATTTCGCGACTCTATCTTTCAAACTTCCTCAACGTGCAATCAAGCTGGGTGACGCAGGGATTGAAAGTCTGCCAAATGGGCCTCCGCTTCGGCGGCAACGACGTAGGCTCGGTAATGCTAGAAGAAAACGTAGTGAGAGCCGCCGGCGTAACGAATTGCACCACCGAAGAAGAGCTGCGCCGAATCATTCGCGACGCCGGCTTCCGCCCCGCGCAGAGAGACACGCTGTACCGCCAGTATTTTCTGAACTGAAGAAGTCGAGGCCCATGACTTTTACCCCCAGAGACGTCATTTACCCCGGCGATGTCATTCCGAATCGGGCTGAAAGCCCGGTGAGGAACCTGCTTTTCGCTGGTTCCGGGATCAAAGCGAAAGTTCGCGGTAAAATGGATCGAGAATGCCTTCTTACCCCATCAAAGTCTGCGCCGTTTGTAGCGAAGAGTTCGAGTTGAAGCCCGGCAAGCCCGGCTTCGCCAACCGCTGTCCCGCCTGCAGCGAGGAAGAGTCCGACGCGAAGTCGAAGCCCGCGGACGTCCTAAAGACTGACAAGGGCGCGAACGCCGCCCGCCGCGAAGCCATGCGCAATCTGCTCTACCGCAAGGACAGCTGAGACATTCGGTGTCCCGCCCCACGGATGCCCGCCGCTCTGAGACGGTTCTTGGGCGGAGCGCCGTTCCGGGGTAGAATGATGATGTTGGCGGGCCGATCCTCACGGCTGGCCGGGAAGCCGCTCCCCAGGCCTTTCCAGTTGGAATCCGGTAAACCGAGTGCTGCGAAGCCAGGTGCTATGACATCAGGTTCCATCCAATTACGGCCGATGAAACTACGTTCCGCGAGGCAACGGTCGGCATGGGTGCTGATCGTTCTGCTGAGTGTCAGCGCCGTGGCGCAGGTCGCGGGCAGTTCGGCGGCGAAGCCGATCGGGCGCGCCACGATTGACGGCATGGTCACGAAAGAGCCGGGAAGCGAGCCGGTGAAGAAGGTACTTGTCGAACTTATCGCCGAGAACCAGGCGGAAGGCGGCGACTATACGGCGATCAGCGGCGCCGACGGGACGTTCCACATCGAAGGCATTGTGCCAGGACGCTACCACATGTTTGCCGAGCGCACTGGGCTGCTCGAAGTCGACAAGCACCGGGCGCGCAGCGACGGGCGGGTGCTGACCTTGACGGCGGGGCAGGAAGTTAAAGACGTGCTGATTCATGTGCAGGCCGCGGCGGTGGTGCGCGGGCGCGTGACCGACGAAGATGGAGATCCGTTGCCTAACGCGCAGGTTGCGGTGTTGCGGCAGACGTTTGTTTCCGGGCGCAGCCGGTGGGAGCAGGCGGGCGCGGAGCGCACGAATGATTTAGGCGAATACAGAGTTGCAGGACTTCCGGCCGGAAGTTACTACGTGTCGGTGAGCCCGCCGCCGGACTTCAAGGTGTTGATCGAATCTGCGGGCGCGGCGGCGCAGCTGCAGCTACACGAAAAAGGACCGGACAAACCTGCGCCCACGTCGTATCAGACAACGTACTATCCGGGCACGGGCGATCGCAGCCAGGCGGCGCCGGTTCCATTGCGCGCGGGGGACGATTTTGTGGCGGACTTTTCGCTGACGCCGAGTCCTTCCTTAAGCATTCGCGGGTCGGTGGTGAATCTGCCGCCGCGGTCCTCGGCGGTGATCATGTTGCAGTCGCGCGACTTCAACCTGGTGCTGAATGGGGCGGAGATGCATCCCGACGGCAGCTTTGTGATTCGCGACGTAGCGCCGGGAACGTACACGATTCTGGCGACGATCGAAAACTCTCCGGTGCCGATGATGGCGCGGCAGGCGTTGCAGTTGGTGTCAAACAGTGTCGAAGACCTGCGCCTGCAGCCGCAACCCGGCGGGTGGGTTCACGGGCGTATGCGTCTGGAATCGAAAGGCGGCTCGAACAAAGTAGATGCGACGCAGATTTTTCTGAAGCTGCGCTCGGCCGATGGCGACGACGAGGCGCTGGGCGAGTTTACGATGGGCGACGGATTTTCCAGCCTGGCGCATGTGGCGGCGGATGGGAGCTTTGAATGGAAGAACGTTCCGCCGGGCAACTACTACGTTGAACTCGTGGGAGAAGGCGGGACGAATTTTGATTTGTTTTTGAAATCCGCGACCGCTGGCGGCCACGATGTGGACGAGGCGGGAATCAGCGTGAGCGGCGGCGCGGTGGCGCTCGACCTGTTAGCGAGCGCGAACGGGGCGAGTGCCGAGGGCGTGGTTACGGATCAGAAAGGCGAGCCGGTCGCAAACGCCATGATCGTGGCCGTGCCGGAGCCAAGACTGCGCGGGCGGGTTGAGCGCTATCGCACCACGGAGAGCGATCAGAGTGGACGATTCGCACTGCACGGAATTCAGCCCGGCGATTACACGCTGTTTGCCTGGGAGAACGTGGAAGGCGAGGCTTATTACAATCCTGAATTTCTCAAAACCTATGAGACGCAGGGAAGCGCGCTGCGGGTGAGCGAAGGGGATCGGAAGACGATGCAGTTGGTCGTGATTCCGGAAGCAGAGGAACAACAGTAGGCCAAAGTCGTTAACCACGAAGGACACGAAGTCACACGAAGGGCACACAATCGAATCAAGCCGATTGGGAAACTTGGTCGGGGGATTGCCTTCGTACTAAAATGGCGCGCAGGGTTTTGTTCGACGGAGGTCACGCTATGCGCATGCAGGTGAGAGCGCTGCTGATTGTTTCCTTTCTTCTGATTTCGTTCGGCGCGTGGGCGCAGGAGCAAGAGAAGGATTACCCAGTCGAGAATGACTTGCTGGCGCGGCTTTCGTATCAGAGCTCTACGGTCGTGGCAGGATGGGGAACGGGGCACGTATGTCTTGCCGTTACCCGCGACGGAGAGTTTCGAATTGTCCGATCACTGGACTACGGTCAGTCGCAGCGGCTGCGGGGGAAAATGCCGAAGGAACAACTGCAGCAGTTGACCGAGTTGCTGGGGGCGGCCGAATTCCGGGCTCTTTCCGGCGACCATGTTGGGGTGATTCGCCAGGACGCGGAAGTGTTTGCGGCAGAAATTCCGGGCCCCGTGCGGGACCATGTGGATGGAGCGCGGCAGTGGATGGGTCATGATGTCTGGCGGTTGCAGTGGCTCAATGCCGATGACGAGAGTCCGTTCCCGGGTTCGGTGGCCAAGGTGGTCGACTGGCTGCGGCACTTTGAGCCGAAGAATGGGAAGTCTTTCGTCTACGCTGAATTCCCCGATGTGTGTCCCAATCGGGGACTGCGGCTGGTGCAGCCTGCGGTGGCGGAGAACTCGCATCCCTGATCGGCTGGCTGCCAACTACTAGAGTCAAAGGCGGCGGACAGGAGTGTCCGCCCCACATAATCCAAGGCCGTCCTTCCCCGGACCCTTTTGCTTTCTTACCAGTGGTGCGTCTCGACTACTTGTGAATTGGCGTCGGCGGCTTTGGTTTCGTCGGCGTGGATCTTGCCATCCTCCTCGGCATAAAACGAGCGGTGCTGGGCGTCGAGATTTCTTGGCGTCATAGTGAGGAAGAAACCGTCTTTCTTGCCCTTGAATCCTACCGTGTAGTCGCCGCGCTCAGGGTTGACCATGCGCTGGGTGAAGGTGCCGGTGTGAATCAACTGGGTGAGGGAGGTGGCGTAGTGGCTGTATTGCTTGTTAAAAAGCATTTGGGCACGCATAACGACGCGCATGTAAGCGAGCGCGCTGAACTCGGAATCGGAGCGAGCCGGGTCGCTGTGGTATTTGGGCGTGTAGGTGGGAGCCTGAGGTGCCGAGGATGGAGCGGGGCTTGGGGCGGGCGGCGCGTCCTGAGCGGGCAGCGAGCTTGCGGTCACTAACAGAATCGCGAGGAAGGTGAAGGATAGCGTGAGTCGTTGCGTGCGATTGGTTCTGCGATCGATGATTTCAGTCATGCGAATGTGAGTGTTTCTCCCCGTTATTTGGTTACCTGCGGTGACGCGTTCTGGAAAATCGAGAGCGTGTTCTGAAACTTGGACTGCCACGGCTGCGTTTCGGCTGATTTTTCCATGTTACTCCCGTAATTTCCCTTCGGTCACCTTCTCTTTGCTTTGTGCCGAATTATTACTATGCTGAGTAGAAGAATCTAACCCTACAGGGAAAACTATGAAAGCAGCAGTAGCCAGAAAACCAGTCATTCGAATCGCGGTGGTGGAAAGCGATCCATTGCGCTTCGTCGGGTTCCGCGCGCTGTTCGACTCTGAGCCCGAGTTCGAGCTTATTTCAGCCGCGTTGCCCGAGATCAGCACCCTGCAAGGCATCGATCTGATCCTGCTCGGCAACCGCAACGGACAAAACCTGTTTGACGTAATGGCCAGCCTGAAGGCCACGCGGCCGGATTTGCGGATCATCGTGACCGGTTCTGGAATCGACGAAGAAACTATTCTGAAGGCGATTGCATCCGGAGCCAAGGGTTATGTCGACGAAGCGGCCACACCGGCGGAGTTTGCGCAAGCCATCCGCATTGTGAATCAGGGATCGGTCTGGGCGCCGCGGCGCGTGCTGTCGATGTTTATTGAACGGGTGTCCTCGTCGCCGGGACGGATTTTTCCGGCGGGCCGGGTGACCTTTACCGACCGCGAGAAAGAAGTGCTCGAGATGCTGGTGGCCGGCCGCTCGAACAAAGAGATTGGCGGACAGCTGGGCATCGAGGAGCGCACGGTGAAGGCGCACGTGGCCAAACTGATGCGCAAGGTGGGCGTGCAGAACCGGATTGCTCTGTCGGTGCATGCCATCACGCATTCGCTGGTGGTGACGAAGTAGGGAGCTGCGAGTTTCGAGCTACGAGTTGCGAGCGGACCGAACCTGGTCGCTCATGGCTCGTCGCTCATGGCTCGTAGCTCATGGCTCGTAGCTCGGTGTAACTTCAGGACACTTACCTTCGTAATCTTGTGAGTCTTGAGTCTGTAACGCATACTCGGCTCACCTACCACAGAACCTGGGAGACGGGGTTGGGAGCGGCGATTAGGGTCACTGCTTTCAGCCCCGCATTTTTTGTCCTGTATATCCCGCACGGTGCTTCCTCCGCTCTGATAAAACCGGCAATACTACATTTTAAGCGGATGACCCGTATCAGGGCATCGCTTCAGCGATGCCGCCGGAGGGCGCGGGATGCTAGACGGCTTTAGCCGCTGGATTTGTCGGAATCGACCGCAGCGGCCAAAGCCGCGGGCAAACCGCACGCGTCGATGGCACGCCTAAAGGCATGCCCTGATACGAACCTTCGCCGTCAATCTGCAGCTCTACCCGAGATTCCGTCAGTCCATCCCTTGACTCGAATTCATTTACAATCCAGGTACTGATCCCAGTTAAATCTTTGGTGGCGAGGAACCATGAAAAAGCTTCTGTTGCTGACCCTTGTGTTGTTGATTCCGGTCTCGTGGCTGTGCACTTTTGTGGCGGCGCAGAATCAGGGGAATGATCAGCCGAGAGAATCGAAGGCCTCGGACCGAGTCCAGTCGGCGGCCGATGTTTTAAATGAAATCCAGTCGGCGCCGGACTCCGGCATGCCGCAGGAAATTCTGAGCCGAGCGCAGTGCGTGGCCGTGGTGCCGTCGATGCTGAAGGGCGGATTCATTGTCGGTGCGAAGTACGGGCGGGGGCTGGCCAGTTGCCGCACTCCGAAGGGGTGGAGCACTCCCGCATTTTTTACGGTGGAGGGAGGCAGCTTCGGATTTCAGATCGGCGGACAGGCGGTGGACCTGGTGATGCTGATCATGAACAACGAGGGCATGCGGCATTTGCTGGCCGACAAGTTCGAGATTGGCGCGGACGCTTCGGTGGCGGCGGGGCCGGTGGGGCGCCATGCGGAAGGGAATACGGACTGGACGATGCGGGCCCAGGTGCTGACCTATTCGCGGGCGCGCGGTGTGTTTGCCGGGGTCAGTCTGAATGGAGCCGTGCTGAAACAGGATAAGGACAGCACGCGCGAGTTCTACGGACACATGATGACGACGAAGGCGGCGCTGACCGGAGAAGTGGAACCGACGCCGGCGGCGAATGCGTTCCTGACGACACTGGCGAAGTGGGCGCAGGACGCGGCGAAGTAGAAAAAGCAGGGATCAGGGGCAAGGGTTTAGGGACTAGTGTGGAGCATCTGCTTGTTCGCTGAACCCAGTTCCCTAGCCCCTAACCCCTAGTACCTGATTTTTCAATGCGGCGAAAACTTGAATACGCGGCTGCCTGGCCGTTCATAAAAATTCTGGGTCTGATGCCGCGCCGGATAGCGCGAGGGTTCGGCATTGGGCTGGCGCAGATGGTTTATCTGCTGCACCCACGCTTGCGGCGCGTGGGCATGCGCAATCTGGAAATCGCATTTCCTGAGAAGACTGCGGCGGAGCGGGCTCACATTCTGCGAGGTGAATTTACATCGCTGGGCCGGCAGCTGGCGGAGGTGTGCCACTTTCCGGCATACACAGTCGACAACGTCGGCGAGGTCGTCGTTTACGACGGGTTCGAGAACTATGAACGGGCGAAGGCGCGCGGCAAGGGCGTGCTTTTGTTTGCCGGGCATTTTGGAGGCTGGGAGCTTTCGTCGTTCGTGCTATCGATGCAGGGGCATTGGATGCACGTGCTCATGCGGGGCATGGACAATGAGTATCTGAACCGGCTGGTTCTGTATTACCGCACCATGCACGGCAACAAGGCCGTGGACAAAGATGAATTTGTGCGCGGGCTGCTTTCGGCGATGAAAGCGGGCGAAGTGGTGGGGATGCTGATCGACACGAACATGACGCCGCCGCAGGGAATCTTCGTGAATTTCTTTGGCATTCCGGCCTGCACGGCTAGTGGGATGGCGCGGATTGCGCTGCGCACGGATGCAGCGGTGGTGCCAACGTTCACGATCTGGGATGAGGCGCTGGGCAAGTACCGGTTGCGGTTTGATCCGGCGCTGGAGTTGGTCCGCAGCGGCGATCAGGAAGCCGACATCGCGGCCAATACGCAGATGTTTGCCAAAGTGATTGAGGATTATGTGCGCAAGTATCCCGAGCAGTGGCTCTGGGTGCACCGGCGCTGGAAGACGCGGCCCGAGGGTGAGAAGGGGCTTTACTGAAGGCTGACGGCTCCTACCACGGGAGGGCTCCTCTGCGAGTATGAAATATTTTGCGGAGTGGGCGTGAAAAAAAATCTTTCTTCTAGTATTGCGGTTCTCCAGGAACCGGACTAGCATGGCGTCCACCGTTTGATGGGGCCAGATGCCGTGCGGCTGTTGGGTTTCAAGTCGCTCGCCGATTCTGGTCCATCCCTGCAATCGGTGGGATCCAATTGCGAATTCCAACTTGATCATTGGCGGCGAAGACATGTGTTCTCGTCGCTCCACCTCAGACGTAGGTCATGACCGAAGTTCATCACTGAAGTTTCATCCCAGGAGGACAGTATGCACGATACTAAGGCAGCCCCCCACGCCGCGACGGCCAGCCGCCGCGGGCTGACGATTTTGCGGTACGTACTCCTTGCGACCCTAATTGCGGGGATCACATTGCCGGCGATCGCCGCCGGAAAACTTGCGAACCACACGCCCGGTTACGTAGCCACGGCCAAAAACCTGGGCACGGTGGATCCGGCGCAGACCATCGAGGTCAGTATCTGGCTGAACCCGCACAATCGCGCGGAGATGGATACGCTGGCGCGGCAACTGTATGACCGCACCTCACCCAACTACCGGCACTTTTTGAACCGGGCGCAGTTTGCCGCACGTTTTGCTCCCACCGCGGGGGAAGCGAAAGCGGTGCAGGAATTTTTTGAGACCCATAATCTGAAAGTCGTGCAAGTAGCGCCGGATAACATGTTTGTGCGCGCGCGGGGAACGGTGGGCGAAATCGAAACCGCTTTCCACGTGGTGCTGAATAATTATGAAGTGAAGGGAAAAACGATCCGCTCGAACGATCGCGATCCGTTTGTCGAAGGAGCTGCGGCAGAGTTTGTCAGCACCGTCTCTGGGCTGGACTCGGGTGAATTTGAGCACCCGGCGATGACCCGGACGCCGAAGCTTCCCAGCAGTCCGTCGACTCCTACGGCAACCAGAGCGGCGGCGGCCAGCGTGCATGGCGTGGCTACGTCGGATCCCCTGGGCTTTAGCAACAACTGCTTCAACGGCACCGAGACCGAGGTACTTTCCACCAACGGCGACGGTGAGCTTCCCATTGGAACCTTCAAGGGCAATCACCTGAATACGGTCAGCCTCACCAGCATCGGTTGCGGCTATGACCCGCTGATGATCCAGGCGGCCTACAATCTGACTGGCTTGTATGCCGAAGGATTCGACGGCAGCGGCCAAACCATTGGCATCATCGACTGGTGCGGTTCGCCGACGATTCAGAACGATGCCAATGCATTCTCGGCGCAATTCGGCCTGCCGGCGCTAACCTCGTCGAATTTCGCGATCACGAATATCCCCAGGCCCAGCACGTGCTCGGCACCTGACTCGGTTGAAATCAATATCGACGTGGAGTGGGCGCATGCCGTTGCTCCCGGCGCCAACATCAACCTGATTGTTCCCCCCGACGCATTCTTCCAGGACATTGACCAGGCCGAATACATCGCCATCGACGAAGGCTTGGCCAATGTGCTTTCGGGCAGCTACGGGGCCGAAGAAATGTTTATTCCTTCGAGCGAGCTGCAAAACGGCAACCTGCTTTCCGAGTTGGGAGCGATCATGGGGATCTCGACCGACTTCTCCACGGGCGATTCGGGCAACTTTACCTTCGGCTTTCCCGGGGAGACGCCTTCAGTGAGCTATCCCGCCGATTCGCCGTTTGCCACGGCAGTGGGCGGCGTTACAGTGGCCTTGAATGCCGACAACTCGATTGCGTGGCAGGCCGGCTGGGGCAACAACGAAGTCCTGCTCGACGATGAGGGCGAGTTGTTCGATCCACCGCTGTTTCTTGGTTTCAACGGCGGATCGGGCGGAGGCCCGAGCACCTGCGCTACGCAGGACTCCGAGGGCAACTGTCTCGCTGGCTTCCCCAAGCCTTGGTACCAGAAGGTGGGTGTGCCCGGGAAGTATCGCCAGCTTCCGGATATATCCTGGGTAGCCGATCCTTTCACGGGAGTCGTGATCGCGATCACGGTTCCGGGTCAGGTGCCGTCGCTGCTGTGGCAGGTCTGGGGTGGCACGAGCGTGGCTTGCCCGATGTTCTCGGGCCTGTGGGCGATCGCCAACCAGGAAGCCGGAGTTCCTCTGGGACAAGCGGCGCCGTACGTCTATTCGTTGCCGGCGGGTGCGGTGTATGACATCGTCCCGGTGACTTCGAAAACGAACGTCAACGCTTCGATTCAGGAGCCGACCGGTACCAACAAGTACACTCCTGCCGAGGTGGCCGGGGTCACATCTGGCGCATTCGTAAGCGCCATCTGGGACTACGTTTTCTCGGCAGACACCGCGTTGGTGCTTACCTTCGGCACCGATCCCGGCCTTACGACGCACAAAGGATGGGATGACGTAACCGGAGTGGGAACCCCGAACGCGAAAGCGTTCGCGGATGCCTTCGCCCCGGCACCTGCTGTCAAGAAATAGAAGTAATGTGATTCGATAAAGCCTCCGTGCCCGCAAGGGCACGGGGGCTTTTTTTGTGAAGACTCATGATGGGCAAGGTTCTACATTAGGATCCTTCGACACAAAACCATCGCTTCAGGAAAATAAGCGCGGTTTCTTCGTCTGAGGTTGGTGACTGAAGCGCTTCGCCATCGTCCATCCGTCTGAGGGATGAACTTCCATGACTCTGCTGCAGGATCTTCGCTTCAGCCTCCGCCAATTGTTTAAGAGTCCGGGCTTCAGCCTGACGGCAGTGCTGTCGTTGGCGCTGGGCGTTGGAGCGACCACTGCGGTATTCAGCGTGGTGTATGCCATCCTGATGAACCCATATCCTTATGCGGCGCCGGACCGGATGGTGCACATGAGGGTGCTCGACGACTCGCAGCAACAACGTGGGATCGACCTGACGGGTGGGCAGTGGCAGCAGATTCGGAAATCGCCGGTGGTCGAAGACGCATTTATGGAGGACGATTGGAGCCTGACCGTCACCGGGCACGATATTCCGGAAGATGTGCAGGGGATTTACCTGAGCTCCAATGGATTTTCTTTTCTGGGTGTTCCGCCCGCGCTGGGGCGAGGATTGATTCCGTCGGATGCGATCGACGGGCAGGAACCGCAGGCGGTCGTGGTGCTGGGCTACAAGTTCTGGCAGCGTCACTTCAACGGGGACCCGGGCGTGTTGGGCCAGAACCTGCAACTGGTGCGCAAGAACTACACCATCGTGGGCGTGGCCGGTCCGCGGTTTACGTGGGGCGACGGCGACGTCTACTTGCCGTACAAAATTACGCTGGACCCCACCAAGACTGTTTACGTTGGCATTCGGTTGAAACCGGGAGTGAGTCACGAGGCAGCGAATGCCGCGTTGCAGCCGCTGATTGAGAGTTTCGCCAAAGAGACGCCGAAGCATTTTCCTTCGGGTCATTTCCGGCTGCACGTGGTCGGGCTGAACGAACAGTTTGTTCACGACCTGGGTGGGACGTTGTATCTGCTGTTCGGGGCGGTGGCGCTGCTGCTGGCGATCGGGTGTGGAAATGTGTCGATCCTGTTGCTGGCGCGGGGCACGTCGCGGCAGCATGAGTTCGCGGTGCGTACGGCGATTGGCGCGAGCCGGGGCCGCATCATCCGGCAACTGCTGACCGAGTCGCTGCTGCTTTCGCTGACTGGCGCGGCGCTGGGAGTTCTATTCGCGTATCGAGGGCTTTCGATCATTGTGGGATTGCTGCCGAGGTATTCGTTTCCGCACGAAGCGGCGATTCAGATTAATTTGCCGGTACTGGGCTTCAGTGTGGCGGTTGCGCTGCTGACCGGGATTTTGTTTGGGCTGTGGCCGGCGCTGCAGCTTTCGCGGCCTGAGGTGAGCCAGGTGATGCAGGCGAGCACGCGCAAGATCGCCGGCGGGGTACAGGGGCGCGCCACGCACGGTGTGCTGACGGCGCTGCAGGTTTCGCTGACGCTGGTGATGCTGGCGGGCGCGGGCGCGGCCATGGAAGGATTTCTGAAGCTCATCCATACGCCGCTCGGTTATGACCCGCACAACGTGATGTCGGTGGGAATTCCGGTGCATGACGGCGCTTACCCGACGTGGGAGGCGCGCAAGGCTTACTTCGAACAATTGCGGAATAAGGCGGCGACGGTTCCGGGCGTGACCATGGCTGCAATTTCGAGCAATGCCACGCCTCCCTCCAACGGATGGCAGACCGGCGTCGAGATATTGGGCAGCGCGCAGCGCGACGGGCAGAAGGTTCGCGTCAACTTTGTGAGCCCGGGATATTTTCCTATTTTAAAGATTCCTCTGGCGAAAGGGCGAATTTGGGCTGAGGCGGAGAACCACAACGCCGCGCATGTGGCCGTGATCAATGAGACGATGGCGCGGCTTTATTTCCCGAATGGCGATGCGCTCGAGCACTCGCTGCGAGTCCCGGATATCAAGGACGAGCTGCCATACGTCACGACCGCGTCCGGCGGCGACAGCTGGCTGCAGATTGTCGGCATCGTGGCCGACAAACGCGATGATGGGTTGAGGAACCCGATCGTGCCTGAGGCGTTCGTGCCGTATACGTTGTCGATGCGGGTGTGGACGCAGATTCTGGTCCGGTCTGATGTGCCGCCGATGTCGCTGCTGCACGCCGTCGGAGTGCAGGTAAACTCGGTCGACGCCGACCAGCAGGTTAGCGGTTTCGTCAACGATCTGGAGCATTGGATCACGGGCCAGCAGGAATATCAGCAGGAGCAACTGGTCGCATGGCTGTTCGGTGCGTTTGCGCTGCTGGCGCTGGCGTTGGCGGCAGTGGGACTCTATAGCGTGGTTTCGTATTCGGTGGCGCAGCGGACGAACGAGTTTGGCATTCGCATGGCGCTGGGCGCGCAACGGACGCATGTGCTGCGGATTGTGTTCGCATCCACCGTCGCGAGCGTGGGCAGCGGAATCCTGCTGGGCGTGGTGCTGACGCTGGCGCTGAACAAAGTATTGGCGCGATGGGCGGAGGGCAGTTCGCGCGATCCGTTGCTGCTGCTGGCGGTGACGGTGCTGTTGAGCGTGGTCGCGGCGATCGCTTGTGCGGCGCCGGCGCGCCGGGCGGTCAAGGTTGATCCGATGACGGCGTTGCGGTATGAGTAGGGTGGTCATTCAAGTGTGATCATTCGAGGATACATACCCTATGACAGACTGGTTCGCGCGTCCTGTTCTACACGTGAGCGATGTTGAGGCCTCGCTCCGTTTTTACATTGACAGGCTCGGCTTCACGAGCCCGTGGCGATTCGACGACGACAAAGTGTTTGTTGCACAGGTCGACCGGCAGGGCTGCGCGCTGATCCTGTCCTCCCAGTGGCCGGAGAAGATTGGCAAGGGGCTGATGTTCATTTCTCTGAACGTGGAGCCGCCCACGAGTGAGGCCGCAACCGCCGCGCTGGATGAGCTACGTGCGGAACTCGAGGCCAAAGGGGCTCCGGTCAAGGATGGTTCGTGGGGCTACCGGCTGCTGGTAGTCGACGATCCCGACGGCAATCAGCTCTTCTTCAACTATCCGAAATAAGGCGGAAGCAGGGTAGTCGGCGAATGCGAGCGACTTGATTTCGACGCGGGCCGGGCCCGCTATAATCTCGCCGATGGCCAGCGACACTTTTCTCTCGTGGGCGAACCGGACCGTGCTGCGGCCGGGCCGCGAAGAGCCCTATCTGTCGATCCAGGACATCGTCGTTTTCGTCCGCGATCTGGAAGTGAGTAAGCCGTTCTACCTGCAACAATTGGGCTTCGAACTCCTCACCGAACAACGCCTTCCCACTGGCGAACGCTGGATCGAAGTAGCGCCTCCCGACGGCAGCGCGAATCTCGCGCTGGTTGAACCCAAGCCCGACGCGCCGGAATACAAACTGATTGGCGGCTACCGCTGGGTCCTGTTCATGACCGAAGATGTCCAGGCCAAGTACAAAGAATGGAGCGAACGCGGGGTGCGTTTCACAACTACCCCGGAGACCCCAGGGTGGGGCGGCACCTATGCGCGTTTCGAGGATCCGGACGGGAATGCGTTTGGACTGGAGGGCTTCGATGAAGTGCGGCAAAGCCTGGAGTCGCGCCGGCAGGCGCAGGCCGCGAAACTCGAATCTGAACGGCGCATCGCGCAGGAACTCGAAATAGCGCGACAGGTGCAGGCGCGGTTGTTCCCGCAGATTCAGCCGGAGTTGAAAACGGTGGAGTACGCGGGAATCTGCGTGCAGGCGCGGCAGGTGGGTGGGGATTATTTCGATTTCCTGAATCTCGGGCCACAGCGGCTCGGGTTGATCATCGGCGATGTTTCCGGCAAGGGGATCGCCGCCGCTCTGCTGATGGCGAACTTGCAGGCCAGCCTGCGCAGCCAGTCGGCGCTGGCGCTCGATGAGCCCGAGGCGTTGCTCCGGTCGGTGAATCGCCTGTTCTATGACAATACGAGTGACAGTGCCTATGCCTCGCTGTTCTTTGCTGATTACGACGAGGCGGCGGGTCGGCTGCGCTACGTCAACTGCGGGCATTTGTCCGGTCTTCTGGTAAGAAGCGACGGCAGCGTGGATCGGCTGGAATCCACCAGCACCCTGCTCGGACTGTTCAGAGAGTGGAACTGCTCGGTGCAGGAGCAGGAGCTTTTTCCCGGGGACGTGCTTGCGCTTTACACGGATGGGATCACCGAGGCCAGTAACGAGCGCGGAGAAGAATTTGGCGAGCGGTGCCTGGTTGAATCGCTTCGGCAACATCGGGACTTGCCGTGCCAGGCTTTGTTAAACGCAATCGTGGATGGTGTTCGGCGCTTCAGTTTCCAGGAGCAACACGACGACATCACGGCGATCGTCGCGAAGTTCAAGGCCTAGTTTGAAGCGTTGGGCGAAATGAAAGTCCACGGACACGTTGCCGTTCATGAATTCAACTGGATCAACAAGCCCGTCATCATTAAGGCGATGTCGACCGCAATTCCGAGCAAAAGCCCCATGGCGAACTGCGTCCCGCCGCGCTTGCTGGCGGATGGCACCAGGGCTCGTTTACAGACGATCGTGTCGGCCCATCCGTCGCCAAGACGCTTGTGCTCGGGGTCATTTTGCATCGCGAAGTAACCGACGACGCCGAAGAACAATGCGTCTATGAAATAGCCAAGTTCCCGGATGACCGCCGACTTCAGGCGGCAGGGGGAGCCGTCGTCCTGGATTACCTGCATCGAAAGCAGCAGTTTCCCCAGCGAGCTTCCATGGATGCTGGTGCAAGCCACCTCGTAAGCGAACAGTCCTAGCAATCCCGCAACGACGGTAGCGAAATGGGTTCCAGACAACCGCTGCAAAACCCAAGCCGGAGGACGGCCTCCAGCACTCACCGCCAAAATCAAAACGAACAGAAATGCGGCGAAGAGTGCAGCGAGGTAGTGAACGGCGATGTCGATGATGCGGGCGAGAAGGCGCGGCCAGAAGCTCACCCCTTGAAAACCGCTCAGCGGCACGGCATACCCGCCGAACGACGGGACATCGGTGGCCGTAGAGAACGGCGAACTCGCGCGGTAAGAAGTGACTGAAGTGGAATTCACGGCTGAATCGAATTCGTCGAATTTCACCCGATAGTAGTTGGCGTCGGCAACGCCACGCTTGCCCCGGCCCCAATCGGGGCGCAGTTGATAAAAGGCTTCTACCTGCTCAACCCAGTCCGCCCAGTCCGAGAGGCTGGTCACTCGAGCCGGCGACCGGGGTGCAAAGCCGAGGACGTTGTCGAGAGCAGAGCCGAGTTCGGGTTGCTCGGAGTCTTTGGCAAATCCAACGACGAGGCCGCCGCGCTCGGAAGCGACTTGTGTGGCGACTTTCCAGAATTCATCGGCTGTGGGCATGTCGTCGGAGTTTGTGTTCTTTACGATCCGCAGTGGCAAAACATCCTAAGCGTGCGCTGCCTGCCAGTCAATCGGCGGTGCATCCCGCTACCCGCTGCGACCGCGGCTTCCGGTAAAATCGAAGTCTCGGAGAATACTTTATGAATGCTTCGGCGACGCTGAATCCTCCTGCTTCTTCGCACACTACTTTTGAACAAGTCGCTGAACGGGAGCGGCAATATTTGCTGCAGACTTATAACCGGTATCCCGTCGTTCTCACTCGGGGCAAGGGCGTGTTTCTGTGGGACATCGACGACAAAAAATATCTCGATTTTGTTTCCGGGCTGGGCGTGAATGCGTTGGGGCATGCGCATCCGCGGATCGTGAAGGCGATCCGGGAGCAGGCGGCGAAGATCGTTCACATCTCGAATCTTTACTACCACGAATATCAAGGGCCGCTGGCGGAGAAGTTATGCCGGCTGTCTGGGCTGAATCGGGCTTTCTTCTCGAACTCGGGAACCGAGGCGATTGAAGGCTCGATCAAGCTGGCGCGGCTGGCGGGACATCGCGCGGGCGGTGAGGCGAAGAGCCGGCTGGTGGCGCTGGAGGGGTCGTACCATGGGCGCACGTTTGGTGCATTGTCGCTCACGGGGCAGGACAAGCATCGCAAGGGATTTGAGCCGCTGCTGGAAGATGTCACGTTTGTGAATCAGAACGATCTGGAGAGTCTGCGGGCGGCGGTGAATGACAATACGTGCGCGATTGTGCTGGAGCCGATTTTTGGCGAGGGCGGAATCTACGAGTGTTCGGTGGAATTTCTGCGCGAGTGCCGGGCGCTGGCGGATCGGCACAAGGTTGCGCTGATCTTCGACGAGATTCAATGCGGGCTGGGGCGGACGGGAACGATTTTTGCGTTTCAGAGTTTCGGCGTGACGCCCGACATTGTGGCGATTGCCAAGCCGATTGCGGCGGGGCTGCCACTGGGGGCGTTCATCGCGAAGGAAGAATTCGCGACGGCGATTTCGCCAGGGCAGCATGGGACAACGTTCGGAGGTGGTCCGCTGGCTTGCCGCGTGGCGCTGGAATTTCTGGCGATTGTCGAAGAAGAGAAGTTGCTGGAGAACGTGAATAAAGTTGGAGCCTATTTGCGGGAACAGTTACAGGGGCTGGTGGAAAAACGTGCGGTTGCGACTGGCGTGCGCGGGCGGGGATTCATTCAAGGGATTCAGTTGGAGATTCCGGCGCGGCCGATTGTGGATGCGGCGCTGGCCGAGGGCGTGCTGTTCAACAGCACGCAGGATACGGTGGTGCGGTTCCTCCCGCCGTTTCTGATGGAAGAGAAGCACATCGACAAGGGAATTCGGGTGCTGAAGAAATTGCTGGGGAAGAAGCGGAAATAAAGTGGTCAGGGGCCAGGGGGCAGGTGCTAGTAAAACCAGATTTTACTGGCCACTGACCCCTAGTCCCTAAACCCTGATCCATAAAAAACGGGGAGCCGAAGCTCCCCAAGTGAAGCGTCAGAGGCGTTGTTTCAGCTTAGATAGAATGCGGCTGTGAGGAAAGAGTTGTCCTGCGACTGAAGATTTTTCGTGACGCGCGATCTCTAATGTGGGACGACTCACGCGATGAGTGACGTGCAAACGACAGAAGTGCAACACATCGTGGCCAGCGCGGCTCCGGCTGTGGGCGAGGGCGTGGAAGAGTGCTGGATGGATTTCGACGGCGCCCGCATGCGGTACTTGCGGGCGGGTTCTGGACCGGCGTTTATTCTGCTGCACGGGCTGCTGGGATATTCGTTTTCGTGGAGATTCACGCTGCCGGCGCTGGCGCCTTATGCCACCGCGTATGCGCCGGACATGCTGGGGGCAGGGTTTTCGGACCGGCCGCGTGGGATTGACCACTCGATGCATGCGACGGCGCTGCGCGTGCTGAGGTTTATTGAAAATCTGGGGCTGGAATCTTTCGACCTGCTGGGGACTTCGCGGGGTGGGGCGGTCGCGATGGCCGTTGCGGCAGAATGTGCGAAAGATAAATCGAGGCCGCGCGTGAATCGGCTGGTCCTGGTGTGTCCGGTGAATCCGTACTCGCCGCATGGCCGGTGGCTGGCGCCGTTTTTGGGAACGCGGTTCGGGGCGGCGGGATTTCGCTGGGTGACGGATCGCCTGCCGTTTTTGTTTCCTTTCTGCCATGCGCGGCTGTATGCCGACCGCAGCCGGATTCTGCCGGGAAGCCTGGAAGGCTATAAGGCGCCGCTGGCGATTCCGGGATTGCTCGAGCATGGGTTGAGTATTGTTCGGACATGGACTGCGGATATGCTAGAGCTGCAAGGGTTGCTTCCGACGCTCGCGCCTGTTCCGACTCTGCTGATGTGGGGAAGTAAAGATCCAGCCGTGTACGTTTCGTCGATGGAGCCGCTGGGTCGGCATTTTGCGCAACTGCAGAAGGTCGTGTTTCCGGACATTGGGCATCTGCCGTATGAGGAATGTCCGGAGGAATTTAATCAGGCGCTGATTCGATTTATGACCTCGCAAGAAAGAACATCCCCACTTCTCGCAAAGAACGCGAGACCCTTCGACTCCGCTCAGGGCAAGAATGGGGCACCCGTTTCTGAGTGATTTCCAAAAATCATGAACCACTCCATTTTCGAGATGGTGCGGAATGCGGTGGTGCATTACGGATATTGGGCCGTCGGTGGGGCGTTGCTGCTGGAGAACGCCGGGGTGCCTTTGCCGGGCGAAACCATTCTTCTGATGGCGAGTTTTCTGGCCTACTCCGAACACGATCTGCGGCTTCCCTGGATCATTGTGGTGGCGACGATCGCAGCCACGGCCGGCGACAATCTGGGTTTTGCGCTGGGGCACTATGGCGGGCGTCCGCTGCTGGCGCGCTACCAGGCATTTTTTCGGATCAAGGACGCGACGGTGGCGCGTGGAGAAGTTCTGTTCGAGAAGTATGGCTCGCTCACGATTTTCTTTGCGCGCTTTGTATTCGGCATGCGAATTATTGCCGGACCGCTGGCAGGAGTTCTGCGCATGCACTGGAAGAGATTTGCGATTTTTAATTTTCTGGGCGCTGGGCTGTGGGTTACGGTGATTGCGGGCGCGGGGTATTCGTTTGGACGGCATTGGGGGCGGCTGGAGCGGATTGTGCAGCGCTTCGACGTTGCGGTTGCGATTCTGGCGGCGTTGGTGATAGCGCTGTTGTGGTGGCGCAAGCGGCGCGCGCGAATGGAAGGGGCACCTTCTGAGTAACCTTTTGCACAGGGATAGGCTTGCTGGTGCGGCTATACTGTGCGGGTGTCGCGGGCCTCTTGGATGTAGGGGTAACGCAGAAGTAGCGGGCAATGTCCGTGGCAGGAACGAAACCGGTTGCGTCCGAACCGAAAATCGGGCGAGGAGGAATGCATGAAGAAGATCGGGTTGTTAACTGTGCTCATCATGGCAACACTTCTGTTTGCGCTCGCGTTCACCGCGGCGGCCGGACCCAAGGCAGCGGCGGCACCTGCAGCGGCAGTGGTTGCGGCTCCGGCGGCAGCGCCTGCGGCGGCGGCATTGCCGGCGCCTCATCCCCACATTCACGAAGCTCTGGAAGCCATGCGCGGCGCCAAGCACGAACTGGAAACCGCAGAGCATGATTTCCACGGCCATCGCGTGAAGGCGATCGAGCACCTGAACCAGGCGATCCACGAAGCCGAGGTCTGCGAAGAAGAGCCGTAGACTCAAAAATTGAGAGTGTCGCAGGAAAACTAAAAGGCAGCGCCAGCGGGCGCTGCCTTATTTATTTTGGCGGTGGAAGCTGCTTGCCGAGGCTCCGGACCTAATCTCTAGGGAAGGTGTAGCCGATGGAAGCGCCGAGACGAAGAACGTTGTCGGAATGGAAGTCGATGGTGTTATTGAGAATCCGGTAATAGTTGGCCTCGGGGCGGACAAACAGTCGATGGAAGAGGGCGTAACGGAGGCCAAAGCCGGCGTGCAGCAGGAAGCGATTGCTGTCGAGATGTGTGGAACAACCGGGGAAATCGCAGTTTCCGGATGGGTAATAGAAAAATGTGCTCTGGCCGCCCACCCCGGCTTGAAGGTCGGCAGTGTATTTCTTGGCCAGGCGGGTGTTGTAAACGGCGTTGACGTCGTAGATGAGGGGGCGGAACTTCTGGAAGCCGTTATAGGATCCCTCGTGATATCGGAAGGCAACTTCGGCGCTGTAGCCGTAATGATTGTTGAAGGTGCGCTCGATGCTGAAGCTGGGGTAGACTCCGCCCTTCTCAGCGGGAGGCAGGAACGCGTCGGAAGCCGTTGTGTTTCTGGTGGAGAAAAGAGTGCCGCCACCAATGGCAAAATCGAATTGCTGGGAATGAGCGAACGCGGTAAAGGCAAACGGAAGAAACGCACACACAGACATCAGTCGCGCGAACTTTCTCAAATACAGCCCCCTTTTCGTTTCGTCCGGTAGTCGACGGTGTGCACCGAGTGGCGGCAGCCAACGGATCAGCCACGAGCGGATTGTCTGGCGGCCGGGACCAGATCAAGATTTTGATTCCCGGCCGCCGCTGGAATGAAAACCTAGTCTGGACCGATAGTGTATCCGATGGAAGCGCCCACTCGAATAATGTTACCCGAGCTAAAGACATCGGTGTTATTTAGGACGTGATAGTAGCGCACTTCGGGGCGGACAAAGACGTGTCCCCAGGCGTAGTAGCGGACGCCAGCGCCCACATCGACGAGGAAATGATTGTAGCTGTTGTAGCAAGCATTGAATTCTTCGCAAGAAAAAGTGGGAGTGAATCCATAGAAGCGAGTGGTCTGCCATCCGATGCCGCCCAACAGGTCAAGCCCCGTCTTCTTGCTGAGGCGGGGCTGGTAGACACCGTTAAAGTCAAAAATGATGGGGCGGTAGGGAATGTCTTGGCCGCCATAGTTTCCCTGGCCGCCTCTCCATGTAATGTCAAAACCGACGCCGAACCGTTTATGGAAGATGGCGTCGCCGCCTATGCTGGGATATAGGCCCCCTTTTTCGGCGCAGAGGGAGCTTCCCGAGCCGCATGACGTGGCTCCGGGGGAAAGGATGGTGCCGAAACCGATGGCGGCGTCGCCCTGCTGGGCGGACGCGAGGTTAGAGAGGACTAACAACGCAAAAATGGTCGCAAAGAAGGCAAGCTTTCTCACAGAGAAACCTCCGATGATGATTGTTTATGGCGGTAAGATGCGACCGCCAAACCATTTGGATGCAAGCGCATGGGTACTCCAACTATCATAATTTCAATAGCGCCAGGATGCAATTGCGGCCCGCGGACGGTTTTAAAGCCAACCGCGGCTTGGGCGGCGGCATCGCGGGTACAGACCTGTATCCAAAAAGGGAACAGCCGCAAAACTGAACCCTGCGCCACGGAATAAGTTGCGCCGACGCTGGGCGATAGCGCCAATCAGCGTTTCGGTCAGCGCTTCGGTCAGCGCTTCGGTCCGCCGGACCCTCCACCGCGCAAAACGTGGTCGATGGCGATGGGGCCGCCGCCAAAGAAAATCAGGGCGAAAGCCAGGGCAGCGGCGGCCAGAGCCAGTTCATATCCCGGGCGGTCGGGCGATCCGATGAGGCCATTGTGCAGGTGCACTTTCCAGATGGCTACACCCAGATCGACGAGAACGGCCAACGCGGCGGGGCGCGTGAAAAAACCTACCACGAGGAGTAGGCCGCCCAGAAACTCGGCGAAGGAAGAAACATATCCCAGCCATGCAGGCAGGCCGAGTCCAGCAACCGCCTGAACGTGATGGTGCAATCCCCCAAACACTTTGTGGTAGCCGTGAGCGAGCATGATGGCGCCCAGCGCCAGACGCATGACGAGCAGGGCAAGCGGCTGCAAACGGTCGAGATAGCGCAAAGGTTTCTCTCCAGGAAGTTTAAGACCACGAAGTTAAGACCACATAGATTACCGCAGGCAGGCGTAAGGAGGAAGGTGTGGTTCCCAGAAAACGATTGCGCCCGCAGCCGGAGTTTTGATAACGTTGCTCCGCCCGCAGGAAGCCCAATCCGGTTGCGTTAGATATGCCTTATTGTGCCTTCCAAACGGTCTTCTGCCCCGGGACCTGAGAAAATGACCGGAACAATCTGAGCGGTCCTGTGTTTGAGCCTTTGATTGGCAGTCGGATGAAATGCTGAATTCAGGAGTGTTGCGATGAATTTGAAGATGAATGGAAGTGCCCTGCGGAAGTCGGTTGGGGTTGCGCTCATGATGGTGGTTCCGGCCTTCGCTGGCTCCCAGCACAAAGCGAGTGCACCGGCACCGCATGCTGCTCCGGCGGCCCACGCGTCCGCACCGAGTCATGCGTCGGCGCCGAGCCACGCGAACACAGCAAGTCACGCAAACACAGCCAGCCACGCAAACACAGCAAGCCACACCACGACAACGAGTCACACCGCGACTACCAACCACACCACGACCCCGAACCGTTCGGCGACAACCAGTCATACCGCAACGACGAGCCACACCACGACGCCAAGCCATACCACGACGCCGAATCGCTCCGCGACCACCAGCCACACCACGACAACCAGCCACACGACGACCACCAACCACTCGACGACGGCGGGTCACGGAAACACGACCACTCATACGACGACGTCGCGGACCACGACGGCCAGTCACACTCCGCCAGGACGGAACGTTTCTCTCAAGGGTGGCGGGTCGGCGAGCGTTCGTCCGAACGGTCAGATCCGGTCGATTAACCGGAACGGCATGCAGATTAATCACGGCATGCATGGCGGGCGCACCATCGTAACCAACCACAACGGCGCACGCATCGTGTCGAACGGGAGACACGGCGGATACGTGCAGCGCGCGTATGTCACGCGGGGCGGCCGGTCCTATTACTCGCGAACCTACTACTACCATGGCGGGTATCGCGTCGGGGTCTACCGCGGCTACTACTGGGGCGGTCACCCTTACTATGGCTATTATCACCCCTACTGGTACCACCCCGCATTTTATGGATGGGCCTATAACCCGTGGCCGGCGCCGGTGGCATGGGGTTGGGGCTGGGGCGGATCACCGTGGTATGGCTACTACGGCGCGTATTGGAACCCCTATCCGGTGTATCCGTCGGCAGCGTTCTGGCTCACGGATTATCTGATTGCGGCGAATCTGCAGGCGGCCTATGCGGCGCAGGCGGAAGCTAACGCGGCGGCAGCCGATAGTGCCTCGAATGCTGAGGCCTCGAGCGACCAGGTGGCCAGCAACGGTGGGCAGACATCGGCGCCGAGCCAGCCGGTCGGGCTCTCGCCGGAAGTGAAGCAGGCGATTGCCGATGAAGTGAAAGCGCAAATCGCGGCGGCACAGACCGATTCCGGGAAAGCTGGTTCGTCTTCGGGCGGCGGCGGTGCACAGCCGGCGTCCACGAACGAAGTGCCTCCAGCGCTTGATCCGGCGCGGCGCATCTTCGTGGTGGCCGATGAAGTCGATGTAACGGCCGACGGTCAGGAATGCGCGCTCACGCAGGGCGACGTCATCACCCGGCTCACCGATACTCCTGACGGCGATCAGAAAGTGAACGTGAGCGTAACCAGCAGCAAGAAGGGCGACTGCGCAGCCGGCAAGAGCGTGCTGGTTGCAGTAGACGACCTGCAGGAAATGCACAACCACTTCCAGGAGCAACTGGATGCGGGCATGAAAGAACTGGCGTCGAAGCAGGGAACCGGAGGATTGCCGAAAGCTCCGGATACCGGCACAACCGCGTCGGATGTGCCAGCTCCTGACCCGGATAAGACGGCGGCCAAGTCTCTGGAGGATCAGGACAAATCGGCCGACCAGACGGAAACGGACGTCAAGCAGGAGGCGGCCTCGGGCGGATCGCAGTAAGGGGAGGCAGCGGTCCTGTTTTGACGAAGGGCTGTTCTACAAATTGCACGGGGGCGTCACCGGAACGGTGACGCTCCGCTTTTTGTCTAACCAAGAGTGATTCAACAAAGTTGTTCAACCGATTGACTCAACGCGCTCGTTCAGCCTGTTCGTTCCACAAAACCCTGTTGTTCCGATTTCTTGTCACGCCTGATTCGACCCGGGGGCAGTAGCCAGACTTCAAAAGGAGAATTGCAGCTATGGGGCAGAAGTTCGAGAGGATGATTCCGCTAATTGTTGCAGTCGTATGCGCCGCGGTTTTGCCAATGCCGCGCGCCGGCGCACAGGCCGTTTCGTTGCAGGAGCAGCTGGCGGCCCAGTACAAGGCTGCGAAGCTGGGATCGGACACCAGCGGATACTCCGTGACCGAAGAGGGCACGCTGCTGGCGATCCAGAAGGGCGGCATGCTGGGCTCGCCGTATTCGGAGAAAACGACGCTCGCGAATAAGTACGAAGGGGGAGTGGTGCATCCTCCGAGCGGATTGCTGTTGTCGGGAAAGAAGGCGATCTTCGGGCATTTCTCCACCACCCAGTCGCAGGGGCAGACCACGAAATTGTTTGCCAAGGGCGACAAAGTCTATCCCATGAAGGTTGACGTGAACCTGGAGAAAGATACGGTCACGCTGGGCATCGTGGCCTGCGACACCTGCAACAAGACCGATCCGCCGACTTACAACAAAGCGAATGTGGTGTTCCAGTTTCCCAAGGGAGCGTTGGCGAAGGCGAGCGCGGGGGACGTTGAAGATACGATCGGGCAGTTGTTGTCGATCAGCGACAGCGGGCAGCAGGACCAGGGCGGCGGCCAGCAGCAGGGTGGCGATCAGCAACAGGGGGCACAAGGGGATCAACAGGGCGGCGGCGGCCAACAGGCACCGGCGCAACAGGAACCGGCGAGCGTGGAGGTGGGTATGACTCCGGCGCAGGTGGAAGCGGCATTGGGCAAGCCGGATAAGAAAGTCACGCTCCCATCCAAGACGACTTACTACTACAAAGACATGAAAGTGATTTTCAAGGATGGCAAAGTGGCGGATGTGCAGTAGGGCTGATTTGCAGGGCATAGTTCCAGACGTTCAGCAGGACTCTAACGCAGCCAGAGGCAGGAGGATTCCATGCGTCGGGATTGGTGGGTTTTTTTCGTCGCTGCAATCGTGCTTGTGCCTGGCATCGCCGGGGCGCAAGCCGTGACGTTGCAGGAACAACTCAGCGCGCAATACAAGACCGTCAAGATCGGGCCCGACGGCGAGATCGCGGGCGACCCCGGCACGCTGCTGGCGATACAGAATAGCGGTCTTATTGGGGTGCCCTTCCAGGCGTTGGCGCTCTGTCCGGCAAAATTCAAGGACAAGGTGCTGCACCTCTCCGTCGGTTTTTGCGCGGGCATGATGCAGAATGTTTCCGGGCATTTCGCGAAGGGCGCCAAAGTCTACCCGTTGAAGATCGACGTCAACGTGGGCAAGGAAAAGATCTCGTTTCAGGTGGTCGGTTGTAAGGTCTGCAATCACGCCGATGTGGCGTTCCCTCACAAGGCGGAAGTAGTGTTCGAGTTCGACAAGGGATATTTGGAGAAGGCCAGCGCCAGCGAGGTTGAAGATACGATCGGGCAGGTATTCACCATTACCACGAATGACGATCAGCAGGCTGGGGGCGGAGATTCGCAACCCGCCGATCAGCAACCTGCTCAGCAGCCCGCGCAAGACTCACAGCCTGCACAACAGCAACAAGAGCCGGCCACCGTTCAACTGGGAATGACCACCGATCAGGTGGAGTCGGCGCTGGGCAAGCCCGACAAGAAGTTCAACGTCGGCGCGAAACAAATTTACGTCTACAAAGACGTCAAGGTTACCTTTCAAAACGGCCAAGTTTCCGACGTGCAATAGTTAGTTCCCGAGGTGGAGACGCGCATGAAGTCGATGTGGTTTGTCGGTGCGGCGGGAGCCATTCTGGTTTGCGCAGTCCCTGCTCGGCCACAGGCCGTGGCGAATGTTCCGCCGAGCGCTCCGCCGGCCATTCGCGAAATTCAGATTTCCTCGACGAGGGTCAACCATGGCGGAGGCTGGTACCGGAGTCCCGCGCAGCCTGGAGCGGAGCCGGACAAAACCTTCCTGGAAATTAGCCGCAACGGCGACGGCTACCACCTGGGCGACGCGCTGGTCGATGCTAACCTGGTGGCCGCTCTGGCGAATGCGATGCGTGCGCCGGCGAATCCCGAGCCCACGCGCGAGGACCTGGGATTTACGCCTGCGTGGCTCAAGAGCAATGCCTCTTCCCTGGGCCAAAGCTTCGCCGCATCAACCTTCATCGGCGGTAAACCGATTCACCAATCCGCTTTTGAACTAGCCTTCGCCGATCCGGCGGCCGTGGACAAGGCAATTCCACTAATGTTTCAGCGTCGCATGTGCGCCGATTGCGATCGCTTCACCCAGTCCGTCGAAATCACCATTGAATTCGATGACGGCAAGCGGGTCGCGGCGAGAACATCCTCAGAATTTCCTTATATGCTGCCGTGGCGCTTGCAAAATCAGGGTAAAGATACGGTCGCGTATAACGCGGATATCTCGCGTGCGATCGCAGCTCTCATGCCGGAAAAATCGACCAACCGCTCCCGGCTCGCGGGGGAACGTCTCGCAACCCAGCTGGGACATATTTTGTTGACGCAGGAAGAGCATGAGGTGCGGTTGCAGGAAGTTGAAAGCCAGACCGGCGGAACGCTGAGCGGACTGCGATCCAGATATAGCGTCGAATCGGCAAGCATCGGCAACTACGGAGACCCGGTGTTGCGCAAGCCTGAGGATGAAAATGCGGCCGATGAGCAGACCCTCGATTTGCATCTCCAGGCGTCCTCCGACCTATCTCACAATTTCTTCTCTGACGAAGTGTTTCTGCGGTATGTAAGCGGGAACGTGGTCGACGCAGACAAGTTTCTCGCGAACGCGCCACGATTCGAAAAGCTGGTTTTGTCCGTACCGTGGTTGAATCGATTCGTGCAGGAGCAGAGCCACAAAGTGCGGATGAGGCTTTCCTTCGTGGGCGGCTCTTCGTTCAGCGATGCGGAGATGAGGGTTTTTGCCGCGGATATGCACGCCATTGGGCGGGATCAACTGATTCCCAAAGTCGAGGCCGCGAAGAACCAGATTGCCGCGGTGATGGTTGGGTCCGGAGTGGAGGAGTCAGACTGGCTGATTTTTCCCGACGGGCATATGCTGCTGTGGCGCTATTGGCAGACGCCCGTGTACGGCAAGCCAAGCCTACTCAAATGGTCGAGTTCGCCTCCGGACAAAAAGCCCTGCGCGAAACTTCGAAACAACTTCGTGGGCTGCGTGGGGATGGAGATTTCCGCAGAAGGCAATGGAGAGCCTTTGGAATCGGTTCACAAGGACTAGCGCGGCGCTTTTCGCCTCTCTGCCCACCCAACTTGCGGCGAGCAAATTGAAGCAGCGTAAGCACTTTGCTCCAGCGATATAGTACCTCCGTACCGTGCCTAGTACTTCAGTTACCGGTATCGAAGTGACTAGCCGCGTCCCCTACTGCAAATGCAACTAATGGTATTCACGGTTGCATCGACCACAATATGTAGTTCCCTCCTCGGAAGCGCTTCTTTCCAAATTCCAAGAAATGGGCAGAAAACCCTATGAAACGCGGAGATTCGCTCCGAGCCGGGGTTTTTCAGGGTTGAGATATGCTCGGAACACCGAAAGCCCTCGGTCAGGCAATTGAGGGCAAGGCAGTCTCCCGATGCAATCCCGCGAACTGGGGGAACCGGAGCGGGAACGACGTGGTGGAAAAGGCAAAGGCAATTATGGCCGACTCGCGAGAAGTGATGAATATTCGCCAGGCGTCGCAGTATCTGGGAGTGAGTCCCGACACGCTGTACAAGTACGTTGGCGAGCAGAAGATTCCCGCGTTCAAGCTCGGCAACCGCTGGCGCTTCAAGAAATCGCGTTTGGACCAGTGGATGGAAGAGAAGTCGAGTGAGTTGGAACCACAGGCGAAACGGAAACCGAAGGCGGCGACGAAAGCTGCCGGAGCACAGTAGTAAAAACTGACGCTACAAAGGTGGGCACATGTTTGGAATGGGATCGAAGTCGATTGTTGGCCTGGATGTAGGGTCTTCCAGCATCAAGGCAGTCGAGCTCAAGAAAAAGGGCGGCCAGATTGAAGTGGCTCACCTCGGACTGGAGCCGCTGTCCAGCGACATCGTGGTCGATTCGATGATCGTGGATTCGGGCACGGTTTCGAGTGCAATTTCGAAACTGTTTCTCGACAACGCGATCAAGACCAAGGCCGTGGCCACCGCGGTGAGCGGACACTCGGTGATCGTGAAGAAGATTTCGCTGCCTTCGATGAGCGACCAGGAACTGGCCGAGACCATCGAGAAGGAAGCGGCGCAACATATTCCCTTCGATCTGGCCGATGTAAGTCTTGACTACCAGATTCTGTCGGACGAAGTGGGCAGCCCTCAGATGGACGTTCTTCTGGTTGCAGTCAAGAAGGACAAGATTTTGAACTACACCAACGTACTCTCGATGTCAGGACGCACCCCGGCTATCGTCGACATCGACGCGCTGGCTCTGCAGAACTGCTACGAGTACAACTACCAGCCGGCGCCGGGCCAGGTGGTGGCGCTGTTGAACCTGGGCGCCAGCGTAATGAACATCAACATCGTGAAGGGTACGACGCCGCTGTTCCCGCGCGACGTCAGCGTGGGCGGGCACCAGTACACCGACTCCTTGCAGAAGGAACTGGATCTGAGCTTTGAAGACGCCGAGTCGCTGAAGCTGGGCAACAAGGTGGGCACGGTCAGCGAAGACGCGAAGCAGCCGATCCTGCAGCAGGTGACCGAGATCATCGTGCTCGAAATTCAGAAGACGTTCGACTTCTTCCGCGCCAGCGCGGCGGGCGAGCACATCGAAAAGATCTATCTGGCGGGCGGTTCGTCGAAGGTGCCGGGCCTGGTGGAGGCGTTGCGGCAGGAGTTCTCGATGCCAGTGGAGTTGTTGAATCCTTTCCAGCGCGTGGTGCCGCCGACCGAAGGTCAAGGAGCGGAACTGGTGGAACAGAATCCGGGCCAGATGGCAGTTGCGGTGGGTTTGGCCCTGAGGAGCTTTGAATCCCTATGATCAAAATCAACCTGCTCGAAACATCGAAAGGTAAGCGGAGCGGCGGCGGTCCGTCGATGCCCAGCATGGAAATGGGCGACATGGGCTCGCCCAAGCTGAAGGTGCTGGCGGTTCTGGTAATCGCAGGGTTGTTCAACCTGGGCTACTGGTACCGGCTGGATCATCAGTCGAAGGCGATCGCGGCGCGGATGAAAGTGGCGGAAGCGAACAACCGGACGCTGGCTGACGTGAAGGCGCGGTTCATGGAGCGCAAGAACCAGGCCGACGCCTACAAGCGGCGCGTGGATGTGATTGACGGGCTGCGCGCCAACCAGACCGGACCGGTGAACCTGATGGCCATGATGGGGGAGACGGTGAACAACACCGAAGCCGTGTGGCTGAGCAAGATGGACGATTCCGGGCCGAGCGTGAATCTCGAAGGCACAGCATTGTCGACGGATGCGGTGGCCAACCTGATTGCGAATCTGCAGAAGACCGGATTTTTCCGCAACGTCGAGATTAAAGAGACCTGGCAGGACGATCAGATCAAAGACATGCAGGCGTTTCAATTCATCTTAAGCTGCGATAAGAACGGCGGGAAGGGAAAGTCGTAAAGGCGGACCTATGGCGATGAATTTTGGAGAAATGTCGGGCATCAAGCAGTGGGCAACCGTGCTTGTCGGCGGGGCGGTGGTGACGGCGGCGCTGTACTTCACGCTGTTCAAGAGCCAGAACGACCACAACGCGGCGGCGCAGCATGCCCTCGAAGACAAGATTCGGGAAAACAACGAACTCGAGTCCTTCCGGCCCAAGCTGAAGCAGATGGAGCAGCAGCTGGCCGAGTTGAAACAACAACTGGAGATCGAGCAGCGCATCGTTCCCGACGAGAAGCAGGTGGATGGCTTCATCGAGATGATGGACGCCGAAAGCCAGAAGGCGGGCGTAGAACTGCGGCGCTATGCGGCGAAGGACAGCAAGTCGCAGCAGTACTACACCGAAGTGCCCTTCGATATGGAGCTGGACGGGCCGTATTACTCGGTGCTGAATTTCTTTGACCGGGTGAGCAAGCTGGAGCGGATTGTGAATATTGGCGGGCTGCTGGTATCGACCACGAAGAATCCGAGCGCGGCGCATACCAAGCACACCTACCAGTACGCACCGAACGAGAGCGTAATCGCGGTATTCACCGCGACCACATACTTCAGTCACGACTTGACACCTTCCGCGGCAGGCGCCGGAGCAAAACCGGGAACGCCGGCGGGTAAGTAGGCAATGACTATGAAGCTGACGATCAAGTTAACGACAGGCATTCTGGCAACGGCACTGGTGGTGGGCGGATCTGTGGCGGCACACGCGCAGAGCCCGGACGCCATCGACAACGCGCGCAGCACGGCAAAATCGCTGCAGCAGACGCAGGCCAACGGTTCGAGCACGGCTCCGGCGAAACCGGCGCCCGGCGCTCCGGCTCCCGCGGTGAAACCCGCGGCGATTCCGGGGACGAAGGCGGCGGCGAAATCCGCAGCCTCTGGAGGCAACCAGCTGCAGAAGGTGAACGTGTTGCCTGGCCCGGACGGCGTCGACATCGAAATCAGTTCCAGCCAGACGGTCACGCCCCGGGTGAGCAAGCTGAAGTCGCCGGATCGCGTGGTTGTCGAACTGCCGGAGACGGTAGTGGCCAGCTCGCAGAACAAGATTCCGGTGGGCAGCGGCGGAGTGAAGGGTGTACGCATCGGCATGGACGGCAAGACTCCTCCGACGACCAGCGTGGTCATCGATCTGGAGAAGGCCATGTCGTATGACATAACGCCCGGCGACGCCGGCCAGCTCATCCTGACGCTGCATGCGCAGGCAGGAGCGGCAGCGGCGCCAGTGGCTGCCAAGGCGACGCCGGTTCCGGCTCCAGCCAAGTCTGCGGCGCCCGCGGCCCAGCTGAAGACGGCGGTGGCCAAGTCTTCACCGTCGACGGCGCAACCGGCTGCGGCCAAGCCTGAAGTCACCAAGGCCGCCGTGGTCGTGGCCAAGGCTGATCCTATGAAGGCGCCGGCCAAGCCGGCAGCTAAGGAGACCAAGCCCGCGGCTGCGGAGAGTAGCGCAGCGGCTGACGTCAAGTCTGAAATGGCGACTGCTCCCAAAGAGGCCAAGGCGGAAGACAAGAAGTGGGCGATGAATGGGAAGCGCGATCCGTTCTTCAGCCCGGTCGTGCAGCAGAACGGTTCGGGATGCTCGACCGGAAAGAAATGCCTGGAGATTGGGACCATCAATCTAAGAGGCGTGGTGAAGTCCGACAACGGCTTCATTGCGGTAGTGACCAACAATCTGAACAAAGCATATTTCCTGCGGGAAAACGATCCTGTATTTAACGGCTATGTAGTGAAGATCACTGGCGACTCAGTGGTGTTCCAGGAGACGGTGCAGGACAAGCTGGGCAAGGCATTTACACGGGAAGTGGTGAAGAGAATCTTCACGCCGGCAGTCTAGATCAGCAAGTCTAGAACAGGTTTCACGTAATACGGCGGGACCGGAAGCGGGTCGCCGAAATCGAGTTTGATGAAGGAACACGCGGGCCAGGCCCGCGGGTGGGAGAGGCGAAATGCGAAAGCAACAACTGACAGGGACAATGTTCGTATCGTTGCTGGTGTTGGCGGGAGCTGCGGCCGCGCAGACCCCGAGCCAGCTCGATCGAGTCAACGTAGTCCGGGGCACGGACGACATCCGGGTCGAGATGAGCGCCAGCGGCACAGTGTCGCCGAAGCTCAGCACTCTGGACTCGCCCGCTCGCGTGGTGGTGGATTTGCCGGAGACCGTAATGGCGACCCGGCAGAGCCGCATCGCGGTGGGCGCGGACGGCGTGAAGGGCGTCCGCATCGGCATGGCCGGGCAGTCGCACCCGAGCACGCGCATCGTGGTCGACCTCGACCAGGCTTGCGCCTACGAGTTGACGCCGGGCGCAGCAGGCAAACTTGTGCTGACCCTGCACGCAAACTCGGTTGCCAAAGCCGCCTCTGAGAATAAAGAAAATAAGACGATAGCCGCGAGCGCGCCGGTTCCGGCCAGCAAGCCGGCCTCGCCGTTCTCGCCGCGAGTGATGGACGCGCAATCGACGGCCACGCCCAAGGCCGAGACTCCGGCGACCAAGCCCACGGCCTCTTCTTCGCCCTCTGACTATGTATTTGTCGAGCCTTCTTATCAGGCCAAGAGTCAGGCCAAGAGCGAAACGAAGGACGTGAAGATAGACGAAGCCACGGACGATCCTACAGTTCGGGCGCAGGAAGCGGCAGCGCGGTTCTCCGACAAGACTGCCGCGGAACTGCTTCCGGTCAGCCTACACGCTTCCGAGAGTCAGGCTCAGGCCCAGGCGCCGACAATTACGCCGGCAGTGAATCTGGCTGCCGAACAAAAAGCTCAAGCAGGACAGCAGCCGGCCTCGGTCGGCCCGAAGTATACGGGCGAGCCGATCTCGGTCAACTTGAAAGATGTCGACCTGAAAGACTTCTTCCGGTTGATTCACGAAATCAGCGGGCTGAACGTGGTGCTCGATCCGAACGTGCACGGCACGCTGACCGTGGTTCTCGATGACGTGCCGTGGGACCAGGCACTCGACATCGTGCTCAAGAACAACGACCTGGCGCGCGAACTCGAAGGCAACGTACTCCGCATCGCCACGGTCGAAACTCTGAAGCATGAAGCCGATGCACGCCGGGCGCAGATTGAGTCGGAAGCGCTGGCGGTTGAAAAAGTGCAGGTCACGCGTTTCCTGAGCTACGCCCAGGCAAAAGCGGTGGTCATCACGGTAAAGAAGTTCCTCTCGCAGCGCGGCGATGTGGTGGCGGACGATCGCACCAACGCCGTGATCATCAACGATATTCCGAAAGTGATTCCGGTTATCGACCGCCTGCTGACCCAGCTTGATCGCAAGACGCAGGAAGTTGAAATCGAAGCGCGCGTGGTGGCGGCGACGCGGCAGTTTGCCCGCGACATCGGCACCCAGTTCGGCTTCGCCTGGGGCAACGGCCACAGCGCGATCGGCGGAAACCAGGCAGCTGGTTCGTCGCCGACCACGGTTGGCGGCCTGACCCCCGGCTACATCACGACGGCGGGTTCGGGCAGTTCGTCCGGTGCGACGATTCCCTTGTTCTCGAACCTGGGATCGACTTCACCTTCGAGTGGCTTGAGCTTTGTGAACGCCAGCAACAACATCCGCATCGACGCCATCCTTTCGATGGCGGAATCGCGCGGCTTGCTGAAAGTGCTCTCTCGTCCGCGGGTGGTCACGCAGAACAACATTCAAGCGCTGGTCAAGCAGGGCGTGCGCGTTCCAATCGTGACGCAGGCGCAGTTGGGCGGTCCGCCAACCGTGACCTACGTTGACGCGTTCCTGCGGCTCACCGTCACTCCGCAGATCACGTCGGAAAACACTATCTTCCTGAACGTGGATGTGGAAAACACCACGCCCAACTTCGGTCAGGAAGTGCAGGGCAACCCGGAACTGATCACGCAGCAGGCGACCACGCAGGTACTGGTGACCGACGGCGGCACGGTGGTGATCGGCGGCGTCATTCAGACGCAGAACTCGATCAACATCTCGCAGGTGCCGTTACTCGGCAACCTACCCTTCCTGGGCAACCTGTTCAAGCACACCAACGTTACGACTTCCAACCAGGAGTTGATCTTCTTCATCACGCCGCGAATTATTCAGACATAGCAGAGTCTAGTTAGCAGCGAGTTCGAAGATTGAAGCCGCCGTCCTGAAGAACCTGTCAGGACGGCGGTTTCGCGTTTGCGAGCGGTGCCTGAGTGCATACAGGCACCGGCGCTCGGCAGATGCCGCCACGCCGCTGGCGGTTGAGATTGCGGAGCTGCACACGTACAAGGCAAGGTCCACCCCGACGTTAAGCCCACGAAGATTTCGTTACCGACCTCGTCTGTGGGAAACCCCTTCCCTTTGCAAGTCAGAAGCCTCTGTAGGTGCTGGCCACAGTAACTGCCCCGCCAGGACCGATCTTTGTCGTTTTTACTGTTTGCCACATCGCGACGATCGAGCCCGCGCCCACGAACGGCAGGTCGGGGTCCTGGTTAGTGTACGGGGTACATGGATCGGGCCCGGACTGAATATTTTGCACGTATGCAAATGCCGCTAAATAACCAGTCGGGGTGTTGTTGGGAATGATCATCAGCCCCTGCCCGTATTGAAGCTGCCCGCTCGCTGAATTTTCCGTCGCACTGTAGGTGTCGCTGCCGATGACGCCGGCAGCCACGCCGGCGTACCGCAACAGGTTGGCAAAGCGGCCGACGCTGGAAAGGTTTTTCAGCTTCATGGTGACCTTAGCGCCGCCAACGGTGCTCGCGTTGGCCGGCAGATTCACGATGGTCTGTGTGAGTTGCCAGTTTCCGTCCGTGGTGGTCCGCGTTACCGTGACCGTATTCCCGTTCTGCTCCAAAGTCGAGGCATTCCATCCGCCGCTGTCGTATGCCGCGTAGTCAAAGTAAAACTTGCCCGCACTGACGTCACAGAATCCATAACCTTCCAAGTCCGCCGGATTCCCTGCGGGGGCGAACAGTGGATTGCGCGTTATGGAGAACTGCGGAATATTGCCGTTCACGGTAACGCAGAACTGTGTGGCCGTGAAGTCGAAGGTTCCACTGGAATATGTGACCTGGCAATCCTGAGTTGCCTGGGCCGAGTCAGCCTCCACCGTCTTCGTTGTTGGGTTTGGCTGGACCGGTTCTTGCGCCAGCGCCGCGGAAGCTAGGCTGAAGATCAAACTGAACCTCACGATTTTGTTAAGCATGGCAGCCATCTCCTTTGAGGCATGTTGCCGAATCGCCAGGGGCTCGCGTCTGATGGGTTTCAAGCCTCTATCTCTAACAGCGCAAATTAGCGGCTGATCTTGTCACCAGTTTGAAAAATAACGTTCGATCGTCCCGAGAATGAGCATCGTTTGAAAATAAAGAAATATGCCCGCGAGGAAGTCCCATAACTAGCCATTTTTTCAATTAGTTCCAGTTGACATGTAAAGCCGCCGTGCTACCCTAGCTACCCAAACGCTTTCCCTTCCCAGAGGGGAGTTTCGTGGGGCACGACTCGGCGGGCGAGATTACGAAGTTGTTGCGGGGCTGGCGCGATGGCGACCGCGAAGCTCTGGATGCCTTGTTGCCCGTTGTCTACAAGGAACTCGAGCGCCTGGCCCACTTTCAACTGCGCAAGGAACGTCCTGATCACACCCTGCAAAGCGCAGCTCTGGTGAATGAAGCATATCTCCGCATGATGGGACTGAATGCTCCGCAGTGGGAGGGCCGCACCCATTTCTTTGCCATCGCCGCCCAGCAGATGCGGCAGATTCTCGTGGACTATGCCCGCCGCCACCGCGCCGGGAAACGCGGAGGGGCTGTCGAGACACTATCCTTAGACGACACCGGACTGTTGGAGCCGGGCAAGAGCCGGGATGTCGACGTTGTAGCTCTCGACGACGCCCTGAACGCGCTGGCGCAGATCGATCCGCGCAAGGCACAGGTGGTGGAGTTGCGCTTTTTCGGCGGATTGAACTTCGACGAGACAGCAGAAGTGCTCAAGGTGTCGGCAGTCACGGTCGGCCGCGACTGGAGCACGGCACGAGCCTGGCTGCATCGCGAGATGAGCCGTACAGGTTCCAATGGACGCTGAGCGCTGGAAACGCGTGGACGAACTGCTGCAGGCGGCGCTGCGGCTGCCGGGCGGGCAGCAGGAGGAATTCCTGCGCCAGCAATGCGGCAGCGACTCTGAACTGCTGGAAGAAGTGCGTTCGCTGCTCACGTCGGATCGGAAGGCGGGAAGCTTTCTGCAATCGCCGGGGCTGCACGTGGCAGAGGTCGCGGCGCAACTGCCTACTCTCGGTGTGGCCCAGTCCTCCAGCGCCCTGATCGCAGGTCAAACCGTTTCGCACTATCGCGTGCTGGGCCCGCTGGGCTCAGGCGGCATGGGGGTGGTCTATAAAGCGGAAGACACTTCTCTAGGGCGCCTGGTTGCGCTGAAGTTCCTGCCCGAAGAGACGGCGCAGGAATCGGCGGCACTCGAGCGCTTTCGGCGCGAGGCGCGAGCGGCGTCGGCGCTGAACCATCCCAACATCTGCACGATTTACGAGATTGGCGAGCACGGCGGACGAGCGTTCATCGCCATGGAGTTTTTGGACGGCGAGACGCTGCGGCAGCGGATCGGGGGGCGTCCGCTGGAGATGGAAACGCTTCTGCCATTAGCCATCGAGATTGCGGACGCGCTGGAGGCGGCGCATGCCGAGGGCATCGTGCATCGCGACATCAAGCCGGCAAATATTTTCGTGACCAAGCGCGGACACGCCAAGGTGCTGGACTTTGGATTAGCGAAGCTGACAGGACCGAAGAAGAAGGCATCCTCGAGCGGGAGCGGCGAAGAAGAAACGGCGGTGACGCTGGAACCGCTGACGAGCCGAGGAGCAGCGCTGGGAACGGTCGCTTACATGTCGCCGGAGCAGGCGCGTGCGAAGGAGTTGGATAACCGCACGGATTTGTTTTCTTTCGGAGCAGTGCTGTACGAGATGGCGACCGGGCAGCAACCGTTCCGAGGTGAGAGTGAAGCCACGATCTACGACGCGATCCTGAACCAAGACCCAGTGGCGCCAGCCCAGTTGAACAAGCAAGTTCCAGCAAAGCTGGAGGAGATCATCCACAAGGCGCTGGAGAAAGATCGCGACCTGCGTTATCAGCACTCCGCGGATATTCGTACGGATTTGCAGCGGCTGAAGCGCGACACGGAATCCCACAAGTTTGTGGCTGGAAGTGTGGCCACCCGGAATCGTGGCTCCTCCCCCCGGCGAATCGTGCTCTACGGTGCGGCTCTTCTGCTGGTTCTGGTTGGGGCTTGGTTTGGATTCCGCTGGTTCCGCTCCCAGGCAGGTCCCGCAAAGCCTTACAGCGAGCGGCAACTGACTCATAACGTGCCGGAAAACCGTTTGCTGGGTTCCGCGATTTCGCCCGATGGCCGGCATCTCGCCTACACCGATACGAAGGGTCTGCACTTGAGCGAAGTCGACACGGGGGAAGTTCACGATATCTCGCTGCCGGAGGAGTTGCGGACTCATCTCTGGAGTGTTGCGTGGTTTCCGGACGGAGAGAAATTACTGTTCATGAGTGAATCGGAAGCCGAGAGCCTTACGGCTTGGACAGTATCGGTTTTCGGTGGCGCTCCGCGCAAGTTGCGAGCTCGTTGCTGGGCAGGATCTATCTCCCGCGATGGCGCATTGATCGCTTTTACCACTCTGGGCAACCGGGAAATATGGGTGATGGGGTCCAATGGCGAGAATGCCCGCAAAATCCTGGCGCGTGACGGAGAAAAATACCAGTCGCTGGCCTGGTCTGCAACAGGCCAGCGCCTTGCTTACATAAAACTCGCTGACGGCATGAACGGGAGCGTCGAGACTGTGGCCCTGGATGGCGGAATCCCGATCTCAGTGATTGCGGATCCCAAGCTACAGTACGTTGACAATCCCCCTCTGTTGTGGCTGCCCGACGGGCGGCTGCTGTTTGAGTTAGACGAGGCCGACGGTCAAACGGATCTTTGGGGAATCGCCACCGACCCGAGCACCGGAAAACCTTCCGGGAAGCCGACACGAGTGACCAATTGGCCTGGGGCAGGCCCATCGTCGCCTAGCGTCACTCGCGATGGCAGCCGTCTGGTAGTGCAAAAGACATCCATGCGGAACGATGTCTATGTCGGTGAGTTTAAAGAGAACGGCGCGCGCCTGGATTCCTCCAACCGTCTTACCTTCAGCCAGAGCAGTGATACTCCTACGGCATGGATGGATAGCAAAACCATTCTCATAGCGTCCAACCGCACGGGACGGGAGCAACTATTCAAGCAGAAACTCGATCAGGACACGGCTGAGCCACTTATTCCAAGCCCGGATAGTCAAGATTCCGCAGAACTGAGTCCTGAGGACGGCTGGATTCTCTACTGGTCGTTCCCCCTTAACGGCGGAGCCTTAACAACTTTAGATGTAATGCGCTTCCCCGCTGGCGGTGGATCACCGGAAAAACTCCTGGAGTTCCCGCAGGACACCACGACTTTCTTCCACTGTCCTTCGGGGAGTGGCGGTTCCTGTGCCCTAAGCCTGCTCGAAGGGGATGACTTGATCTTCTACGCGCTGAGCCCAGTCAAGGGCAAGGGCAAGGAGCTGGCGAGAACCAAGTTGGGGAAGATTACGGGCTTAGACTGGATGATCTCGCCCGATGGCTTGCGCATTGCCCTACAATGCGATCAACTGCGCCGACAAGTTCGTGTCCTTGACTTACGAAGTGGCACGCAGCACGACGTTTCGCTTCCACAGGGCTGGATTCTCTGGAAGGTGAATTGGGCTCCCGGCGGAAACGCATTGTTGATGAGCGTGCAGTCTCGCTCGACGGGATACATGATTGCGCGCATGGAACTGGATGGCAAAACTCAGGTACTGCTGAGTCGAGGCAGAAACCAGTGGATTTCTGACCTTAGTTTGTCACGCGACGGTCGGCACCTGGCATTCAGCGCGCGGACGTGGGAGGGGAACATCTGGATGCTGGAGAATTTCTGATCCCAACGATTATTTCTATCGGCCGGCTGGCTCCTGGCGAGTGAGCTCTGCAGTTAGCGATGGATCCTGAGCGCTGGAAACGTGTCGATGAACTGCTGCAGGCGGCGCTGACGATGCCGGCTGGGCGGCAGGAGGGATTCCTGCGCCAGCAATGTGGTGGGGATTCCGAGTTGCTGGAAGAAGTTCAGTCGTTGCTCAGTTCTCATCGCGAGGCCGGAAGTTTTCTGCAATCGCCGGGGCTTCATGTGGCCCAGGTCGCAGCGCAACTGCCTACTCTCGGTGCGAGCCCATCCGGATCATCTTCGATCACCGGCCAGGCCATTTCTCACTATCGCGTCCTCGGGCGGCTGGGCTCGGGTGGTATGGGAGTCGTCTACAAGGCAGAAGATACTTTGCTGGGACGGTTGGCCGCTCTGAAGTTCCTTCCCGAAGATACAGCGCACGATCCGGCATCATTGGAACGCTTTCGGCGAGAAGCGCGAGCGGCGTCGGCGCTGAACCATCCCAACATCTGCACGATTTACGAAATCGGCGAACATGAAGGGCGAGCGTTCATCGCCATGGAATTTTTGGATGGCATGACGCTGAAGCACCGCATTGCCGGGCGTCCGATGGACGCCGAGCTGATCCTGTCGCTGGCGATCGAGATTGCGGACGCGCTCGAAGCGGCGCACGCCGAAGGCATCGTCCACCGGGACATCAAGCCCGCGAATATTTTCGTGACCAAGCGGGGGCACGCGAAGGTTCTGGATTTCGGGCTGGCGAAAGTCGAGTCCCCATCCAGGTCATCGAGTCAGATTGCGGCGGACAACACCTTGACAGAAGCGATTGAAGAGGAGCATCTGACCAGTCCGGGAACGATGCTGGGCACGGTAGCGTACATGTCTCCCGAGCAGGTGCGGGCGAAAGAAGTGGATGCGCGCAGCGATCTGTTCTCGTTTGGTGCGGTGCTCTATGAAATGGCTACCGGCAAGCTGGCGTTCGAAGGTGCGAGCTCGGGAGAAATTTGCGGCGCGATCCTGCATCAGAAGCTGCATCCGGCAACACAGCTCAACCCGCAGCTTCCCCCGCAGGTCGATGCGATTATCGATAAGGCACTGGAGAAAGACCGCGATCTTCGCTACCAGGACGCCGCCGACATCCGCGCCGACCTGCAACGCCTGAAGCGGGACGAGACGGGACGTGTGGGTTCGGATCGTGTGGGGACAGGCGCTCTCACACGGCCAGGCCGAGCGAAGCTCGGCGGTTTCACAGCTGCCGCCGTTTTGCTCCTCGCGCTTGTGGCGTCAGGCCTTTACTACCGCTCGCATCGAGCCATGCCGCTCACCGACAAGGACACAATCGTCCTCACCGATTTCACCAACAGCACGGGGGATCCCGTTTTCGACGATGCACTTAAGCAAGGATTGTCCGTACAGCTGGCGCAATCACCCTTTCTCGATTTGATTTCCGACCGCCGGGTCAATGAAACGTTGAAGCTGATGGGCCGCGCCCCAGGAGACCGTCTGACCCCTGAAGTTACGCGCGAGGTCTGCATCCGTACGGGCAGCAAAGCCATGCTGAGTGGCTCCATTGCCGGACTGGGCAGCGAGTACGTCGTCGGGCTGAAAGCGGTGAACTGCGAAACCGGAGACGTGCTGGCCGAAATTCAGGAGCAGTCAGCAGACAAAGCGGGGGTACTCAAAGCTCTGGACGCAGCGGCGGTCAGCATGCGCAGCAAGCTGGGGGAATCGCTCAGCACGGTTCAGAAGTATGCTACGCCGCTCAGGGAGGCGACGACGTCATCCCTGGAAGCTCTAAGAATCTACAGCCTCGGGATGAAGACAAATTCTATGAGAGGACCCACAGCCGCCCTGCCTTTTTTTAAGCGGACGGTGGAAATCGATCCGGCCTTCGCCGAGGCATACTCTTCCATTTCGACTTCCTACGCTCAACTCGGCGAGCAGGACCGGGCAGCGGAGTATGCGCGCAAGGCTTACGAATTGCGAGAGAAGGCGAGCGAAGTAGAGCGCCTCGCCATCGAAGTGAACTACTACGAGGTCGGAACCCGAGAGCCGGAGAAGGCGGCGCAGATGTGCGAGTTGTGGTCGCAGGCTTATCCGAGGGACGCCAGGCCCGTCAGGGATCTCGGATTCATGTACTCGACTCTCGGGGAACACGAGAAAGCGTTGGAGGCGGCCAGCCGGGCGATGCAAATGGGGCCGCACAGTGCCGGATATTATTTTGGCCTGGGTGGCGACTATACAAGCCTTAATCGGTTCGACGAAGCGGAGGCGGTTTATAAGGAGGCAGAGCAGCGCAATTTGGAGGATGAGGCCCTGCTATTGGCGCGCTACCAGTTAGCATTTGTGAAGGGTGATACCGCCGAGATGGCGCAGGCGGCGGCTGCCTCTGTGCACAAGCCGGGTGCGGAGGACCTGTTGCTGGCTGCGCAGGCCGACACGGAGGCCTGGTATGGAAAGATGAGGGATGCGCGTGCACTGACCCAGGGCGCGGTCACCTCCGCTCAAAACAACGACGCGAAAGAGACTGCGGCCGCTTATCAAGCCGTGGCGGCTCTGCGCGAAGTGGAAATGGGCAACCCGGGCCAAGCGCGCGTGAACGTGGCTTCCGGAATGAAGCTGGCTCCGAAGGGGTACGTGCCGGATTTGGCGGCTCTCGCCTTGGCGAGGGCAGGGGACACCGCGGGAGCGGAGAAACTGGCGGCTGAACTCGACAAGACTTCCCCGCTGGACACACTCGTACAGCAATACTGGCTTCCCAGCATCGGGGCAGCATTGGCATTGCAGCGCAACGATCCGAGACGGGCGATCGAGTTGCTGAAAGCAGCCAGCGCAACTGAATTGAGCGCGGACCGTCTCTCGAATATTGGCGTCTTTCTGATTCCGGCGTACCTGCGCGGGGAAGCGTATCTCAGGCTCCATGACGGCAACGCGGCAGCGGTGGAGTTTCAGAAGCTCATCGACCACCGTGGCCTGGTTGCTAACTTCCCCTGCGGCGCCCTGGCTCGCCTCGGCTTGGCTCGTGCATACGCCGCGCAGGGCGACACAGCCAAGGCTCGTACCGCCTATCAAGATTTTCTTACGCTCTGGAAAGACGCCGACCCCGACATCCCCATCCTGAAACAAGCCAAAGCCGAGTACGCGAAGCTGCAGTAGCTGAGATGGCTCCGTCGATCGCCGCCGTGTTCTCTGTTCCCCTGGCGATCATTACCATCTAGCCGCTCCGCTACGTGCGGACTTGCGGGTGGCGACGAATCTTTTGCAAAATCAAGACGCGCTTGTGACATGCGCACATCTTCTCCAACCTAGTCTCTGTTTACCGCGGCTCGCAGCCCTGCCGAAGTCGTGGTATTTCAATCCTCAAGAATTTGGAGTGTGATCTTTATGGCCACGGAAAAACCTGGCTCCGCAGTCGTGTCTTCTGAAACCAGTCAACTGTCAAACTCAACCGGATCCCGAACCGAATCGTCCCCGCGCAGCACGGTCAATCGCCGCTCCTTTCTGAGAGGCAGTGTGGTTGCGGGTGCGGCCACTCTGGGAGCGGGAATCCTCGCCAGCAGGCTCCCGGCTTCTGCTCAGAGCGAAAACAGCAGCGCAATTTCTAGCGGGGATATTGCTATCCTCCGTTTTCTCGCCGCCGCGGAGCTGATCGAAACCGATCTTTGGCAGCAATACGCGGAGTTGGGTGGGCTCACTCCGGGTCAGCTTCCGGTGGAAACAGCTCCCTTTACCCCGATGAACAGCTATCAGGCGGCTTTCATGAACCTTGATTCCGACGGCCCGCAATACATCTCCTCCAACACCGGCGATGAGCAGAGTCATGCGGAATTCCTGAACGCCTATCTGATCTCGATCGGGGCCGAGCCCGTGGATCTGGATGTATTCCGGACCCTGCCGAGCAGCCAGGCAACCGGCGCCCAGCAGATTGGACGGCTTACTAATTTGATGAACCTGAATGTGGACACGAGTTGGTATACGCGCTATCGGAGTGCCAAGAATCCGGATCTTGGCGCGGCCTTCCCGCAGGCAATCCACCTGGTCAATGTGACCGGCATTCCACGGACGGACGCTGATTTCGGTCCGGTGAATCATGTACAGGCGATTGCGAATACGGCGGCCTTTCATTTCGGCACGATCGAGCAAGGGGGCAGCACCCTCTACTCCGCGATGGCCCAGAAGGCCAGCAATGTTGAAGTTTTGCAAATTGTCGTCAGCATTGGAGGAGATGAAGTGGCGCACTTCCTGGAGTGGGTGGATTTTGCGGGTAACGGAGTGCAACCGCCGCTTGCTCCGTTCACTGATCCGACCAACGGGCTGACCTTCCCGAACTTCGATGAAACGTTCAATCCGGCGCTGCAAACCAACCTGATCTTTCCAGTACCCTGCGAATTCATCAGCGCAAAGCTGCCTCGTTGCGCCGTGATTCGCCCTACCAATCCAAAAGGAATCGCCGCGGGAGTGGTGAAGTTCCTGACCAACATGGGGCTGTTCAAGGGCCAATCCGCGTCATTCTTCAAAGCGCTGAGCACCCTGGCGGCGCAGGCGGATGCAGCGGAACGCGGTTTGTAGTGAGTTTCTAGACGAGGTGCGCGGCGCGCCAGGCCGGGCGCTGTTATCGCCAACCAGCGGTTGCAGCGTCCGCGTTTTTTGATGGCCGGCGGTTTGCCAATTGATTTTGAAATAGAACGATTCAGCGCTTCAACGTTTCTCACTCGATGTAAGGAGGATCCAATTGTTTGAAGGACTGTTTCAACCGATGCACATGCTCGTCATATTCGGACTCGCGCTGCTGGTCTTCGGCCCGAAGAAACTTCCCGAACTCGGCAAGGGCTTAGGGGAAAGCATCCGCGGCTTCAAGTCTGCCATGGCCGCGAAAGAGGAGATCAACGCGGAGGCGCATCCGACTGCTTCGAAGGACGTTCCAACGCAAAGCTGAGGGCAGCCCATCCTTGCCGCGGCCTGCGGTCTGTGCGACAGGGATGGGCACAGCCCCGAACTTCCACATCGCCCCAGACCTCAGCACCTCGGATCAAAGAGCCCAAACATTCGAACTGAGAACCTCCTTCCTCTCCTGTTAAACTCACCTGCGATGGACTTCCAGGCACGCCAGAAGAGATTGCGAGAGCACTTTGCCTCGGTTCGGCTCGATGCGCTCTTGATCAGCCACCTTCCCAACGTCCGATATCTTTGCGGCTTTACGGGGAGCGCTGGGTTGCTGCTCGTGGAGGAGGCGGGTAGCGTCTTCTTTACGGATGTTCGCTATGACACGCAGGCACATGACGAAGTCAAAGGTGCGAAGGTGGTCATTGCGCGCAAGGCGGTTGTGACCGCTCTGGGCGAATGGCTGGCGCGGCGCAAGCGGGCTCGCGGACGGACGGTGGGCGTAGAAGCCGAGCACGTTGTGCTCGCCGAAAAGAGGCGTCTGGCTGAGGTGCTGCCGTCCGGGGTGCGATTGAAGGAGACGTCTTCGATCGTCGAGCGGGATCGCATGGTGAAAGATGCCGACGAGTTGGACCTCATCCGCGCGGCCGTCGCGCTGGGCGCGAAGTTGTACGACCGGGCGCTTGAGGTGCTGCGACCGGGAGTGAAAGAAACCGAGGTGGCCGGGGAGATGGAGTTTGCGGCGCGCCGGGGCGGGGCCGAGGAGATGTCGTTTTCGACCATTATTGCCTCAGGGGCGAGGTCCGCGCTGCCGCACGGGAGAGCTTCCGAGCAGGCGATCGCGCCGAGCGGATTCGTGGTCTGTGACTTCGGTGTTATACTTTCAGGTTATTGTTCCGATCAGACGCGCACCGTATGGGTGGGCGCAGTTCCAGATGAAGCTCGCAGGGCTTACGAGGCGGTAAAGCAAGCCCAGCAGGCCGCTATTGATGCCGTCAGGCCCGGGGTGGCTGTCGGGGAAGTCGATGCGGCAGGTCGTAAGGTATTGCGTAAAGCGGGGTTAGGGCGATATTTTACGCACTCGACCGGGCATGGTGTAGGGCTTGAGATTCACGAAGCCCCGCGCGTGGCCAACGGGCAGCCGGAGATCCTACAGCCGGGGATGGTCATCACGATCGAGCCGGGAGTATACTTCCCCGGCAAATGGGGCGTGAGGATCGAGGACATGGTAGCGGTCACGGCGGGCGGTTGCGAAGTGCTGACGCCGACAAGCAAAGAGTTTCTGGCAGTGTAGTTTGCTTCAACTTAGTCTGGTTCACTTGACTGATCCGCCGGGCAACAGTCTGCGCCCGGCTTCTTCGCGCGTGCCGTGTTGGGTTGTCTGATTCGGTGCGCGGGTTCAGAACGCAGTCATCGGCGAAGGGCCCCACCGCATACGAATGAATCTAAAAGAGCTGAAAGAACTCATTGAGTTCTTAGAAGAAAAGAACATTGCCGAGTTTGAGATGGAGCGCGGCGATGTAAAGGTCCGGATCAAGCGCGCCGGTGAACAGACGATCGTGCACACCGGGGGCGAGCCGCGATTTTATGCGGTGCCGCCGGCGCCCGCGCCCGCGCCTGAACTCGGTTCCGCGCCCGTAGTTGCGGCGGCCGCCCCGCCAGCTCCTCCCGCGCCCGAAGCAGGGCTTCACATGGTGAAGTCGCCGATCGTCGGGACGTTCTATGAGGCTCCCTCACCGGGGGCTCCTCCGTTTGTGAAGCCCGGAGATTCGGTCGAGGTTGGGCAAGTCCTCTGCATTGTTGAGGCGATGAAACTGCTCAACGAGATTGAGTGCGATGTTGCCGGGGAGATCGTGAAAAACCTGGCGGTCAATGGCCAGCCGATCGAATACGGGCAGGACTTGTTCGTGGTAAGGCCGAAGAAGTGAAATCTGAAATTGCCTGCTGAGGCGCGCCAAGCCGCGCATTTTTGTGTTTGCGAGCTATGAGCTTCGAGCTTGAATCTTATAACTCGAAACTCCTGGCTCGAAGCTCATAACTCGTAGCTCATAACTCATAGCTCACTCATGTTCAAGAAGATCCTGATTGCCAATCGCGGGGAAATTGCATTGCGTGTGATTTGCGCGTGCAAGGAGCTCGGCATCCGCACGGTCGCGATTTATAGCGAGGCCGACCGCAATTCGCTGCCCGTGCGTTTTGCCGATGAGGCGATCTGCATCGGGCCGCCGCAGCTCGCGCTGAGTTATCTGAATATTCCCGCCGTCATCAGCGCGGCGGAGATTGCTAACGTGGAGGCGGTGCATCCCGGCTACGGGCTGCTAGCGGAGAACGCTAACTTCGCCGAAGTGTGCGAGACCAGCGGGATCAAGTTCATTGGGCCCCGGCCGGAAGTTACGCGGCTGATGGGCGAGAAGGAAAAGGCGCGCGCGGCGATGAAGCGGGCCGGCGTGCCGATCCTGCCCGGGTCGGATGGGATCATCGCGTCCGACGGCGAGGCAATTGAGTGGGCGCGGCAGGTTGGTTTTCCGGTGATCGTGAAGGCCTCGGCGGGAGGCGGCGGACGCGGCATGCGGATCGTCCGCAACGAAGAGGAATTGCCGGGGCTGTTCAAGGCGGCGCAGGCGGAGGCGGCGGGGGCGTTCGGCAACGGCGATCTCTACATGGAGAAGTATGTGGAGCATCCCCGGCACATTGAATTTCAAGTGCTCGCCGACGAGCATGGGAACGTAGTGAGCCTGGGCGAGCGCGAATGCTCGATCCAGCGCCGGCATCAGAAACTGCTCGAGGAGTCGCCTTCGACGCAGGTTACGCCGCAGTTGCGGGATGAGATTGGCGCGGTGCTGTGCAAGTCGCTGGCCGCGATCGGCTATAGCAACGCGGGGACCATCGAATTTTTGATGGACCAGGACCGGAAGCTGCACTTCATCGAGATGAACACGCGCATCCAGGTGGAGCACCCGGTTACAGAGATGGTCACCGATGTTGACCTAGTGAAGAGTCAGATCCTGATCGCGGCGGGCGCAAAGATGAGCGACGTGCTGATGGGGCCGATCGTGCATCGCGGGCACGCGATTGAATGCCGCATCAATGCCGAGCATCCGGAGAAGTTCACGCCGTCGGCGGGGAAGATTACGGCATTCCATCCTCCGGGGGGAACCGGAGTGCGGGTCGACACGGCCGCGTATGCGGAGGGTGTGATTCCGCCGTATTACGATTCGCTGATTGCCAAACTGATCGTGCGAGGCAAGGACCGCAGCGAGGCGGTTTCACGCATGGCGCGGGCGCTGGAAATGTTCATCGTCGAGGGCGTGTATACGACGATCCCGCTGCACCGAAAGATTCTGGCGGATGAGGATTTCCGGGCAGGGAAGATTGATACCGGTTTCATTGAGCGATTTCTGAAAAGGAACGGTCACACGTAGGGCGGACGCATTCGTCCGTCCGCGGTGCGAGGGCTTCTGGTTTTTCTTGAAAGGTCCCGCACGAATGTGTCGGCTGCGTTAAATCGAAAGGATCGAACTGCTATGAATGGGCGCAGTCTTAAGGCCTTAGCCGCAGTTGTTCTCGGGATGGCTCTAGGCGTAGCTCTTGCCGGTCCACTGCAAGCGCAATCGTCTTCCGATCCCGCAAATCTGCCGCAGCGCGATGGCTCTCACGACTTCGACTTCCTGATCGGCGACTGGAAGGCGCATGTGCGGCGGTTGCCGGATCGCCTAAACAATTCCAATGTCTGGGTCGAGTATGACGGCATTTCGAATCACCACAAGCTCCTCGACAGCAACTCGAACTTTGAAGAGTTCGATGTGACCAGCACCGACAAGAAGTTTCGCATCAAGGCGCAGACGCTGCGTCTCTACAATCCTGCTTCGCGGCAGTGGAGCATTTATCTCGTTGACGTCAACAATGGGACTCTTGGGCTGCCTCCCGTGGTCGGCGGCTTTACGGGGAATCGCGGCGAGTTTTTTGATCAGGAAGACTACAAGGGCCGCGCCATTCTGGTGCGCTACATGTGGCTCAATATTTCGCCGAAATCTGCACGCATGGAGCAGTCTTTCTCGCCGGACGGCGGTAAGACCTGGGAAGTCAACTGGATTTGCGAGCTTTCGCGATAAGATGCCTGCGGCGAATAGCGCATGATTGTCCTTCCTCGCCTTTATCCTATTCTCGATGCCGGTAGTTTTTCTGACGCCCTCGGCTTGCTTGCTGCGGCGCAGGAACTCTCCGCCACTGGTGTGACTCTGATTCAATACCGTAATAAATCTGGGAATGCGAAGGCAATGCTGGAGCAGGCGCGGGAATTGCGGAGGCTGTTTCCTGCTCACGCCGCTGTGGAATCCCACTCTAACGTCGCAAAAGGCGCGACGTTAGAGTGGGGCACCCAGAGTTCGGAGTCGCACAACGTCTTCCGGCTGATCATGAATGACCGGGCCGATTTGGGCGTGGCGGCTGAGTTTGATGGAGTACACGTGGGGCAGGAGGACTTGTCTCCGGAGGCTGCGCGGAGGATCATCGGACCCGATCGCTGGCTGGGGGTTTCGACGCATAATCCTGAGCAGGTGCGCGAAGCCGATCTCACTTCCGTAGACTATCTTGCCATCGGGCCTGTGTTCGCCACTTCCAGCAAGGATAAGCCGGATCCCGTGGTGGGGCTCGAAGGCGTGCGGGGGGCGCGGGCTTTGACGCGCAAACCTCTGGTCGCTATTGGTGGAATCACACGCGCGAATGCCGCCTCGGTGATTGAGGCCGGGGCCGATTCTGTGGCTGTGATATCCGATCTGTTACGGGAGCCACGCAAATCAGCAGAGGAATTTTTCCACATTCTGAGGTAAAGTCGGTTGACGCGAATGCAGAGTGAAGAAGTCAGAATGCAGAATTAAGGCCGTCACTTCCGCATTCTGACTTCTGCCTTCTGACTTGTTTAGGAGGAATTTCTGAGTACACCGACAACGCAGCCCGCTGCTGGCAGCGACTGGGAAATTCACAGTCATCAGGATAAGGAACTGGTTCAGGGGCTCGGTCTGACCAGCGCGACCATGCTGGTCATGGGGTCGATGATCGGCTCGGGAATTTTCATTGTCTCGGCAGAGATTGGCCGCGAAGTGGATTCGCCGGCGCTGCTGATTGCGGCCTGGGCTGTTGCCGGGTTCATGACGATTGTGGCGGCGCTGAGCTACGGAGAACTCGCCGCGATGATGCCGCGGGCGGGCGGGCAGTATGTTTATCTGCGGGAAGCGCTGGGGCCGCTGTGGGGATTTCTCTACGGTTGGACTTTATTTCTGGTGATTCAGACCGGGACCATCGCTGCCGTGGGCGTGGCGTTTGGAAAGTTTCTGGGCGTGTTCGTTTCGTCGATTTCTTCCTCGAACTGGATTTGGCATATCTGGAAAGTGCCTCCGATTCATGTGGGCCCAATGGTGCTGGGCAATATGGAGGTCGGCATCAATACGCAGAATCTGGTGGCGATTCTGCTGGTGATTTTCCTGTCCGTGGTGAACATCTTCGGCCTCAAACTGGGCGCGGCGATTCAGAACGTTTTTACCGTGGCGAAAGTTTCTGCGCTGCTGGGGCTGGCGGTATTAGGCTTCCTGCTGGGGCGTAATTCGTACGCTGTGAATGCGAACTTTCACGGACACTTTTGGCGGAACGCCTCGCTCGGTGCGCAGCACGCGGTACAGGTGGGGGCCGGCGGTCCGTTTGTGATGGTGGGCACGCTTACGATTCTGGCGGTGGCGCAGGTTGGGTCCCTGTTCTCCGCCGATGCGTGGAATAACGTGACTTTCACGGCGGGAGAGGTAAAGAATCCGAGCCGCAACTTGCCATTGTCGTTGGCGTTGGGTACGGGCGTGGTGATCGCGCTCTATATTGCCTGCAATTTTATTTATCTCAGCGTGTTGCCGCTGGATGGCGCCGCCAACGGCGTGACCATTCTGGAGCGGGGCATCAAGTACGCTTCCGAAGAACGAGTGGGCACCGCCGTCATGACCCAGATGTTTGGCTCCGCCGGTGGACTGCTCATGGCTACGGCCATCATGATTTCAGGCTTCGGCTGCGCCAATGGGCTGATTCTTTCGGGAGCGCGAGTTTATTACGCTATGGCCAAGGACGGGCTGTTCTTCCGCAACGTGGCCAAACTGCATCCTAAATACAAGACGCCGGCAGTCTCGCTGATGGTGCAGATGGTGTGGGCGTGCCTGCTCTGCGTTTCGGGCAGCTACGGGCAGCTGTTGGACTACATTATTTTCGCCGTTCTGGTGTTTTACATCCTGACGATTGTGGGATTGTTCGTGCTGCGGCGGACGCGTCCGGAGGCGCCCCGGCCTTACCGGGCGGTGGGTTACCCGATCCTGCCGATCATTTATATTGTGATGGCTTTATTCATCGATATCGTACTATTGCGCTACAAACCGCAATACACGTGGCCGGGACTGATTGTGGTGCTGATGGGGATTCCGGTTTACTATGCCTGGTCGCGAAGCGCAGGCGCAAAACGCACTTCGGCGTAATCGCCAAGGAGAAACCTAACGGATGGCAAATCTGCTGGCAACCAAGCCGCTGAACCTGCTGATGGAAGAAGCCCGCGAAACCGGCGAGCACAGCCTCAAACGCACGCTGGGAGTTTTCCAGCTCACAGCGCTGGGCGTAGGCGCGATCATCGGCGCCGGCATTTTTGTGATGGTGGGGCTGGGGGCGCAGTATGCTGGGCCCGGGCTCTCTTTGTCGTTTGTGTTGTCAGGGCTGGGATGCGCGTTTGCGGGATTATGCTACGCCGAGTTTGCGGCCATGATTCCCCTGGCCGGCAGCGCTTACACGTACGCCTATGCCACGCTGGGCGAGTTGCTGGCATGGATTATCGGCTGGGACCTCACGCTCGAATATGCGATGGGCGCTAGCACGGTGTCTTCGGGATGGTCGAACCACTTCATCGAGCTGCTGAATATTTTTCACATCAAGATGCCGCTGTGGCTGGCCTACGATCACTGGACGGCGCTGAAGACGGCCGAGACTGTGGTGGCGAAACAGATTGTCCAGTCAACCGCTCCTTCGCTGGTTCCAGGCACGCAGGCGTTTCTGGATAAGGTTGGCGCCATCACAAGCGCCCAGCCCCCTGAATTGCTGCAGCGGGCGCATGATCTTCTCGGCGCACCGCACTTGTTCGGAATGGAAATCGGTTTCAATCTCCCGGCTTTTCTCATTGCTCTGGTGATCACGACGATTCTGGTGATTGGCATCAAAGAGAGCGCCAGGTTTAATGCGACCATCGTCGTTATTAAGGTGGCAGTCGTACTGTTCGTGATCGCGCTGGGCGCGCATTACATCAACCGGGCAAACTGGGGTACGGACTGGAGCACATACGCTCCCCACGGATTCGCCGGCATAGGAGCGGGCGCGGCCTACATATTCTTCGCCTACATCGGTTTCGATGCGGTCTCAACCACGGCGCAGGAAGCGAAAAATCCGCAGCGCGATTTGCCGATTGGCATGATCGCCTCGCTGGCCATCTGCACGGTCTTGTACATCGCCGTGGCCGGCGTGCTGACCGGGATGGTGCACTGGCAAAACATCAACATTGAGGCGCCGGTCGCAGTTGCGTTCCTCGACCGGGGCCTCACCACGGCAGCGAACATTATTACGCTGGGCGCTCTGGCCGGGCTGACCAGTGTGATGCTGGTGATGTTGCTGGGGCAGACTCGGGTGCTCTATTCGATGGCGAATGATGGGCTGTTGCCCAGGAAATTTTTTGCCGATATCCATCCTAAGTTTCGGACGCCGTGGAAGAACACGATCCTGGTAGGCCTGCTGGCGGCAGTGGTGGGCAGCGTGACGCCGATCGACGAGATTGCAAAGATGGTAAATATCGGCACACTGCTTGCGTTTGTAATCGTATCGATCTCGGTGATGGTGTTGCGCCGCACCAATCCCAGCCAGCCGCGGCCATTCCGCACGCCTTGGGTGCCGCTGATTCCAATTCTCGGCGTCATCACGAACGGGTATATGATGGCCAAGCTCGGCATGTGGAACTGGATTCGGCTGATTGTTTGGCTTGCCATCGGACTGGTGGTCTACTTCACCTACAGCGTGAAGCACAGCCGGGTGCAGGCGCTGGCAGCGGGAAGAACGCCCGAAGCATGATTTCGTTTTGACCCTCTTCGATTCTTGGGCCCTCCGCGCAGCGCGGAGGGCTGTTTTGTTTTATAGTCGTTTTTATAATCGTGGCGTTATGAAAATAGTGAGTGCGGCGGAAATGCGGGCCATTGATCGCGCGACCAGCGAGCGTTTCGGCGTGCCGTCGCTGACCCTGATGGAAAACGCGGGCGCGGCGGTGGCCGAGCATGTGCGCGCGTTTTACGGGGACGGGAAGATCGTTGTCGTGTGCGGCAAGGGGAACAACGGCGGCGACGGATTTGTGGCGGCGCGGCTGCTGCATGAAGCTGGGAAGAAGATTGAGGTGATCCTGCTGGCGGATCCGGCCGAACTGCGGGGCGATGCTGCGGCGGTTTATGGAATCTTGGCGGTCGAGGCGAGGGTGGTGAAGTCGGGGGAAGATTTACGCAGCGAGGCGATGCGGGAGATTTTCAAAGCGGATGTGTACGTCGATGCGATTCTCGGAACCGGATTTAAACCTCCGGTGAGCGGGTTGTATGCCGATGCCATCGCGCTGCTGAATGCGAGCGCGGTGCCGGTGATTGCGGTCGACATTCCTTCAGGCGCGGACGCGGACGCGATGCGCCCGCAGTCGGGAATCATCGCGCAGGCGAATGCAATCGTGACATTTACTGCGCCACATCCGGCGCATGTTTTCGGCGCGCTCACGGCGGGGCGAACGCACGTTGCCGACATCGGCTCCCCGGAGGAGGCGATCGTGTCGTCGTTACAACTCAACGTGATTACGTCACGCGATTTTGCCGCCATGCTGGAGCCGCGTCCGGCGGAATCGAATAAGGGAAATTATGGTCACGTGCTGCTGGTTGGAGGATCGGTGGGCAAGGCCGGCTCGGTGGCGATGGCCGGGATGTCGGCGCTGCGGGCGGGGGCGGGATTGGCGACCGTGGCGACGGCGAAGTCAGCCCTGGCTACGGTCGCCGGATTTTATCCGGAGCTGATGACGGAGCCGCTGGCAGAGACTGGCGACGGCACGATTTCGACGCATGGTGGCGAGCGATTGGCGGCGCTCGCGGAAGGGAAGAGTGTGATTGGGATCGGGCCCGGAATTTCGCGAGTTCCGGAAACGTCGGAGCTGGTGCGTGCGATTGTGCGCAGGTGCGAAGTTCCCATCGTTCTCGATGCCGACGGTTTGAACGCATTCGAGGGAATGACGAATGAACTGAACGGCAAGGGGCGGACGCTGGTGATTACTCCGCACCCTGGGGAAATGGCGCGGTTGTGCGGATGCACGATTGCCGAGGTGCAGAAAGATCGCTTGGGCGTGGCGCGGAAGTTTGCGCGCGAACACGAACTCATCGTGGTGCTCAAAGGGCGCCGGACGCTGGTGGTTGAGCCGGGCGGCGAGGTGTGGGTGAATACGACGGGGAATCCGGGGATGTCGACTGGCGGCACAGGCGACATTTTGACTGGAATGGTTGCGGGGATGATCGCGCAGTATCCGAAGGACGTGTTGATGGCGGTTTGTGCTGCCGTCCATTTGCACGGGCTCGCGGGGGATGTGATGCGCGAGCGCGTGGGAGAACATTCGCTGGTGGCGACTGATCTGTTGGCGGGTTTGCCGGAGGCCTTTTTGCACGCGCAGAGGGCCGCACGAAAAAAGTTCGTGGATTGGAACGGCTGAATTGCCCGAGATGTCGTGGAAGAGCGGCCCTTTCAGGGCCGCGTTAAAAGTTGGATAGGCCAAGGGCTTCAGCCCCGGTGGTCGCCTTTCATCATATCGCCAGTGAAAGTTCACCGGGGCTAAAGCCCGATAGAGTAAACGGTGTTTTTCGCGGCCCTAAAGGACCGCTCTTCCACAAGAAGCTCACCGCCGGAACGAACCCTCACCTCCTCGCCGGAAGCACGATGGTTTTTCCTTCGGTGGCGGACTGGCGTGCTGCATCGAGGATCTCGGTCACCGTCACATTTGTCTCGAGGGATGATAGCGAGTCGGGCTTCGCTCCGTCGAGGATGACTGCACGCAGATACGAGAGTTCGTCGTCATACGGCGACGGCACGGGCTTTGCGACTAACTGTTCTTCGTGGTTGTTGTCGCCGGCGCGGCGCACGCGAATGTCATTGCTTTGCACGGTGATGACGTATCCAGTCTGGCCGTAGACTTCCATGTCTTTGCGGCCGAAGGGCCAATTCCATGATGCCTGCACGATGGCCTGCGCGCGCGGATAGGTGAGGATGATGGTGGCCTCGTCATCGACTCGCGAATAAATTTCTGGTTTGAATTGTTGGGTAACGGCGGTGACGGTTTGCGGGCGCTGGCCATTCATCAGCCAGGTCATAAGGTCGCCGCCGTAGCAGCCGAAGTCGAACAGGGCGCCGCCGCCGTTGAGTTTGGGGTCGGTGAGCCAGGCGAGGAATTCCGGCTGCACGCCGATTTCTTTGGGGCCGTTGTGGCCGTCGTGAATCACGACTTTGCGAACTTCGCCGAGAGCGCCATCGTGGACGAGATCGTAAGCGGCGTGGTTGCTGCGGTACCAGGATGTTTCGTAGTTGACCAGTACTTGAATCTTGCCCGCGTGCGCCGCCTTCTCGATTGCGCGCGCATCGTCCAGGCTGACGGCGAGGGGTTTTTCCATCACTACGTGGACGCCGTGGCGAGCGCAGATCTCGACCACGCGGCGATGATCGTAAGTGTTGGTGTAGACCAGAACGGCCTGGGGATGGGCCTTCTGCAGCATGTCTTCGAGATCGGTGAAGAGAAGAGTTGGGCCGAAGCCGTAGCGCGCGGATGCCGCTGCAAGCAGTTGATGGTCGGGTTCGGCGACGCCGACGATTTCAATCTCGGGTCTGTGCAGCGACTGCCCGAGGAATCCGTGCACGTGACCGTGCACCAGTCCGACTATGCCGACGCGAAGGGGAGGTTTTGCGGGCGTCGTCTGAGCGGAAGCGAACGTGGCGGCAAGCAGTGTCGAGACCAGGGCGAGCGGTAGCATGCGCTTCATGTACGAGTTCTCCGAATCCAGATGTGGCAATCAGACATAGTAAATCGGACCATCCGCGCGGCGCGACAATCCTTCTCGCCTGATCGGTCGATCGTCCTCTGGGACATTAATCAAATAGTTAACAGCCGCTAAATGCCTCAAAGGGCAGGGGTCTGATGCTTCCACTTGCCGCACTGCGCGCGGGAATCTGGACGAGGGGCTTCGGTAATCTGTTACTCAATACCGGATGGTGCGATAGTACACCTAGCTTATGACCCACTTCCCCCAACCGCACCCATCGCGGCGCGCGGCCCGGGTCCAGCTAGGCGATTCGGTCCTGGCTGCGATCCGTTTAGAAGACGGCCGGCGCACGAAAGCGAAACTCCAAACTATTTCCGTGACTGGCGGGCTGCTGCAACTGGCGCACTGTCTGGCGCAGGGCGACTTCGTCGAAGTTGCTTTTCAGACGCAGGCCGGGCCGGTGCACGGTATGGCCGAAATCCTCAGCCCGACGCAGAAGCAGTCGAACGGCGTGCTGCAAGCTTTCCGCTTCGTGGCGCTCGAGGATGACGACCATCGCCGGCTGCGCACCTCGCTTGATCACGTCGTGGATCGGAACCTACTCGGGTTGAAGTCCAGCGGATTCTCAACGTATTGATTTGGCGTTCGCTCGGCTCGCGCACCCCTCAGAGGTCAAAGCCCTAGTGTTTCTGCGCGCTTGACGCGGCCCCTTCGACTTCGCTCAGGGCAGGCTCTGAAGGGCCTCTTCCACTTAATAAACGGCCGCTCTCCACTTATACTGGTCGCGTGGAAGCCGATACGAAAAATATTCTCCAGCAAATTACTACCCACTCGGCGGAGGAGACGATTGTCTTCGGGCGGACGCTGGCCGAGTTGCTCGCGCCGCCGAAACTCGTCCTCCTGCGCGGCGATCTGGGAGCGGGTAAAACCACGCTGGTCAAGGGAATTGCGGCGGCGTTTGAAGCGGCCGCCGAGGAAGACGTCACCAGTCCTACCTTCACGCTGGTGCACGAATATCGCGGGACGCGCGCCAATCTTTATCACATCGATCTGTACCGCATCGACACGCAGCGCGAGCTCGAGACGCTCGGGTTGGATGATCTGCGTTCCGACAACAGCATTCTGCTGATCGAGTGGGGAGAAAAGTTTCCCCGGCTGGTGCGCGAGAGGGACGTGGAGATTGCTCTGGAGCGGGACGGAGAGAACGTGCGGCGGATCAGGGTTGGGGGCTAGGGAATCTGTTATGAAAGCGATTCGATACAAGCTTCACTTCGCCACTTTGTCCCTGGCGGCGGTCGTGTTTTTGTTAGCTAACCGCCTAAGGCTCCCCTATTGGATTTCTAACTTTGATTTTTTCCATTACGGACTGATGGGCGCTCTTCATGCAGCGTGTATCGTTGTTTCGCTGCGTGATCGCAAGGTGGCCCGCCCGATCATCGCGCTGTGTTTCATCACGCTTGCTACCGTCTGGAGTGCTGCGACCCCTATTTTGGGGTTGTGGGGCTCCATTGTTTGGGTTCCCTTCTACGATTTCTTGCGTCGACATCAGTTGGGCGCTTATGCGATTGTTCTCACTGGCTCGGCAATCGGCGCCTCGGGATACTGGCTGTTGGTGCGCCAATTCTGGTTGAGGTCACTTCAGGGGACGGATTGGCTCAGATCAGTGGCGCTTTGCATGGTTGCGACGACGTTGTCCGGAGTCGCTCTCGACGTAATGAATCCTAGCGTTGACATCTTGTCTCCAACGATCACCGTAGCGTGGTGGTTTGCTTTCTCGATTTCACTGTATTGGAGCGAGATGAGCGAGCGCGCCAACAAGTCCGCGAAGATGATTGAAACCGTACTCTAGAGTCGCTGGCATCGATCCTGTGAGGGCGTCGGGCAGACAGGAAGTAACTGCTGTAACCCTGGGGCTGGCGCGCTCATATCCTCGCAAATGTAGATTCGCCGGGTCCAGCCGGTGGTCGCCAACAACGGCTATGGAGCACCTGAGATGCTGCTCTCAAAATCCCATGATGTTGTATCCGCAGTCTACAAAGATCACTTCCCCCGTAATGCCGCTGCTGGCGTCTGAGGCGAGGAAGACTCCGGTATTGCCGACTTCTTCGACTTCAACGCGGCGGCCGAGCGGAGCGCGTTCTTCGTGGCTTTTGAGCATGTCGCCGAAGCCGGCGATGCCGCGGGCGGCCAGCGTCTTGATCGGGCCGGCGGAAATGGCGTTCACGCGAATCTTTTTCTTTCCCAACTCGTAAGCTAAGTAGCGCACCGAGCATTCGAGTCCGGCTTTGGCCACGGCCATCACGTTGTAGCGCGGGACTACTTTCTCGGATGCGTAGTAGGTCATGGTTATGATGGAGCCGCCGTCTTCCATGAGCGGAGCGGCGGCGCGGGCGACCGCGACCAGTGAGTAGACGCTCACGTCGAGGGCGACGCGGAAGCCTTCGCGCGTGGTGTTGAGGAAGTCGCCTTTCAGTTCGTCGGCGGGAGCGTAGGCGACGGAGTGGACCAGGGTGTGCAGTTTGCCGTGGCGTTCTTTCAGTGTGGCGAAGAGGTGGGCGATTTCCTCGTCTTTCGAGACGTCGCACATATAAGCTTCCGCGCCGGGCAGAGAGAGGATCAGGTCTTTGGCTTCCTGCTCCAGGCGTTCATTTTGATAGGTGATGGCGAGTTTCATGCCGGCGGCGTGCAATCCCTGGGCGATGGACCACGCGATGGAGCGCTTGTTGGCGACTCCAAAGACGACGCCGTTACGGCCTTGTAGGTCAGCGGACATGAGTGCTCCTTCGGAAGGGAAAAGAATAACAGCCGGGGGTGGGGGTTGACCACGTTTGCGGCCGTGCTCGATGTTCAGACGCGTCGGCAAGTCAAAATCCCCACTTCTCGCAAAGGACGCGAGAAATGGGGCACCCGGCGCGCCTGATCGCGGTTACTCCGCGGCGACTTCTTCCGCCACGCGTGCTCCTGTCGGCACGCACGTCGCTGCGAACGACAACCCGTAGACGCAAGCTACGATGGCGAACGCTGCGACCAGGCTTACGTTGTGGGCGACTGCACCGACGGCGAGGGCGAGCATGAGCTGTAGAGAGGTTCCAACAAAGTTGAAGGCGTTCTGCACTCGTCCCATGAGATGCTTGGGAACCATTTCCATCAGGCTCGTGTTCATGGCAACGCCGCCTGTACCGCGCGCGGATCCCATCACGAAATAAATCAGAATCGCCAGATACAGGAAGCGCGACACGGGGGCGGTGACCATGCAAACCGAGAGCAGCGCCATAGCGAATCCGGTAGTGCGCCGGCCACCGAGCACCGAGAGCAGTGGCGCCGTATAGAGCGTGCTCACGAATGCCCCGGTGCCCCAGCCAGCGCTGAGCCAGCCGTAGCCTTGCGCGCCGGCGTGAAATACGCGGTCGCTCAAGGATGGTGTGACGATTCCGCCGACCATCATGGCGCCAAGAAACAGAGCCCAGCTCGTGCCGAGCAGGGCGACTGGCCGATGGTCGCGCAGAAAATGCAAGGCCTCGCGGATGTCGTGCCAAAAACGCAGCAGCGCATTTTCCGCCGCTCGAATGTCTTCGCGCAGATGCTCGGGGCGCATGACGACGTGGCGTCCTTTACGGACAAACAAATAGCAGAGAAACGACACCACGTAGGTTGAGAAATCGATCAGCAGCACGCCGCCGAGGCCGATGTGGTTGTACATGAATCCGACGACCGAGCCGGCGAGGAGCCATCCGCCTTGCACGCCCGCCATCAGAAACGTGTTTGATTGGACGAACTGGCCTTCAGGCGTGAGTTCCTGAATCAGCGCGGTGATGGTCGGCCAGAACATCCAGAACCCGGCGGCGACAAGTGTGTTCATCGCATAGAGCTGCCAGACGCGTACGCGGTGCTCGAAGGCCAGAATGGCGACTGCGAGGATGACCAGGCCGCGCAGCGCGTCGAGCCACATGACCAGCCGCCGCCGGTCTTCGCGGTCGATCATCACGCCGGAAAACGGGATCAGCATCATGGCCGGGATCGTCTGCAAGACCACGAGCATCCCGAGCGCCATCTCGTTATCGGTGGTCTTCAGGATGTACCAGCCGACCGCGGCCGAGTTCATGCCACTGCCGAACATGGAAACCATGTTGGCGGCAAACACGAATCGCAACGGACGCTGGTCGAAGATCTGCCGCATCGTTCTACTGTAGCCGACGCTGATGCCGAAAGACCATTCACCACGAAGGACACGAAGGTTCACAAAGGAAACCAGCCCCAGCCTTCGGGGTTCTTTCGTGAACCTTCGTGCCCTTCGTGGTTGAAGCCTTTCGCCCTTGCGTGCGGGCACGTTCAGCGCTAGGATTCGCCTGCTGCTTCAAGTTAGGAGTCCTAATTCTCGCGGACATTCTCGGGCAAACCGGAGGCGGGCTATGAGACGCTGCAGCGGTTGGGTCGTACTGGTTGGGCTGTTCCTTTCTTTTGCGTTTTCCATTCCATGCGCGAACGCGCAGGTTGATCGCATCGAGATTGCGGCTGGAACCGACGAGGATCACGCGCTGCAAGCCATCTCGAATGAGCCGGACGCGCAGAAAAAACTTCCCATGTATCAGGAATTCGTACAGAAGTTCTCGGCGAATCCTGCGGCCGTAGCCTACGGGAACTGGCAAATCTCGCAGGCCTACCAGGCGTCGGGCGACCTGCAAAAGGCGCTCGACTACGGCGACAAGGCTCTGGCCGGGTCTCCGCACAATCTGGATATTTTGGTGACACAGGCCAACGTGGCACAGCAGGCCAAGGACAATGCCAAGCTGATGGATTACTCAGCCAAGGGCGGCGAAGTTTGCGTGTCGGTCGCGAAGCAGCCCAAGCCCGAAGGCATGAGCGACGCTGATTTCGCGCAGAAGGTGAGTCAGGATCAAGCGGCGGTTCAGAATAATTGCGATTTTCTCGAGACCTCGGGCTTCAACGTGATTACAACAGAGAATGATCCGAAGAGCCGGATGTCGGACATCGAGAGATTCTCGGAGGCCTTTCCGAACTCGAAATTTCAGGATCAGGTTTCGAACTACGTGATGTACACCCTAGGGCCGGGGCAGTTGAACGACAAGGCGCGGCTGGTTTCGTACGGGGAGAAAATTCTGGCGGCTAATCCTAATTCGCTGCCGGCCTTACTGCTGCTGGCAAATTATTATGGCGATGATACGAAGCCTGGAAGCGCTGCTAAGGCGATCACGTATTCGCAGAAAGTCCTCGAACTGGCGAAAGCGGATGCTCCCGATGCCGACAAAACGAAGAAGGTTGAAGCGGGAGCTGCGCATAATACGATCGGCTGGGCTTACCTCAAGCAGGAGAAAACGACGTCCGCGATTGCCGAGCTCAAGATTGCTTCTGGCCTTCTCAAAGGACAGGATGACCAACAGTATGCGCGGGCACTCTACGGTCTGGGGTTCGCTTACGGCAAGTTGAACAAGCTGACCGAGGCGCGCGAGGTGCTGACTGAGGCGGTGAAGATTCCTGGCCCTCTGCAGGCGATGACGCAGGAATTGTTGACCAAAGTGAACAGCGCGCGGGCTAAGGGACAATAAGTTCGGGGAAGAAAATCTTAGAGGACTACAGAGGGAAGTGCTCTGGTCCCTGGGTTAAAAAGTTGTTCTTATTTTTCGGGCTTGACCAATTCCTCGGAGAGCAGTTGAGCTTTCCAGGCCAGAGTGCGGGCGCGGTCGAGATCGCCGGCGTCGACAGCTGCTTTCGACTGGTCCATGAACTGGTGGATTTGGTTGACCATATCCTGCTGGTTCGGGGTGAGCTGGCTTCCCGCGATTTTCTTCAGGTTGGCCCGCGTCGTGTCCAGCATTTGGTTGGCAGTGTCGCGGTCATGCGACGTCTGGCCACCAGGCTTGCCCCCAGCGAGTTGAGTGCTGGGCTCGGAGGTTCCTCCCTGTCGCACAATAATTTTCGGCGGAGGGCAGGGCGTTGGAGCGCTTTTTGTCGGTGGATCTGTCGGGGTGGTTCCAGAACCGGTTTGACCGGAGGCCGCCGGAGCGGGGTTGCAGTTGGGCGGCAGGACTCGTTTTCTGTGATGGTTTCGTGCGGCCGTCTTGGTTGAACCTTGGCCGGCAGATTTTTGCGCCGGAGTTGCCGACGAAGCGGCCGGTTGAGACGGAGCCGGGTTCTGTGCTGGCGGCGGAATCGCTTGCTCTTGAGCGGGCGCCGGCGGGTTATCCATCTTGGCCGCGGAGGCTGGCTGAGGCGCGGTTTGGCCGCGCGCCGGCGCCAGCGGCTGAGCCGGAGATACGTACATCAGACTGAACAGAAGGATTACGGCCAGAGTCATACCAGATCAAGTCCCGAGGCCCTCTCATCTTACGCCTTTGGAGTGCGGACCTGCTATCGATTCTCGAATCGAGTCGAGCCAGACAAAATCGCTACGCACCCCTCGACTCCGCTCAGGGCAGGCTGCAGATATGGGGTTCCACCAATGGAATCCGTTCAGCGCGACAGCAACCTTCACGCACTCAGGACCGCCGGAATGTGGAAACGAAAAATCGTTCCAGTGCCATCGGTCGATTCGAAATCGACGGAGCCGTAGTGCCATTGCAGAACCTGGTAGGTCTGGGCCAGGCCGATGCCGCTGCCGTCTTTTTTCGTGGTGAAATAGAGTTCGAAGATTTTGTCGCGCAAATCTTGCGGAATGCCGCCACCTTGGTCGCGAACCTCGGCAACGACGGCGTTATTTTCCCGCTGGGCGGAGATCGTGAGGATGCCGCCTTGTGGCATGGCCTGCACCCCATTGAGCACTACGTTGAGGATGGCCTGCTTCATCAGATCGACGTCGACCTTGATGGACAGGCGATCTTCCGGCATGTGGCGCTCGATGGTCACGCCATGCTGCTCGGCGTCGGGCGCGGCGAGTTGGGCCACTTCTTCCATTACGCGGCGCAAGTCGACTTCTTCCAGGTGGAGATCGCGGGGGCGGGTGAAATCGACCAGCGTCTGCACCACGCGATCAAGGCGGCGGATTTCGCTGTCGATAATGTCCATGTGGCGGCGCGTATCGGGTTCCTGTTCTGCGAGTTTATTACGCAGCAGTTGCAGGTGGAGCACGATGGCATTGATGGGATTCTTCACCTCATGGGCCACGCCGCGGGTGAGGCGTCCGCTGGCCGAGAGGCGGCGCGACATCTCGATTTCGTCACCAATCCGGCGCACCGATTCGGGGTCGCGCATGATCAGGAGCGCGCCGATCTGCGAATTTTTTTCCTGCACGAAGTCGAGCGAAACCTGGACGCGCTTGCCCCCGGCAGCGTCAAACTCACGCTGCGATAGGGGACGGCGGCGCTCGAAGGCATCGAGCAGCGCGGCGCCCAGCAGGGAATCGCGGTCGAATACTTCGTGAACCGTGTGGCCGAGAAGTTCGGCGCGCGGACGACCTAGAAAACCTTCCACGGGCGCGCTAACCAGCACGACTCGCGAGTCGCGGGCGAACAACATCAGGCCGTCCTGCAGTTTGGCCATAAGTTGATCGACGTTGTCTTTGAGGGCGGAGAAAATCTCGCGGCTGTCGCGAATCTGGCGGCCCAGGTTGGCGATTTTCAGGCTGACGAGGCCGTACTCATCGTGCCGCGACTCGTCGTTGGAAAGCGCGTCAGCGTCGCCCGCGCTCACACTATCGAGGTTAAGGCTGATTTTTTTCAGCGGGCCCAGGGCGAGGTTCGAGATTCCCGCAGCCAGAAACAATGAGCCGAAGATCAGCGCGATCGAGATATAGGCTGCCTTTATCAAGCGGGCCTGCACTTCACTCTTCAGAAAAACGGTTTGCACGCCGATGTGGATCGCTCCGAAAGGCTCGCCCGCGAATTCCAGCGGATATGACACGTCGTAAACCTCGGCCGAGGTGAAAACGAGACGAAACTGGTCGAAAAAACGGGCGCTCACGACTCGCTGAAAGTCCGGGCGCCGGGCAATTACTTTGCCCACCATGCTGGCATTGGTGTGCAGCAGAGCTTTGCCGCCGACGTCGACGATGGTGACGTCGTAAATGAATCTCCAGTCGCCGGTGTAGGACTGAAGGAGGTTGTTGAGGGCCACGTCGCTTGGCACGTAGTCCGCAAAAGCACGGCGCATCGCGGCGGAGTTACTGGTGTCGACCGATGTGCTGGTGAAGTCGGGTACGGCGTTGGCAACCGCGTAGGCCAGTTGGTGCGTAAGGTTGGTTGCCGTCTCGTTGGCGTAGTTAATGCGCAGGCGCAGGATTTGCGAGATGTACAGGTAGGAAAAGGAGGCAACCATCACCGTGACCATAAGAGTGATGACCAGCACGATGATGGTCTTTCGTCGGAGCATGGAGAGAAGTAGGAAGAGAGTGGCTCGCTCAACACTGGCCCGCTAACAGGCGTGCGAGAAGGTATTAGCTACTGGGAACTTCCTCCTTACCGGGGACGGCCTCCGCCGCGGTACTGCCATATTCCTTCAGTTTGTTGTGGAGCGTTTTCAGGCTGATGCCGAGGATTTCCGCAGCTCGCGTCTTGTTGTTGCTGGTCGCCTCCAGCGTTTTCAAGATCAGCATTTTTTCGGCTTCTTCGACCGTCGTGCCTACGCCCAGGCGAACGGCATCGGGATCGTTCGCCGCGGTGCGCAGCGGCGCTTGTCCAAATCCCGGCGGCAGGTGCTTGGTTTCGACGACTCCGGCGTCGCAGACGATAACCGCCCGCTCGATCGTATTGCGCAGTTCCCGTACGTTGCCCGGCCACGAATAGGCGTTGAACTGGTTGAGCACGGCTTCGCTCACTGCGGCTACTTTGCGGGCGTGCTTGGTGCTCATCTCCGCCAGCAGCAGTTGCACCAGGCCGGGAATATCTTCCTTATGTTCGCGCAGCGGAGGCATGTGGATGTTGAACACGTTGAGGCGGTAATAGAGATCGCTGCGCAACTCGCCGCGGGCCACGGCCTCGTCGGGAGTTTTATTAGTAGCGGCCAGCACTCGCACATCGACGGAAGTTTCAACTTTGCTGCCCAGGCGCCGCAGTTTGTGGTCTTCCAGAACGCGTAGCAGTTTGGCCTGAGTTCCTACCGGCATTTCGCCGATCTCATCTAGCAGCAGGGTTCCACCCTCGGCCAGTTCGAAGCAGCCGGTGCGGCGCTCCAGCGCTCCGGTGAACGCGCCCTTTTCGTGGCCAAAGATTTCACTTTCCATCAGCGTCTCGGGAATCGCGGCGCAGTTGATGGCGACGAAGGGCCGATCTTTGCGCGGGCTGAGGTCGTGGATGGTGCGGGCCACCAGTTCTTTTCCCGTGCCGCTGGCGCCCGTGATTAGCACCGACGCAGTGCTGGGCGCGACCATTTCGATGAGGCGGAAGATCTCCTGCATCTTGCGGGAAGCGCCGTTAAGCCGCCCGAGAGAGCCTGTGTCCCGCAGGCGACGCCGGGTGACTTCGAGTTCTGTCCGAATACCCAGCATGGCCGAAGCGTTGCCGAGGATGGTCCGCAGCCGATTGGTGTCGATAGGCTTGGTGATGTAGTCGTAGGCGCCCATGCGCATGGCCTGCACTGCGCTGTCGATGGTTCCCTGGGCGGTGACCAGGATGACCGCGACCTCCGCGCTTTGCTCCGCAAGACGCCCCAGCAGTTCGATGCCGCCCATGCGCGGCATTTTGAGGTCGGTGATAACGATCGACGGGGACCACTGCGTAGCTTTCTCGAGCCCCTCGGCGCCGTCACGGGCCGTTTCGACGCGAAACCCCCAGGAACCGACCAGTTCAGCCAGGCCGGAGCGTTCATTTTCTTCGTCTTCGACAATCAGTACTTTTTCGTGGCTCATCGGCTTGATCGTACCCGTTTCCCTCAAAGCAGCGTCTGGCGAGTTTAATCCGGTCGGCCAGTCCCCGGACTGCCCCTCGGGCCGAATCCCCACGATACGCGGCAGGCTTCCCGCCCGGCAAGGTCTAGATGGGCAAGGCCAGGGCCAAGCACCCAAGGAATTTCAATTTGAGACGAAACCGGCCGCTTAACTGAGAGGGACTACTGCGAGTCTACGCTTTCGCTTTAGGCAGCGGTGCGATAGAATTCTGCGTTCCCAGAGTCTCGCTTCCATCGATCTTGTTCCATTTTCTCCCCATAAGCTTTCGGTTGCATGGCAACTCGGGAACCATAACATCTTGGAGGATTCCATGAAAGTTAGCAGCGCCACACGCGAATGCCGGCGGCTCATGATCGGCTTGTCAGCGTTGATCGCAGTGTTTGTGATTTCCGGTTCCGCATTCGCTCAGGACAGTTCTACCCCCAACTGGGACATATTTGTTGGGTACCAGTATCTGAATCCTGGCGCCACCGTTCCCACCCCTGGCGGTGATCCCAACAATCCAACGCCGTATCCGGTCCCTGCCATGTCGAAGGGGGTTGGCGTAGCCGCGGCCTACAATTTTGATCCGCACTGGGGCCTGGAGGGCGACTTCGGGTACAACCGGGACACGTCCGCCGAAAACTCAGAATGGACCGCTAGCGGCGGCCCGAGATTTGTGGTCCACGACGAATCGGCAAGGTTCTTCATACACGCGCTGGCAGGCTTGAATCGAGCGACGTTCGACAGCGGACTGGCCAATCACTATGGCGTCGGCCTGATTCTGGGCGGCGGCATGGATCTTACTATCACGAAGAAGATTTCCTGGCGCCTGTTTCAGGTGGACTACGTGTGGGCGGCGCACAACTTTTCCAGTGAGGCTGCTCCCGAATTCCCGTCTCTGCGCCGCCCCCAATTCCAGGGCGAAAGACTGCGCACCGGCATAGTGTTCAACCTAGGTGGCGCTCCGGCAGCGGTTCCAGCGGCGGCCTGCTCAGTGCAGCCCGCGGAAGTCATGGTGGGCGAGCCGATCACGGCGACCGTCACGGCTAGCAATTTCAATCCGAAACACACTGTGACTTACGGCTGGACCGGGAATGGCGGCGGTCAGATTACCGGAAAAGATACCGGAGCCAGCATCGACACCACGAACGCGACTCCCGGCAGCTACACAATCACCGCAACCGTGACCGATCCGAAGTCCAGCAAGAACAACGTTGCGAGCTGCACGGCGAACTATACGATAAAGCCGCTGCCACCGAAGAATCCTCCGACGATTTCGCTGTCGGCGAATCCGACGGATCTGGTTACTGGCGGCACCGTGAATCTGTCGGCTTCTTGCAGCAGCCCGGACAACGCAACAGTTTCCGTGGCCAACTGGATTGCCACAGCCGGCGCGGTTTCCGGTAGTGGCAGCTCGGCAACCTTGAACACCGCCGGAGCTCCCGCCGGTCCGGTGACGGTCACCGCGACTTGCACCGACTCGCGCGGTTTGACCGCACAAGGCTCCGCGCAGGTGACGCTGGAGAACCCGCCGCCACCGCCGGTCAATCCCGAGGTTGTAAAACTGGAAGCCCGGCTCTCGCTGCACAGCGTTTACTTTGTGGTGAGCCAGCCCATGCCAGGCAATACCAAGGGCGGTTTGCTGCTCAGTCAACAAAAGACGTTGCTCTCTCTGGCTTCCGACTTCAAGAAATATCTTGAGAGCAAGCCGGATGCGCACTTGATTCTCGGAGGCCACGCCGATCATCGCGGTTCCGAGGAATACAACAAGGCTCTCACTGAGCGCCGCGTCACTGTCGTCAAGGGCTTCCTGGTTGCACAGGGAGTTCCTGAAGCGAACATCGACACCAAGTCGTTCGGTAAGGACGAAAACCTGACCACTGAACAAGTGAAGGATTCAGTGGACAACAATCCCGATCTGAGCACGGAAGAGCGGGCTCGGATTACCAAGAACATTGATGTCGTCAGGATGGCGAGCAATCGCCGGGTTGACGTCACCTTGAGCACCACTGGCCAATCCTCGGCGAAGGTTTTCCCGTTCAACTCAACCGACGCTCTGACTCTGATCGGTGGGCGGGAAGCAGCCAAGAAACCGATGGCCAAGCCAATGGCCAAGAAACCGGTGAAGAAACCGTAAGCTGAGCTGGAAGAACTTGCATGAAAACTGATACGGAGGGCGGCTTGCCGCCCTCCGTTTTTCTTGGGTGGTCGAATCCATAAACGCAACAAGTGAATCGAAAGCCTGCGCTTGGATTTCAGCTCTCGACCGAAAGGAAAAAACATGCCGCTTACCACCCTCGATGCCCACGCCGCCCTGATCGTGATTGACCTGCAAAAAGGCGTTGTTGGCTTGCCCACCGTACACCCCGCCGCCGAGATTGTGGACCGTGCCGCCCAACTCGCGCGCGCTTTCCGCAAGCGCGGCCTGCCGGTAGTTCTGGTCAACGTGACCGGACGCGCTCCCGGCCGCACAGACGCCGGCCCTCCAAAGTTTTCGCTACCTCCGGATTGGAGCGAGCTGGTTCCGGAATTGGAGCAGCAGCCCAGCGATTACCTCGTATCCAAGCAGCGATTCGGCGCGTTTATCGGGACGTCGCTGGGCGATTTTTTGCGCAAGCGCGGAGTAACCCAGGTCTTCGTCATAGGCGTTTCGACTAGTGTCGGCGTGGAATCCACGGCGCGCAGCGCCTACGATTACGGCTACAACGTTGTATTGGTCGTGGATGCGATGACCGACCGCGACGCCGACGCGCATCGCAACAGCGTCGAGAAGATATTCCCCCGGCTTGGTGAGACGGATACAACTACCAACGTGCTCAAATTGCTGAGCAACTTCTGAGGATGTTTTCTCTCGGCGTCGAATTCTTCTCCGGTTCGATTCTAAAATACCTATTGTAAAAATAGGTATTGTGGAGTAGTATCCATCGCGATGGCCAATAACCCCGAACATCGCGATCTTTTCCCCGGCGCGCTGGAAGTGATGATTCTCCAATCCCTGCGGTTGAAACCCATGCATGGCTATGCGCTTGTAAAGCACATCAAGCAGGTTTCCGACGATCTGCTGCAGGTGGAGGAAGGCTCTCTCTATCCCGCGCTTCAGCGGATGCTGAAGGAGGGCTGGCTCGATGCCGAAACCGGAATCTCCGCCAAGGGCCGCCCCACGCGCATTTACCGGCTTACCGACGCGGGCGTTCGCCATCTCGAAAAAGAAGTCGTCAGCGTCGAAAAGATGTTTGCCGGCATTACCCGTGTGCTGGCTGTTGCCAAAATATAGGAGTACTACGATGGAATGGTTCGCGCAGTTTTTCTCCCGGCGTCGGCGCTATGACGACATCTCCATCTCGATCCAGGAGCACATCGAGGAGCGCACTGAGGAATTAATGGCCGATGGTATGCCACGCAAGCAAGCCGAGCAGACGGCGCGGCGCGAATTCGGCAATGTGACTCTTCTCGAGGAGCGCAGCCGTGAAGTCTGGCAGTGGCCGGCGCTCGACTCCATTCTGGCCGACCTGAAGTTTGCATTCCGCCGACTGAGAAAATCGCCGGGCTTTGCCGCCACCGTTCTGCTCACGCTGGCCATCGGAATCGGCGCCAACACGGTCGTGTTCAGCGTGGTCAATGGCGTTCTTTTGAAGCCCCTGCCTTACCCCGATTCAGAACAACTTGTCTCGTTATGGCTCAACGCGCCTGGCGCCGGAGGACTTGCAAGTTTTTCCAATGGCCTTCAGCTTTCCGTGTCGATGTACTTCACTTTCCTGGAACACAACCGAACCTTCCAGTCGATGGGCATCTGGACGCCGAGCAACGCCAGCGTAACGGGCGTAGCGGAACCGGAGCAGGTGCGAACCGAAATGATCAGTAACGGCGTGCTGCAGACGCTGAACGTTCCGCCCGCGGTCGGCCGCTGGTTCGGCGAAACGGATCAAGATCCACATGGCGGGAAGACCATCATATTGAGCTACGGCTATTGGCAGCGGCGCTTCGGTGGAGATCGTGACGTGATCGGGCGCGTCATTCAAGTGGACTCACAGAGCAGAGAGATTGTGGGCGTCATGCCGCGCGGCTTCCGGCTGGTCGATCGCGACTTCGACCTTCTAGTACCGCTCGCATTGGATCGCGCCAATCTAGCGCTGGCGGGCTTTGGCTACTCCGGGATCGCGCGTCTCAAACCAGGAATTTCACTCACCCAAGCCGACGCCGACATTGCGCGCCTGATTCCGGTATGGATGGATTCCTACTCCAACGGCCCCGGCACGAATCCGCATTATTACGAGATCTGGCGAATTACCCCCGGCTTCCGTTTCTTGAAGCAGCAGGTCATTGGCAGCATCGGTGGAGTGTTGTGGATAGTCATGGCGACCGTAGGACTGGTCATGCTGATTGCGTGCACCAACGTCGCTAATCTCCTGCTGGTTCGCGCGGAGTCGCGCCATCAGGAGCTTTCCATTCGAGCCGCGTTAGGCGCGGGCCGCATGCGCATTGCACGCGAGCTCCTGATCGAGAGCGTCACGCTCGGACTCCTGGGCGGGGTGATTGCCATTGGGGTGGCCTTGGCCGGCTTGCGTCTTCTGGTTGCTATTGGCCCAACCGATCTGCCACGCCTGAGTGAAATCTCTCTCGATGCGCCCTCGCTCGCTTTTACTCTCGCTCTCTCAGTTTTTTCGGGTTTGTTGTTTGGGTCCTTATCGGCGCTACGATACGCGCGGACACCAGCCTCCGCGATCATCGGAGGCACAAGCCGGACGGCCAGCGCAGGCCGTCCGCGCCAGCGTGCTCGCAATGTGCTGGTGATCGCGCAGGTATCCATGGCGCTCGTTCTGCTGGTAAGCGCGGTGCTGATGATTCGCACCTTCGCGGCGCTGCGCAATGTCGAGCCGGGCTTTGCCGATCCTCGACACGTGCAGGCCATGCATATTTGGATTCCCGACTTGCTGATCGCCGATCCGCAAATGGTCACGCACATGCAGAACAACATCGCCGACCAAATTACTGCCATTCCGGGAGTCACTTCAGTCGGCTTCGCGGGCTCCGTGCCCATGGAGAGTAACGATCCCAACTGGGACGAGATTAGAGTAGAAGGGAAAATTTACGACGGCGGGGAACCTCCACTCAGGCTCTTCAACTTCGTTTCACCAGCGTATTTCAATACCATGGGGACTCGTCTGGTGGCGGGTCGCGACTTTACATGGAGTGACATCTACGACCTGCGGCCCCGGGTGATGGTGTCAGAAAATTTTGCGCGCGAGTCGTGGGGTTCGGCCTCGGCCGCGGTCGGCAAGCGTCTCCGCCAATTCTCGAAATCGCCCTGGCAAGAGGTCATCGGTGTCGTCGAAGACGTTCGCGTTCATGGCGTCGACGAGGCAGCGCCTGCCACCATCTATTGGCCAGCGATGCTCAATGATCCCTACACGCCGAAGCCGACCATCGATGCCCCGCGCGCCATCACCTTCGCGATTCGAAGCGACCGTGCCGGAACCGAAAGCTTTCTCAAGCAGGTGCAACAAGCTGTCTGGTCAGTGAACGCAAGCCTGCCGCTCGCCGCGGTGAATACGATGCAGGAGATTTACAGCCAGTCGCTGGCACGCACCTCATTCACGCTCGTCATGCTGGCCATCGCCGGCGCCATGGCGCTTGCCTTAAGTCTGATCGGCATCTACGGAGTCATCTCGTACGCAGTTTCGCAGCGCACCCGCGAAATAGGAATCCGCCTTGCGCTGGGGGCACAGAAGGGTATGCTGCGATGGATGTTCGTTCGCTCCGCCCTCGTGTTGACGGGAGTTGGCGTCATGATTGGCCTCGCAGCGGCGGCCGCACTGATGAGACTGATGAAAACGTTGCTGTTCGGCATCAGCCCGCTCGATCCCCTGACGTTCCTAGCCGTGCCGCTCATCCTGGCCACCGCGGCTGCACTTGCCAGCTACCTGCCCGCGCGCCGCGCTGCCGGAGTTAATCCAGTGGAGGCGCTGAGAGCTGAGTAACCGGAACCGCTGCGGCAGGGAACCTTTGGCTTGTTCCTCCCGAAGTGCTCTCATAGGACGGGGGTCCCAACGAAAAACCTGGAAACAAACGCCGCCGCAGGAACAATCTACTCGCACCTACCCGAAAGTGCCATCGCCAAGCTGTTGATTTGATGAGACTGTGTCTGGTATTCGGGTTGCCACTGCCTCGTCTAAGAAACGTTGGCGAAAATGCTTTACATGAGCCGGTTCCGCAGACCCCAAGGTCAAGGTCTGACGATTTGGCCGATGTTGCTGATCATGTTGCTGGCGGTGCTTTGGACGGCTGCGTGCGCTCGTCCAGACAGCCCGCAAAGCGACGACGCTGCTCTTCACACCGGGCAGCGTCCGGTGCCATTTCATGAGGAAACCACAACCTCACCGCAGGGAACCTCTACGGCAAATCACGATAGTGGCCGGAGCGGTGACGCTGGACTTCCGTTCCACGAGTCGCAGAATCTGCCCGCGGGCACTCTGATCACGGTTCGTCTGAAGAATCCCATCGCGGCCATGAATCCTGGCGGCAACGGAACGTTTGAGGCGCTGATTGACGAACCCGTGGTGATTGAAGGGAACAGATTAATCCCGCGGGGCGCCACCGTCGCCGGGCGAGTGGAGTCTGCCCGCGTCTCCAGTGCCAAGCGCGATCACGGGTATGTGCGACTGGCCCTCGATTCGATCAAAATAGGAGACGTAAGCCTCTCGATTCAAACCTCAAGCCTGTTCGTGCGCGGAAACGCAGCCGATACCCAGGCTCCTCATCCCCAGGCTGCTTCAGGGCCAGTCGCGCCCGGCGAAACGTCAAGTGAAGCTCCTCCGGTTGGGATTCGTCTGGAAAAAGGTCGTCGCCTCACCTTCCGCCTGGCCGAAGCGGCCTATGTGGCGGCCAGCCAGCGCACCAAAGTGGACCACTAACCGCTCAGAATCCTCCGCAGCCGAGTTTTCCACAGAAAGAATTCCCGTTTTAGTGACATCTGCCCTTATGCGGCATAGACCCAGCTCTCTATAGTGAGCTCGGCAGTGGGAATTGCTTAGATGAAAACAATCCCGAATTCCCATTTCAGGAAAACGAAGGTGTGGGGTGACCGGATAATCGGTTCCGTCCGGGAACCATTCCGCGCAAAGTAGTGTGTATGAGCGCAGCCGCTGAAATTCCGTGGACGCCGCAGGATTCGAATGCGGAACTGCATCCCCTTTTGGAGAACGCGCCGCTTGGCCTGGCACAATGCCAGCGCGCGGGGAACATTACTGCGCTGAGTCCTGCATTGGAACAAATGCTGGGAGGCAAGCCGCGCGTCGCGCGCTGCCTCAACTTTGCCGACCTGGTGGATCCGCAGGACCGTGCTAGGGCCGAACGCCTGCTCGCGGAACTTTTCGACAGCCGCCGAGACAGCTTTCAGATGGATTCCGGAAGCAGGGTCGGAAATCTTCGGCCCTTGCATTGGACCGCGTGGAGGGTGAAGGGCACGAACAGCGATCCCGACTATGCCTTGGTGCTGGCCGAAGATGCCAGCCGCAGCCAGCAGGCCGATCAGCGCCTGCGCCAAGCCGAGCGATTGGAGGCCGTTGGGCGTTTGGCGGGAGGCGTGGCCCACGACTTCAACAATCTTCTGACGGGCGTGTTGTTGTATTGCGACCTGCTCATGGCCCATCTGGAGCCCTGCCATCGGGTGCGCAAGTATGCCGAAGAAATTCGCAACGCCGGCATGCAGGCCACGGGGCTGGTGCGGCAGTTGCTCGCCGTGGCCCGGCCCACGACTTGTGAGCCACGGCTACTTCTGCTCAACGACATCGCGGAAGGGATGCGGAACTTGCTGGTTCGTTTGATCGGGGAAAATATTGAGCTCAAGTTCAACCTCGATCCCAACCTGGGTCTGATCAAGATGGATGCCACTCAATGCCAGCAGATTTTGCTCAACCTGGTGCTCAACGCGCGCGACGCGGTGTCCGGGGCGACATCCGAGGGCACGTCCGGCGGCGGCCAGATCACGATTGAAACCTGCAATTGCAAGGTGCAGGTGCTTACGGTGCCACATTCGGGTGTATTAGATTCTGGCTCCGGCAGCCAGGCTTTACTGCCGTGTGCACTCTTCGTGGTCGCCGACAACGGCGGCGGCATGGATGCCGGCACGCGCGCCCATCTGTTCGAGGCATTTTTCACGACCAAGGCCGGCAAGGGCACGGGCCTGGGATTGGCCACGGTCTACGACATCGTGAGCAGTAACGGTGGCCTGATCCATGTAGACAGCGCGCCTTCATGCGGCACCCGCGTTTCGGTGCTGCTGCCGCTGGTTCCGCAAGCCATTCTGCCGTTCCAGCAGACGCGCCAAGATTTTCAGCCGGAAAGAAGTTCCGAAGAACTTATCCCAAAAGAACTAAGAGCCAAAGAATAAAGAATAAGAGGAAAAGGAATGAATGCCATGACGTCTGCCGCCCTGAGCCCAATGACTGCGATACCGCAAATTGAACCCGCCAATTTTCTCAACCTTCTGATCGTCGACGATGAACGATCCATCCGCGAAGCCTGCCGCGAAGTCGCGCAATCGCTGGGCTACACGGCCTACGTAGCCGACTCCGCCGAGCACGCCTATCGACTGCTCGACACGCAGGCCTTCGATGCAGTGCTGCTCGACTTGCGTCTGCCGGGAGCCGGCGGACTGGAAGCGCTTCGCCGCATCAAGGAGCGCCGTCCTGAGGCGGTGGTCATCGTCGTCACTGGCTATGGCACGGTGCAGTCGGCCGTGCAGGCCATGAAGCATGGCGCCTATGACTATGTGACCAAACCTTTCAGCGTGGACGAATTGAAGCTGCTGCTCGAGCGCGTGGGCACCCATCTGAAGATGAAGTCAGAAAACCGCCTGCTACGCGAGAAAGTCAAATCCAAGCAGGGATTCGGCGGCATCGTGGGACGCGCCCCGGAAATGGAAAAGCTCTACCGCATCATCGCTAAGGCCGCCAACAGCGTGCATCCGGTGCTGATTCTGGGCGAGAGCGGAACCGGCAAAGAGATGGTGGCGCGGTCCATTCATTATTCCGGCCCCTTCCGCGACAAGCCGTTTATTCCGGTCGATTGCGGATCACTGGTCCCCACGCTGATTGAGAGTGAACTGTTTGGTTATGTGAAAGGCGCGTTTACGGGCGCGAACCAGAACAAAGACGGTCTCATGTCCATGGCCGAAGGGGGAACCATCTTCCTCGACGAAGTGGGGGAGCTTCCCGTCGATCTGCAAGCCAAAATGCTGCGCGCGATCCAGGAAAAGGAAATTCGTCCCGTGGGCAGCACACGCCGAGTGCCGATCAACGTGCGCATCCTCGCAGCCACCAACCGCGATCTGGAGAAAGCCGTCATGCAGGGCGAGTTTCGCCGGGATTTGTATTTCCGGCTCAACGTGCTCAGCCTGCGCATTCCGGCGCTGAAGGAGAGGCGGCAGGATATCCCACTGTTGATCGCCTATTTCCTCGAACGCATGGTGCGGTCGTCGGGCCAGGAAAAGATGCTCAGCGACGAAGCGCTCAAAGCGATGCTCGCCTATGACTGGCCGGGCAACGTCCGCGAACTGGAGAATTGCCTCGAACGGACCTACGCTTTTACCAGCGGCCCACTGATTCACAGCACGGACTTGCCCCGCGAGGTGGCCAATCTGCCGATGCCGGACGCATCGAGCGGGATGGGCGATGGCGGCGCGCCGCGAAAGATCATCCCGATGGCGGAACTCGAGAAGAAGACGATTCTGAGCGCGATTACCGAACTCAACGGCGACAAGCTGCAAGCGGCCCGGTTGTTGGGGATCGGGAAAACAACCCTGTACCGCAAGCTCAAGGACTACGCGACTCAAGGATATCAATCTTGAGCCTTCCGATCGAGCACGTCCAGTTCTGCACTAATACCCGGAATGGGAGTGCCGCAACGGGACACGATTTAGCTGTCTGCGTGCTTCTGCATTGCTAAACGCTGTGTTTTCAGCAGGGAGAACTGTGGCGGCAGACGTGCAACTTGAAAAGGCATGATCCTACTCATTACGCCGTCGGCGAACGGCCCGCAATGCGCCGAGATCTTGCGCACTGCTACGGGCCGGGAAACGCACTGGGCCAAGAACTTGCAGGAGGCAGCCACCCGCCTGCGCGAGCAAACTTATTCCGCCGCTGTCATCGACCAGTTTCTGCTGGAGACCGATCCCGATGAGAGCGATCAAATGATCGAGCATCTGGGCACGGCATTCCCTGTCTATGTGAATTTTGCTGTCACCGGAATGGAACGTCTGGTGCGCGAGGTGCGGGCGGCTCTACATCGCCGCAAGCGCGAGGAAACTGCCGCGCGCCGCGCGGTCGCCGAACAGATGCACAGCGAAATGCGCGAGACTTTGACCGCCATGCTGCTTTCCTGCGAACTGGCAATGTCGGTGCCGGACGTGCCCGACCCGGCGGTGGAAAAGATTCGCGCCATCGACAACCTGGCGCGAGAACTGCGCCTGCGGTTGGAGGTGAACTGAAGTGAACTAACGTTGGCTAACACCATGTGAGGACGGCTGACTCGACCGTTCCGTCACAGCCTGCCTTTGAGCGTCGCGAGTCGACGGACGCGAAGCCCCGCCGCAAATCAGAAGCACATCGCCAATATGCCTACAACGCGAAAGTCTCCTAGCGCCCACCCTGCCTGGAGGCCTGGAGATCGGAGAATCTTGATAACATAATGTAATCTATGCTTGACATAAAGTAATTTATAAATTACATTATGTCACCTATAAGGTTCACCTCTAATGCGTCAGGACGAAAAACGCGATCCCGGCCTCCGAATCCTGGGCTTTATCTTTGGAGCCGTTGCACTATGGGGCACCACTTACGTTGCAGCCTCCAGAATGATCAATCATTCTTCCGCGAGCGCGAAGTTTCGAGCTGCGGGTGTGGTGATTGGGGTACTCGGTTTCCTGTTTTGGCAGTTGGCGACTGCGAAGCTCATCCTCCTGCAGGATGAGTTCACGCGCCGCATCCATCTAATTGCGCTCGCCATAGCGTTCGCGGCCACTTGGCTTTTCATCTTCACCACCGACCTGTTGCAGCGCGCAGGTTTCATCCACTTCGTTCAGCTAAGGACCATCTGGCTGGTGATGCTGGCCACCTGGGGTCTCGCGATTTTGGGTGGGGAATGGTATTACCGGCGATGAAAAACCGGCTTCGCGTTCTACGGGCGGAACAGAACTGGTCCCAGGCAGAGCTGGCCATGCGTGTGGGCGTTACACGGCAGGCCATCAATGCGATCGAGACTGGCAGGTACGATCCCGGGCTGCCGCTGGCCATGAAGATTGCGCGTATCTTTGAGCAGAAAGTGGACGACATCTTTGAACTGGAGGATACCGACTGATGCGTGCCTTCCGCTATGTCCAACTCATCGAACGGCCGCAGGAAGAAGTTTTCGCTTTCATGATGGACTTCAGCACAGCTTCGCGCTGGCGCAACATGGTGCGGCGCATCGAAGTGGTTGGCGGCGGCCCCGTGCAACTGGGCTCAAAGCTCCTGATGACGATGGACGTCCTGGGGAAGACGGTGCAAGGGGAGTCAGAAGTGTGGCGTTACGAACCACCGCACCGCGTCGGCCAGCGCAACACCCGCTCCGGCGTTACCGGCGTGTTCGAGTACATCCTCGAGTCCGACAAATCCGGGACAATCGTTATCTTCACCTGCGATCTTTACCTGCATGGCTTAATGTGGTTGGCGCTGCCCTGGGTGCTGCGCTCCAACCGAATTCGGTTTCGCGATCAACTCGCAACGTTGAAGCGTGCCATCGAACAGAAAGCTTGAGTAAAAGAGAAGCTCCGGCGCTTCTGGCTTCTGTCCTGCAAAATCTTGCGGTTACTCTAAAATTCCTTCCTGTTGCGCCCGATTACCACTAGAATGGTCGCACTTGGCAGTCGGAACCCCGTGTCCGGCACGGTTCCCGGCCGCCGTTTCCCGGAGGTTCTGTTGCACGTCCTCGTCACCGCCGACTCACTCTCCGGATCGTGGACCTACACCCGCGAACTTGTGACCGGATTGGTCACGCGCGGCGTACGAGTCACGCTGGTCAGCTTTGGCGAGATTCCGATGCCCGAACAGACCTCGTGGATGGATCATCTGCACGGCCTCGACTACCGGCCGACCGCATTTCGTCTGGAATGGATGCAGGAAGCGGAAGAGGATTTGGCAGAATCGTCGGCCTTCCTCGCTGCACTGGTTCGCGAACTGCGGCCCGACGTTTTACATCTCAATCAGTTTTGCTACGGGAACCTTCCGGTCGATGTGCCGCGAGTGGTGATGGCGCACGGTGATTTGATTACGTGGAAACATGCAGTCCACGATCATGTGAAGTATGATCCCGTGAAATATGATCGCGCCCGCGTTCCTGATGGCTCGTTGAACTGGTATCGCAACACGGTCACCGACGGACTGGCCGCAGCGGATGCCGTCGTGGCGCCTTCGGCGTGGATGCTCGATCGGATTTCCGCTTGCTACGGTCGCCCGCGGCGCGGAGAAGTCATCTACCCCGGACGCAATCCGATTTTTTTCAATCCCTACGTCAGCAAAGACGATTGCGTGCTGGCGGTTGGGCGGCTGGTGGACGCGAGCAAGCAGGTGTTTCTTCTCACCCAGCAGCCGTATTCGGTCCCGGTCTGCATTGTGGGCGCCGAACATACGGTGCCGGTACCGCGCATCCCGATTCGCGCCGACGTAAAACTCGACACTGAGCAGACGTCCGTCGCGATCCGCGGCCCGCAGACCGAAGCGCAACTGCGCGCCCTCTACAGTCGTGCGGCCATCTACGCTGCGACGGCGCGCTACGAACCTCTCGGCATGGCCGCGCTTGAAGCCGCATTTTCGCGGTGTGCCATCGTGGCCAACGATATTCCAAGCTTCCGCGAGATCTGGGGAGACGCAGCGCTCTACTTCCGCACCAACGACGGAGCCAGCCTCGCCGACAAGATTCGCTTGCTCAACAACGACCGCCCCATGCGCCGCGCCTACGCCGAGATGGCCTACACCCGCGCCCGCGAGCGCTTCACCACCAAGCGCATGATCGACGATTGCCTGCAACTCTACCGCAGTCTGGTCCCGGCGCGCTCCGCTGCCGCCTGAAGGCCGTCGGTCCAAAAAGAATCCTGTCATTCCGACGCAGCCCGAGCCGAGCGAGCGACGCGACGGCAAGGAGGAATCTGCTGCATCCCCCGCCCGCTGCACAATCTTTGCCAGTCGTGGTATCTTTTATCCCTACTAGAAATCCGTAAGGTTTGGAGGATGAGTCCATGGCGCAGGTAAAAATCACGGTAAGACCCAATGGCCCGCTCCGGGTCGAGGCTCCCGAAGGCTCCATCGAATTGGTCGATGTCAACGGTACTCCCTACGATCTGACAGGGAAAACGGCATTCTCTCTCTGCCGCTGCGGAGGTTCGGTCAACAAGCCCTTCTGCGATGGAACCCACAGCAAAATCGGATTCCAGGGCGCAGAACTGGCTGTGAAGAAAGCCGAAGGCGGCTCGTAGTCGCGCGGCGGAGGAGATGGTGCACGATCGCGAACTGGGAATGCATCGCAAGATTACGCGCCGCGATTTTCTGAACGGCGTTGCGGTGACGGCGGGCGCGGCCCTGATGCCGTGGGACCTTGTCGCCCGGACAGAGGCCGGTCAAGCTGCCGTTGGTCCCGAGAATTCTCCCAACTACTACCCGCCCGCACTGACCGGGATGCGCGGCAGCCATCCCGGCTCGTTCGACGCCGCTCACAGCCTGCGCGACGGCACGTTCTGGGATTCGGCAGGAAAGCCCGAAGACACCGGAGAAACCTACGACCTGGTTATTGTGGGCGGCGGCATCAGCGGCCTGGCTGCGGCGCACTTCTACCGTAAGGCCACCGGCGGGAAGGCCCGCATCCTCATCCTCGAGAACCACGACGATTTTGGCGGACACGCCAAGCGCAACGAATTTCGGGTAGGCGACCAAATCTTACTCGGCTACGGTGGCACCTACTCGATCGAAAGTCCGGAACCCTACAGCGAAGTCGCGAAGGGCGTGATCGAGGAATTGGGAATCGAGGTGAAGAGCTTTCCAAAATATCTGGACAGAAATCTCTACGGTTCCCTGGGGCGAGTCCCCAAGATTTTCTTCGACAAAGAAGCTTTTGGCGCAGACAGACTCGTCGATGATCCCTGTCCGTTTCCCGGCGGCGAGACTTACGACTTGGCTGTCGCCGGACCCGATGCATGGGCGCACTTCCTGGCGGAGGCGCCGATTGCAGAGCAGGCGCGGCAAGATGTCGCTCGCTTGTGCCGCGAGAAGAAAGACTATCTTCCCGCACTGAATGCCGAACACAAGAAGGATCGGCTCGCACGCATCAGCTACGCCCGGTTCCTGACCGAACTGGTGGGCGTGCATGCGGATGTAATTCGTCTCTACCAGACCATTTCGCAAACTCTGTTTGGCGTGGGCATTGAAGCCATCGCCGCGATGGATGCATCGGATACGGGCTACCCCGGCTTCAGCGGGATGGGCCTCGAGGCATCGGGGCTGGCCAACGAACGAAACTATTTCTTCCACTTTCCCGATGGCAATGCCAGCATCGCCCGCTTGCTGGTTCGCAAGCTGATTCCAGAGGCCGTTCCTGGCAAGTCCGCGACAGACGTAGTTACTGCCAAGGCCAACTACGCCAAACTAGACGAGAGCAAGTCGCCCGTGCGCATTCGATTGAACAGCACGGCGGTGCGGGTGAAGCACGTTGGCACTGCCGCCGCAGCCAGCGAGGTTGAAATCGCCTACGCTCGCGGCGGCAAAGTGTACACGGTCAAGGGCGGACACTGCATTCTGGCTTGCTGGAACATCGTGATTCCCTACATCTGCGACGAACTACCCGAGGCGCAGAAACAGGCGCTGGCCTCGGCGCAGAAAATTCCCCTGCTGTACAGCAACGTGCTGTTGCGGAACTCGACCGCGTTTCAGAAGCTGGGAGCGAATTCGATTTACGCGCCCGGCGGCTACCACTCTTACATCGACATGGATCTGCCGGTCAGCATTGGAGATTATCATTGCCCGCGAGCGCCCGAGGATCCGTTGGTCGTACACATGAGTAAGTCGCCGTGCAAAGCGGGATTGCCCGCGCGCGACCAACACATCGCGGGCCGCATGGAACTCTTCACCACGACGTTTGAAACCATCGAGCGCAAGATTCGCGAGCAACTGGCGCGAACGCTGGGGCCGGGCGGATTCGATCCCGCGCGCGACATCCTGGCCATTACGGCCAACCGCTGGCCCCATGGCTATGCTTACGAATACAGCAGCCTGTGGGATAAGTTTGTGCTGGAAGGTGGAGAAACGCCGTGCGAAAAGGCGCGCAAGCCCCACGGCCGGATCGCCATCGCCAACTCAGACGCCGGCGCTCTAGCCTACACCGATGAGGCCATTAACCAGGCGTGGCGTGCGGTGGGGGAGATCACGAAGGCTTAGCGAATCCGGAAACTGTCTGATGCTGCATGCGTCTCAGCGACTAATCTCTCTGTCCGCTTTTTAGCCGCGCAGCTTTGTTCTTCGCGGCCTCCGCCTGCTGCGTCATGCCTTTCGCCTGGTAAGCATCCGCCAGAGCGTTCTCGAGTTCAGGATCATCCCCGCTCTGCTGCTGTTCCTTCAGATAGGACGCGATGGCGTCGTCATACTGTTTTAACTGCGCCTGCGAAATCCCCATTCTGTAGTAGATTCCGCTGGCCCGCGGATCGAGCCGCAAGGCGGCCTTGTACTCCTCGATCGCGGCAGCATGATTTCCCTGATCCGCGAGCGCCATTCCGAGGCCAGCATGACCGTCCACCTGGTTCGGCTCCTGGGCCACGAACTTGGTGAATTCCTCTTGCGCCTCCTTCGCCTGCCCTTCGCTGAGATACGCGGCCCCGAGCTCCATGCGAGCGTTTGCATTCTGAGGCTGCAGTTCCAGCACGTGCTTCAGTTCGCCGATGCCTTCGGGTATTTGTCTGCCGGTGAAGTACTCATGCGCGAGCGCGTAATGGGCTGATGCATCCTGAGGATTCTGTTTGATCTTCTTTTGCAGTTCGGCGATCATCCGGTCAACACTCTTCTGCGCGACGATCGCGGAGCGAAAATGTAAGTCGGAGCCGCGCCAGCGCTGCACTCCAAAGGCGGCAAGAACAACCGCGAGCGCGACCACGACCAGAACGCCGACGCGGCGTGGAGAATCGTGTTGCGGCGCGATGCGAGCAATCAAAGCGCCGAGAATCAGTCCGCTGACCAACCCGCCGCCGTGACAGGCATTGTCGATGCCCGGGATCATCGCTCCAAAGACGACGTTAAAGCCGATGAAAAAGAGAAGACTCCGCAGCGTTCCCTGGATCGCGACTTTGGGAATTGAAAATTCGCCAAGGTAGAACGATGCCGCGAGAGCCCCCGCCAGTCCGAAGATCGCGCCCGAAGCACCCACACTCAGCACTTCGGGGTTCCACGCTACGCTGGCCAGTCCTCCGGAAATTCCGGTAATCAGATAGATGGCGGCGAAGGTCCAACGCCCGTAAAGCGATTCGCACAGCCTGCCCAGATCCCACAGGCACCACATGTTGAAGGCGATGTGCATGACGCCGCTATGAAGAAACATGTATGTGACGAGGCGCCACCACTGGCCCGACAACGTATAGGGGCCGAAGTTGGCGCCGAAGTGCAGTTCGACTTGCCCGGTGAAATCCAGCGACGGGCCGCTGGCGATCACCATCGCGATGAAAACCATCACGTTGGCGCCGAAGATGATCTGCGTGAGGGTGACGCTGGATTCGCGCTGGACCCAGGGAGCGGTGATGACGGGCTGCTTGGTGTTCTCGTCGAGTTCGCCGCGCTGGGCCGCCTCGTGCTGCACACACCACGGGCAGATCTTCTTGAACGAGAATGCCGGCATCTGCCGGCCGCATCGAATGCAGTTCGCCATGGGTTCTCTAAAAGAGTATCAGCACTTGGCGAGGTTTTGGGAATGGCAGGGCCTCAGCCGTACCGTGGAAGAGCGGCGCTTCAGCGCCGCGTCAACGTCGCAGAATGACTTTGGGCTTCAGCCCCTGAGGGCGGGCACTTGAATCAATGAATGGTCTTGGTCTTGCGCGACATGTAATCCATCAGCAGATATTGCCCCAGCGTGTAGGGCGTGGTGAAGTAGGCCTTGCCGCGGCACATTTCGGTAACTTTCTGCACGAACTGCACCAAGCCGTAATCCGACGCCAGCATGAAGGTGTTGATGAGCACGCCGGCGCGCTTGCACTTCGAAACTTCTTCCAGCGTCTGGCTCACGACCAGCGGATCGAGGCCGAAGGCGTTTTTGTAAATGCGGCCGTCTTCGAGCGTTAGCGCCGAGGGCTTACCGTCGGTGATCATCACGATCTGCTTCATGTCTTTTTTCTGCCGCTGCAGGATTCTCTGGGCCAGCCGCAGTCCCTCGCGCGTGTTGGTGTAGTAGGGGCCGACCTTTACCCGCGCGAGCTGCGAAAGCGGGACTTCTTCCGCCGAATCGTGAAACAGCACCAGCGAAAGCGAATCGCCGGGATACTGCGTGCGAATCAAGTGCGACAGAGCCATCGCCACTTTCTTGGCCGGAGTGAAGCGGTCCTCGCCGTAGAGAATCATCGAATGCGAGCAGTCGAGCATCAGCACCGTCGCGCACGACGACTGGTACTCGCATTGATGCACCTGCAAATCCGAGTATTCGATGTTGAGCGGCAGCGTGAGTCCTTCGCGCTGGATCGCGCTCGACAGCGTCGCCGTAATGTCGAGATTGAGCGTGTCGCCGAATTCGTAGGTCTTGGCCGAACCGCTGGTCTCGATTCCGGTCGCGAGATCGCGCGTATCGTGGCGTCCAAAGCTCGATTTGCCCAGCGACCCCAGCAGGTTGCGCAGCGACTTGAAGCCGAGGAAGTCGAGGCTCTTGTCGGTAATCTCGAATTTGGCTTGTTGCGCTTCACCAGTCTGCCCGCCGACGCTCGACTTGCGTGACGGGTCGTGTGGCTCGTCGATCGAAATGTAATCTTCCTGCTGCATGCGCTCGATGAGCTTCTCAATTAGTTCGTCGAGTTGTCCGTCGGCCTGCATCTGCTCGATCTGCTCGCGCAGGTTCTCGTCGAACATCTCACCGTTCATCAGGGCTTGCTCGATGGCGCGCCTGAGGTCGTCGAGCGTCTGCTCGCCCTCGGGCAACTCGTACCACATGGAATCCTGAAATCCGCTCTGCAGCAGATAGTCCGAGAGCGCGCCGAGCAAATCTTCCATGCTCATCTCTCCCGCGGGGTCAGGCACGTATTTGGAGTAGCGAATTCGTTTCATAAAACAGCCACGAGCTCCGAGTCGTGAGTTTCGAGCTTTGAGTTTTGAGCGTTGGCCAGTGCTCGTAGCTCAAGACTCGAAGCTCGCAGCTCAATTAAACTGCCTTCTCTGCCGGTACGGCCGCTCATCCGGTTCAGCCGATTTCTCGCGTACCGGTTCAGGCTTCTTCTCGCCGGCCTTGAATACGCGCTCCTCGCTGCGGCCGATGCGCTTGTGCGCATGCAGGCCTTCGAGGATGAATTCTGCCGCCGACACTTGCTGCTCAGGGCTGTCTTTCTGGGTGACGCTCAACGGGCCGAGTTTGTCGGTCAGGCCCTGGATTTCTTTCAAGTTCTCCAGCGCTTCCACGGCCGGCACCGAGTCTGACAACTGAATCTCGCCGCCCAGGTCGAACCACTGCACAATCTGCTGGACGTTGGCTCCCGTGTAGTACTCGTCGTAGGTCTTGGCGATCGCGGCGCGAATCAATTCCCGACCGACGTGATCGGCGCCTTTCATTTCGCCTTCGTACTCGAGTTCGAGTTTGCCCGTGATCGCAGGCAGAGCCGCGTAGACGTCGCTGATCCGTGGCACGACTACTTTTTCGTCATTGCGAATGGCTCTTCTCTCAGCGTTCGAAACTACATTTTCCATCGCCGAGATCGGAAGCCGCTGGCTCACCCCCGAGCGCTTGTCGATTTTCTTGTCTTCACGGGCGGCGAAGGCCACGCGCTCGATCACTTCCTGCACATAATTCGGCAGGTGCATGGAATTTCCGTTGCGCCGCGTCCACGCTTCCTGAGCGGTGATAGCGATTCCTTCTTCGACCGTCGCGGGATAGTGCGTGCGAATCTCAGAGCCGATGCGGTCTTTCAGCGGAGTAATGATTTTGCCGCGCGCCGTATAGTCTTCGGGATTGGCGCTGAAAACGAGAGCAACGTCGAGCGGCAGGCGGATGGGATAGCCCTTAATCTGCACGTCGCCTTCCTGCATGATGTTGAACAGTCCCACCTGAATTTTTCCCGCGAGGTCGGGCAGTTCATTGATGGCGAAGATGCCGCGGTTGGCGCGGGGCAGCAGGCCGTAATGGACTGTGAGTTCACTCGAGAGTTCGTGACCGCCGCGCGCGGCCTTGATGGGATCGATGTCGCCAATGAGATCTGCGATGGTGACGTCCGGTGTGGCCAGCTTTTCTACATAGCGCTCGTCTGGCGAAAGATATGCGATGGGTGCATCGTCGCCGAGTCGCGCAACCTCTTCGCGGCAACGCTTGCAGATCGGGGCGTAGGGATTGTCGTGAACTTCGCATCCGGCGAGATATGGCATCTGCGGATCGAGCAGCGTGGTCAAGGCGCGCAGGATGCGGCTTTTCGCCTGACCGCGCAGCCCGAGCAGAATGAAATTGTGGCGCGAAAGAATGGCGTTGATGATCTGCGGCACAACCGTATCCTCGTAGCCCACAATGCCTGGAAATACGGGCGCGTCACCGTTCGCACGCAGGCGGCTCGTCAGATTGTCGCGAAGTTCGTCTTTAACGTGGCGCGTGCGCAAACGCTCTTCGGAGAAAATACTGCGGCGCAGTTCACCCAGCGTGCGCGGAAGACTACTCATGAAAGCAACCCCCACAAACAAACTTCTTCGATTATACGCGCGGCTGCGGGTGAGCGTTTTGTGCGCGCCCAACGATGCTGACCGACATGCCATCAATGACCGTGACCGTTGCCTCCGGCCTTCTGGCGGGCGCGCGCGGCGCGGCGAAGGTTGGGAAGAATGTTTTCCAGATAAGCTGCCACTGCCTGAATGCGCTGGCTCTCGGTTCGCATCGCGAGCAACTTCTGCTTGAAATCAAGATCGAGAGGCAGAGAGCCGGCGAGATAGAAAGAGAGAGTGCTGTAGTCGGCAGCGGAGAGATCCTGCACTGCGCCCGCCAGGATCAGAATTTCGAGGTGCGCGCGGATCGCCCGGGCCTTGTCACCCGGCGACGCAGCGCCGGGTTCATCGGGCACGAGCAGCACGTCGGCCCGCAGAAAAGATCGCTCACGGTTCACTTCGATCACGTCAAAACGCTCGCGACCTTCGGCGACCAGATCCATGCGCCCATCGGGATACTGTTTCATCACGCTAACGATCTCGGCGGTGCATCCCACTTCGGCGAAGCCTTTTTCCGTGGCGCGCACCACGCCAAACGGTGCGTGGTTGGCCAGACACTCGCCGATCATTTCTTTGTAGCGAGGTTCGAAAATATGCAAGGGCAGGGGCGTGCCGGGAAGCAGGACGACGTCGAGCGGAAACAAGGGGAGCAGGGCCACGAAGTCTCCAGTGAAAAGGCGCGCAGAACCGAGCGGCTTCCCGATTGTACGATACGTCTCGCGCGCACCGATTGTGCCAACGTCGCTGCTTGCAACTTGACTTGCAGCCCCGCGGAGGATAGAACGCCAGCATGGAACTCGAGGGAAAGGTAGTGGTGGTGACGGGCGCTTCGATGGGAATCGGCGAGGCGATCGCGAAAGTGTTCGCCGAGGCAGGAGCGAGCGTGGTGCTGCTGTCGCGCGATACAGCCCGGGCCGAAGCCGCGCGCGTTCGTATCGGGTGTCTTGATCGCACCGCGGCGTTGTCGCTCGATGTTCGCCACTCTGAAGATATCGACCGTGTGCTGGCCCTTACGCTGCATCACTTCAAGCGGGTCGACGTCTGGATTAATAATGCGGGGCACGGATTGCTCGATTCCGTCGCGGAAACGGATATGCCAGCTTGCCACGAACTCTTTGAGACCAACTTCTTCGGCGCAATGTCGGCCATGCAGGCTGTCATTCCAGTCATGCGGCAGCAGGGCGGCGGGTCGATTATCAATATCTCCAGCGTCGCCGGGCACATTCCCATTCCATTTCATGCTTCCTACAGCGCCACCAAGTTCGCGCTCAACGCGATTGGGAAAGCCGCGGGCGTCGAATTGAAGAAGGACGGCATTCATGTGCTGACTGTTTGCCCCGGCTATGTGAGCACGGCGTTCAGCGAGAATGCGATTCGAGGAAACGAATTGAAGAGAGTGCGCCCTGGCTCGGTGCGTGGGATTACAGCCGAACGCGTGGCCCGCGCCACGCTGCGCGGATACATGAAGCAGAAGCGGGAAGTCATCGTCCCTTGGACCATGCACGGGTTCGTGAAGCTCTATCAACTGTTCCCGTCGTTGGTGGAGTGGGGAATGGGGAAATTAGCGAACCGCGGCGAGTAAAGGTGTTTGGTATAGTGGGCCCGTGGATTGGCCGAATTTCTTCCGGGGCATCTTCTTTTCACTTCTGCCCAAGGATTACTGGCGGTCCTGGCGCCCGTCGTCAACTGTGGACTTCGCTCGTTCAGCGGTGGCTTCCGGCCTGCTGGAACTCAGCGGCTTTCTTTATCTACTAGTCCACGGTTATTTTCATTTTCTCGCCGTTCGCGCGCAGCAGCTTCAGGCGGTCGAGCGTACGAATGAGGGCACACAGCTCTACTGGCTCGCGCTTCTGACATTCGAGTACCTATTCCATCCGCTCTCCCTGCTCGCCATCTGTCTGTCTGGAGAAGGGGCGGTCCGAGCATGGGCCGCATTCTTTACCGACGAGATTTTTCCGTCATTCCCCATCAAATTCGCGGCCCTCGCGAACGCGTGGCTAGAAAAGAGGCAGACGGATAAGACGCGAGGCTCAGAGATCTCTGATTTGTTCGAGCGTCCGCAGGGGGCGGACTGTGACATAAGGATTTCCTCCCAGCGACCGAAAGATGGTTGGCGTCCCTCGATCACCGTAGACGTCGCTGGCGAGTTCCGCGAAATTGTGGGAGTGGATGCGGATCCAGGTCCCCGCCCATACATCTACCTCCTGCGCAGGCTACCCCCAGGCCGCATCATTCGTGGAATCTATCGTTACGATCCGCCGAGCGATCAGGGAAACGACGTTAGAACAGGTTGAGCCTCGGCTGGCGAAATAATTGCGGTTCGAAAGTTGAATGGAGTTCCCGACTATCCCAACTCCGTGAGCATGGTTTCCATTTCCGACTGGGCATGCAGATTGCCGGTGCGCCGCGCCGAGGCGATGCCGTCGCTGAGCATCTTCTTGGCGTCATCGACGCGCTCGGCTCGCACCAGCGTTTGGGCAGCCATGAAATATCCGGCGGTGTACTCGGGATGGTTCTCCAGCAGTATTGCGAATTCTGCCAGCGCCCGGTCAAAGTCGCCCTGCTTGGAGTACTCCATGGCGAGGCCGTAACGCGCGAACGCGTCCTTGGGATTTTCCGTCAGGATTTCGTTGAGCGTAGCGATGCGGTCCATAAGGTCGGCGGGAAGCGTCGGAGAAACGTCGAACAATTCCCAGTCACGAGATTACTACAACCGGCGGGTCACGGCGCGGCGGACCCCGACTGAACAGACCCCGGTGAACCGACCTCTAGTGAAGACTCGCCAGGGCTTCTGCAACTGATTACAATGGGCGGTCCCAACAAATTCTGAACTCGAAAGGCGAAACTTGGCCTGCCCGTACTTCATGCCGGTGGCGAGACTCGAATATGGCTCCTGGCCGCATCCCGCGCGGCTTCCACTGGGCGGTGGATGGTGCGGGCATTGCACAGCTCCGGGCCACGAAGGCGAGTTGCCGCCGCAGGATGTTCTGGAAGCATTCTGCAATCTTGGTTATGCCAGCAGTTGCAGTTGGTCGCCCGCAGAGCGGGCTTGGGATGCAGTGCGATTCGCGGTCTCCGCTCCGCGCGATGTTGACGTGCATCCCAGCGCGTCCGCGTTGCCAGCGCGCGTCCTGGTGCTCCGGTATGTTTGCGAGCGAGATCACCGGCCTGTCGAACATGGCGATCTGGAATTTGACCTGGCGCAAGCAAGCTGGCTGCGGCGACACGACGATGCGCGTATCCAGAAGATGGCGGAATGTTTTCTCGAGTCGTATTTGAAAAGGAAGGCGTGAGCATGGTCGTGAGAAGCTGCGGCTTTGCTACGAAAGGGAAGTATTCATGACCGACGACTTGCTCGTGCCTCGGCCAGTGCGCGATTCGCAATCCGAGATGGCCGAAATCGTTCTGCCGAACGATGCTAATCCGCTGGTCAGCTTGCTTGGCGGACGCCTGATGCACTGGATCGATCTGGCCGGCGCCATGGCCGCACACCGTCATTCGCGCAGCTACGTGGTCACCGCGTCCGTCGATCACATCGACTTTCTCGTGCCGGTGCGGGTGGGAGATCTTGTGATTCTGCGATCGTCGGTCAACCGCGTATTCCAGACTTCGATGGAAGTCGGAGTGAAAGTCTTGGTTGAGAACTACATTGCCGATACCTCTCAGCACGTGGCTTCTGCCTACTTGACCTTTGTGTCTATCGATGGCGCGGGGAACCGGCTGAGAGTTGCTGCCGTGATTCCTGAGACAGAAGAGCAGCGCCGGCGCTACGAAGACGCTGGACGACGGCGCGAGATCCGGCGCGCAGAGTTGCAACGGCGGCGGAAAACACGGTGACGGTGATATAGCAATATTTTTTTTCACGTTCCGCTAAGATCCTTGTTTCCTTTCAGTTGCGGGTGGCATATCGACCGGATCGGTGCAAAATATTGAGCCGCAATGGTTTGCAGGCAAAATATTGCGGAACAAGGAGTTGGCTGTAGATTTCGGGAACTGAAATCTGAGGGACGAGACGAACTCGACTTCGATCAACGGTTCCGCGCGCATATTCTCAATTCTGGACTGCGCGATTTCCTCAGTAAAGGTTGTCCGTCACAGTTTGGCCCTGTGGATGGCTGTGGAAAAGGGACAAGTCTCTGGAAGTGCAGGGCTCTAAGCCTGCGGAAAATATTCTTGCGCGGCTGAGATTTTCTCTCAGCGGATTCTCTTCAATCGGCGCATTGTGCCGCCGAGGGACGCGGGCCTGCGCACCCGCTCGATGGGCCTTGAGTACTTTTCGAGGCAAGGCTGTTTCTTCCGCTACAGGCTCGCGGGTGTCGGCGGGGCAAAGCAGGTTCCTCACCGGTCTTTCAGACCGGTTCGGAATGACAAGCGACGGGAGGGGGACGGGCAGCGCGACTGAAGTCATGCCCTTTCCCATTTCCAGGCGCTCCGCACAGGCTCCAATCTCACGCCTGTATAATCAACTTGGATCGTTCTTCATCTTTAAATTTCGCTATTTTTGCTGGGAGTGTGATTCTTTGAGCGCACATACGCCGCATCAACATGGGGGGCCTCCGCCGCAGGGGCCGCAGCCGCTGCCGGGAGTGGACGCTATCATCGCGGTCGGTTCTGGAAAGGGCGGCGTGGGCAAGACTACGCTGGCGGTGAATCTGGCCGTTGCTCTGGTCAAGATGGGGCACAAAGTCGGGCTGCTCGATGCGGATGTGTACGGGCCGAACGTGCCGCTGATGCTGGGGGTGAACGCGCAGCCGCGGATGGTGGGCGAGAACCGCATTGAGCCGATTCAGGCTTTCGGTCTGAAAGTGATTTCTGTGGGATTTCTCAATCCTGGGGACAAGCCCATCATCTGGCGCGGGCCCATGCTGCATCAAATCATGCGGCAGTTTCTGGGACTGGTGGAGTGGGGACAACTCGACTATCTGATTGTTGACCTGCCACCGGGGACGGGCGACATTGCGTTGTCGCTGGTGCAGACGGTGCCGTTGACGGGCGCGGTGGTGGTGTCGACTCCGTCGGACGTTTCGCTGCAGGATGCGCGCAAGGCGATTGAAATGTTTCGGCAGATGAAAGTGGATGTGGTGGGCGTGGTGGAGAATATGAGCTACTTCACTTGTCCGCACTGCCAGCATGAGGTGGACATCTTCTCGCGTGGCGGTGCGGAAAAGATGGCGGCGCAGTTTGGCGTGTCGTTCCTGGGCAACATCGCGCTTGATCCGGAAGTGCGCAAGTCTGGGGACGGCGGCAAGCCGGTGGTGCTCGAAGGCGAGAATTCGCCGCATGCCAAGTCGATTTACGAGTTCGCGCAGAGGGTGGCGGCGCGCACCGCGGAGATCAGGGCTAGCGCCCCGGCTAGCGTGATTCAGATTCAGTAACCCTGATAACTGCGATTCGGGTACCCCATCTTTCGGGCGCTTTTGTGCAAGGGTGCAGGTTTGGTTTTGAGGGTCGACTATCCCATCCTAGCCGCAAAGAACGCGGCTAGGATGGGGCACCCACGTTCGTTTTAGTTTTAAATCGGGTCAGCTGGAAGAGCGCACCCGGCTCGCGGTCTTTCAGTATCAGATCCGCCATCATCTCGCCTAGCGCGGGGCCGTGTTTGAAGCCGTGGCCTGAGCCTCCGCCTACGATCCACACATTTTCGTTTTGGGGATGGCGGTCGATGATGAAGTTGCTGTCGGGGGTCTGCTCGTATTGACAGACGCGCGTCTTGATCAGGGGCGCGTTTTTCAGGGCAGGGAAGCGGAAGGCGACGTATTCGCGGATGTCTTTTAGTGTGTCTTGGCTGACTACGCGCTCGCCATTGGTGGGATCGAAGGCTGGTCCGCGGGTGTCGTCGGCGATCTTGAATCCGCGGCGGGCGTCGCCTGAGATGGCGCCGGGGATGCCGTAGTAGAAATGTTTGCGATGATCGCCCCAGACGGGGAGATGCGCGTCGGTGAAGCGATCGTCTCCGGCGGGAGTGCCGAAGAAAAAAATATCCTGCTTCGTGGGTTGGATCAGGTTGCCGATGGTCCGCGGGAATAATTTGCCGAGCCAGGGGCCGCAAGCGAAGACATAGATATCGGCTTTGAAAGGCTGCGGGGAAGCCGAGTTGTTCGAAGCTGCAACCACAGGGGCTAAAGCCCGATCGGATTTCGCGCGGTTTACGCGGCCTTGAAGGGCCGCTCTTCCACGGACCCCTCCACGAAGAAGCCCGGATTCCAAGCCTCCACGAAGAAGCCCGGCTTCCAAGCCGTCACGAAGAAGACCGGTTTCCAAGCCGTCGGCGAGGACGGCGAGCTGGCGGTACTTGCCTCCGGCTGCCATGAACGCATCCACGACTGCCTGACAGCTGGCGCGAGCGTCGAGATATCCGCATTCGGGTTCGAAGATTGCCCACTCGATGCCTTCGAAGTTGATCTGCGGCCAGCGCTTCTTCAGTTGCGGCGCTGAGAGTTCCTGAAACTTGATTTTTGCCGCGCGCAGCGGCTCGATCGATCCGCGCTCGAAAGCGTCGTCGTGCTCCGGTACCATCCACAACACGCCGGTGCGATGCAGGAATTGGCGCTTCCAGCGGCGTTCGTATTTTGTCCAGAGCTTGAGGGCGCGGGCGGCCATTTCGGTGTAGGGCTGATCGGGACCGTAGGTGCCGCGCATGATGCGCGTCTCGCCGCCGGACGATGCCCTGGAATTGCCTGGGCCCCAGGCGTCGATTAGCGTGACGCGGGCGCCGCGATCGAGCAGTTGGAGGGCGGTCCAGCCGCCGAAGGCTCCGGCGCCGATGACTGCGATGTGGGGGCGGGATTTCATTCGACGAGATAGAGAATATCAGTAGCGTCTGGGTAAGCGGTCGGGTGTCTATCTTTCCGCTAATCTCCTCAGATTCCACTCGATCCCAACTTTGATCCAAAAGGCAAGCTCCTGCATCTAAAATAGTTAGGTAAAATGAATTGGAAGCGGTTTCTTCCCCCAGCCGGCGCCGCACGGACTGAGACAACTGAAATAATTGTTTATGCCTGCTGACCCTAATATCGGGAATCGCGAACGCGAAATTCTGACTGCGCTGGTGGAGACGTTTATCTCTACGGGCGAGCCGGTGGGTTCGCGCACGCTGGCGCGGTCGAATCGCGAGGGGCTGAGCCCGGCGTCGATTCGGAACGTGATGGCCGACTTGTCTGATGCTGGCTTTCTTGAACAGCCGCATGCCTCGGCGGGGCGCGTGCCTACGACGGAGGCGTATCGGTACTATGTTGAGCAGATTTCGGGTACGGCTCATTTGGCGCCGCAGGAAGAGAGCATGATTTCCGATTCGCTGGCGGGGATCACCGACGTGCAGGAGTTTATGGAACGGACCTCGCACGTGCTCTCGCTAATTTCGCGGAACGTGGGCGTCACCGTCGCGACTACCGGGCCGAAGAACGCGCTGGAGCATGTTTATTTCTCGCGGCTGGGCGAACAGAAAGTATTGGCCGTGCTGGTTACGCGTTCGGGCCTGGTGCGCGACCGCGTGCTGCGGCTTGATTTGTCGCAGTCGGAACTAGACTTGGCCGCACGCTACATCAACGAGAATTTCCGCGGCTGGACGATGGAGTCGATGCGTGTGGAACTGGCTCGGCGCCTGGAGCAGGAGCGCAGCGAATACGATCGGCTGATGAATTCGATCGAGCAGCTTTATAAACAAGGCGCACTGGCGGCTGAGCAGGGATCGCAGGTGGTGTTTGTCGAAGGAACCTCGAACCTCGTTACCGGCGATCAGGACCGGGAGCGGTTGCAGGAAATGCTCAAGACGCTGGAGGAGAAAGAAAAAGTTGTGCAGCTGCTGGGGGCGTATCTCGATGTGAAGCAGGAGGCCGTGCGAGTCGTGATTGGACTGGACCAGGCGCTGCCGTCGATGCAAAATTTTGTTTTGATTGGAGCGCCTGCGCACGCGGGAAACGAAGTGATGGGTTCGCTGGCAGTGATTGGGCCGACGCGGATGGATTATCAGCACACGATCACCGCGGTTTCGTATATCGCGCGGCTGTTTGACAAGATTTTGAATGAATCGGAGTGACGCACAACGTTGTTATTGAAGATGGCATTATGAAGAAAGCAAACGGAAAATCGGAAACGGAAATGGCGGGACTGGATCTGGAACACGAACTTCCTCCCGCGGACGGTGACGATCGCGACGTGGAATCGGCCGCCGGGGGTGCTGCGGCTGAAATCAACGGTCCTGCGGCAGAATTGCAAAAGCTGAAGGCTGAGCGCGATTCCTTGCTTGACCGCCTGGCGCGGGCGCAGGCCGAATTTGACAACGCTCGAAAACGCGCTGTGAAGGAGCAGCAGGACTTTCGCGAGTTCGCGGCGGCCGATGCGATCCGGCCACTGCTGCCGGTCCTTGACAGCTTCGAGCGCGCGCTGCAGGTGAAGTCGGAGCCGGGGGACTTCCGCAGCGGAGTGGAACTTATCTACAAGCAGTTGCAGGATGCGCTGGGGAAAATCGGTGTGCGCGCCATTCCCGCCAAGGGCGAGCCGTTCGATCCTCATGTGCACGAGGCGATCGAAATGGTCGAGACCTCTGATGCGGCGGATCACGAAGTGCTCGAGGAATTGCAGCGCGGATACAAACTCAAAGACCGGCTGCTGCGTCCGGCCATGGTGAAGGTCGCAAGGAATCCTTGAGGATTCGATCGCGCGTGAGATTCCAGTGCCCCAGCTTGCCCAGACTTTTTTCTTGAAGAGAGGTTGACTCTGACGACGAAATCGAAGCGCGACTATTACGAAGTGTTGGGGGTGAGCCGCACCGTCACGGAGGTGGAGCTTAAGAGCGCGTATCGCAAGCTCGCGCTGCAGTTTCATCCCGACCGCAATCCCAACAATCCGGATGCGGAAGAAAAATTCAAGGAAGTGAGCGAAGCCTATGCGGTGCTCGCCGACACCGACAAACGCTCGGTTTACGACCGCTACGGCCATGCGGGACTGGGTGGGGGATCGGGGCAGGGAGCGGGCTTCGATCCGACTGTGTTTCAGGACTTCAGCGACATCTTTGGAGAGTTTTTCGGATTCGGCGACATGTTTGGCGGTGGTGGCCGAGGCGGCAGCCGCAGCCGGGTGCAGCGCGGCGCCGACTTGCGTGAGGATCTGACTCTTGAGTTCGAAGAGGCATTTTTTGGGACCGAGTCGCAGGTTACGGTTCGCCGCCACGAGGCTTGCGGAGATTGCCGCGGATCAGGTTCCGCGCCGGGCAAGGGACCGACGACGTGCCGGTCTTGCAGTGGCCGCGGGCAAGTGCGCTACCAGCAGGGATTCTTCAGCATCGCGCGGACTTGTCCCGCCTGTCAGGGGACGGGGAATGTGATCACTGATCCGTGCCTGAAGTGCAAGGGCGAAGGTCGCATTCTGCGGCAGCGCACGGTTGACGCGAAAGTTCCCGCCGGCGTTGAGGACGGAACACGCATCCGATTTTCCGGTGGAGGCGAGGTTGGCGCATTCGGAGGTCCCGCCGGAGATTTGTATGTGGTGCTGCACGTGAAGGAGCATGCCTTCTTTGCGCGGGAAGGAAACGATTTGCACTGCGTGGTTCCTATCTCGGTGACACAGGCCGCGATGGGCGCGGAGATTCGCGTGCCCACCATGGAAGGCGAGCATAACCTGAAAATTCCGGATGGTACTCAACCGGGCGCAGTGTTTCGCGTCCGCGGAAAAGGTGTGCCTGTGCTGAATGGGCACGGCAAAGGTGATTTGTACGTTGAGGTTCGGGTGCAGGTTCCGACCAAGATCAACAAGCGCCAGAAAGAGTTGCTGCAGGAGCTTGACGCTCTCTCGAAAGTTGACAACCAGCCCTTGCTACGCTCGCTGCTCGGGAAGATGAAAGACATGTTCGGATAGCGGTGGATGTACTCCTCGCCCGCAATCGTCTCTCATGAGCCGACGCCGATGGATCGCCGAAGAATTCTCAGGTAACCAAGCTGCCCTGACTGGGGCGCACGCCGATCATCTCGTTCGCGTCCTGCGCGCTCGCGTCGGACAAGAATTCGATATCTCGACCGGTGGAGTGGTTCGGCGGGGAAGGATCGCGACTGTCCAGGACGACCGAGTTGAGTTCGAGCTGGGAGAAGAAGTGACGGCCGCACCTGTGCCTGACGTGACGCTGTTGCTCGCCGTTTTCAAGTTTGACCGCATGGAGTGGGCGATCGAGAAATGTACGGAACTGGGAGTCTCGCGTATTGTGCCGGTAATCGCGCGCCGCACGGACGCGCACCTGGCTTCGGCTGCGACAAAACGCGCCGACCGCTGGCGCAGGCTCGCGTTGCAGGCCGCCGAACAGTCGCGCCGGGCAGTCTCGCCCGAGATTGCGGCGCCCATTAAGCTGCAGGACGCAGTGAACGGGACGAATGTTGCCTCGCGCATTGTACTGGCGGAGTCGGAGGAACAGGTTCTGCTGCGCGATGTGCTCGCTTCGCGTCCCGAAGGAGAGATCGTGCTGGCGATCGGTCCCGAAGGGGGCTGGGTTGAGGACGAGCTGCAGTTGTTCCAGAGCGCGGCATGGATCTCTGCGTCTCTGGGTAACACAATTTTGCGGGCTGAAACTGCGGCGATCGCCGCTGTTGCGATCGCATTTTCCGAATTGAGTTAAGCTGGCCAAGGGCATCATGCCGGTGAGGGCGCCTCGATTATCTGCAGCGTGCAGGTCTTCAGCCGGCTCGCGTCCGCGGTGATATCCTGAGCTCAATGCCGTCTTCGAAAATCAGTTCTCGCCCCGCTCCATTTGTTCCCGACGATCGTCAGCGCGAAGCCATCGAGCACATTGATGGGCCCATGCTGGTGGTCGCGGGGGCGGGCACGGGCAAGACTTCCGTTCTCACGCATCGCATTGAGCGCCTGGTTCGCGACGAGCACGCTCAGCCCGACGAGATTCTCGCGCTCACCTACACGGTGAACGCAGCTCGAGAAATGCGGGAGCGCGTGGGTAAGTTGCTGGGCGGTGCGACCGTGAACGCCGCGACCTTTCACGATTACTGCCTTGACATGCTGAAGCGCGTCCACCAGAATTTTGGCGTCCTCGATGAGAAAGATCTGTGGATCTACCTGCGCCGCCGCATGCGCGAACTCCATCTCGAGTACTTTATTCGCGCCGCGAATATCGGGCAGTTTCTGAATGACCTGCTGGAGTTCGTGAGCCGCTGCCACGATGAACTGATCACGCCGGAAAAATACCGGCAGTACGTCGAGCGGCTGGAGCGGGGCGAGGTTCCCATGCCACGGGTCGCCAAGTCAAAGAATGTTCTTGATGACGCGGAGGTCCTGGGGCGATGCCGCGAGATTGCGCGCGTGTTCGAAACGATGGAGCGCTGGCTCCGCGAAGAGAATCTGGGCACCTTCGGCCACATGATCACACGCGCCCACGCCTTGCTGCACGGCGACGAAAATGTTTTGGCCGAGGCGCGGGCCAGGGCTCGATTCATCCTCGCCGACGAATTCCAGGACGCCAACTTCGCGCAGATTCGAATTCTCACCCGGCTCGCCGGCTCCGCAGGCAATCTCTTCGCGGTTGGTGATCCTGACCAGGCGATTTACCGTTTTCGCGGGGCCTCGAGCGCGGCCTTCGATTTGTTCCATCGAAATTTCCCTGGGGCGAAACAGGTGGCGCTGGAAAAGAATCGCCGTTCGACCACGCCGATCTTGCACAGCGCGTTTGCGTTAATCGACCAGAACCCGCCTGTGTTCGCCCGGGATGCGGATGGCGGCGTGGCACACCACCGCCAGCCGCTGCAGTCGGCCCGCGAAGAGGAAGCCGCAAAGTCGGGAACACAGCTTCCAAGCGCGCTGGTCTCGGTGGTCGTGCTCACCAGTCGGGACGCCGAGGGGCCGGACCTGGTCGCAGTCATCCGCGACGCGCAGAAGAAAATGAAGTGCAAATGGTCGGAATTCGGCGTGCTTTATCGCTCGCATTTTCATCGCGACGATGTGGTGCACGAACTCGCCAAGGCCGGGATTCCGTTCGTCATCGAGAGCATGGATATTTCGGATACTCCCGAGGTGCGTGACCTGTTCGCCTGCCTGAGCGCGATTGTTTCCGGCGGCGACGACGTGAGTCTGTTTCGAGTGGCGGCCTTGCCGGCATTTCACGTGAACCCAGAGGACCTTCGCCAGGTCATGCGGGCGATCGCGCGGAACAGTCGAGAAGGAAAGGTCGTGCCACTTTCGTCAGCGCTGGATCGAGTGGGCGGCGGGGCCGAGGTTCTGGCCGCGGTGCAGCATGCCCGGGAAGAGATCCGACGCAAGGAAGCGAAAGCTCGCGCGGCGCTCGACATCATCGTGAAGCAATTTGGGCTCGACGCCTGGTCGCCCGTTCTGCAGGCGGCGCTGCGCTTCGTAAGCGATTGGGAAACGAAGAAAGTCAACAAGACGACAGAATTGGAGGAACTGGTCGACTACCTCGGATATTTCCGCGAGGCGGGAGGCGTGATTCCGATGGAATCGAATGAAAGCGAGAACGCGGTTCGCCTGATGACCGTGCACGGGGCGAAGGGTCTCGAGTTTCCCCACGTCTTCATTCTTCGCGCGAATGCCAATTCGTTTCCCAGTTCATACAAGGAGACGCTGGTTGCGTTTCCCAGGGAGCTGCGCGACGAGGACTCCATCACCGAGGCTGACGACAAGACGCTCTATGGTCAGGAGGAGCGCCGGTTATTTTACGTCGCCATGACCCGCGCGCGCGACTCGCTGCACATTTATTCGAGGCAGGGAAGAGGCAAGACCAACAAGAATCCCGACGGATATATGCGGGAGTTGATCGAGAACAGGAGTTTGAGCGGATCGCTGACCGCGATTCCGGCGCGCGGGGCACAAACCAGCCTCGATATCTTTGCCGAAGCCTCCTTGACCTATCCCGCTGAATCGCAAACGAACTTGTGGTTCGAGCTGCCGGTGCTGGAAGGCTTGCAGTCGCGGCTGAGCGCGTCGGCCGTCGACACTTACGAGCGCTGCGGATTGCAGTTCAAGCTCGAGCGCGACTGGCGTTTGTCGGCCAAGCCTGCTGCCGCGATGCAGTATGGCGCAGCTATCCATCGCGTTCTGAAGACTTATTTCGATTCCATCGCTCTCGGACGACCGAAGACAGACGATGAACTCATCGACCTGTTCCGCCGCGATCTGGTTGATTCTAAGATTTTGGAACCTTACCAGCACGAACTGTACGAGAACCAAGGCGTGGAGCAACTGCGAGACTTCCTTGCTGCTGTTCGCTTGAGGACGCCACAAGTGCTGCATACCGAACAATCGTTTGAGATTCGGCTGGGAGAGACCGTCGTGGCCGGACGCATCGATCGCATCGATCAGCGACCGGACGGCAGCGTCGCAATCGTCGACTACAAGACTGGTAAGGCTCGCGATCAAGAAGACGCGGACGAGAGCCTGCAGTTGTCGCTCTATGCGATCGCGGCCCGGGAGAAATGGGGATACAACGTTGGCGCGCTGATTTTTTACAACCTGGAGGAGAACGTTCCGGTCGTCACGGCTCGTAGCGAGGGACAGCTGTTGGAGGCCCGCGGCCGTGTGGAAGCTGCCGCGCGGGGAATTGCCGCCGGCATGTTCGAGGCGAAGACGGGGATGCATTGCAACTTCTGTGCGTATCGGAGTTTGTGCCCGGAGAAGGAGAAGCGGATTCCACGGCGAGTGGAGGGCCGCGCCGGCCGGGTGAACTAGGCGGCTTTCGCTGCGCGATTCGCTGGCCAAAAAACTTAGGGGACGCTCTTGAGCGTCCCCTTTTTACTTCGTACTGAACTTTCTTAATGCTTTTTTTTCTTCTTTGCCTTTTTCTTGGTTGCCATTGTTCCTATTCTCCCTTCCATTTTTCATGGAAAATGTCGCAGCGGTGTTTTACTGCAACTAGTTGATGTATAGAGTTAATGAAAAATGAAGTCAAGAAAAAAATGATGATCGAAACGTGCAAGGTCGCGATACCAAAGTCACACTGAGAGAGTTTTTCTATGCAGAAGTCAACTAAATTCTTTCCGACTGCAGTGACCGCGCGAGCAATCTTGCGGCGAACGCATCGCGATCGTGAGTTGAAGTGGCGAACGGATGGGAGATTCACGTCGGTTCACGCTGCGAGATGAGTCATGAGCGTTCTCTTCCTCGTGCGACGCATTCTCGCAGTGCTGCATCTATAATGAGAACCGCGAAATCTTCGCGGGAGCTTGATTCATGGCCTCTTTTGACGATGTTGTCATCATCTCCGGCTGCCGCACGGCGGTCGGAAAATTTCAGGGCAGCCTTTCGGATTTCAGCGCGACGCAGCTTGGCGCCATCGCCGTGCGCGAAGCAGTGAAGCGCGCGGGCGTCGAGGTTGCGGAGATTGACGAGTGCATCATGGGCAACGTCGTGTCGGCCGGACTCGGTCAGAATCCGGCGCGACAGGCTGCGATCTTCAGCGGACTGTCTCCCGCAACAGGTGCCATGACAATCAACAAGGTTTGCGGCTCAGGATTGAAATCTGTTGCGCTGGCGGCACAGGCGGTGCAGACCGGAAACAGTTCTCTCGTTGTCGCGGGCGGCATGGAATCGATGACCAACGCTCCTTATCTTCTTCCACAGGCCCGCAAAGGATATCGACTCGGCAACGCGCAGATTGTCGACTCGATGGTGCACGATGGACTGTGGGACATTTACAACGACTACCACATGGGCATTACGGGCGAGAACGTTGCCGAGAAATATGGCATTACGCGCGAAGAGCAGGATCAGTTTGCATTGAACTCGCATCGCAAGGCACTGTCGGCGATCAAGGAATGCCGCTTCAAGTCGCAGATCGTTCCGGTGGAGATTCCTGCGAAGAAGAAGGGCGCGGCACCGACCATTTTCGACAAGGACGAAAGTCCCCGCGAGGACACGACGATTGAAGTGTTGCGTGCGCTGAAACCGGCGTTTAAGAAAGACGGCACTGTGACTGCTGGCAACGCGCCTGGGGTGAATGACGGCGCCGCCGCGTTGGTTGTGACCAGCGCCAAGCGCGCGGCGGAACTTGGTGCGAAGCCCATGGTGCGCATTGTGGCACAGGCGACCAGCGGCGTCGAACCGAAGTGGGTGATGATGGCTCCGGTGGGAGCGGTGCGCACCATCTGGGAGAAGACTGGATGGAAGAACGAAGACGTCGATCTTTATGAACTGAACGAAGCTTTCTCAGTGCAGGCGCTGGGAGTGATGCGAGAGTTGGGATTGAATCCTGACAAGGTTAATGTGAACGGCGGGGCTGTGGCGATTGGGCATCCCATCGGCGCGAGCGGGGCGCGGGTGCTGGTCACGCTGATTTATGAAATGATTCGACGCGATGTGAAGCGGGGGATTGCTGCGCTGTGTCTCGGCGGAGGGAATGCGGTGGCGATGGCGGTTGAGCGTTAGAAGAATTCGGGTGGGCTTACCCCACCGCGGAGATCGGGAGCGTCACGGTGAATATCGATCCGCCTTCGGGTGAGTTGGTGGCTTCCACGCTGCCGTTGTGTTCCTTCATCACCGACTTGCAAATGCTCAAACCCAACCCCGTGCCGCGGCCCGGCCGCTTGGTCGTATAAAAGGGATCAAAGATGCTGGCCAGATTTTCTTTCGGAATTCCGGGGCCATCGTCGTGAAAGCTTACCCAGACCGAATTGTCGCCTTTGCCCAAACGAATGCGGAGCGTGCCTTTATCGCGGGACTCGCGGATCGCCTGCTCGGCGTTCACGATCAGGTTCAGAAACACCTGCATCAGCTGATGGGGATCGCCTAAGGCGTAGGGCACGCCGGCTTCTTTCAGAAAATCGACAGTGATGTTGTTCTTGCGCAACGAATACGCATGCAGGTTCAGCGTGCGCTCGACGACTTCGACCAGGTTGATGCGGCTCTTACCGGGCGCGGGCGGGCGCGAGAAATAGGTGAGGTTCTGCACAATCTCTGCCGCCCGTCGCGCCTGCTGCTGCAGCATGGCCAGTTGCTTGCGCGAGGTTTCGTTGGTCTCCGTGTCCTGCAAGAGTTCGCTGACGCCCATGATGCTGGTCAAAGGATTGTTGAGTTCGTGGGCGACACCGCCGATCATGGCGCCCATGGCAGCCAGGCGCTCGCTCTGGACGACTTGCTGTTCCAGTTTTCGTTCGACGGTAATGTCGCGCACCGAAATTATCACGCCGCTGGTTTTTCCTTCGGCGTCGACGAGGCGGCTGCCCGCTGCGCGCATGGTGCGCCAGACGCCATCGCGATGCTTTGCCCCGTATTCCGCCGACGCAAACGCTTCTTTTCCGGAAACAACTGCGTGATAGAGGGCCGCCAACTCGGGTGAGTGATCGTCGAGCTCGGAAATCTTTTTTCCCAACATATCTTGAGGCTGGAAACCGAGAAGATCGCGAGACCGCGCACTGACGAACGTGTAACGCTCTTCCAGGTCGACGACCAGAATGAGATCCGGGAAGCTTTCCAGCAAACGCCGGCGGAATTCTTCCTGCTGCGCCAGTTGCTGTTCCATCTTCCGCTTTTCCGTGATGTCGACCAGCGTTCCCTGGTAGCGGATAATGTTGCCGGACGTATCCCACACCGCGCGCGAAGAGTCCAGAAAGACGGCGGCGGTTCCATCTTTGCGACGCAATTTGACCTCACGGGTGCGAACGCCTCCGCGGTCGTCAACCGCGCGCCCCAGCACGGGCTGGCCGGGATCAAAATTCATGGCCGCCGGGGCGGTCGCGAGGAGGTCTCCCTTCTCGGCATAGCCCAGCATGCTTACGAGCGCCGGGTTGGCGTCCAGCAAATGTCCCTCGGGCGTGCTGAAGTAGACGCCTTCCTGCAGGGTCTCGAACAACTCGGTGAAGCGCATTTCTTTCTCGCGCTGCTCGGTTACGTCGCGGCCCAGCAGGCTGGCGCCGACAACTTCATCGCCTTTGATGATGCCGTTCAACACGCACTCAAAATAAAGAGGCCGCGAGCTGTTCTTCAGGCGGATGCGGACCGTCCCAGACCATCGTCTCTTTTCCAGAAAGCGCCCCAAGCCGCGCTCCACATCCGCTTGCGTGGGCTCCTCGACCAAATCGTAGACTTTGCGGCCTACCAGTTCGGTATAAGTCATCCCAGTCAACTCGGTGATGCGCCGGTTGACGGTGCGCAGTGTGCCGTCGAGCGAAACCGCGCACGCGGGGTCATCAAAGGAATCGATCAGCTCTTTGAAGTTGCGCTGGGAGCGCAGGATGACCTGGCTGAGCTGGTCGAGCTGTTCTTCTGAAGGCGCTGCGCCCACGTGCTGCAGACCGCGCAGTAGTCCTTTCAGTTCGCTCACTTCGCGGCGCCGCCCGTAGGCGTAGACCGCGAACAGGATGGATAGAATCAGCACCCCAATCGGAATCGCGCGAAGCGAATACGGGACGCTCTCCAACCGCTCCCACAGTAACGCTGCCAGGGCGACCGACAGGAAGACCAGAAACAGCAGAACCCATCGCCATAATTGCGATTCTTCCTGCTCCAGATTTCCGGGAGGGCGAGGCGCGGGTGAAGGGTTCAAGGGGTCTGTCGTCATGGGGGATTGCCGAACTCAAAGCCGTTTCTATTCTATATGGGGTCTGAGAATCAAGTGCATGGTAGGACCTCCGGGTCGGTTCAACATGGGTAACTTTGGTTAGTAAGTGGTTAGTGACGCTCTCCGCGGTCGGCGGCGCGTGAAACTGCGACAGAAAGAGCCTTTTTCCACAGCCGAAGGTGACATCCGTCACAGCCAACTATCCGTCCGCATGCGTAAGGTAGGTATCTGGCACAGGAGGACTTCGTGTGTCCCGCCCGGCGGGTGCCCCATGTCTCACGTTTGTTGAGAGAACTGGGGAGTTAGCTCATGCTCTATAAGACTCTCAGCGCCGCCGTCTACGGCATCGATGCCAACATTATTCAGGTGGAAGTCGATTGCTCGGGCATCAAGTGCGATCAGGACCATTTTCACACCGTCGGGCTGCCTGACGCCGCCGTTCGGGAGAGCCGCGATCGCGTTCGTGCCGCGCTGAAGAACTGCGGCTACGACATCCCACCGACGCATATCACGATTAATCTGGCCCCGGCGGACATCAAGAAAGAAGGCTCCGGATTCGACCTGCCCATGGCTTTGGGCATTGTGGGAGCTTACGGCGGGCTCACCAAAAAAGATATGACGGACTGTCTGTTTGTCGGCGAACTGTCGCTCGACGGCGGTGTACGCGGGGTCCGGGGCGCGCTGCCCATTGCTATTGAAGCCCGGGGCAAGAAAATCGCCCGCCTGGTCGTGCCTGAGGCTAATGCCAAAGAGGCCGCCATGGTGTCTGGCCTGGACGTTTACCCGGTGCGCTCGCTGCTCGACGTGATCCACTTCGTGAACTCGGGCAATGGCATCGTGCCGATTAAATCCGACGGCGACTCGCTGCTGCGCGAGTCGCAGCAATTCTTCGTCGATTTCAAAGACGTGCGCGGCCAGCAGACCGCCAAACGGGCCATCGAGATTGCCTGCGCCGGAGGACATAACATCCTCATGATTGGCCCGCCTGGCTCCGGCAAGACGATGCTGGCTAAGCGCATGCCGACGATTTTGCCGCCGTTTACGTTTGAAGAGGCGCTGGAGACGACCAAGATCCACAGCGTGGCGGGAGTGCTCGATCAGGGCAGTGGTCTGGTGGGAACGCGGCCTTACCGCTCGCCGCACCATACGATTTCCGATGCCGGCCTGATCGGCGGAGGGGCCATCCCGCGGCCGGGCGAAGTTTCGCTGGCCCACAACGGCCTGCTTTTTCTCGACGAGCTTCCGGAATTTCCCCGCAACGTGCTGGAAGTTCTCCGCCAGCCGCTGGAGGATGGCACGGTCTCGATTGCGCGTGCCTCGATGTCGCTGACGTTTCCTGCGCGATTCATGCTGGCCGCCGCGATGAATCCTTGCCCGTGCGGATTCCACAACGACCGCACGCGCGACTGCCAGTGTACGACGCCGATGATTCAGCGCTACGTGTCGAAGATTTCGGGCCCGCTGATGGACCGCATCGATATCCACATTGACGTTCCGGCGGTGAACTACAAGGAGATGCGCTCGACGAACGAACCGGAAAGTTCCGCCAAGATTCGCGAGCGGGTCATCCGCGCACGGAAAAAACAGCTCGAACGCTTCGCCACCTCTCGCGAGAAACTCTACTGCAACGCCCAGATGCACTCCCGCCATATCCGGACATTTTGTGAACTGTCGGCGGACTGCGAACGACTGCTGGAACGGGCCATGACCCAGCAGGGCCTGAGCGCCCGGGCCCACGATCGCATCCTGAAAGTCGCCCGCACGGTTGCCGACCTGGAGGACGCGCCGAACCTGGAGCCCAAGCACATTGCCGAGGCGATTCAGTACCGCAGCCTGGACCGCACGTATTGGGCGTGAGAAGTCGAGTCTGTGTGCGCCGCTGACAGTGGAGCGCGCGCTACTACACTCAACATACTGATCCGGCGTCTCAACTTTACAGTGACTACCCTATTTTTATCTCGACGTTAGTTCGATACATTTTCGCTAACTTGGCAGGTACTTCGGGGGAGGGACTTGTCACGGATGGGGAGCACCCCTCGAGCGCCGGCCAGCGTAGAGAATGTTGCTCCCCTTCTTGCTTTGGTTCTCTTCGGTGGTCATCGAGCCAAGGCACATCGCCGAAGCGATTCAGTACTACGGCTTGGACTGTGCGTACTGGGCGTGGGAGCCTGACCAATGTGCACGGCACGACTCAGCCACAGCGCAACCGGAGTGCCCGATTTTTCGTCTCCTGCGAGAAGTGCGGCTTTTGAGGGCCAGCTCTAGAATCCCTTGGCTTTGAGCATGACGTCGAGATCTTCCGGATGCAGGGCGCGCACCATGGCCTCTTCGCGGGTCAGGTCATTTTGAAAGACCAGCTGCGCCAGGGATTCTTCCAGTGTGAACGAGCCTTGCTTGCGGGTGATGGTGATTTCCTGCTGCAAGTGCTGCAGGGCGTTCTTGCGGATATGTTGCCGGGCGCCGTAGCCGACCATGAGCAGTTCCGCCGCCGGGACGCGGCCGCCGTTACGCCGCGGGATCAGGGTCTGGGTCAACATGGCGGCCAAGGCCATCGCCATCTCGGCGCGAATGGAGTGCTGGCGTTCCTGCGGGAACGAGTCGGCGATGCGAGAAACCGTCGAGGCTGCGTCGGTGGTATGCAGGGTTGTGAAAACAAGATGCCCGGTCTCCGCGGCTGAGAGCGCGATTCGTGCCGTTTCCGGATCGCGCATCTCGCCGACGACAATTACGTCCGGCGCCTGACGCATTGCCGCGCGCAGCGCGGTGGGGAAGTCCGGAGCGTCGATTCCGATCTCGACTTGCTCAATCACGCTCAGGTTGTGGGTGTGCTCGTACTCGATGGGATCTTCGATCGTGACAATGTGGCGGGCTTCGCGCTGGTTGATCTCGTTGACCAGCGCCGCCAGAGTTGTGGTCTTGCCCGAGCCGGTCGCTCCGCCAATGATGACGAGGCCGCGCTGCAACTTGGCCAGGGCCGTGACTCCTGCCGGCAGGCGAAGGTCGCCGATCGCCGGAATTTTCGTGGGCAGCGCGCGCACAGTTGCCGCTGCGCGCCCTCGCTCATGATGCAGATTGATGCGGAAGCGCCCTAGCCCATCGACTCGATGCGACGAGTCTGCAATGTGGCGTTCCTCGTAGTCTCGGCGGGCGTGCGGGGCCAGAGCCGGCAGCACGGCCGACTCGATTTCGTCTCCGGTGAGGGGGCCGTCGCCGATGACGACAAGAGTTCCCTCTACGCGGATGGACGCGGGTGCCTGCGGCACCAGGAGCAGGTCGCTGCCCTTGCGCGAAGCGAGCTGCTCCAGCCATGAGTTGAGCTGGTCCGAGGCTTGAGTTCGGGTTCCCGGATGAATGAGTTGAACGCGGGCTGGATTGGGTTCGGCGGTCATTGTTCTAGCTTGGATGCAATTTTCTAGCTTGGATGCAATCCGCCCTGTCTGCGAGGCGATTCGAGTTACGCGCGCGCTCTACTAAACGCTTGACCTCTGCCCGGCGCAAGGATAGCCTCCCGACGACGCCCTGTTGTTAACCTTATCAGGAGGCTTCGCATGGTTCCGCTCTCCGCTCTCTGGCTGCCGATCGTACTGTCGGCGGTCATCGTATTCGTGGCTAGTTCCGTCATGCACATGGTGCTGCCTTATCACAAAAGTGATTACCAGAAACTGCCCGACGAGGACAAAGTCCTGCCTGTCCTGCGAGCCGCGGGCCTGAAGCGTGGACTCTATATCTTTCCTTTCACTACGCACAAAGATATGAAGTCGCCGGAAGTCATCGAAAAATATAATCAGGGACCGGTCGGGATGATGACCGTTTTCCCTAGCGGTCCGCCGGTGATGCCGAAATTTCTGGGCCTGTGGCTGGGCTATTGCCTCGTCATTGGTTTCTTCGTCGCATATCTCGCGGCGCATACGGTTGTGCCGGGGGCCGATTATTTACGCGTTTTTCGCGTTGTGGGGACGGCTGCGTTCCTGGGTTACGGCCTGGGGAATATTAGCAACGGCATCTGGAAGGGACAGACCTGGAGCGTTACCCTGAAGGAAGCGATTGACGGACTGGTCTATGCTCTACTGACCGCGGGCACGTTCGGCTGGCTGTGGCCACGCTAAGACACATAGGGATAGCCGCAGCTTGCCTGCCGGAGTCGCTTTTCACTCGTAGCGCAGCGCCGTCATCGGATCAACTTTGGAAGCCCGACGAGCGGGAATGTAGCACGCCAGGAGCGCCACGAGAATCAGGAGTAGGGCGACGGCCGCAAAGGTAAGCGGATCGGTCGGACTCAATCCGAATAGGAAGGACTGCAAGGTGCGGGTCAGGCCGAGTGCTCCGGCGATTCCGATGGCTACACCAATCACCGCGGTTGCCAGGCCTTGCCGCAGCACCATGCGGAGGACGTTGGCTCGAGTCGCGCCCAGCGCGATCCTGGTGCCTAACTCTGCGGTGCGCCGGGCGACCGAATAGGCCATCACGCCATAGAGGCCGGCAACCGCCAGCAGAAGCGCCGTCGCCGCGAATGCGCCCAACAGGATCAAGTTGAATCGTCTCGATTGCAGAGAAAGCGCGGACACTTCGGCGAAGGTGCCGATGATGGGCGGAACATTGGGGTCGAGTTCGCGCACGATCTGGCGGGCGGATGAAATGACCGCCGAGGGATCGGTCGCCGAACGCAGCACTGCGACAAAATTCGAAGTAGCTTGCGGACGCTGGCGGTAGTTCACATAGACGATTGGGCCGGTGGGCTTTTCCAGACTGTCTTCATGGACGTCGGCGACCACGCCCACGATGGTCAGCGGGCGCAGATCGCCGTCCATGTTGCCAAACTCGAGCCTGTGACCGATCGGATCCTGTCCCGGCCATTGTTCCCGCGCCAGAGACTGGCTGATAACGGCCACATGCGGCGCGTCCATGGTGTCGCTATCGTCGAACAACCGGCCTTGCAGGAGAGGAATTCCCAGCACGCGAAAGTATCCTTCACTGACCGGGCAGTACTCTCCGTAGCCGGTGCGCGCATCGTGAATCCAGGTTCCCCAGTCGTCCAGTGAGCGCGGAGGTTGTGCGGCCGGGGTCATTATGGCGTACGTTCCATCGGCGAGTCCTGATGTCAGCGGCAATGTGGCTGCACCACCTGTGTCTTCGACGCCCGGGATGTGGCTTAACCGCGCCAGTAACTCACTCAGGAATTGTGCGCGGGCCCGGCGTGCAGCGTCGGGAGCGAAGGACAGCGCCAGATCGACGGTGACGATGTGATCGGTGCGGAAGCCGGGATCGATGGAAAGAACCTGCAACAGGCTGCGACCGAGCAGTCCCGCGCCGGTCAGCAATACGAGGGTGATTGCCAACTGTCCGGCGATAATGGCGCGGCCCACTCGCTGGCTGCGGCGCGAACTGGTCTGCGAACGGCCTTGTTCGCCGAGCGCGCGCTGCACATCCCCTGAAGTCGCACGGGCAACGCTGAACAGTCCGAGCCCGAGCGCGACGACCAGACAAATTCCGAACGCAAAAAACAAGACTGGTAAAGAAATGGGCGCGTCCTCGAAACGAGGCATTTCCGGCGGAGCCAACTGCAGCAGAGCGATTACTCCCCAGCGTGCGATCAGTACGCCAAACACTCCGCCCGCGAGCGACAGGACGAGCGATTCGGTCAGAAACTGCCGCGCGAGTCTTCCCCGGCCGGCGCCGACGGCAGCGCGGATCGCGAGTTCGCGCTCTCTGGTCGAAGCCTGCGCCAGAAGCAGGTTGGCCACGTTGGCGCACGCGATCAGCAACAGGAAACCGACCGCACCGACCAGAATCAGCAATGCTGGGCGCACGCTGCCAGTCATTGCTTCCTGCAACTGCACCATCGCGACGTCGGTCATGTCGACGTCTCGTCCAAACTGTTGCTTGATCTGGCGGGCGATGACCGTCAATTCCGCCTGCGCTTGCACCGGATCAATGCCGTCGCGCAGCCGGCCTACGACTTGCCAGTTGTGCGCCGTGCGGCTGGGCAGCCGCTCCCAGAGTTCTCGCGGGACCCATATTTCAGCCTGTTCGGGGAAGCGGAATCCTGCCGGCAGCACTCCGATGACCGACACCGGCTGATTCAGGATTGTGAGTTTGACCGCGGAGAGATCGCGGGCGCTGCCCAACTCCTGCGTCCAATATCCGTAACTTACCAGCGCAACCGGCGCCGCTCCGAAACGATGATTCTCGGCAAGAAAGCCGCGCCCCAACACTGGCTGAACCCGCATCAGGGGAAAGAAATCCTGGGAAACCGAGGAGACGATCGTTCGCGTCGGTTCGGCCCCGCCCGAGACGGACTCCTCTCCCACTCCAAATTCCGCCAACCCCTCCAACGAATGATTCTGTGAGCGGATGTCTTCAAAGTTCGGGTCGGTGAAATGCACGCGGTGGCCGTGATCATTCACTTCCCAGAGTTGCACGATCTGGTTCGGATGATCGTAGGGCAGCGGCCGCAAGAGCACGCCGTATACGACGCCAAAGATCGCGGTCGTCGCCCCGATCCCCAGCGCCAACGTGAAGACCGTGACAAAGGTGAAGCCCGGAGTCTTCCGCAAAACCCGCAGCGCGTAGCGAAAGTCCTGAATCATGGTTTCCATAAGGATGAACTCCTGGCGGGGGATTGGCGGGACCGGTCAAGCATCCGTAGCAGATCGAGTACCAGAAGCCGGTAACCTTTCTATACTGAGAACAAAGGATATGCCGTGCTCGGTAGTGTGCTGCCCCGTCCGTTCGCGGACTGAGTTGGTCGGAACCGGACAAGCGGATTGGTAAGCTGGACCGTTAACCTCCGGTGGATTTCAAGTCGCTTTGAAAATTCATCGCACGCCCCATTTTTATTCGACGCTAAGTTGTTGATTACAAAACGCAAGGTGACAAGCTGCGATGTTGGGGGGTACCACTCTGGGATCAGGACGGAGCCCGAACCTGCCAGATTGACAAATAATTACTTGACCTCCTCTGGCGTTGCGGCTAGATTAGACAGTTCCAGGTACATCCGGAAGCTTCTGGGCCGTTTTTGTATTGCCTGCGCCTGAGAAGCCAAGCCCAGAAAATTGAGCATCTTCGGGGGCCTGTCACGCATCTATTCAAAGTGAGTTTTACGCGATTCTCTTGTTAACAACCTGTTGGGAATCAGTGACTTAGATCGAAGTGTGGGGTTCGAGTCACCATCCTGAACGGAAGGACGAAAGCGCGAGACCACCATCATAAAAGTAAGGAGAAAGAAAGCACATGCGCTCTGATCGTGTGTTTGATGCTTTACAGACCCTGCGGAACCGGTATATGCTGTGTCAGCTTGCCTCCAAGGCCACGCGGAAATTCCACCGGCCCAGCACCAGAATCCAGGAAACGATGAACGGTGTGTTGGATCGAATCGCTGGCGCGGATCGGCAAGAAGTGTTGTCGGAACCAGAGAATTTTGCTGAGGCACAACGGCGGGCTGCTTAACCCAGCCCCGCCTTCCTGCCTGGTGCTAGTTGCGTCTTCCCTGCGTCCCCTCCTTTTGAAAATCTCCCGTAGACACTAACGAACAAGCCTTAGTGCACGGGTTCAGGTGAATCATGACCATTGCTGAACTGAAAGAAAAGAACATCACTGAGCTGACCAAGATCGCAAGGACCTTGGACTTGCCCGGTGCCAGCGGTATGCGCAAGCAGGACTTGATCTTTAAAATCCTGCAGGCGCAGAGTGAAAAAGAAGGCCACATTTTTGCCGAAGGCGTGCTCGAAATTCTGCCCGACGGCTACGGTTTTCTGCGCTCTCCCGATTACAACTACCTTCCGGGCCCCGACGACATCTATGTCTCGCCCTCGCAAATCCGGAAATTCGATCTCAAGACCGGCGATACAATCAGCGGCCAGGTGCGACCTCCGCACGAGGGCGAAAAGTATTTCGCGCTGGTGAAGATTGAAGCCGTCAACTTCGAATCGCCCGACGAGGCCCGCAACAAGATCCTGTTCGACAATCTGACGCCCCTTTATCCCCAGGAGCGCCTGAAGCTTGAGACTACGCGCGAGAACGCCAGCGCCCGCGTCATGGACTTGCTTACGCCGCTTGGCAAAGGGCAGCGCGGACTGATCGTTTCTCCGCCGCGAGCTGGCAAGACCATGCTGCTGCAGAATGTTGCCAATTCGATTACGGCGAATCATCCTGAAGTTGTGCTGATGGTGCTGCTCATCGACGAGCGCCCCGAAGAAGTGACTGATATGCAGCGCTCGGTTAAAGGCGAAGTGATTTCGTCGACATTCGACGAGCCCGCTGCCCGACACGTGCAAGTTGCCGAAATGGTGATCGAAAAGGCGAAACGCCTGGTTGAGCACAAACGCGACGTCGTGATCTTGCTCGATTCGATCACGCGTCTCGCGCGCGCTTACAACACAATTGTTCCGCCCTCGGGCAAAGTTCTCTCCGGCGGCGTCGACTCGAACGCCCTGCAGCGGCCGAAACGTTTCTTCGGGTCGGCTCGCAATATTGAAGAAGGCGGGTCGCTGACGATCATCGCGACAGCGCTGATCGACACCGGGTCTCGGATGGATGACGTGATCTTTGAAGAGTTCAAAGGCACGGGCAATTCGGAAATCATTCTTGAGCGGAAGCTGGTCGACAAGCGCGTGTTCCCGGCGATCGACATTCAACGCTCCGGCACGCGTAAGGAAGAACTGCTCATCCCGAAAGAAGACTTGCAGCGCATCTGGGTTCTGCGCAAGGTGCTGAACCCGCTGTCGCCCGTCGAAGCTATGGAACTGCTGGTCGAGCGTCTCAACAAGACCAAGGCCAACGCGGAGTTTCTGGCGAACATGAGCTCGCTGTAGACATTTATCCCCGGACGCGTTCGTCCGGGGCGCGCGCTACCTCGCGAGGGCAGGCTGCGGGTACGCCCTTACGTAACATCTCTGTATTGTCCCTCTGCGCGTTTGTAGTTAATTCTTTTTTCCCGCGAAGTATAATTCCCCAGAGCAGTGCTCGCCGACTCTCAGCGAGGTAACCGTGCGATCCCGATTCGCTGCCTGGATGTTCGTTCTGTGCCTGTGTATCTTGCTCGGTTTCGCGCCGAACGCGAGTGCACAACGGCAATCGACGCAGCCCCCGCCGCCAGTCCGGGGAGATCCCAGTCAGCCCCCTGTCACTAACGCGGAGGATGCCCAGGAACGCATCGTCGCAGAGATGGCCAAGAAAGCCGCCAAGGAGCGTGCCGCCGCGCTCAAGAGTGATACGGACAAATTGCTGAAGCTGTCGGTCGAACTCAAGCAGTCCGTGGACAAGTCCGACGAAAACGTTCTCTCGCTCGACGTGATTAAGAAGGCGGAGGAGATCGAGAAACTGGCGCGGAGCGTGAAAGAGAAAATGAAGGGGCCGAACTAAAGGGCGCGAGGGCGTCACCGCGAATTCGAGGACGCAGAGAATGCAGCGTCTTAGGCTTGTGATTTCTTTCTTCCGATAACGTAAAACGAACACTTCAACTCATCCTGCAACTTGAGCGTGCCGCCGGCGATCTGTGCCACCGTGATCCCGTAATCGGTCTGCAGGACTGTAAACTCTCCATAGGCGCGGAAGCTGTCGACGCCAAAGGCCACCTGCGCCGCAAATGATTGGTGGTTGCTGATGCCGTGCAGGGTCAACCGACCTTTGATGCTGCATTGAAAAAGCGATTCCTTTTGCCTCTTTGCTTCGATCGCAGAACTCTCAAAGGTGAATTCCGGGAACCTTTCGATGTCCAAGACCTCCTCATACATCACACGGTGAAGTTGGCGCCGGTCGTCTCGGCTCAGTTCATCCAAGACCTCCAACGATCCCGTTTTCGCTCGAATCGAAACGTGCGCATCCTCGACGGAGTCGGGCACAAACTGAACCTCGCCCTCCCAATCTCGGACTGCAATCTTCGGGCTATGCGCCACAACTGAAATCAGCCCACTGGCGAACGCCTGAATCGTGAATTGGCTGGCTCGCTTGTCGATTGCGTACTGTACAGCGCCCACCCCGACTCCAGATTGCGCCATAAGCAGAGGTTCTCCTTCGGACTGTGTGGATGATAGCGGCAAAGGGTTCGACTCGAAGGGGAGGTTCTGCTTCTTGTTACGAAATCCGAACTGACGGTCCCAATGACTCAGCCCTGGAAGGGTTGTCCGTGCCGCACGGGCTTCGCGGTACTTCTGCACCGAAACTCCTGCTCGCTGCTTGGGTTTGCATCCCTAGCCGCGGAATGCGGCCGGAGGAAAAGAGTATGAAACGAGCGATTGCTGGAGTTCTCTTGCTGGTAGCGATGAGTGTGGCGCCCGCATTGGCCTGGGACGGGGACCGCGGCTTGCGCCGCGACATTCGGCACGACGACGCGAGGATCGCACACGACCGGCGCGAGTTGCGCCGCGATCTGTACCGCGGAAATAATGCGGCTGCACGCCACGAGCGCCGGGAACTGCGTCGCGAATACCGTGACGTCAATCGCGACCGCCGGGAACTGGGCTGGCGCTAGAGCGGGTAAACGCCGACTCAAGCGAGAGCCGCGAGGCGGTGGAAAAATGCAGCCCACGGCGCGAGCCGTGGGTTTTGCAGCGGTAACGTCAACGAGCCTTGCAGGGGCGAAAGAACAGCGTCATGAGTCAACAAAAACGCCATCCGGATCGCTCCGGATGGCGTGTCGATGTTTCGGTGTTTTCTACTCCGCGCCCTGCTTGATCCGCATGCTGTAGAACGAACGGTAGACGAATGTAAACGACACTACGAAGAACGCCAGGGCCAGCACCCGCGTGAGTGTTGTCCCCTGATCCGCTGCCAGCTTCACCGCCAGTTCCACCGCCAGCAGGCCAAACAGCGTGGTGAACTTGATCACCGGATTCAGCGCTACCGACGACGTGTCTTTGAACGGATCGCCGACTGTATCGCCGATCACTGTCGCATCGTGCAGCGGCGTGCCTTTTTGCTTCATTTCGACTTCCACGATTTTTTTGGCGTTGTCCCAGGCGGCGCCGGCGTTGGCCATAAAAATCGCCTGGTAGAGACCGAAGATCGCGATGGAAATCAGATAGCCGACGAAGTAAAAGGGATCGACGAAGGCGAAAGCCAGCGTGCCGAAGAATACTGCAATGAAGATGTTCAACATGCCCTTCTGCGCATACTTCGTGCAGATCTCGACGACTTTCTTACTGTCGGCGATGGAGGCCTTCTCGACGCCTTCGAGTTTAATGTTGGCTTTAATGAACTCGACGGCCCGGTAAGCGCCGGTGGTCACCGCCTGCGTGGAAGCGCCAGTGAACCAGTAGATCATTGCTCCGCCGGTGATGAGTCCCAGGAAAAATGGTGCGTACAGCAGTGAGAGTTTCTGCACGCTTTCGACGTTAGTGAGTCCGTTGGTCAACGCCATGATGATGGAGAAAATCATCGTGGTGGCGCCTACCACAGCGGTGCCGATCAAGACTGGCTTAGCCGTCGCTTTGAATGTGTTTCCCGCGCCGTCATTGGCTTCGAGCAAGTGTTTGGCGCGCTCGAAATCGACGCTCATGTTGAAATCTTTCTTGATCTCAGCCTGCACGTTGGGTACGGCTTCGATCAGAGAAAGTTCGTATACCGACTGCGCGTTGTCGGTGACTGGACCGTAGGAATCCACGGCAATCGTGACCGGCCCCATGCCCAGGAATCCAAACGCGACCAGGCCAAACGCGAACACCGCCGGAGCGAGCATTCCGGCCGCCAGCGCCAGGCCCATCGTGCTCATGTAATAGGCAACTGCCATCAGCATCATCATGGCCAGGCCGAGATAGTAGCCGGAGAAGTTTCCGGCCACGAATCCCGAGAGAATGCCGAGCGAGGCTCCACCTTCCTGCGCCGAGACCACAACTTCTTTCACGTGTCGCGATTCGGTGGAAGTGAAAGCCTTGACCAGCTCCGGAATCAGGGCGCCCGCCAGTGTGCCGCAGGAAATAATTGTGGCCAGCTTCCACCACTGCGAGCCGTCGGCGCCGAGGGTGGGAATGATGAAGTAGGAAATCACATAGGTGATGGCGATTGAGATGATCGACGTGAGCCAGACCAGCGAAGTGAGCGGCGCTTCGAAGTTCATCTCGTTGGCCGACCCGTACTTCGCTTTAGCAATCGCGCCGTTGATGAAATAGGACAACGCGCTCGATACCAGCATCATTACACGCATCACGAAGATCCACACCAGCAACTGTACTTGCACGCTGGGATCTTTTACGCCCAGAAGAATGAAGGTGATCAGCGCGACTCCGGTCACGCCGTAAGTTTCAAATCCGTCGGCCGAGGGGCCGACCGAATCGCCGGCATTGTCGCCGGTGCAGTCGGCAATCACGCCGGGGTTGCGCGCGTCATCTTCTTTAATCTTGAAGACGATCTTCATCAGGTCGGAGCCGATGTCGGCGATCTTGGTAAAGATGCCGCCCGCGATGCGCAGCGCTGCCGCGCCGAGCGACTCGCCGATGGCGAAGCCGATGAAGCACGGTCCTGCATAGTCGCCGGGAATGAACAGCAGAATGAAGAGCATGATCAGCAGTTCCACGCTGATCAGCATCATCCCGATGCTCATGCCCGCCTCCAGCGGAATCTGATAGACCGGATACGGCTTGCCGGGCAGGGAAGCGAACGCCGTTCGCGAATTGGCGAATGTGTTCACGCGAATTCCGAACCACGCGACGCCATAGCTGCCTGCGATGCCCACCAAGCTGAACCCGAGAATAATCGGTAGGGTTAGGGCCACTGATTTTCCCGGCACCGGCGAGAGCCAGCCGAAGTATGCTGCGATGATGACCGCAATAAACGCCCACAGAAACAGGATGAACTTGCCCTGCGTTACCAGATAAGTCTTGCAGGTTTCGTAAATCAGTTCGGAGATTTCGCGCATGGAGCGATGCACGGGCAGGTTCTTCAGGCGCATGTAGATCGCCATGCCAAAGCCTAGTCCGAACAGGCAGAACAGGATTCCGATTAGAAGCAGTTTGTGGCCGTCGATGGCGCCGTTGAAGAAGCTGACTTGAGAAAGGTCGGGCAGCTTCAGGGAAGCTTCGCCACCGGCGCTTTCGCCGGCGGGTTCAGCCAGAGCGCTAGCGGCGCTGAGCATGAACAATGCGGCCACCGCGGCAATTCGAGAGACCACGCCGCGCGAGGCGGCAGTGGCGAGCCATTTACGCATAAAAAGTCCTCCGAAGATGTCGTTATAAGGAATGTAAAAACGTGTTTAGGCACAGCCTTCCGGAAGCAGCATCCAGACCCGCGAGACACGGATTGCAAGCGATTCGCATCCATGAGCACGCCCAGTCGAGCCGTGAACATCTGTTTCGGAATTCCGAACACGCTTCCACCGCAAGACCTCAGGTGTTGGAGCTTGGCCGCGTCGGAGTTCGCGCTGGATATGAAATAAGCTATGCCGAAAAAAGCCACCAGACAGAATAAGACCCCGGTGACGGCGTACCAGCGCAAAACGGGCATTTATAACACGTTGGATCGGTAGGGTCAAACCTATAAAAACGCAGTTAGTGGTGCCGTTTGGCGTTAGGCCTGGCAAGCGGGAGATCCCTTCGGCTTCGCTCAGGGCAAGCTCTTCGCTACGCCTGAAAAACGGCTCCGCTCAGGATGACCCCGAATATAGATTTTGAGGTTCGGAGTTAAACTGCACCATTACCAAGACACAGCTATGGCCTTAACATGCCTCGGTTTGGGCCGTTTGCTCTCGGTTGACGCTCAAGCCTCGGCAATGGCTGCGATGGATACTCTCAGGCCCGGGATCCTAACGGGGAGCTTCGCCCCTTGCCGTGCGGGCGGGTTCGATGGAAACCACTTCATCCACTCTTCATTCATTCCCGCGAAGTCCGTTTCCTCAAGAAGGATGACGGTGGCGCTCACGACCCGTTCAAGGGAAGTGCCCGCGGCTTTGAGGATGGCAGACACATTCTCCAAGCACTGTCTGGTCTGCTCTTGAATCGTGTCCCCAACGATCTTCCCGGTCGCTGGGTCGTGCGGGCCAGTGCCTGAGACGAACACAAGACCCGCCGCCCGTACGGCTTGGCTGTATGTCGGCGGGGGAGAAGGCGCGTTGGGGGTTCGGATGATATCTCTCGCCATAACTTTCTCGACGCTGATTCTCAATGGCAGTATAGCCAAAGCTTCGCGCCAAAGACACGCACGCACCTTACTTACCGTCCAGGGGTCACCGGGGCTCTATCCCAAATACTTCTGCAGGGGTTCCCAGTAGTGGGACCACCATCCTGGTGCCAGGCTGGCCGAGGCTCCCTGGGGAAAGCCAGTGTGATCGAAAACGAGTTTGGTATCGGCCGCCTGCTCGGTCAGTTGGAATCTCACGATCGAGTACAGGCCTGGCGACCAATCTTTTTCGCGCCACGCCTGAACGATGCGCTCGTAGGGAACCAGTTCAACGTGGCGGCCCAGGATCACGCCCCCGAACATGGAGAATGAACCACCCACGTCAGAACTGATTTGAGTGGAAGAGCCTTTCATGATGAAGTCGGTCACCTGGCTGAATTGCTTTTCCTGGGTGAGCGCTTCGTAGATTCTCTTCCGCGGCGCCTTGAAAACGACCTCCTGGTGGATGCATTCACACGCTGTCGAGATCCCGTTCCGGTCGGCCTGCGCATCCAGGCTGAATGCGGTTTTCGCGATTCCGAACAGCGGCACGATGGCCGCCAGCCGAACCGGAAAATCTCTTCGCGTGTATTGGGGAAGATTCATCTTGCTCCAGATGCGGGCAGCGTTCAGTTGGCTGATTTCAACGACGCGTTATACATGGCGACCAGCAAGTCCTGAGACTGACCGTCATAGTCGGCGTCGAGGGACCACATGAAGGTCCCGCCGAGTCCGCGCTGCCAATCGGAATACCAGACGCGATAGTATGTAGAGAACGCATCGTCGTAGGTGATAAAGCCATCGCCGCCGTTAATCCTCAGCATGTAAGGAACGAACGAGATGGGATCGTAGAAAGTTTCCCAGCCTTTCGCGTTAATCCATGGCTTGAAGTTTGTACCGTAGTTTCCAGTGGTCACGGTGTTGTCACATTCACCGTCGGTGGTGAACGCTGAGTTCGGACACAAGCCGAACTCCTGCTTGATGTTGCGGTAGTAGTAGCCGTAGAACGGAGTGCCCATATTGAGTTTGCCGCGGGACATTCCCCTTAGAAAAATCGTGGATGCACCGTCCACGCTGCCTCCGGGCTGGCATTCATAGGGAGCAGGGTCGTGATGGTCCCAGAAGATGGGCGAATTAAGTTGTCCGTGAGCCGTCCAGGGACCAGCGCAGTCGTACATCATAATGTTGACGTAGCTGATGGGCTCCTGCAGGTCCTTTAAGTCGTATCCGTAGCCGCCCCAGGGGGCGGCGTCGAGGGACAGGACGTAGTCGGGGTTCGACTGGCGCAGCTTCTTCACCAGCTCCACGAGGAACTTGCGATCGCCGCCGGTTTCAGGGTATTCCCAGTCGAGATCGACGCCGTCGTAGTGATGTTCCTTTTCGAAGGCAGCGATGTTGTCGACCAGGGTCTGAACGGCGCCGCTGGCTTCAAGCCCGGGGAAGTCCCCGCCGATCAGGAGCAGAACTTTCACGCCCCTGGCGTGGGCCAGATTGTTGAGCTCTGGCTCAAGGAATTCATTCTGTGGTCCTGAGGGTACGGAGAGGGTTCCGGTCGCATCGAACCCCACGCCGGCATGGTTGATGTGGGTCAGCATATGGTAGGGAATCTGCGGAGCGCCGTAGGCCGGCGTCTGATACTTGCTCCAGTATCCGTAATCGGCCACCACACGCTTGGTGAGATTGTTCGGCAGGCTTTGGGCACGCGCGCTCGGGAGAGAAGCCATTGCTATCAAACCGACCGATGCGAGCGATGCCAGACCGGAGAGCGAGAAGCAGCGAGAGAACATGTTACGAGGGATCATGCTACGAGGGATCATGGGGCACAGCCTCCGGGAGAGAGGTTCGATGCCGGAACAGCCCGTCGAAAGCGGTGTCCGGCTGGAAGTGCGAGGATTTTACCACGACAAGGCAACGTGCGTTTGATATGGTTTGAGCCTTGTCGTTTTTACGTTTTTCTTCTGACCGAAGGTTATGTTGAGGAGTGCTCAATGACCACTGATCCCGCAGCCATCAAGGCTTCGATTGTCCGGACTACGATTGCACCCTGGCTCAGCGTTCGCGAAAGCGCTCGGGCAGTTGATTTCTACAAGTCTGCTTTCGGGGCGACCGAACTGTTTCGGCTGGAGGACGGCGGCAGCGTTGTGGCGCGCCTTTCCGTGGAGGGGGCGGACTTTTGGTTGAGCGATGAGTCTCCAGAACATTTCAACTTCAGTCCACAGACTTTGGGCGGCAGTTCGGTGCGTATCATCTTGACTGTAGGCGACCCCGACGCTGTTTTCGCCCGTGCTCTGGCGGCCGGGGCGTCGCAGGTGTACCCGGTGGTCGAGGAACACGGCTGGCGAGTAGGACGCGTCGTGGATCCTTTCGGACATCACTGGGAAATCGGTCGCCCGGTCGCGTAACTGCAAAATCGGTGGCGACGGATTCTTCTCGGACGCGGCTCACGCCGGACGCAATGTCTACACCGCGCAACTGGGGCCGTTGGCGGCTGAGGATTCCGCCATCGACTACTACGCCAGCATTCCCGGCAAATCGCAGACGTACTGCGATCCGCCGCAGGCGCCGCTTAACGTCTATACGGTAAACATTCTGGGGTAATTGGACCCTGCTTCAGACCGTGCACTCCAACAGCGGTTGAAAGATGGCCAGGTTTTTCTTCCAGCGCTCGATCGCCCATTGCCTTAACTTCTTACGGCGTTGCTGTTGCTGCGCCGGAGAATCATGGAGCTTCTCCAGACATGGTGCTTCGGTTACCGACGTATCGTAGGTGATGACAGCGTCGGGCGGGAACCCGTATAAGCTGCGCAGGCGCTCCGGCATGACCATAATACAGTTCATCTCAACACCGATGATGAGCGCGCCGGTGAAGCGGAAGATGAAGTACTCCGATTCGGGGACGATCGGGAACCAAAGAAAAATTGGCTGAGTCTGTTCGGCCAGCGAAGACATCAGCTGCGGGCCGTCGAGACCCTTGTGCTGGGTATAGGCTTCGTGGCCGGCGAAGTGGTGGCAGGGATGGCGATCGTAGTGCACGAGTTTGCCGCCGGCTTTCATGTATGCGATGGCGCTGGCTTTATCTTTGCGGTCGAAGGAACCGATGCTGATGAGGGTGGGGAGTTCCGTCGCCTCGCGCGTGGAGAGAGCGTTTTCGTTGTCTAACTCGACTGCGTTTAACTCGACTGTTGAGGGGTCGGAGTACAAAGGGAAAATCCACTTGTCTTCGCCTGCTGCCGGGGTCAGATAGAGCGACGCCCCGTGCGGGTTCAGGATGATATCGTCGAGATCGTGGTGTACGACGATGAGGCGGTTATGGGCTTTCCAGTGCTGCAATTGACGTCCGTAGTCGAGCCAGACGCAGGAAGTGTTTAGAAGGATCACGTCATAGTCCGCGCCGTGATCGTTGATATAGGACCAATCGTGGATGTGATCGGCAGCGACCGGAATGCGCGTGCGGAGATACTCGGCCACGTGGAATTGGTCGGTGTGATTGAAGAGCAGGTGAGGTTCGTAGGCGAGTTCGAGCGCCAGAGCGGCAAAGCCGCCCATGACTTCGGTGTGGCCGGGAAGGCGCTCGACGATTGCGAGTTTGCGTGGCATTGATCTCCGTCTGACCGGCGGCGCAGACTGGGATGAATATTAAATGATATCGATGTGGGTTGATGTCTTCAGGAGCATGTGCGGCGTGCAAGAATGAAGATAAGGTACGGGAGAGGCGATTACATATTTACGTTGTGTAAATACACCGAATGCGCTATCTTTGGAATGAGAAAAAGGATCGTCGCAACCTTGAAGGACGACGAGAGGCGCATCATCTCGGCGTGGCGCGCGGAGCCGCACGAACGACGCTACTACTGGAAGAACATCGAGGGTGATGAGTGAAGACGAACGGAACACGGGTTAACGGAGCCAGAACGAAGCAGGCGAGCGCCAAGCGCGGTGCTGCCACGGACTGGGGCAAGTTGCGGCGTATGAGCGCGGCCCGCATCCGCAAGGGGATTGCGGCTGACCCCGAGGTCCGTGCCACAGATGCGGAATTCTGGAAGAGCGCGAAGGTCGTTATGCCGACGCCGAAAGAGATTGTGACAATGCGCCTGGACGCCGACCTGCTCTGTTGGTTCCGCCAACAGCGCGGCTACCAGACCCGCATCAATGCTATCCTGCGCGCGTATATGCAGGCGCACGAGTCGATGTAGGGTTTCGCGTTCATGCTATGGTGAAAACTGCCCCACTGAAGCCAAAAGCGGGCTTGAATGGGCCACTGCCACTCACTATGGCTTCATCCCTAGTTGCCAAAACAAGAACGAATAGATATCGGTGAATTCTTCGATCTGCTTGGTGACGGGCTTTCCCGCGCCATGTCCGGCCTTGCTCTCGATTCGCAATAGGATCGGTCGTGTCCTGCTCGATCCATTTTTTGCTTCGGCTTGCATCTCGGCGGCCATTTTTTTTGCGTGCATGGGGTCGACTCGGGTGTCGGTGTCGGCTGTCATGAACAAGACCGCGGGATACTCCGTGCCCGACTTGACGTGGTGATAGGGCGAGTAGGCGTAGAGCCACTTGAACTGGTCGGGATTTTCCGAGCTGCCGTATTCGGGGATCCACAGTTTTGCGATCTGGAAATTCTGGTAGTGGAGCATGTCGAGCAGTGGCACCTGGCAGACTACGGCGCGGAACAGGTCAGGGCGCTGCGTGATCATGGCGCCCATGAGCAGGCCTCCGTTGGAGCCGCCCTGGATGGCGAGGTGATTTTTGTCGGTATATTTTTCGCTGATGAGGTGCTCGGCGGCGGCAATCATGTCGTCGAACACGTTCTGCTTTTTGTCGAGCATTCCGGCGCGATGCCACTCTTCGCCGAACTCGGCTCCGCCGCGCAGGTTGGCGACGGCGTAGATGCCGCCGTGCTCGAGCCAGAGATATTGCTGACGCTTGAACTCGGGCATGAGGCTGATGTTGAAGCCGCCGTAGGCGGTGAGCAGTGTGGGATTCTTGCCGTTTTTCTGCAGACCCTTTTTGTGGACGACGAACATGGGGACGCGCGTGCCATCTTTGGAGTTGAACCATTCCTGATGGACTTCGTAGGCGGAAGGATCGATGGAGGGAGCGTCGACTTTGGTCCAGAGGGAAGTCAGGCCGATCTCGTCGCCAGTGGGTCCCGAGGGTTTGGTTTCGACGTGCACGGGTGTTAGTTCGACTCGGAAAATACTGGGCGGGACTGTGAAGGATTGGAATCCAAAGAAAGCTTCGTCACGATCCCAGCGGCCGGTGGTTCCAAAGACGCTGCCGATCCCGGGGAGGGCGATGTCAGTGAGCTTTTTGCCGTCGAGATCGAAGAGCTTGAGCTGCGAGGTCGCGTTTTGTTCATACTGGGCGCAGAGTTTTCCGCCGAAGACGGCGACGCCCTGCAGGACGGCGTCAGACTGCGGAATAATTTCTCTCCAGGCCGAGCGATCGTAGTTGCCGACGTCGGCGACGAAGACGCGATAACGCGGCGAGTCTTCGTTGGTGGTGATGTAAAGCTTGTCGTTGTAGACTTCACCGCCGTAGAGGAATTCTTTGCCGGTGGTAACGCGCGTGGGCGGCGTGCCTTTCTTCAGGTCCATCAGAAAGAGTTCGGACTTGGTCCAGCCTTGCGAGACGTGGATCAACAGCCAGCGTCCATCGTTGGAGAGACTCACGCTCGGCCAGTCTTCGGGATCGCGGCCCTCGCCGAAGACGAGTTGATCGTCCTGATCGGGATCGTCGCCGAGGGAGTGGTAGAAGACGTGGCGGTTATACATTTCCTCGCCGGGGGGAACGTCTCCTTTTTTCGGATAGCGGGTGTAATAGAAGCCGGAGTTGTCGAGCTTCCAGGCGACGGAAGCGGCGCGGGTGCGCTCGATAGTGTCGGGAAGCAGCGTGCCAGTCTTGGTTTCGATGATGTGAAGCGTGCTCATTTCGGAGCCGCTGGGCGAAGTGCCGTAGGCAACATACTTCCCGTTATCGCTGGGCTGGTACCAGTCGAGCGCGATGGTGCCGTCGGCGGCGAGCTGGTTGGCGTCGATGAGGACGCGGTCAGGGCGGTCGAGGTTTTCGTTTGTTTTTTCTCGCACATAAAGGATGGGCTGGTTCTGCATGCCTTCGCGCCTCGTATAAAAGTAATGGCGGCCGGCGAGGATGGGCGGAGTGACGCTGCCGATGGAGAGCAACTCGGTGAGGCGTTTCTGGATCGTGTCGCGTCCTGCAAGGTGGTCAAGCAGGCCGCGGGTGTAGGCCATCTCCTGCGCGACCCATTGCTGAGTCTCGGGACTGCTGCCATCTTCGAGCCAGCGGTAGTTGTCGACGACTCTGGTGCCGTGAAAAGTGTCCGCGATAGGCTTGACGTCGGCCAGGGGAGGAGCCGACGGCGCGGCGGAAGACTGGGAGTCGTCGCCCGCGTAAACCGCCGCAGCCAACAGGAATGATGATAGGGAAGAAAAAATCAGGAACAAACGCAAACCTCCTGGCATGGGCACCTCTTGCGCGAGCAGGGTCGAGCTGTTGGGATGGGTCAGCTTGCGGTCTAGCGTATCAGAATGGCGGGATGACAGTTGTCGTGAGGGTTCGCGTTCGGGTGTGCGCCGATAGTGTTTTCAGACCCGAGGCCGGAATGCTATGATAAGTTGTCGCCTGAAGATCGCGGCGTACGCGGTCTTCCACACTCCTCAGTAGCTCAATGGTAGAGCATTCGGCTGTTAACCGAAGGGTTGTAGGTTCGAATCCTACCTGAGGAGCCAATTCTTTTCGGCAGTCTTGCCGCTGGCGACACACGAAGAATCTTAGAAATCGTCGTCCCGTTTTCGTTGTTCCCTAGAACGTATAAGAGATTCCGCCCATGGGGGCTGGCTTGTAATGCAGTCCGTTGTTGTCGAGCTTGAACAGAACGTTGGCGGTGATGATCAGATTTCTGGTTGGATTGTATTTGGCGCCCACCGAAAAACTGTTCGTGTTGAAGGTCTGTCCCTGGCAGGTCAGGGCTGACGTCAAGCTGCAAGCAACATTCCGATTGCCCAGCCCCTGTGAGCCAGTCACCACGCCCAGCAGCAGCCGGTTGGCGTTAAAGTAGACCGATCCCAACAGATCGCCAGTCACGCTGAACTTTTTGCTGACTCCAATGTCGGCGCCCGCTGTGTAAGTCAGGAAGTTCGGGAGCGACTTTGCGGTGCTCTGATCGGTGCTGGCGAGGATCGAGCTTCCGTTGGCCTCATACCCGATGCTGGCATGGGGCGAAACCCGGGCTCTGTAGTCTACCGCTGCGAAGGGCCGAACTCCGATGGCGCCAGATCCGAGGTAATTCAAATCGTTGCCTGTGGGCGCGCGGACATCGACTCCTACGGCCAGACCGGCCCGCTCGCCTTTGATCAGGGTTCCCTTCGCGCGAAAGGTGACGTCGCCGATACCGCCGGCGTTGGCCGTGGTGGCGTTTGGAGTGAAGACCAGCAAACTTCCGTTGGCCTGCGTCTGTCCGCAAATCAGGCAGGTCGTTTGCATCCCCATGCGGACATCGAGAATCGGAACCGCGACGGAAACGTCGACCCGGTTGAACAGGCCGTAGGTGGCATAGACCGTGAACTGGTGCACCTTCAAATCCAGGCGGCTCTGGGTTGCAATGAATGGGAACGAAGAAGGGTTGCATGAGGGCGGGGGCGTGGCATTCGGCACGCAACCCTCCAGAAGCAGCGGCACATTCTTCAGCGGCACGGAATCCAGTTTGTCGAACTCGAAGTATTGATAGGTAAATGCGACGTACAACTTGTGCCTGCCCACGATGGACGGCCGTTCGGTGAAGATGGGGCCCAGTTCGCGCTCGCGTGTAAGCCCGGACGGTCCAAAGGAAAAGATAATGCCGGAGGCAGGCGAGGGCTTGGGAACGTCGCTGAGCTGAATGCCGAGAGATGAGTTCAAGGCCGAAAACGCCGGTGGCACGGCGGGAACTACTGTTGCTCCCGGGATGTGCACATTTTCGACCGCGAGAATGGGAACGCAGTAGAGGTGGCTATTTCCGGACTGAGAACAGGTCGAGGTCTGGGTCTGGGCCAGAGCGGATGAGCAACTCATGAGCGCCGTCAGCAAGGCGGCAAACAGCAACAGTTTTCGCATAGATGTGGTCTCCGCGTAATTCCTTGGGTGCGATGGTTTCATCTGCTTTTTCATACTTCGTCTATTGCGAAACCGTCAGCTGAAATACCGTTGACGCCTGCAGTTGAGGATTGACTGAGCTGCCGGTCACGGTGACAGGATAAGTGCCCGGCGGCGCGCATGTGGGGCAGGCTACGTTGGACTGCGACACGCTCGAGCATGCCGGCATCCACATGAGGACAAGCACCAGAATGAAGAGCAGTGCGCACCAAACCTGTCGCCGGCGTATTCGTTCTTTGCCTCCTGGAACGGCGCCGAGGATGACTAGACCGAACAATGGAAGACCAAAGATGGATGCAAGCAGAATCTGCCGCGAGTCGCCGGACGGAAGGACTCGGGCCAAAGTGGGGGGCGCTACCAATGAGACGGTCAGCTCCAGGGTATTGGAGCTGTTTCCGTTGGCATCCAGTGTGATCGACGCAGGTGAGAACGCGCAGCTGGCCCCAGTGGGCAAATTCTGACACGCGAAATTCGTGAGTGTGATGTTCGCATCCGACGCGCCACCCGAGAAGTTCACGGCGAACGTTGTAGACTGTCCAGCCGCCAGGGAGACAGCGGTCTGCACGGGAGTGACGGTCGGCGTCTGGTACACCGTGACGGAGAACGCCGCAGGTGGAGTTCCCGAGAACCCAGTCGTAGTGTCCTGGATGGACGTGACGCTAACTGCGTAGTTTCCCACGTTGGTGTAGGTGTGGGTGAAAGTGATCGTCACGGCCCCGGTGCCGTCGGCGGTCCCGGGCAAGGTCTGCGGCTCTCCATCGGACCAGTTTACGGTTGCGCTCAGCGAATCGCCCGCCGGCGCGGTGCAAGACAGCGTGACCGTTACAGCCAGCCCGGTCTGCCCCGACGTGGGAGGCGAACTGAGAGTGCAGGCCGGCGGGGGATTGGTGCTTGATGGTACGGTCGCGATGAAAGCCTGGGTGCTGGCTCCGGCTCCTGCGACGGTAAGTATGATCGTCCCGTTAACCAGACCTGAAGGCGCGTTGTAGGTGCCGGAGATGTTGTAGTCGAGGGTTCCGGCAATTTGCGTCGCCTGCGTGTTGGTGATCGTGCCGCAGCCTGGGGAGCACGCAGCGCCGCCGGAGGTCAGAGTCCAGGTCACAGTCGGAGTGGTGGAAGAAAAATTCAAGGTCCCGGCAAATGCCTGGGTGCCCAACAGTTGAACCTGTATCGGGCTGCTGGCGGTTCCAGCCGGGCTCACGCTGATGGTGGGGCCGTTTACAACGATAGTTGGCAATGTGCTGGTGAACAGAATCGGGATTTTTTCTGTGGTGTCGGTGCCGGTGATGGTAATGGGGTATGTGCCGGCAGCGGCGTAGCTGTTGCTGACGAAGTTCATGGTGGCGTTTTCGTACAGATATCCGTTCACCGGAGTGCTGAGAGTGCAGGTTTGCGCAGTACAAGCCACCGTGCTGGTTGTGCCTGCCTTCCAGGTGAGGGTTGAGGTGAGGTTGTCGCCAGATGGCGGAACACCGACGGCGGGAGCGACGCAGTTGATTTGCGCGTTCAGGGTTTGACCGACGGCGACGTTATTCAGGGCGGTCGGTGGAGTCGGGGTCACAGTGAGCGCGCACACTCCGCCCGCGCTGATTTGCTGGGACAGCACTGTATCTGTGGCGGGATTGGGCGAGGCGGGACAGCCCGCGGCTTCCGAGCAGGCTTCCAACGTTATCGTGAATACAGTGCTGGCGGGGAAGTCGAGGCCGGTCGGTTGACCGCCTTGGCCACCGCCGCCGCTCGTAGTCGATGACTGGCCGCCCACCGCGTTGGCTCCGTCCACTCCGCTGGTGCCAGGACAGTTGTTCGCACCCGTACCGCCTCCGAACGCCGCGCAGTAGATTGTGGCCGAACCGAACCCACCGTTGGCGGCGGTTGTTCCAAAATCGAGCACTACGTTGGGAGTTGGCGAGCTCAAATCCACGATCGTGCTGCCGAGGATTGTGAGTAAACCACTGTTCGGCATCACCCAAGTGGATCCCTGGAAGTTAGCGCCGCCGCCGCTGGCCGAGATAAACCACGTCACCGGCGGATCTTTGGGATCGGGTCCGGTGAAAATCAAGCCCTGCGGGCCGTTGCCAAGCGTCAAGGAACTTGTAGACAGCCCTTCGGTCAGACCTTGGAATTGAAAAGCCACATCGGCATAGTCAAACACTGATCCCGACGAACCAGTGCCCGCGATATACAAGTATTGATGCGTTACCGCGGCGGTCGCAACGCCGATGGTTTGGGCGAGCGATATCCCCATCGTCGTGGGCGTAGCGCCGCCGGTTAATGCCACAGGGGTCAGATCATTAAGGAAGCATGTGACCGGCGGAGTGCTTGGGGCGGAGCAGTCAAACTCCCAGACCTCATTGTTGCCTGCATCGGCGACGTAGATGCTTCCGGAATTTGGTCCCGGAACGAGTGTAGAAACCACGGACACGGGATTGACCCCGGCCATCGTAATCGGGGTCTGCGAGTCGACTATTTCCGCCGTGGTCGGCGTCACGTTGGCCGGACAGTTCGGGTCAGTGCCGCCGGAAGGGCCTACGGCTGCCAGAAATAAATTCGAGTTGCCCTTATCGCCGATGGCGAGGAAGTAGCAACCAACGGCGTCATTCTGCACGTTGATCGAGACTGGGTTGGCGAGTTTGACGGCGGCGGCATTGATCTGCGCGGCGGTCTGCGTCGACGTGGGGATATCCCAGAGAGCGGCTGGTGCGCCCACGGTCGCGGTGAGAATGAACACTTCGTTTTCGTCAGGGGATGCCGCCATCGCCGTGATGGTGCCCAGAGCCGCGGTTTTCGCGACGCAAGTCGAGGTCGACAAATTGACGATCGTAACTGTGCCATCGCCCTGGTTCGCTACGTAGGCGAAAGTCGAAGATCCGGGAGCAGCAATCACAATCGCGCCCGGTTTATTGAACAACGGAGAGCACGAACCGGCGGTGATGTTCACCGGTTTCGCCGCGGCATTTCCCTGGGAAATCGTGCTGATATCGAAAGCCCACAACTCATTATTTTTCTGGTCGGTCACGTAAACGAGCCGAGCGGGAGGAGTCTTGGCGCCGGCGGCGGGCGCAACCGCGGTGGCCACAAGTTGCACCGCGGACTGTCCCGCCTGGGTCGGGAAAGTCACGGTTTGCATGGTGTCTTCGGAGAAAGCCTGAGCGTCCAAGGTGGTGGTAGCGTTGGCGAGGACGGTGACCGTTCCATCTGTGGAGTTCACCACAAAGCCCAGCGACTGGGCGCCTGCATAGGAGCCAATGCCCGCGAGCACCAGCAAAACACCAATGATCCGCGCCACAACAGCACGCGCGGAGCAGGACAATAAAATCGGAGAAGTCGAAGGCATGCAGAATTCGGGCACCGTAGTCATAGAGACTCCTGACACTTTCCGGCAAATCGTTTGAGTTCATTTCTCCAGAGAAACACGGCTATCCTGTCCGATTAAGAGGGGGAATCGGATGCTATCGAGTTCCAAAGAACGCGCGGTGCCCCAAGAGATGACGAAGTGATACAGGGAGGTTCAGCCAGAACCCCGAACGTGCGCCGAGAATAAGCCCCGCAACTTCCACTTGTCAAGCGAAACCCGATTTCGTGGATGGTACGCGAAGGAACGGATGATGCTAGTGGGTGCCTTTTCCGTACTCGACTCGGTCGATCGTCCAGTCGGTGTCTTTATCCCCTAGCTTCTTGAAGTAGAACGTAGCGGGTTGGCTGAACGATTGGGCCGGACTGCCCTTGGGCTTGATCTGTGCATCTTGAATGCAGATGGCGAATGCGGTTTTCCCCGTCACTTGGGCGGGGGCGGTTTTACGAAGATCAATGCGAAATGATTCGGCGTCTTTGAAGTTACCCTGCATCTCCTTGAAAATCTTGTCGCTCATCTTCGGCCAAATGCGCCTCAACTGGACAGAGTCTTTGGATTGAAATGCGACCACGTAGGCGTCGAGCACACCCTGGATGCCGCTCTGGTCATCGGTGACGCTGGTCGGAGGCTGCGTCGGCGTTGGCGCTTTGACTTCCACGTGAGCCACGTCTTTCGCATCTCCTCCGGGGCCGTGTGCGACGAGATTGTGATTCCCAGATTCGGTGGGAGAGATTTTCATGGTGCCTTGCGCCGGAACTTTCTGGCCGTCGATCGTGATGTCGGTGGCTCCCTTGGTGTCCCAACGAAGTTCGACCGACTGTCCTTTCTCGACGGTGTCAGAACCCGCAATCAAAGTGGCAGTGGGCGCGGCGACCGGGGGATTGTGCGTCTCTGGAATTGTCGGCACTCCGGACTTGGCAATGGCTTTGAGTTCTGCCACAACCTGCAGCCGCGAGCCCGGCTGTACCTGGACTTTGCTCTGCCACTCCTGGTAGCCGTCCATTTTGATTTCGACGTTGTGCGAACCAGGCGGCACGTTTATCGACAAGCGTCCTGAGCCTGGGATCGATTCCGGCGGACGCTGGTCGACCACCACGTGGGCGCCTGGCAGGCCTTGCACCATCAAGTACTGATCGCTTGGAGTGTTCGTGGAACCCTTGGCCTCAGCGAGAGTCAGGGGCAGGTCCAACTGGCGGCCTTGAGCAACTTCCACTTGTTGCGGCCTGGTGTTTTGGTATCCTCGCTTTTGAGCCGACACCGTGTGTGCGCCCGGCGCCACGCCTGGAACGACGAGACGATGATCGCTTCCAGTGACGCCAGCGAGCGCGCCGTCCAGCAGGACGTCGGCTCCCTCGACATTGGTCTGGACAGCGATCGAGCCGATTGTGGGGGCCGAAGTGGACTCAGCTGTCAGCGGCAGAGTGAAATCAGTTTGGCCGCCGCGGACCACGTTGATTTTTTCGGCGAACGTGGTGTAACCGGTATGCTCGGCTTCCACGCTGTGCGAACCAATCGACAACTTCGGTGTGCATGGCTGTGCACAAGCTTTATCATCGACTCTGATTGTGCTGCCGGAAGGAACGGTTTGAATGCGCACTGCGACTCCGCCACCGCTGGAGAGTGCCCAGACAATCACGACGGCGGCAACGACAAGCGCCGCCGCGCCAATGCCGAGCACTTTTGCTCGAGAAATTCCGGACGCGCGGGATGAGGGCGTGAGCGTGGCGTCCACCGGGGGCGGCGCGAGGAACTGAGTTGGAGCGACTTCGTTCTCCACAGCACCCGGCGAGCCAATCATGCGCGTAGCTCGTAAGTCTGCGACTGGCGCCGGTTTCGCGGGCCCCGCTGCAGGCTTTGCAGCTAAACTCTTCTGCTGCTCGTCCAGACGCTGCAGCCGTTGAATCTCGCGTTCGAGGTTCGGGTGGCGCGGGTCGAGCTTACGTAGCAGACCCATCTGGTGCGCCGCTGCGTTGTATTGCCTCGCCGTTTCCAAAGCGCCGGCGCGCTCGACGACGCCGTGTATCGCTTCCCTGCGCTGGCGCGTCGCCGCAAGCCTGGTCGCGATCTCTGCGTTCTCGGGATTCTTGTGAGCCGCTTCCTCGGCGACTCGGACCTGGGCGTCGATATCGCTCTGCTTGGCTAACTCGCGATCCAGATTATCGAGGGCTTCGCGTTTGTGCAGCAGTTCCGACAAAGTCTGAAACTCGGCCGACTCCAGAAATTGAGGTGGTTGCGCCTCCATGTACTTCCGGGTTTCCTGGGCGCCATGCTCTCGCAACATGCGCTCGCCTTCCTCGAAGGCGTTCTGTATCCGCTTGCGGAGATGCTCGGAACCGCGGCGCGCGTCGGCGAGCGCCGTGCGCACCCGATCATCGGCCACGAACTGAACTTGTTCTTCCAGATATTCGGCCGCGGCTTGCGGTCCTTTTTGCGAAAGAAGTTGTTGGGAGAACTGCAGCACTTCTCCCACCAGTTTCTCTCGCGACAGCTCTTTGCGACTGGCTCGCAACAACTCTTCGATTTCCGTGCGGCCGGGAAATTCGCTTTGCGCGGCCTCCAGCAGGCGAACCGCTTCTCGAAATTCTTTTCTTCCCAGCGCCGCTTTGGCGCGTTCCAGCAAAGTACGCTTGTGGACTTCCGCGTCTTCCTGCGTGAGCCGATTTTTGATCGCCGATCGCAGCGACTCCAGTTGCGATTCTCCGGGAACGTCTTGCAGAGCTCTCTCCACTACCGAGAGCGCTTCGAGCGTCTTGCCCGCCTCCAGCAGTTCATTGGCGTCGGCAAGCCGATCATGCGCGTAGGCGATCAGCTTGAGCCGTTTTTGCTCCGCTTCGGCGAGAGCTTTCAGCTTCAGTAGTCCGGGCTCTTGCGGATAGCGCCGCAAGCCTTCAATGGCGATGGCCGCGGCTTGCTCATAGTCTTCGCGGGCCAGCACCTCTTCGATTTTCCGGCTCAGCTTTTCCAGTTCGGCTTTGCGGAGTTGCTGCTCGCGAGCGGTGTTGGCAACTTTTTGCAGGGAGCGGAGTTCGACCGACGCGGGGTCAATGGCTTCGGCTACCTGCAGAGTTTCGAGAGCGCGGGTTAAATCGCGGGCTGCGAGCTGGTCGCGGGCATCGTCAAGCAGCTTACGGAGGGCTTGCTTACGATCTCGCTCTTCGACCTGCTTGAAGATGACAAAACGCAGCGCTTTCGCGGAGGTTTCATCGGGATCAAGTTCAAGCGCCTCACCCACGGCCCGTTTCGCTTCGTCGAGGTCCCCGGCCTGCTGCGCGCCTTCGGCGCGGCGCAGCGCCTGGTGCAGGCGACTGGCGCGAGTTTTCGCTTCCTGCACGGACTGTCGCAGACGCAATAGATCCTGGTTGGTCCCGTCAACGTCGATTGCTTGCGAAAGAATGTTTAGGGCGTCGTCGAAGCGACGGTCGAGGAACGCTTCGTCGGCTTGAGTGCGCAGCTGGCGGGACTGTTCGACTCGCCGCTGCTGGCGAATGCGCTCCTGTACTTCGCCCAGCATCTGGTAGGCACGCGTGTTGTGCTCTTCGATCCGCAGGAGCTGTTTCAGGCATTCTTCAGCCTTATTCCATTCCGATTTTTGGATGGCGGTTTCGGCGCGCTGCAGCCACTCACGGACATCCGTACCTTTCTGCTGCTCGCGCAAGAGCTGCAGATCGAATGCGAGATCGCGGCAGCTGGCGTAACGATTTTCACGGTTCTTGGCCAGAGCCTTGGCGACGATGGAATCCAACTCCGGCGGGTAGCCCTGCACATAGGAACCGATGGGGAGGGGGTTGTCATGAATAATGCGATACATGACCGCCGCTTCACCGGCGGCCTGGAAGGGAAGCGTGCCGGTGAGAAGCCGGTACAGGACAACTCCAGTCGAGAAAATGTCGGTCCGGATATCGAGCGGGGTGTTCTGGAACTGCTCGGGCGACATGTAGTGCAGGCTGCCGACAACTTCCGTGCGGCTGATTCCGGTATCGCCGATTCGGGCAATTCCGAAATCGACGATCTTCACGCTGTCGTCGTTCAGCAACATCACATTCGCGGGCTTGATGTCGCGGTGGATGATGCCGCGTTCGTGGGCGTAGGCCAGTCCGTTGCAAATGTTGATGCAGATGCGCAGCTTGTTGGCAAGGCTGATGGGGCGGCCGGAGGAGATGGCCGACTCCAGGCTCGATCCTTCGAGGTATTCCATGACCAGGTAGGGGTTTCCGTCCTGGTTGCCGAAATCGTAAATCGTGACGATGTTCTGGTGCTGCAGGCCGGCGGTCGACCGCGCTTCCACGTCGAATCGCTTCAGCAGGGCGGGGTTCGCCCCGATGATCATCTTGATGGCGACCAGGCGGTCGAGCTGGGGGTCGCGGGCCTTGTAGACCACACCCATCCCGCCTCGGCCGATCAGGTCGACGATTTCGTACTTGCCGATTTTTGTGGGTTGGTCCTGCAATTCAACCCCTATTTTCCGGTGGTGCGAGGGGGGGCGTTAACCGGAGAGATTTCCTTAAAACCTGGAGTTGGATTGTAGTGCGTTCCATGGCCTAAGTAAATGGCACTGTGGGGGCCGGAAGGGCACAAAAAACGGGCCAGGACTCAAGTCCTGGCCTGCTGTCTATTTACCATAGTTTGTTCAGGTTATTGTTCAATATTCAAGGCGCGGAACCCTGGCGTCCTACTTCTTGCCAACCAGAGCGTTAATCAGACCCGTGCCTTTGGGGCTGCCCCATCCGGTCACCAGGTCGTAGCCTTTCACGGCCGAGTAGCTGCCGGACTTGCCGCTGGTTATGTCGTGGAAGTCCGTGGTGTACGCCGTGCTTACGCCAAACGCGTAGAGATAAGGGTTGATGAAGCCGAGGGTTTTGAATCCGTCGGCGACCAGTTGCTGGTTGACCAGAGCCATGTAGCCCGCCCACATGGGAGCGGCGAAGCTGGTTCCACCATACTCATTGGCGGTGCAGGCGCTCTGGTCGGCGCAGACGTAGAACGTGAAATTGGCGTTGGCGGAAACATCCGGGCCGTTGCGAAAGCTGGTTGAGCCCTTGTTGCTGGCATTGATCACGCCCGCGAGTTTTTGCCATGCGGGAGTCGTGACTTTATCGGGCGAGATGCCGCCGCCGCTGTCCGACCACGCCGTCTCTGACTTCCATGCACCGGCAGCTTTGGCGGTCGTCAGGTCAGTGCCACCCACAGAAACGATTAAGGCATCATCGGCTGGCCAGGCCTCAGCGTCGCCGGTTTTTGTCCAGGTGGAATCATCGCCTGAAGCTACGAAGAAGTTCTGACCCTGCGCGGCCATCTTCTTAAAGTACGGTGCGAGCGCGGTCGCGTCGGCTGGAGTCCAGCCCCACGAGCAACCGATGGTGGTGGGAAGAGGTTTGTGTGTCGTCATGGCGCTGATGATGGCTGTGTCGAGCGAGCCAACGTACATCACCAGGCTGGCCAGGCCCGGGGCCATGCCGATGGCCTGCGTCATATCCAGCGTCTGCTCCGTGTCATCGCAACCGTCCACGTAGACGCAACTGGTGCTGGTGCCGTCGGTCGAGAGCAGAGTGACTTTTACTTTGTTGGGCTGCTTCGCGTTTTTGAAATAGGTGGTCAGGTCGGCGAGGTCGGTACCCGCATATTCGAACAATCCCAGATTCTGGCCGGCGCCAGTTAGAGCTGAGCCGCCGTAGTAGGCGGCGCGCATGTCGCTGCCGAGGAAAGAAGCCGACGGTCCGGAGCCAGTGGTGGCGTGGCGGACGACATCTTCGGGCGCAATGCCGTGCGCCTTGGCGTAGTCGCTCTTCTTTACATACATGGGGTGAGGAATTGAGAAGTTGTCCAAGCCAGAGATGTGCCACAGCGCGAACGGCAGGTCGACAGTGGGCTCGCGGTCCGGCCCATAGAAGAGGCGGTTCTCGGTCGGATGCTGGTAAGTTAGCAGGTTCACGTGGAAGGCGGACTCGATGGCCGACACTGGTCCTTTCACCTGTACTTCCATGCCACCGCGCGATCCGCCAACCACGGCGAGGCCGTGTTCCTGAGCGTATCGCGCCACTGCGTCGTAGTCGGACTGCGTGGGACCGAACTTCTCAGTGAACTCGGCCGGAGTCAGGAAGGGCCGATAATTGGGGACGGTCGAGCTGTACAAATCGGCGAGAAAGGAGTCCAGACCGTCTGGATCGCGGAGGGGAAGAACCACATCCAGCTCCATGATTTGGGTGGCGGGAAGGCGGCCGAGCAGCCTGGCCTGTCCGTTGAGGGTGGCTTCGCGAACGTGGTGCGTCAGCAGAGTTTGGGCGCGGCCTTCGACCACTGCAGCCGAGGCAAACGCCGCGATGGAGAGCAATAATACACACAGTTTCCGATTCACTGGTCCTCCTGAGTCTTGAGCGAGCTGACTTTCGATGGGGGGAGCGCGAGCCCTGCCGCCGTTGCGGCGAAGGATGCTTCTTCGCAGTTAGCAAACGTCCCGCCAGTATAGGGAAGAACGGCGCGCTGTCAAAGGGAAAAGGGGAGCGCCTTCAAAGACGATCGATCGGTTTGCGAGATGCGGCGGAGTGGGACTCGGCTATTCCTTCGCAGCGGACGGTTTGGGGAGTGACGGGGAATTGGGCGACGGGGCGGTGGCACTTTCGCTCGATGCAGCGGGTTTGGCATCGCCGTCGTCATTCTTGATGATGTATTGCACGATGAGCGAGATGCGGCGGTTAGCGGGGTCGAGTGGAGCATCGGGCTTGCGGAGGCGCTGGTCGGCGAATCCTCGGACTTGCGTGACCTGGTCTGCTCTGATGCCGTGGGCCTGCATAACGCGCCGGGCCGCGTTGGCTCGGTCGCTGGAGAGTTCCCAGTTGCCGTAGGTGGGAGAAGTGTAGGGCTGGGAATCGGTGTGGCCTTCGATCGAGAGTTTGTTGGGGAGCTTGCCCAATTCCTGGGCCAGAGTGAGGAGCAACTCGCTGCCGTCGGCATTCAGCTTGGCGCTGCCAGTATCAAAGAACGTGCCCTTCGCCGATTCTGAGAGCTCGATGCGCAGGCCCTCAGTGGTCACCGTCATCTCGATGTGGTTCTTTAATTTCTCGAAGTCCGTCATCTGCTTCATGGCCTGTTGCAGTTGATCTTTCAGTTTCGGCATATTGTCGCGGGTCAGGACGAAATTTTCTCCCGCGCCCACCATGTTGGAGCCGACTTTTTTTGAAGTGCCGGTGGGATCTTTGAAATATCCGCCGACGGCTACTTGAATCTGTTTGCTGGAGTTAAGCAGCCAGAGGACGATAAAGAGCGCCATCATGGCCGTCACGAAGTCGGCATAGGCGACCTTCCACGCGCCGCCATGATGGCCGCCGTGACCGCCTTTCTTCTTGAGGATGATGATGGGGCGCGTTTTGGGGTCCATGTTGTTTCTCGAGAGCTGAAGATCAGGAGGCCGCGGCTGCGGCTGCCGCCGATCCTCCGCCACGGCAAGCCTGTTCCAGTTCCTTGAACGAGGGCCGGACGTGGCCCGGAACCGCGCGTCGCGCTACTTCCACGGCCATGATAGGGGCGGTGCCTTTCAGAAAAGAAACCATCAGAACGCGCATGACGTAGAGGAAGGCGTGCTCTTCTTCGGCTGCTTTGGTCATATTGGTCGCGATCGGCCCCACCAGCCCGTAACACAGCAGAATACCCAGAAACGTTCCGACTAGCGCCGCCGCTACTTTGTGCCCGATTTCTTCCGGCGGGCCGCCGAGCGCTCCCATGGTGATGACGACGCCGAGCACGGCAGCCACAATCCCCAGGCCGGGCAGCGAATCCGCCATGGTGCTGAGCGCGGCGGTGGGTTGGGTGGAATCGTGATGGTGAACTTCCATGTCGAGGTCGAGCATCTGGTCGAGATCGAAGGCGTCGATTCCGGTGATGGCCATGCGCAGGGAGTCGCAGACGAAATCGCATACGTGGTGGTTCTTGAGGAAGGCCGGGTTCTTGGAAAAAACCGGGCTCTTCGCAGGCTCTTCCACGTCGGTTTCGAGGGCCATCAAGCCGTCTTTGCGGGCTTTGTTCAGCAGGTCGTACATCATTTTCAAGGTATCGATATAGGTCTGCTTGCCGAACTTGGAGCTGCCGAAAACTCCACCGATTCCTCCGGCAATTTTCTTGAGAATATGGAGCGGATTCGCGACCAGGAGCGTGCCCACGGCCGCGCCGCCGATGATCACTAATTCTGCAGGTTGAACCAGGACGCGCAGGTTGCCGTGTTCCATCAGATAGCCAGCCACCACGCAACCGAAGACGACGACGATGCCGATAATCGCAAACATTTCTAGCTCCCGGAAGCTTCACTCGAAGCGGAAGCGGCCCGGGTTCGCCCGGCCGATGCCGTTTCCAGTGATTGCTGTGCTCGCTCTATGAGGGATTCGACGGTGTCGTCGGCTTGAGCAGTGGCATGGCCGATGGAGGTCGGCAGCGACCGCCGTTCGCCCCACCACTCGATTTCGTCGCCGGCGAGCAGGCGGCGAACCCGTTCGCGAACCGAGGGCAGCACTTCCTCGCGGCAACCATTCAGGATGACGAGGAACTGATCGTCCGCCCAGCGACCCACGAAATCGGTTCTCCACAGCGCGCCCTCAAGCGAACGCGCAGCGGCGCGCAGTAAAGAGGAAGCTGGCTCCGGTCCTAGACTGGCGCGGAAATGCTGCAAGCCTTCGAGGCGCACACACAGCACGGCGAAGGGCACTTGAAACTCGACGAACGTAGTCAGCGTCTCGCGCAGGTGGGACCGCATCAGAGCGTGGCTGGCCACGTTCGTAACATCGTCGGTGCAGCCGGGAGGCGTGGCGCTTTCGCCGCGGTCGGTTGGACTTGTCGACTGCAGTTCCTCAAAGGTTTCGACGGCGCCGATGATCGAACCCTGCTGGTTGTGGACGGGAACGGCGCGGATACGGACGGCAATCTCATTGCCCGCTTTGTGGCGCAGGAGGCCGTCGGCCTCGGTCCGGTGCGAAGTCTTAATCGCGCGGGCGACGGGCCCATCTTCGCGGCAGAATTCACAGCCCGGCTGATTGCACTGCAGCGGGGCCTCCGAGATGCAAGAGTGACCAATGACTTCGTGACGCAGACGTCCGGTGATGCGCTCCGCTCCATCGCTCCACAAAACAACTTTCTTTTCCAGGTCGATCACACACAACCCGGACGGCAGGCTCTCGAGG